>Ga0315338_1000087_pt1 | contig 423928 bp, 388 predicted proteins | sample ASW8metaG_FD_204518 | JGI IMG/M metagenome (GOLD analysis project Ga0315338, IMG submission 204518) | Ammonia-oxidizing marine archaeal communities from Monterey Bay, California, United States - ASW #8 | ecosystem: Environmental > Aquatic > Marine > Coastal | place: USA: California | collected...
TCCCTAGCCGGCCCTCTCCCCCGGCCCAACCACCCACAAGGGTACCATTATTGGGTGGTTGGGCCGGGGGAGAGGGCTGGCCAGGACATTCTCAAAAGGACACTTAAGCGCTTAGGCGTTCGATCCGCGCCCCGCATGCACCAAGCTTCTGCTCGATGCGCTCAAAGCCGCGGTCCAGATGGTAGACCCGGTGGATCACGGTGTCCCCTTCGGCGATCAGGCCGGCGATGACCAGGGAAACCGATGCCCGAAGATCGGTCGCCATGACTTGCGCGCCCTTGAGGCTCGAAACGCCGGTGACGATCGCCTTGTCGCCGTCCAGCGAGATATCGGCGCCCAGGCGGGCCAATTCCTGAACATGCATGAAACGGTTCTCGAAGATGGTTTCGGTAATCTCCGAGGTGCCGGCGGCAGTCGTCATCAGCGCCATCAACTGCGCCTGCAGGTCGGTCGGGAAGCCGGGGAAGGGGGCGGTTTCGAGCGTCACCGGCCCAACCCGTGCGCCATTGCGTGCGATGCGCAGGCCCCGGTTGGTCGGAACAATGTCGATGCCGGCCTGCGCCATCACGTCAATCGGTGCTTCAAGCAGGTCGGCCCGCGCACCCACCAGTTCCACATCGCCGCCGGTCATCGCCACAGCCATGGCATAGGTGCCGGTCTCGATCCGGTCCGGCAGCACGCAATGGGTCGCCCCATGCAGCCGGTCGACGCCGTCAATGGTGATGGTCGATGTGCCGGCACCCTTGATCGCAGCGCCCATCTTAATCAGGCAGTCGGCGAGATCCTTGACCTCCGGCTCGCGTGCGGCATTTTCGAGCACGGTTTCACCGCGTGCCAGAACCGCCGCCATCATGACATTGTGGGTGGCGCCGACCGAAACCTTGGGGAAAGTGATCCGCGCACCATGCAGCCCCTTGGGCGCCGAGGCGACCACATAGCCGTCTTCCAGTTCGATGTCGGCGCCCAGGGCGCGCAACCCGTCAAGGTGAAGGTCGACCGGGCGGGTGCCGATCGCACAACCGCCGGGCAGGGACACACGCGCCTGTCTGCAGCGCGCCACCAGCGGCCCGAGCACCCAGAAACTTGCCCGCATGCGCGACACGAACTCATATGGTGCCGTGGTGTCGACGATCGAGCGCGCGGTATAATGCACCGTATCGCCGGACAGCTCGTTCTGCCCGGGACGCTTGCCGTCGACCGCCATGTCGACACCATGATTGCCGAGGATGCGCGACAGCAACATGACATCGGCCAGTCGGGGCAGGTTGCGCAGGGTGAGCGTTTCATCCGACAGCAAAGAGGCGATCATCAGCGGCAGGGCGGCGTTTTTCGCGCCGCTGATCTGTATTTCGCCCTGGAGCCGGTTGCCGCCCGTTATCTTGATACTATCCATGTGGTTTTATGACTTTATGTGAAGCCTGGGGCCGCGCGTCGCGTCATTCGGCTCAGTGCCGTTACGTAACGCATGGCTTATGAAGCATATGTGTCCCCAGTTGGGCAATCGGTGCAAAGGTTTCATGTGCCAAGGGTTAAGCAGTTGATAACGATCTCAACGGTCCAGCGTTTCCACCGGCCCGTCGGTTTCGGGGTCCGGCACGGCGCGTTCCTTGGCCTGCGACTTGCGCCGCCTCAGATTGGCGCGCAAGGCCTGTTTGAGGCGGTCTTCGCGTGATGGGGCCGTGGCGGAGCGTTCGCTGTCGTCCATGATCTCGACATGAGTTTAAGAATGACGGTTGATCCTGGCTTTCCTAGCCTGTCCCGGCATGCGGTGTCCACAGCAATGGTAATCAATGTCTGGTTGTCCGATCCCCATTCGGTCGAACATCGCTGCTATGCGGGCTATACTGCTACACGACCTGTCAGGAGACGACTGAGTGATGACCATCATCGAGCGGGCTGAGCTGTTTGCCACCGCAGCCCATGGCGCAACCGGCCAGAAACGCAAATATACCGATGAGCCCTATGTGATCCATCTGCGCGAGGTAGCGCTGCTTGTTGCAGAACACGGCGGCGATGACGCCATGATTGCCGCTGCCTGGCTGCATGATGTGGTCGAAGACACCGAGATCACGCTTGACGACGTCACCGGTCATTTCGGCAACGATGTCGCAGCCCTGGTGTTCGCCCTGACCGATGTCAGCCGGCCCGACGACGGCAACCGGGCAACCCGCAAGGAACTCGACCGCCGTCACGTGGCACGAGCGCCGGCCCGGGCCATGACCATAAAGCTTGCCGACATCATCTCCAATGTCAGCTCGATTGCACAGTTCGATCCGGGCTTTGCTGAGGTCTACCTGCCCGAGCGGGCCAGCGTTCTGGATGTGCTGCAAGACGGCGATCCGGCACTTTACGAAAAGGCGGCACAGGCCCTTGAGGCGGCCAAGGCGCAGATCGCAACCCTCAATCCCGAAACCTGAGGACGGTGTGGTTGGCTATTGCCACGAGTGCTGCACCGCGATATGCACATAGCGCAATCTTGGTTCTTGAGCTTTACCAAAAATCAAGGCATATGTTGGCGCCCCGCCCACGTAGCTCAGGGGTAGAGCACTCCCTTGGTAAGGGAGAGGTCGAAAGTTCGAATCTTTCCGTGGGCACCATTAATTCAACGAGATCGAAACCTGAAGACCGATCATCGTTGTTTTCGGTCGACGAAGCAGCTAGTTGCTCCGCTCAGCCTATTCCCCATCCCCCACCACAAAGGTAATCGTCCGGGTCTTGCGGATATCGATTTCACGTTCCGCGTGGAACACCGGAAATGTGCCGGCTTCCACATTATCGACGCTGACCCGCCATTTGCGCGCTGACTTGTTATCCTTCTGGACGCTGATGGTCTGGGTCACCGGCTCGTCGTTTTCATAGAGGTTGAACGGCCCCCTGGCGTGACCGCGGCCTTCGTCATTGCGTACGCCGCCGATTGCTGAGGTGATCCTTTGCTGATCTTTCGCCGTGACCGCCTCGACTACCAGCGTGTAGCATTCGATATGGACTGTTTCATGGGTCGTCATGGCGGTCTCACTCGGTTACGGCATTCTGCATCCCGACAAGCATGACGCGCCAGACGGCGTTCGGCAACCCTTGGGCCAAAAAATTGACCAGTTTACAGCGAATGGCAGGGCCTGACCGACAACCGTCCGGTTTAACCCGGGGTTGGCTTTGTGCACACGGCGCGACCAAATAACTGTTTTCCCCCGACTTGATCGGGGGACCCAGTATCCGCCTGCTTTTCTATGGTTTACGGCAGTGGCCAGACACATTGCCCGGTGGATACTGGATCGTCCGGTCAAGCCGGACGAAGACAGGGAGTGAGGTGTCGAATTCTCTTATCCCCGCAGAATTGATCCTGCGTCAAGGCTATAGGTCAGAATTGAACTACTAAACCAGACAGTAGTGGCCCCGGCACGCCCCCTACTGCATCCGCAACACCGGCTCAATGCGCTCCAGCGCCCAGTCGACCTGATCCCTGGTGATCACCAGGGGCGGGGCAAAGCGGATGGTGTCCACATGGGTTTCCTTGCACAGGAGGCCGGTTTCCCGCAGAGCATCGCAATAGCGCCGCGCACCTTCCGCTTCCTGATGGAACTCCACTGCGAGCATCAGACCGCGGCCGCGAATGTCCTTGATCAGGTTGTTGCGGATTTCCTGCAGGCCCTTGAGGAAATAATCGCCCATGATCTGGGCGTTTTCGATCATGCCTTCTTCGACCAGCACCTTCAACGAGGCGCGCGCCACGGCACAGGCCATCGGATTGCCGCCGAAGGTGGAGCCGTGCTGGCCGGGCTGGAGTACGCCCAGGACTTCTGAATTGGAGAGCACCGCAGAGACCGGATAAAAGCCACCCGACAAAGCCTTGCCGATCAGGGTCAGGTCGGCCTCGATGCCGTCATGTTCTTCCGCCAGCAGCTTGCCGGTGCGCCCGAGCCCGGTCTGGATCTCATCCAGGATCAACATGACCTCGTTCTCAGTACAGATCTCGCGCACCCGCTTCAGGTAGCCCTCGGGCGGGATGATCACACCGGCTTCACCCTGGATGGGTTCGACCAGAAAACCGACCGTGTTGCGGGTGATGGCGGCTTCAAGCGCGTCCGCATCGCCAAACGGCACCACTTTGAAACCGGGCGCAAAGGGGCCAAAGCCGGTGCGCGCGGTGGGATCGGTGGAAAAGCCGACAATGGCGATGGTGCGGCCATGGAAATTATCCGCGCAGACGATGATTTCCGCCTGGTTCTTGGGCACGCCCTTGACTTCATAGCCCCATTTGCGCACTGCCTTTATGGCGCTCTCCACCGCCTCGGCGCCGGAGTTCATCGGCAGCACCTTGCTGGTATTGGTCAGCTCGCAGATCTCCTTATAGAACAATGCCAGCTGGTCGTTGCGGAAGGCGCGCGAGCTCAGTGTCAGGCGTTCGGCCTGGTCGAACATCGCCTGGCGGATCTTGGGATGGCAATGGCCCTGGTTGACCGCGGAATAGGCCGACAGGCAATCGAGATATTTCTTGCCGTCGGTGTCCCACACCCAGACCCCTTCGCCGCGTTGAAGCACCACGTCCAGGGGTTTGTAATTATGCGCGCCCAGTTCGGATTCGAGCGCCAGATAATCTTCAAATTCCATTGCCATCGGTCGCTCCTATTTCGCCGTCTCAAGATGCGCATCGTCAGCCTGCGCGGCCTGCTTGGTGATGCGCTTGCCGAACAGACTGCCGGCAAGATCGACCAGAATATCGGCACTCTTGGCCGCGTGATCGAGCATCGGGTTGAGCTCGACAATATCGAGGGACCCGAGCACGCCGGATTCATGGATCATCTCCATGCACAGATGGGCTTCGCGATATGTCGCCCCGCCGGGTACTGTGGTGCCGACACCCGGTGCGACCGATGGATCGAGAAAGTCGACATCGAGACTGACATGGAGATGTCCGCCGGTCCGCGCCACTTCGGTCAGGATCTCGCGCATGATCACCACCACGGAACGTTCATCGATAGCGCGCATGTCAAAGACATTGAGACCGCTATTGACCACTGCTTCACGTTCGATCCGGTCCACCGAGCGGATGCCGAAAAGATAGAAATGCGACGGATTGACCAGTGGTGTTCCGTGTTCGAACCCAAGTTCTTTGGACCTGATGCGGCCGCACAGGGCTGCCACCGGCATGCCGTGCACGTTGCCTGAGGGCGACGATACCGGCGTGTTGAAGTCGGTATGGGCGTCGAGCCACAGCACATAGAGAGGCTGGCCGGTTTTTTCACAGTGCCTGGCGGCACCCTTGACCGAACCCATGGACAAACAGTGGTCGCCGCCGAGGATGACCGGCAATTGCCCATCCGCCAAAACGTCATGGACTTTATCTTCCAGGGCATCGCACCAGGCCCGCACTTCCGTAACGTGGCGTCCACCCGAGGTAGGTTCGGCTTCCGGATTGGGCGGGCCTGCAACATCGCCGTGATCGGTCACCATGTGGCCCAGATCGCGCAATGCGCGCGGCAGGCCGGCGATGCGCAGAGCCTCGGGCCCAAGGCAGCATCCGCGCAGGCCGGCACCGACATCGGTCGGCACGCCGATCAGGCCGAGTTGGACGGCGTCGGAGTGGGAATGTTGCATTTCGTGGTCGTGTATCATTGTGGTCTGTCCTGAAACGGGGCTGGAATTGTCGCCATGATGCCCCAAATTGGTAAAAATGTGCTGCCGAAGATGATGGCGTGTCCGACAGGAACTGCCGTCATGAACAGACAAGGCGGCATGTTGTGACGCGATGTTACAAACGGCGGTTGATCCTGAACGACAGCCAGGTTAGGCCGACCAGAACCACGCCTGCAGAGATAAATGTCACGCCAACCGGGAAAAACACCAGGAGCACCGAAAACAGGGCTGCGTGGCTGATTTCGGCGAAATCACGCTGGGTTGAAAAGATCGGCGTCATGGAGGTGCGTTGCGATGGCTTGCAGGCACGCAGGAACAAGGCGTTGCCATAGCCGTCAATGACCGACATGGCGAGGGTAGCGAACACCAGGAAGCCTGTCGCGACCCAGGGCGTTGCGGTCAAGAAGCCGGCGCCGAACATGCCGATACAGGCACAGGGGAAACACACAAGACTGACTCGGCGAATGCCGAACCGCCTGGCCATCCAGCCCCATAAAGGCATGGCCAGCATGAAGGCTGAACCGACCCCCACCAGCATGCCGCCAATCCGGGGGCCCAATCCGATCTGCACTGCAAATAGCGGCGCATAGAGATTGAATGTGCCCCAGACGAAGCCGCGTCCGATACCATGAAGCCAGGCCAGCACCAGGCGCGGCTGGGCCAGGAAATCGCGCACTTGCGACACCGATACCGTGGTGGCCCGTTTGGTCTCGGCAACGATCACCGGCGCATTGGCAAACCGCAGACGCAGGAAATAGCCAAGCAGTATCAGCGCCACCCCCGTGCTCAGCGCAAATGGCGCCCACGGCCCCCACCACACCTCGGCCTGAACGCCGATCAGGGGGCCGAATGTCCACGACAGGCCGATGAACAACAGGCGCAAGGGTTCCGACCGGCCGATCTGATCACGCCGCACATGATCCATGATGTATATGGAGATCACGCAGATGAACACCGCCGAGCCGACCGCGCGCAGGGTAAAGCCCATGATCTGGGTCGGAACTACCTGCAATACGAACAGCGCCGACGATATCGCCAGGAGCAACAGGCCGGCGGTACACAACCTGGCGCGGCCCACCAGAATGCTCAGTTTGGGGATCAGGAGGGCGACTGAAAGGGCTGCGACCGAGCCGACCAGATAGAGCGCGCTGACGCTTTCATCATTGCCGAACAGGTCCTGGGTCTGGATCGGCAGGGCAGCGGCGATCAGCGCCCGGGTCAGCGATTCCAGCCCGCTCAGAATGGCGAAGGCATTGGCGCCGGGTGTGGTCAGACGCGTGGTCCAGACGGGAGGCCGATTGATCATCTTGTGATGCTGCCGGAAAAGGCCATGCTGAAGATAGCGAGATGCATCAGACTATCAGTAATCGGCCGCCAATCCAGCGAAGCTTCACCGGTGGACACCGGCAGACCCTGCCGATAGCATCGCGGCGTTCGCGCCTTCTCAAGGAACCTCATGAGCAAGCAAGGCAAAATCGACCGCATCGACCTCAAGATTCTCGCAGCCCTCCAGGCCGATGCGCGGATCACCAATCAGGCTCTGGCCGATGCGGTTGGACTGTCGCCGAGCCCGTGTCTGCAACGGGTAAAGCGGCTTGAGCAGCGCGGCATCCTCAAGGGCTATCTCGGCCGGGTATCGCTCGACACGATTGCCCACTCCGTGACGGTGATTGCAGCGGTCAGCCTGGAAAGCCATGCCAAACAGCAGTTCGACCGGTTCGAGCAGGCCGCTGCCGCCATTCCGGAACTGGTCGAATGCCACAAGGTGTCGGGGCCGTTCGATTATTTTCTGCGCTTCGTATGCGCCGATGTGCAGACCTATGAGCAGATCAGCGACGGCCTGCTGCTTAACGGCCCGGCAGGCATGAAAGTGTCGAGCCATGTTGTGCTGCAGGAAACCAAGCCCTTCACCGGCTATCCTCTTGAACAACTTGTCGAGGTAGAGACATGACCGGTTATGTGGTTCAAAACGGCAACAACATGCCGATGCAGGCACCGCTGATCCCCGACCCCTTCGTGCCCTATCGCTGTCCGGATAACGCCACCTTGTCCATCGTCTGCCGCACCAACCGGGCAGTGCTCGAGAGATATCTGGCGCCGACCGCTTTTGCGCCGGCAGGCGATCTCTATCTGGTCTATGTCTCCGATTTCAGCAATTGCGACAAGGTCCCCTTCATGGACGGCGGCATCATGGTGCCGGTCACCTATGACGGCCGGGACGGTGCGACCTATCTGTTCGAGTATGAAGACAATGACGCCGCCATTGCCGCCGGCCGCGATCTGTGGGGCTATCCGAAGAAACACGGCGAACTCACCCTCACCAGGGAGGGCGACAGGGTTGCCGGCAGCATCATTCGCTGGGGCACCGAAATTCTGAACATAACCTGTGACCTGGCGAACCCGGTGGATCTTCCCGCAATCACCACCGCACCGCATTTCAACACCCACCTTCAGCCCGGCCCCGACGGCCGCGTGCTGAGCCGGCGCATCATCGAACGCGACACTTCGCCTGATTTCCAGCTCAAGAGCACAAAGACCGGCCGCGCCACCGTTGAACTCGCAGGGCTCCCCACCGATCCGCTGCATGAACTGCGCCCGCAGGAAATCCTCGGCGGTATCTACACGGTCGGGGATTTTTTCGCGACCGAACAAAACGGCTGGGGCAGGACAGTCGCGGAGTTCTAACCCGCCTCGTCGAACACGAAGGACGCCTGGGTGGTGGTCTGCATGGCCTGGCGGAATTCGTTCGGTGTATAGCCGGTTTCGCGCCTGAAGAATCGTGAGAAGTAAGAGGCATCGTCGAAACCCAGGCGATGGCCGATCGATTTGACGTCCCGCGCGCTCAGTGACAGGTCGCGCCGTGCTTCGAGCACCAGCCGGTCATGCACCAGTTGCACGATGGTGCGGCCGAGAAACTGCCGGGCGATCTGGTTGATGCGCTTGGCCGAGAGCTTGAGCTGTTCGGCGTAAAACTCCGGTGAGCGCTCGACGATATGGTGTTCATCGATCAGCGTCAGGAGCCGTGCGATCCGCTCCGATTGGCGGTGACCGGCAAGCGGGCTGCCGCTTTTTGCAATGCGGATCAGCAGGTGGATAAAGGCGGTCAGCAGTGGCCGCACCAGGTCCCAGTCGGTTGTCTCCGACCGGTATTCGCGCTCGATCAGGTCGATCAGTGTGGCAAGGTCGGCGGGGGTTTCAGGTCCGATATCCACAAAAGGCGCTGCCACCGGCGCATTGAACAGACCGGACCCGAACAGCAGGCGTTCCCTGGCGCCAGCTCCAAGCAGTGTCTCATTGAACAGGATGACGCGGCCGCGGAAATCGTTGTCATGCCACTGATGAACCTGGCCCGGCGCTATGACATATATTCTGTTGGCGCTCAGGGGATAGCGGGTGAAGTCGACCTCGTGGCCGCCGCCGCCATCCTCGACCCAGATCATCTGGTAAAACCGGTGGCGCTGCTGGTCGTGATAGGCGTCATCGATGCCGGCGCGCACACGAAACATTTCAAACGGCGCCTTGTCGTCGAGTTGGATCTCGCGAATTTCTCCGGTCATGGCTGCAAAGTATACCGGCTTTGTCCGGAATGTGCCGCACCGGCGGAAGGCTTGTGGAAAAGTTCCTATAGAGCATGCTCCAGGCCTCAGCCGTCGCGCTTGGCCTCTTGCACAATCTGCTCAAGGGTCTGGAGAAACTGCGAGCGGTCTTTTTTCGTGAAGCCGGCATTGTAACCGGCAATCTCGCCGGTTTCGCGCAGATGGGCCTTGAGATCGCGCATGGCCAGCGCCATGCCGATGGTGTCCGGGGTGAACGGCTTGCCGGTCGGGCCAAGCGCGCGCAGCTGTTTTTTGACGCAGCGGTCGGCCAACGGAATGTCGGAGGTCACCACGATATCGCCTTTTACGGCATTGTCGACAATCCAGTCATCCGCCTCATCCGGCCCCTCCGGAACGATCACCCGGGACACCAGAGGACCTTCATAAAGGCGCATCCAGGCATTGCTGACGAAGTGCACCTTGAGCTTATGCCGTCCGGCAACCCGCATCACCTCGTCCTTGACCGGACAGGCATCGGCATCGACGAAGATTTCGGTCACACGCCTTCCAGCTCCTGTTTCAGGAGTTCCAGTTCAAGCCATTGATCTTCCAATTGGGCAAGCTTTTCCTGGGCCGCATCAAGTGCTTGTGCGGTTTCTTTGAAGACCGAGGGTTCGCGCATGAACAGATCCGGGTCGGCCAGGGTTTTCTCAAGCCGGGTAATTTCCGCTGACTGTTCTTCCATCAGTGCGGGCAGGGTTTCCAACGCGTGTTTTTCCTTGAACGAAAGTTTGCGCTTGGGTTGAACCTTGGCTGTGCTCTGAACTGATTTGGCCGGCTTGGCTCTTTGCCCGCTCGTGCTCCGAGGCTCGATAGGCGCGCTGCCGCGCTGCGCCACCATATCGGAATAACCGCCGGCATATTCGATCCAGCGGGGGTTCTGCGAGGTGTTCTCCCAGGCAATCACCGAGGTCACCACGCGGTCGAGAAAATCACGGTCGTGGCTGACCAGGAGGAGTGTGCCGGCATATTCGCCCAACATTTCCTGCAACAGATCAAGGGTTTCCAGATCCAGATCATTGGTCGGCTCATCGAGCACCAGCAGGTTTGACGATTGCGCCAGCGCCCGGGCCAGCATGAGCCGGCCGCGTTCGCCGCCGGACAGCACATGAACCGGTGTCCGCGCCTGTTCAGGCTGGAACAGAAAGTCCTTCATGTAGCTCACCACATGCTTGGGCTTACCGCCCACATGGACCATGTCGCCCCGCCCGCCGGTCAGTGCATCGGTAACGGTCCATTCGGGCCGAAGCTGTTCGCGCGCCTGATCAAGCGTTGCCATTTCGAGCTTGGTGCCCAGTCTGATCTCGCCCTGGTCAGGCACCAATGTGCCCGTCAGGAGATTGAGCAGAGTGGTTTTACCAGCACCGTTCGGGCCGATAATGCCGACCCGGTCGCCGCGTCGGATTAGTGTGGAAAAGCCCGAAATTATGGCGCGGCCGTCATAGGACTTGGAGACGTCCCGGGCCTCGATCACCAGTTTGCCCGAGGCTTCACCTTCCATGACCGTCAGTTTGACATTGCCGGTGGCACCGCGGCGCTCCTTGTGCGCGCGCCGCATGTCATGGAGCAGGCCGAGGCGTTTCTGGTTGCGTTTGCGCCGCGCCGTTACACCATAGCGCACCCAGTGTTCCTCCATGGCGATCTTGCGTCCGAGTTTGTGATGATCGCGCTCTTCTCTTTCGACCGTCTCATCGCGCCAGGCCTCGAAGTGGTCGAAACCGCGGTCGAGCCGCTGGGTCCGGCCCCGGTCCAGCCACACGGTGGCGCGCGACAGGGTTTCCAGAAACCGCCGGTCATGGGAGATCATGACCATGGCCGATCGCAGACCCTGGAGTTCCCGTTCAAGCCATTCGATTGCCGGCAGATCGAGATGGTTGGTCGGCTCATCAAGCAGCAAGATGTCGGGGGAGGCTGCAAGCGCCCGCACCAATGCGGCACGCCGTGCCTCACCCCCCGACAGGGTTTGCGGATCTTCCTCGCCGCTGAGCCCCAACCGTTCAAGCAGGGTGCGGGCGCGATGCGGATCGTCCCCTGGCGCCATGCCATCATCCACATATGCAGCAACAGTGCTGAAACCTGAAAGATCCGGTTCCTGCTGCAGATACCGGATGGTCACGCCCGGCTGGATGAAACGCTCGCCCCCATCGGCCTCAATTTCACCGGCGGCGATCTTGAGCAGGGTTGATTTGCCCGAACCATTGCGCCCGACCAGGCACACCCGGTCGCCCTCGGAGACGATAAGCTCCGCCCCCTCCAGCAGTGCTGTGCCGCCAAAGGTCAGGTGAATTTCCTGCAATGTCAAAATAGGTGGTGCCATGCGGCCAGCATGTAGAGCATTTCGCGGTGGATTGGAATTGCTTCGTTTTGATTTCGCTCACGGCTGTTCCGCACTGACGTGCAGGCCTCCGCGGGGGCGCCCTGACCGGGCGGCGCGCAGTCGCGCTTGCCTCCCTGCGGTCGGTTGTCTGATTTCGCTCACGGCTGCTCGGCGCTTCGCGCCGGCCTCCGCAGGGGCGCCCTGACCGGGCGACGGCCAGTCGGCCTTGCCTCGCTGCGCTCGGTTACGGAGCAATCTGTGTTGCTCCCGGAGGAGGGGCGCAGCCCCGAACGACTAGCGCCATTGCGGCGCGCAGCCTTAGTGGCGCTTGAACGTTACTCTAAAAGCGCCGCGCAACCCCGAACGACTAGCGCCATTGCGGCGCGCAGCCTTAGTGGCGCTTGAACGTCAGATAGAAATTCGCTTGAACGTCAGAAAGAAACTCGCTCGTAAATCACCGCCGGCCACCCTTTCAGGCGGCTTTCGGCAAGACACCGACGTGCTCGGCTTGTCCGGTGACGGATCCGGCTGCCTGCATCATTTTGAGCAGCCATTTGAGCTGGTCGGCGCTTGCTGCCGACATACTCATATGGTCGAGACGTTCGAGGCGTGCGATCCGGCCACGCAGTTCAGCGTTCATCGCCTTGCAGCGTTTAATGCCGCGTTTTGCGTCCCGTATCACTCTGTCGGCTTCTGGGGTCATTGTTCATGTCGTCCTAGTCGGCCAGATCCCCGATCAGGCTTAAAACATCAAATCCCCCTCCTTCGATGTCATAGGTGGGAATCCGGCGCGGACTTGTAAAGGTCAGCCGGCTCGAATGGCTGCTAGGTGAATCACTTTGTCGCACCTAGCATGATCTACTGCGCGCTCCACACACATACCCGGATTGCGGTTGGATTGGCACTGTTGCACGGATTGTTCACCTGCGGGCAGTTGGAGATTACCGCAAGCGCTGTCATATCCGCGCGCAGGTCGACATAAGCACCTGGCTGCGCCGGGCTTTCGACAAACACCGTGTCCGCCAGTGCACGGTCCGCCTCGACCGGCACGTTGCAGAAGAAATTGATGTTCGGCACAATGTCGCGCCGGCCAAGGTCATGCCAACTGAGTGCTTCAAGAAAATTTTCCCGGCAGCCCGGGCAATCGGCGACGTCGTAGAGCATGGCGTTGCTTGGCGCGCTGCAGCAACCGCCAATCGTGTCGTGGCCGCCATAGGTATCCTCAATAATCGTGAACAGAGGCCGGGCTTCGTCGGAATAAAGCCTGTGCCCCGTGCCGAGTTTCAAGGTGAGGGCGCCCTTGAGCGTGTTTGGCGCATGGTAGCGCTCCTCGGGCCGGTCGGCGTTGTAGCACAGGAAATCCACACCTTGACGGCCCTCCAGATCGACAATTCGCAGGATCTGGCCCTTATCGACCACTCCTGCCCATGGCCGTCCCGGTGCGACCGTGTGATCGGAAATGATCGTTCCCGGCGGTGATGGAATGTCGGGCATGTGGGCTCTCCAATTCTGGCAGACTAGGGTGATGTTGCGATGGTGCGGATATGCTCACTGAATTCGTCGTCCTCGCCTTCGAGCAGCTGCGGCAGGGCTGCGCGGAAATCATCGCGTGCGCACCATTCGCGCATATCATCCTCCCAGGTCGACCAATTGCGTGCCGTATCCTTGGTCATATGTTCGTCATGCACGATGATATAGGCCTTCTCAAACAGCGAGATCAGTATCGAAAACAGGATATGCCTGCGTTCGCGCTGTTCTTCGGTCAATTCCGGTTGCGGCGCACCCCGGCGGATCAGCAGAAGATCGGAGTGGTCCAGCGTCAGTTTGAGAAACCCGTCATACTCCTCCGACAGCATGCGGTGCAGCGCGTTTTCCTCATTCTGGCGCTGTTTTCGCTGTTCCATGACAAACACCGCAATGGCCAGCGGAAAGCCCAGTATCGTCACACCATAACTGAGAGCTTCGAGCCAGCCGAGCCAGGTCATCAGCATTGACCTCTCTATTTAAGATCCGTTTCGGGCCGAAGGTAGCTTATATCGATGTGTCTGTCGTTCCCGGCACAGATATTACTCACGCTCTGCGCGCCATTCGTGCGGTGTCTGGAACCGGCCGCGCCAGATCCCGCGCCGGGCCGCCCGCGCCTCCGCCTGCTGGGCGCTGTAGACAAAATCTTGCTGGTCATCGCTGATCGCGAAGCCGAGCCGCACCATTTCACCGTTGATATCGAGTTTCCCGGCAATGCACTGCGCCAGGAGCCGGTCATACTTATCGTACCCTTCGCCCGTGCAGTTCACATCGCCATCGCGGGTCAGGTGCCGCAATGTGCGGGTCGCCTCGCGCCCGCACGGCCATTCTCCGCCTGCCTGGTCGGTACAGGTCTGTAACGCTTCCGGCGCATCTATGCCAAGCAGACGGATCTCCTGGCCACCGACATGCAGGGAATCGCCGTCGATGACGTTTACCGCGCCCTCGACCGTCTGTTCAGGCAAAAGCATGATCACATAGATGGCGGCGCCGGCCAGCAGGATGAACAGCAGCAGGTCGCCGATTTTTCGAAGCACGGTCCAGAACGGCCTTAAGTCTGCGATGCTTCAACGTCGCTCCAGCGATCTGCTGCGGCATCGTCGGCCTCGCGGGCTTCCACCCATGCATCTCCCCCATCACCGGTTTCGAGCTTCCAGAACGGCGCCTTGGTCTTGAGCCAGTCGATTAGGAACTGGCATGCCTCGAAAGCATCCTGCCGGTGGGCGGAGGCCGCGATCACCAGCACGATGTCATCGCCCGGCTCAAGCCGGCCGTAACGGTGCACGATCAGCGATGCTTCAAGCGGCCAGCGTGCCAGCGCGTCGCGCTCGATTTCCGCCAGTGCCGCCTCCGTCATGCCGGGATAATGTTCCAGCGTCATGGCGTCGACCGCCTTACCGCCCGAGAGGTCCCGCACGGTGCCGACGAAACATGTCACGCCACCGATATTGGTATTGCCCGCCTTGAGGGCTGCAATCTCATGTCCCGTATCGAACGGCTCTTGCTGGACCCTGATCATTGCTCTGTCTGTCGCCAAGAGATGGATAACCATCGACGGTTATACGCGCAGATCATCGTGACACCAAGTTTCGGCGATCCATTGTCGCCGTTCATTTCGCACATCCGCAGATTTTCGAGTGTGCCGACCGCACCGCCGCGATCGTGTTGCCAAACCCCGCAGCGATCTCCTGGTATTTTGCATGGGAAGTCTGGATGTAGGCAAGCGCTTCGACGGCGGTGAACGCGGTATAGAGAGTGAAGTACCGTGCGCGGAGAGGGCTACGCCGTTTGAGCGCCACCTGTTTTAACGCTATGCGGCTGTGCGCCAGTGCGGAGACATGCGCAAAGAGTAGTCCCTCCGTGCCGTCTGCGTCAACAATCGTCGACCAGATCGCACGCGCGGTGGCAAAGAGTTTGGTGAGTTGCCGCTCCCTGGCTGTGAGCAGGTCGGTATCCTCATTTCCCCGCAGAACGAGCGGTGTGCGCAATGCGCGTTCCGCACTGCCAAGTTTCCAGTCCGCCATCTGAGCCGCCCGCTCAAACAGTTCAGCAGCACTTTCCCGGTCACGGCGGAACGGCACGAGCTGGTTGTCGAAGAAATCCATATACTGTACCGCACCGGTGCACAGGGCGGGTGCCGCGCGTTGACCGACATAGACTTTCAGATCCGTGGCCATACGGGCGATGAGCTGGGTCTGTACGGTCTGTCTCAGTTTCGGATCGATGCCCCGGCGGCGGACAAACGGTGCCGCCCGTCGAACCACCCAGCGAAACCCCTTGTCTTTTATGGATCGCCTTGGAGGAAACAGCCACCGTCCTTTCAGCTTGCGCCAGCCGCTCTGGGCAGATTTGATCGCCTGGCCGAGAGCTTCTCCATGGGTCGCGCCGATGTGCGACAAGGCACTGTGATACGCGCCGGCGCACGTGCCGATGGTGTGGTCCAGTACCGTTGGGGAACTGGAGCCTGTGTCCTGATCCTTTGCCGCAATTCTGATCACCGAACCGGCACCGTCAAACGACACTGGCGATTGCGCGCGCGCCTGCGGCATGGTGGCGGGCGCCAGCGCCAAAGCTAAGCCGAAACAGATGACAGCCTTAAATTGATTCGTGAGAAAAGCCTTTGGCACTGCGCACAACCCGATCACACTCTAACTGCCCGTCCCATGTGCAAACATGTCAAGCTGTGCGCGAAATTGCCCTTGACCAAAGCCTGCGTCCAGACGGTGCACGGGCACCAAAACCGGTTCCCATTGTAGTGTCAAGCGCTTGTGCCGGGATCGGTGTTTCTCACCCCCGTGGCGGGCTGAACAGAAAGATGATGATCCACACCGGCAAGATTATGATCAGGCCCAGGAGCATGTTGGGAAGTGCCCATTTGACGTTCTCGTCGAGCCACAGCAACACCTGATCAGACGTCAGGCCAAGATCGGTCAGCACCTGATCCACCGTGATGTTCAGGTACGACAATAACGTGCCGACAGCCCATGCCGCCGCGGCGATCTTGAGGAACGTAAAGGTAATGCGTAATCGCATGATGCGCGGGCGCTCCGCGGAATCAACTCTATCTGCCACAACTTTACCGCAAATCCGCCATTGTTCATAACCCGATTTGATCCCGACAGAAATGGTCGGTACCGGCGGAGATCTGCGCAGTCCGCGGCATGGCGTTACTGATTATTTCCATCCAACCGCTCGAGTTCTCTTTCGTGCTGTTGTTGAAGTTGCCGTATTTGCTCACGTTTCTGATGTAGGTCGTGCAACTCAGCCTGTAGCCAGATCATCAGCCCGGCAAAAAGTGACACGACGGTTACCAGCACGCCCGCAACAATGTTCCGCCGTCGCCTGAACCACCGGGTTTCGCGCTCGGTGAAGCTGTTCCATTCTGTCTGGTCGAGCCGTGACAGGAAGGGCGCCATGGTATCGTTCAACGCCACGCCCGCACGGAACGGCGCTAGAAAACTTCGAAACCAGGATTTGAGGGTTCGCTGGCGATTGAGTACAACCGGCGTCCAGTCATCTGCGAACATTATGAACTGTCCGTCGATTTTGTCCGGTAATGGCGTGGGCAAAATGGTGTTGGCCCATTGGCGGAACGCGTCGAACTGTGCGGCCTTCCGCGGCACCACCACGAGCACCTGGCGCGGGTTCATATTGCGCACCACTTCTCCCAGTTCCCAACGAAGTCCCTCCGTCTGCCCACCGCGCAGTACCACGGCTTTGCAGCGGCTGAGAATGTCGAGCACGGTCGACTGCCATTCATCGTCGCCCACATACATGCGCGCCGCCCCCAGCTCGGGAAGCCGCTCACCTGGCCGGCCGATTGCGATAAAGGGGCCGAAATTGCTCATCATTCCCGCCATATGGCCTTCGAAGGAGTGCACAGCGGCAATCGGTGAAAACAGCACGGCGATGCGGTTGAGGGTCCGGCGCTCGCGAACTTCATCGTCGAATGCGCGCAAATAGATCGACGGCGCGCGGCGATCGGTTGCAAGAACTTGCTTAGCATCGGGCGCGGACATGCGTCGGCCTGTCAAAGTCGCAAAGAACCCTGCGATGATCAGCAACAGGCCCACGCCGGAAAATCCGACCGCGGTCCATTCATCGACGAAATTCAGCCGTGTATTGACTTGGGAGAACATAACAAAGACGACACCGACACCAAGGCTCAGCCAGCCAAACAAGGTTAGGCCGGCGGCACGGAGATAGCGGTTCCACTCCGCTTTTTGACCGTAACCCTCAACACCCGCAGAGGATCTCATAGCCTTTGATCTGCCAAACAGGATGATCGTCAGCACGGCACACACAACGCTCGCCAGCGCGGCGGGAACGATGCCAAGCGTTGCCTCTTCCCAGGAGACTTTTCCGTCCATTGTCATCGGGGCGATGATGAAAAACGCCAGGACAATGGCGGAGACCGCCAGACCGGAAATTGCGGCGACCAGGCCTAGAGCAAGTTTCATGGCGTGGGCCCTTTCGGGCGTATTGATCCGAGGCCGATACTTAGCCTGATACCGGGTCTCCGGCAAACGCGATACTCCGCAAGATCCAGTCTGCCAATATGCCGTCATCCCCTGTGAGATGAGGTGGCAACACGGCGTAATCCTTCTTTACCGGCGCCTTGGCAAAATATTTCAGCGGCTTGGCACCTTGCTCGAACAGGGCCTGGAGATCGTGTTTCGGCAATTTCAGGGCAAGGCCGGCAGGCGTCAGCGTCATGAAGATGCAGCCATCGACATAAGCCGCAGCACCGCTGAAAAAGTGGCTGCAGGAAATCCTGTCTGCGACGTCGCCCATGGCGCCGGTACGCTCGACAATCGACTGCAAGTCCGTGAGATACGGCTCCGCCATATTGATACTCAACAGGCTCTAGTTGTTGCCAAGCCCCTTAAGCAGATCGTTGATCACCCCGCCGCCGTCCTGTTTCAGGGTTTCCTGGAGCGCATCGGTGGCTTTTTCGATCGTGCCGTCCCCGACGCCCAGCTTTGACGGATCGATCTTGCCGATACCCTTGAGCTGTTTCAGCGCTTCGGCCGGATTCTCGAGGATACCGGCAATGTCTGGATAGATATCCGGCTTATGCCACGGTCCCTTGATCTTGATCGGCACATTGAAGCCGGCCAGATCGGCCTCACCGCCCTGGCCCTGGAGGGAGGCCACGAGTTTCGGGTCGACTTTGTAGTTGAGCCGCTTTTTCGGCATGTCCACTTTGCCCTGGCCGGTCAGCCGCACCAGGGGCCCGATCATTTGCAGGTCGGTATTGGTGGCAACGCCATTGGTGATCGCATAGCTTGCCGATAGGGCGGCAAAGTCGGTTTTCTGGGATTCGGCGCGCGACCAGCCGCTCAGAATGTTGGTGCCCAGCCCGCGCATCATGGCAGCAACATTGATGCCGCGGATGGCGCCGTTCTCAAACAGCACCTGGGCGTTTCCAGCAAGGCTTTCAACCAGTTGTCTCTGTGACCGGCCGGCGCCTTTCAGGTTGAGTTTCAACTGTGCCGTGCCCTCGATCCAGTCGAACTTGGCAAAGTCCCGGAGCAGGGGCAGAGCGGACACGCCCTGAGTGGCGAAGCTTGTTGCAAGGGTCGGTGATGCAGCCGCGCCATCCAGCGAAATGGAGCCGGTGGCGGACCCTTCATAGAGGCTCAGCTTTTCCAGAACCGCCTTGAGCCGGCCGTTCTTGATGGCCACGCTGACTTGGCTGTTGCCCATCGTCACGTCACGATACTGGATGCGCGAGGCCGCCATGCGCAAATTTGCATCGACTGCGCGCAGGCCGGAAAAATCGATCGGTTGATCGCTCCAGCCCGCATCCGGATTGGCTGATGCTGATGAGGTGGCTGATGGTTCGCTGAGATATTGGTTGATGTCGATTTTGTCGACGCCCAGGCTGGCCGTGATCTTCGGCCGCGCGCCTGCGGTGTCTATGGTCATGTTGCCCTGGGCGCGCATACCGTCCAATCCGAACTTGGCATCATTGAGCGTGATCTTGCCGGTTCCCAGTTTGACCGCTGCGGTGGCGCTGAAATCTTTCAGGCCACGACCGGCAGCGAGCGGCTTTCCGGTCCAGTCCGCAAGCAGGCGAAGGGATGGCGTCTGGGCGGTGATGGTGCCGTCGAGCGCAAAACCCTTGAGCAGGGAAATAATTCCCGTGAACTGCGCGTTCAGGTGTTTCGAGGTCACCTGAAGTTCCAGGTTCGTCGCTTTCTCCTGGTTCAGCTTGTCGACTGGCCCGAGCACGGTTGCGATGTCCACCTTATCGCCGCGCCAGAGCAACGAGCCCTTGACGTTGAGTTTGCCGTCAAGCTGAGGCAGGGACAGCGCCACATTGAGCTTGCTGCCTTCGAAGGTCGTGCCGGCGGTCTCATCCAGGTAGCGCACGACCCCGTCGACGATACGGATGTCGTCGAGGCTGAGCTCGGACACCGAGACCCCTTCCGATGGTGCCGGATCGATGGATGCGGCTGCTGTGTCGTCAGGTGAACTGAAGCTCCAGTTGCTCCGGCCTGACTCATCGGTCAAAAGATTGAGGGTGGGCTCGACCAGTTCGAAGGTCTTGACCTTGATATTGCCGCTGAAGAGAGGCATCGCCTGCAGACTGAGCCGCATCCGCTGGGTGGTCATCATCACGCCCGGCGGCATGCCCGGTGGGTTGGACAGCGACACGTCGCTCATGGAGACCGCGAGATCGGGGTAGACCGAAAAAGAGATATCGCCCCCCAGTTTCAGCTCACGTCCTGTTTGATCCTTGGTAACACTGGCCACCTGACCGGCGATCAGGTCGGCGGGCAGAATGAACGGGATAGCCAGCACAACAAGAATGAGAATGACAATAAACCCGATCAGATATCGCAATATTCGCATTATGGGCCTTGCATGGTTTAAAAATGTTGAGTCGATGTCAGCAGGTGGTGCGCCACTCTACCATTAATGGCAAATGGTTTTCGGTAACATTGAAGGCGACACTACACTATGGCCAATCTCGTTCTCTACCTGGTCGTTGTGCTGGTCTGGGGCTCGAGCTGGATCATGATCAAGTTTCAGATCGGTGTCGTGCCGGCTGAAGCCTCGATCATCTACCGTTTCGCGATCGCTTCGGTCCTGATGTTTGCCTGGGCTCTGTTCCATCGCCTGCCATTGCGGTTTTCGCTGCGCGACCACGTTTTTATTGCAGCACAGGGCGCGCTGATCTTCTGTATCAATTATTTCCTTTTCTATCACGCTGCAGCCTACCTCACGACCGGGTTGATCGCCGTGGTCATGTCCACCGCCTCGATCATGACCATGCTGTTCACATCAGTGCTGTCGCACCGCGCCCCGGCAATGCGGGCGCTGGCTGGGGCAGTCTGCGGTGCGCTCGGTATCGGTATCATTTTCTGGCCCGAACTGGCCGGGTTTGTTTCCGGAGAAACCAGTGCTGTGGGCCTGTTCCTGTGTATTGGCGCGACCGCCAGTTTTTCTGCAGGCGGCATGATTGCCGCCCGAAATCATTCAACCGGCCTGTCGGTCCGCGGCAGCACGGCCTGGGCAATGGCTTATGGCGTTGCCCTGATGGCGGCATTCGCGCTCATCCAGGGCACTGATTTCACCTTCGATCCAAGACCGCGCTACGTGGCGTCTCTGGCCTATCTTGCGGTCATGGGCTCGATGGTCGCATTTGCCTGTTACTTCGCCTTGCTGGCGCGCGTTGGTGCGGAACGGTCGTCCTATGCAACGGTGCTGTTCCCGGTCGTCGCATTGACATTTTCGACCATGTTCGAGGGTTATCAGTGGGCGCCATCTGCCGTATTCGGCGTCGCTTTGACCCTTGCCGGCAACGTCCTGGTATTGTTCCGCCCGCCGGTTCCAGACCAACCGGTGCCGGCCCATCAAACCGGTGCATGAACCCGCTTTATCTGCTGCCAAAATCTCACTACCTTGGTACCAACATGCGGCAGGGTCCCGGTTCATCTCACCATTGGTAAAAGACCCGCAGGCAGGAGTGCAGGGAGCAGGCTTATGGACAAACCGATATGGACGCCGTCAGAGCAAACCATCCGTGACGCCAATCTGACCCACTTGATGGCATATGTGAACCAGACCTGCGGCATTGGCGCCAATAGTTTCGACGCCCTTCATGCATTTTCGATCAACGACCAGGAGCGGTTCTGGCCGGCTCTTTGGGATTTTTGCGAAGTGCGCGCCTCGCATCGCGGCGAGCGTGTTCTGGTTGACGGTGACAAGATGCCCGGTGCCAAGTATTTCCCCGATGCACGTCTGAACTATGCCGAGAACCTGCTGCGCCGGCGTGACGATACGCCAGCCTTGATCTTCCGCGGTGAGGACAAGGTGCGGTCGCAATTTAGCTGGCGTGAACTCTATGACCTGGTTTCAAAGATCGCAGCTGGTTTGACCGCGGTTGGTTTGGGTGTTGGCGACCGGATCGCCGCAGTGACCCCCAATATGCCGGAAACCGCCGCCTTGATGATGGCTGCGGTCTCCCGCGGCGGCATATGGTCGTCCTGTTCTCCCGACTTCGGCCAAACCGGTATCCTCGACCGTTTCGGCCAGATCGATCCCAAAGTGCTGATCGTCTGTGACGGCTATTATTACAATGGCAAGGAGATCGATATTGCCGACAAGCTCGCCGAGGTGGCCGCCCAGCTTCCAACCGTCGAAAAGATCATCATCATATCCTATGTGGGCAAAGCCGCCGAAATTGCCGCCCGCATCCCCAAGGCGGTGAGCCTGGATGAGTTCATTGCGGATCACCAGCCCGGCGAAATCGCGTTTGAACAACTGCCCTTCGACCATCCGCTCTATATATTGTTTTCCAGCGGCACCACCGGCAAACCGAAATGTATCGTCCATGCCGCAGGCGGCGTTTTGCTCAAACATTTGAGCGAACTGCGCTTTCAGGCCGACGTCAAGCCCGGCGACCGGTTGTTCTATTTTTCGACCTGCGGCTGGATGATGTGGAACTGGCTTATGTCGGGCCTTGCCTGCGAAGCCACGCTTCTGCTCTATGACGGCTCGCCATTTGCGCCGTCCGAGCGGGTATTGTTCGATTATGCCGACGAGGAAGGCATGAACATCTTCGGTACATCGGCAAAATACATCGATGCCCTCAAAAACACCGGCTGGCACCCGTGCGACAGCCATTCCCTGGCCACCGTGCGGACCATGCTGTCCACCGGCTCGCCGCTGGTGTCGGAGAGTTTCGACTATGTTTATGGCGCGATAAAGCCGGACATTCATCTGGCGTCCATGTCCGGGGGAACCGACCTCTGCGGCTGTTTCGTGGGCGGATGCGTCATTCTTCCCGTGTGGAGCGGTGAAATCCAGTCCTGTGCGCTGGGGGTTGCGGGCGACGTCTGGAGCGACGACGGCAAGCCTCTTGCCCGGGGCAAGGGGGAACTGGTCTGTTCAAAACCGTTCCCCACCATGCCGATCAGGTTCTGGAACGACGAAGACGGCAAAACCTATCACAACGCCTATTTTGCCCGTTTCGACAATGTCTGGTCCCAGGGCGATTTCGCCGAATGGACCGAACATCACGGCATGGTTATTCACGGCCGGTCCGACGCCACGCTCAATCCTGGCGGCGTCCGGATTGGAACCGCTGAGATTTACGCTCAGGTGGAAACCATGGATGAAGTGCTCGAAGCCCTGGCAATCGGGCAGCAATGGGAAAACGACACAAGGGTGGTGCTGTTTGTCCGCCTTAGCGAGGGTGTCACCCTTGACGATGCCCTGGTTTCGGCAATCAAACTGCGCATCCGCAAAGGCGCATCACCCCGCCACGTGCCGGCCAAGGTAATCGCGGTTCCAGACATCCCACGCACCAAATCGGGAAAAATCACCGAACTTGCCGTGCGCGACGTGGTGCATGGCCGTGAGGTCAAGAACAAGGAGGCGCTGGCCAATCCCGAAGCGCTTGACCTATTCAAAGACATCGAAGACCTGCAGGTCTGATCTGGTTCCCGGCGATGGCAAAAATGACAACGATCAATTTATCCAGTAATAGAATGAAAGACATAAAGCCAGAAAATAAGTATATATTTTTAATAAAATTAAAATAAACATTTATAGTTCAAGTTATAGACTGATTTACATTATCGTATGTTTTGACGAATAATTGAGCTGCATTAAGAGTTATTAATAGGTTTTCGGGCAAATAATGACGGCAAGCCACCGGAAGAAAGGTTTGTCGTCATGAAAAGCGAAAATCGGTCAACGATATTCAATAAAGAAGTGGTCCTTCAATGGATCAAACAGGAAGCCGGTTCAGTCGCGATGATTTTCGGACTGTCTCTTCTTCCACTGCTGATTGCCGTCGGGGTTGCACTCGACATGACGCAGAAGACGCGTCTTCAGCAGAAAATGGCCGGCGCCGCAGACGCCATCGCCCTGGCCGCGGCGCGTGCACATAAGGATGTGGACAACCGCGATACCATCGGGCCGATATTTCTCAATGCCAATCTCGACAGCGGCTACGGCCCGAACGTCAACGTCACCACATTCAATGTGACGTTCAATGATGTGGACAAGCTTGTCACGGTGAACCTGGTCGCGGAGATCCCGACCGTGGTCATGGGCATTGTCGGTGTTGACAAACTGATCACTAACACGTCCAGCACCGTCTCCTACGTCTCGCAAGTTGGTGAGCCTGTTTCCCTGGCAATGGTTCTCGACGTCTCCGGCTCCATGTGCTGGAACGACAAGGTCGTGACCCTGCGCACTGCCGCCGCCCGGCTTTTGAACCAGCTGGACCGTGCCGACGCCGACAATAATTACGTCCGCACCGGGCTTGTGACCTACAACAACAGGATCCGGCAGACCGTCAACATGGCCTGGGGCATCAACAACACGCTTCCGGTTGTGCAGAACCTTCCCTGCAGCAACGGCACCGCATCCACACGGGCCGTCCGGCGCGCTGGTAACTGGCTGATGGGTGACACCGAGCAACTCGCGCATGAAGCACAACCGGTGCACCAGGGTGATGAATTCATCCTGCACAGGTTCATGATCTTCATGACCGATGGCGACAACAACTACACGTCGGATGATACGGCGACCATGGCAAAATGCGACCAGGTCAAGGCTGACGGAGTGGAGGTTTTCACCGTCGCATTCGAAGCTCCTGCGCGCGGTCAGGCCTTGCTTGAATATTGCGCCGACGATGCCGATCATTATTTCGATGCAACGAACGCTGATGAGTTCATGCTCGCTTTCGATGAGATTGCCGAGCGTATCGAAACGTCCCTCGTACGGATCGTCGAGTAACACCGAAGAGTATTGAAGATGCACCGCACACCGGAGTGATCCGGTGTGCGGTGCACTTTTTTTGCGCTAGACCCTTTCATCATCATATTGAACCGTTTGATGGCGCCAAATCGGCTCGCCGGCTGTGTTGCAGCGCTTGCCCGATGCACCACATCGCGCTTCACGCTGCGCCATGCCGGGCAAACCGATTTGGCGCCATCAAACGGTTCAATATGAAGATGAAAGGGCCTAACGCTTTGGCTCTTTCAGGGTGTGATTGAGCAGCATGACCGGGATCAGACCGCACAGCACGATGGTCAGTGCTGCCAGTGCACTTTCTTCCAGAAGATCAAGCGACGCGTAGGTGTAGACGTGGGTCGCCAGGGTGTCGAAATTGAACGGCCGCAGGATCAGGGTGGCTGGCAGTTCTTTCATGCAATCGACGAACACCAGCAGGCCCGCAGTCGCAATCGCTGGACGTATCAGGGGCAAATGAACGTCGCGCAGGGCGCCGGTGGAGGTGCGGCCGAGAGTACGCGCAGCCGCCGCAAGGTTTGGCGTGACCCGGCCAAGCCCGGTTTCCATATTGCCGTAGGAAATTGCCAGAAACCGCACCACATAGGCATAGACCAGCGAAAAGATCGTGCCGGTCAGCAGCAGACCGGTTGAGACCGCCAGCAGGTCGCGTGACAGTCCGTCGACGAAATTGTCGAACCGGGTGAGCGGGATGAGAATGCCGACACCGAGAACCGCACCGGGCACTGCATAGCCTACGCTTGCAAAGCGGATCGCGATTTGCACGAAGTCGGAGCGCGCGATGCGGTGTGCATAGGCCAGGGCCAGGCCGATCACGATGGCGGCAGATGCAGCAATCGCCGACAGCAGCAGGCTGTTGCGGACAAACCGAAAATAATTCTCGTTCCAGGCCACATCGAAATACTCGATCGCGAACTGCAGCAGCACCGCACCTGGAATAACAAACCCCAGAATGACCGGAGCGATGCAGAACGTGGTGGCCGTTACGGCACGCCAGCCGCGCAGGCGCACGGGCCGGGGTTTGCGTTCGCGCTGCGACATATGGTGGAACCGTTGCCTGCTGCGCCCGAGCCGTTCCAGCCAGATCAGGGCGAACACGAAGATCAGCATGATGCTGGCGATTTGCGCCGCACCGCCCAGATTGCCGCGCTCGAGCCAGGTTGAATAGATGCCCACGGTCAGTGTGTTGACGCCGAAGAACTCGACCGCACCAATATCGTTGAGGCATTCCATCATGGCCAGCGAGACGCCGATCACGATGGCCGGGCGGGCCAGCGGCAGGGCGACGGAATAAAATGTGCCGACCGCCGTCCGCCCGAGTGTCCGGCTGACTTCCAGATGGCATACGGATTGTTTGAGAAAACTCGCCCGTGCGGTCAGGAAGACATACGGGTAGAGCACGAATGACATGACGAATATGGCGCCGCCGGTGGAGCGGATTTCAGGAAACCAGTAGTCGCGCGCGTTGGACCAGCCGAACAGATCACGCAGGGCCGACTGTACGACGCCGGAATACTCGAACACGTCCACATAGGTGTAGGCGATGATATAGGTCGGTGTGGCAAGCGGTATGAGCAGCGCCCATTGCAACCATTTCCGGCACGGAAACCGGTACATGGTGACCAGCCATGCGGTTGCCGTGCCGACTATGAAGGTCAGCATGCCGACCCCGGTCATCAGCATCAGTGTCTGTTTGATGTAGCCCGGCAACACCGTGCGCATGAGATGCGGCCAGATGTTTTCGGTTGGAAACAGGGCCAGAATGCCGATCGCCAGCACCGGCAGCGCCACAAGTGCGCTGACAATTACCGCCCCCACGCCCCAGATTCGGTCGCTGTCGCCGCCGAACAGTGGCTGGTGGCTGGCGATCAGCGCCAAATCGTCTTCAGGCCAGTGTTGTTGCATGAAACCACTACACAATGTTCCCGGTGCCCGGCATTCAAACCGCCGAATGTGCCGCCCCTGCATGCGGCATCCCCTGGTCAATCTCCAGGTTCAATTAATTCTAAGTTGCAATTCATTCTCAATATGAATTGTAACGATGGCTTATAGGGCTTCTATATCCCACCGGTCAATCTGCGCGGACTCAATCGGCCAACACACGCGTTGTCGGGAAGGTGATCTGGACCCGCGTGCCCTTGCCCGGTTCGCTCTCAATCGCGAATGCCGCACGGTTGGCTTCGGCCAGCGCCTTGGTCAGCGGCAGGCCGAGACCGGTTCCAGGTTTGTCGGATCGCTGGGTCCGTTCGACCCGCTGAAACGGCTCCATTGCCTGTATCAGCTCATCGTCCGACATGCCGACCCCGGTATCCTTGACCCGCAGCTTGACCTGGCCATCATCGTCCAGGAGCGCCGAAACGATCACCTGACCGCCCTTGTCGGTGAATTTTACCGCATTGGACAGGAGATTGAGCAGGATCTGGCGCATCGAGCGGTGGTCGGCGACCACGTTCGGCAGCCGCTCCGCCACACTGGTGCGTATGATGATGCGCTCGCGGGTTGCCTGTTCCTGAATAATGCCGATGCATTGCTGCACGATGTCACCGAGATCGACACTGGTGAAATTGAGCTCGAGCTTGCCGGCTTCCACCTTGGAAAGGTCGAGCAGGTCGTTGATCAGGCTCAGGAGGTGCTCGCCGCTGGCATGAATATCGGTGACATATCCCCTGTAGCGGTCGTTCGAGATGGTGCCGAACTTTTCCGTCTTCATAACTTCGGAGAAGCCGATAATTGCATTCAGCGGTGTGCGCAACTCGTGGCTGATATTGGCCAGAAACTCCGACTTTTGGGCATTCGCCCGTTCCGCGGTGTCTTTCGCCCGGCGCAGTTCCGCCTCGGTCCTCTTCCACTGGGTGATATCGCGGATCACCGCGCAGAACCTCTGCTTGGCGGACGCCTTGTCCGTGTCCTGGACGATCCGTCCTATGGTCACGAACAGCGGGATTTCACCGCCCTGTTTTTCGATCGCGACAATCTCGCGCCCGTCGTTGAAGATCCGCGCCAATCCGCCGTCGCAAAGGGCGGCGAGATAATCGCGCACGGTCTTGGCGCTTTCGGCGGTCAGAAAATCTTGGATCGCGCGGCCCACCGATTCCTGGGTATCGTAGCCGAACATTGCCTGGGCACTGGCATTGATGGATTCGATGATGCCTTTGTCATCCAGTGTCAGAACGCCGTCCGTTGCAGTGTCGAGTATGGTTCTGAGGTCATGGTCGCTCAGATCCGTATAGGCAGGCGTCTCCACCAGCTCCAATGTCTCCGCGGGCGCTGCAGGTTCCTCGTCCGACAGGGTCTCACCGATATGACGGAACGCGGCTTCATCTTCAGCGCTCAGATGCGGAGGCTTTGTTTCTTCCGGTTCCAGCGGCTCAGGCCCGTCGTGCTCCAGCGGCACGGGCGGTTCCGCCGTCGCCGCCACGGCCGGCGGCGCAAGGGCGCCGGGTGCGCCGATACCGCGATAACCGGCAAACGCCCCGTCAGCACTGAAACGCGGCACCGCGCTCAGATGCACCGGCTTAAGACCATCGGGCGACGGCCAGTTGACCTCAACCCGCCATGCCGTCTGCTCCAGAAGTGCTGTGGCGATGACGCCGGATGCATCGAGCCCGTGGCTTTCGGCAAAAGCCTGCCATGACGTTCCCGCAAGATCCGTAGCTGTTTCGCCGTCGAACGCAGTAAACCGCAGCTGCGCATCGATTTCCCATGTGAAGGTTGCAGTTGCAGCGACCAGATCGGTGAGCCGGTCCATGCGGTCGCGCATCTCGTGTTCCAGTTCGCGCCGCTCGGTCACGTCGTCGAACTGGATCAAAAACCGCAGCGGCACGCCGTCTTCGCCCGGCACCGGTTGAATGTGCAGCCGGTGCTGGCGGGTGCCGAACCGGGTTTCGATCCGGCGCACTTCGCTGACCAATCCGGTGCCCGCGGCACGGCTCATCAATTCATCCGCAACCGTCGCGGTGGCGGTAACATCGGCCAGGCTTGCCGGTTGCCGGTAGGCCCAGAGCGCCCGGGCGGCTGCATTGCAATAGACCATCTCGCCACTGCGTTCGACCACCGCAAGCGGTGTCGGCAGGGTTTCGATCAGCTTGCGCGATAATCCACCTTCCAGGTCGCGCGCTTCCTCGCCCGGCTGTTCCGCGGTCACCAGGAGGCCGGGCCTGTCGTCATTCAGAAGCGTGTGATGGCAGCGGCATTTGAACGGCACATCCCCGGCAACACCGGCAAACGAAAGCCGAACGTCCACAGACCGGCCCGGTGACAGTTCCTTGAACAGCTCGTCAAGCCTGGCAACACCCGGCTCGGCCACCGAAAACCGACGGTCGATCAGGTCGAACAGGGTTTCCCCGCCCCACAGCGCAATACCGGCCCGGTTGGCCCACACCACGCGCAGCCGCTCAGCGTCCCAAAGCCATGCCGGCGTGGGGTTCTGGCTCAGACTGTCGAGCGTAGGTGTTGTGTCGCCGTTCACGATACGCCTTTCATCCAGGCGCGGCCACACAACAGCCTGCGCTGTGCATGGGCCATCCCGGAAGAGAATATGCCGGCAAATCCGCCTGTTTGACCCGCCGAAAAGCACCGCATCGCTTTTATGAACGCCACCTTACCGAACTGCCGGTCCCACCGTCCACCGCCAACTAGGACATATTCACCGAAAGGTAAAGCATTGCTGTCTTTTGCCGGTTCCGTAGCCTGGTCACACGGTGGATGGTCCTTTTTTCGGGGCAGTCAGCCATCAGACGCCAGCTAGCCAATTCATACACCGGGAACTAAAAATGACGCATTGCAACATTTATGTTGCAATGCAGCATAAGAGGGGTTATATGAATGATTGAAACACCATCGCCACTCCGCCCAAACCGGACCAGGCATTCAAAGGAGACTGACAGAAATGACCGATACAGCAAAAGCCAAGACTGCAAAGACCGCCAAACCCGCAGCTGACCTGCGCGAAATGACCGAACAGGGTCTTGAGCAGGCCAAAGTTGCCTATGACCAATTCAAGCACCAGGCCGAGGACGTTGTTCATCTGTTCGACGATTCTTCCGATGCTCTCAAGACCGGCGCCACGGAATTCAATTCCAAGGCAATCGAATATGTCCAGGGCAACATCAATGCGGGCTTTGAATTCGTCCGCAAGATGGCAACAGTCAAGGACGTCAACGAACTCGTTGAATTGCAGTCCACCTTTGCCCGTCAGCAGTTTGTCGCCTACACCGCCCAGGTGAAGGAATTGAGCGAAATCTCGACCAAGGTCGCCGAGCGCACCTCCAAGCCCATCGCCGACGGTATCAAAAAGTCGTTTGACCAGGCCAATCGCGCCTGAGGCGTATTCTACGCAACGATACGGCCGGCGCTGCTCTGTGCAGCGCTCTGGGCCAACACCACAGGGCCCGGCGCAAGCCGGGTCCTTTGTTATGGCGCATCGGGTTTACAGTCATCGGATGACCGCTGCTTGACAGGCGCCCGGCACAGCCTTAAATCCGGGTCACCTTGCCCGCAACACCGTGCTGCGGCACTGTTGCAAACCGAAATTGATCGGCGTAGTGTGCGCCCGATTTTGCAAGGCCCCCGTGCCGCCTTAGCTCAGTAGGTTAGAGCGCTAGATTGTGGATCTAGAGGTCCCCCGTTCGAGCCGGGGAGGCGGTACCATTTCTTCTCTTTGACACACCGAATACAGCACCACCTCAGCACTGATGGCGATAGGTGAACACCAGGGTGTCCGTGGTCATCTGGCCGGTCGGCTGGCACTGCTGGGTTTTCGGGCGGGTACCGTAAAGAGTAACCCCGAGCTGGTTCGGCGCAACCGGGCCCGAAACCTGATATTCCAGCGGTGCGCCGGGGCAGTGTTTGGAGAACACTCGCGCCGTGCCGGTATAGCCGTTGCCGTCTTTCCAGCCGTTGAACAACAGGGTTCCAGGCGCCACCCCTTGCGCGCGGATCGCCTGGCGCGGCACTTCGTAGTAAAACCACCGCTGTTTGCCCTGCGCCACCAGCCGCATCAGTGAGCCATTGTGATCCCAGCATGAATCTGCCAAGGCGGGCCGTGCCGACTGGGACAGAACCGTCATGCCGAGCGCCAGGCAGGCGCATGCCAGCAATGCCGGTTTGAGTGCATTCCGCATTATTTGTCGCTCCTTCGTTTGTGGTCGGGTCTCGGGTCGGCGATCCGCCCTGTCGCCCGACAGTGGGGCCTGCACCAGGATTTGCCCGTGACCGGCGATCAGTTCAAGAGGTAATCGCCGCCAAGAAATGCGAGCGAGGCGAGCAATCCCGCGACCGGGACCGGCAGGGGAACGATGAACACACCGTCGGGCGCTGGTTTGCCGCCGAGTTTCAGACGGATCAGGGCGACATTGACCAGGGCGAACACCACCAGTGTGATGCGCGAGGTCATTTCCGCAAGCCCTTCCAGGGGAAACGCCAGCGCCAGGGTGAGCACGATGGCGCACACCATAGCGGTCGCCACCAGCGGTGTCCGGGTCAGCGGATTGACGCGCGCAAAGATGGTGGGAAGGTTGCCCTGGTCTGCAAGGCCGTAGATCACCCGCGACGCCATAATGAATTGCACGATAACGGTGTTCAACGTGGCGACAATGGCGATCGATATCAGCACCACGGGCGGAAGATCGGTCACCTTGCGGAACACATCATTGAGCGGGGCAGACGAGGCGGCAAGCACCTCCGGCGGCACGCTCAACACCGCAACAGAGGCGACCAGAAAGTAAATCACCGTGGTGATCGCCAGGGTGAGAAAGATCGCCCAGGGCATGGTTTTCTTGGGGTTTCTGGCCTCTTCAGCGACATTCACGAGATCCTCGAACCCGATAAACGCGAAGAAAGCCAGGAGGCCGGCGGCAATTATGCCGGACCACACCATGCCGTCGCCAAGTGGCGGGACAACTTGCGGAAGGCGCTGTACCAGGTCTGGATCGCTAAACCCGGCAATGATAATCACCACCAGGCCACCGGCTTCGACCAGCGTGAACAGGGCCGCGAACATGACCGATTCCAGAATGCCCCAGGCAGCGATCAGCCCCATCACGGCAACGATTACCGGCACCAGCACGGGTTGCGGTATGTCGAACAGTTCGCGTATGTAACCGGTGCTGCCGATGGTGATCGCCGCCGATGACACCGTACCCGCGGCAATCACCAGGATCCCGGTCGCCACTGCGAGAATGTTCGAGCCGAAGCCGGCCCGCACATAAGCGGCTTCCCCAGCACTCACCGGGTAGCGTCCGGCAAGCTCGGCAAAGGATGCCGCCGTAAACGCCATCACCAGGGCGGCGATGACGAACGACACCGGGGCATATAATCCGGCCCGGCCAGCTGTTGCCCCAACCAGCACATAAATGCCGGCACCGATCGTCACTCCCAATCCGTAAAGCACCAGGAGCGGCAGGGTCAGCCGGCGTCTGAGTTGCGGTTTCTGCGGGCCGTCCGTGGCACCATCGTTCATGGATGTACCTGACATGATTGCTGTCTCGATCATGGAACCATAGAAGGCGTACACGGCTGTGCCGCATTGATTGAAATCAATAAGGGTGCCGGGTAATGATCGCGCAAGTGTTTTCAACGTGATATTAGCAAGGCGATGAACGATAAGAAATCAGCAGCGGTCACGATCGACCCCATGGAACTGCGCAAGGCGCTTGGTGCGTTTGTTACCGGCGTCACCGTGATCACCACCTGCGAGGGGGATGGAACACCGCGCGGCTTCACCGCCAATTCGTTCACATCCGTGTCACTCGACCCGCCGCTGGTTCTGGTCTGTATCGCCAAGACCGCATTCAGTCTGCAGGTTTTCTGTGACTGCGAAAATTTCGCCGTCAACATTCTTGCCGAAGACCAGACCGATACATCTGCGGTGTTTGCCTCAAAGGACCCCGACAAGTTCGCCAACGCAAACTGGCGAAAAGGCGTAGGCGGCAGCCCGGTCATTGAAAACACCGCGGCATGGCTTGAATGCGCCAGACACGACGTGGTCGAAGCCGGTGATCATGTCATTCTGATCGGCCGGGTTATTGACTTTGCCCACTCCGTTTCCAATCCCCTGGGTTTCTGCCGCGGCAGCTATGTCATGTTCGGCCTCGAACGCCAGGCACTGGCCGCGCCCGGTCAACAAACCAGTGTCGGTGCGATCCTTGAATCGGAGGGCAGGATCCTCATGCTTCGCCAGGGCGACCAGGGTGCTTTTGTCCTGCCGACAGGCGTAAGCCTCGGCAACGGCCGCGATGGCGACAGCTTGTTGGGAAAGCTTCATGCGCTCGGCGTGCAGGCCGACATCGCTTTCCTGTTTGCCGTTTTCGAGAGCGACAACGGGCGCCAGCATTCGGTCTATTACCGCGGTGAAATCGTCCACGGCCCGATGGAAAATGCCGGCATTCGGATGTTTGCGTTCGACGAGATCCCGTGGGACAAGCTGGCTGACCCACCTCTGCGCACCATGCTAAAGCGCTATGTCTCGGAGCGAAGCGAGAATCGATTCGGAATCTATGTCGGTGACAATGAGCGCGGCCAGATTCATGCGCTTTCGGAAAGCTATTTCTAGACCCTTTCACCAGGAAAAGTGACCGCCGGTGCCTCTCCGGTCCCGGTCTGAATAGTGCACTCGATGATGATCCGGGAAACAGTCAGATCGCCAGTGTATCGACACCGTCATCCAGCATGAACTCGTCACCGAGCACTGTCGCGTGTTCGGCCGACAGTGCGTCCTCGGGTGCAACGCCTTTTTCCAGACACCACTTTATGCGCTGCAGCAAGGTGTCCGCACTGACCGGCTTTCGGACATAGCAGTCGATCCCTGCCAGTAAGGCGTTATCGATGAGGCGACGGGTCGGACGGTCTGACAAAAGGATAATCGGCAGCGCCTGGTTGGGGCTGTCGGACGCCCGCCTGATGACATTGGTCAGCTCGAGCGCGGTTATACCGGCGAGCTCGCTGTCGACAATTGCCATATCCACATGCGCTCCCTTGATCACTTCAAGCGCACCATAGGCATCCGCTGCATATTCGACGTCTCTGACACCACCCACCGACAGAATATGCCTCAGAAGCGAAGCAAAATGCCGGCTCGGCTCCACGATCAGTACCGTGGGCTGAAAAGTATCAAGTAGCTTCAGGTCCATTGCTTGCCCGGCATCGGAACGGTTTCTGGAAGGTAATACATAACATGAATAAACTTGCGAAAGATTGGTTGGTTGAGCGCAAATTGTTTCAAATGTTCAAATATTTCTTCCAATCTAGCGTTGTCGCCCCGCATGCAAGCTATCGGACAAGTGGAAAGATTAACTTAATTTCAGTACCGAGGCCGGGCTCGCTGTCCAACTCCATACGGCCACCATGCCGCTCAACGATGCTCAACGCGATCAGCAGGCCAAGACCGGTGCCCTCCTGGGCGAATGTTTGTAACAGGCGGTCGTTTCCGAGTGGTTCCAGCACGGTCTTCGCCTGAGTCTTGTTCATGCCGATCCCCTCATCGCTGATCGACATCATGGCGCTATCGCCTTCCTGAACTGCGCGCAATTCGATTGTCGCGCCCCGTGCGCTGAATTTGCTGGCATTGGACAAAACGTTCAACAAGGCCTGCAGCATGGCGGTCTGGTCGATCCGCGCGACAACCGGGCGGTCCGGCAAATGCAACTCGGCCGATTGCCCGCGATCGGCGAGTTGCGCGCCCATCAGTCTGAGGGCCTTGCCGATCAATTCGCCGATATCCACAGATGTGAATGTCAGATCCGGTAGATACTGGCCCGCTTGGGCCTGCCGTATCAGTTCATGAACCAGTTCGTGAACCAGCTTGGTATTGCTCTGGATAATCTGGACATTGTCGGCAAATCTAGCATTCAGTCCCTCGGCGTTGGCCAGTTCGGAGACCAGTGCGGCGGCGTCCGCGATTTGTTGCAACGGCTGGTCGATCCGCCCGCTGAGCCGGCCGAACATCTCCAGCTTTGTGCGCAGCGCCCGATCCCTCTCCGTTAGGGTCGCGTATAACTCGCTTTCCGCTTCGTGGCTGCTCAATGTTGAGCGGATCACCGCATCGAGTGTGTTTGCCGACACATCGTCCTTCGACAAAAATCCAAATGCCCCGGCCCTGTGGCCCAGTTGCTGGATATCCTGGTTGGAGTAACCGGTAAGCAGCACCACTGGAATTCGGCCGCGTCGTCCGCCCAACTCCTCCAGGATTGACAAGCCGGTAACCGGGCCGAGCCAATAGTCAAGCAGCATCAGATCGAACCGCCTGTCGGACAGATATGTCCGCGCTTCGGCGATGTTACGGGCCTTGGTCACGACAATGTCGAAGACCGCTGATTTCCTCAACGCCATGTCAACAAGTTCAGCATCGACCTCATCGTCTTCGACAAACAGCACCGACAGCCGGTTGCTGTCTGGCTTCGATCCACGATGGTCATCCAGATTGACCACTACCGGTGGAGGGTCGTACTGATTGGAATCCACGCCCTTGTCCGAGCTCCTGGATTTGCACGCCGCTTGCATTGACCTGCGGTGGCGGTTCAACTGGACACAGTATAGCAGGGACATAACCTGTGTGACACCGGCAGGTTTGGTTGACGTGAATGCGATCCTTCTGTAACCGGTGCAACAGCTGAGCCGACCATTTGGACGGATCGCAGGCATTAGTCGAGAAGTGAAGTGTCGAAACCTCTCAAAACCTGGCTCGAGGCACCCGCACTGCACCGGCCGTGTACCATCATCGCGGAAATCGCCCAGGCGCATGACGGCAGCCTGGGGCTCGCCCATGCCTATATCGACGCGGCCGCGATTGCGGGCGCGGATGCGGTCAAGTTCCAGACCCACATCGCCAGCGCGGAGAGCACGCCCGGCGAACCCTGGCGCACCCGCTTCAGTCCTCAAGATGAGACCCGTTACGAATACTGGGAACGGATGGAGTTCACACCGGACCAGTGGCGCGGCCTGAAACGGCACGCCGACGAGGCCGGCTTGTTGTTCCTGAGTTCGCCGTTTTCGCTCGCCGCCGTCGAATTGCTCAAATCGGTCGGTGTCGCCGGCTGGAAAATTGCCTCGGGCGAAATCACCAACTGGCCGATGCTGGATGCCATGGCCGCGACCGGTCAGCCGGTCCTGCTGTCGACCGGGATGAGCCCTTATTCGGAAATCGATCAAACCGTCGAACGGATCACCCGTGCCGGCGTTCCGCTTGCCATTTTCCAATGCACCACACAATATCCATCGCCGCCCGAGGCAATCGGTCTCAATGTGCTGGCTGCCTTTCGCGAGCGGTACCAGACCGCGGTCGGCCTATCCGACCATTCCGGAACCATATTTCCAGCCCTGGCCGCGGCCACACTTGGTGTCGAGGTGATCGAGGTCCACATCACCATGAGCCGGGAAATGTTCGGGCCCGACGTGCCGGCCTCGGTGACCACCGATGAGATGGCGGAACTGGTTCGGGGTGTGCGGTTTATCGAGCGCATGAATGCCGCGCCCGCCGACAAGTCCGAGATAGCCGATAGCGTGGCGCCATTGCGGGACATTTTTCTGAAAAGCGTTGTCGCGACCAGCGATCTCGCCGCCGGCACGGTGCTTGAGCAATGCCACCTGACCACTAAAAAACCCGGCACCGGAATACCGGCGAGCTCTTTCGACACGGTGCTCGGCCGGCGGTTGGCCCGCGATGTTGAACGGGACGTGCCCTTGACCGAAGCCGATTTGGAAACCTGACAGAATGACCCGTAAAGTTTGTGTCGTGATAACCGCGCGCCCCAGCTATGCCCGCGTCCGCACCGCGCTCGAGGCGATCAGGGATCACGCCGATCTCGAGCTGCAATTGGTGGTGGCGGCGTCGGCTTTGCTCGATCGCTATGGCAACGCTGTTAATGTGATCGAGGAAGAGGGTTTCAGGATCGACCGTCAGGTCTACATGATCCTTGAAGGCGAAAATCTCGTCACATCGGCGAAGTCCACCGGGTTGGGTCTGGCCGAGCTCGCCACTGTGTTCGACAATCTGAAACCGGATGTGGTGGTGACCATCGCAGACCGGTTTGAAACCATGGCGACCGCCATTGCCGCGTCATATATGAACATCCCGCTCGCTCATATTCAGGGCGGTGAAGTCACCGGTTCGATCGACGAAAAGGTGCGCCATGCGGTTACCAAGCTCGCCGACCTGCATCTTGTCTCCTCGGAGCGCGCCGCCGAACGGGTCATCAAGATGGGCGAACAGACGGACAAGGTGTTCGTCACCGGGTGTCCCTCGATCGATCTTGCCCGCATGGCGCGCGACACCGAACCGCGCGACATCACCGGCCTGTTGTCGTCTTATGGCGGCGTCGGCGAGCAGGTTGACATCTCAGACGGTTACATCGTCGTGCTGCAGCATCCCGTGACCACGGAATATGAGCGGGCACGCGAACATGTAAACCAGACGCTGCAGGCAGTCCGCGAAGGCCAGTATCCGACCTTGTGGTTTTGGCCGAATGTGGATGCCGGATCCGACGGCACCTCCAAGGGCATCAGGGCGTTTCGCGAAAAACATCCGCTGCACCGGGTCCACTTCTACAAGAACTTGAAGCCGCTCGATTTTCTGTCTGTCCTGATCAACTCTCGGGGCATCGTTGGCAATTCCAGCGTGGCGATCCGTGAATGTGCTTATCTCGGCGTGCCTGCGGTTAACATCGGGCGGCGCCAGAACGGCCGGGATCGCGGCCGCAATGTCATTGATGTGGATTATGATGACCGTGCAATCCGGGATGCGATCGACCGCTGCTGGGCATCCGGTGAACGCCAGAGTGACGATATTTACGGCACCGGCGATGCCGGCAAGAACATCGCAGATGTTATCGCTACAGCGGATTTATCGATCGAGAAAACACTGACCTATTGAATGCGCGGGCAATGACATGATCAACGGCAGGGACGTCACAGCGATCATCCCGGTGCGCGGCGGCTCGAAAGGTATTCCACGCAAGAACCTGCTTGAGTTCGCCGGCGACACGCTCCTGGAGCGGACCATAAAGTTCGCCGCGCGGTCTGCCCGCATCGAGCGCACCATCGTTTCGACCGACGATGCCGAAATGTTCGAAATTGCCACCAAGCATGGTGTCGCGGCCCCGACCCGGCGGCCGGATGCCCTGGCGCAGGACGACACCACGACCGATGCCGTTCTGGAACATCTTATCGGCCAGGCCGGGATTGCGGACGGCTATATTCTGCTGCTTCAGGTCACCAGTCCTCTGCGCACCCTGGACGATCTGGAGCAGCTGTGTGCCGGTTTTGAAGCTGCAGAGGATACCGACGCAGCGGTCAGCCTGTGCCGCCACCAGGGTTCACATCCAGCCAAAATGCTGCGCATCGAAGATCGGCGAATTGCCCCGTTCCTCGACCGCAAATACACCGGCCCGCGGCAAGCCCTGCCGGAAGTCTTCGTTCTGAATGGCGCGTTTTATCTGATCGAACGCGATGTGTTTCTGCGCGAGCGCACCTTTCTGCCGGACCGGACGATGCCGTTCGTCATGCCGTCAGGCCACAGTGCGAACCTGGACACGCTGGAGGATTGGCAGATTCTCCAGGCAATGGTGGCGCAAGGCTACTGGATGCCGGAAACTTACGATCAGCAAAATTAACCAGATTAGCCGGTTTCTGCGGCCGGTCTGTGTTGAGCTGTCGCACGCGTAGATTATCGTCAGATTTGCGGTAATCGCTATGTTTTTGAACAATAAATAATTTCTATACAAATAAAACATTGAAACTGTGCACCGCCTTTCAGCAAGACAATATTGTGCCTCTTGTGCTCAGGCGCCAGACCCGTACTTGCGGTTGGAGCCAAAAAAGGTGACACTTCGTATTAAGGGTTCATTTGACCGGACATGATGTGCATTTGTTCTGGATATCGTGTTTGTAAGAGAGACCCGCAAAACAAGCAGGGAGCAAAGTGAATGAGATTCAGTAAGATTGGTTTTCTCGGCGCCGCGGTCATTGGCACATTCGTCGCCACAAGCGCGGTTCAGGCGGAAACCTTCGTAACCATCGGTACCGGCGGTCAGACCGGCGTTTACTATCAGGTTGGTGGAGCGATTTGCCGCTTGGTGAACAAGGGGACAGCGAAACACGACATCAAATGCACGCACACCACCGGCGGTTCGGTCGCCAACATCAACGGTATTCGTGCCGGTGACCTGGATCTGGGCGTAGCCCAGTCTGACTGGCAGTTTCATGCCTATAACGGTACCGCGCCCGATAAATTCCCGGATGGAGCGTTCAAGGATCTGCGGGCTGTCTTTTCAGTGCATCCCGAGCCGTTCACGGTTGTCGTACGCGCAGACTCCGGTATCAACACATTCGCGGACCTCAAGGGCAAGCGGGTCAATATTGGCAATCCCGGATCCGGCCAGCGTGGCACCATGGAAGTGGTGATGGAGAAGATGGGCTGGACGATGGACGATTTCGCACTCGCTTCCGAGCTCAAGTCTTCTGAGCAGTCGGCTGCCCTGTGTGACAATAAGATCGATGCCATGATCTTTACGGTCGGACATCCCAATGGTTCAATCCAGGAAGCCAGCACGTCATGCGAGTCGAAGGTGATCAATGTCGACAATGACGTGATCCAGAAACTGGCCTCTGACAATGACTATTACGCCATGGCGACGATTCCGGGCGGAATGTACAAGGGCACTGATTCAGACGTCACCACCTTTGGCGTCGGCGCGACCTTTGTCACCTCCACCAAAACCTCAGCTGATGTTGTCTACCAGATCGTCAAGGCGGTTTTCGGCGACATCAAGCGCTTCAAGAAAATGCACCCGGCATTCGGCAATCTTGATCCCAAACTGATGATCAAGAACAATCTTTCCGCACCGCTTCATGAAGGCGCGGTGCGTTACTACAAGGAACAGGGTTGGATGTAATCCGGCAGGTTCAATCCGGACGCGGTGTCGAGGGGCCCGCGTCCGGTTTACCTTTATTGACAAGCGCGCTGAACGGCGGTGGGGGAAAGCGGCATGGCCAACGAAGACGTTAAGCAATCGACACTGAGCGACGATGAACTGGAAGATCTTGTCGCCTCCAGCGATACCGGCGGGCGGGCGCCGACCAATTCACAGGTTGCCCTGTTTATCTCCGGCCTGGCGCTGGCCTGGGCGGTCTTTCAGGTCTGGATAGCCTCGCCATTGCCGTTCACCACCGGGTTCGGTGTGTTTTCCAGCCGCGAGGCCCGGCCGATCCATCTCGCCTTTGCCATTTTTCTCGCATTTCTGGTGTTTCCGGCGCTGAAGACATCGCCGCGAAAAGTCATTCCCACGCAGGACTGGATCCTGGCAGCCGTCGGTGCATCCTGTGCACTATATCTGTTCTTCTTCGATTCCGAGCTGATCAAGTCCATTATGGGAACGCGGCTGTCCGACCGGCCGAATAACCCAAATACACTTGATATCATCGTCGCGGTTGCCGGCATGATCTTCCTGCTTGAGGCAACCAGACGCGCTCTCGGACCGCCCTTGATGGTGGTGGCAATGGTTTTCCTCGGCTACACATTTCTTGGCCCCTACGCACCTGGGTTCCTTGCCTGGAAGGGCGCAAGCTTCGGTGCGGTGGCCTATCACCAGTGGATTTCAACCGAAGGCGTGTTCGGTATAGCCCTCGGAGTGTCCACGGACCTTGTGTTCCTGTTCGTGCTGTTTGGCGCCCTGCTCGATAAGGCCGGTGCCGGCAACTATTTCATCAAGGTCGCGTTTTCCCTGATGGGCCACTTCTCAGGCGGTCCGGCCAAGGCGGCGGTGGTCGCCTCCGGCATGACCGGACTGATCTCGGGCTCTTCCATTGCCAATGTGGTCACCACGGGCACCTTTACCATCCCCATGATGCGCCGTGTCGGCTTTAGCGCCGAAAAGGCAGGCGCTGTCGAAGTCGCCTCTTCGGTCAATGGCCAGATCATGCCGCCGGTCATGGGCGCGGCCGCGTTCCTGATGGTCGAATATATCGGTATTTCCTATTTCGAGGTGGTCAAGCACGCCTTCGTCCCGGCACTCATTTCCTATATCGCGCTGGTCTACATCGTTCATCTGGAAGCCATGAAGATGCAGATGACCGGGCTGCCGCGCGCCGGCGAAACGAAGCCTTTCAAGTGGGCGCTTCTGTCGTTCGGCATTACCCTGACGGTCATAATGGGCATTGCCGGTGGCATTTATTATCTGTTCGAGCTGTTCCAGATGCTTGGCAGCCACGAGAACCGGCTGCTGGCCATCGCGGTTGTTTTGGCACTCCAGTGCGCAGTCTTCTTCCTGTTTGGCAATCGTGCCAGCGAAGACCAGCGGATGAAGGCCATTTCGGTCGGCGCCATGGTGCTTGGCAATGCTGTGATAGGCGCTTTCGGTATCTTTTATCTGGTCAAAATTATCGGTCTTGCCGGTGATTCGGCACCATGGATCATCGCAGCACTCCTGATCGTTGCCTGCGTTCTCCTGATCCGGTTTTGCTCAGCCCAGCCTGAACTGGCGCTGGACGATCCGAATGAACCGGTTATCCAGCTTCCCGAACCGGGACCGACAATCAAATCGGGCCTGCATTTCCTGTTGCCGGTCGGCGTCCTGATCTGGTGCTTGATGGTCGAACGCCTGTCACCGTCCCTGTCAGCGTTCTGGGCGACCGCACTGATGATGTTCATCCTGCTCATTCAGCGCCCGTTGTTCGCACATTTCCGGGCGGAAGGAACAAAAGGCGCGTTCAAACGGGGATTTGATGAACTGATTCAAGGCATGATCGCCGGTGCCCGCAACATGATCGGCATCGGTATCGCCACCGCGGCGGCCGGTATCATTGTCGGCGCGGTTTCGCAAACCGGCGTTGGTGCCGTGCTTGCCGCTCTGGTTGAGTTCCTGAGCCAGGGACAGATCATGCTGATCCTGATATTTACAGCGATCCTCAGCCTTATCCTTGGCATGGGCCTGCCGACCACGGCGAACTACATCGTCGTGTCTTCCCTGTTGGCGCCGGTCATTGTTGCCCTTGGTCAGCAATCGGGTCTGATCGTGCCCCTTATCGCGGTACATCTGTTCGTGTTCTATTTCGGCATCATGGCGGATGTGACGCCACCCGTGGGGTTGGCATCTTTTGCGGCTGCTGCCGTATCGGGAGGTGATCCGATGCGGACAGGGTTCGTCGCCTTCTTCTACTCCCTGCGCACCGCATTGCTGCCGTTCCTGTTCATCTTCAACACCGACATTTTGCTGATCGACGTGACCTTCGTGGAAGGCATATTCATATTCGTGGTTGCGACTGCGGCAATGCTGATATTTACCGCCGGGTCCCAGGGGTTTTTCATATCCAAGTCCCGGATTTGGGAGTCGGCGGCACTGATTCTGATCGCCTTCACCCTGTTCCGCCCGGGCTTCTGGATGGATATGGCCTCGCCGCCCTACAACGAAGCATCACCGAGCACGCTGGTACAGGTGATCGGTGAAGCCACACCCGGTAGCGAGATGCGTGCCATCGTCGATGGTGTGGATGATGTCGGTGAACCTGTAACTCTGACCATGATCATCAAGGTTGGGGATGAACCAACCGGCGCGGAGCGTCTGGAGGCGTTTGGCCTTGAGATCCTCGAACAGGATGGCAAGGTTGTGGTGGACAACGCGACCTTCGATTCCGCGGCGCAGAAAGCCGGTTTCGACTTCGACCAGGTGATCTCCACCCTGCTCGTGCCCGCAGACCAACCGCAGAAGCAGCTGTTTTTCATACCTGCTCTGCTTTTGCTGGGTTTGATATACTTCCTGCAACGCCGCCGCAGGGAGGCGGCGCCGGGACCGGTCGCACAAGGAGCAGAGTAGTCAAAATGAACATATTCCGCAGAGTTCTCGCCGCGGTAGATTTGTCCCAAGAAAAGGGTTCCACACGTGTGCTGGCCGCGGCGTGTGAAACCCTCGAACCGGGAGACACGCTTCATATCATCACCGTTGTACCCGACTACGGCATGAGCATCGTCGGATCGTTCTTTCCCGCCGACCATGAGGGCAAGATGGTGGCCAAGGCTCAGGATGCGCTTCATGACTTCACTGAAAAGCATTTGCCGGCAGGGATCAGCAAGCAGCACATCGTCGCCCATGGCAATGTGTATGAAGAAATCCTGGCCGCGGCCGATACCGTCAAGGCCGACCTGATCGTGGTCGGGACGCACCCCGCATCCGCGCGCGACTACGTTCTTGGGCCAAACGCCGAGCGCATCACGCGCCAGGCCAAATGCTCGGTGCTGGCGGTGAGATAGAACACGCGGTGCCCGAAAGGGGAGCTTTGCCGGTCATGTTGAAAATTCTGGTGACCGTGGCGACCGCATTTGGTCTGCTTGGGAGTGGCCTCCCGATCAACCAGGCTCAGGCTCAGCAGAAGCTTGTCGGCATCGGAACCGGCGGTGTTACCGGCGTATACTATCCAACCGGTGGTGCCATATGCCGCCAGGTGAATGAGCACCGAAAGAGCCACGGGTTTCGTTGTTGGGTGGAAGCGACCACAGGGTCGATCAGCAACGTCAAGGCCGTACGATCCGGTGACGTGCATTTCGGTATCGTCCAGTCGGATTGGCAGTTTCATGCCCATCACGGCTCGTCATTGTTCGAAGCGGACGGGGCCTTCGGCAAATTGCGGGCGGTATTTTCCATTTATCCTGAACCGGTCACGATCCTGGCGCGTGCCGATGCAGCAATCGAACAGCTGTCCGACCTGAGGGGCAGGCGGGTCAACATCGGCAGTCTCGGCTCCGGTGCGCGCGCCACCTGGGAAGTACTGGAAACCGCTTTGTCATGGAAGCGGGAGGACTTGGCTACAGCAGCTGAGTTCTTGCCTGAGGATAGCGGTGAAGCATTGTGCAACAACCGGATCGACGCCTACTTCTGGGTGGTTGGTCATCCTTCCGCATTGACCGAGGAAACGCTGAGTTCCTGTGCCTCAAATCTCGTCCATGCGGTCGGCCCCGCAGTTGACAAGCTTGTCGCCGACCATCCGTTCTACAGCCGGGTGAACATCCCGGCTGGACTATATAGCAACGAGAAAGCGATCCAGACATTCGGCGTGCGTGCTACCCTCGTTACCTCAAGCGACGTGCCGGACGAAGAGGTATATGCCGTTGCCATGGCGGTGCTGGGCGATATCGAGGCCTTCAAGGTGCTCCATCCGGCATTTGCAAATTTGGATGCCAAGCGCATGATCATGGAAAATCTCACTGCCCCGTTGCATCAAGGTGCGCTCATGGCCTATCGAAAACTCGGCCTCATGAAATAATTTGCTGCGACCGAGCCTGGGAATGAGTGCACCATTTGATGCCAAGATGGACAGCGCGTGCCGAACCGTTTGGGAAGGCAGATGGTGAACCATCACGATGGGATCGCCGAGACCACCGCCGGGCCGCAAACACGGACACCAGCCCGCCGGCTCACAATTTTGCTGGCATTTGCCTGGATCGCCTTTCTGCTGCATTCAGAAACCGGTGTTCCACTCTGGTTGCATGATAACCTGGCCGTGCCCCTGAACAACCTGACCGGTTGGCAACTGCGTCTGGTTTCCGCCCACATGGACATCAAGACCGTTCATCTGGTGTTTGCGCTGGCGCTGGTCACCCTGAGTTACCCATTGTTCAAGAACAGCCCGCGCGTCGTTGTTCCTCTGTATGACTGGGTTTTGATCATTGTCACTGTGTGTGCGGCGGCTTACCTCATTGCATTCCGCTACGACATCGAGACCAGGATAGGTCTGCTCCTGCGCACCGATCTGATCGCCGGTGTTGCCGGGTTGATCGTGATGTGTCTCGCACTGTTTCGCGCCATCGGCGCGCCGATGTTTTTGATCACCGGTGGTTTTCTGGCTTATGCGTGCCTGAACGGCAGTTCCTTTGCCCCCGATACTCCATTTTGGAATGTCGATGCCACGAACAGGGCGCTGCGGGCTTACTGGCTGGAGGCGGAAGGAGTGTTCGGCCGAATGCTGGAGGTTGCCGTCGCTCTGGTCTTTCCGATCGTCCTGCTCGGGAGTTTGCTCGATAAGGCCGGTGCGCGCGTCTACTTCACCCACCTCGGTGCAGCCTGGTGTGGACATATGCGCGGCGGAGCCGGTAAGACAACCGTCGCTGCGTCCATCTTAAGCGGTATTTACGCCCCATCTTCGCGTGCCAACACCGCTGGATGTGCGCCGCTGACCGTACCGTTGATGGAGCATAACAGGTACCCCCGGCAATCAGCCGGCATGATTCAGCAGGCCGCGTCCGCCCATGCCCAGCTTGTTCCACCGGTCATGGCGGCGGCGGTATTTCTGATTGCCGATCGGGCCGGAGCGGATATCACGGAAATAGCGCTCCATTTGATTGCACCTGCAACAATGAGTGTTGTTGCACTGTTCGCCTTCGTTCACATCGATGCGCTGAAAAAGAATCTGCCCGGGCTGGCCCGGCAACCCGATGCACGAAATGGCTTAAGCCCGTGGGCCCGCGGGGTTGGCTGGCTGGCGGGTTTGGCTGCGATCATCTTGGCCGCCAACCACACCCATGGTTGGATCGCGACCGAAGTACCGCACGCAGTGGGTGCTGTGGCTGCGGCAGCCTTCCTGCTGGTCTATCTTGTCGCTGTTTGGGCTGCTTCGCGCCGGCCGGACCTCGAGCCGGGCGATCCCCATATGCCGGTCGCAGAGCTGGCGCCGGCCGGTATGGTGGCTCCCGCAGGTCTCTATCTTCTGTTGCCGCTTATCGTCGTTATCTGGTCGGTCATGACGGCCGAAGCAGCGGAGGCCGCGTCGTTCTATGCGGCAGTGTTGATTGCAGCGATGATCGTCGCCACGCACCATCCGCTGAAGGCGCTGTTTCGCGGTCAGTTTGATTACGCCATGATCGCGGCCGGCCGCGGCATGATGGCATTGACCGCAGCCATCGTTACAGCAGCGCGTTTGATGGCGGCGGTTGTGATCGCAAGCGCTGGGGCGGGCATTATTGTCAGTTCTGCCGGCATCCTGGGCTTTGAACCAGTCCTCGGTGCTCTGCTGGAGAGGCTGGGCACGGTCAACTTTGGTCTCGGCCTGGCCGGAGCTGCAATTGTCTGTGCAGCTTTTGGAGCCGGCATGCCAACGGCTATTGGCTATTTGCTTGCCGCCGTTCTGGTTGCACCATCATTGGTCTCCATGTGCCTGGCCGCCGGGTTTCAGGCAAGCTTGCTTTCGGTTCACCTGTTCGTTCTGTTCTTTGCCGTTGCCGCCAGTCATCCAGCGCCTTCCCCGGCCAAACTCGGACTGGTGTTTCCACCGTTTTTCTTCTTCTTCAATCCCGACCTGCTGTTGATCGATGTCGCCCTGGTCCGTGTGCCGGTGGTGATCGCCATGTCGGCCCTTGGCGCCGTCTTCTTCGTGGCTGCCTGTCATCGTCATTTCATTGTGCGCAGCCGGCTCTGGGAGACGGTGGTGCTGGCAGGCGTTGCGTTCACCTTGTTGCATCCAGGCTTCTGGCTCGACCGGCTGCAATCGCCTTTCCGGGAAGTTGCATCGGCCAGAATATTTGCAATCGCCTCGACGCTTCCGGAAGGTCGCAGGCTTAACATCACCGTTGCCGGCCCGGCAAAAGGGGCGCCGCAGGACACAAGAACCGCCACTGTAACCGTGGTGATGGGGGTGCCGCAAACCGGTGCGCGCCGGCTTGAGGCGGCCGGTCTGACGGTTTTCCTGGACGGCGAGAGGGCAATTCTGCAAGCGCCTTTTCCCGGTACGCCTTTTGTCGGCCTGAATGCCCAGTTTGAATTTTCCGCAAACCGGCGGGTCGAGGTAACCGGCATCAAATTGCCCGTTGAAGGCCGCTGGCCGAAGGACCTGTTCTATCTCCCAGCGCTTGGTCTCGCATTGCTCGTGTATCTGCTGCAACGACGCCGCCGTCAGACCTGACGCTGGCTGCCCAAATTCGAAGGTGAGGAGGAAGGGAGGGGTGTTACCTCCACATTTTGATTCACTTTGTTAACCCGTTGTTAAGCCTGTTTCTTAAGCTCGCCTTAACCATGAGAAATTGGTGGATAATCCAACAAATTCGAATAATTAGAGTAAAGAGGTGACCTGCATCTATGGGCAGTTCCGATCACCGGATACGCTATCGGTTGGACAATAAGTGACGGTCGCCCGATGTGTTTTTTGCTCAAACGCCGACTTCAGAGATTACCTGATCGATGCTGCGCCCAAGCTTGTCGGCCAGTTCTTCGAAGTGCTCATCGGTAGCGATGAAGGGCGGCGCAATCATCACATGATCTCCACATACGCCGTCAACCGTGCGGTTGTCTGGATAACACACCAGGCCGTTCTGCATGGCCGCTTTTTTTATTTTGGGAGCAAGTTTTAAGTCCGCTGCAAAGGGTGTCTTTGTTGCGCGGTCTAGAACCAGTTCGATGCCCCAGAAGAAGCCACGGCCGCGGATGTCTCCGACATGAGGGTGATCGGTAAAACGTGCCGACAGGGCATCGTGAAGCCGGGGTGCAAGAGCTGCCACCCGTTCGATCAACTTGTCGTCCTCGAACACTTTCTGCACCGCCAGTGCAGCAGCGCAGGCGGCGGGGTGACCGATATAGGTATGGCCGTGTTGAAACGCACCGCTGCCGCGCTCGAGTTCCTGGACAATCTCTTCGCGTACCATGAGTGCGCCGACCGGCTGATAGCCGCCGCCCAGCCCCTTGGCGATGGCGATCATGTCCGGCACCACGCCGTCCTGCTCGCAGGCAAACAGTGACCCGGTCCGTCCCATGCCGGACATCACTTCATCAAGCAGCATCAAGACGCCGTGGCTGTCGCAGATCCGGCGAACCTCTTTGAAGTACCCCGGCACGGGCGGTACCGCACCAAGGGTCGAGCCGACCACGGTCTCGGCGATGAAGGCGATCGTCCGATCGGCGCCGAGATTTTCGATTTCGGTCTCCAATGCGCCGGCCGCACGCAGACCGAATTCCTCTTCGCTTTCACCGCTTGTACTGTGCCGATAGGCGTAACACGGCATGATATGGCGCACATTGGCCATCAGGATCGGTTGGTAGACTTTCTTACGGCCCGGATTGCCCGAGACCGACAGCGCCCCCAGTGTATTGCCGTGATAGGACTGTTCGCGCGCAATAAAATGGTCGCGCTCTGCCGCACCCCGCTCGACCTGGATCTGGCGGGCAAGCTTCAGCGCGGCTTCATTAGCCTCCGAGCCGCCGGACAGAAAATACACCCGCCAGTTACCGCCAGGTGCTTTGGCGCTCAGGACCTGCGCCAGCTGTTCTGCAGGTTCGTTGGTGAAAAAGGATGTGTGCGCAAATGCCAGGCGGTCAAGCTGGTCCTTGATTGCCTGGATGATGCGCGCATCGCCATGGCCAAGGCACGACACTGCCGCACCGCCCGAGGCATCAAGATACTGATTGCCCTGGGCATCGCTCAGATAGACGCCCCGGCCGCCTGTCGCCTCGGGGATTGCACCTTGCAGGCTGCGATGAAAAACCCTGCTGGCATTGGCTTGCGGTGCCATGGTAACGATCTCTCTTGTTTGTTGCGCGCAGCGATACCGTAGCACGTGCGGACAGAAAAAAACGACTGCCGGACGCTACAGCCAAGACACTCAATAGGCCCTGGATTGAAATGGATGCACCTGCATTGTTGAACGCGCTGTTTGAAGCCGCCGTGGCAGCGGCAGATCCGGCGCGCTGCCTGCCGCCTCATCTGCCGGCCAGACCAAAGGGCCAGGTGGTGGTGATCGGTGCCGGCAAGGCTTCGGGCGCCATGGCGCGCGCGGTCGAGGATCATTGGGACGGGCCGCTCGAAGGCCTGGTCATCACCCGCTACGGCCACAAGGTTCCCTGTCGGGCGATCGAGGTGGTGGAAGCAGCACACCCGGTTCCCGACCAGGCCGGGCGCGACGCTGCACGCCGTATGGTTCCACTGGTCTCCGGCCTGAGCGCCGACGACCTTGTGCTGTGCCTGATCTCAGGCGGTGGTTCTGCCCTGATGGCAGCGCCGGCGGACGGTATTAGTCTAGACGACAAGCGCGAGGTGAACCGGCAGCTGCTTGCCTGCGGCGCGACGATCTCTGAAATGAATTGCCTGCGCAAACATCTGTCTGCGCTGAAGGGTGGCCGCCTGGCTGCTGCCGCCTATCCAGCCCAGGTGGTCACGCTGTTGATTTCGGATGTGCCGGGCGACGATCCAGCAACCATCGCGTCGGGACCGACTGTGCCGGATCCAACGACGCGGGCCGACGCGCTTGGCGTTATCGCCCGCCATGGCCTGGAACTGTCCGCATCGGTGATGGCCTTCCTTGGCACCGAGGCCGCCGAGACCCCAAAACCCGGCGATCCGCGGCTCACCGGTGCCATAACCACGATGATTGCCGCACCGAAGATGTCCATAAAAGCTGCAGCAAACCTCGCGCGCCAGGCGGGCCTGTCGGTGATTGACCTGGGCGATGCGGTCGAGGGCGAAGCCCGCGACGTGGCACAAGACCACGCAGCCCGCGCTCTGGCGATTGCAGCGGACGGGGGTGGCGCGACCAGGCCGGCCCTGCTTGTGTCAGGCGGTGAAACCACGGTCACCATCAAGGGCAACGGCCGCGGCGGGCGCAATGCCGAATATGCCCTTGCCCTGGCCATCGCCCTTGACGGCCACCCGGCCGTCCATGCGATTGCCTGCGACACCGACGGCATTGACGGCTCACAGGACAATGCCGGCGCGATCATCGCCCCCGACACCCTGGCCCGCGCCCGCACAGCCGGCCTCGACCCGCAAGCCCTGCTCGAAAACAACGACGCCTACAGCCTGTTCGAAGCCCTGGGCGATCTGGTCATAACCGGCCCGACCCTGACCAATGTGAATGATTTTAGGGCGATATTGATTGGATGAGGGGGCGGGGGATAAACCAGCCCTCAGCAGATTATGGCGCCGCACCCAGGCGCTTGAGCGCCCGCAGCGCTGCACGATGGCCCGGTCGCACGGTGACCGCCTTGCGAAAATCCGCAATGGCTTTCACGTTTTGCTTGATCTTGACATAGGTCAGCCCGCGGTTGACCAGGGCAAGGGCGTGTTTCGGGTTCAGTTTTAACGCGCTGTTGAGATCCGCGATGGCTTTGACATAGCGGCCCTTGGCGCGAAAGGCGACCGCCCGGTTATGGTAGGCTGAAACATATGCCGGGTTGCGCTTGAGCGCGCTGGTGTAATCGGCGATGGCGCGATCGAAATCGGCTTTTTTGTGATGGGCCACACCCCGGTTATTATAGGCCTCTGCATAGCCGGGCTTCAGTTTGATTGCCGCGTTGTAATCAGCAATTGCCTGGTCAAACTCGCCTTTGCTGCGATAGGCCAGCGCCCGGTTGAAGAACGCCTTGGCGAAACGGGGCCGGATCTGGATCGCCCTGTCATAATGCGCAATGGCGCGGTCATACTGGCCGCTTGCACAATAGCTGACACCCTGGTTGTTGTGGGCATAGGCGTATCTGGGTTGCGGCGGCGCCCTGCGCACCGGCAACGCCCGGCAGGCCGCCTGAACCGTCAAATCCCGGTCCAGGGTATAATCGGCATTCAGCGTATCGGCCTTGTTCCATTTATCGGATGTGTATCCGGTAATGACAAAGACGTAGTCTTCGGTTTCACGCGGCAGGCGCGACTTGCCGGCCCGCCAATTGCGCACACCCTGTTCGCCCGCATTATAGGCGGCGGCGGCAAATCCGAGATTTCCAAATTCGTCGCGCAGTTCTCCCAGATAGCGGGCCGAAGCAGCGATCGCGCTTCTGGCGTCGAAGGGATCTGCAAGACCGCGCAGCCGAGCCGTCCCAGGCATGAACTGGGCAATGCCCCTGGCGCCTTTCGGGCTGATGGCATTCGGATCAAAACGACTTTCCAGCCAAATCAGCCGAACCAGGAATGCCGCTGGCAGCTTTGATGCCCGTGCCTCAACTTCAATGCGCCGGCAGATATGGGCAACAAACGCCTGTTGACGCGCCATGCGCCGATAAGGCCGCGCCGGTGTTCCTGCCGGTATTTGCTTCGTGCCGGCTTTAGCTTCAATTTCCGGTGCGGGCGCTGCAGCCTTGTCGTTTGCCGCCCCGGCAGCCGATAAACCCCAGAACAGCATCGAGACGAGGCTCACCGTGCCGGACGCCAACAGATGCCGCGATGCACTGAGCCTGCGGCTCCCTGCGATCCTGTCGGGTGCGGTTTTGTGCATCTTGCTCCAGATCTCAAACCGGTTGGTGCCGAAGTCAGCGACCATGGCTGTTCCTGCAGAACACGCCCTGGAACCCTGAGGTGCGCTGACTGTTCATGACAAAAATGGCGATGAATGCCATTATTGTCGAGTCTTGGGCCGTAAGGCGCCGGTGACCGTTCTTATACAGATCATTTCGTGGACATCTTTGGGAATCAACCTTAGGGTAGCCTCGAAATGTCCCAGATTTGGGAGAGGTGATAATATAACTGGTGCATAAATAGCACACCAACTGTCCGGTCATCCTGAAAGGCGGCCACAGTGTGGTGAATTTGCGCGAGACAGACGAACAAGGAACAGTCAATAATGTCACTCTCGGGTCAGATCTTCATTCTCATCCTTAACTGCAACTGAAAACGCCATTTGTATGGAGCGGTATCTCATGGCTGTAATGCATGTGTTCAAGCATTTTCGAATTTCAACGATGATTTTTTGTGCAGCGATGCTTGCACTCAGCTGGTCAGGTGCCGCGCAGGCGCAGTCCGATGCGGCCAAGATTGTTGGCCCGAACGAATGCGCCGAGTGCCACAAGAACGAGACGGCTGTCTGGAAGGGCACTCATCATTTCGCGACTTTCACCGCGATGCACAAGACCGACGAGGCGAAATCGATCGCCAAGAAGATGAAAATCAAGCGGATCAAGGCCGACAGCCTGTGCTTGAACTGTCATTTCACGGTTAAGACGGTCAAAAACAAACCCAAGGCGATCGCCGGCATTTCATGTGAAAGCTGTCATTCACCGTCGAAAGACTGGGTCAAGATCCACAGCGAATTCAGCGGCAAGAAAAAGGGCACCGAATCAAAGGCCGAAGCAGCGGCCCGTTGGGCATCGGCCGAAAAAAACGGCATGATCCGGCCCAAGGCGCTCTATCTCCTGGCCAAGAACTGCTACAGCTGCCACGTCGTGCCGCAGGAAGATCTGGTCAATGTCGGCGGCCACCCGGCGGGCAGCAAGTTTGAGCTGGTCTCCTGGTCGCAAGGCGAGGTGCGGCATAATCTGTGGTACTCGGACGGCTCCAAGAACGAGGCAGCGAGCCCTGAGAGAAAACGCATGATGTTCATCGTCGGCAAGGCGGTTGAGCTGGAAACAGCCCTTCTGGCCTTGCGCAAGGTGACCAAGGTCAACAACTACGTGAAAAAAATGGCCGGCCGTCTCAAATCCGCGCGCAAGGGTATCGCTGCCGTCACCGCGGCACTGCCTGACGTGCCGGAGCTTGCGGCAATCCTGAAAACCGCAAAAGGGTTGAAGAAGGCCCTGAACAATGAAGCCGGCCTGACCGCTGCTGCAGCTGAAGTCCAGAAACAGACGCTGAGCCTGGCGGTCAACTATGATGGCAGCAAGTTTGCCGCTGTTGATAAACTGATTCCCGGCCCGGGCAAGTACAAGGGTAAGCCGGCAAAGTAATGTGCGACACGCTCTGGCGGAACGCCGGCAAGGCGGGTTACCGTTCGGGTCACGTGGGCGGGCTGTAGGCGGTCTCCAACGGGTCTATAGGGAGGGCCAGTGACGCAAGTTCACCATGTCGGCAAGCCGCAGCGCTGGGACAAGCCGTTCGGCCACGAACGCATGGCGCCGGGCGACCTGGACCGGGTGCTGTCCTCGCCGCTGTTCAGGGACGTGGACACGAGTGATTTTCCCAGGGATCTGTCGCTGTCCGATATAGTCGCAAATGACGGTCGTATTGTGCGTTTCTCGCGCGGCGAGGTGATCGTGCGCAAGGGCGACTATGGAAACTCCGCATTCTTGATCCTCAAGGGTTCGGTGCGCGGTATTGCGCAGCCGAAGGCCGGCAAACCGGCGGCACAACGCCGCCGACCGGCGAAAATGTCCTGGCTTCGCGCTTTGTCGCAGCTCTGGCGGAATTCAGGAATTCCCGAAACCAGAAAATTCGGAATTGGCCGGGGAGCGGCGGCCCAGATCGAGCGCGACCGGCCCTTATGGTCTGATCCTGCATTGTCGGTATCCGTTCGCCGCCTGGATGACGGCGACGACAGCGCTCACAGCTTCGTCTCGCAAATCAAGAATGTCGAACAGGTGATCGAGACCTTGCCGACATTCCAGATGGGGCGCAATGAGTTGTTCGGTGAACTGGCAGCGCTGGCCCGAAGCCCGCGCAGCACGACCATATTCGCCGATGCTGACGATACCGAACTGCTGGAGCTCCGGTGGCAGGGATTTCGCGACATCCGGAACTGGTTGTCGTCGTTTCACGACTACATCGATACCCTGTATCGCGAGCGCGGCCTGGCGACCCGTCTGCGGGAGTCACCTCTGTTCAACGGCGTCAACGAAGAGGCGCTCAAGATCATTGCTGACAACGCCCAATTCGAAACCCACGGCAATTTCGAATGGACCCACCATTTTCAGCGCAAATTGTCCGGCGAGAGAGGCAGCGATTATGTTATCGAACATGAACCGGTCATCGCCGAGCAGGGGCATTATCTGGAAGGCCTGATACTGATCCATTCTGGCTTCGCCCGGGTGAGTGAACAATTCGACCATGCCGAAAAAACCATCGGCTATCTGGCCAAGGACGACGTGTTCGGCCTTGAGGAAATCATCGCAACGCAACACGGAGAGGCCGCCCGGAAAGTCCGGCACAGTCTGCGTGCAATCGGTTATGTCGATGTTATTCGCATTCCAACGCAGATGATTGAACAATATGTTCTGCCCACGCTGCGCTCTGGATCGCGGCCGCGCGGGCCATCCAGGGCACCGGATGGCGGTGCGCCCGAGGACACCGGGGGCCTGCAGCAATCGATGCTCGATTTCCTCGTCGATAACCGCTTCATCAACGGCACCAAGACCATGGCCATCAACACGGACCGATGCGTCAATTGCGACGATTGTGTTCGTGCCTGTGCCTCGACCCACGACGGCAATCCGCGCTTCGTAAGACACGGGCACTCTCATCTCAACCTGATGGTTGCCAATGCCTGCATGCATTGTGTGGATCCGGTCTGTCTGATCGGTTGCCCGACAGGTGCCATCCACCGCGACATCGATACCGGCAATGTAGTCATCGACGACCCGCTCTGCGTGGGCTGCGCGACCTGTGCAAATTCCTGTCCGTACAATAATATCCGCATGGTGGAGATCCGCGACGCCGGCGGCAAGTTTCTGACCGATCCGGAGCAGGGGCAAATCATGAAGGCGACCAAGTGCGACCTGTGTGCTCGCCAGTTGGGTGGGCCGGCATGTCAGAGGGCCTGCCCCCATGATGCGCTCATGCGCATCGATATCCGCGACACAGACAGCCTGAACAATTGGTTGAAGCCCGTGTGACATGAAACGCATTGTTCGAAATTCGGTGCTTGCCGCCATCGCCCTGGTCGTCGTGTACTGGTTTGTCTGGCTGTATGAGACCGGGTTCCGTGACCCGAGGTTTTTCGACGGCTGGGTTCTGGTCGCCTGTATCGTGGTGCTGACACTGTTCAATGTCAGAAAAAAGCTGGCCATGTTGCCGCTCGGCAAGGCGGCGGCGTGGATGCAGGCCCATATTTATGCCGGTTGGATCGCGGTTGGAACTTTCGCTCTTCACACCGAATTGTCGCTGCCGGACGCACCTCTTGAATGGGCTTTATGGGTGGTCTTCCTGATCGTAGCGCTGAGCGGTGTTATCGGCGTTTATCTAACGCGCTCCCTGCCACCTAAGCTGGAGGCCCATGAGGAACGGGTGCTGTTTGAACGCATACCGCAGTTTAGGAGCCAGCTTGCCCGCGAGGTCGGGGATCTGGCAATCGGCTCGGTCAATGAGGCCGGATCGATGACCATTTCGGACCTTTACATCAACACCTTGCACGAATTTTTCGCACGACCGCAGAATCTCTTGCTGCATCTACGCGGGTCCCGGCGTCCATTGATCCGGATCTGCAGCGAAATAGATAAACTGGAGCGTTATCTCGACGCCACCGGCAAAGAAATTTTGGCCCGAATCAAGAACTGCGTGATCACCAAGGACGCGCTCGATTTCCAGTATGCCAATCAGGGTGCATTGAAGTTCTGGTTGTTCATCCACATTCCAGCGACCTATGGTCTGATCACCCTGGCAATTGCCCATATTGCCGTCATGTATGCCTATTCCTCGGGAGTGCCGTAAGCTGAAACCGTTACAAGAATTTGGCTTCCAGGAAAGCACCTATGAGCGCCCCAACCAGAAATGGGTGTGCGGGCGCATGGCGTCCGGCAATCCCTGCAGGGTAGGTCCGGACGGACGCGGAAACTGCCAGGCAAGCTTTGAATGCGAGCCGTCGAAGTCAGGCGACACATGGCAGTGCACGCGGCCTCAATCAGGCGGTGGCAAGTGTGAAGCGGGGCCGCATTCAGACGGTACCTGTTGCCAGGCAATACCGCCCTGCACACCGGAACTGAGTGCCCGCACCAAGCGTGGATGGGTCGCCAAATGGGCGGCAACCCTGGCTGTCGGATTCGTCGCGCTGATCGTTACATTTACCGGCGATACCCGTCTTCTGACCCCCGGTCCGATGACCACGTCGCACGGTGCGCTGAGCAAATGCGCGGTCTGCCATTCCACCGTCCCTGAAGGCCAGTTTGGTTGGCTGCACGTGATTTTCGCGACCGTCGATCCGCGCAAGGGCAGTGAGGCCTGTCTTTCCTGTCACAGCATGGAAACCACAGCACTCAATCCCCATGGCCTTGCGCTGGACGAACTGGAAAAACGCACCAGGCAGGCGCAATCAACCGCAGCCGCCGTCCATGTGCCGATATCATTGCGTGTGAGCAAATCGGTCGTGCCGGTTGAAAAGGCGCTCGCCGAGGGGGTTTTCTGCACCACCTGCCACAAGGAACACCGTGGCGAGCAATTCGATCTCACAGCTTTGTCGAACACCCAGTGCCAGACCTGTCACTCCGTGCAGTTCGACAGTTTTGCGGAAGGCCATCCCAAGCTCGGCAACTATCCCTTTGATCGTCGCACCCGCATCAATTTCGATCACGGCAGCCATTTCACCAGGCATTTTCCTGACACCTTGAAGAAAGCCAACGCATCGGCTGCGGTGCCCAGCGTGTGCGCTGATTGTCACACAACCGACCCGCAGCGCCGGCATATGGTGGTCAGAAAATTCGAGACCATGTGCTCGTCCTGCCACCTGGGACAGATCGCTGGCATGGAGGTAGCATCCGGGCCGCAGGGGGTTGCGTTGCTGACCCTGCCGGGACTTGATGTCGATGGCTTGCGCGAAGTGAATGCAGCGATCGGCCAATGGCCGCCGGAACCATTCGACCTGGAGAACGAAATCAGTCCGCTGATGAAACTCCTGATCGGCAGCGATGCGCAGGGCAAGAAACTGCTGGACGATGTCAGTGCGCTCGACCTGCTGGCGCTGGAAGAGGCAACAGCCGAAGAGGTCGCTGTCGTCGAAAAATTCGTGTGGACGGTCAAGGATCTGATCTATGCCTTTTCCACATCCAAGATGTCGGAAATGGAAGCTCTGAAGAAATTGTCGTCTGCCACCAGCGAGAGTGGAATGAACCGCTCCCTTCTGGCACGGCTCCTGGCCAGTATCCCCAGAGATGTCTGGGTCGGCGCCCAACGCGACTGGTTTCCCGATCTTCAAGCCGAAATCGCGCTACGCCGAAGTGGCACGTCGGTGCCCATGCCGGGCGGCGAAGATACTGGCACGGATACATCCCCGGGTGAAACCACGGATGCAGGCGACCTGCAACAACCGGACCCCCTGGGCGGAGACGAATCGGACCCACTGGGTGGAGACGAAACAGACCCAATGAGCGATGACGGCGCAGACCCCCTGGGCGGAGACGAAACAGACACTGCGAGCGATGACGGCGCAGACCCCCTGGGCGGAGACGAAACAGACACTGCGAGCGATGACGGCGCAGACCCCCTAGGCGGAGATGAAACAGACCCTACGAGCGGTGACGATGCGGACCCCCTGGGTGGAGACGAAACAGACACTGCGGGCGATGACGGCGCAGACCCCCTGGGCGGAGACGAAACAGACCCTATGAGCGATGACGATGCGGATCCCCTGGGCGGAGACGAAACAGACACTGCGAGCGATGATGGCGCTGACCCCCTCAGCGCGGAGGACACCGACACTGCGAGCGAAGACGAAACCACCGATGCCGAACAGACATCGCCTGATACGCAGACCGCCGCCATAGATGCCGAAGCCTGGGCCGAGTTCGGTGGCTGGTACCGGCATAATTTCGCGATCCGCTACAAGCCGACGGATCATGCTGACCGCTTCATGGAGGCGTGGCTGGACTACACCGGCCACTTGATCGGAAAGCCGGAAATGTCCATTGCCACGCCGGTGTTCGAAATGCTGACCGGCAAGTTTGCGCCTGGGAAATGTACCAAGTGCCACAGCGTAGACGCGCAAGCCGATGAAACCCGCACCGTGAACTGGAAGCCGCTTACTGTCCCTGACAAGAGAGGCCGTTTGACGCGGTTTTCACATGAACCGCACTTTTCCATCATGGATGACCGGGGATGTTTGACCTGTCACGCGCTCAATCCGGAAGCGGATTATCAAACCACCTATAAATCCAACGATCCCACTGTGTTCACGTCGAACTTCAAGCCCGTCGAGCGATTGCTCTGCGCCTCATGTCACACCAAGAGCGGGGTCGGCGACGACTGCCAGCTGTGTCACGCCTATCACGCGACCGGTATTGAAACCCGCAACATGGCGACCACCACCAAGTCCGAGTAACCCGCCAGCGCGCTAACAGTGCCGCTTTGGGTTCAGCGCTTTAGAGATCGATCACCATATCGCTCTTAGGCTGTGAGATGCAGATCAGGCAGGAACCGGCCTCCGGCTCTTTTCCCGGCTTGTGGACATAATTGACATCGCCCTTCATGACGGCCGTCAGGCAGCTGCCGCAACTGCCGATCCTGCAACCGCATCTGGCCATGACGCCGTTGGCCTCCGCGAGCTCGAGCAGGCTTCCGACGCCTTTGGTCCATTTTACCGTCGTCTTGGAACGGGAGAACTCAACCTGGAAGGTTTCTGAACTGTCCTCTGCAGACGCGTCCTGCGGTTCGGCTTTCTTCACGGATGCGGGTCCAAACGCCTCGAACCTGACATCAGATTCCGGAACACCCCATTCCGCGAGATCCTTGGTCAGCGCCGCCATCATCGGCGGCGGCCCGCAAATATAGAACTCGTAGTTGGTCGAGCCGAGTTTCGACTTTATCAGATCGACGCTGACGAAGCCTTTGACATTGTAATCGACACCGTCGCGGCAGCTTTCGGTCGGATCGCCATAGGCGACCACCAGGTTAAAATTCGGCACCTCCCGGTCGAGCCTTTGCAGATGTTCATACATCGCATGTTCGCCGCGATTGCGGACACCGTAGAAAAACCAGATTTCACGTTTGGAACCGGTCGCTGCCATCCAGTTCAGCATGCTGACCACCGGCGTGAGTCCGACACCGCCGGCAATCAGCACCACCGGACGTTCTGATTCAGTGTCGAGAAAAAACTCTCCCGCCGGGGCGAACACCTCGACGATATCGCCTTCCTGCAGATTGTCATGGAAGAAACTTGATGACAGTCCCGGCGGCGTGCCTTCCGGCGCTTTCGGCGGCGGCCCGATACGTTTGATCGACACCCGGTAATTGTCCCGTTCCGTGGGGCTGTCGGACAGCGAATAGCAGCGCATGACCGGGTGAAGCTGTCCAGCGATGGGCAATTCGAATGTCAGGAACTGTCCGGGCTGATAGGGCGGTATCGGGCGCTTGTCATGGGCGACCAGATAGAACGAACAGATATCCTTGTTAGGATTTTCAAGGACCCGCTGTTCGATCTGAAATTTTCTTTTGCCGCTCCAGGTAAGTTCATGCGCCTCGCGGTCCGCCTGAGCCCGTTTCAGCATTGTCGCCGCATGGTCCTTGAACAGGGCCAGTTGTTCCCGGTCCAGGCGGGCTGCCCGGAGCGAACGGGCGACAAGCGTGTGAATGCCCACCGCCGCCTGCATAAGGGCTGCGAACAGAATCAGGAATCCGCTCAACCCGACAATCGTTCCCATCTAAACTCCCGTTTCATGTTTCTGGAAAGCACGTCAGACGATAGTGTTGCATGACAACTTAGCCACTCACACCCCGTCTTGTCGATACGGTCCGGGGTTTAGTGCGACACGCTCTAGAGCGTTTCATGTTCATACGGAACCGTTTGATGGCGCCAAACCGGTTCGTCGGCAAGGCGCGATGAGAAGCGCGATGCGGTGCATCGGGCAAGCATCGCAACGCGGCCGGCGAGCCGGTTTGGCCCACCGAAGGCCGGGTTTTCACGCCCGCTGTCGGCGTTACGTCCCCCTTGTGGACAGACAGTCCACAGCGGGACCCGTGCCTTGCCAGCAGACGTGAAAACCCGGTCAAACTGATTCCGTATGAACATGAAGCGCTCTAGCCGTCGCTCGCAACCCATTTTGTCAGAATCTGACGAGAAACTCAGTTCGCGCGCCGGTTCCGAAATCGGCCCGCTGACGGCCGACCACAAACCCGTCGAACTGCAGAATATACCGGTCGCCAAGCCCGATCTGCAACCTGCCGCCGATCGCACCCGACACAGTATTCCGACCCGTCGTATCCCGACGACCGCCGATCTCGAGGATGAAATTGGTGCGTTCGTGATTGAAGAACCACTGGTGGCCAAGGGCAGCGCCAAAAGCGTTGTCCGCGCGATTGCCGAGCGCTGCGCCATAGCTGCCAAGCCCGACCGCTGCAAACAGAATACCGGTCTGGCCAAGCGGTCCGCCGGTAGTCGCACCCCTGGCTGCCGATGAGTAGTTCTCAATGCCCCAGAACGCGTTGAGATAGAGAATGTTCTCCGAGCCGGTCATGTTTCGCGATACTTCGCCGAACAGCAACACGCCGTCATCGACCACCGAGCTGTCCCGATCGAACGATACCGAACCATTGGCCCGGAAAGCGGTGTTGTAGTGGCCTATCCGCTGGATCGCCGAGATGCCGAGAAACCCACCATCTCCGCCATTGTGGGTGCTGCTTTCGACATATGCTGCATCCACATTGACCGTGCTTTTCAGAAAGTCGGTTTCGGTGAACAGGCCGAATACATAGGCGTCTTTGTCGAGCACATTGTTGTCACGCTGCACATTCGCCCAGCCGAACAGCAATGTGGCGCGCATGTCCGGCGATAGGCCGGGCAGGACGATTGTGTCACGGGTCAGCGCGACCGCGTCGATCACATCGTTGAACATCATGCCTTCCTGGAAGAAGATCGGTTGACGGCCAACGGAAAATCCGAAATCGAGCCCCTCATTGTCGTTGGGGGTAAGCCTTGGGAAGATCTCGCCAAATTCACCTTCGAAAAACAGGGTCTCCACATGGCGATTGAGCTTGAACTCGGAATTCCGGTTGTCCGGCTTGATGGAAACCACGGTAAACTCGCTCCGGCGGTGAAGCGGCTGGATACCGAACAGGATACGCTCGGTCGGGGAAAGCTGTAGATTGAAAAACAGATCAAGTCTGTGCGCCCATTCCGATGTGGTTGGGCGGCCGGCATCATTGAAATAGGCAAGCGACGTCCGATAGTCGCCGAACACCCACAAAGACGGCGACCAGATCGCCCCGGTCGGAATTTCGATGCCGGGCTCGATATTGCCGGTATTGAGAAACTCCGGTCCGATTTCAACGATCGGCGCTGCCCGCGGCCCGACTTCATTAGCCGGCGGATTGACTTTGACCACGTCCACTTCCGTGACCATCGGGATCGGCTTGTTGCTCAGCGCGCTCTCACCGGCATGCACCAGCGGTGTTGCCAGCGCCAACGCACCGAAAAGGGCAATGCCGGATGCCAGGCCTTTGAAACGCATACTCAAGCTCCAGCCTCTCCTGTCGATCGCAACCGTACGGTCCATCCCGGTGCTGTCGGCCTTAACGCACGCCATCGATCCGCACCTTTATGGTTCGCTTATGTACGCGTGCGGCACCACGCACCACTGCGTCCGCAATGCCTTTCGGGCTCATGCCGTAGTCGAACCCGGCGATCTGGATCGCGGCTATCAGGTTCACCGGCACCATTTGCGCAATCAGTTCAATGCTGATGGTGTACACCCCGTTTTCGGTCAAACGGTTCGCATCGACCTTGTATTTTGCCGTCCTGCTTGCCAGCGGATCAATGGTCTGCTTGTGCTTTCTGGCGCCACGCGGCCGCCCATAGATGATTGCAGCGCGGCGGTCCGGCCGCACGAAGGGCAGTGCGGCTGCCGAGGTGTTGACCGCCAGCACTTGTTCGCGTTCGCCGCCGCGGGCCTGGCGCACGATGAATTTGGACTGAAGGTTGAACAGGTCCCTGTCGAGCTCCAGTTCGCCATTGTGCACATAGAGCGAATGGGCGTCGCGCACATCGCCGTTCGGGTCCCGGTCGCCGGACACATAAACCACCTTGCCGCGGGGATCCCTGACCGTCACTTTCAGGAAGATCAGGCGTTCCGCATCAAACCCGGTCGGCACGCTATGGCCATCGGTTCCGTTACGCACGTCGATGCTGAAGTCTATGCCCTTGCGTCCGGCTTTGGCGACCTTGATCTGGTCGAGTTTGAAGCCGTTCCTCAACACCTCGAGACGCAGCCGTTTGGCTTTCGCTAACCGCTTGAACTGCTCATCCAGAATTTCACGTCCTTCGTAGCGGTCGTCGATTTCCTGCCAGGCTTTCGGGAATCTGTAGCCCTCCGACACGTTGTCTTCGAATTTGTCGGTGCCCCAGCCGGCCCGGTGGTTGAACTGCAGCCACTGGCGCGGTGTTTTGAATTCAGACGCTTGCACGTTCGGCGGATACAGGCCGGGGTGGATGATCGAGTAATCCGGCCCGGAAAACACGTGATTGGTCAGCTTGCGGTTGCGGGTCGGTTCGTCACCGACTGTCGCCGCCGGCCCCCACTGGTAGCCGGATTTGATCCCCTGGACACGACCCATATGGCAGTCCTGGCAGGTCTCGCCCCGCTTGGCGGCAGGCGACTGCTGCCATTCCGCAAAAGCTTCTTCCAGACGGAAGCCGTTGGGCAGCGTCACGTCATGGCAGGCACCGCAGAAATTCGGCTTGGTCAGGGCAAAAAACTTTTCCGCCTTGGAATGAATGCCGCGGCCCTGCTTGTCTGCCGACGTGCTGACCCGGTATTTCTCCGGGGTGTTGATCACCCGGTTCAGTTCAGCGCCACCGGTCGGTCCGTAGATCGTGCTGTAGAGATCGCCCTGCACCAGCGCGAAGCGGCCGCTGATCTTGCCGTAGTCCTGATTGATGCGGTGACAGACCACACATGTGATGCCCTCGCGCGAAGTGTCGGCGCGGTCGAGGTTTGACATGAATATGGATTCGCCCAGGTTCATGCCCACCTGATTGTGGCACCGGATACAGAAATCACCGGTGGTGGAGCTGGTCTTCATATTGATGGCGATCTGCATCGCCATATAGACCGGGCTCAGCTGGGCATAGGCATGAGACGAAATCGACCACTCCTCATAGTGTTTGGGGTGGCAGACCGCACAGGTATTGGCCGAGGGGTATTTGCTTTCAACGAACAGCTTGGCGTGATCAACCGCAGCTGTCGTTGTGCTGGTGGATTCTTTTTCCGGCGCTGGTTCTTCAGTTTGCGCAGCGGTCTCATCCAGGAGATTGTCGTCGGAGGAATCATCTGCCAGCAGGCCGTCGCCATCATCTTCGTCTTCTGACAACAGTCCATCACCGCCGTCGTCTTCCGCCAGCAACCCGTCGCCGCCATCATCGTCTTCTGACAACAAGCCGTCGCCGCCGTCATCGTCCTCGGCAAGCAGCCCGTCACCGCCCACATCCTCGCTGGCAGGGGCTTCCTGGTCCTGCTCGGGCGGTGTTTCACTGTCGGATTGGGCAAGAATTTGCGGGTCAGCGGGTTTGGCAGTCGGCGCATCGGCCGACGGCGGCTCGGCACTGGTCAGCTGCAACACATTCGCTTTGTTGGCCTCGATAAGGAATGCGCGCAACCGGTCTTCAGTATCCGACACCGCTGTTCTGGCTCTATCGCCTTTGGTGACGTCATGGGACCGACCATCGGCGGACGCTGCAGGGGCGAATGACACCGACGAAGAATCATATAAAACCGCTGCACTGCCGAAGATCAGGCAAGTACATGTCAAACTGCCTACTAGCCACTTCACTCTCAAAGGTCTCCACTCGAGAATCGTGTCCCCTACACACTCCGCATACGGTATTTGATGACCATCACATTGGCAAGACGGGGCTGCCCGAAAATCCCCAATCGAACGCCATATTTCCGGCCATTTGTCGGCTTTCCCGCTGGTGTGTTCATTTTGCAACAATTGACCGCTGCCCTATATTGTCGTCAATGCCCAAAACCGAAGGGAAGAGGCCGTGTTTGCAAAGTTTTCGATCGCCGGTTTGATTGTTCTCGGACTGGCGGCCGGTGCCCATGCCGCACCCGGCGACCGCCACTACATCAAGGGAACGATTGTCAACATCCGGTCCGGCCCCGGTACGGACAACGATGTGGTGGCAAAACTGAACAATGGGCATGAACTGACTGAAATCCGCCGCCAAGGCCGCTGGATCAAGGTCACCCTGGCTGAGAGCGGCGGCAAAATCGGCTGGATCCGGCAAGATCTGGTATCTGATGCGCCATTGCCCGCGCGCGGTACGGCACCCGCCCTGACGCCACCGGACCCCGCAGCGCTGGGCACGGCGCAGGGCGTGGCTGACGCACTCCGGATGGTGCCGCGGGCGAAACTCCGTGACGGCCTGCGGGTCGCCATATGGAACGCCGGTTTTCCCTGTCCAGGCGGCGTGGTCGGTCACCAGGAGGTCATGGTGCGTGCGGAAGGTGCGTATTACGTGGCCGCCTGCAAGAACAAACTACGCTATTCGGTGCTGATCAAACCGGACGGCAAGATGGGCACCCGCGTGGTCTCATGCCAAAGCATGGAACGGCTGACCGGCGTCGACCCCTGCACCCGGAAATAGCATGGTTTTGCTGTTTGTTTGGAGCCGCAATACAACCTAGATTATCATTTTAGCGCGTCTGGGAAGCCTCCATGACCGGTTCGGCCGAGATCACCTATCGTGCGTTCCTGTCCTATAGTCACAAAGACACGGACGTTGCCGTCTGGCTTCACAGGAAGCTGGAAAACTGGCGCATCGATCGCGATCTGGTGGCGCGCGAAACAGACATTGGTCCGGTCCCGCAGACACTGCGCCCGGTCTTCCGCGACCGGGATGACTTTGCTGGAGGGCACTCACTGGCGGATGCCACCCTCAGGGCTCTCGAATCCTCTCTGTTTTTGATCGTCCTGTGCTCGCCTAATGCGGCCGGGAGTACATATGTCAATGAAGAGGTTCGCCTGTTCAAGGCCATGGGCCGGTCTGAACGTGTGATCCCGGTAATCATTGCCGGCGAACCGGGAGACCGGGATGATGAGTGCTTCCCACCGGCGGTAAAGTTCACTGTAGCGGTATCCGGGGAGATCACTCGCACGCTTGCTGAACCGGTGGCGCCGGACATGCGCGATATTGGAGACGGGCGCACCCGTGCTGTGGCCAAGATCGTCGCCGGTTTGCTCGGTGTGCGCTACGATGAAATCATCCAGCGCACCAGAAAGGCTGAGCAAAAGCGAAGGCTCCAAGTCGCTCTGGCAGCCGCGTCTTTCACGGTGATGGCGTCACTGGGCGGTTACTTTTACTGGCAATCGCAACATCTGTCGGCGCAACAGGAACTGAGCCGGCAGGAGATAACCAAGCTTCAAAGCCTGGTTCAAAACCTTTTGTCGACCAGCGCAAATGCTTCAGAAGTGACCTCGCCGGAGGTTGCCAAGGCGCTTGAAAACACCTTGAAATCTGCCGCGCAGCAGGCAAATGCCGGCGACCACCGCATGGCACAGGCTCTGCAACTGCTCAACCAGGGCAAGACCGCGGAGGCGGAAAAACTGTTCCGCGCGGTGGCGGACGAAAAAGCTTCACGGATCACCCGGGCTGAAACTCTTATCGAGCAGGAAAGAGCCGATACAGCGGCCGCCTTTCGCAATTTGGCCAGTATTGCCGGGTTGGGCGATCCCAAACACGCACGCGATGCCTACGCCGAGGCCCTGCACTATGAGCCGGACCATCCAGATGCGCTTTACTGGCACGGCTGGCTCAACTTGCGTGCCGGCGACCTGGTGATTGCAGAACAGTCTCTCACCCGGCTCATGGAGCTTTCGACGGCCTCTCAAGACAACCGCGGCCTGTTTCGCGCCCATTTGCGTCTCGGCGAGATCGTCATGCACAGAGGCGATCTCGAAGCTGCGCTGGCGCATCAAAGAGCAGCCTTTGAACTTGCACGTGACCGGGCCGCGCAACAACCGCTGGACCCGGAGCGGCAGCGCGAACTGGCCCAGTCATACGCCAGCCTTGGCGACGTGCACCAGGCGCAGGGCAAACTTGCCGCAGCGTTTGCATCATTTCGCGAAAATATGTCTATCCTGAAACAGCTTGCAGCCGCCAATCCGAAAAATCCTTTGTGGCAAACCGACTTGTCGGAGGCGTTCTGGAGTATCGGCGGGGTGCAGGTCGCCCAGGGCGATCTTGCAGCAGCCCTGAGGTCCTATCAGGACAGCCTGTCGATTTCACAGCGTCTCGCCGCAACCGCTCCCGACAATGCCAGCTGGCAGCGCGGATTGGCGGTGTCCCACAGGAATGTTGGCGATGTACAGCGGGCGCAGGGCGACTATAAGGCTGCCCTTGCTTCCTACCAAAGCAGCCTTGCCATCGCACAACGTCTTGCCGCCTCCGATCCTGGCAATGCCGGCTGGCAGGAAGATTTGTCGGTGTTTCACAATATGGTCGGAGACGTGCAGCGCTCCGGCGGCAAATTTGCCGCCGCGTTAAAGTCATTTGGTGACGGTCTCGCCATAAGAATGCGCCTTGCAGCGTCCGATCCCCGTAACGCGCGCTGGCAGAACAAACTGTCGCTTTCCCACGCAAGAATCGGCGATCTGCACCGGGACAGAGGCGACCTCGCCGCGGCGTCGAAATCCTACAATGACAGTTTTGCGATCATGGAGCGCCTTGCAGCGGCAAATCCCGATAATCCAGTCTGGCAGCATGGTCTGGGGGCATCTTACGTTCTGGTCGGCAATCTCTGGTTGGCTCAGGACGATCACGCTGCAGCGCTGGCATCCTATCGCGACAGCCTGGCGATCATAACGCGTCTTGCTAAGACCGACCCGGGCAATGCGGTTTGGCAGCGCGATCTGTCGGCGTCACACGCAACCATCGGCGACGCGCAAAAGGCTGGGGGTGATCTCGATACCGCGCTGAATTCCTATCAGGAAAGTCTCGCCATCATTAAGCGTCTCGCCTTATCCGACGCCGGTAACGCCGGCTGGCAGCATGACCTTGCCATGGCGTTTCACAGTGTGGGAAGCGCGCAACGGGTCACCGGTGATCTCGCCGCGGCGCAGGCTTCATATCGTAGCAGCCTTGTCATCATGGAGCGCCTCGCCACGTCCAACACCGGCAATATCGATTGGCAGGTCACCCTGGCCACCAGTTATCTGGGCCTGGCCAAGGTTCTGGTGACCATAAGCCGCCGCACAGAAGCGCTTGCACTGCTCAAACGCGGACGGACGACCGTCTTATCGTTTGCCGCAAAAGCATCCGATCCGCGCTTGAGGAACTCTTTGGCAATGCTGGATCAGGCTATAGCCGGGTTGCGGGAGTAGCGATTTCAATCCTCCGGCCACCAACATAAGAAAATTCCCTTGTGGCGGGTTTTCCATGTGCCCGGTTAGGGCAACGTTAATCCTAACGGATCATCATCAAAGCGTTGGTTAGTTGCGTATGTGAGAGAGTATTTGATGATGATTAAACGTGTTTTCCGTCCAAAAAAGATCCTGGCCGGCATGGCCACCTTGTTGATGGCAACGACAGCCGGTCTGGCTGCGGACATGCCCATGACCGATTTCAGGCCGGCAATCCATGATTGGTCCGGTCCTTATGTCGGCGTGGTCGCCGGCGGCGGATTTGTCGACACATTCTATCTGCCTTCCGGCGCCCCCGACCCGGAATTGGCCGGCGACGGTTACCTGGTCGGCGGCCTTGCTGGATACAATATGCAGTTCGACAATGTTGTTGTCGGTGTCGAGGGCGATATGTCCTGGGGCAAGATCAAGGCGAACAACACCCTCGACCAGGTCAATTTCAAGATACCCCATGTCGCCACCGTCCGGTTGCGGGCAGGCTATGCCCTGGACCGCACCATGATCTACGCCACCGGCGGATTGGGGATTGCCCGAGGCGACATGTATCTGCCGGGTTTCTCCGAGAGCGAAAAAATGACCCATTACGGCTATGTGATCGGCGGCGGCATAGAACATGCGCTGTTGGACAGCCTCAGCATCCGCATGGAGTATCTCTATGGCAGCTTTGAAAAGAAGACCTACAATTTCACCGCCGGCAGCGTCCGCATGGGGCTGGATGATCTCCACATCGTGCGGGCGGGCCTGATCTGGAATTTCATGCCGGGCGGTTTCTAGATCGACCCCGCCGGTTCAGTGATCGTAACAGAGAGTTCGAACCGGCTGTTAGTTGGAAATTCCTGTGCGGGGCAAATGCCCCGCGACCGCCATTGAGATGAACACAGAATGCGGTGCGCATGCGTGTTGGCGCCCGCATATCCATTTTGCACTGCAATAAAACGTCCATTTAGTGATAAATATCACTTTTAAAGGGCTGGTACTTTCCCACGTCTATTCTTAGAGACATCGCCAATTCGGCGGATCCGGGAGGGAAAGTCGATGAAAATCACCACGTTTTTGACCATGACCGCTGTTTCAGCGCTGTTACTGGTTGCCGGTGACCTTGCCACTCCAGCAGAGGCCGCCTCCAAGGTACGGGTGAAGACCGTCAATGTTGCACCCAAGCCAAAGATCAGACTTCGGCCAAGGGTTGCGCAGCCGAAAATCCGCGTCAACACCAAGCGTCTGACCACTAAGAACACTAATGACCGTACGAAGCTGCCTGCCAATACCGTCAATCAGGGTGGGCCTCAGCCCGAGCCGCCGACCACGCCAAAACACGAGAGCCTCACCAACATCAACCCAACGGTGCTGCCGCGCGACAAGCCCTCTCGGTTTGCGGCACTGGACAACGGCCGGTTGGACAGGCTGCGTGAACTCGACGATGTTGCGCAAATATTCAACACACTGCGCGAACTGGAAATCATCAGGAATATCGATCTGTTCGGCCAGGAAGACGGCTCCACCCCCGGTGATTATGACGAATTCACCACCGGCCTTGCCGACAGCCTGCCCGATGGCGTCAACCCGACAGAACCGACCGTCACCACCGAAGCCGCACCCGAACATGTCGATCTGCTCACTTCCGGCATCCCACAACCGGGCGCTGGTATCGTCACAACCCCGCCCGACGACGGCGGAACAGAGCGCCACCCGGGCGGCAATCGTCCTGGTCAGGGCCGCCGCCCGACCGGCAACGCAAAGCTCGATTTGAGCGGCCGGAATGGCCCGGCGAGCGATGGTTTCTTACACACTGAAAATTATACAGCTGATCTGCCTGGCACCACATATACAGGTGGATCGCAAACAAATGGGCCAAGCGGCTCGTCGAGTGTTAACGGTTACAGAACGGCCGATGGGTTTACCGTGGTGTATTACAGATTTGACCACAACGAACGAACTTCTGAAGATAGAAAGGAGGCAATTCGATTAACAAGAGAAGGTGATAAGGCTGTCGTTGAGCGCTTTATTTGGGACGATGTGGGACAAGAATACCTTAGAGCTTCTAGAAATGAATATCCCCTGGACGACGAGGCCGACCAGCCCCTGCCTGTTGACGGTGCTGACAACAGCTTCGACATTTCCGGTTTGTGTGGGTCAATAATCCCGTCTTACATGTGCCGCCAGGTCAAATCCGCCACGCCTGAAGACATGACCCAACAACCGGATGATGAAAACGGTTCAGGTAATCGCATGTCAATCACCCGACTAGGCCAGGATGTCGTCACAGATACCGGTGATGGAAGCTTCCAGACCCCGCGCGCGGCCACGCCGCACAGCGAAGCGGTTGAGGACGATGGTTTTGTACGCCCTGGACCGCTTCCCAATTGCCCGAACTGCACCCCCGATAGCTAGTAGATAACCGCATTCTGCGTACTCGAAGCCCTGCTCCTTTAGCAGGGTTTTGCCGTTTTCCTGCAAGCGTTGCGTGGTGTACAGGTTCTCATAAGATCTTTTGTGGGTGTAATCAGGCTCGGACCGGACCCACCGACCGCCAGGACATGTTTTCTGCCGCGATTTCACCAGGCACGGGTGGTTGTGATATGTTCGCCTATGTGCGGTAAGATTTGGGCAGCGACAGAATCACCTCAATGTGCCGACCATGAACCCGAAGATCTTCATAAGCTACCGGCGCGACGATGCCCCCGGCTCGACCGGCCGGCTTTATGACCGGCTTGCGGAAGCGTTTTCGACGGACAATGTGTTCATCGATGTCGACGCCATCGTGCCCGGGGTCGACTTTGTCCAGGCCCTTGACGATGCCTTGAGGGATTGCGACGTGCTGCTTGCCATTATCGGCAAGAACTGGCTGGAGGCGCGCAGCGACGACGGCAAGCGCCGGCTGGAAAGCTCCGACGATTTCGTCCGCGTCGAGATCGCCACCGCCCTTGGCCACGACATCCGGGTGGTTCCGGTCCTGGTCGACGGCGCTCAAATGCCGGCCTCAACGGACCTGCCCGAAGACCTGCAATCGCTAACCCGCCGTCACGCGGTCGAACTGAGCCATATGCGCTTTGCCACCGACACCGACCGGCTGGCCCGCGCCCTGGCGCTGCCGACGCAGGATGGTGGAAATACCCAGCCGGCGGGTCCTGCACGACCGCAGCCCGTGAGCCCGGTTCCCGCAATGACGCCTGATGTGCCGCCGGCTCCAATGCCGGCCGCCGCTCCCCATCCTGCCGAGGGTCCGCAGGAACCACCGGTTTCATCAATAGGCGGCTGGCTGGACGGCTTCGTCAGAGGCCAGAGCCCGATGACCATTTGGGGCCTGCCCGTCGCCCTGGGCATATCGCTCATATGGGCCAGCAGTTTTTTCGGAATTGATTCCATCCACGCACCCGTCGCGGATGTTGAGCAGGGCACCTTCGGTGCGTGCACGTCGGTCGGTAAACAGGTTGGCCTATGGACGGCGATGAACTGGTCGGCGGTCTATCTGGTGCTGTTTCCGATTTTTCTCATTCTGATTTCGTTTCTGGCCCGTTACCTGCGCCGGATGATCGACGAAACCATTGATAACGGCGTGCTGGTGCGCAGCGATGGCGGCACCCCGGACCGCCAGGCGGTGCACCGCGAACTGGACCGCGAGCTTGCCGCAAACAACAAGCTGTTCGTCGTCCTGATCCTCGTCATTATTGCAATTTCCGTGAGCAGTTGGTGGATCGCCAGCGGCGGGCCGCTATCCAGGTTCGACCTCGGTGGCCAGGTTGTCGGCTGGGCCACCGTGATCATCGCCTGCGGTCAGCGGGATCTGCAGTATTATGTGTTCGGCTACACAGCAATTGCCTATATCTGGATGGGCCTTGCCCTGTTTGTCTACTTGGCATGCCTGTTTTTGGGCTTCATCTATGCCTCCTTCCTGTCACGCCTCGCCTTCAGTGCCGGACAGACAGACGATGGCGGCCAGGGGGTGCGGCTGATTTTCCGCCCCCATGTCTTTCCCCGTTATCTTCGGGATATCCTGTTTGCCTATTTTATCGCCTGCAGCTTCGGCCTGCTTGCGGGCTATTTCATGCGCCTGGAAGCGACCTATTTGTTCACCGGCCATGAAAGCCTGGGCAGCTACTGGCTGCAGGACCTGCAATGGCTCGGGCAAAAGCTGGGCTGGAGCACCGCCAGCGATGTCCCGCTCCAGTCGTATCAACTGGCCAGCGCCAAGAACCAGACCACCACCACAGGCTTCTTTGTATCCGGCATTACACTGGTGTCGTTCCTCGGCACCGGCTGGCTGATCTATGGTGCGTTTCAGAATGCCCGGGAGTTCGTTCTAGCAGAACGCACGAAACCGCAAGGCTCCGCGCTGCCCCAGATCCGGGAACTGACCGACGAGGATACCCGTCGCATCGAAACGACAAGTTTCCTGCCCGCCGTGGTGCCGAGCCTCGGTACCATGGTCGTGGTGATGTCGGTGATCATCATCGGCACGGTTTATACAAATAGCGGCTTTATGGTTATTTCGGTGACCCTGGCGGTGCTGTTGAAGACCGCCATTCAAAAAGCCCTGCGATCGAGGCGCACACCAGGCAGGCAGGACACTTGATCATTCTCGACCGCTATTTTGCCGCAAGCGAAGAGCGCCATGCTCTGGTCGATCAGGAACACAAGGACAGTGGCGCCTTTCGCCTGGATCCGTTTGAGCGCTCGGGCGATCGCGCCTTCGCCACGGTGGATGAATTTATCGCGGCCACCAAGCGCGTCATGGAAAGCGCCGATGACTTTTATGCGCTTAGCAGCGATGGCAGTGATTTCAGTCTTTCCGGCGACAACCTCACTTATACCTCAGCGATCACCGAAGGCACGGCAAACGACACGGTCTGCGTGCACATCGTAAAGGCGCGGCGGCCGGCCCGCACAGCGGTGATCTTCGTGCCCCATTGGAATGCGGTCACCGCGGATTATCTGTCGCTCGCCAACGCGCTCGCCCGGTTCGGTTTTGACGGCTTTATCCTGACGCTTCCCCATCACGGCGCACGGGCGCCGGCGTCACCGGGCGGTGTTGCAAACGCCTTTCTCAATGCCGATCTCGGGGCTGCGGTCCGCTCGGTCAGGCAGTCCGTGCTGGATGTTAAGCTGCTGATCGGATGGCTCAAACGCACGGGCTATGACGATGTTCATCTGGTCGGGGCGAGCCTTGGTTCCTGTGTTGCATCCCTCACCACAGCCTTTGATCCCCGGATAAGGCGCTGCGGCTTGCTGCTTACCGCCGGCGATTTTGCCGACACGGTGTGGACCGGCAGGGCGACCGCCCACATTCGCCGGCAGATCGAACCCCACATCAGCCCCCAGCAGTTCAGGGACGCCTGGGCGGTGATCAGTCCGCTGCACTTCGTCGACAGGTTCGCTGCCAATGGAAGCCGTCTCCTGATGGTGTCCGGCAGGCGCGACGAGGTGGTTCGCTTCGGGCTGGCCACAGACTACGTCAATGCCCTCACCGAAGCGGGCGTCGATCTCAAGTGGCGGGTACTGCCGTGCGGCCACTACACACTCAGCATGTTCCCGTTCAGTTACATGATGGTCGCCGATTTGCTGAAATTCCTGCGTAAATGATTGGCGGCAACCGCCGCATTCAGTTGTCAGGCCCGGTCTCCATTGTATTGGCAGCGTGGCCAATCTATGGTGAGGCCATGAAGACGTTCATCGCCTAGAGACAGCTAATTCCAGAGCTGTCCCAGTCTGCGGCCTCACCGGTCGTGCGGCGATGCGCGCTCAAATTCCCACGTTGTTTCGAGAGCATTGCCACCCCGCCCCGAATCCTCGGATTCCAATCTGCGAAATTGCGAGCAACAACCATGGCGAACGATCTTTGGCGCTGGAGTGCCACCAAACTTGCAAATGCCGTTCACGACAAAACCGTCTCGAGCCGCGAAGTTGTCCAGGCACATCTGGATCGGATCGACGCTGTCAATGCTGCGGTGAACGCGGTCACGGCTGTCCTTGCAGACGATGCCTTGGCTGCTGCCGATGCAGCTGATGCATCTATTTATGCGTCCGATGAGGTTGGCCCGCTGCACGGCGTACCCATCACTGTGAAAGAAAACATTGACGTTGCGGGATCAGCTACGACCCAGGGCCTGTTGAGTCTCAGGGACTCGTTTCCGGAAAGAGACGCCCCGATCATCCGTCACTTAAAGAATGCCGGCGCAATTGTCATTGGGCGCACCAACATGCCCGATTATGGTATGCGCTGGCACACGGATAATGACTTGCATGGTGCGACGCTCAATCCGTGGGACCCATCACGCACCCCCGGCGGTTCGAGTGGTGGCGAGGCCGCAGCGCTCGCAACCGGCATGTCTCCGCTCGGTATTGGCAACGACATGGGGGGATCGACCAGACAGCCGGCGATCAATTGCGGCGTTACCGGATTGCGCCCGAGCACCGGCCGTGTCTCGTGCATAATGTCGGCGATTTTCGACGACCCGCCGATGTTTTATGAGCAGGTCGCCTGCGTAAACGGTCCGATGGCGCGGCATATCTGCGATCTGCGACTGGCGCTCAACGTCATGTGCCGCGCCGATCCGGCCGATCCGCTGTGGATACCGGCCGTCGCGCCACCTGTATCGAAAGGAGATGCGTTACGTGTCGGACTGATCACGGACCCGTCCGGCGACGGGGTTGCCCCGGCTGTTGCGCGGTCCCTCAACACGGCGGCTGTTATCCTCAAGAAAGCAGGATACGCCGTTGAAGAAATCAGGCCGCCTATGATTGAACAGGCCGACGACACAATCCAGCGTCTTTCAGAAACCGAGATCGCCAACTATCTCGAAGACATCCTGCCGGTTATCTCAAATGATGCCGGCAAAATTCTGAACTCCGTTATCGGAGATGGTCAGCTGGATGCTGCAAACTACAGGGATGCCATTGCAGAACGCTACAGGATCGCCGCTGCGTGGAGCAGCCTGATGGAACACTTTCCATTGATTTTGGGACCGGTGTCGACGATGGAGGCTTTCCCCGTTGGGTATGACACCGGTGGGCCCGAAAATATGCGACGATTGATAAGGTCGTTTCGTTTGACTGAACTCTGCAATCTGATCGGCCTGCCAAGTGTCGCCCTGCCGGTCTTAATCGAAAGTGGCATGCCCCAGGGAGTGCAGATTATTGGTCGCCGATTTGACGAGGACCGTTGCCTCGATGCGGCGGAAGCCATCGAGCACGCGGTCCGCTTGCCGACACCGATTGATCCCGTTATTGCGGGTTGAGAAACAGGTGGGGTGAGTTCCAGCGGTGCGCTGCTGCGCCAGCGGTCGCTGCGGACTACTCTGCATGTGGAAACCCGAGGAAAAGTGCAAGTCTCATGATGGACCTTTACGAATTCCCGCCGACGCGGTCACAGCGGGCGAAATGGGCGCTTGAGGAGTTGGGGGTCGATTATGCGAGCCATGTGGTCAGCCTTCCAGACGGTCAGCAGGATTCGGATGCCTACCGGGCGATACATCCACTGGGTGTCGTCCCTGCGCTCAAAACCGGGAGCTACACAATGTTTGAGTCGGTCGCCATTGTGCTGCAATTGATCGACGAACACCCGGAGAAGGCTCTGGCGCCGGCGGTTGGAACCCCTGAACGCGCCGCCTATTACCAGTGGTGTGTGTTTGCCTGTGCGGAACTGGATCCAGCGATCATGATGGTCTTTGACAATTCCATGCGTCCGCTTGAGGCGATGCGCCCGCCCGGGACGCTGCACGATGCCCGGCTTGCTGAACGGGGCCGGAGTGATTTCGCAGCCCGCGCCGTGGTGCTTGCCAATATACTCGGTGATCGCGACTATTTGCTGGGGACCGAGTTTTCAGGCGCGGATATTCTGGTCGGCCACAGCTGCTTCATGGCAGAACACACCGGATTGCTCAGCGCCTATCCGGTGCTTGAAGCCTATTACAGCCGGCTGCAGAAAAGGCCCGCCCATCAGCGGGCCTACGCACTCTAGACACAGCGAAACCAACGCCCGCTTCGGCTGGCCACTAGCTACCGCCGGGTCAGGGTCATCTGGCAGCCATTTCCCCAGCCGCCGGAGATCGTGCCGATGATGTGCGCGCCATCCGCTGCGAGATGACCGGAAAAGGTTTCAACCTGTTTGACCCCGAGCGGGTCCGTATAGCGTGCGGTATAGGTAACTTTGGATCCTGCCAGCCGGCCATTGCTGATCGGGCCGGACACGCCTGACGGAGAGCTGTGGGAACCGGCAAAACGGTTAGGCCCGGTCATTTGCAGTGTCGTGGTGCCCGCGGTGACGAACAATGGGCATTTTCCAGCATAGCCCCATCGTCCAGCAAGCGATGCGCCGCGCGGTTCCGGTCGGTTATCTGCCACGCAGGTTCCCGACGGCGACAGGACCTGCCCGGCTTTACAGCCCTTGAGGACGCATCTGCCGCCCTGTTCCTCATAGGGCTGCCGGCAGTTCGGGGGACAGATCCGTGTTGTCTGGCTCCTGAGCTGGTCGAGCACCTGTGGTGAGGGTTCAAGCGATACCAGGTTCAGCCCGGCATATCCGGCAAACCGGCTTAACGCCTGCTCGCTTCGGCGCCCCCACGCGCCGTCGATCGTACCGGGTTCGCATCTGTGCCGGGTCAGTTCGGTCTGGATCGCTCGGACAAGGCCGCGCTGGTCCGGTCCATTGACGATGCCGGGTGCGGGTTCGTTCCGGGCTGGGTCATTCGGATCCGCGACGCCCTCTTGCGGGGCTATCAACTCTTTCAGCCTGACTTTCGCCAGGCCGGAAAACACGCCATTGGGAAACTTCTTCAGATAGGCCTTGAAGGTTGCAGGATTTCTGCTGCCCTTGATCGACTCCCAGAACAGGGCTTCCTTGTCATAGTCGCTGGGCTGAGCGGCGGGCTCGTTTGAGCGCTGCGTCGTCGCGGCTGGCTCGGTTGCCTTGATAAAGTGGAAGGCACCGGTCAGGGACGATTCCTCCCACGGCGTTTGCTTGCCGCCGGTTTCGCGCTCAACACTGATCCGCACCTGCTTGAAAACGTCCTCGACGCTAAGGCCCGGCTGCTGGATCGCTTTGACCAATGCCGCCGTATAGGGTGAGTTGGCGCCCGTACCATCGGCTGCGACCTGGCCCGGTGCGGCAGCAAACGCCACCAGTGTGCCACTGGCCGCCTGCAGGCGCGCAAGCCCGCGGCCGCTGGACCGGAAGCTCGATTTGAACGGGTTGTTGCGGCAGGCATCAAGGATCACCAGGTTGAGTGCATTGCCGGCGAGATCCATCTGCGAAAGAATAGTGGAGGTGCTGACCGCCTCCAGTTCCAGATCAGCTTCATTCTCGATTGCCGCCCCAACCGGCACAAGATAATTGCTGCCCCGTGACTGCACTCCGTGGCCGGCGAAATAGAACAATCCGACCGCATCCTTGCCGGCAGCCCGCAGCGTCTTGCCGAACTTGCGGATCGCCCGGCTCATGCCGAGCAGGTCGGCATCGATCGCCGTGGTCACGTCAAAGCCAAGCTCGCCGAGCGTCCGTGCCATTGCTTCTGCATCATTCTTAGGATTGCTGAGCGCGGAGACATCCCTATAGGCCGAATTGCCGATCACCAGCGCCACGCGCTTTTCCGCCCGGGCCGTGTGAAAGGTACCGATTGACAGGATAACAGCCAGGATAAACAGGAGTGTCGTTCGCATCAGTGTCTCGGGTTCGCTTCGCTGCAAAGAGTGCACCGATCTCGGCGAACAGCCAGCGATGCGCCGCACACCCTAATTCAAAGTGAAAAAACTGCAAACCATAGAGAACTGGATCGGACGAAATACCGGTTTCCACATGTGCCGGTCCCGCCATGGGAGCGTCAACCCGGCACCGCTTACTTCTATCAAAAGTGCGGACTGGAACCAGGGGTCAAGACCGGCTATGTGGCCCGCCGGCCTCAAGCGACGCTCTAACTGTCGTCCACACCCTGGCGCCCATTATGGCGCGAATGAGCCTTACTAGAGTTTGATCCAAACCGCGTCTTCGACCTTCTTGATCAGACCGGCTTTTGGTTGCGGGATTTTACCACCCGCCACGCCTTTCATGATCTTGCGTCTCAGTTTTTCCAGATCGCCCATGCTCTTATGATAGGAGACCATGCTGAGCTGACCTGCCGGCCCGCCAAACCGGACATTGAGAGAAATGTTCACGCCATAAGCCTTGCGCAGCGCGCGCATGCGCTTTTTGACGAACTTCATGGTGTCATCCAGATGGCCGGAATGTGGGGTGACGGTTCTTGTGAATACGACTGTCATTGAACTAACTCCCTGCCAGCGGGGCAATTATGCCCCGCATACATCACTCCGAGAGAGATGATCTTCGCTCGGCACGGGAATGCTAAGGGAGCCCGCAGCACTGAGTCTTTGACCAGGATCAACCAGGCGCCCTGCTCAGTCGTCCGCCAGTACCTGGCTTTCCTGTTCGCCCAACCCGTCGATGCCGAGACGCATGACGTCGCCGGCTCGCAAAAACCGTTGCGGTTTCTGGCCCATGCCGACGCCGGGCGGTGTGCCGGTGCACACCAGGTCGCCGGGCTGCAGGCTCATGAACTGGCTGAGATAGCTCACGATATGGGCGACCGAGAAGATCATGGTCGAGGTGCTGCCGGTCTGCTGACGCTCGCCATTGAGGTCGAGCCACAGATTGAGCGCCTGCGGGTCGGGCACCTCGTCGGCGGTCACCAGCCACGGGCCGGTCGGCCCGAAGGTGTCGCACGACTTGCCCTTGACCCATTGCCCCGAACGTTCGATCTGAAACGAGCGTTCCGAGACGTCGTTGATCACGCAATAACCGGCAACATGGTCGAGCGCCTGGGCTTCCGTGATGTATTTGGTGTGCTTACCGATGACGAAGCCAAGCTCAACCTCCCAGTCGCCCTTTTCCGATCCGCGCGGCAGCACCACGTCGTCATTGGGGCCAACGATGCAGCTGGTATATTTGGTGAAGACGATCGGCTCCGGCGGTGGTTCCATGCCGGTTTCGCGCGCGTGGTCGAAATAATTGAGGCCGATCGCCACGAATTTCCCAACCGAGCCGACACATGGCCCAAGGCGCGGGTTTCCTTCAACCGCCGGCAGGCTTGAAGGGTCGATGCCCTTGAGCCGTTGTATTACTTCAGGTGCCACGGTGGCGCCGCCGATATCATCGATCTCGCCGGACAGGTCCCTGATCGTGCCATTGGCATCGAGCATGCCGGGTTTTTCCTGGCCCGCAGGTCCAAAGCGCAAGAGTTTCATTATGTCGGTTCCCCTGTTGCTGTGCGCAGTCCGCTGATGTCTACCAGTCCGGCAGCGCTGTCGTGAATATGCGGGCAGTATCCCGATCGCAGTATTTCCACCGTGGTCCACGGTGTCAAAACCTGAACGATGGTGTTTCCATCATGCGGATGCCGACCGGTATAGCCCTTGTGGCTCCATGCGAGCAAGTGGCCGCGGGCAATGGCGCAGGGCGTATCGTCCACCAGCACCATGGCGCCGGTCGGCAATTCATCAAGCCGTGCCTCGAATGTCCGCTTATCCCGGACGCCACGGACCCGCTCACCCTGGAGCACCAGATCCATGTCTCCCGCGCGCCGGTCCAGCGGTGCAAGACCACTCTCGTCCCAGGCGGAGAAAAACGCCACCGCATCGCCCCTGCGGCATTCAAAACAGGGCCGGTGCCCGGCCGAAAGTGCCGTCACTTCATCGAGGAAGAACAGCTCCGTATAGCGGTTGGGCTGCATCAGTGCGCGCCGGCGGTCCTTGAACCTGAGCACGCAGGTGATCCAGGCGCGGCTCTTCCAGCGGCTGAGCCCAAGCGTCTGGTTAGGCTTATGGAAGCATCCGCCCCGGTTGCCCATGAACGTGCCACGTGCCGCAACGGCCACAATGTCACCCTGGGGCGTGACCCGGTTCTGCAGCGGCATGTCAGCCCTTGACGACAATGACGTGCAGGCGCCGCGGTCCATGGGCACCAAGCTGGATGGTCTGCTCAACATCGGCTGTCCGCGACGGCCCGGAGATCATGTTCACCGCGCGCGGCAGGGTGCCTTCGCCATAGGTCTTGCGCAAGCTGTCCCAGGCATCTTCATAAGAGCCGCCAAGGGTCGATGCATCGAGCACGACGATATGGTTCTCCGGCAGGAAATTGAGGGAGGTCGGATTGTCCGGTCCCGATGCCAGGATCAAGGTGCCGGTTTCAGCGACTGCTGCAAAGGCATGGGACAGGGATACCGCATCATCGCCATGCGCTGGCCCATGATCACGTGCCAGTGCCGGGGTTTTATCCCAGGGCAGGGCGGTAAGCACTTTATCTGCACCATGTTTTATCCGGGCCGGCAGGTTGTGCTGGCGCAGATAGTCGGTAATCGCCTCTGGAACATCCGCATGACTGTCCACATCGACCACTGTCGCGCTGACTGCTTCCGCCTGGACGCGGAACAGCTCGAGTTGTCCCGCCGCATCGAGATTGGAACGTTCCGGCACAAGATTGCGCCCATGGCGTTCAAGCCGCTTGCGCACCGCCTGGTCCCGCGTAGCCGCATCGACAGCGCCACCCAGTGTGGTCCGCATCTTGTCGAACAGGCGGTCGCGGTTTGCCTTTGTGTCGATTTGAACTTTACTCATCGCCGCCGGCCCTCCACATTTCCTGGAATGTCTGGCCTGTCGGCATGGGCAGGTCGCGATGCCGGGTCCAGCCGCCGGCAAGCGGCACGGATTTGAGCCGGGCGCGCCCGAAGGCAAACAGCTTGAGGGCGCGGATGAACATGGACGAGGTGAGGTGATAGAGCGCTGGCCGGCGCGCGAAATAGGCCCAGAGCGCCAGGCTGGTGCGCACCGTGCGCGGTGTCAGGTGGCGTTCGAATTCCCGCTCGCGCCAGTGCCGCATCATTTTCGGCAGCGGAATGCGCATCGGGCAGACCGCCTCGCAGCGTCCGCAAAAGCTCGAGGCATTGGGCAAGTGGCCCGCCTGGTCGATGCCGATCAGGGTCGGCGTCAGCACAGAACCCATAGGCCCCGGATAAACCCAGCCATAAGCGTGGCCACCAACCGCGTGGTAGACCGGGCAGTGGTTCATGCAGGCGCCGCAGCGGATACAGCGCAGCATGTCCTGGAACTCGGTGCCGAGCATGTCGGAGCGGCCATTGTCGAGTACCACCACGTGGTATTCCTCAGGGCCGTCCACATCTTCCGTGCGCCGTGCACCGGTCGACAGTGTGGTGTAGGTGGAAAACTCCTGTCCCGTTGCCGAGCGTGCCAGCACCCGCAGGATGGTCGACACATCTTCCAGGGTCGGCACCATCTTCTCCAGGCTGGCGCACACGATATGCACTTTCGGCAAGGTCTGGGTCAGATCGCCATTGCCCTCATTAGTGACGATGATCGAGGTGCCGGTTTCCGCCACCAGATAATTGGCGCCGGTGATGCCGACATCCGCATCGATGTATTTCTGGCGCAGGATCGCGCGCGCCTCATCGACCAGTTCGCTGACCTCGCCAAGCGGCCGGTCATCCGGTAGGTCGGTGTGGACCGCACGGAAGCTTTCTTCCACCTGGTCCCGGTTGAGGTGGATGGCCGGGCCGATGATATGGCTCGGCGGCTCGTTGCGCAGCTGGATGATGTATTCGCCAAGATCGGTTTCGACCGGCGTGATGCCGGCCTGTTCCAGATGATCGTTGAGAGCGATCTCCTCGGCGATCATCGACTTGCCCTTGGTCACGGTCCGGGCGCCATGGGCCTGACAGATCTGGAGAATAATGTCGCGTGCGTCCTCAGCGGTCGACGCCCAGTGCACCTCGCCGCCCGCGTCACGTACTTTCTGCTCATAGATTTCGTAATAGAGGTCGAGATGCGCCAACGTGTGGTTCTTGATGTCGCGTGCCTGATCGCGCAGCGCATCAAATTCCGGCAGCTTGTCGAATGCCGCCTGGCGCTTCTTGATGAAGCCCCGTTTGACATTGCCCATGGCGCGCTGCAGCTGCGGATCGGCAAGGGCGCGCTTGACGTTTGATTTGAAGGCCGGTGAGGTGATGTCCACGATCAGTTACCTTCGCCGATTGCCGGATCGTCGGTCCGGCCGGCCAGAACCTCGGCCACATGGCGCACCTGCATAGATGAGCCCTGACGCTTCAGTTTACCGGCAATGTTCATGAGGCAGCCGAGATCGCCGGCAAGCAATGTGTCAGCCTCCGCCGCGCTGGCGCAGCCTGCCTTGTTGGTCACCATGGTGTTTGAGATGTCGGGATATTTCACGCAGAACGTGCCGCCGAAACCGCAACATACGTCCGTGTCTTCCATTTCCCGCAGTTCGAGGCCATCAACGCTGCCAAGCAGTGTGCGCGGCTGTTCCTTGATGCCAAGTTCGCGCAGTCCGGAACAGGAATCATGATAGGTGACGGTGCCGGCAAACGCTGCATCGACGGTATCCATGCCCATGACATCGACCAGAAACGAAACGAGTTCATGGGTCTTGGCCGATAAAGCCTTGGCTCTCGGTTCCCAGGCAGCATCGCCGGTGAACAGTTCCGGATAGTGCTTTTTGATCATCCCCGCACAGGAGCCTGAGGGCGCGACAACATAATCGAATGGTTCAAATGCCGCGATAACGCCTTCGGCGATCGCTCGGGTATCGGCCCGGTCGCCGGTATTATAGGCCGGCTGGCCGCAGCAGGTCTGGGCGCGCGGCACATCGACCACACATCCAGCGTTGCGCAGCAGCTTGACCGCTGCCCAGCCGACACCCGGCCTGAAGACATCGACCAGGCAGGTGACAAACAGCCCGACATGAGGCGCTTTTTCCGGCATGTATTACTCTCCACGGATCCTGTCGAATGTTCTAGCCCGGACAACGCCAAGTCGTCACCTGTAGATTTCGCCGCCGCGAAATGATCTGTCACAAGGACTTGTGCCCTCATTTGTCCTGTGGCACTGGATCGACAAAAGGAGATTTGGGATAGATGGCTGACACCTGGGATTTTGACGTTGCCATTGTCGGAGCGGGCGCTGCCGGCCTCGGTGCGGCACGGACGCTGCAGCGGCTGGGCAAGAGCTTCGTGCTGCTCGAGGCCTCGCACCGGATCGGCGGTCGTGGCTACACGGAAGAGATACTGCCCGGCATGCCGTTCGACCTCGGCTGTCATTGGCTCCATTCAGGCAGCCTGAACCCGTTCGCGAAGATCGCTGATGAATTGGGTATCGCCTATACCAAAGAAGGCTTCCCCCGCGGGGCGTTCATGAACGGTGAATGGGTCAAGGAAGAAGGCCATGCCGACTGGAACCGATTTTATGAACGCCAGGACGCTGCGATCGCGAAGGCAGTGGCAACAGGCAAGGATTGCCCCGTGTGGGAGGTAACCGAACGCGAGCATCGCTGGACCCGGATCTATGACCATATCTGTTCGCTCAACAGTTCGCTGGATGTCGACCAGGTCTCGGTCATCGATCTCATGGCCTATAATGACACGGAAGAAAACTGGCCGATAAAGGATGGCTACGGCACCTTGTTGACAAGGTTCGGGGTCGATCTGCCGGTCAGCCTCAACAGCGCGGTTACCGAAATCGACTGGTCGGGACCAGATATTCGCCTCACCACGGCCAAAGGCACGATACGTGTGCGCCACGCCCTGGTGACGGTATCCACGGGCATCCTGGCCGCCGGTGATATCCGTTTCACCCCCGACCTGCCGGACTGGAAACACGAGGCGATCGCCGGGCTGCCCCTTGGCAATCACAACCGCATCTGTCTGGCCTATGACCGCGACGTGTTCGGGCCCGATGCCAGCGACGGCTTTACCGCACAGATCGGTGACGACGAACCCATGTCGTTCCGCATCCGCCCGTTTGGTTTCGACTATGTGGTCGGCCTCACCGGCGGCCGCTTTGCCGACTGGCTGGAGCGTGCCGGCCAACAGGCCTCGATCGATCATGTGGAAAAACAGCTCCAGGCGGTGTTCGGTTCAGACATCACCCAACACGTGACTGCCCGCATCGTCACGGCCTGGCGCGGCGATCCCTGGGTCAAGGGCGCTTATTCCGCAGCCCAGCCGGGCCGGGCGCACCAGCGCGAAAAACTGGCCGCATCCCTTGACGACAAGCTTCATTTCGCCGGCGAGGCAACCTCGTCGGAATTCTTCTCCACAGCCCATGGCGCCTATCTCTCAGGCATCGATGTGGCCGAAGGGTTGCGCTGAGCAAAATTGTTAGACGCACCATAGGCTTCGGCTTGAATTGCCGCCTCTTGCTATCATTCCAACATTAAGTCATCATCAAGTTGTGAGTGCAAGGGGGCACCGAAATGGCGCGGTTGCGGTCAAGAAAACCGGAACGGATGGTTAATATTTACTCCGTGATCGGAGGGTTTACGATACCTGCCGTCGCTGTTGTTTGGTTACTATACGCCATTCTGCCATCGACCATAAAAATTCCCAGTTTTCAGATCGATTTGGCACCGCCGTTTGGAGCCATACCGCTCGTTACGCTTCTGAGTTTGACTCTATTGTTGTTCGCGTACGGCTTGGCACTTCTGGTATCGGACAGATCGAACGCACGTTTGCAAAAACAGAGGGAGTTGTTGTCCGAGTTAAAGTTCCTTCAGTCTCCCGAAACCTACGGAATGATTGTCAAACTTCGTGACCGGGCCCTCTATTCTCGGCGACTAAGCTACATCGCGCTTGCTGGAACGATCGCTCTCATATTGTTCATCATCGTATTTCTAGTCTCAACCGTTTTGGTCAGCGGGCAAAACCTCGCCGACGCCGATAGGCTAACAACTCTACAAACCGAAAGTGCCCAGTTGACCGCAGCCGAAGCGGAAGTGTCAAACATTTTAATGCACGTTGAAGACTTGAAGAAAAAATTTGTACTGCGGGAACCAATAACAGACCAACAAGATGAGCCAGAACGAGTGCCCAGGAATTTTGGTGAACTCTTGGCCGAACTTTATGCTCTGCAAGCTCCTACCCACCAGTTGGAAGGCCTAACAGTTCCAACAATTCCGGAGTTCAAAGCGAGTTTGTCCAAAATTGGTCAAGAACGCCCTGCAGTTCCATCTCCATCCATTGTACGTTTTCAGCTGGCCAATGAGATGTTGGCTGTATATATCATCTCACTAAAGCAATATAGATCTAGGTTAAGATCAAATAGAATATTGTCAGTTGAAAAATATAATGTCATTGAAAAAAAGATAAGTGGAAAGAAAAAGGATAATGTGTTAAGTTTTGATGAATCTTCTCTACAGAACATTCTTACAAGATTTGGAGCGGTTGTAATTGTTTTGTTCTTGACTCAAATATTGGTAAGTCTTTACCGATACAGTATGAGGTTAAGTGCATTTTACGACTCCAGAGCAGATGTCTTGGAATTGGCACAGGAGAGCGTTGATCAGTTTGCGCCGATTGTCGCGCTTATGTCTCCTGATCGTTATGACTTTGGTAAGTCACCACGATTGCCGACCGATGTTGCAATTGAACTTGCAAGGGACGTGCTTAAGAAGTGAACGTGGAATAAGCGTCACCGATTGTTGCTATGATCGAAGCTGCATAAATTCAGTCTTATGCGCTTCTGTGAGGCCAATTGTAACAATGAGTTTATCGTGGAACTGATCTCACCGAGTGTAAATACCGATGAAGTGTGACGATGGATCACTCGGATACACGTCTCACTCCGCAGGTGGTGAGAAGGTTTTTATGTAAGCGATGACGTTGGCCCGGTGTTCGGGCTTTTTGAGGCCAGGGAAGGCCATTTTGGTGCCCGGCACCAGAGCCTTGGGCTTGATCAGATATTCATCGAGCTTCTCAACCGTCCACACCAGGCCGCCTTCACCGGCAGCTTTCATGGCTTTGGAATATTTGAATTTGCTCCAGGTTCCTGCCGTGCGGTCGATGACACCCTGCAGGCTCGGGCCGATCTTCTTTTTCGGCTTGTCGACGAAGTGACAGACTTTGCATTTCTTGAATATTTTCTTGCCCGCCTCAACATCGCCGTCCTCGGCAAACACAGTGTTCGGCAACACGGTGATTGCAGCGGCGCAAAATAATCTGACGAGCATTTCATTGTCTCCCTGGCGGTTGATTTAGTGAAATATAGTGTGCGGACACGCACAACCGGTTCACGTTTTTGTAGGTGTTTGGGTATGTCTCGTTCACGATTACGTATGAGAACTACGGGTAAGCCCGGTTCCATCATTCGAAAAGGCGTGCGCCCGTGATTGTGCACACCGCAACAGATACATAGTGTTATGAGGAACGTTCATCTCAGCGACCGGTGTTAGAATTTCGACCGCTTGCGTATAAAACTGTAAGCTGCAGCCCGAACCGCTCCCGCCAACCGGAGGCCGTAATGTCCAGCCTGGTTATGCCCGCACCGGATGAGGAAATCCTGTCGCGCAGGCGCAAAATTGCGCGCCGCCTGCGCACCATCGTTCCCGGTGAGGGGGTCATCGACACGGCTGAGGAAATGCGCGCCTATGAATCCGATGGCCTGACCGCCTATCGGCAGCTTCCCATGCTGGTGGTCCTGCCATCGACCACGGAACAAGTGTCAAAAGTACTGGAATACTGCCACGCCGAGGGCATCAAAGTGGTGCCGCGCGGGGCGGGCACGTCGCTGTCCGGCGGCGCGTTGCCGCTTGAAGATGGCATTTTGCTGGGCATGGCAAAATTCAACCAGGTGCTCGATATCGACTATGGCAACCGTTGCGCGGTGGTGCAGCCGGGGGTCACCAATCTTGCCATCACGCAAGCGGTCGAAGCACAGGGTTTTTACTATGCACCCGACCCGTCGAGCCAGATCGCCTGTACCATCGGCGGCAATGTTGCGGAGAATTCCGGCGGGGTCCATTGCCTGAAATACGGCCTCACCTCCAGCAATGTTCTGGGCATTGAGGTGGTGCTGATCACCGGCGAAGTGGTGCGCATCGGCGGCAAACATCTCGATTCGGAAGGCTACGACCTGCTTGGCCTGATGATCGGATCGGAGGGCCTTCTCGGTGTCGTGACCGAAGTCACCGTACGCATTTTGAAAGCGCCGGAAACCGCGCGCGCGGTGCTGGTCGGATTTCAGGCAAGTGCCGATGGTGGCCATTGTGTTGCCGATATCATCAGCGCGGGGATTATTCCCGGCGGTATGGAGATGATGGACCGCCTGGCGATCCACGCCGCGGAAGAATTCGTCCACGCCGGCTATCCCCTGGATGTCGAAGCCCTGCTGATCATCGAACTCGACGGCCCGCAGGCCGAGGTCGATCACCTGATTGACCGGGTCTCGGAAATTGCCGGGAACAATCGCGCCGTGTCGATCCGCGTCAGCGAAACGGAAGACGAGCGGCTGTCCTTCTGGGCCGGGCGCAAAGCCGCGTTCCCGGCGGTCGGCCGAATTTCGCCCGACTACTACTGCATGGATGGAACCATTCCGCGGCACCAGCTGCCCAAGGTGCTCACCCGCATGGGCGAATTGTCCTCCAGATACAAACTGCGCGTCGCCAATGTCTTTCATGCCGGTGACGGTAATCTGCACCCATTGATCCTCTATGACGCCAATGAGCCGGGCGAACTGGAACGCGCCGAACAGTTCGGTGCGGATATTTTGAAGCTCTGCGTCGAAGTCGGCGGCGTGCTGACCGGCGAGCACGGGGTCGGTGTCGAGAAGCGCGATCTGATGGGCTCGATGTTCAGTGAAACCGACCTGGAACACCAGCAACGGGTCAAATGCGCATTCGACGACAAGGGCCTGCTCAATCCGGGCAAGGTGTTCCCGATCCTGCACCGTTGCGCCGAACTGGGCCGCATGCACATTCACAAGGGTCAGATACCCTATCCCGATATTCCCCGGTTCTGAGGGATGTTGTGATGGACACAGATTTTACCCCTGAAAATGCCGCTCAGGTCGCAGATGTGGTGGCTTGGGCGATATCTGAGGAAAAACCGCTCGAAGTGGTCGGGCGCGGCACGAGGCGGCAGATCGGCCGGGCGGCGCAATATGGTGCGACCCTCGATTTGTCCGGCCTCACCGGCATCACGCTTTATGAGCCCGAGGAACTGGTGTTGAGCGCCCGGGCCGGAACGCCGCTGAGTGAGATCCAGAACCTGCTTGCCGAACATAACCAGGAGCTTGCCTTCGAGCCGCCCAATCTCAGCGGCCTGCTGGGCGGTGCCGACGACGCCGGCACCATTGGCGGTGCCATCGCCTGCAATTTTTCAGGACCCCGCCGCATCAAGGCCGGTGCCGCGCGAGATCACTTTCTCGGTTTCAATGCAATCAGCGGCCGCGGCGAGCTGTTCAAGTCGGGTGGCCGCGTGGTCAAGAACGTGACCGGCTATGACATGTGCAAGATGCTGGCTGGTTCCTGGGGCACGCTTGCGGTCATGAGCGACCTGACGGTCAAGGTGTTGCCGGCAGCGGAAACCGAGACCACCCTGATCCTGACCGGCGCCGACATGACGCAGGCCGTTCAGGCCATGAGCGCTGCAATGCAAAGCGCCTGTGAAGTTTCCGGCGCCTGCCATCTTCCCGCGCCCTTGAACGGTGCATCATCGGTCGAAGCGATGTCCGCAGCCGGGCAGGGCGCAACCGCATTGCGTCTTGAAGGCATCGCGCCCTCGGTCGCCTACCGGGCGGAACGGCTTACCGAAATACTCAAAGGATACGGCACAGTCGACAGGCTCGAGGAGCCTCAGTCCCGCACGATGTGGCGCGAGGTGCGTGATGTCGGATTTTTCAACGACAAGACCGAGCGCCTGGTGTGGAAGCTCTCGGTTCCCCCGGGCGATGGTGCCGCGGTACTCGGGCGCCTTGAGCATGAAGCCGGCGCACGCGGATATCTCGATTGGGCCGGCGGCCTGATCTGGCTCGATGTGCCGGCCAAGCTGGATGGCGGTGCGGAGCTGGTGCGCGCGGCCGTGGAAAGCAGCGGTGGACATGCCACTTTGATCCGTGCGGCCGAGGCGATCCGCGCATCGGTTGAGGTGTTTCATCCGCAATCGGAAGGCGTCGGCGGGCTTTCCGACCGGCTGAAGCAGGGTTTCGATCCGTCCGGCGTCCTGAACCCCGGCCGCATGCGCCCGAACAGATAAGAACAAGGTGCGGGGAACCTGATGCAGACCAATTTCACCGAACAGCAACTGGCCGATCCGGGCATTGCGGAATCCAACGGGATATTGCGCAATTGCGTGCATTGCGGCTTCTGCACGGCGACCTGCCCGACCTATGTGCTGCTCGGTGACGAACTCGACAGCCCGCGCGGGCGCATCTATCTGATGAAGGAAATGCTGGAGAGCGGTAAGCCGGCGACCGCCCAGGTGGTCAAGCATGTTGACCGCTGTCTGTCGTGCCTGTCCTGCATGACCACATGCCCGGCAAGCGTCAACTACATGCACCTGGTCGATCATGCGCGCGCTTATATTCAGCAGACCTATCGCCGGCCGATCGCCGACCGCCTGCTGCGCTGGGTGCTGGCCAAGGTGCTGCCTGATACCGACCGGTTCTATGCCGCCCTGCGTCTGGCAGCGGTGGCGCGGCCGCTTGCGCCGGTGTTCGCGCTCGTGCCGTTCCTAAAACCTGTCGCCGCTATGCTTGAGCTGTCAGGCAACAAGCAGGGCGGAGAGGGAACCGCTGAAGGCCAAACCGTGTTTCGCGGCCCAGGCACCAGAACCGCACGGGTGGCGCTGTTGACCGGCTGTGTGCAACCGGTCCTGGCACCGCACATCAATGCCGCCACCATCCGCCTGCTCAACCGGCTGGGTGTCGAGGTCGTCACCCCGCCCGCACAGGGCTGTTGCGGCGCGCTGGTGCACCATATGGGCCGCGAGGAGGCGGCCCGCGAGACAGCGCGCAGAAATATCGACGCCTGGAGCAGCGAACTCGACCGCGAGGGCCTCGACGCCATCATCATCAATGCATCGGGGTGCGGCACCACGGTCAAGGACTACGGCCATCTCCTGGCTCATGACGAAGCCTATGCGGAGAAAGCCGACAGGATTTCGGGCCTTGCCACCGACATTTCCCAGTTCCTCGGCACAATGACCATCAAATCAGTGGCGGACCTACCGGCATTGAAGGTCGCCTACCACTCCGCCTGCTCCCTGCAGCACGGCCAGAAGGTGCATCTGGAACCCAAACGGTTGCTCGCCAATGCCGGTTTCGACGTCGTCGATATCGCTGAAGGCCATCTGTGCTGCGGTTCGGCGGGCGTCTACAATGTGCTGCAGCCCGACATCGCGCGCCAGTTGCGAGACCGCAAAGTTGAAAACATCTCCCGTGTTGCGCCTGATGTGGTGGCGACCGGCAATATCGGCTGTATCACTCAGATCGGTTCGGGCACCGCCATTCCGGTCGTGCACACGGTTGAATTGCTCGACTGGGCAAGTGGCGGGCCTCGGCCTCCCGCTCTGCAAAGTAAATGAGACAAAATTCCGTATAGTGAAAACTGTTGTTGAGCCGGTTGGTGCGCCATGGTCTGCAACTCCCAAACACAACCCGTGATTTTGTGGAGTTTCCCATGTCGCACGCCACTACTGCCCCTTCCGGTTTGAACCTGCCGGAGGGAGTCGAAATTCTTGCCGCGCACAGCCGAGAGCATTCATCGGTTCTCTCACATGAAGCCCTGGCCTTTGTCGCCGGCCTGCATCGCAGGTTCGAGGCCGAACGGCAGCGCGTTGTAGGCCTGCGCGCCCAGCGCCAGGCCCGCTTCGATGCCGGTGAGCTGCCCGATTTCCTGAGTGAGACGGCCGATGTAAGACAAGCTGATTGGACGGTCGGCACGGTCCCTGCCGATCTTGCCGACCGGCGGGTCGAGATCACCGGTCCCTGCGACCGCAAGATGATCATCAACGCGCTCAATTCCGGTGCCAGCGTGTTCATGGCCGACTTCGAGGACGCGACCTCTCCGGTCTGGGAAAACATGATTTCCGGCCAGGCAAACCTGATGGACCTGTGGGCAGGGCGCATCGATTTTACCGATCCCGTCAACGGCAAGGATTACAAGCTCGGTGAAAATCCTGCCGTGCTCATTGTCCGGCCGCGCGGCTGGCATCTGCCGGAAAGCCACATGCGCGTCGACGGCCAGGACGTATCCGGCGCACTGTTCGACTTCGGCCTCTACTTCTTCCACAATGCCCGCGCCGCCCTGGACAAGGGATCGGGCCCTTATTTCTATTTGCCTAAGCTTGAAAGCCGTCACGAAGCCAGGTTGTGGAACGATGTTTTTGTGGCCGCTCAGTCAGGCCTCGGCTTCGAGGCCGGCACCATCAAGGCAACCGTTCTGATCGAAACCCTGCCCGCAGCATTTGAAATGGACGAGATCCTCCACGAAATGCGCGACCACATTATCGGTCTCAACTGCGGTCGCTGGGATTATATCTTCAGCTTCATCAAGACCCTGCGCAACAACCCGGACTATCTGTTGCCCGACCGCGCCCAGGTGGTCATGGGCAAGGCATTCCTCGGCGCCTATTCATCGCTCCTGATCAGGACCTGCCACAGGCGCGGCGCTTTCGCCATGGGTGGTATGGCGGCCCAGATCCCCAACCGGCGGGATCCCGACGCCAATGCGGCAGCGCTTGCCAAGGTCTCCGCCGACAAGGAGCGCGAGGCGCGCGAAGGCCATGACGGCACCTGGGTCGCCCATCCGGATCTGGTGCCTGTGGCAAAACAGGTGTTCGACGCCCACATGCCCGGCCCCAACCAGCTTGGCCATAAAGGCAGCGACAGGGACATCGCCCAGGCGGATATGCTGGAAATTCATGACGGCCAAAAGACCGAGGCGGGCCTGCGCGAAAACATCCGTGTCGGCGTGCAATACATCGAAGCCTGGCTTAGCGGGCGTGGTGCGGTGCCGCTCTACAATCTCATGGAAGACGCCGCGACAGCGGAGATCAGCCGGGCGCAGATCTGGCAATGGCTGCGCTTCGGTGCCGAACTGGCGGATGGCCGCAAGGTGACGCGTGAGCTGTTGGATGCTTTGCTTGACGACGAGATGGCGCAACTGCGCGACGTGCTCGGCGCCGAGACATTCGATGCCGGCCGCTTTGCCGAAGCCATCCCGCTGTTCGCCGAAATGTCGACCTCTGACACCTTCGAGGAGTTCCTGACCCTGCCGGCCTATCGTTTGATTGTGTGACCGGGTTGGTTTCCAGCCGCTGACAGGTTCTGGCCGGGTTGCATTCGCAACCGTTCTGGGGCATCTCGGTTACAAGCAGTGCCATCCAGACCAGGGTTTCAGATGACATTCGAACGCAGCCTTTATGCCGAAGGGTTGCATATACTCGGACGGACACTTCCGTATGCTTTGGTGGTGTTGGCGGGTGACCTTGGCGTTAATGTGCTGGTGGAGGTGACCGATATCACGTCGGGTTTGACTTTTGCCAACACGTTCATCTGGACCAGTTACTTCACCGTCACCACTCTTATCTGGGCCATTCTTGCTTATGCAGCTCATGCTGAAATATTGCTGCATGCGAACCGTGATACGGGCAAAGACTATCAACGCATATTTGGCTTCGGTCTGCGAAGCCTCTGTCTTCTTGTCCTGATGGCAATCCCTTTCCTGAGCGTAGCATTCCTCGCACGTTTTGCACGGGAACAAAGTCTCATCGGAGAAGACGAACTTATCGTTGTCCTAGCATGTTTTTTATTGGCTTCTGTGTTGATGATTTTCGTCGTGCTCGTATTCTTGGGTACAATCCTGCCGGCATACGTTGCCGACAAGGGTCGCGGAGTACGGCCGGCCCTGGCACGGGGAGCTAGGCAGTATCTTTACATTGTCAGTCGATTGATTGTCGGGCCAAGCGTTGTAACAATAATCTTATGGGGGGTCGCGATCTTGCCGGCTTTTATTTTCGAACCGACTGAAGACGTCGCATCGGAAAGTTATCTATCGGAAGCAAGTTTCTGGACCGCCTCGGTCATCAGCAGTGCCATTCAAACCTACGCCACCGTTCTGACGGCTGTAATTTTGTCCCGCGCCTTTCTCCGCGACCAAGAACTTGAGGCAAATATTAAACCCAACGCATAACGCCACCGGCGATTTGCCAATTCCCAACAGCCCGCATCTCCTGTAGAAAAGCGGCAATTCGCAAACCATATGTGCAAGGGCGGCCGGAGAGCTGCCCGCACCGATTCCCGAGCCGGACACCAGACCCATGCAAGGCCCCACTCTCAGCCGCCGGACTTTTGCGATCATCTCGCATCCGGACGCCGGTAAAACCACACTGACGGAAAAGCTCCTGCTGGCCGGCGGGGCGATACATCTGTCTGGGGCGGTCAAGGCGCGCGGCGAGGCCAGGCGCGCCCGGTCCGACTGGATGAAGATCGAGCAGGAGCGCGGAATATCGGTGACCAGTTCGGTCATGACCTTCGAGCATAATGGGCTCCTGTTCAATCTGCTGGATACGCCGGGCCACGAGGATTTTTCCGAGGACACCTACCGCACCCTGACTGCGGTCGATTCGGTCATCATGGTGATCGATGCAGCCAAGGGCATCGAGGCCCAGACCCGCAAGCTGTTCGAGGTCTGCCGCCTGCGCGACATGCCGATCATCACTTTCATCAATAAGGTCGACCGGGAAGCGCGCGACCCGTTCGAACTGATCGACCAGATCCAGGACGAGTTGCAGCTCGACATCGCACCGGTGGTCTGGCCGGTCGGCACGGGCGGGCTGTTTGCCGGTTGCTATGATCTTGAACACAACCGCTTCCTGACCTCTTCGGAAAAGCCAATCGGTGTTTTCGACACCACCCTTGAGTGTTCCGGCACCGACGACCCGCAGCTTGAAGCCTATGCCCGTCCCGATGCACTTGAGCAGGCGCGGGAAAATATGGAACTGGCCAGCGGCGCCTATGAACCCTTCGACCTTGCGGCCTATCTGGATGGCCAGCAGACCCCGGTCATTTTCGGCAGCGCATTGCGCAATTACGGGGTCGAGAGCCTGCTCGACTTCATCGGCCGCAACGCGCCCGGTCCCCGGCCGACACCGACCGGTGCACGTGTCGTTTCCCCGGAAGAGAAACCGGTCACCGGCTTCATCTTCAAGGTCCAGGCCAATATGGACAAGAATCACCGCGACCGGATCGCCTTTATGCGCATCTGCTCGGGCACCTTCCGGCGCGGTATGAAGCTGCGCCAGGTGCGCACCGGCAAGGACCTGATGGTCCACAGCCCGGTGATATTTCTGGCCAAGGACCGTGAGATTGCAGAGGAGGCGGAAGCTGGCGACGTCATCGGTGTTCCCAATCACGGCACCATCCGAGTCGGCGACACCTTCACCGAGGGCGAGGATCTGCGCTTCACCGGCCTGCCGGTCTTTGCACCTGAAATCCTGCGCCGCGTCCGCCTGGTCGATACTTCGCGTGTCAAACAGCTGCGCCAGGCGCTTCAGGACCTTTCGGAAGAGGGATTGATCCAGATTTTCAAGCCCGATATCGGCTCGCAATGGATCATCGGTGTGATCGGCCAGCTGCAGCTCGATGTGGTCGCAGACCGGGCGCGCAACGAATACAAGGTCGACCTTAATTTCGAGAGCACACCTTACGCCACTGCGCGCTGGCTCCAGTCGAGCGACCAGAAAGCGCTGCAATCCTTCATCAAGACCAATGCCTCCAAGGTCATGTCCGACCGGGTCGGCGATCCGGTGTTCATGGCGAACGATGCCTGGGAACTCAACTACAAGTCCCAGAACAACGAGGCGATCACCTTTTTGCGCACCAAGGAACTGGATTGAGCCGCAAAACACGGCCGGTCACACCGGGAGCATCGGGCTTAACGGCTGGTTTATTCGGCAAACCCAGATTGCCGCCGATGCTCCGGCATGGTGAACAATTAATTAGGAAATATTGTCTAATTTTCGTGAGTGTGCGTGCGATTCGCGCACCGGCAATCTTTGACTACAAAAAAAAGCGGCAGAACCAGATATGGCGGCAGCGAAACGCAGAGCCTTCCGGATTGAACGGATTGGTGCAATCAACACGACACCGGATGACGCCACCGATAAGGAAGGCACCCGACATCGCGAGTTGATGAAGGCATTGAACGAGCTGCGCGACGGCTTGGCGCCGCAGCAGGAAATCTCCACCGAGCTGATTGACCGCTATCGATCCGAGCTTGAGGATGCGCGCAAGATCAAGTCGGAGATGGATGAAATCTATCTGGCCATCGCCGAGACCAAAAAGGACATCGCCACATTGCATCACACCGGGTTCGGTGAAGAGCAGTTGGCCACGGTGAGCGATCAACTCGATGCGGTTGTGGGCCACACGGAAACCGCAACCGAGACTATTCTGTCATCCGCGGAGAAGATCGATTCAGATGCGGCTAATTTGGTCGCCGCCTTGAAGGGCAGCAATCACGATCTGGCAGCCGATATACAGGACCAGGTGGTCCTGATATTCGAGGCCTGCAACTTCCAGGACATTACCGGGCAGCGCATCACCAAGGTGGTCGAAACCATGAAATTCATCGAAGAGCGGGTCGGCCACATGATGGAAGTCTGGGGCGGTATCGAAAGCTTCCAGGGCGTCGAGCCCCTGGAGATGGAAAAGCCGGAAGGCGACGCGGCTCTGCTCAACGGACCGGCACTGGAACACGAAGAGAACGCCGCAAGCCAGGATGATATCGACGCATTGTTCGACTGAGCGAGGCTGGAGCGGCGGGAAATCTGCGCATGCACCGCCGGTGTCGTGCAGTAATCCATCAATTGCTTCAAGTGTTGTCGATAATGGGCTAGAACACCGCCGTCACTGACGACGTCCGGAGCACTCATGGCTAAGTCGAAAAAGCCTCACCGGCCCAAGGCCCGGCTGCCCAAGGGCATGCGCGATGTCGGCGCGGAAGAGGTCCGTGCCGTCGCCGGCATGCTGGCTGCCATTCAGTCTGTTTATGAACTCTACGGTTTCGAACCGCTGGAGACGCCGGCGTTCGAATACACCGATGCGCTCGGCAAGTTTCTGCCTGACCAGGACCGGCCCAATGAAGGGGTGTTTTCGTTTCAGGACGAGGACGAGCAGTGGCTGTCGCTCAGATATGACCTGACCGCGCCTTTGGCGCGTTATGTGGCCGAAAACTATGACGGTCTGCCCAAGCCCTATCGCCGTTATCAGATGGGTCCTGTCTGGCGCAACGAGAAGCCCGGCCCGGGACGGTACCGCCAATTCACCCAGTTCGATGCCGATACGGTCGGCACCGCTTCCGTTGCAGCCGACGCCGAACTCTGCATGATGGCCGCCGACTGCATGGAACGACTTGGCATCCCGCGCGGCGACTACATTATGCGGGTCAACAACCGCAAGGTGCTCGACGGTGTGCTGGAGCGCATCGGCATGACACCCGGTGATCCGGTTTTCGATCATCAGCGTCTGACCGTGCTGCGCGCGATCGACAAGCTTGATCGCCTCGGAGCCCGCGGTGTCGAACTGTTGCTCGGTGACGGGCGAAAGGACGAGTCCGGTGACTTCACCAAGGGCGCTGGTCTGTCCGCTGGCCAGATCACGCCGGTGTTGGATTTTGTCGCCACTGCGTCGAACGACCCGGCCCGGCTGACCGCCGAGCTGCGCACGCTGGTCGGCGACAGCACGCTCGGTACCCAGGGCGTCGATGAGCTGGAGACAATGGCGGGCCTGTTTGCCGCCGCCGGCTACGGCGCCGACCGCATCCTGCTCGACCCAAGCGTGGTGCGTGGCCTTGGCTATTACACGGGCCCTGTGTTTGAAGCTGAACTGACATTTGAGACCACCGACGAAGACGGCGACCAGGTGCGCTTCGGCTCGGTCGGCGGCGGCGGGCGTTATGATGGCCTGGTCCAGCGCTTCAAGGGCATCGAAGTGCCGGCGACCGGTTTCTCGATCGGCATCAGCCGGTTGTTCGCCGCCCTGAACGTGTTGGGCAAGATGTCCCATGCCGAGGTGCCGGCACCGGTGGTGGTGCTTGTCATGGAGCCGGAGCGGCTTCCGGATTACCAGAAAATGGCCTTCGATCTACGGGCAGCGGGCGTGCGCGCGGAAATGTATCTGGGCACCAGCGGCATGCGCGCGCAGATGAAATATGCCGATCGGCGCGGTGCACCCGCGGTGATCATTCAGGGTGAGGATGAACGCGCGCGGGGCGAGGTCACCATCAAGGATCTGATCGAGGGGTCGCGTCTGTCGGCGGAGATCGAGGACAACGCTGAATGGCGCAGTGGCCGTCCCGCTCAGGTTTCGGTCGCCCGCGGCGATCTGGTGTCAGCTGTGCGGGACATTCTCGCCCGCAGCACCTAGGTTTTCAGCCCATGCCAGGCAAGTCAGCCGAACTTCGCAGCGCCCTCGATACACAGGCGAAAACCATAACCAAGCTGTTCGTGAATGCTGGTTACGACTATATCGTGCCCGACATCCTGCAGCCCGCTGACATATTTCTGGACCGCTCCGGCGAAGACATCCGCACCCGCACCTATGTGTTTACCGACCCGGCCGGACAGGAACTGTGCCTGCGCCCGGATTTGACCGTCCCTACCTGCCGCTATCATCTGCAACACGGCGATATCGATGGCGAGGTGACACGGTATTGTTACAGCGGGCCGGCCTTCCGCTTTCAACCAGATGATGACGATGACTTGCGGCCACGTGAATTCGATCAGGTCGGTCTGGAACATTATGGCGCCCCTGACGCGGAGAAGGCGGAGGCTGAAATCATCGCGCTCACGATCGAGGCGGTGCGCGGTGCGGGTCTTGAGAATTTCCAGGTCAAGATCGGCGACCTTGGATTGTTCAATGCGCTTCTGGCCAGCATTGACATGCCGGAGCGATGGCGGCGCAGGCTGCGGCATCATTTCTGGCGGCCCCAGACCTTTCACGAAACGCTTGAACGGCTGGTCGCGGAACCAGGTGCATCCGTCGGTGTGGAGATGGAATTCTTAGGCGGCTGGGTCAGCGACCGCCGCGAGGAGATTGCCTCGACGTTGGAGCATTTGCTGTCATTGCGCGCGATCCCGCTGGTCGGCGGCCGCAGCGTTGATGAAATAGCAACAAGGGTGCTCGAAAAAGTCGAGGACCGCCGGGCGCCGCCGCTATCCGAGAGCAGCGCTGCGCTGATCCGCGATTACATCGAGGTTGCCGGCCCGCCGCGCGACGCCCTGCATCGGATGATGAAACTCATTGTCTCCGCCGATCTCGATTTGAGCACTGGCATGGCCGCCTTTGCCCGCCGCGTCACTCTCATGCAGGAGCGCGGCGTCGATATCGATGCCTGTACCTTCCTGGCCGAGTTCGGACGCAATCTGGAGTATTACACGGGCTTTGTCTTCCAGATCGAATACCAGACGCCGGCCGGCGCCATGGCGATCGCCGGCGGTGGCCGTTACGACACGCTGCTGTCCGATATCGGCGCACGTCAACCGGTACCGGCGGTTGGCTGCGCCATCCATACCGAGCGTTTGCTGGCTGCCGTCCAGGCGGAGGCCGGGCTGCAATGACCATAGATATTACCCGCTTTTCCCTCGCCCTGCCGAGCAAGGGCCGGCTCATGGAAGACGCACTCGACCTGTTCGCCGCCGCCGGTCTGCCGATTTCCAAGCTTGGCGATGAACGCGGTTACCGCGGCACCATCAGCGGCATGAGCGAGGTCGAGGTGGTATTTCTGTCCGCTACCGAGATCACCCGTCATTTGCGCGACGGCGCGATAGATCTTGGCATCACCGGCGAGGACCTGCTGCGCGAACACATTGCCGATCTCGCCCATCATGTGGACATCGCTCTGCGCCTGGGCTTTGGTGCTGCCGACGTGGTCTGCGCGGTACCGGAATGCTGGATCGATGTGTCGACCATGGAAGACCTCGATGAAGTCAGCGTACGCTTTCATGAGGCCCATGAGCGCCGTCTTCGGGTCGCCACCAAATATCTCAACCTCACGCGCGTCTTTTTCGCCGAAAAAGGTGTGCGCGGCTACCGTATCGTCGAAAGTCTGGGCGCCACGGAGGCTGCGCCTGCGGCGGGTGCAGCGGAAGTGATCGTCGACATTACCTCAACCGGTGAAACCCTCCTGGCCAATAATCTGCGCATCCTTGATGACGGTGTCGTGCTGCAGAGCGAGGCGGTTGCAGCCCGCGCCCACCACGTCAACCAGGATCCCGCCAGGGCACGGATTGCCGATTTGATCCTCGATGATCTCAGAGGCGCGATTTAGAGCGCGATCCAAGATAAAGCCATACAATTGAGCTATCGTTTGGGCGCGCCGACGCTACAACCATAATGTTCAACAGGCCCAAGAACGTTTCATGTTCAAACGGTTCCCTATGAACCTGAAACCCTCTTGGGCACAAAACTGGAAGTTTGCTGCTACAGTGGCCATATAGCCGATAGAACAACAGACCGCACGGCGCCATGCCGTAAATGGGTGATTGGGTGAAAATGATACTGCAGAAAATCAATACAGCGCTTGTCGCGGTAGCGGCCATCGTCCTGACCGTGTTCGCCATAACGTCGCAAGGGCGGGCCGATCAGGCGGCCGGTGAGATCACGTTCATTCCCGGTAAGACCCTTGGTATGAAACCACCCGCCGGGTTTGAGCTCAGCACCAAGTTTTCGGGATTTCTCGATCCGGCAAGCGGCAGTTCGCTTTTGCTGGTCGAGCTTCCACCCGAAGCCTACAAGGAAATCGCCGCCGGCATGACGTCTAAGGCGCTCGCCGATAAAGGCATCACCGTTGCCACCAGTGAACCGATAAAACTCGGTGGTGTAGACGGGCTTATCGTCAAGGGCACGCAGACCGCCCAGGGCAAACAGGTCAACAAGTGGATCCTGGTGCTGGGCGCCCCGGCGGCGACCGTCATATTGACGGCCCAGGATCTGTCCGGTACGGCGCTCAACGACAAGGCTGTTATGGCAGCCTTCCAGAGCATCCGTTTTCGCGACGCGCCAACCATTGCGGAGCAGTTGGAAAAGCTGCCATTTGCGCTCGGAGACCTGGGTGGTTTTCGCGTGGTGCGGACAATCGCCGGCACCGGTGTTCTGCTCACCAAGGGCCCGAAAGACGTGGTGAAAGACAGTTCCCAACCCATGGTGGTGATCTTGCGGCCCTTGTCCCAGCCGTTTCCAGCCAGTGTGTTTCCAGCCGACCTGTCGGAACGGCTGTTGCGCGCAGTGAAGGCGATACAGATCAGCACGGTCGAGAAAACCACGGAAGTTTCCGTGGCCGGGGCACAGGGGTATGAGACCATGGCGAGCGCCATCGACAGGGGCGCCAACACCCAGGTGGTGGTCGCCCAGTGGCTGCGTCTCGATTCAGGCCAGCAGATGCGCATCCTGGCGATCATGCCGGAACAGGGCTCCGACACCGATCTCGTCGAGCTGCGCAAGATGGTCACCGAACTGCGCATGAAGTAATGCGGGCTAGCCCGCCAGGTCCATCAGCGTTTGCAGCAGCACGGTGGCGCCGGTTATCAGGTCCTGGCGGTTCGTGTGTTCTGCCGGGTTGTGGCTGATGCCCCTGACCGACGGTACGAAGATCATCGCGGTCGGGCAGATCCGCGCCATCATCTGGGCATCGTGACCCGCCCCTGAGGTCATGCGCCGGCAGCTGACCCCAAGCCGGCCGGCGGCAGCCTCAACCAGCGTTACGATGCCGGGATCAAATATCACCGGATCAAAGCGCGCCAGCCGCGTGAGCGCGATCTGAACCTGCTGTTCTGCTTCAAGCTCCCCACAGAAGTCTTCGAGCCGCCGCTCGGCCTCGTAAAGAGCCTCATTGTCCCTATTGCGCAGGTCAACCGTCAGGCGCGCCCGGCCGGGCACCACATTGATAACATTGGGGGTCAACTCGATGGTGCCGACGGTGGCAACCTGCGCGCCGCCGAGATCGAGCGCCAGGCGGCGCACGAATTCCGTCACCGCCCCGGCGCAATAGCCAGCGTCGCGGCGCATGCCCATGGGCGTGGTGCCCGCATGGTTGGCCTCGCCGTCGATCACGATCTCGGTCCATGAAATGCCCTGCAGGGCCTCGACGGCGCCGAGCGCCAGCTTTTCTACATCCAGGACCGGACCCTGCTCGATGTGCAGCTCGATAAACGTCTGGGGCACCATCGCCCCGGGTGTCATATCGCCGGCATAGCCGATGCGGGACAGTTCAGCGCCCAGCGTCACGCCGTCGCGGTCCCTGGTGGAAAGCGCTGTTTCGAGCGCCAGGCCGCCCGCATAGACCAGCGAACCCATCATGTCTGGCTGGAACCGCACGCCTTCTTCATTGGTGAAGGCGGCCACACAGATGGGTGCCTTTGTGGTGAGGTCCGCGTCATTGAGGCATTCGACCGCTTCAAGTGCTGCCAGCACACCCAGGGCACCGTCCAGCCTGCCGCCATTGTCGACACTGTCCAGATGCGATCCACTCATGATCGTAGGCGCTGCCGAGGTGCCGGCCCTGAGCCCGAAAATATTGCCGATACGGTCGATCTTAACCTCAAGCCCTGCCGCCTCGAGCCACCCGGCAAACAGGTCGCGCGCGTGCTTGTCTTGGTCGCCGGCGGCAAACCGCCTGACCCCGCCTTCAGGTGTTGCCCCGACTTGTGCGAGGGCGTCGAGCCGTGAAGTGAGACGTTCGGCGTTGATCTTCAGGTCATGGGTTTTCACGCGACAACTCCGCCATCACCCATAAGGCGCCTTGCCCACCAGTTGTTCATAGAGTGTGGCATCGGTGGCGCCTTCGGTGCCGAACAGCAGCACCCGGGCGTCGGCCCCAAGGCCGATCTGGGCGCGCATATTGTCATCGGCGCAGATGCCGGCAAGCCCGGCAAGACCTGCAGCACCGGATTCACCGATCACCAGTTCCGGGTCGCCGCCTTGCGGATAGGCCAGCATTTTCATGGCCTCGATGGCTGCCTGTTCATCCACATCGATAAAAAAGTCCGCCGCCCGCTCGAGGATGCGCCAGGCGATCGGCGACGGCTCGAAACATTCCAGCATCGACATGACGGTCGCCTCGCCATGGGGAATGGTGGTCGGTGTGCCCTGGCGCGCACTTTCCTGCAGGCAATTGGCCCGCGCCGGTTCGACAATGATGATCTTCGGGCGGTTATCGCCGTAAAGGTCGAGCAGATGGCCGGCCACGGCACCCGCAAGGCCGCCGACACCGCCTTGCACGAACACATGGGTCGGCGGGTGACCGAGCTGCTGCAGTGCCTCGTCGATCATCACGGTATAGCCCTGCATCACCCGGTAGGGAATTTCCTGATAGCCCTCCCATGAGGTATCGGACACAACGGTCCAGCCCTCCCGGCGCGCGGTGTCTGCTGCCTGGTTGACCGATTCATCGTAACTGCCGGTGGTGCGGACGATCTCGGCGCCAAACCGGGCGATCGCATCCTCGCGAAGTTGCGAGACGCCTGGATGCAGGAAGATCACGCAGCGGCAGCCGAACAGCTGTGCGCCTGCCGCCACCGAGCGGCCATGATTACCATCCGTTGCACAGGCAACCGTCAAGGCGGACGCTACCTTTCGGACCTCGTCGCTTTGCAGTTCCTCCGGTTCAATGGAGCGGCCCAGCGCCTGTTCCGCCAGGTCACCAACCAGGCGCGCCACCGCATAGGCGCCGCCCAGCGCCTTGAAGCTGAGCAATCCGAACCTTTTCCCTTCATCCTTGAGATGAAGCCCTGCAATGCCCAATCTGCCGGCCAGGTCGGGCAGGGCGGCAAGCGGGGTTGCGGCATGCGGTGGGCAGGCGGCCAGGAATCGCCGGACTTCATCAGGTGCACTTTTGCCAATCGCTGTGCGTTCGACCTGGTTGAGGCCGTCATCGGGCCGCACTGTCAAAGGGACAAGCTGCATGTCACTGTCTCCGGCATTGTCTTGATCAAAAGGCGTTAGAAGGGTTTTATGGCGTTCACTTAACCTAACGCCTGACATGAGTCGATCCGCGATATGGGCCAGGGCCTGTCACACCGAAACACCCGCATTACCCGCATCGGCTGGCTTGTGGCCATTGTCTGCGCTCTGAACGGCCTCTGCGCCCCGCGTCTTGCTGCCCAGGAAATTGAGAATTTTTCGCAATATCCGGGTTTTCGGGAATATTTCGCCAGCAATCCGCCACGCTCCGACCCGCCGGAGGGCCGGGAAAGAGCCCTGCTGGAGCGCCACCGGCCGCGCTTCCATCTGCCCAAGGGCCACGCTGGCCTGATCAGCTTCTATGATGATTATATCGCCCAGGGTGTTCTCAGCCGTGCAAACGGGGCGGTCCTGTCGACCGCGGTCACCCGCGACCTGCTGAACCAGCACAAAGATGACCCAGCCGTGGTCTTCGCCCACCGGCCTGACCCGTCGGTTGCACAGCACCCGGTGGTGTTCGGCCGCATCGACCGTGACCAGGTCGATCTCGGTGCCGGCGGCCGGCGGTTCACCTTTCTCACCTATCATGCGGTGTTCCGCCATTCGGGCCTGGCCGCGGGAATGGCCGGCTGGCAGATCCTGCTGGCCGGCACGGTCGGTAATCTCAATGACTGGCATCAGCTTGACCACTACACCGCCGCCACCCTGGTGCTTGATGAAACCATGGCCCCGGTCGCCCTGCTGGTGCAGCAGCACAATAATCAGCGCACCTATCTGCTCGGTGAGGGCTACCGCCTGCCGGCCGACGGGCGTCCGGAAATCGACGTGGCGATCCGCTCAAACGAGCTTTATCCCCATGAACCGGGCCGGCGCCGCCACAAGGCGGTGCGATATCCCGACGCCGAGGCGATGAAATATCTGCTCGGCACCGCCGGCCGGCCGTTTATCTCAGCCGACGACATCACCGATCCGGCCGCTGAGAGCCCGTATCAGCTGCGCTTTCTGCCGCCCAATGACGGGTTTTACACCTTCAAGGGTTTTCTTGGCGAACGCCGCATGCTGCCCGGCCGCGACGGCCCGCCGGGCGCCGACTACAACACCATTCCGGTGTTGAAGCCCTGGCGCCTGCAGCTGCTGGCCGGCTACTGGCGCCCGGACCATAGGGGCGACGGCGCGCGCTTGATGCAGTCCCTCAAGCAGCCCGATTGGTTTATGCACATGCTCCAAAAACAAACCGCCGTCTTCGCCGCCAACCTTACCTGCGCCCGCCGGCTCGGGGCGGGATGTGTGTTTGAGTAGGAGTTGCCGGATCCGCATGCAATCAGGCGGACACGGACTGGTTTGAACTGGCCCAAATGCCAGGCAGGTGCATAAAACACATCGGTTCCAATAATCATGAGGAAACCACGATGCCCGGTTTGCGAAAAGCGTTCCCGTTCTTGCACTCAGTGTTGCTCCTGCTGCTCGCATTCCAATGCGATTACATCGGCCTTGCTCACGCAACACCGGGGTCACCGGACGCGACCCATGCTGTTTGTGGGGACGGAAAATGCACATCATTGCTGTCCGCGATCCTGCCCTCTGATTTTGAGGTCAAGCCACGGGTGCAGGCCATCCCGAAGGCACACCATCCCGCTCAGATGAATTTGAAGCCCGGTCGATACTGCATTGCCAGACTGTCAAAACGGCTTGAGGAGAATGGCAATGAGGTCGAACTATCGAATTGCATGTTTGTGCATCCAGGGCGCGGATTGCTCGAGCTGGTCTCTGAAACCGCCATGAACACCCCCACCGTCTACACAGTCCAAAATTTGACCCGTGGCGCATCGCTGCTTCAGTTCCGCCAAGCCAACGGGGCCTATCTGTTCTATGTGGCGATCCTGCGCGAACACGGTCTGGTGTTTCTGCCGGTCCCTCTCCTGGCGACGGAGAGGGACGCGGCACCCGCTGGGATTCAACTGTCTTTGGCGCCCGGCGCGCTGCAGCGTTTGCGCAAAAAAACCGGTTTTGAACCATTTGGAATTACCTCTGGTGCCCCGGAAAAAGTTCTCAGATGGGTGCGAAATCAGGTTGGGCGCCAGATCGATGTAGCCCTCAGAAACCATGAGATCGGAACGCGTTTGACGGAAACACCGGTCTATCTCGTGCGCGTCGAACAGGCCGCAACGGCTAATGTGCCCGTTGCCATGGTGCTGGTGCAGAAACTACACACGGCAATCATCCGTGCAATGATACTGGAGTAGATTTTGAGGAGAATTACGGCAATTACTAATTCTAGGGTATTGAAACCATTGGATAAATGGGCGCCGCAGGACCGCTGGTTCAATATTTGTTCACCCGCAGCCTCTATGAATACCGATCACATCCAGGAACGGCATATTCGCTGTCGGAGGACTGATTACAATGGTGACGCTAGCAACTGAAACATCAACGCAGAGCGGGGGCCTGACGGAAGTGCACCACCGGTTCGTCCGCAGGCGGGTTGACTGGTTCCTGTTGGCAGTGATCCTCGCGGTCACCCTCCCGATCAATGTGTTCGATTGGATCACCTTGGAGACAGCACCAAGCAGTTTTCAAATTGTTTTTATCCCGGCGATCTCGCTGCTCTCACTCGTCCACCTGCCGGCCCTTTGGAAATCTCCCATCATGATGGTTATAGGCAGGGAGGCACTGATCTGGCCCGATTGTTACGCTGAGCCGATACCCTGGGATGCCGTGAGTGGTGTGCGCAAAATAGGAAATACGGTAACCGTCACCATAAGGGAAGGTCAGCGGTTTGGCCGCGCCACGACACTTTTTTACCGCATGTTTCCAGAGCAGAAACGCGTTAAAAAAGACGACTGCAGAGACATAGACTGCAACACAACGAGCATAACCGCTGACGAGTTGATTTCTTTGCTGGAGGCGCACCTCAAACCACGGTGAAATACGGGGATGGTGTGGCGCTGAATGGGGCGTCGAAGTCCCCCTTGTGCTGCACGGCATGCCTGCGGCATGCTTACCTGCTCAACACCCCAGATAGCGCCGGTGGCGGGAAAACATGCGCCACAGGACCGGCGAGGTCTTGATTGCGCCCTTGACCGCAAAGAATGCCCGCATGCCCGACACCAACAGCCACCCCTTGGGCGACAGGGGAACCAGCACGTCGCGCCGCCTGACCTGTTCGTCCTCCCAGCGCAGTTTGCTCGGATCGTCGCCGGCGCCCAGGTCGAAACTCCTCAGGCCGCGTGCGCAGCAATGCGCTATCACCCGGCGCAGCAACTGCCGCCCCGGTCCGAACCGGGCCGCCTCGCCATCGGTCATTGACAGGATCAGGCCAAAGGCGCAGCCCTTCTCGATCAGCGCCAGAGTGACCGCCACCGGTTCGCCGTCGATGGTCAGGGCACACAGCAGAACCTCCGCCTTGCCGCGCCATGCCGGCGATGTAACGAGGTGGCGGTAGAACTCCCTGACCCCGGGGGCTGCGGTAAAATCCGGTGCACCGCTAGCACACAATTGTATGGATTTCTGATCCAGCATCCGGTCCACCAGGGCAAGCTTGTCCTCAGGTGTTTGGGCGATCTTGAAGGCGACATCGCCAAGTTCGGCAAGCCGGCGCTCGCAACGCCGCTCGTCCCGGCGCAGTTTTGCCGTGCATTTGGCTTGGTAGAACGCCTCCCAGTCCGCCATCAGGGTAAAGCGGTGGCTGGTGCAGCCGGTATCGGTGAAGGGCAGGGCGCGCATCGGGTTGTCGAATTCAGCGTCAAGTTCGGGCACGCCATAGGCGATCAGGGCATCCGCCCTGGGCACTGTAGAAAACACATGGCGCCAGAATGCATCCGGTCCCGCAGCCTTCACCAGCGCCCGGCAGGGTTTGGAAAACAACCCGCAGTGATAGGCCGCATGCGTCCCACCCGGCCACAGCAGCACCTGGAAGGGGCCGCGATTTTCCAGCACCAGCGGCAGGATGAACAGGGGCTCGGCACGGGTGTCGCGGCCGATCACGATGACCGGTTGTTGATCCTGGCGGGCAGCCACACCCGCATACCAGGCCTGCGCCCAGGCGTAACCGGTAAAAGGCAGGGTGGATTGGCGTTCCAGAACCCGCCAGTCGGCTTTGAGCAGCGCTGGGGACGAAAGGCATTCGACCGTGACACCGGCCAGCAGCGAGCGGCCAGGGACAGACTGCGACGCAGAGCGCATCTGCGCATCGAGATTAAGCACATCCCGCGCCATGCTCATGCCTGATACCCCTTCACTCCGTTCCAAATCGGGACACCGCGCGAACGGCGCGGAGGTCGGGAGGACACAGTGCAAACTCTGTGCACAGATCAAGAAGTGATCACGCGGCTGTGAGTTTCACGGTTAACGAAACGTTAACGCGGCCGTTTTGCAAATAAGAAAAGGGCCGCCAAAACGGCGGCCCTCATTGACTGTTGTGGACGTGTAAGCCTGCAGGCTTACATCATGCCGCCCATGCCGCCCATGTCGGGCATGCCGCCACCAGCGGGCATGCCACCGCCGGCGCCCTTGGGCTCCGGCTTGTCGGCAACCATGGCTTCGGTGGTGATCAGGATACCGGCAACCGAAGCTGCGTCCTGAAGCGCCACACGAACGACCTTGGTCGGGTCGATGATGCCACGCTGCACCATGTCGCAATATTCCTCAGCCTGTGCATCGAAGCCGAAATCGCCCTTCTTCTCCATCACCTTGCCGACCACGATCGAGCCTTCGACACCGGAGTTTTCGGAGATTTGACGGATCGGGGCTTCGAGCGCCTTGGAGACGATGTTGATGCCGGCCTGGATGTCGGCATTGTCCGACTTCACCGCTTCAACCGCCTTCTTGGAGCGCAGGAGAGCGACACCGCCACCGGGAACGATACCTTCTTCAACGGCTGCCCGGGTTGCATTGAGCGCGTCATCGACACGGTCTTTGCGTTCCTTGACTTCCATTTCAGTGGCGCCGCCGACCTTGATCACCGCAACACCGCCGGCAAGCTTCGCCAGGCGCTCCTGCAGTTTTTCGCGGTCGTAATCCGACGAGGTGTCATCGGCCTGTGCCCGGATCTGCGAGCAGCGGCCCTGGATGTCGGCTTTTTTGCCTGTGCCATCGACGATCGTGGTGTCGTCCTTGGAAACGCTGACGCGTTTGGCCCGGCCGAGCATGTCGAGGGTCACATTTTCCAGCTTGATGCCGATGTCTTCGGAGATCACCTGACCACCGGTCAGAATGGCGATGTCCTCGAGCATGGCTTTGCGGCGGTCGCCGAAGCCGGGTGCCTTGACGGCGGCAATCTTGAGGCCACCACGAAGCTTGTTGACCACCAGGGTTGCAAGGGCTTCACCCTCGACGTCTTCCGCGATGATCAGGAGCGGACGGCTGGACTGAACCACCGCTTCCAGAACCGGCAGCATGGACTGCAGGTTGGAAAGCTTCTTCTCGTGCAGAAGAATGTAGGGATCATCGAGCTCGGCAATCATCTTGTCGGCATTGGTGATGAAATAGGGTGAAAGATAACCGCGATCGAACTGCATGCCTTCGACCACTTCGAGCTCGCTTTCGAGGCTCTTGGCTTCTTCAACCGTGATAACGCCTTCATTGCCAACCCGCTGCATGGCATCAGAGATCATGTTACCGATCTCGGCTTCGCCATTGGCGGAAATGGTTCCAACCTGGGCCACTTCAGCGGTCGTCTTGACCTTTTTGGTGCGCTTCTTGAGGTCAGCGATAGCTGCGGTAACCGCCAGCTCGACACCACGGCGCAGATCCATCGGGTTCATGCCCGCGGCCACCGACTTGGCGCCTTCACGCACGATCGACTGGGCCAGAACCGTGGCTGTCGTCGTGCCGTCACCGGCGAGGTCATTGGTCTTGGAGGCGACTTCACGCACCATCTGTGCGCCCATGTTTTCAAACTTGTCGGAAAGTTCGATTTCCTTGGCCACGGTCACACCGTCTTTGGTTGTGCGCGGCGCGCCGAATGATTTGTCGAGTACGACGTTACGGCCTTTCGGGCCGAGGGTCACCTTGACCGCGTCGGCCAGGATATCCACACCGCGAAGCAGACGTTCGCGGGCATCAGCACCGAATTTAACTTCTTTGGCTGCCATTGTTCTCTATACCTTGTTCAATTAACAACTCGGAACGATCCGGGCGTATCAGCCCGTGATCACGCCCATAATGTCGGTCTCTTTCATGATCAGCAGCTCGTCGCCGTTGATCTTGACCTCGGTACCGGACCATTTGCCAAACAGGATCTTGTCACCCTTTTTCACGTCAAGGGCCTGGACTTCACCATTTTCGCCACGGGTGCCTTGTCCGCACTCGATGACTTCACCCTGCATTGGCTTTTCCTGCGCCGTATCGGGGATGATAATCCCACCAGCGCTCTTAGCGTCTTCGTCGACCCGGCGAACCAGCACGCGGTCATGGAGAGGACGAAACTTCATGCTCACTTCTCCCAGTGTTACAATATTTCTATGGAACGAGTTTTCAGTAGGCGCCCCGGCTGATCCGAATTGTTTCCGGTCCTTGCGGGGCAGGTCTGTTAGCACTCGTTTGTAGTGAGTGCTAACAATCGACGGTGAGATACCCATCTATAGGCGTAATGTCAAGAGGTTGGGGTAAAAAACACTGCTATGGTTACCGTCCAGCCGGTTGCACGGTCGGTCCCGCGCCACACAGGGCCTGAGCATGCTCGAAAAGGGCCAGGTCAAGTGCGTTCGCCTGGCGGATTTTCGCCGTCATGCGGGCACTGCAGAACGGCAAAAATCTTCGCGAAACAAGCTTGTTTTCATTCTCGTGGCGCACCTGCAACGACAGATTATATGTGCCATTGAGCCGGTGCACGAAATCTTCGTAGTGATCGAACAGCCCGATTGCGCCCAAATCCTCCAGCTTTACACCGGCGAGAATTTTGCTGTGCGCATTCTGCCGCCGTGGATCGGAGATAAAGGCGTCGAATGATATATCCGTACGGCGCCTTTGCCGCACATACCTGTACTCCGAAACGATCCTGTCCACCGGGTGTCTGAGGATGATGAAGCTACGCCTTGGTTCGAAACAATTGAGCCGGGCAGCGCTGTGGTGGCTGGCGAACAGGCCGATACCTTGCGCAACGATGTAATCCGACAACTTGTCATAGCGCTGCGGGTCATGGCCGTCTCGTTCATCGAACATGATCTTCCTGGCCGCCGGCGAAGTTTCCGGTCCATCCCTGGTAAACAGCGACAGCACCTTGTCGGCGCCCAACGCGTCAATGAACGCTTTTCGAAGGGCGGTTCCGCCGGTTCTGGGGACGTGCAGGAAAAACAGTGTCATGGCCCATGGGATAGCAACCACGGCGTACCAGGAACAGCTCTTTCCAACGCTCGCTGTGGGTTAGGCCACGCTCTGCTGCGCCCAGCTCTGGCGTTTGCGGTAGATTGTCGAGGGGTTGATGCCAAGATGTGCCGCCGCCATACCGATATTGCCGTCACAGGCAGCGATTGCACGTTCGATGATGTCCTGCTCGTGCTGCCACAGAGGCTTGAGCAATTCGGTGTTTTGCGCATCCGTCTGCGCAGCGTCCGGGCGTCCAACCAAATCGACGATTGTTAAACCCGTCCCGCTCGGCCGCTCGCCCCCAGCGGCATAGGCAAGCGCCAGCGGCAGCATATCGCTGGTCACCACATGGCCGTCATTCATAACCACCACATTGCGGATGACATTGAGCAGTTCACGGACGTTTCCCGGCCACCAGTAGTGCATCAGCAGATCTTCCACAGCGGGATCGATTGCCTTGAAGGTCTTGCCTTCTTCCGCTGAGAATTGTGCCAGCGCATGGCGGGCGATTTCAATAATGTCAGCGCCGCGTTCGCGCAATGGCGGCAGGACCACCGGCAGCACATGCAGCCGGTAAAACAGATCGCTCCGGAACGCGCCTGAATTGACCGCGTCCATGGGATCCTTGTTGGTGGCGCACACAAAGCGCACATCGACATTCTTCACTTTCGATCCGCCGACCCGGCTGAACTGGCCGGTCTGGATGAAACGCAAAAGCTTGGCCTGAAGCGCCAGATCCATCTCGCAGATTTCATCGAGGAACAAGGTGCCGCCATCGGCCAGTTCGGCGGCCCCCGACCGCTTGTCGGTGGCGCCGGTGAAAGCGCCTCTCTCATGGCCGAAAATCTCGCTTTCCATCAGTTCCCGCGGGATCGCGCTGCAGTTGATGGAAATCAGCGGGCCGTGCGCGCGCGGACTGATCGCGTGCACCGCTTCGGCGCACAACTCCTTTCCGGTGCCGCTTTCGCCTTTCAGAAAAACCGTTGCCTTGGATGCCGCGGCGCGCTCGATCGTCTGAAACATCGACCGCATCGTGGCCGACGAGCCGATCAGCTTATGGGTTGCAGCGTCGGGGCGGCCTGGCATTGCGTGGCTGGCTGAGCGTGGCAGCCGGGCCTGGACCCGCCGCACAGCCGCAACGAGTTGCTCAGCGGATGCTGGTTTGATCAGAAAATCGTCCGCCCCCAGGCGCATCATTTCCACTGCCTGGGTCAGGGAACCGCCGGCGCTGAGCGCGATGATCGCGCTGTCCGGGTTAAGCTCCTTGAACGCGCGAATATGCGACGCCGAGGCGTCGTCAAACCCGTCGACGGACAGGATCACCACGTCCCAGCCCGCCTGGGCCTGTTCTGCAAGGGCGGTTTGCGCCAGCTGCTCGCTGCTGATGCGCGCGATTGCGATATCGCACCGCTCAAGCTGCGTGACGTATCGCCTCGCAATGGAAACGTCTGGTTCGATAAGCAGAAGATTGATCGGCTCTGATGAGCCGGGTACACCGCGCATAACGCTAACGACCCCTATTGCGCACTTTCACTTACGGATGGTTTTCGCCCACCTGTCGACTACCATTATTGTGGAATTACAGTAAATAAACCCTTAGCGTAGGGGATTGAGAGGTGGGACTTGGTGGCAAACACCGGTTCCGATGCCGCGATGCGGTCGTTTTCCTGTGCGATGGAGAAAATGTACGATGTCCGAAGCTCATACCATCATCCCTGACTGGGAGCCCACGCCCAATAATCTCGAGTCCTTCTGGATGGGCTTCACACCGAACCGCAGCTTTAAACGGAACCCGCGACTGATCGCACGCGCCAAAGGCATGCATTATTTCTCGGTCGACGGCCGACCGGTTCTGGATGCCACCGCTGGCCTGTGGTGCTCGAATGCCGGCCACTGCCGCAGCAAGATCGTCGAGGCCATTCAGGCCCAGGCGGCAGAGCTTGATTTCGCGCCGACCTTCCAGTTCGGCCACCCGAAGGTGTTTGAACTGGCCTCGCGCCTGACCATGATGGCACCCGGCGATCTGAATTATGCGTTTTTCACCAATTCCGGATCTGAAGCAGCCGACACTGCGTTGAAGATTGCGCTCGCCTATCACAATGTCAAAGGCAACGGCACACGCACCCGGCTGATCGGTCGCGAACGCGGCTATCACGGGGTCAATTTCGGTGGCATCTCGGTCGGCGGCATCCCGACCAACAGAAAGTTTTTCGGGGCGCACCTGGCGGGTGTCGACCATCTTCCGCACACCTATAACCGGGAGCAACAGGCGTTTTCCAGGGGTGAGCCGGAATGGGGCGGGCATCTGGCCGATGATCTGGACCGTCTGGTGGCGTTGCATGACGCCTCTACCATCGCCTGCGTCATTGTTGAACCAATGGCCGGATCGACCGGTGTGCTGCCGCCTCCGAAGGGCTACCTGAAAAAATTACGCGAGATATGCGACAAGCACGGCATTCTCCTGGTCTTTGATGAAGTGATCACCGGTTTTGGACGGCTGGGACATGCCTTTGCCGCCGAGCGTTACGGGGTTATCCCCGACATGATCACATTCGCCAAGGGGGTCACCAGCGGTGCGGTTCCCATGGGCGGTGTGCTGGTGCGCGATCATATCTACGAAGCCTTCATGAACGGCCCCGACCATGCCATCGAGTTGTTCCACGGCTACACCTACACCGGACATCCGATCGCCACCGCGGCAGCGCTCGCCAGCCTTGAACTCTACCAGGAGGAAGGCCTGTTCGAGCGGGTCAAATCGCTCGAAGACGTCTGGGCGGACGCCCTGCACTCGCTCAAAGACGAGCCCAACGTGGTCGATATCCGCACCATCTCCCTGGTCGGCGCCATTGATCTCGCGCCGATTGACGGAGCTCCCGGCAAGCGCGGCTATCAGGCTATGGAGAACGGCTTCCATGACCACGACATCATGCTGCGTGTCACCGCCGACACTTTGGCCATGTCGCCGCCGCTGATTGTCAGTGAAGATCAGATCGGCGAGATCGTTGACAAGCTGCGCAAGGTTTTGCGAAGCGTTGCCTGATCCGGCAAGGTCGGTTAGGAATGTGTCGCGCTCATGAGCCTGTTGGTGGGATCGCCATAAGATGTTATCTCGACTTGCAGGTGGCTGCTTTAACTATGGTTAACGAATCGTCAACACCTTGGATGCACAGATGAAGGGTCGGCGTATTGGTCCGCAGTCGGGGCTGCTCGATGTGTTCGTAAAAGAAGATGTGTTCGTGATTGAAAACGGGCGGACAACAGGCGAATGAACACGGCCAAGACATATTTTTCAGCCTTCGCACTGATCATTGCATGTGCCGTGATCGGCTATGCGCTGTGGATCATTGCCGGACTGACACGGGTCGAGGTCGCGCTCACATTGTCGTGCCTCTTGCTTGGCGCTGCCCAGATCATCAGCCATCTGTCCCGCGACAGGCGGTTTGATCGGACGGTCGCCCAGGTCGATGACCTGGCGCTGGCGAGCGCCCAGACGGTCCGTGAGATGGACAGCCTCAAACAGAATCTGATTGACCTTGAAGCCTCTGTCGAAAAAGCCGGTGACACCAGGAATGATGAGCTGACCGCACAGTTCCAGATCCTCGAGACCTTGGTCAAGCAATTGGCCGAGCGGCTTGCCTCCACCCAGGCCAGCATGGCGATTGGCGGTCTGGCGCAGGCAACCGAAACGCACAATGGCGCTGCGGTCAACGGCCACCAGCCGCAAGAGGGTGCGATTGGCGAGATTACCGATGCGCAACTGCTGAACATGATCCGCCACTCGCTTGAGGAAAACCGGGTCGACCTCTACCTCCAGCCGATCGTTGTCTTGCCACAGCGCAAGACCCGTTTTTACGAGGCGCTGACCAGGCTGCGTGATTCCGGCGGCGAAGTCATCATGCCGTCGTCATATCTGCGCATTGCCGAAACCGCCGGCATCATGCCGATGATCGACAATCTCCTCCTGTTCCGCTGCGTCAAGGTGGTCCGCCGTCTGATTGAACGCAGTCGCGATATCGGCGTGTTCTGCAACATTTCGGCGCATTCACTGCTGGATGCGGAGTTTTTTCCGCATTTCCTCGAGTTCATAAAGCAGAATGAGGAATTGGCCGGTTCGCTGATTTTCGAATTCTCCCAGGCGACCATCAATGGTGCTGGACCACTGGAAATCGAGAGCATGGCCATGCTGCGGGAAATCGGCTTTGAGTTTTCCATGGACAACGTGACCTCGCTCGATTTCGACTATCAGATTCTCGCCGACCGCGGGTTCCGCTATGTCAAAGTTGATTCCCACACCCTGATCGACGGCATGAGCGGTGCCGGTGCGCAGATCCACAGCGCCGACCTCAAGACCCTGCTCGGCCGGTACGGTATCGAACTGATTGCCGGCAAGATCGAGACCGAACGCGACGTGGTGACCCTGCTCGATTACGAGGTCGGATTGGGGCAGGGCTACTTGTTCGCCGAACCGCGACTGGTGCGCGAGGAGATCATCGACAGTTCGCGGCCCCAGCAAGCCCGGGCCATGTAGCACGTGGTGAGCGTCACGGCCCACTTGTGGTCACCCAGACCACGGCGTGGACCTTGCCTTGCCAGCAGACGCGAAAAATCGGTCAAACCACTTCCGTATGAAAAGAAAGTGCTCTAGCTGTTCGCTTATGACCGATCACGCCCAAACAGCCGCTGAAACCGGCCTCCGTGTGCTGGCCGGAAGATATCCGATATTGCTCTGCGACATATGGGGCGTGGTGCATAATGGCATGGAGGCCCATCCCAAGGCAGCCTATGCACTACTGCGGTTCCGCGACCAGGGTGGCACGGTCGCCCTGATCACCAATGCCCCGCGGCCGGCGGCAAGCGTCGAGGCCCAGCTTGCCTCCTTTGGCATCACAAGGGCGTCCTATGATGTGGTGGTCACTTCAGGCGACGTGACCCGCGATCTTGTTGGTGTTAGCGGCCTTGACCGGATTTTCCACCTGGGACCGGATCGCGATTTGGCGCTGTTCAAGGGCCTTGATGTTAATCGTGTAACGCTGGATCAGGCGCAGGCAATATTATGCACCGGGCTGATTGATGACGACGTCGAAAGCCCAGAGGACTATCGGAAACTTCTCGGTGACCTGGCGCAACGGAACCTCCCGATGTATTGCGCCAACCCGGACCGGGTCGTGCAGCGCGGCGAGGATCTGGTTTATTGCGCCGGAGCCCTGGCTGATGTTTATGAGCAGCTTGGCGGTGACGTGATCATCGCCGGAAAGCCGCATTCGCCAATATACCAACAGGCTTTAAACGCGATAGCACTGGTCCGTGGCAGCGACCCCGACAAGGGCGACATTCTGGCCATCGGCGATGGCATCGTAACCGATGTTCACGGCGCAGCGTCTTTTGGGTTGGATGCATTGTTTATAACCGGTGGCATTCACGCCGCCGAAGCGCACACGGGTCCGGCTGACGGAACCGGTCTGCTCGATCGTTTGAACCAGGTGCCGGGTTTGACCCTGGCAGCCGTGGCGGCAGAGCTTTCGTGGTAAACCAAAGGCTGTCCCGACAACGAAAAAACGCCCGGCGGACCGGGCGTCTGTTCACAAAAATTTTTTAATAACGGCTCAAAGCAGCCGCGAATGGCTCTAGTTGAAAAGGGCGTCTATATCGTCCTGACTGGTGTCATCTGTTGCATCAGCGGCACCGTTCAGCACGTCGTCCACATCGCTCTGCGAAATTGCGTCTTCGGCTGATTGCGGGCCGTGCAGGATGAGGTTCTTCTTGCGCTCCTCGCTCGCCGCTTCGACTTCGGTCAGGTGAAGCTCGGCATCTCCGCTACCGATCACTTCGGCCAGGCGGCCGATGCGCAGGTCGATGAAGTTCAGCGTTTCAACGATCTTGCTGATCCGTTGGCCGGTCAGGTCCTGGAACGAGCAGGCTTCGAAAATCTGCATCACGGCATCATTGACTTCACCCTGATAGGCCGCAGCGTCTTCCGTGTCCGCAGCCATGATCCGTTCGGCCTGTTCCATAATGGTGTTGGTAGCATCCTCCGTCGATTTAACGATTTCATCCAGAACCTTTCCCGCCTGAGGGATACGGTTGTTCTTGATGTCGTTTGCCTGGAGATTGCGTATTTCGTCCTTGGCGTTGGAAATGTAGTCCGCGATTTCGCGTAACTCACTGTAAACCGAAGAATCCAGCGCCTCGAAGAACGACTGCATCGAACCGACCATAAGCTCGGCCAGCGCCATGACGTCTTTGAGCGAGACGTCGCTGGTCTTCCCTTTCTTGAGATAATCGGCGATTTCCTCAATCTGGGACCGGTCCAGCTGTGCGTTGACTTTTTTACTCATAGGGGTTCCTTTGCGCTCAAGGCGCGACCATTTCTGTATTCTGAAAACGATGCCTAGGGCATCGGAGGAACAGCGATTATTCGCCGAACACGGCGTCGATCTTGTTCTTCAAAGTCGCAGCGTTGAACGGTTTGACGATGTAATTATTGACGCCGGCTTTCTTGGCGGCAATCACATTTTCCGTCTTGGATTCTGCTGTAATCATGATGAACGGGGTGCGCGAAAGATCATCGTCCGAACGGACCTCTTTCAACAGTTCGTAGCCGGTCATAGGTTCCATGTTCCAGTCAGAGATGATCAGGCCGTATTTCTTGCCTTTCATCTTTTCAAGAGCTTCGGATCCGTCGGCTGCATCGTCGACATTCTCGAACCCCAATTGTTTAAGTAGATTCCTGATAATCCGGATCATTGTCTTGTAGTCGTCGACCACCAGCACCGGCATTGATACATCAACGGCCATGTCCCACTCCCGTTCGTAAGCTCTATGTCCCAATTGGACAGAATAAAACCGCGCCAAAGGCCGGATGTGACTTAACCCACCCGTGATTCGGATATGACGTTGCCATCTCCTCCGGCCACCAGTGCGCAAATTATCAGCAGGCGCTAAAAATACCGTTAACGGACCATGGTCCCGGTCATATCGCCGAAACAATCGCTGCTGGGCATTAAGCCTGCCCCCATGATCTGACGATATTTCGTGGCATTGCAGTGCGGATCATCTTATGGTGCGCCGCAAAATAATGTTGGCTGACCGTGCCTCTTGACCGGGTGCGGAACATTCCGACGACGGATAACACTCAAACGGCTGGGCAATGACAATGGATATGAATTCGAACCAGGGGTACTACATCGAAGATCTTGCGCTTGGCATGGTCGCGGAATTCGAACGCACCGTCACCGGCGGCGATATCGACCAGTTCGCCGATGTTTCCGGTGACACAAACCCGATCCATCTCGATGAAGACTACGCCGCAAACACCATGTTCAAGACGCGGATCGCCCATGGCATGCTGACGGCCAGTTTCATTTCCACGGTTCTGGGCACCAGGCTGCCGGGTCCGGGGTGTATTTACCTCTCCCAGTCACTACGCTTCAAGGCACCGGTAAAGCCCGGCGACAAGGTCTTGGCGCGCGCCACGGTGAGCGGCATGAACACCGACCGCAGGCGCGTTACAATGACCTGCGAGTGCGTGGTCGGCGATACTGTTGTCCTGGATGGCGAGGCGGAGTTGATTGTACCGACGCGGGCGGCGTAGCCGGGTGTTTCTTCGGGCCCGGTCCTCGCCGGCCTGAACAGGTGGATCAAGCCATGCGGATCATAGAATGTAGCGATACGGGAATGGATATCGTTCCCGGTTCGGTCGTAGCGATCGGAAATTTCGATGGCATTCACCGTGGCCACCAGGCCGTGTTGGCGACGGCGATGGAGATCGCACGCGAGCGAGGCGTGCCTGCCGGCCTGCTGACCTTCGAGCCCCATCCACGGATGTTCTTTGCACCCCACAACCCGATGTTCACGATCACCTCGATCCCTCTCAAGGCAAGGCTCGCCGGGGTGCTGGGATTTGAGTTTATCGCGGTGCTGGAGTTCGACCTTGCCTTGGCAGCCCTGGAGCCGAAAGAATTTGTCGAACGCATTCTGATCGGGCAACTGTCTGCCACCCATGTGGTCACCGGTGCGGATTTTCGGTTCGGCAATGCCCGTGCCGGAGACGTCGAAGCATTGCGAGCCCTGGGCTCAGCTCATGGTCTGACGGTGTCACACGTGTCGCCGGTTGGCGATCCTGACGCGGATTTGCCCTATTTCTCCTCGACCAGCGTGCGCCTGGCGCTGTTGCACGGCAACCCCCGGGCAGCAGCTAAGATCCTTGGCTACTGGTGGACCGTTATGGGCGACGTCGTGAAGGGCGATCAGATCGGACATACCATCGGCTTTCCGACCGTCAATATTGTCATTGAGGAAACCAGCGCGCCGCGGCTCGGCATCTACGCTGTGCGCGTGCGTTCAGGTGATGACCAGGGCCGCGAAGTCTGGCTCGGTGCGGGCTATGTCGGCCGGCGGCCGACATTCGACAAGGAAGAGGTGGTGCTCGAGGTGTTCCTGTTCGATTTCGAGGGCGACCTGTATGGCCGTACATTGATGATTGAATTCATCGAGTTTATCCGCGGTGACGAAAAATTTGACGGTGTCGATGCCCTTCGGCGCCGAATGGAACAGGACTGTGTCGAAGCCCGGCGATTGCTCGATGACCTTGAGCAGGTTGGCGACCCGATATCCAAGTTCCCGCTCGGCCGCGCGCAGGCGGCCGGGGAGCTTTGAGCACGGGGCTTGAAATCCCCGGGCGACATGGCCCCGTGACATGCTCGGCGTTCCGCGATAGAAGACCGCTCAATCACGTCAAAACGAGCAAGCCGAATCGCCATGACAGAGACGAATGAAAAGGACGGCTCTGGCCGCGACTACCGCGGAACATTGTTCCTGCCGCAAACAGAGTTTCCCATGCGCGCCGGTCTCCCTAAAAAGGAACCGGAAATACTCCGCAAATGGGAGGAAATGGACCTGTACGCCAAACTGCGCGCCGATGCTGCGGGCCGGGAGAAGTTCATTCTTCATGACGGCCCCCCTTATGCCAACGGACACCTGCATTTGGGCCATGCACTGAACAAGATCCTGAAGGATGTGGTGACCCGGTCTCATCAGATGATGGGCAAGGATTCCAACTATGTACCGGGCTGGGACTGTCACGGCCTGCCGATCGAATGGAAGATCGAAGAGAAGTACCGCGCCGCCGGTCGCGACAAGGATGAAGTCCCGGTCAACGAATTTCGCAAGGAATGCCGGGAGTTTGCCGAACACTGGATTGAAGTCCAGAAAGCCGAGTTCAAGCGCCTCGGCGTGATTGGCAATTGGCAAGACCCCTACACCACCATGAGTTTCGCCGCCGAGGCGCAGATCGCCCGCGAGCTTCTTAAATTCGCCGCCACCGGGCAGCTGTACCGGGGTTCCAAGCCGGTTATGTGGTCGGTCGTCGAAAAGACCGCCCTGGCGGAGGCCGAAGTCGAATATGAGGACTATGTGTCCGATACCATCTGGACCAAGTTCCCGGTAACCGATGGGCCCGACGACCTGTCTAGCGCCAGCGTTGTTATCTGGACGACAACGCCCTGGACGATCCCGGGCAACCGCGCGGTGTGTTACTCCGCGCGGATCGACTACGGGCTCTATGAAGTCACCGCCGCGCCGGACGAAAACTGGGCGCATGCCGGCGATTTCCTGATCCTTGCCGATGCCCTGGCCGGCGACGTCATGGCGGCTGCCCGGGTTGACGCTTTTGAACGCCGCGCCGATGTCGATCCATCCAGCATCCGTACCTGTGCCCATCCCTTGCGCGGACACGGCTACGATTTCGAAGTGCCGATGCTCGCGGGCGACCATGTCACCGACGAGGCGGGCACCGGTTTCGTGCATACCGCCCCCGGCCATGGTGCCGACGATTTTGAGATCTGGATGGACAGCGAAGCAGTGCTTCGCGAGCGCGGCATTGATACGGCAATTCCGTTTACGGTGGACGCGGACGGCATGTTCACCGCCGATGCACCCGGCTTTGAAGGTGAATTCGTGATCACCGATAAAGGCAAAAAGGGCGGCGCAAACAAGCTGCTCATCGATGCTCTGGCGGAAGCCGGGGCACTGATTGCGCGCGGCCGTCTCACCCACCAGTATCCCCATTCATGGCGGTCGAAAAAGCCGATCATTTTCCGCAACACCCCGCAATGGTTCATCTCCATGGGCGATCACCAGGGCGCCGACGGGTTGCGCGCCAAGGCGCTCAAGGCGATTGACGATACCCGTTTTGTGCCGGCCGCAGGCCAGACCCGGCTGCGCTCCATGATCGAACAGCGGCCCGATTGGGTGATTTCCAGACAACGGGCATGGGGCGTTCCGATCACCGTCTTTGTCAACAAGTCGTCAGGCGACATCCTGCAGGACACCGTGGTCAACGACCGGATCGTTGAAGCCTTTGAAACCGAAGGTGCGGATGCCTGGTTCGCGGGCGACGCGGCTGCGCGTTTTCTTGGCAATGAATATTCAACCGATGAGTGGGAGCAGGTTGGCGACATTTTGGACGTCTGGTTCGATTCAGGTTCCACCCACACCTATGTGCTTGATGCCCGTGACGATCTGCAATGGCCGGCATCGGTTTATCTTGAAGGCACCGACCAGCACCGCGGCTGGTTCCATTCCTCGTTGCTGGAATCCTGCGGCACCCGCGGGCGCGCGCCCTATGACACGGTTGTCACCCACGGATTCCTGGTCAACGAGGAAGGCCGGAAAATGGCCAAGTCCGAGGGCAATGCCATGGCGCCCCAAACGATCATTGACCAGAACGGCGCGGATATCCTGCGCCTTTGGGTGATGAGTTCCGATTATGCGGAAGATATTCGCGTCGGACCGGAAATCATGAAGACCAACGTCGATGCCTATCGCAAGATGCGCAACACCATGCGCTTTCTTCTGGGCAATCTTGAAGGGTTCAGCGAAGCAGAACGTATAGCCGTCACGGAAATGCCCGAGCTTGAGCGCTACATCCTGCACAAGCTCTCCGAGCTTGATGGGATCGTGCGCAAGGGATACCGCGATTTCGACTACCGGCGGGTGTTCTCCCGGCTGTTCACATTCTGTACCATCGACCTGTCGGCGCTGTATTTCGATATCCGCAAGGACACACTTTATTGCGATCCGATCGACAGTACCGCGCGCCGGTCCTGCCGGACGGTGCTTGATCAGGTGTTCCACTGTTTGACCGCCTGGCTCGCCCCGATGGTGTGTTTCACCATGGAAGAGGTCTGGGCAAGCCGTTATCCTGACGATCAGGGCTCGGTGCATCTCCGGCAATTTCCGGATGTTTCCGCCGATTGGCGTGATGATGCCTTGGCTGAAAAATGGTCCACGGTGCGCCAGCTGCGCCGTGTCGTCACCGGCGCTCTTGAAGTGGAGCGCAAGGAAAAGCGTATCGGATCGAGTTTGGAAGCAGCACCTAAAGTTTACGTTGCCGACCAGGCTTACATCGATGCGTTCGACGGCTTGGATCTCGCTGAAATTGCAATCACAAGCCAGGCAACACTGGTGCTTGGCGAGGCACCTGCCGGGGCGTTCACCCTTGAGGAGCTGCCAGGCATTGCCGTGGTGCCGGGCCGGGCGGTCGGCAGTAAGTGCGCACGCTCCTGGAAGATCCTGCCCGAAGTGGGCTCCGATCCCGATTATCCCGACCTGAGCCCGCGTGACGCTGCAGCTGTGCGCCAATATGATGCGCACGCTGTTTGACGTTTGCCCTGGGCTGCCCTGGTAATGAAGTTCCACGGCGCGCATATGGTCCTGGGCGCGGTGGCGGCAGGTCTTGCCCTTGGCATCGACCAGACCCACAAATGGTGGATGTTGACGGTCTACCACATTGCCGAAAAACGGATCGTGCCGGTGACCCCGTTCCTGGATCTCGTGCTCGCCTGGAACACCGGCGTGAGTTACGGCTGGCTGAGGCAAGACAGCGAACTCGGCCGCTGGCTTTTGATCGGATTTACCGCAGTTGCGGTTGTCTGCCTGGCGGTCTGGCTTGCCACAAGCCACAACAGGTTGACGGCCCTTGCGGTTGGATTGATGATCGGCGGTGCCCTGGGCAATGGCGCTGATAGGGTCATCCACGGCGCGGTCGCCGATTTTTTCAGTTTTCACGCCTACGGCTTCTACTGGTACATCTTTAACCTTGCCGACGTTGCGATAGTTGCGGGCGTTGTGTTACTCTTGTATGACATTATTGCCGAGCGATGGCGGGTACCGAGCACCGGCGATCGCCAGGGCTAGCCATGGTTTCGCCGTATTGCGATGGGAAGACTCATGGCACGGCTGGCGAACTGGCAGTTGAGTCGAGGTATCACCCAATGTTCGGTGCGTAGTGCGCGGAAACCGGGGCAGGGAGTTTTAGAATGTTGCGAAAAACAGTTTCACACCTCCTCATTGTTGGATGCGGTGCGCTGTTTCTGGGCGCCTGCAGCAGCATGCCAGATATTGAAGACGTTATGGGCCTTAGCAAATCCGCGCCCGACGAAAGCCAAGTGAAGGTGCACCAGATGCTGGCCATGCCGCCGGACTATCAGTTGCGCCCGCCGGCAGAAGGGGTTGTGAACGATACCACACAGCCTAATCCGTATGCCCTGCCGGCCCTGACGCCGGGTGGTACGCCGCAAGTGACCCAGCCGACCGCGGTCGCCAATGCCGATCCAAGCGCACCGGGCCCGACGTCGATTTCACCCAGCCAGAGCAATCCCAATGTTCAAAACGGCGTCTCGACGGTCAATCCGGACGGCACGCCGAAGACCAAACGCCAGATCACTGACGAGCTGAAACAAAAACGGATTGATCAGGAACGCAAGAAGAATGCGCGCTATGGCACGATCTACAATATCGGCTCTATTTTCAGCGACTGGTAGTTCCGCTCTTCGTTTCTTTAACCAGCCACCGTCGGTTTCCGGTCAATAGCTGGCGCGAATATGGTCACGTCGAATTGATAGATTATCGACAGGCGTGACACTGCCTTGCTTGCGTCCAGGTGCAAGCCAGCCTATTTAGCATGAGTGGGTGTGCCGCCGATCAGTCTGCGCGCCCGTCATCTGATCAAGCGGGATCCCGTCGCCATGCGCCGAATTGCGAGTGAAACCTTGTCTTTTAAACGATTGTTCTCCACTGCCGTTTGCACCATTACTTTCCTGGTCGCAATGGCCCTCGCCCTGCAGGCCCAGGCGGCCAGGCTCGGCGACAATGTCACCACGTTCAAACTGGACAATGGCATGGAGGTGGTTGTCATACCGGACCGGCGTGCTCCGGTGATTACCCATATGGTATGGTACCGTGTGGGCGCTGCGGACGAACCGCCCAGCCAGTCCGGGGTTGCGCATTTTTTCGAACATTTGATGTTTAAGGGCACCGACAAGCTGGCTGCCGGCGAGTTCTCCAAGATCGTCGCCCGCAATGGCGGCCAGGACAACGCCTTCACCTCGCAGGATTATACCGGATACTATCAGCGCGTCGCCCGGGACCGCCTCTCCCTGGTCATGGAGATGGAAGCAAATCGCATGACCAATCTGAAGCTGACGCCTGAAGAGGTGCTGCCTGAACGTGACGTGGTTCTCGAGGAGCGCCGCTCCCGCGTCGACAACAATCCGGGCAGCCGCCTGAACGAACAGATGAATGCGGCGTTCTATCTTTCTCATCCCTATGGCAACCCGGTGATTGGCTGGGAGCATGAGATTAAACAACTGAACCGGGAAGAAGCGATCGCCTTTTACCGGCTGTATTATTCCCCGAACAACGCGATTTTGATCGTCGCCGGCGACGTCGAAGAGCAAGAGGTAAGAGTGCTTGCGGAGAAATTTTACGGTCCCATACCCGCGCAACCCGATCTCAAGCCGCGCTCCCGGCCCCAGGAGCCGCCGCACCAGGCAGCGCGCCGGGTGATTATGCACGATGCGCGCGTGGAATCGCCGCGCTTCCGTCGCATGTACCTGACGCCGAGCTACCGCACCGCGGAGCCGGGTGAAGGTGCAGCCCTCGAGGTGTTAGCGCAGATACTGGGCGGCGGCACCACCAGCCGGCTGTATCGGCAACTGGTTGTCGAACAAAAAGTTGCACTCCTCGCCGGTGCCTGGTTCTCCGGAGATTTTCTCGATAGCGGCTCTTTCGGGCTTTATGGCGCACCAGCGCCCGGCACCGATGAAACCGTTCTGGAAGCATCGATGGAAGCCGCCATCACCAAAATCATCGACGCCGGGGTCACGGAAGAAGAGCTGACGGATGCCAAGAACCTGCTGATTGCCGATACCATCTATGCGATCGACAGCCAATCCCAGCTGGCACGCATATTCGGTGTCGCACTGACCAGCGGTCAAACCGTAGAGGACGTGCAGCAATGGCCCGAGCGTATTGAAAACGTGACACGCGAGCAGGTGCAGGCAGTGGCCCAGAAATACCTGAAAACCGAGCGGTCCGTAACCGGCCTGCTGCTCAGCGCAGAGACAGAATCGGAAACCGAGCAATGATGCCCACACAGCAAACAGCGGCGAGGTTTCTCTTACACATCCGTGCGCGCTGCATGGTTGCTTTCCTTGTCACAACTTGCGTGCTGATGCTTAGTGCCGCAAGTCCTGCACACGCGGTCGACATTCAGGAGATCACCACGCCGAAGGGAATCAAGGCCTGGCTGGTTGAAGAGCATTCCGTACCCTTGATCGCTTTGCGGTTTGCCTTTCAAGGTGGTGCCGCGCTGGATCCGGTGGAACAGCAGGGTTTGGCCACCGTGCTTTCGGGAACCCTTGACGAGGGTGCGGGAGAACTCGACTCACAGGCCTTCCAGAAGGCATTGAAACAGAAAGCGATTCGGCTCAGTTTCGATGCCGGCAGGGACAACTTCTTTGGCCGCCTGCAATCATTGTCAGCCAACAAGGACACTGCGTTCGAACTGCTGAGGCTTGCCATCAACGAGCCGCGTTTCGATATTGACCCGGTGGACCGTATCAAGGCGCAGATTACAGAATCCCTGCGGCGCCGGAAAAACGATCCTGAGTCCCTGGCAATCAGAACCTGGATGACCATCGCCTTCAAGGACCACCCCTATGCGCGCGATCCGCGGGGCTCGATCGACGGCGTTGCCGCGGTGACACCGGACAGTCTGCGCGTCCTCCTCAAACAGTTGTTCACCAAGAAGGGCCTGGTTGTCGCCGTGGTCGGCGATATTGACGCGGCCTCATTGAGCGCGTTGCTGGACACGGCCTTCGGGACCTTACCCGATAACGGCGTCACCAGTGTCGTCCCGCCGGCCACCGTGTCGTCCGGCCCGGTTCGAACCATTGTCGACATGGATATTCCGCAAAGCGTCATTCAGTTCGGTCATGTCGGCATCAAGCGCAACGATCCAGACTTCATCCCGGCCTATGTCATGAACCATGTGCTGGGTGGCGGCGGTCTGACATCGCGCCTGACCGAAGAGGTGCGTGAAAAACGCGGACTGTCCTATTCGGTGTACAGTTATCTTTCACCTTTCGACCAGGCGGGCCTGTTTCTCGGCGGCGCGGCGACCCAGAACGAACGGGCCGGCGAGGCGCTCGAAATCATCGAACGCGAGCTCAAACGCATGGCCGAGGAGGGGCCGACCGATGAGGAACTGGCAGCGACCAAGACATATCTGACCGGATCCTACGCCCTGCGATTTGACACCAGTACCAAGATCGCCGGCCAGCTCCTGGGCATTCAGCTTGAAAGTCTGGGTATCGACTATATCGAGCGGCGCAATTCGCTGATCGAGGCGATCACCCGCGAAGACGTCAAGCGTGTTGCACGGCGTCTGCTCAAGCCCGATTCGCTGATCGTTACGGTGGTCGGCCAGCCGAAAGGCATCGAAACTCTGGCACCAGCGCAATAGCGCGCTATGTACCACACGCAAGACATATCCGCCTGCCTGTCCAGCGAACCAGGCGGTGTCGGTCAGGCCGAACTTGACGCAGCACTGGACGGCACCCGGGGCGCCCTCCGGCAAATTCGCGACTGGCACAGTGACGGCACTCTGCCTCTTCTGCGATTGCCGGAGAAACGCGACGATCTCGAACCGTGCCGGGCGGCAGCCGAAACCTTCATGCGCGGCGCGCGCGATATCATCCTCTTTGGCACTGGTGGATCCAGCCTCGGAGCCCAGTCCCTCGCCCAATTGGCGGGATGGCAGCTCGAGGGCCCGCCGCCGTCCGGCGATGCGCCGCGGTTTCATGTGTTCGACAATCTCGACCCGAACACCATGGAGCGCTTGCTCCGCAATCTAGATCTGAAGACCGCGCGCTTTCTGGTGGTTTCCAAGTCGGGAAACACACCGGAGACGATCATTCAGATGATCTGTGTTCTCGATGCCTTGAAGGCGGAAGGTCTTGACTGGAATATCGAGCATCATTTTCTGGCGATTTCAGAACCCGGATCGGGTGACGCCAACGCCCTGCGCCGGCTCTGCTCCATGCATGGCATTCCGGTCCTGGACCACGACCCGGCAATCGGCGGGCGGTTTTCTGTTCTGTCCAATGTCGGAACCCTGCCGGCAATCATGTTCGGTCTGGATCCGGTCGCCCTGCGCATTGGCGCCCACGATCCTCTGGCGGCCATATTGGAGGGCGTCGAACCGGTGAAATGCGCCCCAGCACTCGGTGCCGCTGTCCAGTTCGCACTCATGCGGCACGCCGGCATCGGCACCTGTGTGGTGATGCCTTACTGCGATCGCCTGCGCTTGTTCTCCAAGTGGTTCGTGCAATTGTGGTCGGAAAGTCTCGGCAAGGGGGGCGCTGGACTGACTGCACTGGTTGCTACCGGCCCGGTTGACCAGCACAGCCAGTTGCAGCTGTTTCTCGATGGGCCGGCAGACAAGGTTTATACCATCATCACCACCGGTATCGCCGGGTCCGGCCCCAGAGTCGCCGCCGCCTATGCCAAGGATCCTCTGGTCGGCTATCTGGCCGGCAGGTCGATCGGAGATCTGGTCGATTGCCAGCAGCGCGCAACAATCGAGGCGCTGGTGCAATGCCGCCGGCCGGTACGGGTTATCCACATAGACGCCCTTGATGAGCGTTCGCTTGGCGCTCTGAAGATGCATTTCATGCTAGAAACCATCATCATGGGACACTTGCTCGGCGTCGATCCGTTCGATCAGCCGGCGGTCGAGCGCGGCAAGGTCCTGACCCGGGACTACCTGTCCACCATGTAGGGCACCAGGCTATGAAAATACGGCGCCTTCCAGTTTCGACGGTCAATCGGATCGCCGCGGGCGAAGTCATCGAACGTCCTTCCAGCGTGATCAAGGAACTGGTCGAAAACGCCATTGATGCGGGCGCCCGCGAGATCGACATCGTTATGACCGGCGGTGGACGCAGCCTGATCCGCGTCACCGATGACGGCCACGGAATGGCGCCAGACGAGCTTTTGGTGGCCATCGAACGGCACGCCACATCCAAGCTGAACGACGAAAACCTGCTCGACATCAAGACCCTTGGGTTCAGGGGCGAAGCCCTGCCATCGATCGGTTCGGTGTCCAGACTGACAGTTGCATCGCGCCCGGCCGGGGTGGAGGCAGGCTTTGCGGTCCTGGTCGACGGCGGTGCCGTTTCAGGCCCCAAACCGGCAGCGCTTTCACCCGGCACCCGCGTCGAGGTGCGGGATCTGTTCTATGCCACGCCGGCGCGCCTCAAATTTCTCAAATCCGAGCGTTCCGAGGCCCTAAGCGCGAAGGATGTGGTGAAACGATTGGCCATGGCCCATCCCGAGATCGGGTTTTCCGTGGCCACGGGCGAGCGGGGCGGACTGCGATACCGTGCATGTGACACGTCCGGCACCGGCCGGTTGGAACGGTTGAGCGATGTCATGGGACGGGAATTTGCCGAAAACGCCATTGAGATCGATGCCCTGCGCGAGGGCGTGCGCCTCACTGGATTTGCCGGCCTGCCGACGCTTAATCGCGCCAATAGCCAGATGCAGTTCCTGTTCGTCAATGGCCGCCCGGTGCGCGACAAGGTTCTGCTCGGCGCGCTCAAGGGCGCCTATATGGATTTCCTGGCGCGCAACCGGCAACCATTGGTCGCCCTGTTCATCGACATCGAGCCGACCCATGTCGATGTCAATGTTCATCCAGCCAAGGCCGAGGTGCGGTTCCGTGATCCGGGCCTGGTGCGCGGCCTGATCGTCGGCGCACTCAAACAGGCATTGTCGGAGGCCGGGCACCGCGCCTCGACAACCATCGGCGACGCAACCCTGGACGCCCTGCGCCCGGCCCAGATGCCCGGCGGTCAACACCATAAGCAGACTTGGAGCGGACAGACCTCCCGTGGGTTTGCCGAGGCCGCGGCAGCATTTCAGGCACCGTTCGATCATTCATCGACACACACCATGCCCGGCCTCGATCAGCCCGCCGGAGACATCGCAGCCGACACACCACCGGATGACCTTCTGGCCCGGCCACTGGGTGCTGCGCGTGCCCAGCTTCACGAGAACTACATCATCGCCCAGACCGAAGACGGCATGGTGATCATTGATCAGCATGCAGCCCATGAACGCCTGGTCTATGAGCGGCTCAAGGCGGAACAGGATGCAGCCGGCATCGCCCGCCAGCCGCTGCTCGTGCCGGAGGTGGTCGACCTGGATGCAGCCGATGTGGAGCGCCTTGTGGATCATGCCGGCGAACTCGCCCCGATGGGCCTGGTGCTGGAAGCCTTCGGTCCCGGTGCCGTGGTGGTGCGCGAGGTGCCGGCGCTTTTGGGCGATGCCGATATCCAATCCCTGGTGCGCGATCTGGCCGGCGAACTGGTGGAACTGGACCAGGCACTTGGCCTCAAGGAGCGGATCGACCATGTGCTGGCAACCGTGGCGTGTCACGGGTCCGTTCGCTCCGGCCGCCGCCTAAAGCCCGACGAAATGAACGCGCTTCTGCGCCAGATGGAGGCGACCCCCCACTCCGGCCAGTGCAACCACGGCCGGCCGACCTATGTCGAGCTCAAGATGACCGACATCGAACGCCTGTTCGGACGGCGTTAATCCGCATCCCTCTGAAAGAAAGCTGTATCAGCGGGTTCAACTATCCTTCAGATAGCGCCGTCTTTCCTCGTCCATCATTTCTTTGTATTCGGTCATGGAGTCTGGAACCGGCGCCGGTTCCGGGCGGGACAGGGTGACCCCCAGTAAATTGAGCTGCTTGAAGCCCAGATAGTAGGGTTTCCACAATTTAAGCGAGATCGGCACCGTGATGTTGAGCAGAAATGCTGTGAACATGAGAATGTAGAACTGCGTGATATCGATGATCTTGTTTTGCACGAAGGCGATATTGATCACGATAAACGCCAGTTCCGCCCGGCCGAGCATGCCAAGGCCGATCATCACGCTCTCATGGGGCCGGTACCCGCCGGTAAAGCGTGCCGCCAGTCCAGCGGAAGTGACCTGGAGCACGACAATCGCTGTATAGAGGACGAGAACCGCGGGCAGGGCGGTCAGCAATACGTCCACATCGAACACCAGCTTGCCGCCAAGATTGACAAAAAAGATCGGGCCGAAAATTGTGAATGACAAATGCTCGATTACATGTCTGGCGCTTTCGAACTGATCATCCTTTTCTTCCAGTTCGACGATTTCGCCTTCCTCGTTCGTAACTGTTCTGGTTTTCGTGTGGACAAAATAATCCGCATGTAGAAACAGTCCGGCGAAATAGGCACCGATCGCCGGGTGGAAACCGAGTTCAAACGCCACGACCCCCAGGACCATGGCGATGAACAACATGATCAGTGGGGTAAATTCCCCTCGATGCACCATGAGAAAGCGCCGCACGCCCATGGCCGCCAAGGTGCGGCTGACCTTATGGTCGACTATTTGGTAAAGGCCTGGATTTGCGGGCAATTCTTTTGGCGATTGCTCGGGAAACGCCACCAGGCCCATGAACAAGGTGATGGCAAAGAAGATGACCACCTTGGCAAGTATCCACAATATCGAAGTGACGCTGGCAGCATCGGAGCCGTCACCGGCTGAGCTTACCAGAATGATCGGGATGAGGATCGCCACCCCTATCAGCGACAGCACATCATCGATCACCGCCGCCGTCATGATGCCGGTTGCCGCCGTTGACCGGTGCATCAGATCGCTGCGCAGGCTCATCATGGTGAGGCTGACGGCGGTTGCGGTCATGGTCAGTCCCCACAGCATGGCTGAGTTGTGACCATATCCGAACAGGCCGGCCGTTGTGTAACCGGCGATGAAAGGGAACATCGCGCCGATCAAGGCAACGCCGATGCTGCGCCTCAGTCCCTGTGAAAAGCGCCCGAGATCCTCCTCGAGACCGAGCGCGAACATGATGAACACAATGCCCCACTCGCCGATGGTTTCCAGGAACTCATTGTGCTTGGGCAGCAGGCCGAGATTTGTGAGAATTGCACCCGCCACGATCAGCCACAGCACATCGACCGTTCGGGTCTTCTTGCTGACCAGTTTGGACACCAGCACCACGACAAAGATTATTGCCGAATATTCCCAGATCGAAAATTCAGATGTGTCGTGCATAGCGATTATCCATCAACTGCAAAAAGAACAGGTACCGTTTCGACAATATATCAGTTTCACGCCAGTTGGTGGCAATCATGATCTTTTGTTTGGTACTTTTTTGACGCCTTCATCCATGCCGGCTTTGACAGGCGAGGCCATGGTTAGCGGCAAAGATGCATCCATCAAGCTCCCGGTATTACCGGCCATGCATTGCCGAACAGGCTTACACGCAGGTTGAAACATTTTGGTGTTGGCGAAATTCAGTGAAACAAACCAATTGTTTAACCGGCATTTTGGATAGACCATTAATTCAAAATTAATTGAAAGTTGTAAAAAAGGTCAATAGCATTCATGGGTTGTTTTGTGTTGTCGTTGCCAGAAAGGGAGCAGTCGATGAACCCGTGTTAATGCGACACGCTCTAGGCGCTAGATTTTGGATATTCGATGACCTCCAGGAACTTCCGACTTCCCGATCGAGAGACGGACAGGCTAGACGTCCTCGACAGTTATGAGATCCTCGACACAGGGCCGGAGGAAAGCTTCGACCGTATTACCCGGATGGCCAGCCGGCTTCTGGACGTGCCGATTTGTCTGGTTTCGCTGGTTGACCGGGATCGCCAGTGGTTCAAATCACGCCACGGCCTGGACGCCACGGAAACACCACGCGATATCTCGTTCTGCACCCACGCCATTCTACGCGACCAGGTGATGGTGGTGCCCAATGCCCTGGAGGATCTGAGATTTCGCGATAACCCACTGGTTGTGGGCGACCCCTGCATTCGTTTCTACGCCGGCGCACCTCTGACATCCAGCGGTGGCCACAATATCGGGACATTGTGCGCCATCGACCGCCAGCCACGGGAGATGACTGACGACCAGCGGCAACTGCTCAACGACCTGGCGCATATGGTCGTTGATGAACTGGAACTGAGAAAGGCCAATGGGCGCGTCCTCGAGGAACTGGAGGTGAAAACGATAATCCTGCAGGATTTCGACGCTGTATTTGCCGCCATCGATTACGGGGTTATGTTCGTCGGTCGTGACCTGAAAGCGAGGATGATCAACGACGCATTCTGCCGAATGTGGAGCCTGTCACGGGAATTCGCCCAATGTCGTCCATCATACTCCGAATTGATGGCGCATATCCAAGACGCGGGCATCTATCATGTATCGGATTTCAAGTGGGATGGTTTTGATCAGAAAAACGGCGATGCGTTGGTCAGTGTTGATGGCGAGCCGACCGTCACCGCCCGCGCGGACGGCACCGTCCTCGAACTCAATTGCGTCCGCCTGCCGGACGGCGGGCGCATGTTGACCTGCCTTGATGTTACCGACCGGGAAAAGAATATCGCACTCAAGAACGAGTTTGTGTCTGTCGTCAGCCACGAATTGCGCACACCGCTCACCTCACTTGTCGCAGCGCTGGGGTTTGTTGACCGAACCGGCAGCGATGGTCTCTCAGAGGAAACCGCGTCATTGATGACGATTGCCCGAAGAAACACCAACAGGCTCGTCGATCTGGTCAATGACATTCTGGATATCCAGAAAATCGAGTCCGGCCAGATGGACTTGCAGCTTTCGCCGGTCGACTTGGTTGAACTCACACGCGAGGTACTCGCCGAGTGTCAAATCTATGGCGCCGAATACGGCGTCCGGTTTCGGCTGGATCAGAATATCGGTCAGGGGTGGGTAGACGCGGATACCTTGCGCCTCAATCAGGTCGTAACCAACCTGATCTCGAATGCCGCCAAATTTTCCGCGAAAGACGGCGAAGTGGTTGTTGGTATCTGTCGTGAAGCCAAAAATATCCGGCTTTCCATCAGCGATGACGGGCCTGGAATACCCTTTCGTATGCAGGATAAGATTTTTGAAAAATTCATACAGGTGGATTCCTCAGATGCACGCGCCAAGCAGGGAACCGGCTTGGGACTAAGCATCTGCAAAGCCATCGTCGAGCAGCACCACGGCAGGATATGGGTTGAATCCGTACCCGGTGAAGGCGCGACATTCCTCGTCGATATGACAGAACTTTCAGAGCTCGAAATCGCGCAAGGCTCAACCTATGAAGCCAAACAAGTCCTTCTTCCAGTCTAGATTCCAACACCGATCAATGATGCCGGCTAACGCCGGTAGATCACGATCTGCGTCTCGCCATAGATCCGGGTGTCAATCAGGGTGACACCGGGGATTTCCGTAATCTCCTGGCCGGCCGCTTCCTCCAGAACGACAATCGCGCCGTCCATGAGCCAACCGCCCGCAATGGCCGATCGGATCGCACGTTCGCCCAGGCCCTTGCCATAGGGCGGATCGGCGATTGCCAGGCCGAACGGCTCGAGCTTTTGCGCATCCCCCAACAACGTCGCATCGCGCCGCCACACCTTGGTACAGCCGGTGAGCCCGAGTGTTTCGATGTTTTCGCGAATGAGTGCGCGGGGTTCAGCGGCGTTGTCTATGAACAGGCAGTATTCGGCACCCCGTGACAGCGCCTCCAGGCCGAGCGCACCCGTGCCGGCGAACAGGTCAAGCACCCGGACCCCATCCATATCGAAGTCTTCGACACCATGCGCCAGAATATTGAACAACGCTTCGCGGGTGCGGTCCGATGTCGGCCGCACCGCCTGTGACCGGGGCGCAGCAAGCCGTGTGCCTTTATGGCTTCCGCCGACGATGCGCATTTTTCTTTGCCTTGTTTGGCGCTCTGGTCAGTTTCTTGTTCGGCCCCTTGGTGGCGATTGCCGGCAGCCGCCCGCCCATCTGATCGCGCAGCATCTTGTCTGCTACCTGGGCAACCGCGCCACGCGCCAGGTCGCCCAGTTGAAACGGTCCGTAGGAGGTGCGGATCAGGCGGTTGACCTGCAGGTTGAGCGATTCGAGAACCCGCCGTACTTCCCGGTTCTTGCCTTCACGCAAAGCAACCGTGATCCAAATATTGCCACCCTGCACCCGTTCGATCCCGGCCTCGATGGCGCCATATTTGATGCCGTCGATTTCGATGCCGTTTTTCAGCTTGTCGAGGGCTGCCTGGTCAATCCTGCCATGGGCCCGCACCCGGTAGCGCCGGAGCCAGCCGGTTGATGGCAGCTCAAGAACACGCGCCAGATCGCCGTCATTGGTCAGCAGCAACAAGCCCTCAGACGTGATATCCAGCCGGCCGACCGAAATCACCCTGGGCATCTCCGCGGGCATCTTGTCGAACACGCTGGGCCGGCCTTCGGGGTCCTTGTGGCTGGTGATCAGGCCCGCGGGCTTGTGATAGCGCCATAGTTTTGGTGCTTCAGCCGCAGGCAGCGGTTTACGGTCGATGGCGATTTCATCTTGCTCGGTAACATTGAACGCCGGGCTTGTGAGCACTGTGCCATTGACCCGCACCCGGCCGGCTTCGATCCACCGTTCCGCGTCGCGCCTTGAACACATGCCCGAGCGTGCGATGACCTTGGCAATCCGATCGCCGGGATGATTTGCCGGGTCCGGTCTGGGAGGGTGTTTGGCGGCCATGTGTTTCTGTTTGGGCTTGACGGGTTCTGCGCCCAAAGACCAATGTCGCGGGGCAATGTCAAATAAAGAAGCAAGCTTTATGGATCTGGCTCTCGATGAGGCTGTGGCCGCTGCTGCGCGCGGCGAGGTGCCGGTCGGTGCGGTGATCGTCGGTCCCGACCGCGCCGTGCTTGCCCGTGCCGGCAACCGTACCTTGGAGCTGAGCGATCCGACCGCCCATGCCGAGCTCCTGGCGATCCGCGACGCCTGCGCCGCCCTTGGCCGCGAGCGGCTGGAGGACTGCGATCTCTATGTCACCCTCGAGCCCTGCACCATGTGTGCCGGCGCCATTTCCTTCGCCCGCATCCGCCGCCTTTATTTCGGCGCCGATGACCAGAAAATGGGTGGCGTCGAACATGGCGCACGGGTGTTTTCCCAAACAACCTGCCACCACGCGCCAGAGGTCTATAGCGGCATATCGGACGCCAGAGCGGCGGAACTGTTGCGGGATTTCTTTAGAGCGAAGCGCGCGTAAACGCTGCCTCAAGTTTGGTTTTCAGTTCGTCCTTGGCAGGTTCCGATGCCTTCAGTATCTCGGCCACCTTGAAAAAATCGAGCACACGGAACTTCGCCACATCCGGTTTGATCAGCACATCGACGGGATGTTCTGCAAGTTTTGCCTGGGTGATGACATGCTGCATGATCTGCACCGCGCCGTACATGGCTTCCGTCGTCGAGGGGGCGCCATCGCCTGAATTTCTGGTGTTGCCGCTCACATCGACCGCCACGGTGATGGCGGCGCGCGATCGCAGATGGTCGACCGGCAGGGGATTGACCAGGCCGCCATCCACCAACACGCGTTTATCGACGGTTTGCGGTGCGATCAGCGCGGGCAGGGCGATGCTGGCGGCGATTGCTGGCCTGAGCGCGCCGTGATCGAAGATATATTCGGACCGGGCGTAAAAGTCTGTCGCGACAATCAGTGTTGGAATGCGCAACAGACGGAACTCATCGACGACGCCGGGTGGCAGTATCACCTCAAGCAGGGTTTCGCCGTCGACGAACGCTGCACGGAACGGATTGAAATCGAACAAAGACGTGATGCCGCCGGCGCCGCGGGCCATCAGCCGTTTGGCGGTTTCGACCCGGTTGCCGAGGATATCAAGCGTATGGGAGCGCAGGTCACGGCCTGGAATACCTGCGGCATAGGCAGCACCGATCAATGCGCCGGCACTGCAGCCGGCGATAAATCTCGGCTTGACCCCCAATTCATCGAGCGCTTCAAGCGTTGCGATATGAGCAAGTCCGCGCGCACCGCCGCCGCCAAGAGCCAGGCTGAACGAGGGGTGCGACGACGTCTCGGCGGGGGTGTCGGAGGCCACGGTCAGACCGCTCCGGCTTTTTGCGCATAACTCCAGCCGACCTCGGCCAGGGGCTGCACCAGTTCCGCCTTGGCCTCCGCATGGGGGCTGGTCGCCGTGCCATCGCGCACCCGCCCGACGATGCCCTGCAGGATCGCGGCGATCCGGAAAAAATTATAGGCGAAATAGAAATCGACATTTTCGATGCCGTCGAAGCCCATGCGCTCGCAATACTGTGCCACATAATCGTCAAGCGATGGAATTCCAAGCGCCTCCAGGTCGATGCCCACCAGGCTGCCGGTACCTTGTCCGGACTTGGTGTCCGGCATGCGCCACTGCATACAGTGATAGGTGAAATCGCCGATCGGGTCGCCGAGCGTCGACAGTTCCCAGTCGAGCACCGCCAGGATGCGCGGTTCGCTGGGGTGCAGGATCATATTGTCGAGCCGGTAGTCGCCGTGTACCAGGCTGCTGCGCGAGCTTTCCGGGCAGGCGCCCGGCAGCCAGTCCATCAGACGGTTCATTTCGGCCACGTCCCGGGTCCGCGACAGCCTGTACTGTTCAGACCATCGTTTGATCTGCCGCGCCACATAGCCTTGCGCCTTGCCGAAATCGCCAAGGCCGGCGGCCTGATAGTCGAAACTGTGAAGCTCAACCATGGTCTGGTTCATGGCATCGAAGATCTGTGTGCGCTCTTGCCGGTCTATGCCGGGCATGTGGGCGTCCCACAGGACGCGGCCCTCGACGCAGTCCATGATGTAGAACATGGTGCCGATAACATCGTCATCCGAACAGAGTGCGTAAGGCCGTGCGACCGGAAACCCGCCATCGTAAAGTGCTGAGATGACGCGGTACTCCCGATCGACCGCATGGGCGGACGGCAGCAGTTTGCCGGGCGGTTTGCGGCGCAGCACATAGGCGCCGGACGGCGCTGTGACCCTGTAGGTCGGGTTGGACTGGCCACCCTTGAATTGTTCAACCTTGAGCGGTCCGGAGAAGCCGTCCACATGGTCGGCCATATAGGCGTCGAGCGCGCGTTCATCGAAGCGCAGCACATCCAGCACCGGCTTGGTGCCGGAAAACTCTTCCTGACGGTCGATTGAGGTCACAGGCTTACCCGTCCTTGGTTGTTAGAAACTGTACCAGGGCCAGCAGCGTTGCCTCGGGGTTTTCCTCGGCGACAAAATGGCCCGAGTCGATCGCCATGCCCGATACCCTGCTGCCCCATTGGCGCCAGATCTCAAGCGGACTTTCCGTCTCACCCGGGATCCCGGCATCGCCCCACAGGGCAAACAGTGGACAGGTTATCTTATTTCCGGCCTCGAAATCAGCCTCGTCCGCATGGAGGTCATAGGTCTGGCCGGCACGGTAATCATCGCATGTGGCCTTAATATGCGCCGGATCGGCAAAGAACCGGTGGTAATGCCGAAGCGCATCTTCCGCAAATGCCGACAGATCGTGCGTCTTGGTCCAGGTCGCCATGGTGTAGTCCTGATAGTCATTCGGCGCCCTGGCGATCAGCATTTCGGGCAATGGCGACGGCTGAGCCAGGAACAGCCAGTGATACACCTTCATGGCCAAGTCGACGGACAGCCCGTGCCACATGGCATGGGTCGGGACAATATCGAGCACCGCCAACCGTTGCACCCGTTCAGGATAGTCGAGCGCCATGCGATAGGCGACCCGGCCGCCTCGGTCATGGCCGACCACGTTAAACAGGGTAAACCCCAGAGCCTGCATGACATGTACCATGTCCTGGCCCATGGCCCGTTTCGAATAGGTGAAATTGTCAGGATCGTTGGCAGGGCAGGAACTGTCGCCATAACCACGCAAGTCCGGCACCACGACAGTGAAGTTGCGGGCCAGATCCGGGGCGATCTTGTGAAACATGGCGTGGGTCTGCGGATATCCGTGCAGCATCAGCACCGGTGGGCCTGAACCACCAACGCGCAGGAAGATCTCGGCACCGATGGTTTCGATCGTCCGGGTTTCAAAACCGGGAAACAGATCTCTCATAGGCCTCAACTTCCAGCTTCGTCGTTTTCCCGGGCGATGGCGCGATAGCCGATATCGCGGCGGCAAAAGCCTCCGGGCCAGTCGATCATGTCAACCGCCTCATAGGCCCTGGTCTGGGCTTCTCTTACGTCTTTGCCAAGTGCAGTCACATTCAAGACCCGCCCACCGACCGCCCGGACGGTGCCGTCGGTGTCGGCGGTGCCGGCATGGAAGATCTGCACACACTCGAGGCTGCCCGCGACATCCAGACCGGCAATGACAGAGCCTTTGTCATAGGCGCCCGGATAGCCGTTTGCCGCCATCACCACGGTCAGGGCCTGTTCGTGCCGCCACTGTAACTGGTGACCCTTGAGGCGTCCCCGGGCGGTCGCCTCCAGTGCGTCCAAAAGGTCTGTCGCAAGCCGCATCATCAAGACCTGGCACTCCGGATCCCCGAAGCGGACATTATACTCGATCAGCTGCGGCCCCTCATCGGTGATCATCAATCCGGCAAAGAGCACCCCTTTATACGGCGTGCCGGCATCCGCCATGGCCCGCACCGTGGGCAGGATAATCTCGTCCATGGTCCGTGCGCACAGGGCCTCGGTCATCACCGGGGCTGGTGAATAGGCGCCCATGCCGCCGGTATTGGGGCCGATGTCGCCATCGCCGACCCGCTTGTGGTCCTGGGCGGTGGCGAGCGCCAGCGCGGTTTCACCATCGACCAGTGCAAAGAAACTGGCCTCTTCACCGACCAGGCACTCTTCAATCACAACTTCCGCGCCGGCATTCCCGAAATCGCCGGCAAAGCAGGCCTCGACCGCGTCGATTGCCTGCTCCACGGTTTCCGCAACCGTAACGCCCTTGCCTGCCGCAAGACCGTCCGCCTTGATCACGATCGGCGCTCCCTGCGCGCGGATATAAGCCTTGGCGGGTTCTGCTGCAGTAAACTTCTCATAGGCCGCAGTTGGAATGTTGTGGGCGGCACACAGATCCTTGGTGAAGCTCTTGGAACCTTCAAGCTGTGCGGCCGCAGCACTCGGGCCGAACACCGCGATACCGGCTGCCCCGAGACTGTCTGCAAGACCATCGACCAGGGGTGCTTCCGGTCCCACAACCACCAGGTCGATTGTGTGTTCGCGGCAAAACGCGATCACCGCTTCATGGTCGCTGGCGGCAAGATCGACACATTCCGCGACATTCGCGATACCGCCATTGCCCGGTGCGCAGTAGAGCCTGGCAAGGCGCGGGCTTCGGGCGATCGCCCAGCACAGAGCGTGTTCCCGGCCACCTGAGCCGATGACAAGAATGTTCATGGCGCGCCGCCTCCACAGATTTGCCATTTCCCCTCTTGCAGGGCAGTGCTTTGTAGCATTTGATTGGCGAAACGAAAGGGGATTCGCGGATGCAGGGCGAATGGCCGTTTGATAACGATGCCGATACCGGTTCCGACATGCCGGCAACCGGCAATGTCGCCGAATACACGGTTACCGAACTTTCCGCCGCCTTGAAGCGCACGGTGGAAAGCACCTACGGCTATGTCCGGGTGCGCGGTGAACTGGGACGGGTCAGCCGCCCCGGCTCCGGCCATGTCTATCTCGACCTCAAGGATGATAAGGCGGTGCTTGCCGGCGTCATGTGGAAAGGCGTGGCGCAGCGACTCAAGATCCAGCCTGAACAGGGCCTGGAGGTGATCGTCACCGGCAAGCTCACCACCTTTGCCGGCCAGTCGAAATATCAGATCGTCATTGATGCAATGGAGCCTGCCGGCGTTGGCGCGCTCATGGCGCTGCTCGAGGAGCGCCGCAAGAAACTCGCGGCGGAAGGCCTGTTCGACGATGAACGCAAGAAGCCCATCCCCTACCTGCCAAGGGTCATTGGTGTGGTGACATCGCCGACCGGGGCTGTTATCCGCGATATCCTGCACCGTCTCGGGGACAGGTTCCCGACCCGTGTGCTGGTCTGGCCGGCCCGGGTCCAGGGCGAGAAATGCGCTCAAGAAGTTGCCGCCGGCATCACCGGGTTCAACGCGCTTGCACCCGATGGGCCGATGCCACGGCCTGAATTGTTGATCGTAGCGCGCGGTGGCGGCAGTCTGGAAGACCTCTGGGGCTTCAACGAAGAGGCTGTCGTGCGTGCGGCCGCGGAAAGCGACATTCCCCTGATCTCCGCGGTTGGTCACGAGACCGACTGGACATTGATCGATTATGCAGCGGACGAACGCGCACCGACGCCGACTGCTGCGGCCGAGCGGGCGGTCCCGGTACGTGCCGATCTCATGGCAACCGTCGATGATCTTGCCCGCCGCCAGGCCCGTGGACTGTGGCGTATTCTGGACGAGGCAAAGACCGCACTCAGGGCAGCGGCGCGCGGTCTGCCAATTCTGAGCGACGTTCTGGCATTGCCGCGCCAGAGGTTCGATATGGCGACTGGCCGTCTGGGTTCGGCGCTCAAGGCAAACACCCAGATCGCAAGCGCCGACCTGGCACGGATCACCGGCTGCCTGACACCGCGGCCCTTGCGCCAGCAGGTGCAGCGGTTCAATGAGCAGGTGGATGGTTTCGCCCGCCGCGGCGATGGCGCCGTGCGGCGTCTGCTCGATGCCAAGGCGTCGGCACTCATGGCCCAGGCCAAGCTCTTGTCCAGTCTTGGCTATCAATCGGTCCTGCGCCGTGGTTTTGCCCTTGTGCGCGGCGCCGACGGCACACCTGTCCAGGCCGCGTCCGACGCCCATGCAGGACTTGCCCTCGACATAGAGTTTCACGATGGCCGGGTTGCGGCCCGGGTCGAAGGCGATGTCGGAGCGCCACGACCGAAACGAACCCCGAAACCCGGCCCTGCCCGTGACGACCAGGGAAACTTATTCTGAAGTTAAAGGAGACCGCACTGGCCAAACCCGCAGGAGCGGATTATGTATGAGGCCAAGAGGCATCAAATCTTGGCAACCGCGGCTGCGACATGAACAGAATTGAACCAAAATTTTCCGCCGGAAGCGAAGCGCAACTCAACTACCTGCCAGGCGACTATCAGATCAAGGTGCCGGGCGACTTCGTGCGCTGCGCGGTGACCGGCAATCCGATCCCCCTGGAGCAATTGCGCTACTGGAATGCCGATGTCCAGGAGGCCTATTCAACACCCCAAGTGGGCTTCCAGCGGCACATAACGCCGAAATAGCGGCCTGGAGCGCGCAGCAGCCGGGTTACTCCGGCTCGACGTCGTTTTCCGGGTCGAGCAGCTTGTGCATATGGACCACGAAATAGCGCATCTGGGCATTGTCGACGGAGCGTTGCGCGGCATCTTTCCAGGCGTCATGAGCAGATGCGTAGTCGGGGAAGATGCCGACGATATCCAGCTTGTCCAGATCCTTGAACTCGATATCGTCCAGCTCGGTCAGTTCGCCGCCGAACACCAGGTGCAGAAGCTGTCGGGGAGGCTGCTCGCTCATGTGGTTTTCCTTATGCAACACGTCCAGATATTTTCAAAGTTCACGCGGCATCCGGCACATCAAGCCACCCGCCGCCGTTTTGTGCGCGCCAGCAGGCCGTCATAAAGGCCGGGCCCTGCGGCAAGCACATTGGGCAGTTCGCTGTCGGCCCGGTTATAGGTAAACCGCTCACCGTCATGGGCACTGACCGTGCCACCGGCTTCGTGCACCACCAGATCGGCGGCCGCCAGATCCCACTCGCTTTTCTTGCTCAACACCACGGTGCCGTCGAAACTGCCCGAAGCCACAAGGCATAATCGGTAGGCCATGGAATTGCGCATTTCCATGGTGAAGTCGGGCCATGGATCCATCCACCTGTCCGAGGCAAGCACCGAACGGTGCATGATCATCCGGGCACCGGCAAGCTCAGTGCGCCTGGTTACCTGAATGAACGTGTCATTGAGCCGCGCGCCATGGCCGAGCACGGCTTCGAAGAATTCACCGGTCATCGGATTATAGACCGCGCCTGCAATCGGCCTGCCGTCTTGCACAAGAGCAGCACTCACGGTCCAGTGCGGATCGCCCTTCAGATAGGCCTTGGTGCCATCGATCGGATCGACCACCCAGACCCTGCGGCGCGAGAGGCGGACCGGGTCGTCGCGGGTTTCTTCCGACAACCAGCCATAGTCGGGCCGACCCCCTGTCAGTCGTGCTTTCAACAGGTCGTTGACCTTGAGATCGGCATTGCTGATCGGCGTGCCGTCGGTCTTCTTCCAGTGATCAACAGATTGCGTCGAGAGTTTGCGCGCCAGTTCCCCGGCGTCACGCACCGTTTGGCACAGCAAATCGTGGTCCTCTCCAAATTCAGGTGCCGGCAACGGTCATTCCCTCAACCAGGATTGTTGGAGCATCCGTGCCGTGCCGGAACTTAAGGTCGTTGGCCGGCGTCATGTTGAGATACATATCTTTCAGATTGCCGGCGATCGTCACTTCGCTGACCGGATGGGTAATCTCGCCGTTTTCGATCCAGAAGCCCGCCGCGCCGCGGCTGTAATCGCCGGTCACGGTGCTGACGCCCATACCGATCAGGTCGGTCACCAAAAAGCCGTTGGTGATCCCGCCGATCAGTTCTTCCGGCGTCATGCTGCCCGGCTCCATATAGAGATTGGTAACCGAAGGGGTTGGTGGGGAACCGATCCCGCGCCCGGCATGTCCGGTGCTTGCCAGGCCCAGTTGGCGCCCGCAGCGGCTGTCGAGCAGCCAGGTCTGCAGCACACCATCCTTGATCAGTTCGGTTTTGCCGTTGGCCACCCCTTCGCCATCGAACGGCTTGGAGCGCAATCCGCGAATACGGTGCGGGTCATCCAGCACCATGATGCCGTCGCACAGGATCTTCTTGCCCATGGCATCCTTGAACATCGATGTGCCGCGGGTGATCGCGGTTCCCGATATCGCCGACGACAGGTGCGAGATCAGTCCGCCTGACACCCGGGCGTCATAAATGATCGGCACCGCTTGCGATGACGCCTTCTTCGGATTGAGGCGGCGCAGGGCGCGGTCCGACGCCGTCCTGCCGATCTCGGCGGCCGGGTCCATGTCGTCCAGATAGCGCACGGTGCAATAGTCATAATCGCGTTCCATGGTCGTGCCTTCGCCGGCGACCATGGCGCAGGACAGCGAGAAGGACGAGCTGTGATAGGCGCCGACAAAACCGTCCGAGGTTGCCAGGACGATGCCGCCATAGCCGGCCGATGCGCTGGCGCCGAGCGAATTGGTGATACCCGGAACTTCCCAGGCCGCAGCTTCCGCCTCCTTGGCAAGCTCGCGCAATTGCTCCGTGGTGAGCACGGTATCGTCATAGAGCTCAAGCTCGGGCAGGTCACCGGCCAGCCGGTCGGGATCCGCCAGGCCGCAATAGGGATCTTCCGGCGACACCTTGGCCATGGCGACCGCGCGTTCAGCCAGCGTATCCAGATCTTCGAGATCGAAATCCGTGGTCGACACATTGGCCTGTGATTGGCCGATGAACACGCGCAGGCCCATGTCCTGGGATTCGGAGCGTTCGATGTCCTCCCATTTGCTCAGGCGGCACCCGGCGTTCTCCGCCGATCCTTCCACGATGATCACATCGGCCGCATCTGCGCCATGGTGTTTTGCCCGCGCCAGCGCATGAGCTGCAATATCTGCGAGACGTTGTTGTTGTGCGGCTTTTTCCATGATGTCCGTGTGTCCTGGGAACATGAAGGTGGGGGCTGGCTTTGGTTGTAGCAACCCCGGGAGGATTTTGGAATGACCACGTGAGTGTGCATCGCACAAACTACCGGGTCCAAAAAAATCACCTTCCATTAACCGAGCTTTTTAAGGGGATACAAAACCTTACCCGCTATGGTGCACTACAAGGGAAGGCGCATAAGGGCCAATAATAATGACGTCTGAATACAACAGCATAGGCGCTGCGATTTCGTGGCCGCGCAACGGCGCGGCATGGATCGAACAGGAATTGTGCATCGAACCGAACCATGTTCCCGTCCAGTACACGCTCATTGAAGCAACTGACGGCGAAGAAGAGGATATGGTCGAGTTGACGGTTTCGCTGACCGAGGATGCCGTCGTTCTCAAGCGCAAATCGGCGAAAGTCGAACACTTACCGCGGGCATTTCCGTATTCCGTATTCTCCGACATCGTCTTGTGGGGCGCGCTTGCCGCCAACGAGAACGGCGATGTCATGGTCGGCCTCAGCCTCTATTCGGAACAGCACGATCTTCAGGTGCCGGTGTGCATTACCGCCGACACCGACGGATTGGCGGCGCGCTGGACTGCGTGGAGTTTTTCGCTCGGCCTGCGGCCCAAAGTGCTGAACGCCGGTGACGGCCTGCGCGATCCGTTCCACGGGTTGAGCAAGCTGATGACCGGTAATGCCGTGCCGCGGCGCATGCCGGCAAACCGTCTGGCGCGTAGCGCCTGGTCGGATGCCGGACAATTGCCCAGCGGTGGCCCGACCCCCAACGAATTGCATCCGCAGGGCTGCTGACCCGGTCAGAACCCGTTTGTGATCACTGCATCCGCAACGATGCTGGCGAATATGATGGTGCCGAACTCCCGGTTTGACCGGAACAGTTTCAGGCAGCGGTCGGGATCGTCGAAGTCGAGCGTGCGCACTTGCCAGAAAGCCTGGCCGGCCGCACAGGCCACGCCCAGATAAAACACAACACCTGTGCCCGCCAGCCATCCCGAAAAGCCGATGCCTGCGATCGCCGCTGTGTAAAAGGCGATCATCCACGGTGTCGTGTTGGCGCCGAATTTGAGCGCCGTCGATTTAAGCCCGATCAGGGCATCGTCTTCCTTGTCCTGGTGGGCATAGATCGTGTCATAGCCAAGCGTCCAGGCGATGCCCGCGCCATAGAGCACAAGAGCTGCCCAGTGAAGGCTCCCGGTCACTGCTGCCCAGCCCAGAAGCGCGCCCCAGTTGAACGCCAGCCCGAGCACGAATTGTGGCCAATAGGTGATCCGTTTCATGAACGGATAGGCCGCAACGATCAACAGCGAGGCGGCCCCCAGCGCCACGGCAAACCAGTTGAACTGCAACAGCACCGCAAGGCCGATCAGCGCCTGCAGCACCAGGAACGCCTTGGCCTGGGTAACGCTTACCCGGCCGCTTGGGATCGGCCGCGAGCGCGTTCGCGCAACCCGTCCATCAAAGTCCCTATCGACCAGGTCGTTCCAGGTGCAGCCGCAGCCGCGCATGGCGACCGCGCCGATACCGAACAACACCACCAGCCAGAGGTCGGGCAGGGCGCGGCCCTGCCAATGGGCCGCCAGCGCCAGCGACCACCAGCACGGCCACAATAACAGCCAGGTGCCGATCGGCCGGTCCAGCCGCGCCAGATGGCAATAGGGCAGAAGCCCTGCGGGCGCGAACCGGTCAACCCAGTTACGCTTCGGCGCATCCGCGACCTGGGGTGGCCGCTGATGGGGATTTGTGGTGTCCGGTGTGTTCATCATCATGGGATGAGTGGTAGCGCGGGTGTGCCCGGCCCGTAAAGGCGACATGTGGTAGCCGGTGTTGGGCGGTGGCATGCCGGGCAAAGGTTTTAACCTTCGTTCATCAGTTTTCTACCTTTGACGCGCTAATCGGTGTTCGCGGTAGTCCCTGGGGGTTTCCCCAAATTTGGTTTTGAACCATCTGGAAAAATGGCTGCTGTCAGCGAACCCGCATTCATACGCGATCTGCGTAACCGTGCGTTTGGAATTGATCAGCCGCCATCGTCCGTGATGCAAGCGCATGTCCCGCCAAACCTCTTGTGGCGTGGCTTTGGCGTGCATCAGAAACACCCGATTAAGCTGCCGTACTGTTGACCCGATCATCTGTGCAAGTTTTGCGGTGGTGTGCGGCTTGCGCAATTTCCGTCGCATGATTTTGACAGCTTGTTCGACACGCCAGTTCCCGCACTCTTCGAGATCCTGAAAGGGCAAACGGCTAACTTGATGCGCCGAGCGGTGTTCGTTAACAACCATTGCCGTCAGGCCTTTCATACCGCGCGATTTGCCGCAATGTTCAATAAGAATTTCTACCGCAAGGTCGATGGCGGCGGTCCCCCCGGGGCAGGACAAGACATTGCCGTCTTTCACGTAGAGTTCATTTTCGATAGGTACGACATTCGGAAACATCTCTAGGAATTCCAACCTGTGATGGGCGTGGACCGCCGTACGTTTCCCCTCCAAAAGACCCGCCTTGGCAATCACGAAACTACCTGTGCAAAGCCCCACAAGTGTCACCCCTTTTTCATGCTGGAGAACAAGGAATTTCAAAACGTCGGGGTGGATTTCATTCAGGTGGTCGATAAGGCCACCAACGACGACCACATAATCGTATTCGCCAGCATCTTTGAATGTCTTCCAGGGCGTAATCGATAGACCCGAGCTCGACGTTACAGACGCAAGATCAACCGACAGAACCTCCCAATGGCAAAAAATCTGTCGACTGCGGTCGGCTTCATCCGAGGAATGGCGAACAGCATCAATGAAACCGGCCAAGGGGAGAATTGTGAATGTTGGCGTCAACACAAACGCGATGCGAATGTCCGGATCAATATCGCCTGGTCGATCCTGAAACGATGAGATAATCACGACAGCTACCTCAAATAAGTCCTATATGTTCCTATAAGCGTCCATTTTGTTCCTGAATGCAATGGGGTCGACATGTTTTGATCGAACCTGCTGGAACTCCGCAATGACATCTCTGCGCGCCGACCCCTGCCGTGTCTGGGTGATCTTCGGCGCACAGCGATACCTGCGGCAACTCGAATCCGGTCTGGGCGATTTGCTTTCCAACTCCGGCAAGCTGGCGCACAGAAAACCACAGGGAGCAAACATGAAAACGCAAGATCCTATGTTTATGACAAAACTCGCGGATGCTGCCAGAGACGGCAAGATTTCGCGTCGGTCATTCATCAATTATTCGATCGCAGCCGGTATATCCGCGAGTGCGGCAACCGGACTTTGGGGCACTTCGGCCAAGGCTGAACCCAAGCGTGGCGGCAAATTCCGCATTGCACAGCATGATGGCAATTCGTCGGATCAACACGATCCCGGGCAATATGTCTCCTTTGCCGATATCGCGCTGGCGCATACGTTTCGGGCCTATCTGACGCAGATTAATCCCGATCAATCCCTAGGGGGTGATGTGGCCAGCGAATGGTCGGCCACTCCGGACGCAACCGAATGGACTTTCAAACTCAACCCGAATGCCACGTTCCATTCCGGTAAAAAGGTGACGGCGGCCGATGTCGTTGCGAGCTTGAACCACCACCGGGGTAAAGACACAACTTCGGCTGTCGCGGCGTTCTTCACGGATGTGACGGACATCGTGGACAATGGCGACCATTCCATCACGATCAAGCTGGCTGCAGCCAATGCCGATTTGCCCTGGATCATGCCGGATTATCATCTGGCAATTTGCCCGGCCAACGAAGATGGAACACTTAACTGGCAATCCGGCGATGGATGCGGGCCCTACAAACTTGTCAAGTTCGACCCAGGTGTTCAATCGCAGCTTGTCCGGCACGACGAATGGCACGGAGAAGGGGCCTATTTCGATGAGGTGGAATTCCTCATTATCAACGATCCGAACGCCCGCCAGACTGCACTGGTAACCGGTGATGTGGACGCCGTCAGCCTGCTGGAGAACAAGACGCTTAGCCTGATGGCGCGCGTTCCAAACATTGAGGTTGATAATGTTTCATCGGCGCAGGCGATTACGCTGGCAATGCATGTAGACGCGAAACCTTTCGATAATCCGGATGTGCGCATGGCTCTGAAACTGGCGATTAATCGCGAGGAGATCATCGACAAGATCACCTTCGGTGCGGCCACGATCGGTAACGACTTCCATCATGCGCCAACGATGCCCTATTTCCCGTCGGAAATTCCGCAGCGGAAATATGATCCCGACCAGGCCGCGGCCTTGTGGAAAAAGACTGGGTTGGGCAATCAACCGATCAGCGTCTCGACGGCAGATTCCATCACCACCGGGGCCGTTGATGCGATGGTGCTGTACGCCGAGCATGCAAAAGCTGCGGGGATCAATCTCAATGTCGTGCGGGAGCCCAATGACGGCTACTGGTCGGACGTATGGCTGAAAAAACCGTTCTGCATGGTCACTTGGGGTGCGCGGCCTACCCCGGATGTCATGTACAGTCTGACCTATAAGAAAGGCGCGCCGTGGAATGAAACCCACTGGGAAAACCCACGTTTCAACGAAGTCCTCCTCATGGCCAAGAGCGAGCTTGACGACACGAAGCGTGCCGGGATGTATCACGAAATGGGTATGCTGATGCGCGATGACGGTGGCACTGTTCTGCCCTATTTCCCGAATTTCGTGTTCGGGCGCCGTAAGAACGTGAGGCACTCCGGTCAACTGGCTGCCAGCTGGGCAATGGATGGCGGCCGGGCGGCGAGCCGTTGGTGGTTCGACGGTTAAGCCTGCCAATCGCGGCCGCGCCTACCCTGTGAGTGCGGCTGCAACCAAGGGCTTGGCCCTCGGGGGCTCCCGTTGGCCAAGCTCTTGGGCGCGTGGCGGCGGCATTGCAACGGTGTCGGCGTCTCGCTGATAAACCAACCTCTCAGCAGGAAAAAGTGCACCGCCGCTTTGTTTGATGCGGCACCCGCAGAACCTGTCGGTTCCGCGTTGCAAATTGATGTTGAGTAAGCAGGCGGTAGATATGAATTGGCAGCGAACGGTCACTGTCATCGGGGCACATGCCGAAGGAGAAGTCGGTCGGGTAATCACCGGTGGCGTTCTTGACGTTCCGGGTCAGACCGTTTTTGAAAAAATGACCCACCTGCAGGCACATGATGACTTGCGGAAATTCGTCAATCAAGAGCCCCGCGGCTGTGCGCAAATGACAACCAACCTGCTGCTGCCTGCATGCAATGCCGAGGCTGACGCAGCCTTTATACCGATGCAGGCGGACGGAACGCATGCCATGTCGGGGTCCAATGCAATGTGCGTGACGACCGTATTGCTGGAAACCGGCATATTGCCGATGAAGGAACCCGAAACGACGGTTGTGCTTGATACAGCCGCTGGATTGGTAAAGGCAATTGCAAGCTGCCGGAACGGGCGGGTCGAGCGCGTTTCTCTAGATTTTTTTCCTTCTTATGCGGAACATCTCGAAGTGCCTCTGGAAGTGGAAGGCATTGGCACGATTTCCGTTGATGTCGCCTATGGTGGTGTCTTCTATGTGATGCCGTCTGCGCAGCAACTAGGATTTCGTATCGGCCCGGATGTGGCACAGGACATGGTGGGCATCGGGGCAAAGGTAAAATCTGCCGCTCAACAACAGCTTACCGTGGCGCATCCGGAATTCGACGGCTTCAACTCCATCGAATTCGTCATGTTCACGGATGAGGTTGATCCTGTTTGCCGTATTCTGAAGAATGCGACCATTATGCCTCCAGGACGGATAGATCGCTCTCCCTGCGGGACAGGCACTGCCGCGCGATTGGCCGCGATGCATGCCAAGGGAGACATCAAACCGGGCGACATCTACGACATGCGCTCCACGATCAACTCAAGTTTTCAGGCCTGTGTGCTTTCAGAAACGACGGTTGGTTCCAAACCAGCTGTTTTGCCGCGCATTTCCGGTCGTTCATGGATTTACGCAACGATGCAACTGGGAATTGATCCGACCGACCCGTTTAAAACTGGCTACACAATGGCAGATACCTGGAGCACCGGAATCGAGCACGTCATTCCTGTTCTTGATTGATGGGCGGAATTTCTCAGACATCAAAGGCCCCCGACAAACATTTGTCAGATTGATCCCACGCAGCATCCAGTGGATTGGGCTCAAAGTTGCCATTCGCGGCTGTTCCGGCAACCCTTCACAAAAACCAACATAAGGCGCACTTGGATGTTGCCGGACACAATTGCGCCATGGTCTTGATCCCTCCGCATCCCGGCCATCATATCGTCCACTTCGCATCATTATTCTGACCAGATCCCGTGGCGTCATGTGACCGTTGGTGAGTGAGTACGGAGAAAGATAATGGCGAGCACCCAATCCGCGCGGGCGTTGTTGGACAAAACCTGGCTGCCGGGATCCAATGGACTGCTGGTCATGACCCGCACCCGGGTGGGACGGGACGAAAAATATGCCGCACGGTTCCGCCTGACCGTCCTTGATCTGTTCTCGGAGCTCTGGCCCGCCGACCCACCGGTCGACGAAGTGGAGTATCTGGCCGCCATAGAAGACGACATAGACCGGATACCGGCCGATCTGATCGAAGATCTGGTGGATGCGCTGGGCCGGCAGGCGACCGCAAACGGCACCGCCCAGTCACCGGAAAATGCCGCCGCGCGGGTGCTTGCGGGCTGGCTGAGGACACGTTCCGTCGAGCTGCACGCCGAAGGCCCGGTACTGGAGCAGGCACGCCGGTTCAAGCAGGACTATCCAGATCTGTTCAGGGATCTGCTTGCCCGCGCAACCGTGCCTGCACACCAGATCCCAGCCGAAGCCGTGTCAGGCAGCGCCAGGCTGGATCAGATCTAGCAGCATTCCCTGGCTTCAGCCGGTTGGTTTTGCGGTTGACGAAAACACGATGTCGAACCGGGCCGGCTTATCCGCATCTTCGATCAATCGGGTAACCGGTGGCGGGGTCACGCGCGCGCGTGTACCCGTCCACACGCGGGAGATCATCCGCGAAGTCCAGCCAGGGCAGTTTCATACGCCAATAGGCGTGCGCCTGAGGGCGAAACTCATCAGGGCTGTCCAGAAATCCGATGTTTATATACAGCTCGTCCTTGATCCCGTCGTCCAGGAAGCTGATTGACGTGCCGCATTCCGGGCAGAACGTCCGAACGACGCCCTTGGTTTTCGAGAAGGATTTTGGGGTTCCGCGTGTCCAGCGAAGCTGGCTGGGTCGATAACCGACCCAGATGGTCATTGGGCTTCCGATTGCTCGACGACAATCATCATCATGATCATAACAAACCCAAAACGGTTCGCCTTGCGCTTCCGCGGCAATCGCCCCACAGAAGCATGCCCCAGTTTCAATTCTCGTATTCACGCCGAAAATCTCCCTTACGCCTGCTGTCTGGACGTTACCCGATCATCTTCGCATGATCGTCCCTTGCCTGGCCAACCGCATCCCAGTCGAGTTCAAAGCCGAGCCCAGGCCCGCCGAGCACCGGCAGTTTACCGTTGTGCAAGGCAAGGTCCGGCTGCTTGATGATGTCCCACTGCAGAAAGTGGTTCATATACTGATTGCCGTCGTCGAGATTGGTGATGGCGGCTGCCGCCTGATTGGAGGCGCAGGTGGTGATACCGGTCTCGTAAAGACCGTGGATGCAGATATTGATGCCGGCCACCTCGGCGATATGCGCGGCCTTGAGAAAGCGGGCGATACCGCCGGTTTCGTGCAGGCCCAGCACGATCAGATCGGCGGCGTTTTCACGGCATACGTCATAGACGTCATGGGGGGTGAACACCAGTTGGTCGGCAGCGATCGCCACCGGGCTTGCGCTGCGCACCTGCGCCAGTGCGCTGACGCTTTCGCAATCGGTCGGCTGCTCGATGAATTCGATGTCGAACCGGGCGACCTTGGGGATCATGCGCGCCGCGGTCAGCGCGCCCCAGTGCTCGTTGGGGTCGAGCCTGAGCCGGCGTGTCGGTCCGATCGCTGCGCGCACCTGTTCGACGATTTGCAGATCAAGCGCATCGCCGCGCCCGACCTTGACATAGATGACCTCGCAGCTCTCGTCTGAAAGCGCCCTGGCTTCCGCTGCCAGTTCTTCCGCGCTGTCGCCCTGGGGGAAACCGAAATACTGGATTTCATCGCGCACAGCACCACCGAGCAGTTCATGTACCGCACGCCCGCTGGCCTTGCCCATGACATCCCATAGGGCCATTTCCAGCCCGGCGAATACCTGTCCCGCATGGCGCGGTGCACTGCAGGTGCCAAACGCCTGGAACAGAGCGTGATAGGCTTCCTGCAGAAGACGGGTGTTGTCAAACGGATTGCGGCCGATACAGATATCGCCGGCAAGTTTCAGGTGCGCCTGGACCGCGGCAGCCGACGGGGTGCCGACCGATTCTCCGTAACCGGTCACGCCCTCATCGGTCTCCACCTCGACCAGAATGAGCGCTGCCCCGTCCACCGTGCCCTGCGCCCAGTGATAGGGTTTTTTGTAGGGCACCAGCAGCGGTGTCGTGCGTATTTCGGTGATCTTCATGTCTGCCTCCAATGGGCGGGTCCGTCGAAACAGGTCTGGAATGAAATGCCACATTTTCGCGCCTTGGTGCTAGAAAACCAGCCAAGTGCGATGCAACCAGCCCAACGAGATACATGACGGAGCAACAGACAGTCGGGAAATCGCCAAGGCTTTATGTCGAGGCTGCCCTGGCAGGCGATGTTGAGGTGACATTGTCCGGCCCGCAAAGTCACTATCTGCGCAATGTCATGCGCCTCAAGCCGGGCGCTGTGGTGCGCCTGTTCAACGGCTGCGACGGTGAATGGCAGGCAACGATCACCGATCTTGGCCGCAAGGGTGGTTCGGCCATGTGCACCGCGCAGACCCGGACGCTGGAACCGATGCCCGATGTGCATTATCTGTTTGCCCCGCTCAAACAGGCCAGGCTCGACTATATGGCGCAAAAGGCGACCGAAATGGGCGCTGCCGTACTGCAGCCGGTGCAGACCCGTTTCACCATGGTGTCCAGGATCAAACATGAGCGGATCCGCGCCAATGCCATCGAGGCGGCTGAACAATGCAATCTCCTGGGCATCCCCGAGGTGCGGGACCTCATCAGGCTCGACAGGCTGCTGGAGCAATGGCCGCAAGACCGCGCGCTGATCTATTGCGATGAAGCAGCAGAAATTGCATCGCCCCTGACGGTACTGGGCACCATAAAGCCCGGACCGGTCGCGGTGCTTATCGGTCCAGAGGGTGGCTTTTCCGGTGACGAACGTGAATTACTGCGCACCCATGCGCATGTAACAGCGATATCGCTGGGGCCCCGCATCATGCGTGCGGACACAGCTGCGGTTGCCGCACTGACGATCATTCAGGCGGTGCTCGGCGATTGGGCCTGACCTTCTTCTTGCAGCAGGCTTTAATCAGCGCTAGAGCCTATTACATAAACGGTGCCATGTTATTCAGACGCCCGATTTTACTGGCGCCGGCGAGGGAAACGCAGGCTTATGACGACCAAGACGTCCGACGTGCTCGGCCCCCCGGTGGACAGTTTCGGTGAGCTTGTGGCCTATTTCGAGCAGGGCTGTAAGCCGTCCGAGAGCTGGCGCATCGGCACCGAGCATGAGAAATTCGGCTTCCACACGGACACCCTGACGCCAATCCCTTACGACACCGAGCGCGGCGTGCGTGCCATGCTGACTGGCATGCAGGAGAAATTCGGTTGGACGCCGGTCATGGAAGGCGGCAACATCATCGGTCTGCTGCAGCCGGCCGAAGGCATAGGTGCCACGGTTTCGCTCGAACCGGGTGGCCAGTTCGAGCTGTCTGGTGCACCGCTCGAATCCCTGCACGAGACCTGTGACGAGGTCAACACCCACCTGGCGCAGGTGCGCGAGGTCGGCGAGCAACTGGGCATCGGATTCCTGGGGCTTGGTTTCTCGCCCAAATGGACCCTGGACGAAACCCCCATGATGCCCAAGGGGCGCTATCGCATCATGCGCGACTATATGGCCAAGAAGGGCAACCTTGGTCGTGAAATGATGTTCCGGTCCTGCACGGTCCAGGTCAATCTCGATTTCTCGTCCGAAGCCGACATGATCAAGAAGGTGCGTGTCAGTCTCGCTCTGCAGCCCCTGATGACGGCAATTTTCGCCAACTCGCCGTTCACCGAAGGCAAACCCAACGGTTTCATGAGCTTTCGCAGCGAGATCTGGAAAGACACCGACCCCGACCGCACCGGCATGCTGCCCTGGGTTTTCGAAGACGGCTTCGGCTTCGAACGCTACGCCGACTACGCCCTCGATGTGCCGATGTATTTCGTCTATCGCGATGGCATCTACCACGATGTCTCAGGGCTTTCATTCCGCGATTTCATGGATGGCAAGCTGGCGGGTTTCGAGGGCCAGAAGCCGACAATGTCAGACTGGTCCGATCACATCACGACGATATTTCCCGAAGTACGCCTTAAACGCTTCATCGAGATGCGCGGTGCCGATGGCGGACCGTGGCGCCGTTTGTGCGCGCTGCCGGCTGTATGGGTTGGGCTGCTCTATGATCAAACCGCGCTTGATGCGGCATGGGACATGGTCAAGGACTGGACCGTCGAAGAGCGCCAGACGTTGCGGGATGCGGTGCCGATTACTGCCCTGTCGACGCCGTTCCGCTCGACCACGGCTCACGAGCTTGCCAAGCAGATGATCGAAATTTCCCGGACGGGCCTCAAGAACCGCAACCGGCTCGACCGGTTCGGCGACGATGAGGTGCATTTCCTGAATGCGGTGGAGACCATTCTGGAGGATGGCCGCTCACCGTCGGAAGAATTGCTGGAACTCTACGAAAGCGACTGGAACGGTGACATCGACCGTATCTTCACCGACTGCGCCTACTGACCGGCCGACCGGTCAGTCGTCGAAATCGTCATCTTCATCGTCGTCATCTTCGCCGTCGAATTCCAGCGACACCTGTGCGCAATTGGCCAGGGTGATCGGTTTCGGCGCCGCATGGGACGATGGCAGGTTTTCCTTGGCCAGGGTGGCTTCAGGGTCCCGTGACTGTTTGAAAATCACTTCACCGCCGGTGCCGGCGGCCTCCACCAGCTCACCGCAACTGCAGGTCGAGGCGATCATCAGCCCCAATGCGTGCAGATGGCGTTTGCGATAACAGAACACCGCCAGTGCCGCACGTTGCGCTTCGGGAAGCAAAGCGGCAATCTCCACCGCGTTCGGCGGCGATGTCCCGGTTAATTCCTGAAACACCTCTTCCGAAACCGGACCGGTGTCTTCGTTTAAGTTCGTTTCAAGTGGAAGAGCCATCATCTACTCCCGACGCTACAAAGATGGGGTATTTAGCGGCCATGGGAGTTAACGGCAGCTTAAGCGATCGAGCAAAACTGAGTAGATTTTTTGGCTTTTGTGAGTCCGGAGTGCCGTTTGGAAAAATCAGCTGTTATCCGTCTCACCGCCTTCGGGTCCCCAAAACACAACCCAGGTCTGAAAATCATCAGTAAACGCCTCAAATCGATGCTCCACCCCGGCCTTGACGAAAATGATATCACCCGGTGAGAACGGTTTGCGCTCACCGTCATTGACGAACTCGCCGCTGCCGGACGCCACGATGTAAATTTCATCCTGTGTGTGCGGCTGCTGCGGGTCATGCTCACGCAATGCGTAAAGTCCGACCCGCATGGTGCCGTGGGTCAAAAGATCCTTGTAGCGCCGGTTCTGTGGATCCGCGGCGAACTCGTCCTGTGCCGCGGTGCCGGAAACAAGCCAATCCATATCAATTCTCCCATATTGGTGCGACACACTCTAGTTTAAGGAAACATTGTTGCTGCAACAGTGCCACTTGACACCATATCGACGGCACCAATTCCCAAGGAGGTTTGACGATGAGCGATCTTAAAATGGAGGATTGCGTCAATGATACTTGCCCGTGGTCCGGCAAACCGGTCAGCGTCGACTCACTGACCCTCTACAAAGGGCATGTCGTCGGCTTCTGCAATCCCGGCTGCAAGCAAAAGTTCGATACCGCCCTATCACATTTCGAAAGAGCGCTTGAACCCTGACCCGCCAGGCGGGCTGATCTTGACTATTGTCTGGTGTGCCGCAGCACCGATTCCAAAAGATCATCAGCCGCCGTGCCGCCCGACCGGTCGCTGAGCAAATCGCCGAACACGTCCTTGGCGGAGGGCTGCCGGGCGGCAGGCTGATCGGCGCTGGGGCGATCCGTGTTCGCTGCTCCGCCCAGAATCCCATCCAGGACTTTCCCGAGAACACCGCCGCCGGGGGAGGTGGCTTTGTCTTGGCCGCCAAGCGCGCCGCCCAGCACATCGCCGATAATGTCCTGCAATCCCGGTTGCCGGGTTTGCTTGGACAACGACCCCATGAGAATACTTGCGATGATCGGCAGCATCTGTTTCAGGATGCCCGAGCCGATGCCGGTGGTATCGGCTGCGTGGGTTGCCACATCGCGGCTGACCTGCTTGGAGCCGAAAATATGACCGAGAATACCGTTGCCATCCGCAATGGTGTCCGACGATGCCACGGTGGTGGCGTCTTCGTAATAGCGATCGTGGTTGCCTCTTTGCAAAGCGCTTACCAGACCGGCCAGGCCCTGGTCGTCTTGTGTATTGCGCCTGATGCCGGCAGCGATTACCGGCGCCAGTTGCTCGATCGCCGATTGGGCCTGGCTTTCGTCCAGGCCGAACTGCCGGCTTAAATTCTTTACCGCGTCGCCGCCCTGGGCGTGGGAGAGCATCTCAATCAGGTCCATCGTCCGTTCCTTCTAACAGGGGGTGAAGTCGGGGCCATTGTGGCAAAGCCGTGCGGCGCGGGAAAGGCAAAGATGACTTCATCAAGCAGGTTTGCCCGCACGGTCATGACCGCCGCCTGGCGCATGGGTTTAAAACCGGCCCCACAACCATGATATCCAACAGGCCCTAAGCTGCCGCAGTGCCGCCGACAGTCAGACCGTTCAACCGCATGGTTGGCTGGCCAACGCCCACCGGCACGCTTTGCCCGGCCTTGCCGCAGGTGCCGATCCCGGAATCCAGCTCCATATTATTGCCGATCATGGTCACCCGGGTCAGGGCGTCAGGGCCGTTGCCGATCAGGGTTGCACCTTTGACCGGTGCGCCGATCTTGCCATCCTCGATCTTGTAGGCCTCGGTGCAGGTAAACACGAACTTGCCGCTCGTGATATCGACCTGCCCACCGCCGAAGGATACCGCATAGAGCCCGGACTTGACCGACGAAATGATATCGTCGGGCTCGGCATCACCGGACAGCATATAGGTATTGGTCATACGCGGCATCGGCATATGGGCATAGGATTCCCGGCGGCCATTGCCGGTCGGTTCGGCGCCCATCAGCCGGGCATTGAGGCGGTCCTGCATGAAGCCGACCAGAATACCGTCTTCGATCAGTGTGGTGTAGGAGGTCGGCGTGCCTTCATCGTCGATGGTCAGCGAACCGCGCCGGTCCGACAAGGTGCCGTCATCGACCACGGTCACGCCGGGCGAGGCGACCCGCTGGCCGACCAGGCCGGCAAAGGCGCTGGTTTTCTTGCGGTTGAAATCGCCTTCAAGACCATGGCCGATCGCTTCGTGCAGGAGGATGCCCGGCCAGCCGGCGCCGAGCACAACATCCATCTCGCCGGCAGGTGCTGCTACCGATTCCAGATTGACCACCGCCTGGCGCAGGGCTTCATCGACACAGCCCTGCCATGCGGCAGGGTCAATGATCTGGCTGTAACCGGTGCGGCCGCCGATGCCGTAGCTGCCGTTTTCCTGGCGGCCGTCGCGATCGGCTGTGATCGAAACATTCAGGCGCACCAGTGGCCGTACATCGCGTCTGACGGCGCCGTCCGGTCGCACAAGTTCCACCGCCTGCCATTGGCCGACCAGCGACACCGACACCTGATGCACGTGTTTGTCGCGCGCCCTGGCGAATGCGTCGATCTCCTGTAGCAGGCGCACTTTGTCTTCGAAGGCATGTTCATTAATCGGGTTGTCATCGACATACAGTGCCCGGTTGGTTCCAGCCGGCGCCAACGCCAGGGAACCGCTATGGCCGGCCTTGACCGCCTGCACCGAGGAGGCGGCGCGCATCAGGGCCGCTTCGGACAGTTCCGAGGCATGGGCATAGGCGGTTGCCTCTCCCGCGACACCCCTCAGGCCAAACCCCTGCGAGGTATCGAAACTGCCGGACTTAAGTTTGCCGTCATCGAACACCAGCACTTCGGTCTGCCGGTACTCCATAAACAATTCGCCGTCGTCACAGCCGCTCAACGCATCCGAAACGATCTTTTCTGTCCGGTCCCGGTCGAGTTCTGCACGTGAGAAAAAGATATTCAGATCGTCTTCCGCCACGATAAGGCCTTTCATTGCTGGAGCACGCGGACAGTTTACAGGGCTTTTGCCGCATTTGAAATCAATTCACCCGGTAGCAGTCGAAACTCCCGCCAAAACCGGTTTCTGCGATCTGCTATAGATAAGGGCTGTTAACAGAATTTCATGCCTTAATCCGTCTCAGTCCCCTGAGCGTTTCCATATGAAAAGGAAACGCTTTAGTCTGGTCGTTGAGAAAGCAATCTGATGGGGGACGCTGTTTATGAAAACCCAGTCCGGGTTAAGGGTGCGTGTCCGGTCAGCCTTAGCGACAGGTGGTTGATCCATTGGAAAAACTTCTAGATCCCGAACAACTCAATGACTATGTCGACCATGCCAGCCGCTGGTTGGCCTCGAACGGCTTGTCCCTGGAAGGCGGGCTTTGGATCTGGACCGTCGCCCAGGTTGCCATCGGCATAACCGCCTACCTTGCCGCCAGGCTCTTTGCCAATCGCCTGGGCGGACCGGTCGAAAGCCGTCTGAGGGAGCTGTCTGGCAAACCCCGCCTGTTGCGTTTTCTTGCCCTGCTGTTCCGCCGTCTCCACTGGATCGTCTTTATTGTCACGATCTGGGTGGCAGTTTTAATCATGCGAGAGCTGACCTGGCCGAGCCGCAGTTACTTTCTGAGTGTGATTGCGAACCTGGCAACCGCATGGCTGATCATCTCGATTTTTTCCCGGGTCATCCGCAACCATACGATCGCCAATCTGGTTGCGGTTTCAGCTTGGACGCTCGCGGCCCTTAATGTCTTCGGACTGTTGGACGACACCATCCGGGTGCTTGATTCTCTGGCGCTGGTGCTTGGCGAGGTGCGGGTTTCCGCATTGCTGGTGATCAAGAGTGTGGTCATCTGTTCGCTGCTGATCTGGGGTGCGCTTGCCATTTCCCGCTTTATCGAAGGGCAACTTCGCGACAACGACGATCTGACCCCTTCGGTGCAGGTTCTGATCTCCAAAATTGTCAGGATCCTGTTTCTGCTGGTCGCCGTCCTGACCGGTTTTAATGTTGTCGGTATCGATCTGACCGCCCTTGCGGTGTTTTCCGGCGCATTGGGTTTGGGTATTGGTTTCGGCCTTCAAAAAATCGTCTCCAACCTGATCAGCGGTATTATCCTGCTGCTCGACAAATCAATCAAACCGGGTGACGTAATCGAGATCGCGACCGTATCGGACACCACATATGGATGGGTTCAGGAACTGGGCGCGCGGTACACCGTTGTGCGCGCCCGGGACGGCACCGACACATTGTTCCCCAATGAAACCTTCATCGCAAATCCGGTCACCAACTGGTCGCACGGCAACACACTGGTGCGCCAGAAACTGCCTGTGGGCGTGTCCTATGACACCGACGTGGAAAAGGCGATGGCGCTCTGTATTGAGGCTGCGAACGAGCAGGACAGGGTTCTGAAATCTCCTGCACCGGTGTGCCTTCTGGTCGGTTTCGGCGATTCGTCGGTGGATCTGCAGTTGAGATTCTGGCTTGATGATCCGCAGGCAGGCCTGCGCAACATCGCAAGTGCCGTCTATCTTTCGATCTGGCGCAAGTTTCGGAACAACGGCATCGAAATCCCGTTCCCGCAGCGTGACATCCACATCCGCTCAAACCGGAGGCTGTCTGAACTCGATGACCACGCTGTCAAGGAAACCGATCTCCCAGGTGATCACCGGGAGTAACGCGCCCGGTGTCTCACGGGCCCTAAAGCGAATCGTAGGCTGCGGTGTAGCCCTTCAGCGACAGGTCGAACACGCTGTCGCGTCCGCGAATATCCTTGATGTAGAATTTGGCGGCACCACCGGCTTTGAATTTGCCCAGCAATTCCTCGTTGAGGAAGGTGGTTGCAACACAGACGCCCTGCGGCGAGCAGAGTTCATAACCCAGCCGGCCGATCGCCGTGCCATCGATTTCCACGCCCACGCCCGCTGGAAGATAAACACCGATCGGTACGGTGATCCGCATCTGGCTGACCGCCTTACCCTGCACGCTTTGTTTGACCACCAGCACGCTGATGCCGAAGTTTTTTTGCTCCGGGTGGCGTGCAATCTGGATCATCACGCATTGCGGCGGCGTGATCTTCTGAGGAGGTGTTGCCGCCTGGTCGCTTTTGCCGGTTTCGTCCGTCGCTGCAGGTGGTGTCTGCTGGGTCTGTTGCGGCGCCTTTTCGGTGCACCGGATGGTCCAGTCGCCATGTTTGCCCTTGTCGACCAGTTTTGGCGGCTTTGGCTTGGCCGGCTGTGTGGTCTGTTGCGCTGATGCCGTCATGCCGGCGGTCAGCAGCAAGCCGAAGGCCGCAACGACCGGTGTGATCTTGAACAGTTTGAAGAACATTTTTTTGTCTGCAGTCATGGTTGTTTGCAACACGCTGTTTCAGGGACCCGAAATGTTTACCACGCCAATATGGTTTGCGGCGTTTCAGAAGTGGAATACCACAGGACGCGAGAATCTGATCTCAAGTCCTCGTTACACCGTTAACGCAACCCGCCCGGTCGCTGTCAGTATTCGTCGGCCGGTCGTTAATGGCGTGTTTATTGACCGCCCTGATTCGAAAAGCATGCTTCTTTGGGGCTTTCGATTGTGTCAAATGGTCGCAAGAATTGGAGGCTTCCGTTCAGGTGGCAGGTACACGATGGCGTTTGTTGATGGTGACACATGCACCGAGGGTCCATAAATCATGAAGAAATAAGGCAAAAATACGGTGCTGCACCGAAGCATCTCGGGCTTTTGCCTCCCCATCTGCGCCGATTGCGCCCTACCGCGAAAATATGCCGCGCTGGACGGCGATTGCCCGTCGTTTAGGTTTGTGGTTTGTCTCGGTGCGACAAGCGGGGGCCGCCCACGGTTTTGGGCGGTTATCTTGTCGGGCTTTGGGGCGCATCCCTGAAGTGGCAAACAAGTTATTGTTGAGGAGCTGGGCGGACATGCGGATCGCAATTGGCCTGTTGGTGTTTTTGGGCGCTCTTGTTGGCGCTGACGCAACAATGCAACTGGGCGGGCTGGCGCAGGCGGCCCCGGGCATTGCCTTGGATTGGCAATTGGGTTTTCAGGATGCAGTGACCCCGGTCATGCATGAAATCAACCGGTTCCATAATTTCATTTTGATCATCATCACCGTCATCACCGTGTTCGTTCTGGGGCTTCTGGTGTTCGTGATGGTTCGGTTCAACGCAAAGGCCAATCCGACCCCCTCCAAGACCACGCACAATTCTCTGGTCGAGGTGTTGTGGACGGTGGTGCCGATCTTGATCCTGGTGGTAATCGCCATCCCATCGTTCCGGCTGCTGTATCTCCAACGCGACATCCCCCAGGCCGACATGACCATCAAGGCGATCGGCAACCAGTGGTTCTGGTCCTACGAGTATCCCGATCACGACGATATTTCGTTCGATGCGCTGATGCTTGAAGACGCTGAACTCAAGCCCGGTCAACCACGCCTTTTGGCCACCGACAACGATGTCGTCGTGCCGGTCAATACCACCGTGCGGGTGATCGTCACGGCAAATGATGTCATCCACAACTGGGCGATACCGTCATTTGGGGTGAAAATGGATGCCATACCCGGCCGCCTCAACGAAACCTGGTTCAAGGCCGAGCAGGAAGGCGTCTATTACGGCCAGTGTTCGGAATTGTGCGGCATTCAACATGCCTTCATGCCGATAACGGTACGGGTTATGTCAAAAGACGATTTTGCGGCGTGGCTGGTCACGGCGAAGGAGGAATTCGCCTCTGCGCCGCAGAAAGCCGTTATCGCTGCCGCACCGTCGGAGTGAAGCCGCTGGTTCTGAGCATTTTGTGATTTGTTGAATTTGAACTGTAAGGAAGCCAATCATGGCATCAGGAACTGAAGCCCACGCCGACCACGATCACCACCTGCCGACCGGTTGGCGACGGTTTGTCTATTCGACCAACCACAAGGACATCGGCACGATGTATCTTGTGTTTGCGATCATCGCCGGTGTGATTGGCGCCTTTCTGTCGATTATGATGCGTATGGAGCTTCAAGCGCCGGGTATGCAAATATTCGGCAACCCACACACTTTCAACGTCTTCGTCACCGGACATGGTCTGATCATGATCTTCTTCATGGTCATGCCGGCGATGATCGGCGGTTTCGGCAACTGGTTCGTGCCGCTCATGATCGGCGCGCCGGACATGGCATTTCCGCGCATGAACAACCTGTCGTTCTGGCTGCTGCCGCCGTCCTTCGCGCTGCTGTTGATATCCATCTTCATGGAAGGACCTCCAGGCAATAGCGGCGTCGGCGGCGGCTGGACGGTCTATGCGCCCTTGTCGACCACAGCCCAACCGGGCCCGGCCATGGACTTTGCCATTCTGTCGCTGCATCTGGCCGGTGCATCGTCCATTCTCGGTGCAGTCAACTTTATCACCACCATTTTCAATATGCGCGCACCAGGCATGACCTTTCACAAAATGCCGCTGTTCGTCTGGTCGATCCTGGTAACGGTGTTTTTGCTGCTGCTGTCCCTGCCGGTTCTAGCCGGCGCCATCACCATGTTGCTGACCGACCGCAATTTCGGCACGACATTCTTCGATCCGGCCGGCGGCGGTGATCCGATCCTGTTCCAGCATCTGTTCTGGTTCTTCGGGCATCCGGAGGTCTACATACTGATCCTGCCGGGCTTTGGCATCATCTCTCATGTGGTGTCGACATTTTCCAAGAAACCGGTGTTCGGCTATCTGGGCATGGCTTATGCCATGGTGGCCATCGGTGTTATCGGCTTCATCGTGTGGGCGCACCACATGTATACAGTCGGCCTTGATGTCGATACCCAGGCCTATTTCGTGGCCGCCACCATGGTGATCGCGGTGCCGACCGGCGTGAAGATCTTCTCCTGGATCGCCACCATGTGGGGTGGTTCGATTGAATTTCGTGCACCGATGCTATGGGCGATCGGGTTCATTTTCCTGTTCACGGTCGGCGGTGTGACCGGTGTCGTGCTGGCCAATGCAGGTGTCGACCGCTCGATGCACGACACTTATTACGTGGTTGCGCACTTCCATTATGTTCTGTCACTCGGTGCCGTGTTCGCGATTTTCTCAGGCTGGTATTACTGGTTCCCGAAAATGTCCGGCTATACCTACAATCCGTTTCTGGCGCGGCTGCATTTCTGGGTCACCTTTATCGGTGTCAACCTGGTGTTTTTCCCGCAGCACTTCCTGGGACTGGCCGGCATGCCGCGGCGCATTGCCGACTACCCGGATGCTTTCGAGGGCTGGAATTTCATCTCTTCGCTCGGCTCCTACCTGTCCGCCTTGGGCATGCTGATCTTCCTCTACGCCATGATCCAGGCCTTCATGCGCAAGGAACAGGCCGCCGACAATCCGTGGGGTGAGGGCGCAACAACGCTGGAATGGACATTGTCCTCGCCGCCGCCGTTCCACCAGTTCAACGAATTGCCGAGGATCAAGTGATAAAAGGGGCGTTCGCTGTGCGGGCGCCCCGAATAATCCGGTCCTGGGACATGTTTCCAGCGGCTGTGCATGAGATGCAACCATGAGCGACACCAGCTTGGATATGAGCGCCACAAGAACAGCACTTGCGGAAACCGCGGTTTCTGCAGGCGGCGGGTCTGTGGGCGATTATTTCGCGCTGCTCAAGCCGCGGGTCATGTCACTGGTGATTTTCACCGGCCTGGTCGGCATGGTCGCAGCTCCGGGCGCCATGCATCCGGTGCTCGCATTCACCGCACTGCTGTGCATCGCGGTCGGCGCCGGGGCGGCGGGCGCACTGAATATGTGGTTCGATGCGGATATCGATGCGGAAATGCAGCGCACCGCCAAGCGGCCAATCCCGACCGGTAGGATAGCACCAGGCGAAGCGCTGGGTTTCGGGGCGACCCTGGCAATAGGCTCGGTGGTGGTGCTCGGATTGACCATCAACTGGACGGCAGGCGCCCTTCTGGCGCTGACCATTGCGTTCTATCTGTTCGTTTACACCATGTGGTTGAAACGCCGAACGCCGCAAAATATTGTTATCGGCGGTGCTGCGGGCGCTTTTCCGCCGATGATCGGCTGGGCCGCGGTCACAGGGTCAGTCGATCTTGCCAGCATCGTCCTGTTCCTGGTGATCTTCATGTGGACGCCGCCGCATTTCTGGGCTCTGTCGCTCTACCGCATTCGCGACTATGAGCGGGTCAAGGTGCCCATGCTGCCGGTTGTTGCCGGGCCGGATGAGACCCGCAAGCAGATCTTGATCTATTCGCTGCTTTTGGTGCCGGTCACTCTCTTGCCCTGCGCCGTCGGCATTGGCGGGTTGGCTTACCTGACATCGGCACTGGCGTTCGGTACTGTGTTTCTTGTGCTCGCAAGCCGCGTCTACAACAATCGCACGGCACCGAAGGCTGACCGGATGGCGCGCGATCTTTTCCGCTTCTCCATCCTTTACCTGTTTGCGTTGTTCGCCATCATACTGGTCGAGCAGGGTCTTGGGGGGTATGTCGATATCCCGTGGGCCATGATATGAGCGAGGCCTATCAATGGACCGAAGAGGAACTGAAAAAACGGCGGCGGCGCTCCATTGCGATCGCGCTGATCCTGGTCGGTCTAATGGTATTGTTTTTTGTCGTGACCTTGGTCCGGCTTGGCGGCAATGTGGCCGATAGGGCGATCTGAGCACATCCATGACCAAACAGCCCCGAACACGTAACAGGATCTCCCGCAACTCACTGGTTGCGGGCCTGTGCGCGGTGTTCGTTGTGGGTATGATCGGCATGGCCTATGCAGCGGTGCCGTTATACCGGTTGTTTTGCCAGGTCACCGGCTACGGTGGCACGACGCAGGTCGCCAGCGAGGGCTCCACAACCGTCATCGACCGCAGGATCACTGTGCGTTTCGATGCCAATGTTTCGCGTGAAATGGGCTGGTCGTTCAAACCGGCGCAGCGCTTGGTTGAACTGAATGTCGGTGAGACCGCACTTGCCTTTTACCGTGCCGAGAACAAATCGTCTGTGGCAACTGTCGGCACCGCCACGTTCAATGTGACGCCACTGGCAGCAGGTGCATATTTCAACAAGATCGATTGCTTCTGCTTTACCGAGCAGGCTCTGGCGCCCGGTCAGGTGACCGACATGCCGGTAAGCTTTTTTGTCGATCCATCGATTGCCGAAGATCCTGACCTGGCCAAGGTCAACACCATCACATTGTCTTATACGTTTTTTCCGACCGACAGTGACGACGAAAGCGATCGTCCTGACGCAACCGGCAACGAAACGCAGGTCATGAATTAGGGGAGCGCGGCGCACTAAGCTGCCGCAACTTGAGACTGGAGTTAAAATTATGGCGGATGCCCACGCAAAACACCACGACTATCATCTCGTCGACCCCAGCCCGTGGCCGGCAATCGGCGGTGTTGCCGGGTTTGTTCTGGCAATCGGCGCAATCATGTGGTTCCACGACTACGGGCCGGTGGCCATGTTGGTCGGTTTTGCGCTGGTGATCTACACCATGATCATGTGGTGGCGGGACGTGATCAACGAAGCCGAGCATCAGGGTCACCATACTCCTGTGGTTCAGCTTCATCTGCGCTACGGCATGATCTTGTTCATCGCCTCGGAAGTGATGTTCTTCGTCGCCTGGTTCTGGGCGTTTTTCGATGCCAGCCTGTATGCCGGCGAAGCGATACAGGCAGCCCGGGTGGAGCATACCGGCGGCCACTGGCCACCCGATGGCGTCGCGACGTTCGATCCCTGGCACCTGCCTTTGGTCAACACCCTGATTTTGCTGACATCTGGCACCACCGTTACCTGGGCGCACCATGCACTCCAGCACAATGACCGCGACGGTCTGAAATGGGGATTGATCTGCACGGTCCTTCTGGGTGCGCTGTTTACCTGCGTTCAGGCTTATGAATATGCCCATGCAGGCTTCGGCTTCTCGGAAAACATCTATGGTGCGACCTTCTTCATGGCCACCGGTTTTCACGGCTTCCACGTTCTGATCGGCACGATATTCCTGGCAGTCTGCCTGTTCCGCGCTTTGGCCGGCCATTTCAAACCGGAGCAGCATTTCGGTTTCGAGGCAGCCGCCTGGTACTGGCATTTTGTCGACGTGGTCTGGCTGTTCCTGTTTTCCTGCATCTATGTATGGGCAGCCGGCACACCGGCGGCGCACTGACCCGGACTGATCACGGCCGCCGGTGAGGCGGCCGGTCGCTGCGTGTCGAAACCAAGGTTCGAAGAGCTTGGAGAAAACGCCCTATTTCGCACCCGTATCTCCGCTGTCCGCGGGGGTTAAAGGTCGTTGTCCGCGGTGCGGCGAGGGCAAATTGTTCGATGGTTTTCTGAGCCCGGCAAAACGGTGTGCCAGATGCGATCTGGATTTGGAATTTGCCGACAGTGGCGATGGACCGGCGGTCTTCATCATCATGATTGTCGGTTTTATCGTTGTCGGCCTGGCGCTTTGGACCGAGATCAACTATCGGCCGGATTATTGGGTGCACGCCCTGTTGTGGCTGCCCTTGGGGATCATCCTGCCCCTGGCTCTGCTGCGTCCAGCCAAGGGCGTGCTGATCTGCCAGCAATATTACAGGCAGGCTCGGGAAGGGCAGTTGGACGACTGACAGCGATCCGACATAAGCAAAACCCGCTCTAGGTCATGACACCTTCAAGATTTGCTTCACTCAGCGTAGCGGCTCTCATCGGTACCGCAATATTGCTGGCTCTTGGGGCCTGGCAGCTGCAGCGCATGGAATGGAAGCGGGATCTGCTGGACAAATTGCAATCCCGGGCGTCGGCAACGCCGGTACGTCTGGCGCAGGCCGTCGATATGTCGACGCGCAGTGAAGACGATGCTCAGTTTCTCCGGGTGGAGGTCAAAGGTCGCTACCGACATGAGGCAGAAATCCATCTTTACGCAATACAAAACAAACAGGCCGGATGGCTGGTCATCACACCGTTCGAAACCCTCGACGGATTGTCTGTACTGGTGAGCCGCGGTTTCGTACCCGAAGCGCTCAAATCCGCCGACACCCGCCCCGACGGGCAGGCACCCGACCAGGTCTCAATAGTGGCACGGGTGCGATATGGTGAGCGTCAAACCATGTTCCTGCCCGACAATAACCCTGCTACCAATCAATGGTACTGGCGCGACCACAACGCCATGCAGGCGGTGACACGCAAGGCCACCCAGCTCACGACGGTCTGGTTCTATCTCGATCTTGAGGTGCCCGATCATGGTGCTCCGTGGCCACGGCCTCAACCGCTCGCCGCAGCAAATTTGCATAACCGGCATTTTCACTATGCCTTGACCTGGTTCGGCCTTGCCGCCGTGCTTGTGGCTGTCTACGGCGTGTTGTTCCGGTCCCGCATGAATGCTTGATGGCGGCGGGGTATCTGGATAGGGTGCGCCGGCTCGGGGAGGTGCATTGTGCAATATATCTCCACACGGGGATCAGCCCCGGTGCTTGGTTTTGAAGACGTTCTGCTCGCCGGCCTGGCGCGCGACGGTGGCCTTTATGTGCCGGAAACCTGGCCGCAATTTTCAGCACAGGAGATCCGTGCCCTTGCCGGACAGCGTTATCAGGACCAGGTGCTCGCGGTCACCCGGCCACTGATCGACGGCGCCATCCCGGACGATGATCTGGCGGATATGGTGGAGCAGGCCTATGACGGCTTCACCCACCCAGCCGTTGTTCCGTTAAAGCAGCTTTCACCATCTACATGGCTGCTCGAACTGTTCCATGGTCCAACCCTGGCGTTCAAGGATGTGGCCATGCAGCTTCTGGCCCGGTTGATCGACTATGAACTCAACCGGCGCGGCCAGCGCGCAACGATCATCGGCGCCACCTCGGGCGACACTGGTGCGGCCGCCGTAGAAGCCTTTAAGGGCCTGAAATCGGTTGATATTTTCATCCTGCACCCGGAAGGCCGGGTCAGTGAAGTGCAGCGCCGCCAGATGACCACCGTTACCGCGGAAAATGTGCACAATATTGCGCTCCAGGGCACGTTTGACGACTGCCAGACGATCGTGAAGGGCCTGTTCGGCGACCTTGAGTTTCGCGAGAGGATGAACCTTGGCGGGGTCAATTCGATCAACTGGGCCCGTGTCATGGCGCAGATCGTCTATTTCTTTTCATCCGCCGTTGCCCTGGGCGGTCCGGAACGGGCAGTGAGCTTCGTTGTGCCCACGGGTAATTTCGGAGACATCTTTGCCGGCTATGCGGCCAAGCGCATGGGGCTGCCGATCGACCGCCTGGTGATCGCGACCAATGTGAATGACATTCTGGCCCGCACGCTTGCCACCGGCCGTTATCAGCTGGACGATGTGGTGGCGACCATGAGCCCGAGCATGGACATCCAGATTTCCAGCAATTTCGAACGTGTCCTGTTCGACGCCCTGGGACGCGATGGCGATGCGGTGACAGCCCTCATGGGCGAACTGACCGAAGACGGTGGTTTTTCCATCCCCCAGAATGCCATCGGTGCCTTGCGCGCAGATTTTGATGCCGGCCGCTGCGACGAAGCCGCCACGCTTGCTGAAATCGGGTCGACATTCCAGCAGACCGGCGAGCTGGTTGATCCGCATACCGCCGTCGGCCTGGCCGTTGCGCGCGGTTTCGACCACCCTGGGCAGAGCCCGGTTGTTGCGCTTGCAACAGCACATCCAGCAAAGTTTCCCGACGCGGCTCAACAGGCGGCAGGAACGGTGCCCGAGTTGCCGGCGCATATGGCCGATCTCCTTCAGCGCCCGGAACAGATCGAGGTGATGGCCAATTCGCTCGATCAGGTCCGGGCTCATATCGAACAGAGTCGAAATGACAGTTAGAACCACCACCCTGGAAAACGGCCTGCAGGTCGTGTCGCACGAAATGCCCCATCTCCACACGGTTTCACTGGGTGTCTGGGTCCATGCCGGTGCACGCAACGAGACGCCTGAACAACACGGCGTCTCGCACTTTCTGGAGCATATGGCGTTCAAGGGAACGCACCGGCGCAGTGCCATGCAGATTGCCGAAGAGATTGAATCCGCCGGCGGCGATATCAACGCCGCGACCGGTATGGAAACGACCGCCTATTTTGCCAGGGTGCTGAAGGACGACGCCGCCCTGGCGCTCGACGTGTTGTCGGATATTTTGCTCGAGCCCCGTTTCGATCAGGCTGAAATTGAACGCGAGCGCCAGGTGGTCATCCAGGAGATCGGTGCATCCCTTGATGATCCCGACGACCTGGTGTTCGATCTGGCCCAGCACTGCGCTTATCCCGGACAGGCGCTCGGACGGTCGATTCTGGGTACCGTCGACACCGTCTCCGGATTTTCGCGCGACACGATTGCCTGCTACCGTGACACCCACTACGCCGCCCCCTCGATGGTGTTGAGTGCGGCAGGCGCCATCTCGCATGAAAATCTTGTACGCGAGGCGGAAGCAGCCTTTGGCCGGTTTTCAGATCACGCCGGCGCCCCCTGGGCGCCAGGCAGTTTTCACGGCGGCTGTTCCTTGTGTGAAAAACCCCTGGAGCAAACCCATCTGGTTCTGGCGTTTAAGGCGCCGGGCTATACTGACGACGATTTTTATCCCCTGCAGGTGTTCTCTAGCATCCTCGGCGGTGGCATGTCGTCGAGGTTGTTTCAGGAGGTGCGCGAAAAGCGCGGCCTTTGTTATTCCATCGGGTCGTTCACATCCGCCTTTACCGAAACCGGACTGTTTGGTGTTTACGCGGCCACCAGCCCCGATCTGACAGAGGAACTGATGACGGTGCTGACTGGAGAGCTGTGTGCTTTTTCCAGCAATGTCTGCGAAGACGAAGTCAATCGCGCGCGCGCCCAACTCAAGGCCGGTCTGTTGATGAACCTGGAAAGCTCTGCAATGCGCGCTGATCAAATCGGCAGGCAACTGCTGGCTTTTGGCAGGGTGATACCGGTCGAAGAGATTCTGGATAAGGTCGATGCGGTCGATCTGCCTGCGGTGTCGGCCCTGGCCAGCAAGGTGTTCGCATCGGCCCGGCCCGCATTCTCGGCAGTCGGATCACTCGAACGGGTTGCATCTTATGACAAGATCGCGGCACAATTCAGCTGAACCCATACTAATGCGACACGCTCTAGATAGACTTTCAAACACGCGAGGCTGAGGATGGTATTCCTGCGCAGCGTTCCATCGGTTGATACCGGCCCAATCCTGTACGGCGACGGCGTCATGCTGCGGTCGCCACAGATGTCGGATTTTCGCGAATGGTCGGAATTGCGCGAGAAGAGCCGCAATTTTCTGGTGCCGTGGGAGCCAACCTGGCCGCAGGACGACCTGACAAAAAGCGCATTCAGGCGGCGCATTCGGCGATACCAGCAGGATATCCGGGACGACCGCGCCTATCCCCTGTTTGCATTCAGCTCGAAAGACGACAGTTTGGTCGGCGGTCTGACACTCAGTAACGTCCGCCGCGGCGTGGCTCAGGCCTGTTCATTGGGATACTGGGTCGGCGCGCCTTATGCCCGCCAGGGACTGATGACCTCTTCGGTGGCAACGGTAACCAGCTTCGTTTTTGACCAGCTGGGGTTTCACCGTCTCGAGGCCGCCTGTCTGCCGAGCAACGAGGCGTCCATTCGTTTGCTGAGGAAGAGTGGTTTTTCCGAAGAGGGGTATGCCCGGCGTTATCTGAAGATCAATGGCGTTTGGCAGGATCATCTCCTGTTCGCGCTGCTTTCGGGCGATGCGCATCCCTGACCGGGCCCTGACATTTCGATTTGCCGACTGTGCATATCGTTCAAGATGTTAGTCAAATCGAGGCCGGGACTTGTTTTCCTATTCGGGCACCTGTACCAAGTAACACGGGGCTGAACGTGAGGTTAAACCGGTGCCTGCATTGCGCGCACTCATGCATTGCTTTGCCGTCTGCTTATCGATCGTAGTGGTCAGCGCTACGGCCGGAGCAGTCGACATCGTCGATGCCCCGTTCGAGCCCGTCAGCATCGATATCCTCACCATCGCTGAAAAGATTGAAAGAACCGACAGGGAGACGGATATCGAATCCGGCCCCGACGCCACGGGCGCGGTCACCGCCATGCACCTGTCGGCATTGTCGCGCGGACCGAACTATCGCTGGCTGGTCTTTTCAGTGCGCAACGCAGGCGCAATTCCACTCGACTATGTCATTGTTGCAAAGAGAAAATCCTTTGTCGGTTCCGGTATTTTCTGGCCTCAGTTCGGCACTCGCATACTGGTCGATGCGCAAGCCTCTCCCGGATTGCCGCCGCGCATGGAACAGACCAGGACCGCGGACGCCTATTCGTTCAGGGTCGGGTCCAACCAGATCGTCACCTACGCCCTGGAGGTGGCGGGTCCGTGGCCCGACAATCTGAACTTGTGGCAACGCACCGCGTTCGACCGGAAAATGCAGCAGGTTTCGTTCTTCCATGGCCTGTTGCTGGGTATTGCCACTCTGGTGGCGATTTATGTTTCGAGCTTGTTTATCATCAGGCGAAAGCTGATGTTTCCGGCTGCCGCCCTGTTTACATGGTGTGGGGCGGCATTCCTGGCGGTCGATTTCGGCTATCTGCCGGCGATCGCGGATGTGTCGCTGGCGGTTGAATCCAAGATCAGGGCGATTGTCGAAGCGACCATGGCGTTCAGCCTGCTGGTCTCGCTGTACACCTTTGTCGAGCTCCGAAAACGCATTCCCGTAGTCGGCTATGTGGCGCTTGGTGCCATCGCCGGCTGCGCGATGCTGATCGGATATGCCTATGCAGAACCGGCAATTGCGGCGGGCATTGCTCGGGTCGTCATCGTCCTCATTGCGCTTGGCGGTTTGGTGATTGTTCTGAGCCTGTCGCGCCAGGGAGTGATACGCGCACAGGTCGCATTCTCCGCCTGGGTGCTGATCACGATCTGGAGCCTGCTGGCCTTGCTGGCGGCAACCGGCATAGTTGAACACGAACTCATTGGGCCGGGCATGGCCGCCGGTCTTCTTCTGGTCAGTCTGATGATTGCCTTCACGGTGACCCAATATGCCTTTGATGCGGGCGTCATATCGAGCCGGTTCTTTGAAGACAGCGGACGGCGCGCCCTGGCACTTGCCGGTTCCGAACAATGCGTGTGGGACTGGCGCGAAGATCAGGGCTGGCTTTACGTCGGCCAGGAACTGGAGCGCCCGCTCGGTCTCAAACCGGGCGCCCTGTCGGCAGGCGGCCTCAAAGGCTGGCTGGAACTGATGCACCCCGGCGACCGACCGGCCTATGTTGCATCCGTCGAGGCGGCAATCCAACGCGGCAGGGGTAATTTCAGCCAGGAATTCAGACTGCGCCGGCACGACGGGACCTATCGGTGGTACCAGCTCAGGGCGCGTACAATGCCTGGAGAGCAGGGCCGCGCCAGCCGTTGCATCGGAACATTGGCCGATATCACCACGCCCAAGCGGTCCGAAGAGCGCATGCTGTACGACGCCGTGCAGGACAGGCTCACCGGTCTGCCGAACCGCGCCTTGTTCATGGACCGGTTGGAACGGGCGATGCGCCGTTCGCAGGCCGACGATGCGGTCCAGCTGTTCGTTATCGTGATCGATATCGACCGGTTCAAGAACGTCAATGACGGGCTTGGGCATTCGATTGGCGACAGTCTGCTATTGACGGTTGCGCGCCGGCTGCAGAAGTTTGTCGGACCCGATGACACCCTAGCGAGACTGTCCGGCGACCAATATGGCATGATTATCAATGCCGCCTGGCCGGAACGCCAGATGCACGGACTAACCGAGGATATGCGCCAGCACATTGCGCGGCCGGTCGAACTCACACCGCGCGAGGTGTTCCTGACCGCCAGTGTCGGCGTGGCGGAATACATGCGTGACGTGTTGCACGCCCCCGATGTTTTGAAGGACGCTGAAATCGCCCTCTACGAGGCCAAGCGCCGGGGCAAGAACAAAATTGAATTCTTCCGGCCGACGATGCGTGATGACCGCTCGAAACTGATCGAAATCGAGTCCGAGCTGCGCCGGGCTCTGGAGCGCAACGAAATCGAGGTGGCGTATCAGCCGATCTTCAACATCGCGACCGAAAAATTGTCGGGTTTTGAAGCACTTGTGCGCTGGCGGCATCCAAAACACGGTGTTCTTGGACCCGATGAGTTCATCGGCATTGCCGAGGAGACCGGCATTATTATCGAGCTGGGACGGTTTGTCATGGGCGAGGCCGCCCGCCAACTGGGCATTTGGCAGCGTGTCCTGCGGCCGAGTGAACCGATCTTCGTCAGCGTCAATCTGTCGTCACGGCAGGTGCTCGACCAGAACCTTGTTGACGATGTGAGAGCAATCATCAGCCGGGAAGATGTCGCGCGCGGCAGTTTGAAGCTCGAACTGACCGAATCTCTGGTCATGGAGAATGTTGAACTTTCCGCCCAGGTGCTGCGCAAACTCAATGATATCGGCGTCGCCATATTGTGTGACGATTTCGGCACCGGATATTCCTCACTCGCCAATCTTCACCGCTTCTCTTTTGACACCCTCAAGATTGACCGTTCCTTCATCGATACCGATCCTGAAGACGACGAGTCGATGATCATCCTTGAGGCGATCATCATTCTGGCCCACGACCTTGGCATGCGGGTCGTTGCCGAAGGGGTCGAGGCGAGGGAGCAGTTGGATCGCCTGCGCGAGTTTGAATGTGATTTTGCGCAAGGCTTCTATTTCGGCGAACCCCTGAGCCCGAAGGCCGTGGTAGAGGCGTTGGGTGGTCAGCCGCATATGCTGGAACCAAAGCGTCCTCGTACGCCGCGCGGGTTCCTGGGCAAACTGATGCGCGCAGGCGTTGCGGAGACCCCTGACGATCACGCCACACCGTCCGCTGCCGAACAAGCCGAGCCACCCGGTCCGATCGTGCCGTTGGCGCCGTCAGCCGCACCGGAGGCGCCGCCACCGGCGCCCAACACGCAAGCGTCGGTACGCCAGGCACCGCGACGGGACGAGCCGGAGAGGCGCGCACCTCCGCAAAAGCCGATGGCGCCTGAAGCACCGGAGCCGCAAGTGCAGGTGTCACGTACCGGACCGCCGGCTGCAGCCCCTGATGCACCGCCACAATATCGGCCGCCTGTCGAAGTAACTCCGCCGCCGCGAGCCGCGTCACCACGGCAGGTGGCTCCGGCCAGCCGCCCCCCGGCCGCGCCCCAGCCGGAAGAAAAGCAGGGCTGGTTTGCAAGGCTTAAGGGTGGGAAGCCGCAACAGCCCGAGCCGGCACCGCAACCGCCGCTGGAGGCCGCTCCCAGGACTGCCTCCGCGGCTCCGGCCGGTCAAACCACTGCTGCCGAGCCGCTATCGGCCCGCGATGCATACGCAAAGGCGCATGGAGAAGTGCCGCCGGCCGAACGCTCGCCCGAACCCGTGTCCGATCGCCGGCAGACAGGTCAGCAACCGGCTGGCGATGCGCCGCCGATCGACGTGGCGGGACAGCACGAGGGAGCTGAGGAAACGGATCAGAGAAGGTCTGCAATGGAGCGGGCCAGAGAACGTATGGCCACCAGGCCTACCGCACCTCCACCACCGCCTCCCAACGGTTCCGAAAGCCTGCCCGAGCCGGCCGCCTCCGCTGAACAAGACCCTGTACCAGAGGCGCCCAGACAGACGGCTCCAGCGGCTGCCCCTCCACCGCCATCGGCATCACCGGAAATCAGCAATGGTGCGGCAGAACAGGCCGCTGTTCCACAGCAACGCCCGATGGAACCGGCAAGAGAACCCGTTCCAGAACCCGCGCAAGCACCGGTCGAGGTGCCGGCCGAGGCGCCAACCGGAAGCAACGACATTGCCGCCCTGGCCAGGGCGCTTGCATCTGCGCGGTCTGGAATGGCGCCAAAAGCGGAAGATGCCCAGACGCCGGCGCCACCTGTTGCCGAACCGTCGCGGCAACCGCAAAGAACCGGTAATGGTGATTATCCAGGCGCACAGCAGGCCGCACCCGCCGCCCCGGCGCCGCCGGATGAGGACTTCGAACTGTTCGAGCATGACGAACTTGCGCCGGAAGGCGGTCCGGATCGTCAACTGGAAGACCTGGACGCCGGCCGCAAGCGGCCGTCCAAACTTGCTAATTTGCTGCGTCGCAGCCGCAAGAGCCCGACTGCAGCAGATCCCTAGATGTGATCTTTCAGTAGGTTGTTCATACGGTTCCGTATGACCATGAAACGCCCTAAGTCGCTCTAACGAATAAGAAAAATATTGGTCAGGCGTGGCCGGCTTCGCTGGACAGCATGGTCATGTTGATACCCAGCTTGGCCAGGGCCAGATCGTACTTCTTCTCCAGGTTCATGCCGAAAATCAGGTCCTCGTCTGCTTCGCAGTGCAGCCAGCCATTGGCATAGATTTCCTTGTCGAGCTGCCCCGGTCCCCAACCCGCATAGCCAAGCGCCAGCAGTGCATGGCGCGGGCCTTCGCCCGAAGCGATCGCCCGCAACACATCCAAGGTTGCCGTCAAGCCGATCTGCTCGTCGATCGGCAATGTTGATTCAGCGGCGAAATAGTCGGCCGTGTGCAGAACAAACCCGCGCCCCATCTCGACCGGACCGCCAAAATGCACCGGCAGTTCGGATATTTTTTCCGGCAAGCTGATACGTTCCTCTTCGGGAATGATGTGCAGCCGTTCCAGAAGTTCGGGGAAATTGATATTGTCTGCCGCCTTGTTGACGACAATGCCCATGGCGCCTTCGGTGGAATGTGCACACATATAGACCACTGTCCGCTCGAATCTGGGATCACCGATTCCGGGCATGGCAATCAGCATCTGTCCGTCGAGATATGAGTTGTCGTCCTGTTCGGCCATCACCTGCGCTCCTTGAAACAGAGCCTACCCATTTCTCTACCGACGATAAAGGGGTTGAGCATGATTCAGTAATGATTAATCATGGCTGGGCGTCCGAAATTGCTCCAATTTCTAACAAAAGAGTGAGTGAGATTTACCGGAACGCAAGCCCACATTGCTATAGTGTTCTTGACCGAAATCCGTTCCTGGAACCCAGAGCAAAGAATGATGCGCCTTGGTCGATATATGTGTGTTGTGCTGGCGTCGCTGCTTATTGCCGTGCCGGCCGGTGTGGCTTTTGCCGACCAGGCGTCACAATGGACCCAGGTTCTGCACAGCCAGGCGCGCATCGTGCGCGGCATCATGCAGCCCGACGGCGCCATCGAACTCGGTGTGCAGATCCAGCTGGATCAGGGCTGGAAGACCTATTGGCGGGTTCCCGGTGATGCCGGCGTGCCGCCTGAGTTCGACTGGAGCAAATCGAGCAATGTCGCCGATGTGACCGTGCTGTGGCCAGCGCCCGTGCGGTTTCGCGACAGTTTCGGTGAAAGCATAGGCTATCACGACGAGGTGGTGTTTCCCCTGGTCGTCAGACCGGGTGATTGGACCAAGCCGTCGGAAGTGAAGCTGACGGTGCATTATGCGGTGTGTAAGGATATCTGCGCACCGGTGCGCGCGGATCTGGCCCTGAACCTGCCGAGCCAGTCCTCCACTCCGCGTTTTGCCGGGATCATCGCACACTACATGGCCCAGGTGCCCAAGCCTCCCGAACAGGTGACGGGACTGCGTGTTGCCCAAGTCGGCATCGAGCGCACAGCTGGACAGTTACATCTTGTTGTCGATGTGATCTGTGAGGACCCAAGCCGCCATATGGATATTTTTGTCGAGGGCGCGGAGCGTTTCTATTTCAGCTCGCCGAAGGCTGAGCGTGCACCGGCCGCCGGGCAGAAACGGTTTCGTATTCGGGTCGACGGCGCGGCACAAGGAGATACGCTCAGCGGTGAGCGCCTTAGTTTCGTCGTCGTCGATGGCGATAAGCGGCTTGCGCAAGACTGGCGTCTGCAATAACACCCATATTAATGCGATGCGCTCTAGGCGTTCAGCCCGTGTTGGGCGCCGTGCGGTATCATCCAGTTCCCCCCAAAACCATGCGAGGCATGACATGATCAAGGTTGGCGACAAACTGCCTGACGTAACATTCACCACGATGACCGCCGAAGGGCCGCAGCCGGCCACCACTGCGGAGATTTTCGGTGGCCGCAAGGTTGCCCTGTTCGCGGTCCCCGGCGCGTTCACGCCGACCTGCCATCTCAATCACCTTCCCGGCTTTATCGAACAGGCAGACGCGATCAAGGCCAAGGGCGTCGACACCATCGCCTGCGTGTCGGTCAATGACGTGTTCGTGATGAATGCCTGGTCCGATTCGACCGATGCCGGCACCAAGATCAAGTTTCTCGCCGACGGCAACGCGGAGTTTGCCAAGGCGACCGGCCTTGAGCTCGATGCCAGCGGCTTCGGCATGGGCACCCGGCTGCAGAGATTTGCCATGATCGTCAATGACGGCCAGGTGGAAGTCCTGAATCTTGAGCCGCAAGCTGGCAGCGCGGAGGTCAGCTCCGCTGGCGAACTGCTGAACGCGCTCTGATTTGGATCTGGCCAGGTGTGGCTGGAAATTCGCCTGGGACCATAGCCATCGGTGCGGCAGGCAGCGCCCAAGCCCTACCGGTAGCGTTCCAGGGCCATGCGCGCCAGTTCATCAGCACGTTCGTTTTCCGGATGCCCGGCATGGCCCTTGACCCAGTTCCATGAGATCTCGTGGTCGCCGAGAGCTGTCTCAAGACGCTGCCAAAGATCAGCGTTCTTGACCGGCTTTTTGGCCGAAGTCCGCCAGCCGTTCTGCTTCCACCGGTTGATCCATTTGGTGATGCCGTCTCTGAGATAGACCGAATCCGTATAAAGGTGCACCGCACAGGGCCGTTTGAGTGCCTCCAGCGCTTCGATCGCGGCACACAACTCCATGCGGTTGTTGGTGGTGTCTGCCGCGCCGCCACTCAGTTCCTTTTCGGTGTCGTTGTAGCGCAGAATGGCGCCCCAGCCGCCAGGCCCGGGATTGCCGCTGCACGCACCATCTGTGAATATTTCTATGATGCCGCTGCTCATGTCGGATCGATGCCGTATTCCAGGGTGCTCGATACGGAACGATGGAACCTGAGTTTGGCCAGATACTCAATCGGGTCTTTGGGCCGTACCATGGCGCCTTCAGGCGTGTTGAGCCAGTCGTAAAGCCGGGTCAGCAGGAAGCGCATGGCGGAGCCGCGGGCCAGGAGGGGCAGGGCGTCATACTCGGTGCGGTCGAGTTTGCGGACAACCTCATAGGCCGACAGCAGCGCGCGCGCCTTGGTCACGTTGAACGAGCCGTCCAGTTCAAAGCACCAGGCGTTCAGGCAGACCGCGATGTCATAGGCATAGGCATCAGTGCAGGCGAAATAATAATCAATCACACCGGACAGCGTGTTGTTCAAAAACAGCACATTGTCTGGAAACAGATCGGCATGGATCACGCCGCACGGCAAAGCGTCGGGCCAGTTCGCCTCAAGCACGTCGAGCTCGACCGCAAGCTCTTTATAGAGGCCTGGTGAGAAACTGTCGGTCTGAGCACCGCATTGCTCCAGGAGCGGCCGCCAGGATTTACATGACAGCGCATTGGGCCGCGTCATGGCAAAGTCCTCGCCCGCCACATGCATGCGTGCAATGGCGGTGCCAAGGGCGCTGCAGTGCCGGGTGTCGGGCCGGCGGATCCACATGCCTTCAAGAAACGTGATCAGTGCTGCAGGCCGCCCTGCCAGCTGCTTCAGCGCTTGGCCCTGGCGGTCTTTCACCGGCGTCGGGCAGGTAAAATTCTTGAGCGCCAGATGTTCCATGAGCCCGAGAAAGAACGGCAGGTCCTCAAGGGCGACGCGTTTTTCATAAAGCGTCAGGATGAACACGCCGCGATCCGTATGGAGCAGAAAATTGGAGTTCTCAACGCCCTCGGCAATGCCCTTGCACGAAGTCAGCGTGCCGACGTCATATTCGGCCACAAAGCGTGCAAGCTCGTCATCAGGAACTTCCGTATAGACCGCCATGGTCTATTCTGCTGCGGTCTGGCGGAGCTCCCGGGGGATCTTGAAGGAGACGTTTTCCTGTTTGGTGGTGATGTTTTCCAATGTCACATCGAACCGCTCGCGCAAGGCATCGAGCACTTCTTCCACCAGTACTTCAGGTGCCGAGGCACCGGCCGTCACGCCGACCACCCGGGCGTTGGAAAATCCGTTCCAGTCGATTTCCTGGGCGCGCTGCACCAGCACGGCATGTGGACATCCAGCTTTTAACGCCACCTCTACAAGCCGCCGTGAATTGGAACTGTTCGGCGCGCCGACCACGATCACGGCGTCACATGCCTCGGCGATTTCCTTGACCGCTTCCTGCCGGTTGGTGGTGGCGTAGCAGATGTCTTCCTTATGCGGCCCGACAATTTCCGGGAACCGGCGGCGCAGCACCGCGACGATCTCCGCGGTATCGTCGATCGACAGTGTCGTCTGGGTGATATAGGCGAGCGGGCCGGCTTTCGCCTGTTCGAATTTTTCCGCGCCTTCAACGGTTTCCACCAGCCTGATTGCAGCCTCCGGCAACTGGCCCATGGTGCCGACCACTTCGGGATGCCCGTCATGGCCGATCAGAATGATTTCATAGCCGTCCTTGTGGTGGCGTTCGGCCTCGACATGCACTTTCGACACCAGCGGGCAGGTGGCATCGAGATAAAACATTTTGCGTGCTTTAGCGTCCGCCGGCACCGATTTTGGCACCCCATGGGCTGAAAAGATCACAGGATGGTCACCTTCAGGAATCTCGTCCAGTTCCTCGACGAACACAGCACCCTTGGCTTCCAGATCCTCGACTACGAACCGGTTGTGCACGATTTCATGGCGCACATAGACCGGTGCGCCGTATTTCTGCAAAGACAGTTCAACAATCTCGATCGCCCGCACCACCCCTGCGCAGAAGCCGCGCGGGCTGCACATCAGGATTTTCAGGGGCTTTTTTGCAGTGTCGGTCATGGGCGCTGTGCCTTTGTCGAACGGGCAAGTGATTTGGCCGTAATAGAGGCGCAGTGCGGGTGCTTGTCAAGGGAGGGAATGGGTCTCGGCCCGAGGGTTTGCGCTGATATGTGCACCGCCTTCAGGTCGCGCAGAATTTATAGTAAATCGCCTGTTGAAATATGTAATAACATTACGTATAGAGTCATGGAAACTCGCCACGCTTTGTCAGATTGGAGTCTGCCGCCATGAGATTGCTGCTGTTTGTAGGTCTGCTGGCACTGTCGTTGAGTGATACAACGGCTGCCGAAGAGGAGCACCGCGAACTTGGAGTGCACGCCCACGGCCACGGCACGTTCAATATTGTCCTCGATGGCCGAATTCTGGCGATGGAGTTGCAAGCCCCTGGGATGGATATTGTGGGTTTTGAGCATGCAGCGCAAACAGATGCACAAAAGACAGCCATCGCAAGCGCACGAAAAACGCTTGGCGAACCATTGAACGTCGTCACCTTGTCCGCGTCGGCAGGATGCAGGCTTGAGAGTGTGAATGTGGAGCTTCATGGTGAGCATGAAGAGAACAAAGCCCATTCGGAATTTCATGCGGAATATCAGCTCACCTGTGCTGCACTGGACAAGCTGACGGAAATCGCCTTCCCCTATTTTCAACAATTCAAACAGGCCGAGGAGCTGGACGTCACCATCATCGGTCCCCATCGGCAGCAGAAGCTTGAAGTGAATCGTGATAGCGCGACAATCAGCCTAGAAGGTTTCAGGTGACCCCGGAACGGTGATGGCAGAGGCCAAGACAAGCAGGAATGATGGTACAGCATCTGACATCGTGAAGATGTCGGATCTCCGGTTTGCGTGGCCGGGTGTGCGAAAATTTCAGATATCCATTGATGAGTTCGCGCTTGCAACCCGCTCCCGAACGCTGCTTCTCGGTCCTTCGGGAAGCGGGAAATCAACGTTGCTGAGCCTGCTCTGCGGTATCGCCACGCCACAATCGGGCCGGATCGAACTGCTCGGAACCGAGATCACATGCCTTGGCAATGCGGCGCGTGACCGGTTTCGTGCTGAACATATCGGCGTGATTTTTCAGATGTTCAACCTGCTGCCCTATGGCTCGCCGGTCGATAATGTCATTCTGCCGCTCAGTTTTGCCGCGGAAAGGCGCAAACGCGCCCAAGCTTGCCATAATGCGCGCACCGAGGCGAAGCGCATACTCTGCGATCTTGGCATAGAAGGGGACCTGCTGAACGGCGCAGCCTGTGAACTCAGCGTCGGTCAGCAGCAGCGCGTTGCCGCTGCCCGTGCGCTCATAGGATCTCCGGAACTCATCGTCGCGGACGAGCCCACTTCGGCGCTGGACAAGGTGCGTGAAGGGAGTTTTCTCGATCTCCTGTTCGCGCAGGTCGAAGCTGCCGGTTCAACTCTGATAGTGGTGAGCCATGACCAGACCCTCGCGCCGCATTTTGATCAGGTTTTGTTGTTGAATGAAATCGTCAGGCCGGAGCCGCAGCCATGACACTCATTCGCCTTGCCATCCGTTCGCTCGGTAACCGTTGGCTGACTGCGCTGCTGACCGTGCTGGCCATTGCGGTCAGTGTTGTGTTGTTGCTCGGGGTGGAAAAGGTGCGAACCGGCGCCAAGTCGAGTTTTGCCAACACCATATCAGGTACCGATCTCATCATTGGCGCACGCAGTGGTGGGGTTCAACTTCTGCTCTACTCGGTGTTCCGCATCGGCAATGCCACCAACAACATGACCTGGCGCAGTTATCAGGCGATCAGCGAGCATCCGGAAATTGCCTGGACCGTGCCCCTGTCCCTGGGCGACAATCATCACGGCTTCCGTGTTCTGGGAACCCAACCGGGCTACTTCGTGCGCTATAAATACCGGCGGAACCAGACCCTCAAGTTTAATTCCGGCAAGCCGTTCAGCGATCTGTTTGACGCCGTCCTGGGCGCCGATGTTGCTGCGGAACTTGGCTACAAGGTGGGCGATCCCATCATCGTTGCGCACGGGATCGGTAAGATCCGTACCGCCGAACATGATGACAAGCCATTCCGGGTCAGCGGTGTTTTGGCCAAGACCGGTACACCGGTGGACCGCACCGTACATGTCGGTCTGGAAGCGATTGAGGCGATCCATATCGACTGGAGATCCGGCCGGCGGCGGCAGGATCTGAGTGTTACAGCCGATGACGTGCGGAAAATGAAGTTGAAGCCAAAAGCCGTCACCGCTGTGATGGTCGGGCTGAAGTCAAGATTATCGGCCTTCAAAGTGCAGCGATATGTCAACACTTACCGGTCGGAGCCACTGTCAGCCATTCTCCCGGGAGCAACCCTGTATGAACTGTGGGCATTGATTGAAACCGCGGAGACGGCTCTGTCCATCGTGTCTCTCATGGTCGTTGTCACTGCAATCCTTGGGATGATCACCATGATACTTGCCACGTTGAACGAGAGGCGCCGCGAGATCGCAATCCTCCGCTCGGTGGGCGCCGGTCCCCGCACGGTGATCGGCCTGTTGCTGCTCGAGGCCGGCATATTGACGTTTGCTGGTGTGATCACCGGTGTTCTGACAACCTATGCGTTGCTTTACTCGGTCAGGCCTGTCGTGGACAAGGTCTATGGCCTCTATCTCGAAATCACGCCGCCAAGCAGCTTTGAACTCCTGGCGCTTGGGATGATTGTGATCGGTGGTGTCATCGCCGGCCTGTTCCCGGCACTACGCGCCTATAAACGGTCTCTCACAGATGGTATGACAGTCAGGAACTAGAGGTTGACATCGTCAGGGATGAATTTATTGAAGGTAGCACGGCAAGCCGCATCGATGAGGAGTTTTCCAACCATGCGACAGGGAACGAAGCTTTTTACGGTCCTGTTTTTCTGCCTGATAGCCTCGGCACAGGCAGCACCGGTAAAAACACTGTTTTGGGAAGACCTTGTTCCTAAGTTTGAAACCGAACTGAAGGATCCGCTCGCCTCTATGGAGCTCTACAGGCAGCTGGAATTAGAAACCATCGTCTGGGCCAAAACCCTGTCCCCGCAAGAGCGCAGTGCGGAAGAGAACAAGACCGGTGTCGAAGACGCCGAGCACTACGCAAAGCAAATGCGCGAGCAGGGCCTTGACCCGGATCAACTGGTCGAGGACTACTGGAAATGGCGGTCGGAAGCCGAACAACGCAACAAACAGGTGGTGCCGGCATTAAATGGCGCCGACATAAAGATAGCCGGTTACTTGTTGCCGCTGGAATTCTCGGAAACCGGCGAAACCCAGTTCCTGCTCGTGCCTTATGTCGGTGCCTGTATCCACACACCCGCTCCGCCGCCCAACCAGATCGTTTATGTCGAACTCAAGCAATCCTTCAAGGTGAACGGACCTTACACCCCGGTTTGGGTGACCGGGAAAATGAGCACGAAAACTTCGACCAAGGCTCTGAGTTTCGTTGACGGCAGCAACGACATTCCTATCGGCTACACACTCTCGGGTTCAAATGTCGAGCTTTACGAGGATTAAGCCGAACCAAACCGGCGATCGCCGCTACAGGAAAAATCGACAGACGGGTTCGACAAAGTGTTGGAGATGGTCGCCACGCGCACCAATAGATACTGCTCGAACAGGAGAGGTTTCACCGACCTGCTGAACCCGCAGATCCTTGGCTCTCACACCTGTATCCTGCGCCCTTAATCACGCCGGCTCACAACACCGCATCCAGCACGCGCCCGCCTTGACGTATGGCGGTTCGGCCCTATGCTGCTGCCCCCTCAAGATCCCAATTGAAGCGGGCCTTTTGCCCTGGTCAATTTCCAACATACTTCGAGACAAAACCGAATGGGGTGTTCACCCCATACAGCCGGAACATGGTCGTTCTTACCTAGAGTTCATCGCAAACAGCAATGACGCTGAGCGACACAAGATGAACCTGAAAGGAATGAACGATGACCTCGAAATCAATCAAATTGCTTACCGCAGCCAGCCTTGTTGCAGGTGCTGCCTTGGCGACGCAGCCGGCGCATGCAGTTAGTTTCACAAACTGCACCGGAGCCAAGATCCGATTGCATATCTACAACAATGATGATGTGGTGAAGGCGATTGCCCGATCCGGCGGGGTAATTGACATCAACCGGGAACGCGGTTTCAACCCCAGTAACGGTCGTATCGCCATCAAGGTGTTCCAGACTGGCATATTCGACAATTTGAAAATGAGCCAAAGTGGACTTGAGGGCAGCAAGTACTACTCCATCCGCCAAGACCCGAACGGACGGTGGCTGGTGAGCAACCTGCGCTCATGCTACTGACCAATGCTAAGGTAGCTGGCCTTGCTTCGTCCAATGATGAAGGAAGGTCAGCTACCGGTCAGATTCCAAATCTCGCCGTGCGTCCAGCACCGTAAGATGATCCTGGCGCACCCGGTGATGCCTGGTCAGGCTGTTTGAAAGCCGACAAACCAGATAAGAGTACTTGCATCACCTGCGCAGGTAGCCTCACATTAATATTGCCGGTTGTGTGATCAAGCACGAAGTAGGCTGGGCAGTCATGATCAAACCGAATTCGACCGACGGCAAACTGGCGCCAACGGCCAAGTCCGGCCAGAAATATTCTGCAGTTATCGCAGACGATCATCAGATTGTGCGCGCTGGCCTCAGGCTCGCGCTCGAAACACCGGGGCTGGTGGAACCGGACGGCATCTGTGTACTGGAAGAGGCCGGCGATGGACTGTCAGCAATTTCCGCAGGCAAGCGTCATCAGCCCGACCTCATGTTGCTCGATGTCTCCATGCCGCATGCCGGTGGCGTTGAAGTTGTTGTCGAAGTCAAACGGTGGTGCCGGAACACCAAGATCGCCATATTCACCGGCATATCAGCCCCGGGCATTGTTGGAAACCTGGTCGATGCTGGTGCTGACGGACTTTTCTCAAAGGCCGGCCCCAATGAGGTTCTGTATGAAAAAATTCCGCACATTCTTCGGGGCGGGCGATATATCGAGGACCGGTTTCTGCAGATCCTGGAAAACGAACCGCAACGGTCTGTCCTGACCGACCGTGAGCGCCAGACGCTGAATATGATTGTGGCCGGCAACTCCAACAAGGAGATCGCCAATGGCCTGGGGATCAGTGTCAAGACAGTGGAAAAGCACCGCACCAGCCTTATGCAGAAGCTGAACGTGAGTTCCATCGCTCAGCTTATGGCGCGCGCCCTGAAAGACGGCCTGATCGACCCGGCCATCGAACTCTGACATGCTCCTGGTCCGCATCATCGCGCTTGCCTTTGCGGTTTTCGCTGCAGCAGAACTGGCCGCGAAACAGAGCCGCCCAGGGCCCCTCCACCTGAACAGCAGTACCGCTGTCAGAGAACTCGGCTACCACGCCAGTTACCTGGTCGATGATACCGGAGGCCTGACCATGACCGAGGCCGGCGAACTCCATAGGGAAGGTCGGTTCTTGCCCGTTGGCGAGGCGCATTTCGATCTTGGATACTCGAATGATGTGGCATGGATCGTCGTCGAACTGATCAATGACAGTGCAACAGACGCCACCTACATTCTGTCGACCAATATACCGTATGTGCCGTCTATAGATATGTATTATCAGGAGTCCGACGGGATACCACAGCAGCTGCTGAGAAAGCGCCCGGATACGGCATATTCCAACGATCAATTTACCGGATTGTCGGTCGTATCGGCCCAATTTCTGGTCGACGCCGGAGAACGGGGCCGGTTGTTGGTGCGGTTCCAGCCATACGGTATCGGCATATTGCCATTGTCTTTGGAAACACCGGCCAGTTTGTTTCAGGCGGTACAGCGGGATATGGTGGGATTTGCGGCGTTCTATGCGTTCGCCATAACGGCCCTGGCGCTGTTCGTATTGTTCATAGTTGCTTTGCGCAATTCCGGCGGGCTGTATTTCGTTGTTCTGTTCACCCTTTCATTGCTGCTGATTGCCCAGATCGACGGCTTCCTGAACGCTTATCTGTGGCCCGATTACCCGCGCTGGAACCTTGTTGCCAGCTTTCCGTTGCTACTTGCCACTTGTACGGCCAGCTTCGCAACGGCGCGCTACATGGTGCGCACGGCAAGTAAACCCCGGGGCAGCGCTGTGATGGCACCGCTATCAATTGCCTGCCTGACACCGCTTGCCCTGACGCCGCTGGTTGAGGTCATCTGGCTCATTCCACTCGGATTTGTGCTGCTGTTGCTCAGCATGGCGGCACTGTTCTATGGCAGCATTGTCTGGGCACGGGACGTGCCGGCACAGCATATCTTAGCTGTGTTCATCAGCCTGGCGATGTTTCTGGTGATCGGCGGTACGGTCTACTTTGTTGTGGCCGGTTCTTCCATTGTATCGTCGCAATCCCACCTTTTTGTCAAAACTCTCTACGCCGGCGGCAGTACTGTCATCATGGTGTCGTTCGCAACACATCTCACCGCCCTGGAACGCAACTACCGGGCGTCTCTCGCCCGCGAGCTTGAGGCAGTCAAACGGGATGCGGAGTTGAACGCCGGGCTACTGGCATCGGAGCGCAAGTATGCGCGCGCCCGGGATATCGCCGCAAAACGCCAGCATCAGCTCGCCGCCGCATCCCATGATCTGCGCCAGCCCATCTCCTCTTTGCGGCTGACACTCGACGGCATCGCGGGTGAAAGCGACATGGATGTCAAACAGAACGTCGCCCAGGCATTCGACTATCTTGAGCAACTGGTGACACGCCATATGAGCGCTGCCAAGTCGGATCACGACATACTGCCCCATCACGAGTTGGACGAGACATTTTCAGCGGGGCTGGTGGTCGACACGGTTGCTGAGATGTTTCAGGAGGAGGCAATTTCCAAGGGGCTCAAACTGAAACGTGTCGATAGCACGTTGGAGACGACGGCCGGGCCGGTGGCGGTTATGCGAATTGTCAGCAATCTGGTTTCAAATGCGGTGAAATATACCGACCGCGGCAAAGTTCTGGTCGGATGCCGTCGAACGCATGGCGAGGTTCACATCGATATTCTCGATACCGGCGAGGGCATGACCCGCGAAGAGCTCGAACTGTTTTGCGGCAGGAACAGCAAAGGCCCGTCGTCGAGCGGAGATGGGCTAGGCGTCGCAATTTGCTTCGAGCTTGCGCATCAGCATGGCTACGGGCTGGACGTCAAATCGGTGAAAGGACGCGGCACCCGATTTCGTCTGAGCCTGGCGCGTGTCCCATAAGAATCGTCGAGATCGGTATTGCACTCCAGATTGTTTCAATTCTTGTAGTCCGCCGCGTCGAAGTTCATGACCGTGCCCCAGGCGCTTCAGGCTGTTTGCTCAACTGGATTACGGGCAGAGCTTGTTCGTCCATTTACCGGCATTGTCGCCGTGGTTGCAGATCCACCGCTGCCAGACTTCCGTCACGTACCAGCCTCCATCACCCTCTTTAATGGCGATCACCGTCTCCTCTGCGCGAATGGAGTCGTCAGGAAGGTTTGTGGCCTTGACGGCCGCACGGAACGTTTCCTCGCTTCTCCAGACATGTACCTTCACGTCTGGTCCGCCGTCCAGCGCCTCCAACGGACCTGACAGCATCGCGCCGACAAGTTCCGCTGCGGTGGCCGCTTTGTTTGGCGACCACTTTGCGGGATCTATACGCTCCCAACCTGGCGCGAGCGGGTCTGGACCTAAATAGATGCCGCCATCCGAGGCCAACACGACATTTGAAGCAGATATCAAGGCAGCGGCAATCAACAAAAGACAGTTTTTCATTTTGATGCTCCTTGGAATTGTTGGGAATGCTTGTGTCTTTGGTGATAGCCGGCCCTTCATGTTTGGTGACAAAAATGCACCTGACAAGTGACATGAATGTGAAAAAATCAAAATAGTTTGTATTTGTGCCTGGCCACTCTCACTGATTGGTTCAGTTCCATTGTTAGTGCACTGATGATCTCGGTTCAACTAGACCAAGGGCCCGAATGCTCAGAGATCCTTAACCAAGGGCGCGGCGTGGCGGGTTACCTCGCAATCGTTGACGAACATTGTCGACTCCAAAACGTCTGTTCCTGGCAGGTTGGCTATCCCCGTTCAGACGACACGATAGCTGCGTCCGGTGTTGGTCACCAAGTGGACGTCCACATACTCACCGTGATCGGTTCAGGCTGATCTTGTTGCCACTTTTGGAGCGCGTCTCAAACAGCTTATTCGGTATTGCGGCCCCAGCTATGAAACCGCGTCGAATATGCACCGCTTAGCCGCTTCCCTCAGCGGTGCCTCATAATCTGACCATTCCCCGCGCCAGTGATGGTGATCGGTGGAAGGAATTTCTGAATCATATCCCAGTCCATCTTCACTGCACGGTCCGCTGTACGCCATTTCATTCCAAGACTACTCGCGCCGCCTTGACATGGAGCATGGTGGCCCTATGCTGCCGCTCGTGCATCAGACTGCACATACGGCCACGAAATCAGGTGTCCAACCCTTGCGGGAGAGGTCGGATGAAAACCCGGCGCCGAAGGAGCAACCGCCCCGGAATCTCTCAGGCAAAAGGACCGCAAGGGGTTGCCGCTCTGGAAAGCAGTTGCGCGCGTTTGCACAACTCACCGAAGGGGTAATCTCAAACCGCTCGAGCGGCTTTGGGTTAAACTCTCAGGTTCTCCGACAGAGGGGGCGCAGCAGGATCGTCGATCCCGCGCGTCTGCAATTTGGAGAACCGGCATGAGCCCTGATGCACCTGTTGATACGCACTCCGACATACAGCACACCCCGCTCCATGACCTGCATGTGAGCCTGGGCGGCAAGATGGTGCCGTTTGCCGGCTATTCCCTGCCGATCCAGTATCCCACCGGCATCATCACCGAACATACCCACACCAGGACCGATGCCGGCTTGTTCGACGTGTCCCATATGGGTCAGGCCTGGCTGCGCGCACCGGGTGATGTGGCTACCGTTATGGAAAGGCTGGTGCCGGGCGAGCTTCAGAAGCTTGGGTCCGGGCGTATGAGATATACTCAGCTGCTCAACGACGACGGCTGTATCATTGACGATCTGATGATCACCAAATTTGCGCAAGACGATGGTTCGGATGTTTTGCTTCTGGTGGTCAACGGCGCCTGCAAAGACGGCGATTTTGCACATATCGCGGATGCTGTTGCCGGCGACGCGGAACTCGAATTATTGCCCGACCGGGCTTTGATGGCTCTGCAGGGACCAAAGGCTGCAGCAGCCCTTGGAGGACTGCTCCCAGATGTCGCCGACATGCCCTTCATGTCCGCACGGAAGATCGAGTATGAGCTCGTCGACCTGATTGTCAGCCGCTGCGGCTATACCGGCGAGGACGGCTTTGAGATATCGATACCGCGTACACCGGCACCGGTCTTTGCCCAGCGCCTGCTTGACCAGCCCGGTGTTGCACCGATTGGCCTGGGCGCGCGCGATTCGCTCCGCCTGGAAGCCGGTCTTTGCCTCTATGGCAATGATATCGATACCACCACAACGCCGATCGAAGCTAATCTCACATGGTCGATCGGCAAGCGCCGGCGCGAAGAGGGCGGATTTCCGGGTGCGGAGCGCATATTGAACGAAATTGCCAACGGGCCGGGCAGGGTGCTTGTCGGGCTGACGCCCGAGGGCCGTGCGCCTGCGCGTAACGGCGCTGTGATCCAGTCCGGCGATGGCCGCGAAATCGGCATGGTCACCAGTGGATCCTTTGGACCGACTTTTGGCGGACCGGTCGCCATGGGTTATGTCGAGGCAGCGGCGTCTGCCGAGGGCACTGACGTTCAACTCATGGTGCGCGGCAAATCCTTGCCGGCAAAAATTTCGCCGCTGCCCTTCGTACCGCACAATTATTACAGGGCGCCGGCCAAGTGACCTGCATGTATCATCCAGACTTGAGAGCTCAATCGAAAATGGGAGAGACTTATGAGTGACGTAAAATACAGCACCGACCATGAGTGGGTGAGGATCGAGGGCGATATCGCGGTGGTCGGTATTACCGATCATGCCCAGGAGCAGTTGGGCGATGTGGTGTTCATCGACCTGCCTGACGTTGGTGCCGAGATGGAGAAGGGTGGTGACGCAGCCGTGGTCGAATCGGTCAAGGCTGCAAGCGATGTCATTGCCCCGCTGACCGGCGAGGTGATTGAAGTTAATTCTGCACTTGAAGACGATCCCGCAAAGGTCAACGCCGATGCGGAAGGTGACGGCTGGTTCCTCAAGATCAAGATGTCGGATACCTCCGAACTCGACGGTTTGATGGATGCGGACGCCTATAAGGCATTTGTCGAATCCGAAGCCTGAACCAACACCAATCAACGAAGGTACTCCTCATGTCGCAGACACGACCAGGCTTGGCAGATCTCGAACCGGGCGCAAATTTCATTCATCGTCATATCGGCCCGGGTGAGCCCCAGATAGCTGAAATGCTCGGTGAGCTGGGGCTTGGTTCGCTCGACGAACTGCTCGACCAGGTGGTTCCCAAGGCAATCCGAAGCACCGAGCCGATGGCGCTGGCGCCGCCCAAGAGCGAGCGCGAGACCCTGTCTTATCTGCGCAAGATGGCCGGCCGCAACGTCGCCTATACGTCGATGATCGGCATGGGTTATTACGGTTGCGTCACGCCCAAGGTGATCCTGCGCAATGTGCTGGAAAACCCCGGCTGGTACACTGCCTATACGCCTTATCAGGCGGAAGTCAGCCAGGGTCGGCTCGAGGCACTGCTCAATTATCAGCAGATGGTGTCGGATCTGACCGGCCTTGAGTTGACCAATTCCTCACTGCTCGATGAAGGCACGGCCGCGGCTGAGGCCATGGCCATGGCCAGCCGCACCGCCAAGTCCAAGTCGGACACCTTCTTTGTCGATCAAGACACTCATCCACAGACCATCGCCGTGATCCAGACCCGTGCCGCGGGCTTCGGCTTCGACATCGTGATCGGCGATCCCATGACCGATCTGAAAGCCGACGAGGTCTTTGCAGCGCTCCTGTCCTACCCCGGAACCAGCGGCGAGGTGCGCGATTTTCGCGATGTCATCGCCAGGCTGCACGAGGCCAAGGCGTTTGCCATCATGGCAACCGACCTTTTGAGCCTTGCCTTGTTGACGCCGCCGGGCGAACTGGGTGCCGATATTGCCATCGGCAACTCCCAGCGCTTCGGCGTTCCCATGGGCTATGGCGGGCCTCATGCAGCCTTTTTTGCCACCCGCGACGCGTTTAAGCGGTCCATGCCGGGGCGGATCATCGGTGTTTCGGTGGACAGTGCCGGAAACCGTGCATTGCGCATGGCGCTGCAGACCCGCGAGCAGCATATCAGGCGCGAAAAGGCGACCAGCAATATCTGTACAGCCCAGGTTTTATTGGCGGTTATTGCCGGATTTTTCGCGGTTTATCACGGCCCCAAAGGCATCCTCAAGATGGCCAACCGGGTGCACCGGCTGACCCAGATCCTGGCCGAGGGATTGCGCCGCCTGGGGTACAGCGTGCCGACCGAGAACTTCTTCGACACGATCACCGTCCATGTCCCCGGACAGGCTGCGCGCATTGCCGCCAAGGCGCGTGAAAAGCGCATCAACCTGCGCATCATCGACGCCGACCATCTGGGCATTTCCTTTGACGAAACCACCCGCCGCAGCGAACTCGAGCGGTTATGGGTGTGTTTTTCGACCAATGCGGCGGCAAAGATATCGATCGATGGCATCGATGGCGATTTGTCCGACAACATTCCCGCCGATCTGCAGCGCACCAGCGACTTTCTGACCCATCCGATCTTCAGCCTGTATCACGGCGAGACCGAGATGCTGCGTTATCTCCGCTGGCTGCAGGTCAAGGACATCGCCCTCGACCGGGCGATGATCCCGTTGGGCTCATGCACCATGAAACTCAACGCCACCACCCAGATGATCCCCATCACCTGGCGAGAATTCGCCCATATGCACCCCTTCGTGCCGCTTGACCAGAGCCAGGGCTATGAACAACTGTTCGAAGAGATTGAAGCCATGTTGTGCGAATGTACGGGCTTCGACGCGGTCTCCCTGCAGCCCAATGCCGGCAGCCAGGGCGAATATGCAGGCCTCCTGGCGATCCGCAAATACCACGCCAGCCAGGACCAGGAGCGTCGTAATATTTGCCTGATCCCGGCTTCGTCGCACGGCACCAATCCGGCAAGCGCTGTCATGGCCGGCCTGCGCGTGGTTGTCGTGCAATGCGATGATCACGGTAATGTGGATGTCGAGGATCTGAGGGCCCGGGCGACCGAGCATCGCGATAATCTTGCCGCCCTGATGATCACCTATCCTTCGACCCATGGGGTGTTCGAAGAGGCAATCCGCGAGATCTGCGAAATTGTCCACGAGAACGGTGGCCAGGTCTATCTTGACGGTGCCAATCTGAACGCGCTTCTTGGTGTCGCCAAGCCCGGCGATATCGGCGCTGATGTCAGCCATATCAACCTGCACAAGACCTTCTGCATTCCCCATGGCGGCGGCGGTCCGGGCATGGGGCCGATCGGCGTCAAGGCGCATCTGGCGGCATTCCTGCCCGATCACCGGGTGGTCGAAGGCGTCAACCCGGCTGCCGGCAATGAGGAAACCATCGGCCAGGTGTCGGCCGCCCCCTGGGGATCGGCATCGATCCTGCCGATTTCCTGGGCCTATATCGCCATGATGGGAGCCGAAGGCCTGCGCCAGGCAACCGCGGTCGCCATTTTGAGCGCCAACTACATCGCCAAGCGCCTGAGCCCGCATTTCCCGGTGCTCTATACCGGTGCAAACGGCTTTGTCGCCCATGAGTGCATCATCGATCTCAGGCCGATCAAGGAAAGTTGCGGTATCACTGTGGAGGACGTCGCCAAGCGTCTGGTCGACTACGGTTTCCATGCACCCACCATGTCGTTCCCGGTGCCCGAAACCATGATGATCGAGCCGACCGAAAGTGAAGCCAAGCGGGAACTGGACAGGTTCTGCGACGCCATGATCGCGATCCGCGAGGAGATTACCGAGATCGAGCAAGGCACCGCTGACGCGGAGAACAATGTCGTGCGCAACGCACCCCACACCCACAACCTGTTGTTGGACGAGTGGTCTTTGCCCTATTCCAAGCAACAGGCGTTCTTCCCCTTGCGATCGCTGCGCGACGACAAGTACTGGCCGCCGGTGGCGCGCGTCGACAACGTCCATGGCGACCGCCACCTGATCTGCTCCTGTCCGCCCATGGAGAGTTATCAGGACGCGGCCGAGTAGGGCCGGGGCGATCACGAAATATTGTGCGGTCAGCCCGGGCCAGCACCGGCATGGCGCTGCTATAGTCTTATCGTTCAACCGGTAAGGAGAGTGGCGTCATGTCTTGGCTTAGGGCCTATGGAGTGAGTGCGGCGGTGCTGGCGGGTCTCTTATGCGGCACCACAATGGTGGCAGCAGATGACACCGCGAGGTTGACCAAGGTCCTCAATGCGCAATGCAAGGTCTGTCATGTCGAAGGCGGCAAGGGTGGTCCGATCAAGCGTGAAGACCTGGCCTATTCCTCCGACAGCTATATCACCGGCGTCATATTGAACGGCTTGCCGGATAAGGGCATGGAAGCCAACAGTGCAGCCCTGAGCGCTGAAGATGCGGCCTGGCTCACCGGTGAATTGCGCAAGGGTGCACTGGAATAATTCGCAGAACGGTTCCGAATAAACGGACCCCATATGTCAGGGTGAAGCCCAAAACAAAACCCCGCGGCACGGCGGCAGCGGGGCTTCTTGTCCTCGTTGAAGTTCAGGCTGGGCTCTAGTTCAGCTTCGCCTGTACGTCCTTGATGCCCTGGTCGATAAGCGCATCGGCTTTCTTGCCCTTGAGCTCGGTTGCGATCAGCTTTTCCGCCGCAGCGATTGCCAGATCGGCGGCAGCCGCCTGCACGTCCTTCAGCGCCTGGGCTTCCGCCTGGCCGATTTTCTCCTCCGCCATGCGGGTCCGCCGTTCCAGCGATTCCTGCAGTTTGGCGCGGGCGTCTTCAGCAAAGCGTTCAGCTTCATGCATTGCCTGGGTGACGATGCCTTCGGCTTCCTTTTCCGCATCGCGCTGCCGGCGTTGATAGTCGGCAAGGACTGCTTGTGCTTCCTCGCGCAACTTTTGAGCATCTTCAAGCTCTTTGCGGATCGCATCGGCGCGGTCGTCCAGAGCCTTGGTCACCAGCCCCGGAACTTTCAGATAAACCAGCAGTCCGACAAATACAATAAAGCTGACCAGAACCCAGGTTTCAGGTTTTGCAAGGAATTCCATGACCCTCTAACCCTTCAACACTTCGTTGATCGCCTTGGTGACTTTGGCCTTGGTGATCCTGCCGCCGATCATCTGGGTGACGATGCTGCCGCTGGTGTCTGAAGCCACTTCCTTGATCTGCGATATGGCCGCCGACTTGGCTTCGTCGATGCGGGCTTCCGCGTCGGCGGTCTTGGCTGACAATGTCGCCTCGACTTCGGACCGCAGGCGCTCGGTTTCGCCGTTCAGCTTGTCGCGCGTTTCCTGGGCGATTGCATGGGCCTTGGCTTTGGCTTCCGCAAGGGCTGCTTCATAGGCGGCGAGCGCTTTTTCCGACTCTTCCTTCAAGCGCACCGCCTCGTCGAGGTCGGCGGCAATCCGGTCCCGGCGCTGTTCGAGGACACCGCCGATACTGGGCAGGGCCAGACGCGACAGCACCATGTAGAGCGCGAAAAACACGATTGCCAGCCAGATCAGCTGCGGCGGATAGCTGGAAAAATCCAACTGTGGCATCGGACCTATACTCTGGTTGCCGGCAACGGACCACGATCAGCCTTCGGCGTTACGTGTTCCACTGGCGGGATGCCGCCGGGTATGGCGGCGATTGGATTCACTGGTTCTGTTTTTAAGCGTTCGACTAGAACACAAACAGGATGATGAACGCCATAACCAGTCCGAACAGGCCGGTGGCTTCTGCGAGCGCAAAGCCGAGCAGCAGGTTGGCGAACTGGCCACCGGCCGCAGCCGGATTGCGCAGGGCACCCGACAGGTAACTGCCGAAGATCTGGCCAATGCCCACACCCGCGCCTGCAAGCGCGATACACGCGATGCCGGCACCAATCAATTTTGCGGCTTCTGCCTCCATTTTGGGAACTCCCTAATTTGCTGTGTGTTGAAAGATGATTAGTGATGCATGTTCAAGGCGTCGTTCAGGTAAATGCAGGTCAACACCGCGAAGACATAGGCCTGCAGGAACGCGACGAGAATTTCAAGACCGGTGAACGCCACCATAAAGGCAAGCGGCATCCATCCACCCAGTACGCCCAGGGCGACGACGAAGCCGGCGAACACCTTCAGCATGGTGTGTCCGGCCATCATATTGGCGAACAGTCGGACCGACAGGCTGACCGGGCGGGTGAGGTAGGAGATGACTTCAATGACCACCAGAAGCGGCAGCATGACCATCGGGATGCCCGACGGCACGAACAATTTGAGATATCCAACGCCATGCTGGATAAAGCCCAGCACGGTCACACCGATAAACACCGACAGCGCCATGGCGAAGGTGATGATGATATGGCTGGTGACGGTAAAGGAATACGGCACCATGCCCATCATGTTGCACGCCAGGATGAACACGAACAGTGTGAAGATGAAGGGAAAGAACGGCCGGCCTTTTTCGCCGACCACGTCGCGCATCAGGTTGGAGATGAACTCGTAAGCCAGCTCGCCGACCGACTGCAGCCGTCCGGGCACGAGTTTCTTCGATCCGACCATGAGCACCAGCGCCACCACAAGCGCTGAGATCACCATCCACAAGCTGGCATTGGTGAACGATGCATCCAGGCCGCCCAGTTTGATCGGCACCAGCGCATGCACCTCGAATTGGTGCATCGGATCGACCGCAAGGCCGCCGCCGGTATCTGTGTCTGCTTGAGACGCCACTTGACCCCTCTCCCGTCATGTCCCGCGGTCCTGGTTGCACCGCCGGGTTTGTCTTCCCCTAAAGCTCCGCGGAATCCTGCCGCGACGCTTCTTCAGCCTGTCTGCGGGCTTCTTCGATCTTTGCCGCCCGAACCACATTCATTATGCCCGCCGCCATGCCCAATGGCAGCATGATCAGGAGAAACAATGGGCTGGTTCCCAGCCACCAGTCGAGAAAGTAGCCGATTCCGAAGCCAACCGCTATGGCGCAGACCAGATCGACGGCAACTTTAAAGCCGAATCCCAGTGCCGCACCGCGTTTCTCTGACTGCTGATCCCCTCTTTGATCCGCTTTATGCGCCTGCTTGAGGCGTCGATCCAGCTCTCCCAACCGGTCCTGCGAATCTCGATCACGATCATCGCTCATGGCAAGTTCTCACAAAAGGTGAGTTTCCTCGTCGCTGTTGGAAGGATGCGGTTCGAAACACCCTGAAATCGCGCGCACCATAGTGCGGGCACCAAGGGGTGTCAAGGCAGGTCAGGGGGCAGGTAACGCATTGATTCTTGGATATAAAATGGCATTGAGGCAGGATGCCGCAATCACCACAATCCAGTCGGGCGCAAATTCGGCGCAGTGTGTCGGTTAAACTCGATTGCATCATGGCGGGATTTGTCAAAAATGACGACGCATATCCTGCCGTAAACCCGCGACATCGAGGAATTGACCATATGATCCTCACACGGTTCCGCCACGCTTTTCTGATTGCCGCATTTCTGGCCGCCGTCCCGTTTGGAGTGCTTGAGACGCACGCTCTGGACGGTCTCAAGCGCACCGAGTTGCGCCGGGTCGATCTGACCGGCACCCAAGGTACCGAAGTCATCACATCGATCCTTGAGGCAGCACCGGGCGCTGGCATTCCGCGCCACACCCATCATGGCGATGAGTTTCTTTATGTGCTTGAGGGCGGCACGATTGAGGTCCCGGGCAAGGCGCCTATGCACCTCAAAACCGGCGACACATTGCACTTCCCGCGCGGTCTTGCCCATGGCGGCTTCACCGTGGTTGGCGATGCGCCTATCAAGGCGCTCACCATTCATGTGGTGGACAAGGGCAAACCGCTTATGGTGCCGGTGGAGTAAGGTCCCGCCAGGGGTCAGGCTTCAAAAGTCACCCGGCCGCCGCAGATCGTCATCACCGGCTGCACCTCGCCCAGTTGTTCTGGATCGTGCGTTTCCAGATCGACCGGCATTACCACCATATCCGCCATCATACCGGTCTTGAGCCGGCCCTTGCGTGTCTCGTTGAACTCCGCATAGGCGCCATCACGGGTATAGGCTGCAAGTGCGTCAGTCAGGGTCTGGCGCTGTTTACCCCAGGGGCCGGGCAGGTCCTTGGTGGCGACGGCAGCTTTGACCGAGAGCATCGGCTCGACCGGGGCGACCGGCCAGTCGGACGCAAAAATCAATGTCGCTCCAGCGTCACGCAGGCTCTGCCAGCCAAAGGCCAGTGGCAACTGGTCGTCGCGCAGCAAGGAGTTTGGCGGCGGTGCTGCGAAAAACCCACCGAGCGGGGAGTGCAGGGGTTGCATGGAGGCGATGACGCCAAGTGCTGCGAAGCGCGGCAGGTCATCGGGATGCAGCACTTCGATATGCTCCACCCGGTGGCGTGCGTCCCGGTGGCCATTGGCCGTTTGCGCGGCTTCATAGCCATCCAGCGTGCGGCGCACGGCGGCATCACCGATCGCATGGACCGAGATCTGCAACCCCATGGCATCGCTCTTGATCGCTGCTTCGTTGAAATGCTCTGCGGAAAACAGGTCCTCGCCCCGGCACTCCGGGGTGTCTGGATAATCTTCCAGCAGGAAGGCGGTACGCGATTCGATCACCCCGTCCATGAACATCTTGACCCGGCCTGACCACAGCATGTCGCTGTTATAACGGCGCTGCATCTCAAGCGCTTCTTCAAGTTTGGAAACCGGGTGGAAGGTCTTCAGGTGAAACGGGATTTGCGTGCGGCACAGAAGATCACCCGACCTGTCGAGTTCATCCAGAAGTTCAAGCTGATAGAAATTGCCATCCATATTGTGGATCGAGGTGATACCGCAGGCGGCGCAATGTTTGAGACCGGCTTTGAGAACGTCCAGGTCGGTCGCCCGCTCAGCAGCGCTTGCCGGCGGGTCGGGATCATCTCCGGTGGTGTAGCCAAGTGCATCGCGGCCACCAAGCGCTGTCAGGGCGACGACCGGCCCGAAGGCACCGGTCTCGCGCAATTCGCCCTGGGCCAGGCCGTCTTCGCCCATGACGATTTCACACCCCACACCGGCGTCGCCGCCCCTGAGAATGCCCGCCAGTTCAAGCGCCTGGCTATTGGCCCAGACCGTATGATGGTCCGGCGCCATCATGGCAAAAGGTCTGTCCGGCATCACCTGATCGAGGTCGTGGCGGGTGATCACCCGCTGCTCATTCAAGATGGCGTAGTCGGCACACACAGCATAGACCAACTGCTCGTCGGGCCGCTCGCTGGCACGGCGCTGGACCACGGTTGTCAGTGCGTCATGACCTTCGATACCGGTCAAATTCAGGCAATCGAGTTCCGCGGATCCGCCGAACAGGTGCAGATGACTTTCGATGAAGCCGGGCAGCACGGTGCCGCCTGCGGCATCGACCACGCGGGTGTCGGGTCCGCGCAGATTGTCCACCTGGTCGGCCGTACCAACCGCCATGATCAGTCCGTCGCGCACCGCCACAGCCTCTGCACCCGGATTGTCATTGTCGAAGGTGATGGCCCGGGCGTTGGTAATAATCAGATCGGCGCTGTCAGACACGTCATGGCTCCCGATTGTCCAGAGAAATCATATTGGTAGCGGTAGTTTCGGGGATGAAGCTGGGGGCAGATCACCGCCCCCAACAACAATTTTCCAGCCTAGTCGGCTGCAAAGCAGTAAAGCAGTCCGGCGCCGCCGGTGCTGACAAGGTTTTCCTGGCTGCAGCCGCGCGAACCATGGGCGGATGTCCACGAGGTCTTGCCGCCGCCATGGCGGTCGTGATGCCCGACCTGCGCACTGCCCTCACTGGAGCTGGTCCAGTTGCTGCAGGTGTGGTCGCCTTTTTCCCAGGGGAAATAGGCCGTGCCGTCATCTTTGGAGCCGGTCAGGATGTCATGACGGTTGGGTTTGTCTCCGCGGCCATTCACCTGGTCGCCGTTCTCGTCAAGGGCTGTGCGCTTGACGATGTTCGGGCTGAGGTGAAGCATATCGAGATCGACGGCGATCAGTTCGCCGCGGGCATTGTACCAGGGACCGGACCCGATCCTGTCGCGCGCGGAGATGCCGCGTCCTTCCTTGACCTGGGTGCTCAGATAAGCCCGCCATTTGCGGCCCTTCGAGCCGGCCGCCTCGGCAAGCTTCGTGCAATGTGCGTCAGCGCCTTCAAGACCGCCGAGATTTGCGCCCTGTCCGATGCCGACACTGGTGATGAAGAAACCCATCGATGGATCTCCGGCTGCTGCCAGTGGCGTGCTTGCGACAAACACCACGCCCGCCGCCGCCATTGTTTTTAAGATGTTCATGTTCGTTTCCCTTCCCTGTTGGGCATCTGACCAGCATAAGCATGGCGACGGAAGCTGACACAGATTCTTTGTTATCAAGTTGTAACATTGCAGTGATAGCTGTCTTAAGCGAAATCTGCGAATGCAGCTTTGAGACACGCTGTAGGTGTCTGGAAAACAAATAGGGACAGACAATGCAAAACATCGTCACACTCGTGGACCTGGATGACGACAGTTCCTGGCGCAAGGCGCTGCCCACGGCGATAGATTATGCAAGACACACAGGCGCGCGGCTCCACGTCCTGACCATTGTGCCAGATGGTCTGCTCAAGATGACCGTGGTGGCCCAGCTCATACCAGAGGATTTCCAAAATAAGGTCGTTGAGGACGCACGGCAGCGGTTGGCCACGCTTCTGAAAGAACACGCCCAGGCCGATGTGCAGCTCGCACAGGCCGTGCGTTTCGGCAGCATCTACAAGGAAGCCCTGCGGTTCGCCCGCGAGGTTGGCGCCGAACTGATTGTGGTGGGCGCACACAAGCCCGAATTGAAGGATTATCTCCTGGGCCCGAATGCCAGCCAGATCGTCCGTCACGCAACCTGTTCGGTGTGGGTCGTGCGCGAATAGCGAGCCAGCCGGCACGTCCGCCACGGGCAAATTGTATGAGTTAATCCCAGTCCGGCGAGATATCGTAGTCGCAGATCCGCATGTTGCGGGCGCGCAGGTCACTGATCGTCGCCATATCGTCGTCGGCCAGTTCAAAATCGAAAATTGTCAGGTTTTCCGCCACCCGCGCAGGTGTTTTTGTGCGCGGGATGCAGATCACGCCGGGTTGCTGGACGTGCCAGCGCAACACGATTTGTGCCGGGGTCCGGCCATATTTTTCAGCCAGCGCGGTGATCGGCTCACCGCCCAGAAGGTCGCTGCCGCGGCACAGCGGACAATAAGACACCACCGCCATGCCATGGCGGCGGCAGGCCTTAATGACGATGTCCTGGTCGAGCATCGGGTGATATTCGATCTGGTTGCAGGCCAACGGGTGGTTCGAATGCGCCACCGCCTCCTCGATATGGCGCACGGTGTAGTTCGACACCCCGATATGGCGCGTCATATCCTGGTCGAGAACCTCGTTCAGCGCCTTGATTGAGGTTTCGACCGGTATGGTCTTGGACGGCCAGTGGATCAGCGCAAGGTCGACCCGCTCGACCCCCAGCCGCCCAAGGCTTGCTTCGACCGAGCGCTGCAGGTCGCCATCGGCAAGATCCGTGTGCCAGATCTTGGTGGTCAGGAAAATCTCGTCGCGCGACACGCCGGATGCACGCATGCCCTGGCCGACCGCTTCTTCGTTTTCATAAAGTGTCGCGGTATCGATATGCCGGTAGCCGGCCACCAGGGCCTGTTCAACCATGCGTGCTGCGTCTTCGCCTTTCAGCGTCCAGGTACCAAACCCTATGGCTGGGATATGCGCACCGTTTGCTTTGACCAGATGCATAGCGTCCGCCTCCTCTGTGTGTGAGGTACCTCGATTACCAAATTCGCTGAAGTTTACAGGCAGCAGGCACCCCAAGTCACCCTGCTTCGCGGTAGGCCTCTGCCGTCTCCAGATCGACCGACACCAGCTGGCTCACGCCACGTTCCGACATGGTGACCCCGAAAAGCCGGTGCATCTGCGACATGGTGTAGGGGTGGTGGGTGATGATCATGAACCGTGTGTCGGTGGTGTTCAGCATCTCGCGCAAGAGGTTGCAGAACCGCTCCACATTGGAATCATCAAGCGGTGCGTCACACTCATCCAGCACGCAGATCGGTGATGGATTGGTCATGAACACGGCAAAGATCAGCGCCATGGCGGTCAACGCCTGTTCGCCACCAGATAAGAGCGACAGCACCTGGGTGCGCTTGCCCGGAGGGCGGGCATTGATTTCAAGGCCGGCCTCGAGCGGATCGTCGGATTCGACGAATTCGAGCGACGCCTTGCCACCGCCGAACAGGGTTGTGAACAGATGCTCGAAATGTTCGTTCACCTGCTCGAACGCTGTCACCAGCCGCTCGCGGCCCTCCTTGTTGAGACCGGCAATGCCCTGGCGCAGGCGGTGGATCGCCTTGATCAGGTCCTCGCGCTCCGACACCAGGGTATCGAGTTGTTCGCTGACCTCCAGCGCCTCTTCGTCGGCGCGCAGATTGACACCGCCGAGGCGTTCGCGTTCCGCGCGCAGCCGCACCAGCCGGGTATCGACCGCATCCGCATCGGGCAGTTCGTCATCGTCTTTCAGCCCGGCAAGCTCACGCGCCTGAGCCGGCTGGCATTCTAGACGCTCGGAAATCCGTTTGGTCACTTCATCATGCCGCACCCGTCCGGCCTCAAGCCGCTCTTCAATCCGTGCATGGCCTTCCCGGGTGGCGCTGAGAGTTGCTTCCGCTTCCTTTGCCTGGCCATCGCACTGCGCCAGATGGGTTTCGGCCTGGGCCAGCTGATCGGCAGCCGCCTTGCGCTCGTCTTCCGCCTGGCCGAGCGCACGGAACAGCTTTTCACGGCGCTCCTGCCACAGCTCGGGCTGGTCGGCGATCTGCTCCAGTTCCGCGGTCGTTTCCGTTGCCCGGGCGGCAAGGGCGGAGAGCTGGGCTGTGGCGCGTTCCGACCTCTCCCGCCACGCATTGCGTTCCGTCTCCAGCGCCTCAAGACGTTCGGTGCGCACCTGGGCATCGCGCGCGAACCCGTCGAATTTGGCCTTCAGCTCCGCGTAACCCGCGCGCTCGATGCTGACCTGCTCGCGCAGGCCCCGCAGTTGATCCTGCAGCTCATCGACCGAGGGCAGGTCCGCAACGTCGGTTTCCGCCACTGTGAGATTGGTCTTGAGTTGTGCGATATCGTCGGTCAGTCGCCGGTGGCTGTCCTCCAGAACCGCACGCCGGGCATTGGCCTGGGCATCGGCGCGTTCCTGGCGGGCCTGGGCATCGCGCGCCTCGGTCATGGTCCGTCCCGCCTCGCGGGCGCTGGTGCGGTTGCAGGTCAGGGCCTCGTCGCTGGTCCGGGCATCCTGCTGGGCTTTCTCGAACGCGACGTGGGCAGCGTCCGCTGTAGCGCTGGCGGCATCCGCCTCGATCCGCAATCCGCTCAGCCGGTTGCGTTCCGCCAGGCGTTGTGCTGCAGCGGTCGGTGCGTCGGCAGCAGCGGTCAATCCGTCCCAGCGCCACAGGTCTCCCGCCTTCGACACCAGCCGTTGGCCCGGCCTGAGGGTGCTTTGAAGCTGTTTACCCTGATCGGGCTCGACAACGCCGATCTGGGCAAGACGGCGTGCAAGGGTCGGCGGCGCATCGACAAACTCAGCCAGCGACCGTGCACCACCGGCCAGGGATGGTGCATCGGTGATTGCGCCAAGAGTGCGCCAGTGCATTGGAGCTGCTTCATCGGACGGCACATCGAGGTCGTCTCCAAGGGCAGCCCCCAGAGCTGCTTCATATCCGGGCGTCACGGTCACCGCGTCGATCAGGGGTGGCCACAGATCGCCATCCTGGACGCTCAGGACCTTTTCCAGGGTCCGCACTTCGGTTCCCAGACGCTCCGCCTCGCGCCGGCTTTGATCATGGGTCTGCCGGGTGGCGGTTTCCGCGTCGCGTTTGACGCGATGGTCGGTCTCGGCCTGCTCGACCGCCTGTTCCGCGGCGGCAAGCGCCGCCTGTGCCTGCTCAACCAGTGCCTCAGTCGCTTTGACCGCTTCCGAGGAGCCTTCGCCGGCCAGCAGTTCTGCGCGTTCCTGGTCGACCGATGCAAACTCTGTTTCGAGCCGGCCGAGCCTGGTCTTGAGTTCGGTTACGGTGCCTTCAAGCGATGCACGCCGCGCCTGTTGCGAACTGAGTGCCGCACCTGCCGTATCGGCGCGCTCTTCCACCTCGCGCAGTGTTTCAGCACAGCTTGCGACACGCTTTTCGGCCTCCACACGGTCGTCGGCCTCTGACGCATTCGCTTCGTTGAGCTTTTCTTCCTCTGCGTTCAACCGCCCCAGAACGCCATCCGTGTCGGTGCTGATCTCGCGTTCGCGCTCCAGATCATGGGCAATCTGCCTGAGCCGCGTTTCAAGTTCCAACTTGCGTTCACTCGCCCGGCGCTCCTCGGCCTCAAGGCCTTCACGCTCGACCGTCAGGCGCTGCAGGATCGCCGCCTTGACCATTTCCTGTTCCCGCAGCGGCGGCATTTTTTCCACAGCTTCCGCCTGCAGCCTGGCAGCTTCGGCGGACAAACGGCTGTGCTCGCCAAGTGCCCGCTGGCTTTCGCGCAGGCCTTTTTCGGCTTCGCACAGCGCATCGGACGCGGATTGCCATTGAATGTAGAGTTGGGTTGCCTCGGTCCTGCGGATATCGCCCGAGACATTCTTATAGCGGGTCGCCTGGCGTGCCTGGCGCTTGAGATTGCCGAGCTGAACCTCCAGCTGACCGACCACGTCTTCGAGACGAACCAGATTGGTTTCCGCTGCATTGAGCCGCAGTTCCGCTTCGTGGCGTCTGGTGTAAAGTCCAGTGATGCCGGCGGCTTCTTCCAGGATGCGCCGCCGGGACTGTGGCTTCGCGTTGACGATTTCGCCGATCTGTCCCTGCCGCACCAGTGCTGGCGAGCGCGAACCGGTAGAGGCGTCTGCAAACAGGAGCTGGACGTCCTTGGCGCGCACGTCCTTGCCGTTGATCCGGTAGGCGGAGCCGGCCTCGCGCTCGATCCGGCGGGAGATTTCCAGCACTTCTGACTCATTGAACGCGGCCGGCGCGGTGCGCGAAGCATTGTCCATGGTGATGGTGACTTCGGCCATGTTGCGCTCGGGCCGGGTGGCGCTGCCAGAGAAAATCACGTCGTCCATGCCGGATGCGCGCATGCGCTTGTAGGAGCTCTCTCCCATCACCCAGCGCAACGCCTCGAGCAGGTTGGACTTGCCGCAGCCATTGGGGCCGACGATACCGGTCAGCCCCGGCTCAATATGCAGCTCGGTCGGTTCGACGAAGGACTTGAACCCGGAAAGGCGCAGCCGTTTGAAATCCATGGGTGTCCAGTCGTCCTTCGTCGTGCAGTCAGTTTGTCTGCTGTTCGATCATCTTTGAGAAGTTCTCAATCGACTGATTGCCGCTGAGCTCTTCGCCATTGATAAAGAATGTCGGTGTCGAGCGGACACCGAATTTCTGTGCCGCACGGTCCTTGACCGCATGTACGCCGGCGGCGATTTCCTTGTTGCTCAGGCAGGCATTGAAGCTTTCCTTGGTGAACCCTGCAAGGCGCGCGATCTTGAACAGTTCCTGCGCCGGCTTGTCACTTTTTGCCCATACCGCCTGTTGTTCGAACAGGATGTCGATCATCGGAAAATATTTATCTTCGCCGGCGCACCGCGCCAGCATGAAGGCGGCAAGCGCCCGATCGTCGAACGGAAATTCCCGGAATATCAGCCGTGCCTTGCCGGTGTCGAAAAACAACTCTTTCAGTTTTGGGTAAGTCTGCACGTGGAAATTCGCACAATGCGGGCAGGTCATCGAGGCATATTCGATGATCGTCACCGGCGCATCCGCGGGTCCGACAAACTTGTCGCCGAGCGGACCGGCCTTCAACAGCTCTGCTTCATCCACGCCGGCATGCGCCGTCACCGGCCAGCCGATTGCAAGACCCGTTGCGCCGAGCATGGCACTTTGTGTGAATTTGCGGCGATTTAGTCTCATATTGGTACCCTACCTACTAGATATTGACTGATTTGGACAAGATTGAAGTTGCTGTCAAGCATATGTGCCAACAGGTTTTTAGGATGCGCGATCTGCTTTTGCTTTCCTGAGTGCGCCGCGTCCCAATCTGACCAGTGCACCGCGCAAGTGCTGGTCATCGATCTGTGCCACCGACATGGCGAGGTCCGCTTCCTTTTCAGGGTCCAGCTCCGGCCGGGCCGGCGCCGGCTTGTCCTGCTCCGGCAGTGGACCATGCACGAGCTTAATTCCAGTGATTGCCTGATAACCGTAATACGTATTGACCCGGTCTATGATTTTAGCCGTCTGATGTTGCAGCTCCACAGCCCGGCCGTCTGTGACTCTGATCACCAGCGTACCGCCCAATTTTCGCCGGCCATCGCCCTTGTCGTTTGCGTCCCTGCGCGGCCAGCGGATGCGCTCGGGCGCGCTGAACTCGGCGATGTCATCACCGGCAATTTCGCGCCAATGCCCGAGAATTTCCGCATAGGCGAAGCCGTATCGTTCAAACGACTTGCGGGTCACAGCGCGAAAATGCTTATGCAGAGGGCTTACCATGGTCAATTGGAATAACCGGTTGATTCTGAATATCGGCTGAATGGTCTCCTGGTACCCATGCTATGCAGTATAGATGCCCAGGGATGCAGCTTCCAATCAAATGACGAAGAACATAATGTCGCGCACCCATACAGCCGGCCCGGTACCGTTAGCCACCGCCTTGCTGGACTGGTATGACATGCATGCCCGGCAGCTGCCATGGCGGGCACCACCGGGCGTTACCGCCAATCCCTATCATGTCTGGCTTTCCGAGATCATGTTGCAGCAGACCACCGTTGTTGTGGTGAAGCCTTATTTCGCGAAATTCCTCAATGCCTGGCCGGATGTTGGCGCCCTTGCCGCAGCCGATCTCGAAGACGTGCTGAAAGCCTGGGCGGGGCTTGGCTATTACGCCCGCGCCCGAAACCTGCATAAATGCGCACGCGTCGTTGCAGGCGACCATGGTGGCCGGTTCCCGGCGTCCAAGGCGCAATTGCTGGAATTGCCCGGCATCGGGCCCTATACAGCAGGAGCGATTGCAGCCATTGCCTTTGGCGAATGCGAGGTCGCCGTCGATGGCAATGTGGAGCGCGTCATTGCCCGTGCCTTTGCACTCCATACCCCCTTGCCCGACGCCAAGCCGGAGATATCAGACATTGCCGGTGCGCTGGTACCAGCTGCAAGGCCCGGCGATTTCGCCCAGGCGGTGATGGATCTGGGCGCCACCATTTGCACGCCGCGCAAGCCCAATTGCCTGATCTGTCCGTGGATGGAGCCCTGTTGTGGCCGTGCCGAGGGTCTCCAGGACGTGCTTCCCTACAAGCGTGCCAAGGCACCCCGTCCAACGCGCTATGGCGTGGCATTCTGGATTGAACGCTGCGACGGCACGGTGCTGGTGCAGCGGCGCCCCGAAAAGGGCCTGCTCGGCGGCATGAGCGAAATTCCGTCGACCGAGTGGTCCGAAACAGGCGTTCTGGATGATCCAGCAGCGCATGCTCCGGTACGGGCACGCTGGACCCGGTTGCCCGGCCTCGTGCGCCACACCTTTACGCATTTTCATCTCGAGCTGGAAGTTTGGGTGGCCCATGAGACGGCCGGCATGCGGCCGAGCGTTGCTGATGCTGGCCGATGGGTCGCGCGTGCGGATTTGCATGGCGAGGCTCTGCCAAGCGTCATGAAGAAGGTGGTGGCGCACGCCGAGGCAAACGGCTTTAGTGTCCGTTTAAGAATGCCCTAGCCGGCCCTCTCCCCCGGCCCAACCACCCACAGGGTACCATTATTGGGTGGTTGGGCCGGGGGAGAGGGCCGGCTAGGGAATAGAAATGCGCCTTTTGGCGCATTCTTGAACCGACATTTAGCCGTTCCTGAGATCTTCAGCCCGGGCAAGCAGCCGTTTGGCGGTCATGTAGATCGGTGTTTCGACCAGCGAACCATCAACCTCGACGCGTCCCTCGCCACGGGCCTGGGCGGCTTCGAAGGCGGAAACGATTCGCTCCGCCTGCGCCGCCTCGTCGGCTGAAGGTGTCAGCACCCGGTTGATGATCGCTGCGTGCCCATGGGCAACGGCGCTTTTCGCCTTGTAGCCCAGCCGTCGGGCCCAGCGGGTATCGCGTTCAACGCCTGCATCATCGCGCCAGGTATAGGGACAATCGACCGCCATGACGCCCGCGGCGACGCATTCAACCAGGAAGCGCTGTCGGCAATAGGCGAGTTCCATGCCGTCTTCACCGCGCTCCGCGCCAAGGTCTGCTGCCAGATCCTCTGACGCCATCAGGCAGGCCGAAATGCGTTTGCTGGCCCGGGCGATGTCGCCGGTCTGCACCAGACCGCGGGCAAGTTCCACATTGGGCCACAGTTCGGTCTGGCCTTCCTCGAGGCCGTATTCGCGCTCAAACCGGGCGACTTCGCGTTCAAGCCGCATGACGTGATCGGGCTCCGCCACTTTCGGCAGCCCGACGATGTCCGGTGCGCCGCGCATCACAGCCGCAAGGTCATCCATGCCTTCACTGTCGAGCGGATTAACGCGGACAGCGGCAACGAAACCTGCGGCGCGCCATTCGGCGAAAATGTCGGCCGCCAGTTCGCGCGCTCTGGGACGCAGGGCAGGCGGTGTGAAGTCCTCAAGCTCCTGGATCAGGACATCGGCACCGCTTTGCGGCGCCGCTGCGAGCATGTCTTCTTCCGCACCATTGACGAACAGCCAGGAACGGCACAATCGGGTTGGGCGGCGCGTTGTCATGATCTCTCAACCCGTGCTCTCAACGACTGCGTCCGTCACCGGTTTCACTAGGGCCAAGCCGGCCAGCATGACCGCCAGGGCGCCCCAGATCCAGGGCGAGTGCTGTTCGCCGAAAATGACAATGCCCCAGAACACGCCCGATGTAGTCACCACATATGACATCTGGCTTGCAAACACCGGCCCGGTAGCGGTCACCAGATAGACGAACAATCCATAGGAAAACACATTGATCAAAGCCATTGCGATGACGCAGAGTTCGACCGTGCCCAGCGGCGAGGTGAGGGGCACGAAGGTCCCGGTCGCTGCCACCACCGGCGCCATGACAATGGCCGACACAACGAACATGCCGCACAGGATGGTGAACGAATCCGTGTCCGCCGGTTTGCGCAAGGCGATATAGTTGTTCTCAATGGCATAACAGGCCGATGCCGCAACGCCGAACAGTAGCCACGGCGCCAATCCCGGCGCGGGCAGGCTGGTTTCCGGTCCGATCATCATGGCGATTGCCACAAAGCCGAGGGCTACACCGACCAGGCGCAGCACCGTTGGCCGGTCCAGGCCCAGTGGAACCGCAACGGCAAAGGACATGATCGGAACAAGCGCGACAACGATTGACAAAACACCGGCTGGAAGATTGTCGGCGGCGTAAAAGAACAGGGTGCTTGGCACCGCGGTGCCGAGCAGTCCGCAGACCAGATAAAAGAACAGATACGACCGACCAAGCGGGATCGAGACCCGGCGGGCCAGGTTGAATATAAAGACCGCGGCACCGCCCAGTACGCCCTGCCACAGCGTCAGTCCGAGTGGATGTGCGCCCAGATCGGTGGCGATTTTGGCGAGCGAGAAAGTAATACCCCAGGTGCTGCCCGAGAACAGGATGATCAGCCACCCCTTGGCGGCAGTTGAAAGCGCAGGCAAAGCCATAAGTTGAACAAAGTCCCGGAACTAGAAGAGGGGCGTTCGCGTTTCGCCCACCCCAAGCCGCGAGACTATCCGAGCCCGTGCATCTGCGCGATTGAATTTTCTTGTGTACTGTCCGGACTACCTGATCACATGCACCGAGCAGCGCGCGTGCCGCACCACCTTGGCCGCGGTCGAACCCAGGAGATAGTCGGAGAGTGCCGGCTGGTGCGATGCGATGATGATCAGATCGGAGGAGTTCTCGTCGGCCGCTTCGAGAATGCCGTAATGCGGATTGCCGACCCGCACCAGCGTCTTGATCGTCCGCCCGGCACCGCTTTGTCCGGCAATGTCCTGTAACTGTTCCTCGGCATGGCCCCGTGCCTTGTCCGCAGCACCTTCGGGCAGGTGAGTTGCCACAATCGCTGGGATTTCCGGCATCACATGGACGAGCGTGATTTCGCCGTCCTGATCGGCCAGCGTAAGAGCGGCTTTGACCATGGTTTCAGCGGATTCCGTGTGTGCGAGATCAATCGGCACCATGATGCGTTTATACATTTTGCTCTCCATCGAAATCGGGCGACCCGCATGTTCAGTGGTGCGCACGCAGATCCAGCAATGCACAATCATGGACAATGCAAACCCCGCCGGCCTTGATGCAGGTCAAAAGACCGCACAACCTAGAGCATGATCTCTTTATATCAGGTCATTTGATGGTGCCAAATCAGCCCACCGGTCAGGCGCGGCGTGCAGCGCGATGGGTGCATCGCACAAACGCTGCAACACAGCCGGTGGGCTGATCTGGCCCACCGAAGGCCTGGTTTTCGAGCCCGCTGGACTGCGTTACGGTCCACTTGTGGTCAACCAGACCACGGCGTGGACCGTGCCTTGCCAGCAGACGCGAAAACCAGGTCAAATCGATCCGATATAAAGAGATCATGCTCTAGATCGAACGCCGGCCGGTGGCTATTGACCCGAACCGGCATCGCACCTAGCGTGGGCTGATCAGCTCAGGGAGAACATCGAAATGAAATCAACAGTCGTATTGGTGGGAGAATGGCGCATGGCCCGGTAACGGACACCATATCGGTACCCATGCGCCCCCGACAGGTTCGGGGGTTTTTTTATGCTTTGTTTACATCGATGCCAGGCGTTCCGCCGCCGGTAAGGTCACATGTTTTACGCTGCTACGTCTCCGCCCAGATTTTTCACGCTGGTCCTGCTGTCGGGACTTTCGGTGCTCTCGCTGAACATGTTCGTACCCTCTCTCTCGAACATTGCAGACGAGTTTCAGTCTGATTATACGCTCGTGAACCTGTCGATTGCCGGCTATGCGGCGGTGAATGCTGTGCTGCAGTTGATCATCGGGCCGATTTCGGACCGGTTCGGGCGGCGGCCGGTGCTTCTGGCCGGGATGGCGATATTCATCCTGGCATCGCTGGGCTGCATGCTGGCGACCGATATCTGGATGTTCCTGATGTTTCGCCTGCTGCAGGGCGCAGTGATCTCCGGCGTGGTGCTGTCGAGTGTCGTGATCAGGGACATGATGTCTGCGCGTCAGGCAGCAAGCCTGATGGGCTATCTTGCAACCGCCTGGGCGGTTGCCCCGATGCTGGGGCCGGTGTTGGGCGGGGTGCTGGACGAACTGTTCGGCTGGCGCGCGACTTTTCTCGCCTTTGCCGGTTTTGGAGTGGTGGCACTCGTCTTGTGCTGGTGTGATCTGGGCGAGACCAACAAAACCCCGTCTTCGACCTTCGCAAAACAGTTCCAGGCCTATCCGGAGCTGCTGGGGTCGCGGCGGTTCTGGGGCTATGCCCTGTGCATGGCGTTTTCGGTGGGCGCGTTTTACGCTTTCATTGGCGGCGTGCCCCTTGTTGCCAGGCAGACATTTGATATGTCGGCAGGCACCCTTGGTCTCTATATGGGCACCATCACGGCAGGTTTTCTGCTCGGCAGTTTCCTCTCCGGTCGCTATGCGGACAGACACCGTCTCAGCACCATGATGATCGCCGGACGGATAGTCGGCTGTGCCGGGCTTGTGGTGGGGCTGGCGCTGTTTCTGACCGTCGGCGTCAGTGTGTTGTCGCTGTTTGGCGCCTGTGTTTTCGTCGGTGTGGGCAACGGCCTGACCACGCCGAGCAGCAGTGCCGGCGCCTTGTCAGTGCGGCCCAGGCTGGCAGGTAGTGCCGCCGGCCTGTCCGGGTCCTTGATGGTTGGCGGCGGTGCGGTAATGTCCTCGCTTACCGGCGCGGTCATGACCGAAGAAAACGGCGCCTATGCGCTCTTGGGCATGATGCTGTTTTCATCACTGTTGTCGCTCGCAGCAGCGCTCTATGTGTTCTGCATAGATCGAAGTGAAGGGCTCTAGAGCATGATCTCTTTATATCGGGTCATTTGATGGTGCCAAATCAGCCCACCGGTCAGGCGCGGCGTGCAGCGCGATGTGGTGCATCGCACAAACGCTGCAACACAGCCGGTGGGCTGATTTAGCCCACCGAAGGCCTGGTTTTCGCGCCCGCTGGACTGCGTTACGGCCCACTTGTGGTCAACCAGACCACGGCGTGGAACGTGCCTTGCCAGCAGACGCCAAAACCAGGTCAAATCGATCCGATATAAAGAGATCATGCTCTAGATGCACCGTTCTCAATGCATCTCCGCGCGCACCTGCTGGCGCAAGATGTCGATCGGCTGCAGCCCACCCTTGTGCTTGAAATGCCAGAAGGTCCAGCCGTTGCAGGCATCGAGCCCTTGAATATGGGCGCCGATTTTGTGGATCGAGCCGGTCGCGTCCTTGCATACCAGGGTGCCGTCGGCACGCACCTTGGCGCTGTGGCGCTGGGCTGGATCATAAAGCGTTGTGCCCGGCTGAAGCAGCCCGCGTTCGACGATTGTGCCGAACGGCACCCTGGGCTCGGCCCTTTTGCCCTTGGATACCTCGAGCACCTGCGGGTCTGCCGTATCGATCATCTCAAGCCGCGCGCGCGCCACCTTGATATAGTCCTGCTCGCGTTCGATGCCGATCCAGTGACGCCCCAGCTTCTTGGCCACCGCACCGGTGGTGCCGGTGCCGAAGAACGGGTCGAGCACCACGTCGCCTGGATTGGATGAGGCGAGAATCACCCGGTGCAGCAGTGCTTCGGGCTTCTGGGTCGGGTGCGCCTTATCACCCTTCTTGTTCTTGATCCGCTCGCCGCCATTACAGATCGGCAGCAGCCAGTCAGAACGCATCTGCAGATCGTCATTCAGCGCCTTCATGGCATCATAGTTGAAAGTATAGGTCTTCTGATTGGCGCTGCGTGCCGCCCAGATCATTGTTTCGTGCGCATTGGTGAAGCGCCGGCCGCGAAAGTTGGGCATCGGGTTGGTCTTGCGCCAGACAACGTCATTGAGGAACCAAAAGCCCAGATCCTGCATCACGGTGCCGACCCGGAAGATATTGTGATAGCTGCCGATCACCCAGATGGTTCCGGTTTCTTTCAGGACCCGGCGGCAGGCATTGAGCCATTGCTTTGTGAAGGTGTCATAGGCCTCGAAGCTTGAGAACTTGTCCCACTCGTCTTCGACGCCGTTGACCCGGGAATTGTTCGGGCGGCGCAGCTCGCCATCGAGCTGAAGGTAATAGGGCGGATCGGCAAATATCAGATCGACCGAACTGGCCGGTAGTTTATCAAGCTCCGCAATACAATCGCCTACCAGGATCCTGTTCGCATAGGCGTCTGGATCCGGCTTTGGTGAAAAGCCCATTTTTTACCCTCATACGCAACACACTGAGGGGCCATGTTGACGAAGGAGCGTAAAGGTTTAATTAATTGAAATTATTAAGCTTTTAGGGGTTTGGTAACCATAAGATCAGTTTCTTGCGCCAAGCTCCGCGATCGGCTTGAAGGAATAGCGGTGATAGGGTGTGGGGCCAAGGCGCGCAAGCGCTGCACTATGCTCCCGGGTGCCGTAACCCTTGTTTCGTTCCCAGCCATACCCGGGGTATCCCGCCGCCAGATCCATCATCAGCCGGTCCCGGGTGACCTTGGCAATGATCGAGGCGGCAGCAATCGACAGACACCGCCCATCGCCCTTGACCACGGCTTTCGCCTCGCATTTAAGCTGCGGCAGCTTGTTGCCGTCGATCAGCGCAAAGGTTGGCTGGGTTCCCAGATTGTCGATTGCCTGCGCCATCGCCCACAGGCTGGCGCGCAGGATATTGTCCCGGTCGATCTGTTCCGCCGATGCCGATGCGATGGCATAGGTGGATGTTGCGACAATCTCATCGAACAGCGCATCCCGCCGGGCAGCACTCAGTTTCTTGGAATCATTGAGCCCTTGAGGGATTGTCTTCGGGTCGAGAATGACCGCCGCTGCCACCACAGGACCTGCCCAGGGGCCGCGGCCTGCCTCGTCGATGCCTGCCACCGGCCACAGGCCGTGGCCGATCGCCTCGCTTTCGAGGCTGAAATCCGGTCCCGCCGAATCGCTGGTCATGCCGCTGCTCATGGCTGCGAGTGTGTATCAGGCCCGTATGCCAGACAATCCCCTGGACACCATCGTGTTAAAACAAATCGAGCTGTGTTCCGGTGATGTGCGCACGGGTAAAGGCCTGTGATGTCAGCTTGGTCTTCTCCTCATTGAGGCCCAGCCGTTTGGCGGCGATTTCGAACCGCCGGCCGATCGACCATGCATAAGGTCCGGTGCCGCGCATGCGCCGGCCCCAGGTCGCGTCATAATCCTTACCGTCACGCATGGAGCGCAGGAGAGACAGCACATGGGCTGCCCGGTCGGGCTGTTCCGCCATCAGCCATTCACGGAACAGATCGCGCACCTCGAGCGGCAACCGCAGGAGAATGTAGCCCGCCTCTTTTACACCCGCCTGCGCTGCGGCCTTGAGCACGCTTTCCAGCTCAGCATCGTTGAGGGCGGGAATGATCGGTGAAAACATAACTGCGGTCGGCACCCCGGCGGCACTCAGCATATGCAATGCCGACAGCCGTTTTTCGGGCGTGCTGGCACGCGGTTCCATGGCGCGCGACAGTTTGGCATCGAGTGTGGTCACCGATAGTGCAACCTTCACCAGGCCTTTTTCCGCCATGGGGGCGAGGATATCTAGGTCGCGCACTACAAGCGCCGACTTGGTGACGATGCCGACTGGATGATTGAAGCGTGCGAGCACTTCAAGCACCGCGCGCATGATGCGAAACCGCCGCTCAATCGGCTGATAGGGATCGGTGTTGGTGCCGATGGCGATGGTCTGCGGGATATATTTGGGGTTGGCCAGCTCCTGTTCGAGCAACTCGGCGGCATTGGACTTGGCAAACAGCTTGCTCTCGAAATCGATGCCCGGCGACAACCCCATATAGGCATGAGTCGGCCGCGCAAAACAATAGCTGCAGCCATGTTCACAACCACGATAGGGGTTGATCGAACGATCGAAGGAAATATCCGGCGACTGGTTCCGCGTGATGATCTTCTTGGCTTTTTCATCCGTGACCGTGGTCTTGAAGGCGGGCAGATCTTCCAGACTGCGCCAGCCGTCATCAAACAGTGACTTTGAATAGGTCTCGAACCGTCCAGAGCCATTGGACAATGCACCCCGGCCACGGCGGCGTGCTTGTGGAACGCCGCTTTCTTCGGAGCTGAAATCGACCCGCGCGCCTGGGTACTGATGCGCCATTTGTCCATTCTGTGCCATCACGGAAAGATAAGCGACAACCAAGAACATAACAAGAACAAAAAGTGATAATCCAGCACTTGTATACGACGGCAGGATCAGTAATGTGCGGGCATCATGATAAGTGTGGTGATCCCAACCCTCAATGCCGGCCGCACCCTGGCGCGGACCCTGGGCGCTGTCGTGCCCGGCGCGGTTGCGGGGCTTGTGAAAGATGTGGTGGTGGTCGATGGCGGTTCCAGCGACGAGACCATGGAGATTGCCGAAGATGCCGGCTGTGCGGTGGTCCATGGCCGCAAGGGCAGGGGTATCCAACTGGCGGAAGGAGCCCGTGCTGCACGCGGCGACTGGTTGTTGTTCCTTCATGCCGACACCGAACTTGAAGCCGGCTGGGAACACGAGGTACGTGAATTCATCGACGCCGCAATGACCGAAGGCGATATCAAGCGTGCCGCCTGCTTCCGCTTCAAGCTCAACGCAAACGGCCTGAAGGCACGCTGGATCGAACGATCGGTTGCGGTGCGCTGCCTGATCTTTGCGCTGCCCTATGGCGATCAGGGTCTGTTGGTGTCGAAGCGGCTTTATGACGAGATTGGCGGCTACGCGCAGATCCCTCTGATGGAGGATGTTGACATTGTCGGCCGCATCGGCCGCCGTCGCATGACCTTTTTGCGTCATGTGGCGCTGACCAGTGCCGAGCGCTATTCCAGAGACGGTTTCCTGGCGCGCGTGCTGCGCAATGGTTTTTGCCTGACGCTCTATTATCTGCGGGTTCCGCCGCAGATCCTGCTGCGCATCTATAATGCGTGACCTTTGAACACTGTGCACCCGACCCTGGTCATCATGGTCAAGGCGCCTGTTGCCGGCGCGGTCAAGACCCGCCTGGCCGGTGCCATAGGCATCTCGCGAGCGACCAGCTTCTACCGCGCCATGCTCGCCCGAACGGTGCGCCGGTTGGGGCGCGATCCACGATGGCGCACGATGCTTGCGGTCACGCCGGATAGCAGTCTCTGGTCGCCGGTCTGGCCACAGGGGGTAGACCTGGTGGCACAGGGACCAGGCGATCTTGGCCAGCGCATGGGCGCATTGTTCGACCGCCTGCCGCGCGGACCTGTGGTGATCATCGGCAGCGACATTCCAGACATCGCACCATCAGATATCCGCTCAGCATTCAAAGCGCTCGGGTCCCATGACGCAGTCCTTGGTCCATCACCCGATGGCGGCTACTGGCTGATCGGCCTCAAGCGGACACCGCGCATCCCGAAACCGTTCGCAGGCGTCCGTTGGTCGAGCGCACACACGCTCGACGATACCCTGGCCAATCTGGCGGACTGCGGGGTGGCAATGTTGCGTGTGCTGGACGACATCGATACCGGCGAGGATTACCGGGCCTGGCGGCGGAAAAGGAGCCCTTTCAGCGCTTTTTAGGGGTTATCAGTGTCGCCGGACGGCGTTCTTCGGCGGCCTCGAACAGCGAGAAGGTCTGATTGACATAATTCACCGTGCCCGAGATGAGATTGAGATATTCGTCAAGCTCAGGCGTCCGCTCCGCCTCGATCAGTTGCACCGGCCGGTTTTGCGGTTCGGTTTCAAACAGTGCGTAGAACAAGGGCTCGCCGCGCTGCAGGATAATGTCCTTTTCCGGCTCGTGCCATTCGAACGCCCACATCAGCGGGCGCGGCCAGACATTGACCGGAAACCGGCCACCGAAAATCGTGCCCGGCAGCGGATCGGCACGGTAATGCATGAACGGTGCGACCTGGGACATGTAGACCGGCTCATCGGCGATGAACAGATAGGGCAGGGATAATTGAATGGTCGGTCTGTCCTTGTAACGCCATTCCGCTTCGCCGGTGACATGCAGGTGCTCGTTCAGTTTCTTCGGCCGGATCGGGCTCTTTTCCCCCAGCATGTTGCGCAATCCCGGCTTGCCGTCCTTGCCGCGCAGAAACTTCAGATGCAGGTCGAACGGACATTTTACTACGAAATAGCGGCTCTCCAGTTGGATCACCGCGGGGCACCGGGAGGCGGATTTCGCATGGTCCTTGCTCATTTCAGCCGAACGCACACGTTCCGGCGGATCAAACACGATGCTTGATTTTTCGGTATCGAGGAGCCAGCCGACCTGTACCGGACCGGAGCCTGGTGTGTCGTCAGTGGGCCGGTCATAGGTGACGGTAAGATGCATGGCGTGAACTCTGCAAATGGAGACCCGCCACAGGGGGCGTGGTTTCGGGTTGGCGCAACGCAGAGGCCGGCAGCGTATCACCGCATGCATCTGCGCATGCCATACTATCCGAACGCGGATGACTTTGGCTATGCATCAACGGCTTAGGGGGCTTGTCGAGTATCATGGCTGCAGCGTCGGAGTGGTGGGGATGTTCCTGCGCCGTGCGCAGAAACGCCGGGCGGCGTCTCCAAGTCGGCCGGAAAAAGGGTGTAAAGCAGGCGATATCGTGTTCAAACCCGGCAATAATCCGTATTGTTTGATGTTGAAAGGGTTTTGGACGAAGTAAAAAGTAAATTAGCCGCCCAAAACTGTTGTAAACGTGTAACACCTATCAAAAAAATAGCTATTCACCACCTTTTGCATATTGAGCCTGATCAATAGACGTGAAAGAATTTTGCTGAGGCCAAAGATTGGATGCGGCATACATCTCCTCCGAGTGAGTACCGGGAGCGTGAGTATGAGTATCGTGCCGAAAGTCGCCGCCAGTTTAGCTGGCGCCGCAGCAACATTTTTCATGGCAACCCAGACGGTATTAGCAGACGATGCGCCCGCGCCCGGCTGGACCAATTTTTACATTGGCGGTTTCGTTGGCGGTGGTGCGGTCAACAACAACCTGGATGTGCTCGGTGGCTTGTTTGAGTTCGACGGCATTGGTGGCCAAGGTTTTGTAGGCGGCGGTTTCGTCGGTTTCAATTATCAGATCAGCCCGCAATTCGTGCTCGGTATCCAGGGTGAACTCGGTGTTTCGGATCTTGAAACCAACATCAGCACACCGATTTTGGGCGGCATCAGTCTTGAAGCGGCTCCGCAGTTCAATGCCGCACTCTCTGGCCGTGCCGGGTGGCTGGCAAACCCGAATGCGCTGGTCTACATCATCGGCGGCTACTCCTATGCCGAATATGAGACCAAGATCAACCTTCCTCGGTTGGGCAGCATCAAGTTCGACGAGAACTATCATGGTTTTCATATTGGCGCTGGCATTGAGGCACGCATAACCGAGAGCCTCACGGCGCGCATCGAGTATCGCTATACGGAATACCAGGACGAAGACTGGGGCACCGGTGGCGCTGTGGAGGTTGAGCCATCGTCTCACACCGGCACGCTCGGCGTGGCATGGAACTTCTACACGCCTGAACTCAACGGCGGCACGGTGATCTCGCCGACGGCGGATATGATCACGTCCAACGACACGTCCGAAACCGCTGATTGGACCGGCCCTTATGTCGGCGCTTTCATAGGCGGCGGGGCGGCCGTAAACGATCTCGATGTGCTCGGCGGTCTGCTGGAGTTTGACGGCGTCGGCGGCGAGGGCTTCGTCGGTGGCGGTTTTGCCGGCTTCAACTATCAGGTTGGTCCGAGTTTCGTCGTCGGCGTGCAAGCAGAAATCGGTGTCGCCGATCTCCAGACGGATATCAGCACGCCGATACTGGGCGGCATCAGCCTGGAAGCCGCGCCGGATTTCAACGTCGCCCTGTCGGGTCGTTTTGGCTGGCTCGCAGACCCGGAAACGCTGCTCTATATTATCGGCGGCTATTCCTATGCGGAATACGAGACGGAAATCAACTTTGGCGCCGGCAGCGTCAAGTTCGACGAAGAATATGACGGTTTCCACGTTGGTGCCGGCATAGAGGCGCGAATCACCGATAGCCTCACGGCCAGGGTCGAGTACCGTTATACCAAATATGGCGAAGAGGACTGGGGCACTGGCGGTGCGGTAGAAGTCGAACCGGCGTCTCACACCGGCACAATCGGTATCGCCTGGAATTTCTTCGGTCTGCTGTAGGGTCAATATTGTCTTCGCGGTTCGGGCTGTGTAAATCTGAGTCCCTCTGATACTGATCGTGAGGGCGCCATCCATGCTGGATTTCTACTACGCGCCGGACACTTGCGCATTGGCGTCTCATATCGCCCTTGAAGATGCGGGCGCGCACTACCGCCTCCATCGCATCAATTTCGGCAAACAGGAACAGCGCCGCCCGGACTATCTGGCGATCAATCCGAAGGGCCGTGTCCCGGCACTGGTTACCAAGCTGGGTGTCCTGACCGAGACGCCCGCGATGCTGGCCTTTATCGCCCAGTCCTATCCCGCAGCGGGGCTTGCCCCGCTTGATGATCCTTTCGCCTTTGCCCGGGTGCAGGAATTCAACAGCTATATCTGTTCGACCCTGCATGTGGCGCATGCCCATCGCATGCGCGGCCATAGGTGGGCGGATGAACCGGTCGCCATTGCCGCGATGCAGCGCAAGATCCCGGAATCGGTGGGTGCATGTTATGCACATGTCGAAGACCATGCGTTCACCGGCCCCTTTGTCATGGGCGAGACCTACACCATCGCAGATCCTTATCTGTTCACCGTGGCCCAGTGGATGGAGGCCGATGGCGTCGATCCGGCACGGTTTCCCAAAGTTGCAGCGCATCGCGAAATGATGCGCCGGCGCGCAACGGTTCAAACAGCTTTGCATGCTGAAAGCGACGCGGTCGAAACGTAGTTCCAGCAGATCGGCATGGCGTGTAGCGGCAATGAGGTATCTTTGTCATAGTGGGCGCCCGTCACAGTGCGGTGAGGTGGGACCCCGTGTTTACGGCACAACGCCAAGGGAGCAGCCGGGCTTATGCAATTCGTGTTGACCGAACAGCAGGAGGCATTCAGAGAGACGGCGCGCCGCTTTTCTGCCGATCGCCTGGCGCCTGACTATATGAAGCGCGAAGACGCCGGCGGCATGGACCCAGCGCTCCTGCGTGACATGGCAGCGCTCGGCCTCATCGGCGCGGATCTGCCGGAGGACTTCGACGGGCTTGGTGTCGACGCGGTTTCGCTGGGGGTGATCATCGAACAGATCGCCTATGGCGACGTCAATGTCAGCTATGTCCAGCTTCTTGCCTCGCTCATGGGCAACATCGTCGTGAAGAATGCCAGTGCCGGGATCGCTACGGACTGGGTGCCCAGGGTGGTCCGGGGCGAAACCATTTTCGGTCTGGGCCTGACCGAGCCGGCGTCCGGATCCGATGCCGCGAACGTCATGCTGCGGGCAGAGAAATCCGGCAATGGTTACATCCTCAATGGCGAGAAGACCTCGATCAGTTTCTCCGACCAGATGGGCGCCATTGTATTGCTTGCCCGCACCGGCAACCCGCAGGACGGTGCCCGGGGCGTCTCGGCGTTCTTTGTGCCGATGGATGAGCCCGGCATCACGGCCACCCGGTTCAGGGATCTCGGCAGCAGGCCGGTCGGCCGCGGTTCGGTGTTCTTCGACAATGTCAAAGTCCCGTCCGATTGCCTCATGGGCGAAGAGGGAACCGGTTTTGTCCAGGTCATGCAGGGGTTCGATTACAGTCGCGCCCTGATCGGCTTGCAGTGTATTGCCGCTGCCCAGGCCTCGCTTGACGAGACCTGGGCCTATACCACCGAGCGCCAGACATTCGGCATGCCGCTGGCGCGCTATCAAGGCGTGACCTTCCCTCTGGCCGAGGCCGAGACCATGCTCAACGCCGCCCGCCTTGTTTGCTATCAGACCCTCGACCTGCGCGACCACGGCCTGCCGCACACCTCAGAGGCGGCCATGGCCAAGTGGCTGGCGCCCAAGACAGCGGTCGACGTGATCCACCAGTGCCTGCTCACCCACGGCCACTCCGGTTACTCCATGGACCTGCCGCATCAGCAGCGGCTGCGCGATGTCATGGGGCTGGAAATCGGCGACGGCACCGCCCAGATCATGAAGCTGATCATCGCCCGCGAGAAGGTCGGCCGGGTGGCGGTTCAGTACGATACAGGAAATGCGTGATCCGGCTCAAGATCCCGAACGCTTAAGATGCTCCTCGAGCCGCGGCATGATCTCGACGAAGTTGCACGGCATGTAGCGGTAGTCGAGCTGGTTGACCAGGATCCCGTCCCAGGCGTCCTTGCAGGCCCCGGGCGAGCCCGGCAGGCAGAAAATGTAGGTGCCCTTGGCGACCCCTGCCGTGGCGCGCGATTGCACCGTGGACGTACCGATCTTTGGATAGGAGATCATGTGGAACAGAGTCGAAAAACCGTCCATGCGTTTTTCAAACAATGCCTCGACCGCCTCAGGCGTAACATCGCGGCCGGTCAGTCCGGTGCCGCCGGTGGTCAGCACAACGTCCACCTGGTCGCTCTCGATCCAGCCGCGAAGCTGTGCCTGGATGTCCGTCACCTCGTCTGTGCAGATTGCACGATCCGCCAGGATATGACCGGCCGCGGTCGCACGCTCTGCCAGGGTCGCACCGGACTTGTCATCCCCAAGCGCACGTGTGTCGGACACCGTGAGCACCGCGATGCGGACGGGAATGAATTCGCGTTTTTCGTCAATACCGGGCATCGGCCTGTTCAGCCTTCCGTGGTTTCGTCAAGTTTGCAGCGCAGTTCGAGAAAGTCGCGCCAGGCGAGTTTCTTCTGGGCCGGCTGGCGCAACAGATAGGCCGGGTGGAAGGTCGGCAGAACCGGAACCTTCCGGCCGGCCATGTCATAGGTTTTCCAGTGGCCGCGCAGGCGCAGGATACCGGTCGTGGTGTGCAGCAGCTCGCGCGCCGGCACGGCCCCGAGCGGCACGATGATATCGGGTGCGCAGAGTTCGATCTGGCGTTTGATGAACGGTCGGCACTGGGCCATTTCCACCGGGCTTGGATCGCGGTTCCCAGGCGGCCGCCAATAGATCACATTGGCAATATAGATCTGCGAACGGTCGAGCCCGATCGCCTGCAGCATTTTATCGAGCAACTGGCCGGAGCGGCCGACAAAGGATTTGCCCTGTAGGTCCTCGTCGCGGCCCGGCGCTTCGCCGATAAACATCACCCGTCCGTCTGGATTACCGTCGGAGAACACCAGGCTCTTGGCGGTCTGCTTAAGGCCGCATTCATCGAACGCCTCAAGGGCTGAGCGCAATTCCTCGAGCGTTGTGCACGCCGCCGCGCGCGCCTCGGCGCTTTCCGCCAACTGACTGTGCGACACAGAGACCCTGGCAGTTGCCGCAGGCGGGGGTTCGTTCATGCGCTGTCTGGGCGTAACCGCCGGAGTGGGGGCTGATGGCTTCGGTGGCAGCTTCTGCGCTTCCGCCACCACGGCATAGCGGTCGACCGGCGCCTCGCCAATCGCCTCGTCGACGCCCATCTCGCCATACCACTTCAACAGTGCAAGCGCTTCGCTCCGCGGTATGTTCATTGGTGTCTCATTTGCCCTGCTGTCGACGTCCCCTCAATATAGCGATCTCTTGGCCTAAAGCACGCCTTGCGGCACGCCCTGTGGGCCATTGATCGCAATTTGACTTGCACAGTGACCTTGTAGCGGACTATGACCGCAGTGTGAGAGCGCGGAAAACGAACAATAACCGGGCTGTTACCATGGTTTCTTGAGCGGAGAAATGGCGAGATGTCCGAACGCGAAGCGATGGAATTCGACGTGGTTATTGTCGGCGCCGGACCAGCGGGGCTGGCAGCGTCGATCAAGCTGAAGCAATTGGCCGCCAAGGCCGGTGCAGAAGTTTCGGTTTGTGTTCTGGAGAAAGGCTCCGAAGTCGGCGCCCACATTCTCTCCGGCGCGGTGATCGATCCGATCGCCCTCAACGAGTTGCTGCCGGACTGGAAAGACCTGGGCGCTCCAATTCACGCTGAAGTAACTGAAGACCGGTTTTACATGCTTGGGCCGGGCGGTGCGCTGCGGCTGCCCAATTTCACCATGCCGCCCCTGATGAACAATCACGGCAACTACGCGGTCAGCCTTGGCAATGTGTGCCGCTGGCTGGGCGAGCAGGCCGAAGCACTGGGGGTTGAGATCTATCCGGGATTTGCCGCATCCGATCTGGTCTACCGGGACGACGGCTCGGTCAAGGGTGTGGTTACCGGTATCTTCGGCGTGGCGGGCGATGGTACCCACAAGCCCGACTACCAGCCAGGCATGGAGTTGCACGGCAAATATGTGATGATCGCTGAAGGCGTGCGCGGCTCGCTCGCTAAACGGCTGATCGGCGAATTCAATCTGGATGAAGGCGCTGAGCCTCAGAAATTTGGCATCGGTCTAAAAGAGCTGTGGGAAATCAAACCGGAAAACCACAAGCTAGGCCAGGTCACCCATACCATGGGCTGGCCGCTCGGCGGCCGCACCGGTGGTGGCAGTTTCATGTACCACCTTGAGGACAATCTGGTATCGATTGGTTTTGTGGTGCATCTGAACTATTCCAACCCCCATCTGTCGCCCTATCACGAGTTTCAGCGTTTCAAGCATCACCCGATGATCGCGCCCGTTCTCGAAGGCGGCCGGCGCATCGCCTATGGCGCGCGGGCGATCTCGGAGGGCGGATTACAGTCCGTTCCCAAACTGACCTTCCCGGGCGGCTGCCTGATCGGTTGCTCTGCCGGTTTCCTCAATGTGCCGAGGATCAAGGGGTCGCACAACGCCATGAAAACCGGGATGCTCGCCGCCGAGGCCGCATTCGAGGCGCTTCAGGACGGCCGCGAAGCCGACGAACTCTCTACCTATGCCCAAAAGTACGCATCATCATGGGTCTATCAGGACCTGAAAAATGTCCGCAATGTCAAACCCTTGTGGTCTAAGCTTGGACTTTATGGAGGGCTTGCGCTGGGCGGTCTGGATATGTGGCTCAACCAAACCATCGGCGTATCGCTGTTTGGCACGTTGAAACACGGCAAGCCAGACCATGCCTGCCTGAAACCCGCCAGCCAGTGCCGGCGGATTGACTATCCCAGGCCCGATGGCGTGATCAGTTTCGATCGCCTGACGAATGTGGCGTTTTCCGCCACCAATCACGAAGAAGATCAGCCGGTTCACCTGCAGTTGAAGGATGCATCGGTGCCGATCGAACAGAACCTGCCGCAGTTTGACGAGCCGGCTCAGCGATACTGTCCCGCCGGGGTTTATGAGATTATTCAGGACGATGGGGCAGCGCCGCGTTTCGTCATCAACGCGCAGAACTGCGTACATTGCAAGACCTGTGATATCAAGGATCCGGCGCAGAACATCAATTGGGTGGTGCCTGAGGGCGGCGGTGGACCGAACTACCCGAATATGTGACCCGAAACTGTGACCAAGTGCGCTAATAATTTGAACTTGGTTATGTTATGCAGCGTATAAAATCAGCATTTGCGTAACGCGCTACATCCGAAAAGATCAACTGGAAATCAAAGCTATGGCAGGATGGACCATGTCGAGAATGAACAGGACGCAAAGCCGTGCCGGGATCAGAACATGTCTGGCTGCCGCCGGGAGCCTGGCCGCAGGCCTCCTGGTGCCAATGGACGCTGTGGCGGCCTTTGACGGCAGCCTGTTCACGCCGTCTGGAAACTATCTGGCCGCCCGGCTGGCCGGCAAAACCCGAGATAATGTCAAGGCGGCCGAATTCTATGGCCGGGCGTTGCGCTCTGATCCCAATAACCGGGTCATTCTGGAACGCACTTTCCTGCTCGAATTGAGTTCGGGGCACACGGAAAAAGCCGAGCGACTGGCCAAGCGCGTTGTCGCCAAGGATGCCCGCAACCGGCTGGCCCGTGTTGTCCTTGGATTGATGGAGTATAAGGCTGGCCGGCACCAGGAGGCCCGCGCCCACTGGGAGGCGGCATCTCACGGCCCGATCGGCGAACTGACAGCCGCGCTGCTCACCGGCTGGTCCCACGCAGCGCAAGGCAATACCGACCAGGCGTTGGTGTCCCTGGAGAAACTGTCGCGCACGGAATCCTTCGGCATCTACCGGGTGTTTCACGCTGCAATGATCGCCGATCTGGGTGACCAGACGGAAAAGGCGCGTAACCTCTACGAAAATGCCTATAAATCTGCCGGCTCGTCACTGCGCGTGGTTCAGGCCTACGGCAATTTTCTGGAGCGCAACGGACAGGCCGACAAAGCGCAGGAAATTTATGCCACATACGCCAAGGCGGCCAATCAGCACCTGCTGATTTCCCAGGTCCTGAAGAACAGCAAAGCAGGACAGGTGCCTGCACGGATGATCCCCAATGCGCAAGATGGTGCGGCCGAAGCACTGTTCGGTCTTGCCAGCGCCTTGGCGGATGAGTCCGGGCTTGATTTTGCGATTATCTATTCGCAATTGACACTCGATCTTAAACCTCTGTTCCCGATCGCTCTGACCCTGCTCGGCGATATCTACGAGGATGCCAAGCTTTACGACAAGGCGATCGAGATCTACCGGCGCATTCCCCACACGTCGCCTTTGCGCGAAAATGCCGAGATCCAGATTGCCCTCGACCTTAACCAATTGGATCGGCTCGAAGATGCCAGAGAGACCCTGACCCGGTTGATTGAGGAAAGCCCCGACCGCCACCAGCCTGCCTTGACCCTGGCGAACATTCTGCGCGGCCATTCCAAGTTTGATGAGGCAAGCGGATTTTATTCCAAGGCGATCGATCTTCTGCCGGAAATCAAAGATCACCATTGGACCGTCTTTTACTTTCGCGGCATCTGCTATGAGCGCTCAAAACAGTGGCCCAAGGCGGAGGCCGACTTCGTCAAAGCACTCGAGCTGCGTCCCGACCAGCCGCTGGTGCTGAACTATCTCGGCTATTCCTGGGTCGAGAAACGTCATAATCTGGATGAGGCAATCCGGATGATCCGCAAGGCGGTCGAGCTGCGCCCCAATGATGGCTATATCGTCGATAGCCTCGGCTGGGCGCACTACCAGCTTAAACAGTTCGACGATGCTGTGGTCGAGTTGGAGCGTGCCGTTGAATTGCGCCCCGACGATCCGGTCATCAATGACCATCTGGGCGATGCCTACTGGAATGTCGGCCGAAAAATCGAAGCGAAGTTCCAGTGGAGTCATGCCCGCGATCTCGATCCCGAACCGGAAAATCTGGACATTATCCTACGCAAGCTCGAACACGGCCTGTTGAACGAAAAGGCATCGAACGAAACAGGCCAGCCAGACAAATCCTAGTGGTACGGCGCAGTCGGGTGATACCAATCCGCTTGCGGTATCCGGACTTCTATGCTGTTGATTCTATGGACCAAATGGCCTTGAAATGCTCTAGTGGATGCCGGGTTCCGTAGACCATGTGCCCGCCAGGGGCGACACGCCCAACGGAGCGCTCTCATGACCACAGTGACCGAATTCGCACCCGCCAAGATAAACCTCACGCTTCATGTGACGGGGCGGCGGGAGGACGGCTATCACCTGCTTGAAAGTCTGGTTGCCTTCGCCGATGTCGGTGATCAGATCACCGTCCGCAAGGGGCCGGTCTTTTCCTTGACGGCGAGTGGTCCGTTTGCTGCCGATCTTCCCGCAGCAGGCGACAATATCGTCATGGCGGCGGCGCAGTCCCTGGCCCATGGCGTCTCCGAAGTGCCGCCGGGTGCGGAGATTCATATCGAGAAGAACCTGCCCGTTGCCTCCGGCATCGGCGGCGGCTCCGCCAATGCAGCGGCCTGTTTGAGGGCGCTGCTCAAACTGCACGATGTATCAGTGAGCGACGCGGGCCTCAATCAGATCGCTGTCTTTCTGGGTGCAGATGTGCCGGTTTGCCTGCATTCACAGGTCTCCGTAATGAGTGGCATCGGCCAGATTGTCGAGCCTGCCCCCCGTTTGCCCGAGATATATGCAGTTCTGGTCAATCCCCAAGTTGCGGTGCCGACTGGGCCGGTATTTTCATCCCTTGGCTTGCTCCAGGGCAAGGTCGTGGCCGAGGCAGCGCCCGCCTTGCCCAAGGCTGCATTCCATACCGCAGAAGATCTGGTTGGCTATTTGCAGGGCTGCCGTAACGATCTTGAACCAGCGGCCGCAAGTTTCGTCTATGAGATCGGCGATGTCCAAACCGCACTGTTCTCAACCCAGGACTGTCTGATGACCCGTATGTCGGGCAGCGGCGCGACCTGTTTTGGACTATACGCCAGGGAAGACGCCGCCCAGGAGGCTGCCGCACGGATCCAGAGTGATCACCGCGCCTGGTGGGTCGTACCCGCCCGGCTCGGTTAGCGCGCTTCCGTAAGAAAAGAAAGTGCTCTAGGCTGAATCGACATTAATCGCATCACACAAGCGAGAGGTATGAATGCCGACTGGTCCTGGGACCAATCGAATACCTCCCCGTCATACCCGTGAAAACGGGTATCCAGTCGCCTTCACAAGAATTTGATTCCAAACTGATTTCTGGATTCCCGCTTTCGCGGGAATGACGACACGGTGTGTTGATACTACATGAGGGTAAACTGGCAAGACCGAGGTAATCTGGTGATTTGTGAATCAAACATTCTGTCTCATGTGAACCATGAATGTCGATTGGTCCTAGCGCTCAAAACCGCAGGATGCGCAGCCAGCGTGCCACGTTGAGGAGGCTCATGCAGGCGGCCGCCACATAGGTCAGGGCGGCGGCCCACAGGATCTTGCGTACCACCGGCATATCCCGGTCGGGCACGTAGCGGCCCAGTTCCAGCACCTTGAGTGCACGGCGGAAACTTGCATCGAACTCGACCGGCAAAGTGACCAGATGGATCACCACCGATGTGCCCAGAATTGCAATGCCTGCGGCAAATTCCAGCAAAAAGCCGGCAGGCGAGCGGGTGAGGATGGCGAGCAGGGGCGCACCGAGCATGACCACGCCGCCGACCTTTTCCACCACCTGGGCGACCCGCGCCATATCCGTGCGCCGCTTCAAGAGCACATAACCCGTGGCGTCCTGCATCGCGTGACCGACTTCGTGGGCCGCAACCGCAACGGCTGCCAGCGACCGCCCGTCATGATGGGCCGGCGACAGCCGCACCGCCTTTTCCTGCGGGTCGTAGTGATCCCCCAGTTTGGTCGGCTCGACCTTGACGTCGCCGAGTTTCATTTCATCGAGCAGATGCCGCGCCAGTTCACCGCCGGTGCCGGGCAGGTCTGGCCGGTCGACGCCGTGGCGCGACAGCACGGACTTGACCCACATACCGGGGCCGAAGACCAGTGCCAGAAGCACGACGATGCCAAACAGAATTGCCATGTAGCAGGTTCATACCAATGATCGCCGGTCATGGCCCAGGTGACGACGCGGCCGCCCCTGGCCTGGACCGGTCAGTATTCCCGGTTGACGCAGAAGTCGACAGCGCCCATCAGTGCGTTCTTGTGTTGGCTGTCCGGGAATATCGCCAGGGCGTCGCGGGCGATGGCGCCGTAGTGATGGGCACGCTCGACCGTGTCGTTCAAGGCACGATGGCGCTCCATCAGGCCAACAGCCTTGTCCAGATCACCTTCCTGCTGTTCCCCGTCCTCCAGGGTGCGTTTCCAGAAGGCGCGCTCGCTCGGGTCGCCGCGCCTATAGGCCAGCACCACCGGCAGGGTGATCTTGCCTTCGCGGAAATCGTCTCCGACCGATTTGCCGAGCATCGACTGCTTGCCGGAATAATCCAGAGCATCGTCCACCAGCTGGAAGGCGACACCGAGATTTCGGCCGAAGGATTCTAACGCTGCCTGCTCATTGTGGGGCCGCTCCGCCACCACCGCGCCGACTTCGGCGGCTGCTGAGAACAGGGCGGCGGTCTTGGCGTTGATCACTTCAAGATAGGCGTCTTCGGTGGTCGAGGTATCCTTGGAGGCGGCCAGCTGCATGACTTCGCCTTCGGCGATGACCGCTGCCGCGGTGGATAAAATGCGCAGGCTTTCGAGGGATTCCGTCTCGACCATCATGCGGAATGCCTGTCCCAGCAGAAAGTCACCGACCAGCACGCTGGCCTCGTTGCCCCACAGGATGCGCGCTGCAACCTTGCCGCGCCGCAGATCGCTTTCATCGACCACATCGTCATGCAGCAGGGTTGCCGTGTGCATGAATTCGACCGCCGATGCCAACTTGATGTGGGAGGGACCCCGATAGCCGCACATCTGTGCTGCCGCGATGGTCAGCACCGGGCGCAGCCTCTTGCCGCCCGAATTGATCAGGTGCCCGGCAAGTTCCGGTATCATGTCGACATCGGAACGGGCCATCGACAGGATGACCTCGTTGACCCGTTGCATGTCGTCGGCGACCAGCGCCATCAACGGCTCAAGACCAATATCCTTTCTGGCTCCCTCGCCGAGAGGAACGACTACACCCACAAGACGCCTCGCTTCATGATTGTTGTCTGTTGTGGTGAACATAGGCGGCAAGCATGACGGGAGCAAGAGCGACCAATGGCCGCTTAAGGCATGGTAAACAGATCGTGAGGTGTCGTTAGTTCGCATTGTGCGGCTGGAAACAGGCCGACACCAAGCCTCCAGAACACATGTATCATCATCGGCCAGCCTTGGTATAGAATTGCCGCCACATTCTAGCCTCTTGGCTCCAATTCCGGGAATGAGACACAATCTGTGGAAGAGTTGCTGCGTACCAACGACATCGTTTTAATCTCATATGCAGCATCGTTGCTTGACGATGCCGGTATCGTCCATGCCGTGTTCGATACCAATATGAGCATCGTCGAAGGCAGTCTGGGAATACTGCCTCGCCGCCTGATGGTCGATACCGATCAGATCAGCCGCGCGCGCTATCTGCTGGGTGCAGCCGGCATTGGTGACGAGCGTGCCTGACACCAACCACCTAAAGAGCACCTCGGTAACCACCGATGATGGCTTTCTCGGCGGCGAACTTCAGATGCTGCAACCCAAACGCGGCTATCGTGCCGGGCTCGAAGCAGTGTTTCTTGCGGCCTCCGTTCCCGCTGTTGCCGGCGAACAGGCCCTTGAAGCCGGCTGCGGCGTGGGCGTGGCGTCTTTGTGCCTGACAAAACGTGTGGCCGGCGCCCGGGTAACCGGGGTTGAAATCGAACCAACCCTTATCGAACTGGCGCAGTTGAACGCGTCGCGCAATAATCTTGCCGGGGCTGCCAGTTTCACAAAATGCGATGTTCGGGGCGGCACCGATGGTTCGCAGATCGGTCAGAACACCCATGCTCACACCTTTGCAAATCCGCCGTTTTTCAAGTCCGACAGCACCCGCAGCTCTGACGATCCGCTGAGAAACCGGGCGCATATCTATGAGCGTGCCGATCTAGATGCCTGGGTCAGGTTCCTCGTATCGATTGTCGAGCCGGCCGGCACGGTGACCCTGATCTATCGCGCCGAGGGTCTTGGCGAGTTGCTTCATCTGCTCGACCGCAGGGTCGGCAATTGCCGGATATTCCCGCTCTATCCAAGGGCTGATCAGCCGGCCAACCGGGTCATCATACAGGGCACCAAAGGCTCCAGAGCACCGGCAACCCTGCTGCGTGGTCTGGTGCTGCACGGGTCCGGCGACGAATTCACCCCTGAAGCGCAAAGCGTACTCCGCCATGGTGCGGCCCTGCGATTTGATTGATCGCTGCTTGCCGAGCGACCGGCGCGGCACTATCTATGTTCGCCATGACCAATAGCAAAACAAAAAAATCGTCTTTCATGGCGCGGCTGTTGCCCAAACGGTTTCGCAAGGATCATCCCCTGGTGCCGGTCGTGCGGTTGACCGGCGCCATCGGCATGGCGACACCATTGCGGCCGGGTATCGCGCTGGAGACCTGTGCCGGCGCGCTCGAGCGCGCATTCAGCGCCCGCGGCGCTGTGGCGGTTGCGGTATCGATCAATTCACCGGGCGGCTCGCCGGTTCAGTCGAACCTGATCTTCAAACGGATCAGGGCGCTCGCCGCAGAGAAGTCTATACCTGTATATACATTTTGTGAGGATGTTGCCGCCTCCGGAGGCTACATGCTGGCCTGCGCGGGCGACGAAATCTATGCCGATCCCAGTTCGATCATCGGATCGATCGGGGTCGTGTCGTCCGGTTTCGGGTTTACCAAGGCGATTGAGAAACTCGGCGTCGAACGCCGCGTTTACACCGCCGGCGCCCGCAAGGTCATCCTCGATCCGTTTCAGGAAGAAAAACCAGAAGACATCAAACAGCTGCTCGCCATCCAGAAGGAAATCCACCAGACATTCATGGCGCTGGTGCGCGAACGCCGCGCCGAGGCCCTCAACGGCACCGAGAAAAAGCTGTTCAGTGGTGAGTTCTGGGCCGGCGAGAAAGCGGTCGAACTGGGCCTGATCGACGATCTGGGCGACCTGCGGTCGGTGCTGCGTTCGAAATTCGGTGAGCATGTCAGGCTCAAGGTCATGACCCGGGAGGGCGGCTGGCTCAAACGCAGGCTCGGGCTGAAGAACCTGATACCGGCCTTCACAACGTTTGCATCGGATGGCGGGTTCAGTCTGACGGAAGACGCGCTGTCCACCATTGAGGCGCGCGCCTTATGGGCGCGCTTTGGCCTCTAAAATGAGATTCACATATATCGGCGGTTTGCAGGATTGGGAGGACTGAAGATCATGGCGCTCAAGATTGGCATGCTGGTTTTTCCAGACATCATGCAGCTGGACATGACCGGCCCGCATGAGGTTTTCACCAAACTGCCGGACACGGAAGTGCTGCTGGTCTGGAAAACCCAGGATCCGGTGAAGGCGGCAGGCGGCATGCGGTTCCTGCCGGATGTTACATATCAAAGCTGCCCGCAGCTTGACCTGATTTGCGTACCCGGAGGTGCTGGCATGAATGCGCTTCTCAACGATGAGGAAACCCTCTCCTTCATACGCAAACAGGCGGAAACCGCACGCTACGTAACATCGGTCTGCACGGGATCGCTGGTCCTGGGTGCGGCCGGTCTGCTCAAAGGCAAGCGCGCTGCCTGTCACTGGATGTCACGGGATATGTTGACAGCGTTTGGGGCGATCCCGGATGCGTCTCGCGTGGTGGTTGACGGCAGGTTCATCTCCGGCGGCGGGGTTACAGCAGGCATTGATTTTGGATTGACCGTCGTTGCGGAGATATTCGGAGAGGACCAGGCCAGGGCAATTCAGCTGGGAATTGAATATGCCCCGCAACCACCCTTTGACGCAGGCTCTCCTGAAACGGCAGGATCGCAGGTTGAAACCGCCGCCCGTGACGCCGCGGCCACCCGTCAGGAGGAGCGCGAGGCGGCCGTGCGCGAAGCTGCATCAAAAATGTAGCTCCAAACCGCTTTGATTACGTGCCGGCGTCCGGTTTTGATTCTGTTTCCTCCAGGACATCAAACGGATAGGCGTGCACCGTGTCGGTTCCGACATAGTCAACCGGCAGACGGCGGGTGCGGTCCACCTTGAGGTCGAATATGTCGAACCGGTTATAGTAGCCCACAACGTCGTGAAACTGTTTGGGAACGACGCATTCGCGCAGATCGATTTCGGCCGTGAGCAGTTCATCCTTTTCGGCCGTGGTCTCGGCGACAATACTGCCCGCCGGGTTGATGATCATGGATGCGCCTCGCGGTGAGTGTCTGATGATATCCACAGCGTCCGTGCCGAGCGGAGACAGCTCATCAAGCATGCCGTCATCGACCACTGATGAGGCGACCACGTTGAACGCTTTGGCCTCGAATGAGTGGGCGCCGGCCCGGATGCGAATGGCGCTGGTCAGGTCGTAGGCAGCGTTGCTGCGGGGTTCGTGGGTTGGCCAGACCGGCGGATAGGAGGATATGTGGATCTGCTCGCCTTCCGCCATCAGCGAGAAGCGCGCGAGCGGGTTTGTGTTTTCGCCGCAGATCAGCATTCCCAGCCTGCCAACCGGCGTATCCAGAACCCGCAGGCCCGCACCATCGCCGCTCGCCCAGATCATTTTCTCGAAAAAGGTTGGTACCAGCTTGCGATGATGGTTCAGGATTGATCCGTCACTGCCGATGATCAGGTTGCTGTTCCACAGGCACCCCACGGAAGCATCGGTGGATTCGCTGATGCCGATTGATACCAGGATACTTGCCTTGCGGGCAGCCCGGCACAGGCGCATTATTTCAGGCCCGGGAACACGCACCGATGCACGTGCGAAACGTTCGAACAGGTCATGATTGCGCAGCGGCGGCGAGATGGCCGGCCAGACCGGAAATCCAGGCAGATAAGATTCCGGAAAGGCGATCATGTCTGCGCCCCTCGCTGCCGCATCGGCGATGAGATCGCATGCCTTTGCAGTCGTGGCATCGGCATTCAGGTAGACTGGTGCCACATGGGCAGCACAGACCTTAATGGTGGACGTATCGCGCATAGCCAATCAAGCCTCCGCTGGGAAAACCGCCGGGACGGGCAACACCCGCCCCGGCAATGCATCTGTCAGAGAAAACCGTTCAGATTTTCTGCTTCCGGAAGTCGAACCGTGGCGGCAGTTTGGCCTCCATTTCAGCGCGTGAAATGTGTTTCTTCACCACGAACTTGTCCTCCTCAACGCGGCTGATATAGCAGTCGATCATGCCGCTATGGTCCTCGCCGCGCAGCAGCTTGCTGCCCTGCGGGTGGGCGATCGAATTTTCCATCTTCATGCCTTCCAGCGCCTGGATAACGCCCGGGGTATCCTTGTTGGTCTTCCAGCCGGCGGCTTCTATCGCCGCTTTCAGCACAAAGAAGTTTTCATAAGACTGCCAGGCGTGGCTCTTGGCCATGATCCGGTCAGAGCCCTCTTCCTGGGCGTGAACCGGGTCGATTTGCATCATCTTGACGAATTCCCGATGATACTCATCGTCTTTATATTCCAGTGGGCGCGGGAAGTTTTCCAGGAAATAGACACCTTCAGCGGCGCCCTTGATCTGCTTGGGACTGATCGCCTCGATGGTTCCGCTGACCGAATATTGTTTCATTTTTTCGTCCAGCTTCATCGACTTCATCTGGGTGTAGAAGGCAATCGACAGGGCACCGAAAAACACCGAGAACAAGACCTCGGTTTCCTCCGGGATTTTTGCCAGGTAAGGCACGATATCTTTCGTGCCGAGCGGCACTGCGATCGGGTCATTGACCGTGCCGCCCATGCCTTCGATAAGTTTCCGGTGCTCCTGATGATGGCTGTGTCCCCAGGCATAATCAGGGAAGATCATGGTCCAGTTCTTGCCCAGATTCTCATAGGCCCAAGGTGCTCCGGCTGCTGCCAGCGCATAGGTGTCCGTGCCGGTGCGGAAACTGTAGCGATTGCCCTTCGAACCGGTTGCTTCGGTCGCCTCGCCAGCGGAGAAATACGGCGTCTTGTTTTCCGACGCCACCGGAATTGACGCCAGCATGATGCCCGAATGCACCGAGCCGACAATGAAAGATGCTTTCTCGCGCTGGATCAGTGAGCGCAGTTTGCGTGCACCTGCCGCGGGATTGGATTCCGTATCGGCAACCGCCATCACAAGTTCCCGCCCAGCGATGCCGCCGCCGTCATTGATCAGTTTGACCGCAGCCTTGGCGCATTTGTCATGCCAGTACCCCCAGGAGGAAAAACCACCCGTCAGTTCGCACTGATGTCCAATGACGATCGGACCGCCTTCCGCGGCGAACAGGTCGCTGGCCAGTGAAACATACGCGGTTGATGCAACCGCACCACCCGCCAGCGCGGTTTGCAAAAAGCTGCGCCGGTCCAGACCGGCATCCTTGATTGTCCTGCTGTTTCGCCCCGTTGGATGTCCTTTGACATCCTTGCTTTTGCTTTTCATCATACTCACTCCTTGTGTGACCTTGGCATTAAGCGGCCATGCCGAGGTAGCGGTGCACGAGCTGCGGTTGCCGCTTCAACTCGTCCGTCGTCGATTCACGAACCACCACGCCTTTTTCCATGAGATATACGCGTTTGCATATTTTGAAGGCGGTCGACAGGTTCTGCTCGACGAGCAGGATGGAAACGCCAGTGGCGTTGATCTCGAGAATTTCGCGCCGAATTTCCTGGACCAGGATCGGCATGATCCCTTCGGTCGGCTCATCCAGGAGGATGAGCTTTGGACGCATCACCAGGCAGCGGGCAATGGCCAATTGCTGTTGCTCACCGCCGGACAATGTGCCGCCATACTGACCCAGCCGTTCGGCCAGTCGCGGAAAGCGCTCGAAAACATATTCCGTAATCTCCCGGTCGGGACTGCCCGACAGGCCGATAAACAGGTTTTCCTCGACCGTGAGATTGGGAAAGATGCCGCGCCCCTGGGGCACATAGCCGATACCGCATCGGGGAATTTTGTGAGGCGACTTGCCGGTCAGGTCTTCTCCCTGAAAGCCGACCGTGCCGCCGGTTTTACGCACCAGGCCCAAAATCGCCTTGAGCGTTGTCGTCTTGCCAACACCGTTTCGGCCCAACAGGCCGACAATTTCGCCATCACCCACCGTCAGGGAGACATCCTGCAAGACTTCCACCTTGCCATAGGTGGCTTTCATGCCGTTGATCTCAAGCATCGGTAAACTCCTCGTTGCCAAGATAGGCTTCCTGCACCGCCTTGTCGTTTGCGATCTCGTCCGGTGCGCCCTTGGCGATCACCTGACCCTGCACCATGACGGTGATCTCGTCAGCCAGATCAAATACCGCCGGCATATCATGCTCGATGATAATGATATCGATGCGTTTGGACAGCGCGCGGATCCGGGCGATGGTCGACTGTGTTTCCGCGGGCCCCATGCCGCAAATCGGCTCGTCCAGCAGCAAGAGGCTTGGTTCGGTGGCCAGCGCGATGCCGATCTCCAGCAAGGCCACATCCCCATAGGACAGGTCGCCTGCGGTCTCGCCTCGGATGGCGCTCAGTCCGGTCTCCTCCAGCACTGCTTCGACCTTGCCTGCGGTTTTCTGGTCGTCACGAGCCCAGGTGAGGGGACGAAACACGCCGCGCCGCGTCGCGGCAGCGATCCAGATGTTGTCTTCGACCGTCAGGGCATCGAACACACTCTTGATTTGCAGGGTCCGCGCCAGCCCAAGGTGGCTTATGCGATGGGGCGACTTGTTGGTAATATCCGTGCCGCGGAACAAAATCTTGCCGCTGGTCGGCGGCAGCGTGCCGGTGATCACATTGAAAAGGGTTGTCTTGCCGGCACCATTCGGTCCGATGATGGCGTGGAGCCGGTCGGGTTCGAGCGAAATGTCGACACCGTCCAGCGCTCTCAGCCCGCCGAAGTGTTTTGATACGCCGGTCAGTTCCATAAGCGCGGTCATGTCTCCAACTCCGGTCTCACGGTCGCGCTCTGCAGTGTGGTATCCCGGGTGTGTTTGCCGCCCCCAGGCGTCATTGGTGTCGGCGTCTTGCCGCCATCAAAGCGCGCTTCGATCCGGTCCATCAGGCTGTTCCACAGACCCATCAGGCCGCGCGGCGCAAACACAACGGTCAGGATGACGAACAGTCCGACAAGGATCGGGTAATGCTCCCACACGTTGGACAGTTCCTCACGAACGACAATCACCAGGGCTGTGCCCAGAACCGGTCCAAGTATCGTTCCAGCGCCGCCGATCAGGGTCCACACGACCCCCTCTCCGGACACATGGTAGAACATATAGCTGGCCGATGCGTAGCGCCCGAACAAGGCGAACAGGCAGCCTGACAAGCCGGCCAGCGCTCCAGCCGCAATGAATGACGTAAGGCGCAGCAGATAGACATTGAGGCCGATCATTTCGGCGCGCGCGTCATTTTCCCGTATCGCCACCAGCGCCAGTCCAAGCGGGCTGTTGACAAAGCGATACTTCAGATAGAACGCCAGCGCCACGACTGTCAGGATAAAGAAATACTGGGTGGTGTAGCTGGACATTGAAATTTCGGTTTCACCGAAAGCAAACATCGGCGGCATCGAGAAGGGCGTGCCGTCATCGCCTCCCGTCAGCCATTTGGCCGATAGAGCGACAAAGTAGAATATCAGGGAGAAAACCACCGTTATTATTGCAAAATAGTGCCAGGTCAGCCGTACCGCGAGTGCTCCGGTGACCGCCGCCATGCTGGTCGCCAGGATCATGCCGAGGCCCAATGCCGGCCAGAAACCCAGACCAAGTTTTTCCACGCCTATGGCGACCCCATACATGCCGAAGCCGAAGAACAATGCCTGGCCGAAGGACAGAAGGCCGGTGTAACCGAACAGCAGATTGATGCTGGCGGCAAACAGCGACCAGATCAGGATTTCGGTCAGAATATCGAGCCAGAATCCAACTCCGAACAGGTCGAGAAGCCAGGGTGCCCCCACAAGAAACAGGCCCAAAAGGATCAGTATCGCTCCGTTGATCTTGGTCCTCACCGCGTTGCTCCCTGAAACAGTCCATGCGGGCGCACGATCAGAACCGCGCTCATCAGGCAAAGCGACAGGATGCGGGCTGTGGTTGGATCTGCAAAGCTGGTCACAATGCCTTCGGTGACCGCCAGCAGCACCGCCGCGGCAACCGTGCCCGGCAGATTGCCGAGCCCGCCGATAATCACTGCCATGAAGCAAAATGGCAGCACGTCAACTCCGGACTGGAACTCGACCGTTGTGATTGGCGCAGCCACCACACCACCGAACGCTGCCAGTGCAAAGCCCAGGGCAAAGGTCAGAATATAAACATTTGTCGCCGGCACACCCATTGCCAGGGCGGTTTCACGATCGATCCTGACGGCGCGCATCCAGGTGCCCAGCTTGGTGCGGTGCAGGAACGCAAAGAAGCCGGCAATCGCCAGTATTGAAACAATGGCGGCAAAGATCCGGTACACATCATACTCAAGTCCAAACAGCGGTATCGTGCCTTCGATCGGCGGCAGGATGCGTTTGGGCGCCGCGCCATAGGTTGCCCGCACGGTTTCCTGAATGATGATTGACAGGCCGAAAGTGGCGACAATCGACAGTGCGGCCTTGCCGCGGATCGGCTGGATCACCGCCCGTTCGACCAATGCGCCAAGCACCAGGCCAATAATCGGGACAATCAGGAATGCCAGCCAGTAATTGCCGGTTGAGGAGAATACGAACCAGGTGAGCACAGTGCCGACCATGAAGAAGTCGCCATGCGCCAGGTTGATGATATCCAGAAGGCCGAAGATGATCGACAGGCCGAGTGCGATCAGGGCAATGATCAGGCCCCATACAAGTCCATTTATGGCCAGTGCCGCGACCAACTCCACGAATAGAATTCCCCTGCTGACAGCGCTCCCCGATACACAGCCCGGTACAGTGCACCGCAAGCTTGCCGTTGGCAAATTTGTTTATCAAGAGGAAAATTTGGCAGCTCGGCTAATATGCTTGTTTCACCTGTGGCGCCGTCGCAAGCTGCACGCCATGACGGACAAATCCTCAACCAACGATGCCCAGGGCTTCCGTGAATTATGGCCAACGGTGATGCTTGAGCGCGTCATTCCGGGCCATGAGCAGGCCAATCTGGTGCTGGCAGAATATATCGAACAGCTTGACGCCCAAAGCGCCGACCTGACCACCGATTATCTTGGCGGCAATCTTCTGCTGCACGAACACCCGGCAGTTCACTGGCTGCGCGAATGCATCAACAAGACCGTGATCGATTATTTCAAGCAGCTTGATATGGACTACGGCATCAAATGGTCATTGCAGGGCTGGGCAAACGTCAATCGCCTGGGTGATTATCACGACGTCCACAATCACCCCCATGCTTATTTGAGCGGCACATATTACGTCGCTGTTCCAACTACCGCACCCAGTGCTGGAAAACGCCGCGACCTGACGCCCGGCTGCATCAGTTTCTATGACCCCCGCGGTGCCGTGAACATGAATGCCATTAAGCGCGACCCCTATATCGACATGGAACACACCGTCCAACCGGCCGCCGGCATGATCCTGCTGTGGCCGGCCTTTTTGCATCATTTCGTGCACCCCAATCTGAGCGACGAGCCGCGCATCTCGGTATCCTTTAACGTGGTGCTCAACTGGTCGAATGATTATCTGCCGGAACAGTGAGGTGGTCGTGTCGAGCAAAAAGAAGGTTCTTGTCGTTGGTGCATCCGGCCTGGTTGGCTCTGCAATGGTCAACCACTTGCGCACGGCAGGCTGCGAAACTGTCGCCGTATCGCGCCGGGCACCAGAGGACACTGACGGCGTGCAGTTCGTTTCAGCGGACCTGTTCGACGATGACGGTTGTACACAGCTCTTTGGGCAGATGACCGATGTGACGCATCTGGTTTATGCCGCGCTCTATGAGCGCCCGACCCTGGTATCCGGCTGGTCGGACGATGACCAGATCAGGATAAACGAGCGGATGTTCAGGAATGTTCTCGATCCGCTCATATCGGCGTCCGGGGCGCTCCGGCATGTGACACTTCTCCAGGGCACAAAAGCCTACGGTGTCCATGTGCGCCCTATACCGGTACCGGCGCGCGAAGACCGCGATGAACTGCGCAGCCAGCCCAATTTCTACTGGAAACAGGAAGACCATCTCCGGGACAGAGGTGCGGATGGCACATGGAGCTGGACCATCCTCAGGCCGACACTCATCGTCGGCAGCGGTGTCGGCGGTGCCATGAACCTGTTGCCGCCAATCGGTGTCTTTGCCGCTCTTCTGAAGGACAGGGGATTGCCGCTCGCCTTTCCTGGCGGCGGTCCGAAGATCGGCTGTGCGGTTGATGTTGATCTGCTGGCGCGGGCGATTGACTGGGCGGGCGTCGCTGAAACTGCCCGCAACCGGACGTTCAACGTGACCAATGGCGACGTCTATGTGTGGGAGAACCTCTGGCCGGCCATCGCTGATGCGTTCGGCATGGAGACCGGCAATCCGGAGCCGCGCTCGTTTGAGGCGTACTGTCTGAAGCGGTCTGCCGACTGGGATCGGATCCGCAAGAAACATGACCTTCTCGCGCCGGGTCTTGAAGCGTTTGTCGGACCGTCCCTGCAATATTGCGATTTTTCCATGCGCTATGGGCAAACCGAGCCGGGCCCGCCGTCGGTCGTGTCGACCATCAAACTCCAGACCGCGGGATTTCACGAGGTTATGGACACCGAGGAAATGTTCCGCAAATGGATCCGCCATCTGCAGGACAAACGCGTGTTGCCGCACGCACTCGCTTGACCGGGCTGTTGCGCAAAAGTAGGTTGCGCCCGGCTTAGTGCCGTTGGACCCACATTCACTTTGAGTCGCATCCATGTCTGCCGACCTTTCCGCCCCGGACACCGGCGTCCTGTCGCCGCGCACCTCGTTTCAGGGATTGATCCTGACGCTGCAGCGTTACTGGGCGGAATATGGTTGTGTCATTCTGCAGCCCTACGACATGGAAGTGGGCGCAGGCACGTTTCATCCAGCAACCACCCTGCGCGCCATCGGGCCAAAGCCCTGGAAGGCGGCCTATGTTCAGCCGTCGCGGCGGCCGTCCGATGGCCGTTACGGCGAAAACCCCAACCGGGTGCAGCACTTTTACCAGTTCCAGGTGATAATCAAACCATCGCCCCCCGACCTGCAGGAGCTTTATCTCAAAAGCCTCTATGCTATCGGCATCGATCCCAAGACCCATGACATCCGCTTCGTGGAAGACGATTGGGAGAGCCCGACCTTGGGGGCCTGGGGGCTTGGTTGGGAGGTCTGGTGCGATGGTATGGAAGTCTCTCAGTTCACCTATTTCCAGCAGGTCGGCGGCATCGACTGTTCACCTGTCGCCGGTGAGCTGACCTACGGGCTTGAACGGCTTGCCATGTATGTCCAGGGCGTCGACAGCATGTTCGACCTCAATTTCAATGGCCGCGATGGCGACGACAAGGTCACCTATGGCGATGTCTTCATGCAGGCGGAGCAGGAATATTCGCGCTTCAACTTCGAGCATGCCGATACCGACCTGCTGCTCCGCCACTTCGAAGATGCGGAGACCGAATGCCGCGCGTTGATCGAGGCCGGTGACCGCCAGGACCGCCACGATATGGCGATGCCGGCCTATGACCAGTGCATCAAGGCGAGCCATCTGTTCAATCTTCTCGATGCCCGCGGCGTCATCTCCGTGACCGAACGGCAATCCTACATTCTGCGCGTGCGCGAGTTGTCCAAGGCCTGTGCCGAGGCCTGGCTCAAGACCGATGGCGGCGGTGCCGGGGAGGGTGGCCGTGCCTGATCTTCTGCTCGAACTGTTTTCCGAAGAGATCCCCGCCCGCATGCAACAGCGCGGCGCAGACGATCTCAAATCCCTGGTTACCAAGGCACTGGTCGATGCCGGCTGCGTCTATGAGAGTGCGGCCGCCCGGGCAACCCCCCGCCGCCTGGTGCTGGCGGTTGCCGGTCTGCCGGCGAACCAACCAGACGTCAGGGACGAGCGTAAGGGCCCCCGGGTCGGCGCCCCGGACAAGGCGATCGAGGGGTTCCTGGCATCTGTCGGGTTGACGCTTGAGGACTGTGAGATCCGCCAGGACAAAAAGGGCGACTATTACGCTGCCGTGATCGAAAAGCCGGGCCGGCCGACCACGCAAGTCATTGCCGGGATCGTGCCCGATGTGATCGCCCGCTTTCCCTGGCCCAAATCCATGCGCTGGGGGGCGGGACCACTGCGCTGGGTGCGTCCGCTGCAGTCGATCCTGTGCACGTTCGATGCCGAAGTGGTGCCGTTCGAGGTGGGTGGCATCGCATCAGGTGCCATAACCCATGGCCACCGGTTTCACGCACCAGAAGCGATCGACGTGCGCGATGTCGAAAGCTATGACGAAAAACTCCGTGCCGCCCACGTCATGATTGACAGCGGGGAACGTGCCGAAACCATCATCAACGAAGCCCGCACCCTTGCCTTTGCGCAAGGTCTGGAGCTGGTCGAAGATGACGGACTGCTCAGGGAAAACGCCGGCCTTGTCGAATGGCCGGTGGTGCTGATGGGCACGTTCGACGAAGCCTTCCTCCAGGTGCCGCCCGAAGTGCTGATCACGTCCATGAAGGCCCATCAGAAGTGCTTTTCCCTGCGCGATCCCAAGACCGGTAAGCTGACCAATCGATTCATCCTGGTGTCCAACCTCACCGCCGGTGACGGTGGTGCCGCCATTGTCGAGGGCAATCAGCGGGTCATTGCTGCCCGCCTGTCGGACGCCCGGTTCTTCTGGGATCAGGACCGCAAGTCGACACTCGCATCGCGCTTGAGCGATCTCGAACAGATTACCTTTCATGCCAAACTCGGCACCCAGGCTGAGCGGGTGGCGCGCCTTGAACCCCTGGCCGGCGAGGTTGCCGCAATGATCGGCACGGATGCTGACGAGGCCCGGCTCGCCGCCAGATTGTGCAAATGCGATCTGGTCACCGAGATGGTCGGCGAGTTTCCAGAGCTGCAGGGTCTGATGGGCCATTATTATGCTTTGCAGGAAGGCTTGTCGCCGGACGTTGCCGAGGCCATTGCTCAGCACTACCAGCCCCAGGGCCCCTCCGACGGTGTCCCGGCCAATGCTGTCGCCCAGTCCGTGGCGCTGGCTGACAAACTCGATACGCTGGTGGGTTTCTGGGCGATCGATGAAAAGCCGACCGGCTCCAAGGATCCTTATGCCCTGCGGCGCGCAGCGCTTGGGGTGATCCGCATCCTGCTCGACAAATCGATCCGCCTGCGCCTGTCGCCACTCATCCAGTTTGCCCTGGCCAGGCTGGGGCCAACGCTCGACCGTCTGGGCGCCGATGGTGACCGCAAGACAATGGTCCGCGCGGTGCACGATGCTCTGTTGCGCGGCGACAACTATCTTCTGGCGTTCTTCGCCGACCGGCTGAAGGTGCATCTGCGCGACCAGGGCGCCCGACATGATCTGATCGACGCGGTATTTTCGCTCGGTGGGCAGGACGATATGGTGCTGATCGTCAAGCGGGTCGAAGCACTCGGCGCCTTCCTTGAGACCGACGACGGCGCAACCCTGCTTGCCGGCACCAAACGGGCGCAGAACATTCTCCGGATCGAGGAAAAGAAGGACGGCGCATCTTTTGATGGTGCACCGGATCCGGACCTGTTTTCTCAAGCCGAGGAAACAGCGCTCGGCGCTGCCATCGACGATGTCGAGGGTAAGGCCGAACAGGCAACCGCTGCGGAAGATTTTGAAGCGGCCATGACCGCGCTGGCGAAACTGCGCCACCCGGTCGATGCCTTCTTTGACGCCGTCACTGTCAATGCCGACGACAAGGCAATCCGCGAGAACCGCCTCAAACTCCTGTCACGCATTCGCACGGCCACGCTCAAGGTTGCGGATCTCTCAAGGATCGAGTCCTAGGAATCCGTTTAAGAATGCCCTGGCCGGGGGAGAGGGCCGGCTCGGGAACAGGAATGCGCCTTTTGACGCATTCTTGAACTGACACTGAGACGCGCGACGCCCTGCGGCAAGGCTGCGGGTTGACCGGAGCCCCGCCTCTGTGCATGTAAACGCTGAATTCGGGGCAACATTTGAGTCTCGATACAGTCGAATACTCCAGGGTCTATTGAGCGAAACGCAAAACGGGGCGGGCGATGGCTGATTCCGCGACGAAATGGGTCTACAGGTTTGGCGAGGGCGTTGCCGATGGCACCGCCGAGATGCGCACCTTGTTGGGCGGCAAGGGGGCAAATCTTGCCGAAATGTGCAACCTCGGGCTCCCTGTGCCCCCGGGCTTCACCCTGACCACGGAAGTCTGTACGGCGTTTTACGTCAATGAGCAGAACTATCCCGACGGCCTGAAAGACCAGGTCGATGAGGCGCTCGCCCATGTCGGTGAGTTGGTCGGTATCCGTTTCGGCGACAAGGACGATCCGCTTCTTGTGTCGGTCCGCTCCGGCGGGCGCGCCTCGATGCCCGGCATGATGGACACGGTGTTGAACCTCGGTCTCAACGACCAGACCGTCGAAGGACTTGCGGCGAAATCGGGCGATGCCAGATTTGCCTATGATTCCTACCGCCGCTTCATCCAGATGTATTCCGACGTGGTGCTTGGCCTCGATCATTTCGAATTCGAGGACATTCTGGAGACCTATAAGGAAGACCACGACTATTTGAACGACACGGATCTGAGCGCCGATGACTGGCGCGAGGTGATCACCCGGTACAAGCACTGTGTCCAGGAGGGACTGGACGCACCGTTCCCGCAGGACGTCAACGAGCAGCTGTGGGGCGCCATCGGGGCGGTATTCGGTTCCTGGCACAACCAGCGCGCCGTCACTTATCGCCGCCTGCACCATATTCCCGATGACTGGGGCACGGCGGTCAATGTGCAGGCCATGGTGTTCGGCAATATGGGCGATGGCAGTGCCACCGGCGTGGCGTTTACCCGCAATCCATCGACCGGAGACAAGGAACTCTACGGCGAATTTCTGGTCAACGCCCAGGGCGAGGATGTGGTCGCCGGCATTCGCACGCCGCAAAACATCACCGAACGTGCACGCGAAGAGGCGGGCTCCGACAAGCCGTCGCTTGAACGCCTGATGCCCGAAGTGTTCACCCAGCTCAAAGCGATCTACGAGAAGCTCGAAGGTCACTACCGCGATATGCAGGACATCGAGTTCACCATTCAGAGCGGCAAGCTCTGGATGTTGCAGACCCGCTCGGGCAAGCGCACTGCCAAGGCAGCCCTCAAGATCGCCATTGAGATGGCCGATGAACAACTCATCACCCGGGCCGAAGCGGTCGGCAGGATTGATCCGGCCTCGCTCGATCAGTTGCTGCATCCGACCCTTGATCCCGATGCTGAACGCGATGTGTTGGGGATCGGTCTGCCGGCATCTCCCGGTGCCGCCTGCGGTGAGATCGTGTTCGATCCTGACGAGGCGGAAGTTCTCAAGGGCCGGGGCCAGTCGGTCATCCTGGTGCGGGTCGAAACCAGCCCGGAAGACATTCACGGCATGCACGCAGCTGAAGGTATTCTGACCACCCGTGGCGGCATGACAAGTCATGCCGCAGTGGTTGCCCGCGGCATGGGCCGGCCGTGTGTCTCAGGCGCCGGTGGCATCCGCATCGACTACCAGGAAGAGACGCTGTTTGCCTCCGGCGCTGAGTTAAAGAAGGGTGAGTTGATCACCATTGACGGGTCCACCGGGCAGGTCATGAGGGGCCGGGTGGCGACCATCCAGCCGGAACTGTCCGGCGATTTCGGCAAGCTCATGGAATGGGCGGACGAACATCGAAAACTCGGCGTGCGGGCCAATGCGGATACACCCGCCGATGCGCGCACGGCGCGCGAGTTCGGTGCCGAGGGCATCGGCCTGTGCCGTACCGAGCATATGTTTTTTGATGCCGGCCGCATTCTTGCGGTGCGCGAGATGATCCTCGCAGATGACGAAGCCGGGCGCCGGGCGGCGTTGGACAAGATCCTGCCCATGCAACGGCAGGACTTCACCGAGCTGTTTGAAATCATGCAGGGCCTACCGGTCACCATCCGGTTGCTGGACCCACCGCTGCATGAGTTTCTGCCCCATTCAGATGAAGAGATCGCCCATGTGGCCGAAGCGACCGGCACTGACGTGGCGCGCCTGAAGCGCCGGGTTTCCGAATTGCACGAATTCAACCCGATGCTCGGCCATCGCGGCTGTCGCCTGGCGATCACCTATCCGGAAATATGCGAGATGCAGGCGCGTGCGATCTTCCTGGCATCGGTCGATGCAGCCAAATCCACCGGTGCGCCGGTGATGCCGGAAATCATGGTTCCATTGATTGCCACCGCGGCGGAGTTCGACATGATCAAGCAGCGGATCGACCATGTGGCGGGTGAGGTTGAGCACGAGACCGGCACCACGCTCAGCTATCTGACCGGTACCATGATCGAATTGCCCCGCGCGGTCCTGAAAGCCGATGAAATCGCCAAGACGGCGGAATTTTTCTCCTTCGGTACCAATGACCTGACCCAGACCACCTTTGGTATCAGTCGTGATGATTCGGCGAAGTATCTGGCCGAATACACGCTAAAGGGCATATTGGAAGAGGATCCGTTCGTGACCATCGATATAGAGGGCGTCGGCGAGCTTGTGCGCATCGGCGTCGAGCGCGGCCAGGCCACGCGCCCGGATATCAAACTCGGCATTTGCGGTGAGCATGGCGGCGACCCGAAATCCGTTACATTCTGCCATGAAATCGGACTGGACTATGTCTCTTGTTCGCCGTTCCGCGTGCCGATTGCACGGTTGGCTGCGGCGCAAGCCGCTATTGCGGGGCCTGTTGACTGACATGATTTTAACTGGCATCAGGCAAATAATTTTTGAGAAATTGTACCAATAAGAGAGAGTTTGCCCACATTGTTGCCGCAAAATCAGGTGATGTTGGCACGTCCTTCGGTGGCGTGTTCGGGATGCACGAGGTCAACGGCTGCCGGATTGGGCGGATTTTGGGGATACAGTGGCGAGCGGATATAATCGTGAGATTTCATAGACTTAGATCTGTTAAGGCCGTTTCGTTGCGGCGCTGTTTAACCTGTGTTAAGCATAAATATACTATGCTGCCCACGGCGTTTGTGTGTGGGAGTGTTGACCGGTGAGTAGGGGTAAAAGCGTGCGTGTTCAGGAGCCCAAGGGAGGGCAGGTCCGTATTTCGATGACTGCACACGCTCGACAACGCCGCGTTGCGCAGAAGCGCTTCAAGGACGTCATGGTCTACAGTCTGGCCGCCGTCGGCCTGCTCTGTGTGGCTGGCGCCATCGGCCACTATGTCGGCGAGAACGCCTCGGCACGAAGTGCACCAACTGTCGAATGGACCGATGTAACCAATAACGGCGGGACCATTATCCGCAAGTCCGCTGTCCTGCGCCCAACCGTCCAGACCACCCCGGACACGGTTTCAGCGACACCCAAGGACCGGCAACGCAGCGCGACATTGGGCAAGAGCGATATGATCGTTCCGATGACCCTGTTTGCCAAGCGGGAGGACCGCATCACGCCGGTTGAAACCTTGATTGAAACGCCCCCGGTGTGGAAGATCGAGAAGCTGGTGGAATTGGGTCTTGGTGAGAAGCGTCGCCGAGAAACCGTGCGTGACGCCAAGGCGCAGCAGCACTATTGCCTGGCGGAAGCCATCTACCACGAGGCGCGCGGCGAGCCCACATTAGGCCAGCTCGCGGTGGCCAACGTTATTATGAACCGGGTTGCCAGCAAACAGTATCCCAATTCGATCTGTGGTGTCGTCAATCAGAACGACCATATGCGCCTGCGCTGTCAGTTCACCTATGCCTGTAATGGCCTGCCGGACAAACCAAAGCCGGGCAATCACTGGAACAAGGCGCAAAGGGTTGCAACCCAGGCAATGTCGGGCAAGCGCAACATACTCGCGGTCAAGGGTGCGACCCATTATCACGCGGATTATGTCAATCCGGACTGGGCGAAATCGTTTAAATTTGTGAAGAAGATCGGCCGGCATATTTTCTATTCCGATCCCACCATCACCTATCGCCCGAGCTAGCGGACAAACCACGTTTTCCTGCGCACTCCGGCAGTTTCAATTTCAGCTGAAACCTTCTACGATCCGGTCGTAACCGGGTTCTAATGCAGTGTGGAGACGACGTGATGACCGCGTGGCACTTTATCGACGGTGTATGGTCGGAGGGAAATCCAGGTATAATGGGTCCCATGACCCACGGCTCCTGGCTGGCGTCCACGGTGTTTGACGGCGCCCGGGCCTTCGAGGGTGTTGCGCCCGACCTCGACCTGCACTGCGCGCGCATGGTCGCCTCCGTCAAGACCATGGGTCTCCAGCCGCTTCATGCGCCATCCGAGTTGGTGGAGATTGCCGGGGAGGGAATTGCCCGGTTTTCCAAGGACGACGCGCTCTACATTAAACCAATGTATTGGGCCGAGGACGGATGGGTCGATGTCGATCCCGAGACAACACGGTTCTGCCTGTCCGTGTATGAATCGCCCATGCCCGATGCCAACGGCTTTTCGGCAACGCTCTCACCTTATCGCCGACCAAGTGTCGAACTCATGCCGACCGATGCCAAGGCGGCGTGTCATTATCCCAATTCGGCACGGGCGCTGCGAGAAGCGCGCGGGCGCGGTTTTGAGAACTCGATCATGATGGATCCCCTGGGCAATGTCGCCGAACTGGCCACCGCCAATCTGTTCTACGCTAAAGACGGGGCTGCCCACACCCCTGTGCCAAACGGCTGTTTCCTCAACGGCATCACCCGCCAGCGCACAATAAAACTGCTGCGTGACGCAGGTGTTCCGGTCTATGAACGCTCTCTCACATATGGTGAGTTCCTCGATGCTGACGAGGTTTTCAGCACCGGCAATTATGGCAAGGTACAGCCGATCACGAGGCTCGAAGAAAGGGACCTCCAGCCCGGTCCCATCTACGCCCGCGCCCGGGAACTGTACTGGTCGTGGTCGCATGGCAGCGTTTAGTCGAACCACTCGCCGCACCCCAAATTAAATTCAGTTGTTGCCGCCGTAATGGATGTCGTAAGGGCGTCTGCGATATGGCTGGTCTGTGCCCGTGCATAGCACCGGATAGGCAGAAAACACTGAACGGAGGGCGTGTTATGAAGATCGGTTTCATTGGTCTGGGCAATGTCGGCGCCAAACTTGCCGGCAGCCTGCTGCGCAACGGTTTCGACGTAATGGTGAGGGACCTGGACCGTGAGGCCGCGCAATCACTGCTCGAACGCGGCGCGCAATGGGCAGACAGTCCCGCCGAGATGGCTGGTCTTTGCGACATCACCATCACCTGCCTGCCCAACCCAGCGGCAAGCGCCAGTGTCATGGAAGCCGATGATGGCGTCCTCACAGCGATTGGGCCGGGCAAAGTGTGGATTGAGATGAGCACCACCGACGAAGCCGAAATCCGCCGGTTGGCAACACTTGTCGAAGCCAGAGGTGCCACGTCCCTGGAAGCCCCTGTATCCGGTGGCTGTCATCGTGCTGCGACCGGCAACATCGCTATATTCGTCGGCGGCGATCGCGCCGCATTCGAGAAGGCCTTGCCGGCGCTTACCGTTTTGGGGCGGCAGATCCTTCATACCGGACCGCTGGGTTCAGCCTCGGTGCTCAAGGTGTTGACCAATTATCTCTGCTCGGTACATCTCGTAGCCCTCGGCGAGGCCCTGACGGTGGCCAAGAAGGCGAGTATCGATCTGGCGACCACCTATGAAGCGATCCGCATATCATCGGGCAATTCATTCGTTCATGAAACCGAAAGCCAGGTGATCCTCAACGGCAGTTACAACATCAATTTCACCATGGATCTGGTGATCAAGGATATGAGCCTGTTCGATGGTTTGGCCAAGCGTCTTGAGGTGCCACTGGAAGTCTCGCCCCTCGTGCTCGACATTTTTCATGACGGGCAGAAGCGCTTTGGTCCGCGTGCCTGGTCTTCGATGATCGTCAAGCGGCTGGAAGACGACTGCGGCGTCGAATTGCGTGCACCGGGCTTCCCCGAAGAAATGAATGATGACGAGCCGGAGGCACAGGGTGCTGAGGTGGTGGTTGCGGGGCGGTAAACCGAAACTCAGCCTTCCCGGCCGCGGCCCTTATAGCGATTGAGGCCGTCATCCATATGCAGCCAGGGGATCTTTTCGACGATAAACACATGGGCCGTTGGCTCGAACACTTCCGGGTGATCGAAGGTCGAGACGTAGATATGAATTTCGTCCGGGCAATGATCCCCTTCATAGGCGAGTGGCGTTCCGCAATCGTTGCAAAAGCTCCGGCTCACGCCGGGTGACGAGGTGAAGCTTTTGGGGCTTCCTTCGACGTAGCGGAACTGCTCCTGCTTGAGGCCGACAAAGGTCGCCACGGCGCTGCCGGTATTGCGCCGGCAGCTGCGGCAGTGGCAATGAGCGACCCACATGGGTTTGCCCTCGGCCTCGAACTTTACCGCGCCGCACAAACATTGGCCTTTTTCGGCTTTACTCATCGTCGGTCACTCTTTCCCGCTGCCCGGCAGGTCAAGCGTGAACACATTGCCTTCCCAGGCACTGGCACCGCGCCCGATCGAATCCACCGCCTCAGACATCCGTCCATCCCGGCCGAGCAGTTTGTCTGCGGCGGCCACGATCAGCGGATTGGGCGTGGCGATCGGTGATGCGCTGCGCAATTTTTGAGCAAGCTCCATTTCCTTGGCGTCTGGATGATAGATGCACATTGCTGTGAAGGCGGCCGCTGTCGAGCGGCTGATGCCGGCCCAGCAATGGATCACCATGGGGGCTGCGCGGTCCCAGCGGCCGAGAAAATCGATCAGCCTGCCGACATGGGCTTCACCAGGCGTGATATAGCCGTCGATCGGCAACGCGATATCATGCATGGTAAGCTGCAGGTGTTTGTCGCGCTCTATTCCTGCAGGTGTGTCGATCATGTGTTCCGGGCCCAACAGGGAAACCACATGGTTGGCGCCGAAGTGCTCAATCTGAGCATCGACCGCATGCAGCGGGCAAACAACGATCATGTTATGCATATCTCCGATAGATTTGGTCTCGCAGCGAACGCTGCCAACACATGTGAAACTCTATATAACAATTAGTATGCTTCTGTGCACTGCCAACGGTCGCACAATGCGAAAATCCATGAGGACGACATGAAAATAAACATTGAGATCGACTGCACGCCACAAGAGGCCCGCACATTCATGGGCATGCCTGACATCAAGCCCATGCAGGATGCCATGATGGCGGAAATCCAGGCGCGGCTTCAGGACCAACTCGCCAAGATGGAACCCGAAGCGCTCATGAAGGAATGGCTAACCCCCGGGCTTGAGAATTTCCAGGAGATGCAGAAGGCGTTCTGGAATGCCGCGACCGGCGGCGCGAAAAAGTAAAGGCCCCCCAGCCATGATCACAGCGATTGTCCGTTACTCCCTGCCGCCGGAAATCGATCGCGACGCCTGCCGCGCCCATTTCGAAAAAATCGCGCCAGGTTTTCGCGAGGCAAAGGGGCTGATTTCCAAGCATTTCATTTGCGGCGAGCACGGCATCGCCGGCGGCGTCTACCAGTGGCAAACCCAAGAAGCTGCCGAGGCTTTCTACAGCGGCCCGTGGATGGACGGCATCATAGAGCGCTACGGCCAGAAACCTGACATCGAGTATTTCACGGTATTCTGCATCACCGACAATGAGCGTGGCGATGTGAGGGTGCTCTAGGTCATTTATGAGTTCATGACCTAGCCCCCCGTCTGCCAAACCTTGATCGCATCAAGTGGATAGACCAGCATGATGATGTTGAGGGTGAGGTTGTCCCGGATTGCGTAAACCGCCGCCAGTTCCATGGCGATGACGGCTGTGACCGAGACCCAGACCGGCAGCCGCCAGGCAAGGAAAAAGCCGATCACCATGAAGCCGATGTCGCTGACCGAATTGAGCACGCTGTCGCCGTAGTAGTCGAGCGAGATGGTCGCTTCGCGGTAGCGGTTGATGATGAAATCGGAATTCTCGAAGATCTCCCACCCCGCCTCGACCGCGGTGGCGAGTGTCAGGCGCAGCCCCACGGGCATGCGCTGCGCGACCCAGCCAAGCACTGCGAAAAAAAGGAACCCGTGGATCATGTGCGACAGGGAATACCAGTCGGAGATGTGCTGGGAATTCTCCGAACTGATTGGTTCGCCGTGCCACAGTTTGACGTAACCGCACTTGCAGATCGGCACCTGGCCCTTCAGGTAAAGGATGAGGGCGGCGCCGACGATGACGACCAGCGTTGCGGCAAGATATGTGCGCCAGGATATCTGTTCAGGTGAGTTCATAAAGCCTCGCAGAACCGACATTATTGCCGCACAGTTCACATAAAATGAACGCTCCTGTCGTATGGTGCAATTATCATTGCCAAGCATGGCACAGACGGCGGTTTGATATGCTGCTTGAAGTCGGCCTGAGGCGCAGAGCAACACCAACCTGAAATGATAGGCGGCGCGGGGAGGGCGTGCATGAACGACAGTCGCTCAACGGCCGGGCGCAAGACCAAGGTCTTTGTGTCTTATGCGCGCAAGGACATGGCGTTTATCGACCGTCTGGAACCAGCACTCCGGAATAACGGTTTCGAGCCGCTTATCGACCGCAGCCACATCGAGAAATTCGCTGACTGGTGGGCGCGTATCGAACAACTGATCGCCCAGGCCGATACGGTCATATTCGTTCTGAGCCGCCATTCGGTCGGGTCCGACATCTGTCGAAACGAAGTCGATCACGCGGACCTCCTCAACAAGCGGTTCGCGCCATTGGCGATCGAAGACGTCGACGGCGATCAGGTGCCACCGGAACTGGCGCGGCTGAACTACGTCTTCTTCAGACCGCAGGATGAATTCGATCAGGCAGTGGCCGAACTTGTCGCAGCGCTCAATCTGGATGTGGGTTGGGTCCGCGAGCACACCCGTCTGGGCGAGTTGGCGGGGCGCTGGGCAGGTTTGTCACGGCCATCCACACTGGTTCTGCGGGGCGGCGAACTGGAGGCAGCGGAACAATGGCTTGCTGATCAGCCGCGCGAGGCGCCATCGCCCTCAGCCCTTCATCGCGAACTGATCGCCAGCAGCCGGAGGGCCGCAAGCCGGCGCCAGAGGTTCTGGCTGGCCGGCGCGCTCGGTGTCGCGGTTGTGTCCGGGGGACTGGCGATATGGGCTGAAGTAAACCGTCAACAAGCGGTTGCACAAAGACAAAGGGTCGAGCGCATCCTGGAACGCACCACTGAGGCAACCAGGGACCTGGTGGTCAATGTTGCCAACAGATATGTGACCCGGCGCGGCGTTCCCCAGGAGATGATCCGGGATATTCTGGAGCAGACCCGCCGCCTGGTTGTCGAACTCGACAGTGTCGGGGAATCAAAACCGGAGCTGCTCAGAAATGGCGGACTGGCGCTTGCCGAATTGTCCGATGCGCTGCGCGCGCAAGGGGACAGGCATGCCGCCGAGCAGACCGCGATGGCGACGATTGCCGTATTCGACCGGTTGGCGGCATCGGCACCGGATGACGGTGCATGGCAAAACGGACTGGTGGTCGGCTATGACCGGCTTGGCGATATCCACGCGGATCTTGAACAGTGGGATAAAGCGCAGGCGGCTTATGAAAAGGGTTTCGCCATCATTCAGGGTCTTGCACCCTCAAACGACAGAAAACGGCACAGCGCGGTTGCACGGGAAAACCTGGGAACCGTGAAACAGGCGCGCGGTGATCTGGCACCGGCACTCGCACATTTCAGGGCGAGCCTGGGCCTGCGGCTGGAGTTGCTCAAAGGGCGCGCCGATGATGTCGCAGCCGGGCGCGACGTTGCCGTCAGTTATGAAAAGATCGGCGACATACTGCTGACCCAGGGCGATGTGGAAGAAGCAGCTGTGGCCTACCGGGAAAGCCTGACATTGAGCCAGGCGGTTGCCACCAGGGACGAAACGAATACCCTGTGGCAACAGGATCTCGCCACTGCCTATCACAAGTTGGGCGGCGCCTTGATGCGGCAGAAAAATGTGTCCGGGGCCCTGGATAATTTCCGCAAGGACCTGGCAATCATGCAGCGGTTGTTCGAAACAGATCCCGATCGGCGCGAATGGCGCGAAAGCCTGGTGGTAAGCTTTGAACGCCTGGCAAATCTTCTCTATCGAACCGGAGAGGGGCGCGATGCTCTCAATGCGTACGAGGCAGCGCTACGCCATGCCAAGGTGATTGCCGCAGCAAACCCAAGCCAGCGGGACTGGCTGTTGCGGGCATTCAAGCTGTTCCAGTCCGCAAGTTTGCTGCAATTGCAACAACAAAAAGAAGGCGCTGCCTTAGCCACCGCCGGTGAGGCGGTCAAAATCATTCGCCGAAGTGCCGACGCTGGAGTGTCGGTTGACGATATTTTACCCTATGCGCTCAACAATCTTGGCTGGATCGCTCTGTTCAACCGGAATTTTGAGGTCGCGTTGAAAAGTGCCGAGGAAGCGATTTCCGCACAACCCGACAAGCTTCTCTACCGGCCCAACAAGGCTCATGCGCTTATGTTTCTTGGCCGGGACCAGGATGCCAGAGCCAGCTATCTTGAACATGCGGGCAAACAGATTGCCGGCGCCGGCGCCTGGAACGAAACGATCATTTCAGACTTCAGGGCCTTGAATGATCGCGGTGTCACCCATTCGCTGATGCCGTTAATAGAGAAGGCGTTTGCAGATGCTGAATAGGACATTTAACCAGAACAGGGGAACGACAATGATGCGCTACGGCTCAATGGTTTTGTTACTGGTTGCACTGGTGTTTCTGGCGCTCAAGTCGCCAGCCCATGCCATCAACGAACTGTGCCTGGTCGCCGACCCGGAAGACCCGTCACTGAATGTCCGTGATGCGCCCAACGGCAAAGTGATCAATCGCCTGCGTAATGGCCGCGCGGTTTTCATCATGGAAAAGAAACCCGATAGCCGCAGCCGGCCATGGGCCAATGTCATGGGGTATTACAAGGGCGAGTTTCGAGAGTGGGGATGGGTGTTCCACCGCAATCTCGATTGCTTTGGCGCATGGAACCCCGCAGCCACGACAACCGCCGACTACCCGATAGTCTTTACCCGGGCCGCAGACCTGAAACCAACGGGTATCGCTCTCGAAGGGTATGGACCCGACGGCTTTCAGATCAAGCAATATGAAAACAGATGCTATTATTATGGTGACGGCGGCAACAGCCTGTCAGTGACGGCAGATCTGCTGCGTTACTACGAAAAAAACGGGTTCTCCCTCAACAGCCTGTGTATGGCGCTGACCAGCGGCATTCTGTTCGACCCGGAATCCGGCCGGCGGCTGCCGTCCTATGTTGTGGTGGATGAAAAAGTTCTGCGCCAGCAGGGCTTTGCTGATGCCGGTGTGCTGTCGCCAGAACTGCCGCTCGATGTGCCGAAATGCTTTCGCAGGGGAGTGCCCTTGTCTGATTGTGTGTTCAACTATAATCCCGTGAGTGGCAAGAAGTTGAGCGGCCGCGCACGGGACTGGTTCGCGCAGATGGGAGAAAAGGTGCTTGAAATCATGACAGCGGAACTACGATCGGGCACTTTCGCGAGACCCTGCGCATGCGAGGAGCGCAATCAGATACCCCGGTCCTGCCACACCGAAAAGAACGGCGCCTGCGAAGGCGAAAGATACATCGTGGGAAATTTGGCAATTGAGCGGCGTCGGCTTCCCGGTGTGCCATACGAAGCATCGATCGGCTTTTATGACTTTTCTCCAGCCCTTCCACTCGGCTTCGGCTATGCCCTTTTTGCCGATGGTGCGGCTGGCCCAAGCGGTGAAATCGGCAGCGAAGAGCTCATCCTGGCTGGCAAGAACCGGGCAACAAAGGCTGGAATTCAGGCAGTTTTGAACGCCAGGTCGGGGAATTGAGTAGCTGTCACCTGAGCCGGCGAAACCGCTCAAGATAGGCCTGTTCGGCATCGTGGGTCGACAGGGGGTCAATTTCGAAGAATTTGGCGGAACCCGCACCGTTAAGTCCGCGCGGGCGCGAAAAAATGCTGGCCGCCTCCTTGTCAGCAAAGCCCGCCAATTGTGTCGCTTCCAGAAAAGCCGACGCCCGGTCGGCGCGCTTGATCAGTTTGTTGACATGTTCAGGCGCGGCGGGCGGCAGTCCGAAGCGGATATGAACAGCCTCGATCAGCCGGTTCTCGAACGCCTTGTAGTCAATTCCGATCGCCGCCTTGAACGGGCTGATCAGGTCGCCGATGACATATTCCGCTGCATCATGCAGAAGCGCTGCCAGGCGCCAGCGTCGGTCGAGCGTTGGTGAAAAATGCACGCAGAGCTGTTCCACCAGCATCGAGTGCTGGGCGACCGAGAAGGCATTTTCGCCCGAGGTCTGGCCGTTCCAGCGCGCGACACGAGCAAGCCCATGGGCAATGTCTTCGATCTCCACGTCGAGCGGCGAGGGGTTGAGCAGATCCAGCCGACGGCCGCTCAGCATGCGCTGCCAGGCGCGCGGCGCGGTCTCTCGGGATTTGGCCATTGTTCAGGCGGGCCGTCTGGCAAGCGCTGCACAGTCGTAATGGCGATAGCAGCCGATCAGGTGATCATTGACCATGCCGACCGCCTGCATGAAGGCATAGACGATGGTCGGCCCGCAGAACTTGAAACCGCGTGCTTTGAGATCCTTGGAAATGGCTTTGCTCAAGGGAGTTTCGGCAGGCACTTCATCCATTGCACGAAAGCTGTTTTGGTGCGCTGCCCCATCCATGAAATTCCATAGATAATTGGAAAAGCCCTGCGCCTCCATGATCTCCAGATAGGCACGCGCATTGCCGATGGTTGCTTCGATCTTCGACCGGTTGCGCACGATGCCGGCATTCGCCATCAGTTCTTCCACCTTGTCCGGCCCGTAGCGGACAATGGTTTCAGGTGTAAAACCATCGAAAGCCCGGCGGAATTCGTCACGCTTGCGCAGGATGGTGATCCAGGAGAGCCCGGCCTGAAAGCCATCGAGAATGAGCTTTTCAAACAGCGCCTGATCGTCCCAGTCGGGCACCCCCCATTCCTCGTCATGATAGGTGACATAAAGCGCGTTATCGCTCGGCCAGGTGCAGCGCGCCTTGCCGTCGTCATGGAGACGGGCGTTCATTCGACCGCCCCCGGCACATCGAACCCGGCCCAATCGGGTTTTACCAGGCGGACCGTGTGATCTTCCGCGGACAGGGTGGCGTCGGCTTCTAGGACCGTCTGTGCCCGGTCGAGCCGAACCAGGCCAAGCGCCCGTTTGCCTGCGGTCGACGAGATCGTGCCTATCGTCTTGCCGTTGCCGGCGATATCCGTGCCCGGGGCCGGTGCGTCCACCTCGAACAGGAGTGGCACCAGCCGCTTGCGCGCCGTGCCGCGGTGCTCAGTGCGCGACACCACTTCCTGTCCCACATAGCAGCCCTTCTTGAAGTCGACCCCGTCGATCTGGTCGAAATTGCACTCATGGGGGAAGTGTTCGCCGGAGCCGATATCCATCACGCTGTCCGCCAGGCCCAACGCGATCCGGTGGGCGTGATAGTCTTCTTCGCCGGCGGGCGCATATCCGTGTTCTTCCATCAGGGCCGTGATTTGGTCCATCGGTGCGATCAGTCGCGCGCCGGCCTTGGCAAACCGTGGGTCCATGAAGGCCGTGCCGCCCACAAGAGTGGTTGCTGATGCTGCACTTTCAAGGCCAAAGGGTGCCTTTGCCTGCCATATGGCCGCAACACCCAGTGCATCGCCCATATCCTCGATGTCAACGGCGGCGCGTAACTTGTAGAAGGTGAGCCGCTTTTTCAGTTCCGCTGACGCGGAAACAGCACAGTCAAGCCATACGTCGTCGCCGTGGCAGACCAGGAAAAAGTCGAACAGGATCTTGCCCTGGGGCGTGAGCAAACCGGCATAAAGTGAGTTTGTTGACGACAGTTTGTCGATATCGCTGGTGATCAGGCCTTGCAGGAAACTGCGCGTCTCCGCACCGGAAAGGCGTAAGATTGTCCGGTCTGAAAGCCGTGTGAAGAGGCCGTTTGACATGGTTTACCTGGTCTGCGATTGAACATGGGGTTAGGGGCATTGAGGCCGTATACCCGATGCGGGACGACGACTAGCCCCTAGATGTACGCAAGCCCGCCCCGGGCTTCAAGGAGACAATTTTACTGTGCCCAGAAGCTTTGATCTGATCTTGCGCCACGGCACCGTGGTCAATCATGACGGTATCGGCCTGCGTGACGTGGGTGTGCGCGATGGTACGATCGCCGAAATCGGTGATTTGGCAACCGCCGATGCGGCTGAAACCATCGATGCCACCGGCCTGCACATCCTGCCGGGCGTGATCGACAGCCAGGTTCATTTCCGTGAACCGGGCAATGAGCACAAGGAAGATCTGGAGACCGGTAGCCGGGCAGCCGTCATGGGCGGGGTGACGGCGGTGTTCGAAATGCCCAACACCAACCCGACCACAACCAGTGCAGATGCTCTGGCCGACAAGATTACCCGCGCCCATCACCGCATGTTCTGCGATTTCGCGTTCTACATGGGCGGCACCCGGGACAATGCCCACGAACTGCCGGAACTGGAACGCCTGCCCGGCTGTGCCGGCGTCAAGGTTTTTGCTGGCTCATCCACCGGCTCCCTTTTGGTGGAAGATGATGATGGTCTGGCCCAGATTTTCGCCAATATATCGCGCCGCGCCGCGTTCCATTCAGAAGACGAATTCCGCCTGCGCGAACGTCTTGGCGAACAGCGTGAAGGTGATCCCTCGAGCCATCCCGAGTGGCGCGATGTGGAAGCTGCCGTCATGTGCACGGAACGGTTGTTGCGCCTGGCACGCGACGCCGGCAAGCGCGTACATATCCTGCACATCTCGACCGCCGATGAGATGCAGCTGCTTAGCCGCCATAAAGACGTCGCCACTGTCGAGGCCACACCCCAGCATCTCACCCTTGCCGGGCCGCAAGCCTATGAGCGACTTGGCAACCTCGCCCAGATGAACCCGCCCTTGCGCGATGAAGCCCACCGTGCCGGTATCTGGTGGGGTCTTGAGCGCGGCGTCGTCGATGTTCTGGGCTCCGACCATGCACCCCATACGCTCGAAGAAAAAAGCCAGCCCTATCCCAAATCCCCGTCCGGCATGCCGGGCGTCCAGACCCTGGTGCCGATCATGCTCGATCACGTGCATAATGGCCGGCTGACGCTTGAGCGTTTCGTTGACCTGACGTCCCACGGTCCCGGCCGCATCTTTCAGCTCGCCGGCAAGGGCCGGATTGCGGTCGGCTATGATGCCGATTTCACCGTGGTCGATCTCGCCCGTCGCGAGACCATCACCAACGCCCAGGCGCAAAGCCGCGCCGGCTGGACTCCGTTTGACGGCCTGGAAGTCACCGGCTGGCCGATCGGCACCATCATCCGCGGCAACCGGGTAGTGTGGGACGGCGAGTTTCTTGGCGCAGCCCAGGGCGAAGCGGTGCGCTTCCAGGAGACGCTCTGAGAGGCCCAGCTCCCGAAATTACACTGTTCCCCGGACCTGATCCGGGGCCCAGGGCCACACGGTAAAGCTGAACTCTGTTGCCCTGGACCCCGGATCAAGTCCGGGGAACCATAACCGCGATGGCAAGCATGCCGGCCATCACCACACCCTCTTGGTGTATAATCGTTGCACCACACATGCAACGAGGGAGGAAATGATGTCCGATCAATTCAAGAGCGCGCTTGATGCTGTCCTGAACGGTGTTGTCGGAGGCAGCCCCCGTGTGCCCGGTGTGGTTGCCGTGGCGACCAATCGTGACGGCAATATCTATGAAGGTGCCGCCGGCTCCCGCGTGCTCGGCGAGGACACCGCCATGACCACCGACACGGTGATGGCGATCTTTTCCTGCACCAAGGCGGTTGCCGGCACAACGGTCATGCAATGCGTCGAAGACGGCCTGGTCGATCTGGACGCCCCGGCCAAGCAATACGCGCCCGATATCGCAAAAGTGCAGGTGCTGGATGGTTTTGACGATAATGGCGATCCGATCCTGCGCGCACCCAAACGCGACATCACCACCCGCATGCTGATGCTGCATACCGCGGGCTTTGGCTATGATTTCTTCAACCAGACCCTGACCGATTATACCGAGAAAACCGGGCTCGCCAACCCGATCACCGCGTCCAAGGCCGCGCTGCAGGCGCCTTTGCTGTTCGATCCCGGCGATGCCTGGGAATATGGCATCAATATCGACTGGTGCGGACAGGTGGTCGAAGGCGTCCGCGGCAAGCGTCTCGGTGACGTGGCACAAGTGCGCATCTTCGATCCACTTGGCATGGCCGATACGTCCTTTGCCTTGACGCCCGTCATGCGCCAACGCATGGCCAAGATCCATCAACGCGACGATACCGGAGCGCTGACGCCGCTGGCCGATTTCGAACTGCCCCAGCCGCCGGACGTGGATATGGGCGGCCATGGCATTTATGGCACGATCCCCGATTACGCCAAGTTCATCCGCATGTATCTCAATGACGGCATGGGCGACCATGGCCGGGTCTTGAAGCCCGAGACCGTGCAGATGGCCGAGGCCAATGGTCTGGGCGACAAGAAGATCCATATGCTGCCGGGCATCAACGCCACCTTGTCGATCGATTTTGAGTTCTTCCCCGGCCAGCCGAAATCCTGGTCAATGTCGTTCATGGTCAACGACGAAAAGGCCCCGACCGGCAGGCCCGCGGGCGCACTCGGCTGGGCCGGTCTCGCCAATCTGTTCTTCTGGATCGACCGCCAGAACGGCGTCGGCGGCATGTGGGGCACGCAAGTGTTCCCCTTTGCGGACGCAACCTCATTCTCGGGCTATATGGACTTCGAATCCACGGTCTACGAAATCATGCTCGGCAAGGCCGCCGCCTAAGCGTTGCAAATACCGACCAGTCGCGCGGTGCGCGGCTGGTTGCGAACACCGTAATCGCCCGGTTGCGAAGACGTGCCGGTTCAGACGTGTTTTCTGAGTTTCTCCAGGACCCTGATACAGGCCATGTAGAACAGCCGCCTGCTATCGTCGGTCGTAAACAAAGGCCCGCTCCGGGCGCCCCACATCAGTGCTTCAAGGCTAAGTATTCTCTTCAAGAAGGCTTTCCACTCAAGCTTCTGAGTCAGCACATAAGCGGCCTTGGTCTGACCGCTGTCGATGTGAACCAGCCGTGCCGCGATGGTGACCTTCGGGCGCCACAGGAAGGGGATAAAAGGGATCGCCAAATGGCCCACATGGACGGGCAGAAACTCACCTCTCTGAAATTTGGGGATGATCACATCCAGTGCGAGGTCACTATCTTTGGCATGTTCTCTGGACGAAACCGGGGGCAGGGCGAACAGATCAGCCAGTGCGGCATAGAGTTCAGCATCCAAGTCCTCGGTCTCAGATGATCCGAAAATATCGAAAATTCGGGAAATCTTTATTTGCTCAAAATGTCTTTTGAAGTCTGATCGCGGCACCACCGCCAGCGTGCCTAGATAGATCCGGGGTTTGTCTTTTCTGAACAGTCCTTTCAGCCAGTTCCACATGCTAATGCGCTTTAGTCTGTATCAATCCGCATCCGCAGATCGGCCTTGATCTGATCCAGCGTTGCATAGCGCTTGAACACGGAGCGGCCGATAAAGGAGCCGATAAGAAACAAGCCGATGAATGCCATGAAGCCGAACCAGCCCGGCCAGGTGAGAAGTGCCCACATGCCCACGGCGCTGAAACCCAGCGGTATCAGAAAGTTGAGGTAAGGTGCCATGTGCCGATGATATCACTGGAGACTTAACGATTTCCAGCAGCAGGCCTGCCTCCTACATCACGCTGCACAGGCGGAGTGCATCGAACATGGCGGCAGCCACATTGCGGCTTGAGACCGCATCACCGATACGGTAAAGCGCAAAGCCCTGATCGGAATTGCCTGCAACAAGTGGTTGCGGTTTGCCGGCGAGCAGGGCTGGAATATCGGTCACCCCGTCATTGCGAGATCCAGCCCTGAGCTCCTGATAGACCTCGTCGGCTGGTATCGTTCCGTGTTCGACCACCACCTGATCAGCGGAAAGAATTGTGGGTGCGCCGGTCAGCTCATGGACGAAATGGGCTGCCAGGTGATTGCCGTCGCGCTCGATCTTTTCAAGGCGGTGTTCTGCCAGCGGTACCACGCCGAGCGTCGCCAGCTGCCGCTTCCAGATTACCCGCTCCGCATAGGCAAGTTCCGTTGCCGGCCGGTCGTCGAGGAGTACCAGGTTGACGCGGGTGCCCGCAGCGTGGCACCGGTCGAGCGCGGTCAGGGCAGGGTGCCGACCGGTGCCGTCATAGATCACCACATGTTCACCTACCGGGGCAGCGCCGCTGAGTACGTCCCAGACCGAGGTGCAGTGTTCCACCCCGTCAATCCAGTCAAGATCGGGAAGGCCGCCGCTGGCGATGATCACCACATCGGGCTGTTCGGCACGCACATCATCCGCATCCGCCAGATGATTGAGTCGGAGGTCGACATTCAGGCGTTCAATCTCTGAGCGGCGCCAATCGATGATACCGGTGATATCCATGCGCCAACTCGCCTCTCTGGCCAACCGCAACTGACCGCCAAGATCATCAGCCGCTTCGAACAGCACAACCTGATGGCCGCGCTCGGCACTGATCCGGGCGGCCTCCAGACCTGCCGGCCCTGCGCCGACCACCACATGTTTGCAGCCCGGCGACGGGGAGGGGGCGATGGCATGCGGCCAGAACCGCTCCCGGCCACTGGCTGGATTATGCAGGCATGTCGGGCGGGTCTCGCCCATGCAGTGGGTTGCACCAACACAGGGGCGAATGCGTTCTTCCTCACCGCGCTCGATTTTTGCAACAATGTGAGGGTCGGCAATATGCGCACGGGTCATGGCGACCATGTCCAGCAGGCCTTCCCGGATCGCATAACGGGCACTGGCAAGATCGGTAATCCGCGCTGCATGGAACACCGGCAGCGTGACCTCCCGCTTGAACCGGCCGGCTTGTTCCAGCCAGGGGGCGATCGGTGAGGCCATGCCGGGCATGCAGTCGGTCGCCAGTGCCAGTTCGGTGTCGAGCCGGCCGTAATTGACATTGAAGAAATCAACCAGGCCTTCCGCCTGGAACAGGTTTGCGATCTCAAGGCAATCACCAAAGCTCAGACCGCCGGCCATGGTCTCATCGATCAGATAGCGCATGCCGACAATGAATTGATCGCCGACACGCTTGCGGATTTCTTCATGGACCATCAGGCCGAACCGGCAGCGGTTTTCCAACGATCCGCCGAAGTCATCGGTGCGCTTGTTGGTTATGGGGGAAAAGAACTGGCCGATCAGATGGCCCGCGGTCATGGTCTCCAGGCCGTCCAGCCCGCCCTCCTCGCAGCGCAGCGCAGCATCACCGAAGGCGGTGACCACCCGGTCGATGTCGTGCCGGTCCATTTCCTTTGGAAACGAGCGATGGCCGGTTTCGCGCACCACGGAAGGCGCCATCGTGGGCAGCCAGTTCTGGGTGTTCGTCTCGCCCCGGCGGCCCAGATGGCTGATCTGGATCATGATTGCGGCACCTTCGCCATGGATGCACTCCGCAAAAGACTGCAGATAGGGCACCACCCGGTCGGTGCTAAGGTTGAGCTGGCCCGAGGCCCAGGTGGAATCTTCAGCCACATAGGACGAGCCGCCGAACATGGTGAGCGCCAGGCCACCGCGCGCCTTTTCCTGGTGATAGCGCTGATAGGTATCCCCCGGCATGCCGCCATTTTCCTCAAGCCCGCAGGCATGGCTGGTCGACATGACACGGTTCTTGAGCGTCAGGTGCTTGAGCTGAAACGGCTGGAGCAGCGGGTCATTGGATGGGGTCATGATCTGAGGCGCAATGTCTCTTTGGCGGTGCGGATTGCGTGAAACTCTACGTTCGCGCCGCCAGTGCCGCAAACCGGAAATTCATTTCGCAACGGCGAGGGAAAATTTTTTCCCCAAAGCGAGAACCGATCACCGACCTCATGCGTCTAACAGAACATAACGCTCATTGCGGATACCCCGAATTTAGCCGCTAACGAAAGAGACAAGACCATGACCCGGAAACCCGAAGGAAATGCCCGCCCCCAAGTCGCGATGGTGCAAAATAGTGATGACGCGCCAGAAGCAACCGATAGCGACGTGGTAATACTTTTCAGCTCCACCCCGACCACCACCGACTTGTGCAGCGGTGCCGAGCAGGGTGGCGCTGTCACCGACAAGGAACTCGCGGACCTTTACTATGGCTCCGATTGGCTCGGCTGGAACTGGTTTAAATAACATGTCGGCAGGCATCGATCCCGCCATCGGCTGCCTGTCTAATCATCAATCGTCGGCCGCCCGACAATCAGGGCATCGACGATCACGCTGCCGTGGCCCTGCGGCAGCACCTTGATCGGGTTGAGATCAATCTCCTCGATCAAGGTTTTATGGGCGGCGGCGAAGTCGGAAAGACCATAGAGACAGCGCACCAGGCTCTCAACATCCGCTGGAGGGCCGCCGCGCAAGGATCCAAGAAGCGCGCGTCCGCGGATCTCCTCCACCATGGTTTCCGCCTCGCCGTCGCCCAGGGGAAGCGGCCGCAGGGAAAAGTCCTGCAGCACCTCAACGGCAATGCCGCCGATGCCGAAGGCGAGCGTCAGGCCGAAATCCGGGTCCCGGGTCACGCCGGCAAACACTTCGATCCCGTCTGCAATCATCTCCTGAACGACAAAACCCTGCACCACATCCGGTGTCGGCAACTGGTCCCGCCGCGCCAGGAGGCCCTGCCAGGCTTCCCGCAGGGCATCCTCGTTTGCGAGATTGACCGCCACCAGACCGAGATCACTCTTGTGGGGGATATCGTCCCCCAGGGCCTTGAGCACCACCGGGTAACCGAGTTCTCCTGCCGCGGTCAGCACCTCCTCGAGGGTGGCGGCGATCCGTTCCGCAACGACCGGCAGCCCATATGTCGCAAGCATCGCCTTGGCATCGAATTCGTTGATGGTTGTCCGTGCACCCTGCCACAGCGGTTGGGGCAGGGAGCCGTCGCGCGTCACCGGCGGGCGCGGGCGGCGCTGCCAGGTTGACCACCATGCCACGCGGTCGATCGCTGCCAGCCCGGGTCCGATGCCTGAAATCTGCGCCTGCCCCGCCGCCGACAGGATTTCCTGTTGGCGCGTGGTCATGAGCCCGGGGCGTGTGTTCAGGAGATAATGCGGCAACCCGCTTCGTTGCCCGCTTGCTGCCACAGTGCCCGCGACATCATTGGGAATGGTCTTGTCCATGAGATCGTCGTCACGGGCGTCCAGGCACACCACGAAGGCGTCATAGGTACCGGCGCCCCGCAACACATTCAATGTGTGCTCGATATTGGTATTGAAATCGCCCCGGCCCCAGGCATCGGTCGGATTGCCATCGCCGGTGAGGTGCCCGGTCACCGTTTCAATCTCGGCGCGCGCAGCTTCTGCGAGAGGCGGCAGGGATACGCCGCCAGCCTCTGCCGTATCAAGAATGAGTTCCGCATGCCCCCCTGATGCAGTGATCACTGAAATGCGCGGGCCTTTAGGCCAGGCTGTGCCCTGGCAGACGGCAAGGACCTCGGTCATCTCTTCGAGCGAGCGCACTTCTATCACCCGGTGCGCCCGCAACACCTCGGACAGGACCTCGGTACGCCCGGCCAGACCGCCGGTGTGGCTGGTAATGGAGCGCTGCGCCCGTTCACTGCGTCCGACCTTGAGGACGACAACCGGTTTGCCGGCATCCGAAGCCCGGTCGAGCGCCGCGACAAAACACCCCGGCTGATTGACGGTTTCAATGAACGCGCCGATTACCTTTGTCTTCGGGTCATCGATCAGGAAGTCCAGATAATCGGCGGTGGTCACAACTGCTTCGTTGCCGGACGAGATCACATGGGAGAAGCCGAACCGGCGGACGTCGACCATCATGCCGATCGAAACCGAGCCGCTCTGCGAGACGAAGCCGACATTGCCTTTGAGGCCACGGGCATTGCAGATTTCACTCAGATAGGTGGCAGACCGCTCCCAGGGCGACACACCGCCCATGCAGTTCGGGCCCATCAGGGCGATCCCCGCCTCAGCGCAAATTCCGGCCAGTTCGTCCTGCAGCAGGCGGCCTTCCTCGCCGGCCTCCCCATAACCGCCGCCATAGATCACAGCGGCCCTGGCGCCGCAGTCCGGCAACCGCCGAAAGGTATCTTGCGTGCGGCTCTGGCTGGTGCAGAACACCACCACGTCGGGGGCCGAGGGCAAGGCGTCGAGGCCGCTGTAGCAGGGCAGGTCGAGCAGGGTCTGGTATTTCGGATTAACCGGCAGAATGTCGCCGTCATACCCCAGATGTCTGAGCGACCGGATCAGGGACCGCCCGATGGACGGCCGCTCCGATGCGCCGAAAATCGCAACAGAGCGCGGCTTCAGGAGTGGCACTAGATCAACAGGTGTCATAAATTCCCCATGGCGCGGACCTGGTATGCGCCGCGAAACGCAGAGATTACGGGCCCTGACGGCAATTTCAACCGATATCCCCGGAGTTCCCGGCGGGCATTCCATGCCGCGCACAATGCCTCGGCTGGGCGGCGCCGTGATGGTTTCAATGACAGGGATTTTGTCCCACACTCACGGGTGGTTCGCACCGTTCAGCGACAGCTCCGGCACGCCAACCATCCAGATCACCGCAAGGAGGTGGAAATGACCGTGTTACAGACCCAGGGCGTCCATCACATCACGCTCAATGGCGCCGACCGCCAGACCTCCGTGGACTTCTGGGAAGGCGTGCTCGGTATGCCTCTGGTCTTTGAGCAGCCAAACCTCGATGCACCGGAAATCAATCACCTTTATTTCGATCCGGGCGATGGTCGTCTGATCACCATCTTCACCAGTGAAGAGCTGACAGCCGACAGCCAACCCAACCCGAACGGCGTGGGCAATCTGCATCATCTGGCGTTCATGGTCTCCCGGGCGTCATATACCCAGGCGGCAAAGCGTCTGAAAGATGCCGGCATTACCAATTCCGGCGAGATTGACCGGGGGTTTATGTATTCGATCTATTTTCGCGATCCGCTGGGCCAGCTTCTAGAGCTTGCCTGCTACAAATTCGACCCGCCTGTGAGCTTTACCCACACAGATGTGCTGCACGAAGCCCATCACCTGCGCGTTGCCGCCGGTGCTCCTAACATCACCGACGAGCATGTCGCCGATGCGATCGAACTGTTGACGCGCAGAAATTTTGGCACTCTCTCGAAAGTTTGAGCGGCATAGCGCAGGCACTTCGCCCACCATGTTAACAACGGGAGCGTGTCACTTGGGCGGTAGGGTGCCGACAAAACCGAGCGCCAGATCCAGGCAGTCCTTGAAGCTCTCATCGTTGCAGTTCTCTTCATTGAAAGAGACGAAGCCGCTCATGCGCCTGCCGCCCATTTCCATGACATAGGCGCCGTCACGGGTAAGCGCTGCCGCCTGATTTTCCTTGCCCACGCGAAAAAGAAACCGGCCCACACCGTCCTTGCTCCGGCTGGCCCCTCCGATCATGTTGCCTGCAAGAAAAAAGCACAAACTGCCCATCATCTTCTTTTCCGACAAACCGGCTCTGTCGCCAAGGGCTGCGCGAAACCGGGCGGACAATGTCTCGTCATATGCCATGGCCCAGCTCCAGATTTACAGCGGCAAGCAGGGAAGTGACGGGCGGTTCGAACATGGCGGTTCCCGATAGTTGTGGATGTCGAAAGGAGTTCCAAAACAATCTATCGACTGGAGCGTCACTTGCAAGTTGCAATTCACTCCAGATGCCCCGAGTTCATGTGCGGAGTACGGTTGGATGCGGGTCCCATAAGGAGTGGTTTTGTTTCAATCGGCACGTCTCTCCGCGAGGTTACTCCCGGCAAATCAACGCATTTCCGATATAGTCGTCGCACTCCGCCGGCCGGGAGCGGCGCTTCTTGCGGCGGTTTTGCGACCCAGGCTTTTTGTTTGTTTTGGCCTGCGATTTTGCGCGGCATTCCCCGGAATTACTGAGCTTCTGTCCGGCCGGGCATGTCTTGGCGATGCACCGCCCGTTCTTTTCAATCTGCCGCACATTGCAGGACAGCGGGCAGACGCGGCCATCGTGACGGCGCAGCTGCCTGAGGGTTGCTCCGCTCACCGGTTCGTCCGGCAAAGTCAGATTTGCATATCGCGCAAAGCGGTCCAGCGCCCTTTGGCTGTTGCGGCCCCATTGACCGTCCACGCCGCCTGGATCGCATCCCGCATCAGCCAGTGCGGCCTGGATCATGCGGGGCAGGTCAGGGTTCTGGTCAAGATCTGTCGCCGTGCCCGGTTCGATCGATGCCAGCTGTTGCTGGCCGCTTTGGCTCTCGGCATCTGTATGCGCAGGATCGTTCGACGGGACCGTGCGATTGGCGACCTGGTCGGCCGGCCGGTTTGCAGCGTCGAGCCGGGAGATCATCAATTGCGCAAGGGTCGAAAAGACGCCGTCGGGAAAGCGGTCGAGATAACTTTGGATCAGTGCCTTGTCAGGGCTGTCCTTGACGGAGTTCCAATAGGCGATATCCGTCGCCTGCCGTGCAGCGTTTGCGGACGCCTCGCGTTGCGCCATGGTCGCTTCCAGACGGCCGATCATGGTGCGGGCAAGACCGGCGAACAGGCCGTTGGGATACTGCTTGAGATAATCGTTGAACAGGGCTGGGTCTTGGCTGTCCTTGATGGTGTTCCAGAACACCAGTTCGACCGAATTGCCGTTTGATGGTTGCTTGGTTTGCGCCGCCGGTGATTGGGTCGCGGTGGTCTGCACGGCCGGGGTGAAATAGAACTCGCCACGCAGGGAAGATTCCTCCCACGGCGTCTGCTGTCCACCGGTCTCATCCTCGACGCTGACCCGCACCTGTTTAAACATCTGCTCGACAGTCAATCCGGGTTTGACCATGGCCTTGGCAAGTGCTGCGGTGTAGGGCGAGTTGCCCAGGGCGCCATCGCTTGCCACCTGTCCTGGTGCTGCGGCAAAGGCAACAAGAGTGCCGCTCGCCGCCTTGATCCGAGCGAGCCCGCGCCCCATCGAACGCATGTCGCCCTTGAGCGGGTTGTTGCGGCAGGCATCGAGGATGACCAGATTGAGCCGGTTTCCCGCTGATTCCAACTGAGCCAGAATGTCCGATGCACTCAGCGCCTCGATCTCCAGATCCGCGAGGTCTTCAATGGTTGCACCGATCGGAATCAGATAGTTGCCGCCGCGTGCCTGGATGCCGTGGCCGGCGAAATAGATCAGGCCGACCGCATCCTTGCCCGCACTACGCAGGGCCTTGCCGAAATTGCGGATCGCACGCCCCATGGTTCTGCGGTCGGCGTCGATCGCAGTGACCACATCGAAGCCGACCTGGCGCAGGGTGCTCTCCATCAGCGCTGCGTCACGGTTGGGATTGGCAAGCGCTGGAATGTTCTTGTAGGAGGAGTTCCCGATCACCAGGGCCACGCGCTCTTCTGCCTGCGCCCCATGGGAGACGAGAAGCATGAGGCAAAGCGCTGATAACACCGCATGTATCGATCGCATGGGTGCGCCTCTACAGGTTCTGATCACAATGAATGTTTGTCAGATTGCCATGCAAAACGTTAGTTTGCAAATAACAGCTGGCGGTGTTTGTAATCACAATTGCGTACCCTGGCGGGGGCTAAACCGCGCAGATTGCTGTTTGACTCACAGTCTGTTCGCTCAATAATCTCATCACTGATTATTTCTCGCAGGTGTTCGCTTATGGCTTCGAAATTGGACGGGAACAAAGGCAGCGCGAACACGGACGATAAAGTCCGCGCGCTCACCGGCCTTCGGATAGACCATGTTGGCAGCCTGCTGCGTCCCGAAATGCTCAAGCAGTCGTTCATGGATTATGGCGAGAAGCGCATCGACCTGGAAGCGCTGAAGCAGGCGCAGGACGAGGCGATCACCGAGATCGTTGGCAAACAAGAACGCGCCGGTCTGCCCGTCGTCACCGATGGCGAATACCGCCGTCTGAATTTTCAGGTCAGCTTTTCGATGGTCGAGGGTTGGAACCTTTGGGACGATTCGTGGAACAAGTTCATCGCCAATCCGAGTTCGGTCGCGCAGGGCGAACAGCCCCATGCGCGCGGCATCGATGCTGTGGAATCCTACAAGATTCCAGCATCCAGCAGGCTCAGGCTGGTTTCCAATTTTCCGCTTGAAGAATTCCGTTATCTGGCATCGGTCGCCACCCGTCCCGCCAAGGCCATGTTGATGGGCCCGGACCGCATTTCCCAGATGTGCGATATCGCCGGCTCAAAACCGTTCTATGCGGATGCCGATGCATTCCTGGCCGATCTGGTGGCGATCCAGCGCACCATGGTCACCGGATTGATCGATGCCGGTTGCCCTTACATTCAACTCGATGAGCCGAGCTATACGGGCTATGTCGACCGCGCGACGCTCGAGCGGATGGCCGCCCAGGGCGAGGATCCCATGGCCAACCTGTCACGCGCCATCGACGCCAGCAACGCCGTCATTGCCGGCCTGGAAGGCCGCGCCTGTTTCGGCGTTCATATCTGCCGCGGCAACCGCGCCAGTATGTGGCACCGCGAAGGCGCCTATAATGGTATTGCCGAGCACTTGTTCGGCCGGCTCAAATTCGACCGTCTGCTGCTGGAATATGACACCGAGCGGGCAGGCGGGTTCGAGCCCCTGCGCCATGTTCCAAAAGGCCGTATGGTGGTGCTTGGTCTGGTCACCACCAAGACCGGCGAGGTGGAGACGGTGGACGAATTGATCCGACGCATCGAAGATGCCGCACGCTTCATCGATGTCGACCAATTGGCGCTCAGCCCGCAATGCGGCTTTGCCTCGGGCATCGCGGGGAATATGCTGAGCGAAGATGCGCAATGGCGCAAACTGGAAGTCATTCAGGAGACGGCGGCGCGCGTTTGGAATTAAGACGGCAATTTGCGGCCGACAATGTCGTGAACCGCACTTGTTTAAAGCCAGGATAAACACCACAGGGAGACAGCCATGACCAAGAACAAACCGACCGGAAAGGTCACACGTCGCGGTGCCATGCGCACCATTGGCACCGGAGCGGTGGCACTTTCGGGCGCCACCCTTGCGGCCCCGGCTATCGCCCAGGGCACGATGCAATGGAAAATGGTCACTTCATGGCCGAAGAACCTGCCGGGACCGGGTGTCGCCGCACAATTGCTGGCGGACCGCATCACCGCCTTGTCCGGCGGCCGCATCGAGGTCAAGCTTCATGCGGCGGGCGAAATCGTTCCCGGTCGCGGTGTGTTCGACGCGGTGGCGGAAGGCACCGCTGAGCTTTATCACTCGGTTCCCGCTTATTGGGGATCGAAATCCAAAGGCATCCTGCTATTCGGCTCGCAACCCTTCGGCCTGCGCGCCGATGAACAGCACGGCTGGATGCTCCATGGCGGCGGTCAGGCGCTGTATGACGAAATGTATGCGGGCTTTGGCCTGAAGCCGTTCCTGTGCGGCAATTCCGGGCCGCAATGGGCCGGTTGGTTCCGCAAGGAAATCAATTCGCCTGAAGACCTGAAGGGCCTGAGATTCCGCACCGCCGGCCTGGCATCGGAAGCCGCCACCGTGAGCGGCATGGCGGTTCAGGCCATGGGCGGCCGGGCCATGTTCCAGGCCCTGCAGAGCGGCACCATCGATGCCGGCGAGTTCATCGGTCCTTGGACGGATTCGGCCCTGGGCTATTACCAGGTCTGCAAATACTACTACTGGCCGGGCATCAACGAGCCGTCCTCGGCGGAGGAATGCGCGGTCAACAAGGCCACCTATGACGCCTTGCCGGATGATCTCAAACAGGCGGTCTCCTTTGCCTGTGAGTCGCTCTACAATCAGGTCTGGACCGAATACACCACCAACCATGCCAAGGCGCTCAAGAAGCTGGTCTCCGACCATGGCGTCATCGTCAAGAAACTGCCCGACAGCGTGTTGGCTTCCATGGCGTCATCGGCAAACCAGGTGATCGAGGGCCTGCGCGACGACGACGACACATTGACCAAAGAGATCGTCGCCAGTTTCCTCAGCTATCGCGAACTGATGAACGGCTATATGCCTTACGCCGACAATGGCATCATGAACGCACGGGCGGCAGCGCTCTGACAGTGCCCGCGGACTTGAAAATGTGGGTCCCTCAAGGGACCCACCGATAATTCACAGGCCCTGGTTTGACCGGTCGGATAGAAAGTTTTTGCGCAGCACTTGATCGCATCAACCGCCTGACCGGCCAGGCCGTGCGCTGGCTGGCGCTTGCCATGGTGCTGGTGCAGTTCGTCATCGTCGTGTTGCGCTACGCCTTCGGCGTCAGCGACATCGCTTTGTCGGAGAGCGTGCTCTATATGCACGCGGCAATCATCATGATCGGGGCCGGCTACACCTTCCTGCTCGACGACCATGTCCGTGTTGATATCTTCTATGGCCGTGCAAGCGAGCGGGGCCGGGACATGATCGACCTGTTCGGCGCAGCACTGTTCGTCATCCCGTCGATGCTGGTTCTGGCGTGGTGGACCTGGCCGTTCGTTGCCTCAAGCTGGCGGATACTGGAAGGGCCGCTATCGGTCGGCGGCATACCGGCATTGTTTATCCTTAAGTCCCTGATCCCGGCATTCTGCCTGTTGCTGGCCGTACAGGCGGTCTCCTTCGGTTTGCGCGCAGCCCTGCGTCTCGGCCTGCTGGGTGGCACCCATCTGGGCGACCGTTCACAGTGACAGAATATCTCGACATCTTGATGATCGTGGCGCTGTGCGGCGGCTTGCTGCTCGGCTATCCCGTGGCCTTCACCCTGATTGGCCTGAGCATGGGTTTTGCGCTGCTTGGCTGGGGCCTTGGTCAGTTCGATGGCTCCCTGCTCGGTGCCACCGGGCAGCGTCTGTTCGGCATTTTCACCAACACGGTGCTGATCGCCATTCCCATGTTCGTGTTCATGGGCATCGTGCTCGAGAAGAGCGGCATCGCGGAAGATCTGCTGACCCAGCTGGGCCGATTGTTCGGCCGCCTGCGCGGCGGTCTCGGAGTTTCGGTGATTGTCGTCGGCGCATTGCTTGCCGCATCAACCGGCATTGTCGGCGCCACCGTGGTGGCGATGGGGCTGATCGCACTGCCCACCATGCTGCGCAATGACTACGATCCAAAGCTTGCCTGTGGCATCGTCTGCACCGCCGGGACGCTGGGGCAGATCATCCCCCCATCGACCCTGCTGATCATTCTCTCCGACGTCATGTCCAACGCGTTCCAGCAAGCCCAGTTTACCGCCGGCAAATTCACGGTGGAGACCATCAGCGTCGGCCAGACCTTTGCCGCAGCCTTGCTGCCGGGCATGGTTATGGTGGTGCTCTACATCGTCTATACTTTCGGCCGGGCATGGCTCAGCCCGTTATCGGCCCCCATGGTCGCCGAGGTGGATGGCGAGCGCCCGGATCTGTCGGCCCTGTTCGTGACGCTTGGCACGCCATTGATCCTGATTACCGCGGTTCTGGGTTCGATCCTGGGTGGTATCGCCACGCCGACCGAGGCTGCCTCCGTCGGTGCTGTCGGGGCATTGCTCCTGGCCGCCTTTCGGGTCTCTCAAGCAAGGCGGGAGCGGGGCATGTTGTTTGCCGGAATAGCGGCCCTGGCACTGCTTGCGGTGCTGGCAGGCATTGCCCCGGTGCGTCTGCAGCGCACCGACCTGTCACCAGGAGACATATCGGTCGGTCTGGTTGGCGCCGCCCTGACCCTGGTCGCCCTGATCTCAATTGGTTTAGCGGTCCGTTGCGCGATGCGCTCCGACATAATGCGCCCGGTCGTCACCTCCACCATGTCGATCAGTGCCATGATCTTCACCACGATCATCGCGGCAAGCGTGTTCTCACTGGTGTTCAGAGGGCTTGGCGGTGACGAGCATGTCCATGCCATCCTCGAGGCCCTGCCGGGCGGCCCGACCGAAGTGCTGATCTTCGTCATGCTGCTGATCTTCGTACTCGGCTTCTTTCTCGATTTTGTCGAAATCAGTATTATCGTCCTGCCGCTGGTCGTGCCGAACCTGATACTGATGGGACATGACCCGGTCTGGCTGACCGTACTGATCGCCATCAACCTGCAGACCAGTTTCCTGACGCCGCCCTTCGGTTTCTCGCTGTTTTACCTGCGCGGTGTGGCGCCCAAGGAAATATCGACCGGTCAGATCTATGCCGGTGTGCTGCCGTTTATCGTGTTGCAGTTCATCGCCGTGTTGGTCATCTGGAATCTGCCGGCACTGGCAACTTATTTGCCCGACAGCCTGTTTTAGGGCATTCAGCTTGCGTGTTTGGCAACCGTTACGAATTGCGCCGGTGTGTCTTGGGCAGAGCCGGCTTTTTCGCAGCCTTGGCGGCGGCCTTTTCTGCAGCGGCTTGATCGGCAACAAGCTTGTCTTCGGCCTCTTTGGCCAATCGTAAAGCCCGCAATTTGGCAACATGCGCTGCTTTCTCCCGCTGTTCTGCCTCCCGTTCGGTCCGGGCTTGTTGTTCTTTTTTCTGGGTTGCGGTGAATTGCTCCTCGGCTTTTGATTTTGCTGTCTTTAACATTTTGGGGGCCCTCTGCTTCGGTTCGAGACACCGCAGACGGTCTTCATCCCGCAACTCGGGCGGGACCACCGGTGCGGCGGTGCACAAGGTCGGCGACGGCTCTGGCGCATCGCGTCCTCGATTATTTTGTTCGCTGTAGGTGCCGCTGTCGAAGATATGACGGCGGCTCTGTTCGCCCGCCCTTATGCGATTCGGCGGGCAATCATTTTAACGTGCATCGCCAATGGCGAGCGACATCCGCCTCCAACTGGTGTTGGAGGCGGTGCACCCAGTGGCTAGTTACTCGACGGACAGCTTCTCGGCGGAAGACTTGCCGTTCTGTCCGGCCTGAAGTTCGTAGGAAACCTTCTGCCCTTCGTTCAGGGTCGACAATCCGGCGGCTTCAACTGCCGAAATGTGAACGAAAGCGTCCTTTGAGCCGTCATCCGGTTCGATGAATCCAAAACCCTTAGCCGGGTTGAACCATTTTACGGTACCAGTAGTCATAGATTTATCCTCTAACAGTGCATTTAATCCGCGCCTCACGCCATGTGGCGGCGCGGCCGGTCTCACGTCCACATTGTCAGGGGGTATCCAAGCTAAGCGGCGTACCGTTCATTTAGGTAGCACCAAACGAATGCAAAACGTACTGGGGATATGCGGCCATTTTGCCGAAAAGTCAATGACCGGGGCTATCCGGGCACGTCGCTCAACTGGAACGGGATCAGAAAAAGCGGATATCGATTACCCATCCGGTCCCGCTCTACAACACTGAAATCGATCACGATAAAGGGCACGAAAAATGCCCAAACAAAGGGCAAGACTTCCATCGCCGAGCGTACGATGCGGATAGACCATGAGGCCAGCGTCACGGCTCGACCGGGGTAAACCGCGTGCCTGCCGCATCAAGCTCATGCAGTGTGCCGTCGGCGATGTCGAAATAGCCACCCCGCAGCCGGAGTTGCCCATTGGTATGACGCTCTTTGATAAAGGGAAAGGTCAACAGATTGTCCAGTGAATGGCGCACACTTGCATGTTCGAGTGCCTTTTGCAGCTCTTCGTCGGTTTTTCCGGTTGCGTCCCGAAATGCTTCAATTCGCGCTGCGTTCAGTAGAGACATCCAGCGATCGATAAAACTTGGTTTCGTCACCGGCTCGTTGAGATTGTTAAGAAATGCACTTACGCCGCCACAGCGGGCATGACCCAGAACAACAATATTCTCCACTTCGAGCCCAGTGACCGCGAACTCGAGGGCGGCGCTGGTGCCGTGGTAATCGCCCTGGGGCTCGAATGGCGGCACCAGATTGGCGACGTTGCGTACAATGAAAAGCTCGCCCGGGCCGGCGTTGAAAATAGCGGCGGGATCAACCCGGCTGTCGCAGCACGCTATGATCATGGTTCGAGGCGCTTGGCCGCCTTTTGCCAAGGAGTGATAGACCGCCGCTTCCTGGGCATATCTGGTGGACAGGAACCGGCGGTATCCGTTCATCAACTCGGGAATGTCGCGCATTGTCTGGGTCTCTTCCTGGATCACGATCAACTTCAGTATTTCAGAGCAGGGTCGGTTCGAACCCGATTCGAGCTTACTCCGGTCCCGCTCTAGGGTCTGTTGGTAGCGTTAGCGTTAAATTTGAATGAGAAGGGTTGTCAGGGCAACCCAAACCCATTTGACGGTTCAAATGCCTCCGAGCTTGGTGTAAGCGGTCTGGATGATACCGTTTTCCATTCTTGATCTGTCGCCCATCATAGAAGGCGGTGATGCTGGGCGCTCGCTGCGCAATACCCTTGATCTTGCCCGCCATGGCGAGGTCCTGGGTTATCAGCGTTACTGGGTCGCCGAGCACCACAACATGCCCGGCATCGCCAGTGCCGCCACTTCCGTGGTGATCGGACATGTGGCGGGCGGCACTTCAACCATCCGTGTCGGCGCCGGCGGTATTATGCTGCCGAACCACGCACCTTTGGTGATCGCTGAACAATTCGGCACGCTTGAGGCATTGTATCCTGGCCGTATAGATCTTGGACTTGGCCGGGCGCCGGGCACCGATCCGGTGACCGCTCACGCATTGCGCAGAACCCTAGACAGCGATCCCAACGCCTTCCCCCGCGATGTGGTGGAACTCATGGCGTACTTCCGCGCAGAACCGGACCAGCGGGTGAGGGCGGTGCCGGGTGCGGGCCTTGCGGTGCCGATCTGGATCCTCGGTTCCAGCCTGTTCGGCGCTGAGCTTGCAGCCCTTCTGGGGTTGCCTTACGCCTTTGCATCACACTTTGCGCCGGGCGCCATGATGCAGGCAATGGAACTTTACCGCAGCCGCTTCAAGCCGTCGGACCAGTTGAGCAAACCTCACGTGATGCTTGGCGTGAACGTGTTTGCGGCCGACAGCGACGATGAGGCCCGCCTGCTGATGACCTCGGTCCAGCAATCGTTTCTAAACCTCCGCATGGGCCAACCACGCCCGCTGCAACCGCCCATCAAGGACTTTCCCGACCGGCTCGCGCCGTCCGACAAAGCGATGCTCGATCAGGCATTGTCCTGTTCGGTGGTTGGAAACATCGATGCGGTGCGCGCCGGATTGAGCGAATTCATCGGGCGAACCGGCGCCGACGAACTCATGGTTACCGCACAGATCTTCGACCATGACGCACGCATGCGGTCGTTTGAGATTGCCGCGCAAGCGCGTGACGCGTCTTAGTTCGTCGTCTCAGTCGCCGGCGACGAAGAACACCAGTGACCCATTGGGCGCGATGCCGGCGCGGAAGCCGATATAGCCGCCCGCTTCGACCATGTCCTCGCGATGTTGGGCCGGGATCAGCAGGTAGAGTTCCACCTCCTGTTCCGCGGTCAGCTTGTCGATCGGATAGACAAAATGATAGGGCCAGATGTAGAGGTCATCCGTGGTCCCGGCGTTGATATGAACAAAACCCGATGAAAAGACCTTGATCATCTCCGCCAGAATATCGCGGCCCGAGCCGTCAACGGAAGAATCCTTCCAATAGGCGATGGCATCTTCATCGGCGCCGAAACTGACGATCGGTGTGTCCTCGCTGGCCTCGAGGATCGGCCGCAGTTTCTCCAGGTCGCCGGACCGGGCTGCCTGCAGCAGTGCGTTGCGGGTTTTCAGCACCGGTGAGGGAAGCACCTGCTCGGAATAATAGATCTCCGGTAACGGTTCCTCCTCCGGCTCTAGCCGGTTTTGTTCCTTGACCGTGTTCTTTTCTTCATTGGACTGTGTGAGTTGGATATCTCCGGCCGCCACAGCCGGTCCCGAACCGGCCAATAGCAAAGCTGCGCACAAACTCCATAATAGGAAAAATATTTTTGAGCCGAGGCCGCTGCAACCCGCTCTAGTGGACGGTGTACCCATAGTCAACGATGCGAACCTCCGGATGGACGATTTCGTCCGTCGTTCCAATTCTCACCGAATGTAGTGGTCCGTCAAGCTCGCGACGCCAGAAATCGAGAAACTTGTTGAGTATGGGATACTCCGGAGCGCGGTCCAAACCCTGCCACACATAACTTTGCAGTAGCTGTGGTTGATCGGGCGGATGATAAAAGATTTCAGCTGTGGTCAGCGAGAAGCCTTCCAGGCGGTCTTCGATATCTTCGTGTCTATCACTCATCAGTCTACCTCCAAGCCGAACTCAGGCCTGCCCACCGACGAACGCCTCCCACGTCGTTCCAACTACCCCCTTCAGGTTAGGCAGAGGGTGTTAACAAAATGTTGCCTGTTAACACTTGGTATAGGGTCTATTGACGATCATGGAATTGGCGGTGTCTGGCAAAAAGCGGGGAGGCGGCAATGGACTGGCAGTTGATCGTCTCCGGCGTGATCATCGGAATCGCGGTCGCCGCGCCGATCGGCCCGATCAATCTTATGGCCATCCGCAACACCCTCAGTCACGGATTCTGGGCTGGCGTGTTTACCGGTGCCGGCGCGGTTTTAGGGGACGGCACATTCGCCGTATTTGCCGCTTTCGGGATCACCGCGGTATCGGAATTCGTGGTGAGTTACGCCACGTGGATACAGATTGTCGGTGGTGTCATTCTGATTGCCGTGGGCGCGCGCATCATGGCAGCGGCACCCGAGACGTCGTTGCAGGGGGAGGTGGTGCCACGCAGCCGTCCGGTGGCGCTGGTCGGCTCGACCTACCTCCTGACCATTACCAATCCGGCAACCTTGATGGGTTTCATCGCCATATTTGGCGGGGTCGGGAACCTGGTGAGCAAGCCTGGAGACTATGCCAGCGCGGCTGTCATGGTGGCCGCGGTCATGGCCGGCAGTCTGATCTGGTGGCTGATTGTTTCGTGGTGTGCATCGCTGCTGCGCGGCCGGGTTGCCGGTCGCCGGCTCAGATATGTCAATTGGGCCGCAGGTGCGGTGATCGTCTTGTTCGGCTTTGCGATCTACATCCGCCTGCTATGGGGCTGATCCCCGAGACTGTGACCCTATTGCGTAACCCGGTTCACCGTAAATTCGCCGTGGCGCACCCGCTCTGCCAGGCCCGCGGTCAGATCGGCTACGGATTCTTCCCCGTAAGATGCAACCATGTCGCTCAGTGCGGCGAACATTGCGGCCCGTGCCAGCAGATCCGGTTCGATGCCGTCGTAAACCGCTTCTTCCCAGGCATCGAGAATGTAACGCAGCGCCACTGTCTTTTGCTCCCCGATCCGCTTTTCATCCGGTGAATTTGTTTCCGATTTTAACATTCCCATCCTCGCCTACTGTTTTCCGCCGCCAATTTGGATCGCATCTAATCCGCCCCTCTCTTTTAGCAACTGAACGGCCCGCGACCACCCCTGCAATGTATTAACGGTTAATTTACCAGGCTGGTTCGTCAGCTTGGGTTGGGACAGCCGCCAGTTGGATGGAGACGCATGACTTCAGGTTCTCTGAATGATGAGAATTTTACAGGGTTACCACGGGAAGCAGACGCCTTAGACTGCCATCGAAACATCATGACGGTTGGACGGCGGGCCGCGAGGTTGACGCGGTCCCATTGGACACTGGAGACTAACGCACATGCAAACTCATGCCAGGGTGGTCGTCGTCGGCGGTGGATGTGTCGGCGCAAATATTCTCTACAGTCTTGCCCATCGCGGCTGGACCGATTGTTGTCTGCTTGAGCGCACCGAACTGACCGCCGGCTCGACATGGCATGCAGCCGGCCTCATCCCGATTTACAGCTTTTCCTACAAATTCGGCAGGTTGATTTCCAAGACCATCGAGATCTATGAGGGGCTCGAAGCCGAGACCGGCCAGGCGGTCGGCTGGCACAAATGCGGCCAATTGCGCGTCGCCAACAGCCGTGACCGCATGGACGAATATCTGAACTACGCCACCATCGCGGAAACGCAAGGCGTGCGGGCGGAAATTCTGAGCCCCAAGGAGACCCTTGAACTGTGGCCCCTGATGGACGGCAGTCCGGATCTGCTCGGTGCGGTCTACAACCCCGATGACGGCCATATTGCGCCCGCCGATGTCACCCAGGCGCTGGCCAAGGGTGCCCGCCATCTGGGTACCAAGATCTACCGCAACACCGAAGTGACCGGCTATGAGCAACTGCCCAGTGGCGAGTGGCTGGTCAAAACCAGTCAGGGCGACATCACCTGCGAGCATGTGGTGACCGCGACCGGCAACTATGTCCAGCAGACCGCTGCCATGTGTGGTCTTAAGATCCCTGCCTTCCCGGTGCTGCATCAATATTGGGTCACCCAGACCGTGCCCCAGGTGCGCGAGCGCCACGAACAGGGGCTGCCCGAACTGGCGGTGCTCCGAAATGAAGAGATCAATGGCTATGTGCGCGAAGAACGCGACGGGTTGATGTTCGGGCCTTATGAGCGCCCGCACAAGCTTGAACATTTCGCCCGTGACGGCGTGCCCGAATGGTTCGGCGCCGACCTGCTGCCGGAAGACTATGATTCCGTCGAGCAGAACTGGGAAGCCGGCCTGAAACTGGTGCCGGTGCTGGGCGAGGTTGGTATCCAGAGCAATGTGCGTGGACCCATTTGCGTGTCGCCGGACAATCTGCCGCTTGCCGGTCCAGCCTGGGGTTTGAAGAATTTCTGGCTGGCCGAAGGTTTTTCCGGCGGCATTCTCATGGGCGGCGGCATCGGTCACGAACTGGTCAACTGGATTGTCGATGGCGAGCCGAATGTCGATCTCTCCGAAGTCGATCCAAGGCGGTTCGGTGACTACGCCAACAAGGCCTGGACCGGTAAGAAAAACAAGGAAACCTTCGGCCATAATTTCGGCCTCCACTATCCAGGCTATGAATGGCCCGAGGCGCGGCCGGCAAAGACCATGCCGTGTTATGACAGGCTGACCGCCGCGGGTGCTGTATGGGGGGCGGTCTATGGCTGGGAAGTGCCCTTGTGGTTTGCGCCCGAAGGCGAACAGCGCGCAGACATCTGGAGCTATCGCACATTCAACTCCATGCCCCATGTGGGGACGGAGTGCCGTGCGGTGCGCGATGCGGTCGGCCTCATTGAAATGTCGCCGATGGCAAAATTCGAGGCATCGGGCCCTGGAACCGAGGCCTGGCTTAACGCGATCCTTGCCAACCGCATGCCCAAGAGATCTGGCGGCATGGTGCTGGCCCATCTTCTGACCCACAAGGGCACTGTGCGGGCCGAATTCACCGTCACCCGGCTTGATCACGACCTGTTCTATCTGGTCGGCACGCCGCGTGGTGAGCGCCATGATTTCGATCTGCTGGAGAAATCGCTGCCGGAAGACGGCTCGGTCACCCTGCGCAATGTGACCTTCGAGCGCGGATGTTTCACCGTGGTCGGTCCCAATGCCCGCAGGCTGCTGGAAAACCTGGTCGATGGTGACCTGTCGAACGAGGCGTTCCGCTGGATGACAGCACAATCCCTGACCGTTGGGCTGGCGTCCGACGTGCGCATGATGCGGGTCAATTATGAAGGCGAACTCGGCTGGGAGCTTTACCATCCAATCCCCTATAATCTGCATCTGTTCGATGAGATCGTGAAGGCGGGCGCCGAACACGGTCTTGCCCATGCAGGCTACCGGGCCATCGAATCCCTCAGGCTGGAGAAATCCTACCGTGCCATGTATCGGGATATGGACATCGAGCACACAGCGCTCGAATCCGGGCTCGAGCGCTTCGTCAAATTCGACAAGGAAGAGTTTGTTGGCCGGAACGCCCTGCTCACCCAGCAGCAACAGGGCCTGGCCAAACGCCTCGTGACATTGCGCGTTCAGACCGTTGATGCGGACGCCTTCATGAATGAGGCGGTCTACAGGGACGGCGCTTTGGTCGGCCGTGTCACATCCGGTGCAACCTCGCACCATGTCGGCCAATGCCTGTCCATGGCCTATCTGGATATTGAACACGCCGAGGTCGGCACCGAGTTGGAAATCAGGCTGCTTGACAATCTGTGCCCGGCGGTGGTGATCGAAGACGCACCTTATGATCCCGGCAACCAGCGCCCCCGCATGTAAGGACGAACAGATGACCCTGATCGACGATGACATCAAGCGCCGCGGCGGGCGGTCGGCCAGGCGCAAGGCGCGCGACAAGGCAGCCTTCGTTCATCACCCCACCCTGATCCGCAACATACCGGTCTACGAAATCGTCAATGACGAGGGCGTGGAGATGATCCACGAACTCGCCATGCGCATTGTCGAACAGATCGGCGTTGAGTTTCGCGACGAAGAATCTCTGGATATCTGGCGAAAATCCGACGCCGAGATTGACGGCTACAAGGTGCGCATCGGCCGTGACGCCCTGCTGGCGCTGGTCGACATGGCGCCTGACGAATATACCCACCATGCACGCAATCCCGAACGCACAGTCCAGGTCGGTGGCCGCAATATGGTTGTCTCGCCGTCCTACGGACCGCCGTTTATTCTCGACATGGAGGGCGTTCGCCGCCACGCCACACTCGATGATCTGAACAATTTGCAGAAGCTCAACCACATGGCAGCTTCGGTCCACATCGCCGGTGGGCCGATCGTCGAGCCGGTCGATGTGGCGGTGCCCCACCGCCATTTGCACATGGCCTACAGCGCATTCAAATATTCCGACAAGCCGATCATCGGCAATGTCACCGCGCGCGAGCGGGCACAGGACACGGTTGAGATGACCGGGATCGTGCTTGGCGACGACTTCGCCGTCAACAATGCCTGCACCACAAACCTGATTAATTCCAATTCGCCCCTGGTCTGGGACCAGACCATGTTGGACGCATTGAAGGTCTATGCCGCTGCCAACCACGCGGTCATGTGCTCGCCGTTCTCCATGGCTGCCGCCTCGACCCCGGCCAGCAATGTCGGCACCATGGCAGTGGTCACCGCGGAAGCCTTGATGGCGATTGCCTTCGGCCAGCTGATCCGCCCCGGCTCACCCATGCTGTTCGGTGTGCCGGCTATGACCGTGGCGCTCAATACCGGCGCCCCGGTCCACGGCAGCCCGGATTCAGCCATCGTGCAGCTGCTTGCCGGTATGATGGCCAGGCGCTACCGCGTGCCGCACCGCGCTATCGTCAATTGCGCTACCTCCAAGACGCCCGACATGCAGGCCGGTTATGATTCCATGTGGGGTCTGTTCCCGGGTTTTCTGGCCGGCGCCAACTGGATCACCATGGCCGGCGGCATGATCGAGGGCACACTCGGTCTGAGCTACGCCAAGACGGTGATCGATTTCGAACAGGTCGATGCGTTCTATCATTTCAGCCAGGGCTGCAATTTCGATGATTTGGACGAGATATTCGAGACCGTGAAGGATGTCGGCCCGGGCGGCCATTTTCTCGGCGCCGCCCACACCCGCAAATGCAACCTGTTCATCTTCCCGTCCCAGAACAATGTCACCTTCGAGCAGTGGGAGGTCGATGGCCGCAAGGACACCGAACAGGTCGGCATAGACAAGACCAAAGCCTGGCTCGCACGCTATGAGGCACCGCCGATCGACCCGGCGGTGGACGAAGCGCTGCTGGCCTTCATCGCAAAGCGCGAAGAAGAAATCCCGGCGACGCTCAGTTGACGAAACCGCAACCGCTGGTCATTGCCGGTTGTTCGACAGCCACTCGGTCAGTTCCGTGCCTTCGCTGACGAAGGTATCGATATACTGGTCTGCGGCGTGGGTGCAACTGGTGAACAGTTCCTGGTGCTTGGTGTAGCCGCGGTTGAATGTGTCGGTCAGGCGTTGTTTCTTATCCCCTTCGGCGCGTTCCGCCTTCATCACTTCCAGCATCCGGTTGCGCCAGTTTTGATCATCATACCTGCCGCATATTTGCTGCAGATGATGCATGGCGCCCAGGATTTCCGAGAGCCGCAGGAGGTTTCGCTCATAACGCACCGACTGCGCGGCTGCCGGCAAGGCAAGCGCAAGAATCAAAAGCCCGGCCGCCAGTCCGCACAGCCGCTTTCCCCAGGGGGCGGGCCGCTCAAATCCTAGACTGCCGGTGATCTTTCTCATGATCACGTCACATTAAGCTGATTCTGCGCGAGCGAGCGTCTTCTTGCTTCTTCAAGCTGACCGGATTTTGCAATGCCCGCAGGCCTCGTATGTACTGAGAACCTAAAGTATAACAGTTTCAAAAGGAATTATCTATATATGTGATGTACATCATATTATGATAGTGTTTACGCCGTTATCTTTGCCCCATGTGAACGGAGGATGGTTCTCCGTGCAAATGAGGAAACGGGACAATGGCGAAATACAACGTGATCAAGGGCACCTCCAAGAGCGATTGGCTGCAGGGCACCATCTTCGGGGATGACCTCATATTGGCCGCGGACGGCAACGATTATCTATTCGGTTACAACGGTAGTGACAAACTGTTCGGTCAGAACGGCGATGACCGGCTCTATGGTGGCGTCGGCAATGATATTCTCGATGGCGGCGCCGGCGCCGACTATCTGAATGGCGGTTCGGGTACAGACACCGCGACCTATCAATCTTCCACTGCAGGTGTGCAGGTGAGTCTGCGCCACAACACCGCTTATGGCGGCGACGCACAAGGTGACAGTTTCTATTCGATTGAGAACCTGACCGGGTCCAGCTATCGCGACACGCTCAAGGGGTCCGACGGCAATAACGTCATCAAGGGCCTTGGCGGCAATGACACACTCTACGGCTATGGCGGCAATGACAGGCTCGAAGGCGGTGAAGGCAACGACTTCATCAGAGGCCATGACGGCGACGACGTTCTCATTGGTGGCGACGGTGACGACACGCTGATTGGCGGCGACGACAACGACACCTTCATTGGCGGTCAGGGAGCGGACGTTCACTATGGCGGCAACGGCACCGACACGGTTTCCTATGCGGGATCAACTGGAAGCTTTGGGGAAATCATCAATCTTGATCAGCAATACGAAGCCGCCAACGAACTCGGCAACGAAACCAGAGGAGACACGTTCGACAGCATTGAGAATGTGATTGGCAGCAATCAGGGCGATCGCATAACCGGCAACGACGCGGCAAACGTCATCGAGGGCCGCGGTGGCTACGACATTTTGGAAGACAAAGGCGGTGACGACACTTTATACGGTGGCACCGGAAACGATGTGTTTGTTGCCGGCGCGGGAGCCGACGACTATTTCGGTGGAGCCGGCGTCGATAGGGTCGAGTTCGTTTCCAGCGATGCGGGCGTTACGGTCAATCTCGACCAGGGCATTGGTGTCGGCGGTATCGCGGAGGGCGACAGCTATGACGGCATTGAAAACGTTACCGGAAGTGACTATGCCGACACTCTGATTGGTGACGACGGCGACAACATCCTGAATGGCCGCGACGGCGACGATACAATTTCCGGGGGGCTTGGCAACGACCGGTTGAATGGCGGTTATGGCGACGACGTGCTCTCCGGCGGTCTCGGCGACGATTTGTTGTTCGGCAGCGACAACTCCTGTGCAGGCGGCGGTGGTTCGGACACTTTCGTGTTTGAAGACACGCAAGGTTCCGAGGCGGATGTCATCTGGTACTTCAACGTGGGCGTGGACAAGATCGACTTCACCGCCACCGAGTTCCGCGGATTCAACGACCTCAACAATGGCGGTGACCGCTACTGGGAGCAGGACGGCGTCGATACGGTGATCCACTATTACGATCACACGATCACGCTGCAGAACGTCAATCTGGACGACCTGAGCGCCGACGACTTCCTGTTCGCCTGACGGCAGACACGTCCGATCCATTTATTCCTGCTGGATCTTCAGCTCCGGGTGGAAGGCGTTGAAGACGAAGGCGAAGGTGACGTCGTAGACGATGTCTTCGAGGCTGCCTGCGGTCTTCTTCTGGACCACGATATTGCCGACATCGCGGCCCTGTTTGATGACCGGGCCGTCGAGAGCGGAGTTCTGGCCCTTGGACCAGGTCAGCACCACATCGCCGACTTCGAGCGGGCTGGTTTTGCGCAGGAGTTCAAGCGCTACGCCATGCGGCTTGCCGTCGAGCTTGAACGCCACGACCCGGGCCATGGGCTCGATATAGTCCGGCAGGTCGCCGGCGAACAGGCCATAGGGCTGTGACCGGCCATCATAACCGCTATAGGGGTTGTAGCCGTAATTGCGCATGCCCGGATTGTTCGGCACCAGCACTTCGCCCTTGGGGTAGCGTTGTTTGAAGAGGGCGAAGGATTCGAGCCGTGCCGGTATGGTGGTAAGCCGCGTGCCGGTCATCTCGCCGACAATCGCCTCGCCGAGGAACTGCTGCCACCAGCTTTCGGTCTGGCGGTCATACATCACCAGATCGGAATTACGCAGCTTCCCGGTGGTGCCGAAATCGAGCACCTTGTCGCCGACCCGACGGTCGAACACGATCGCTGAATTGCATAAAGGACAATAGGTGACGGTGACTGGAGTGGAGCCCACCTGATCATTGACGATTTCGTGCCAGATCAGGATGCTGAGCGGGTAGGCGCGCGCCACGCCGTCGATTTCCAGACCGATCACCGGTTCGTCCGGTCCCAATTCACTGACCAGGTCCGCTGGCAGGAATTTCGGCTCGTCGATTGCAGGAATGCCGTCCTTGGACGGTCCGCCACTGAGGATCTCGGAGTAGGCCACCGAGTGTTGTTCGAAATCAGTCTTGTCCCACTCCCGTGCCCAGCGATCGGGATTGGCCATGGCCGCGGACACACAAAGCGTGAGCACGCAGATCAACAGATATCGTAACCCGTTCAGCATGAATGGCAGCATGGGCAAAGTGGTCTACACAGGCCAATCAAACCCCCGTGAATGATCCGGTCGCGGTTAATCAGACAGCAGGCTGCCGAGACGGTTGTGCAGGCGTTGTTTGAACTTCGGCAGCGCGGTTCGAGCGTGCTGGTAGCCGATCTCAACCGCCTGGTCGAAGGCCTTCCAGTCGCGGATTTCGATGTCGCCAAGCGGCGGTGCCAGCAACAGATCAGCGCTTTCCCGCTGCAGGCGGTCCTGTTCTTCGCTGGATATGGTGGCCGAGCGCATCAGGATGCTGATGATCGGCGGCCGCATGATCCGTTTGTACCAGGTTTCCTGTGCGTGCTGTGCCAGGAGCTCGGGGCCGACCGCCCGGTCGCGGGAAACGTCGACCGCGATGATCGGCCCTGAGTGGATGTTGCGCATGACGTCGACCGGCAGGTTGCTGGTCACCGCACCATCGACCAGCAGGCCGTCCTCGTGCGAACTCGGCGGCAAGATGCCGGGCAGGGCGATGCTTGATCTCAGCGCGTCGCATACTCGCCCGAGCTTGTGCACATGTACGCTGCCGGTGGTCAGGTTGGATGAGACGCAGTAGAACGGCCGCCACAGGTCTGGAATTTCCCGCGCGCCGAAATGGTCGGCCAGCAGTTGCTCGACCCGTTTTCCCTTGACCATGCCGAGTAGCGGCAGGGTGATGTCCGACAAGGGGTTCTTCTTGACGAAGGCGTCGTATACCCGCTCCTTCAGCTCATCGATCGGCCATTCCATAGACAACCCTGCGCCGACGATGCCGCCCATGCTCGTGCCACCGATGAAATCGATCGGAATGCCGGATTCAGCCAGCGCCCTGACCACGCCGATATGGGCAAACGCGCGGGCGCCGCCGCCGGACAGGACCAGCCCCACACCCTGTCCCTTGATCATACGGGCAAGCCGGGCCCAGTCCGAATTGAGCTCCTGGCGGATATGCACATATCTGTTGGCCGGCACCGCTTCGATCTGCTTTTGCGTGCCCACCGGCTGGCCGTTCATCTTCCGGTGGAGGATGATCAGATCGAGCAATTGATGTTGCGAGCGTTGCTGCAACAGGTCGTCGGGCAGGCTGGTTCCGCCGGTCCAGCCGGAATCCGCCACGATCAGAATTCGGTCCGCCTGGCGGGCGCAAATGCGTGTCCAGCCGGTATTTTCCTGGGCACCGTAAAGAAACACATGATCATGTGTATTTTCCAGTTCGCTGAACCACTGGGCCGACTGGTCAAGCCCTTCTTCCCCGATGATCGCTACCGAACCGCCCGCCTGCCTGACGCACTGCGCCAGACGGTCGGCCACCATCCGGCTTTCAAGGGCATCATGGGCGGGAAGAAAGGCGACGGTCTTAGGCTCGAGTTTCAACGCCGCCCCGGTCGATAACAGGCGCAATCGGTGCACCAGGATGCGGGTCAGGCCGGCCATCAACTCGGGATGCTTCTTGAGCAGGAAATCGAACCGGGTCTTGGCCAGGCGGAGTAGCTCTGTGTCCCGAATGGCGGTCACCGTGCCCGAGCGCGGCAGGCCCGAGATCAGCGCCAGTTCGCCGACCGCCTCGCCCTGACCGATCAGGGCGATCAATCGCTGTGTGTCCGCGGTGCCACCGACATAGACACCGAGCGATCCGGTGACGACCACATAGAACGCGTCGCCCGGATCGCCTTCGCGGAACAGATCCTGTCCCGCACGCAGATGCAGGGCGACGGTTTCACGTTCGATGATTTTACGGCCCTCGGGGCTGAGCATCTCCAGCAGGTCGAGGGCGTTCGGCGTTCTGCGCACTGATCCGGTATCCTGAATGTCTGTGCCGACGGCCACTTCGTGGCTCCCGAGGCGGACAGTCTAGCAAAAAGCAATGATGTTAGGCCATTCACCTGATCAATTCGTGCGCCTTCATAATGACCTCGCGACTGCCGTCGGTCATGGTCAGGCCGTCAAGCATGTCGGGCAGGCGCCAGGCAACATCCACCGCGTCGTCCATGGCGACCGCCGTACCACCGGTCCAGAGGCCGGTGAACACAGCGATCACATAATGCCGCTCAACAGTGCCATCGGCACGCCGCCGGATAATGTCCAGGCAGTCGACCAGGTGCGTCAGGTTGGCGGTCGTGCCGGTTTCCTCCAGGAGTTCGCGCGCCGCGGCATCGATCAGCGTCTCGCCGGCCTCAACATGGCCACCGGGAAGGCTCCAAAGACCGTTATTGGGCGCCTTGCCGCGCTTGATCAAAAGCACGCGGCTGTCATGCCAGATGCAGGAACTGGCGCCGAGTACGGGTCGGGTACCACTCATACGGTCATATTCGCGAGGCAGTGCCGGCAAAGCAAGGGTCGTTGCTAACGGTCAATCACCAAACAGGCTGTCGATGGTCTGCTGCGTCTCTTCGAGGGTTTCCGTGTCCGGCCGGTCATGGATCGGAACAGGACCGTCGGTGCCGTGGATGATCGCGCTCAGGCGGTCAATATAGGTGCGTGTGTCCGCCGCCAGTTGGGAACAGGTGTGCTGAAAGCTTTCTGTACCGGCAAGTTCGAGCAGGGTGAGGCAATTTTCGATGCCTGACAGCAGGTGTGCATCAAGCGCGTGAACCGCCATGTCGAATTGCGCGCGGATATCTTCCGGACTGTGCTGATAGGCTTCTATGGTCAGGTCCTTTTCGCCGAGATTGGACCGGGCGAAATGCTCTTCATAGCTGAGTGGTTGCCATGCCGCTGCATCTTCAAAACATTCCGGTATGTCGGCAGCCAGGTCGAACAGCATGATGATTTCGTTGAAATGGTTGAGGTAATCGGTTGCCAGAAGGCTTTCCGGGTTGATGTTCGCAGCCTTGCGCCTGATCTCCTCGCGCACATCATCGCGGCTGCGGGACACGGGCGTGTCCGCAGGCGACAATTCCTCCAAAGGATCAGTGGCTTGCATAGTATTCGTTTGTCCCCGGCATGCCCCATGGCAGCCGGCCACCATTTCCAGCCTGCTATATTCGCCCGCAAACGGTTTCTATTTTGTTATCGGCGGTACAGCGGCAAGCGGCGGCCAAGCGCTAAAGCGGCAGAAAACTACCGAAATGGCTCTAATCTTAACCCTCCAGCCGGCGCGACATCACCACCCGGGGCTCGGTTTAACAGCCAAGCATCTCATAGAAACCTTGGGCTTGCCCATTGCCCTCGCGAATCATCAGATTGAGCTTCCACACACCGTGCCCCTTGAGCCAGGTTCCAGCGGCCTCTTTCATACTGCGCCCAAGGCAATCTCCATTTCGGCCACGCCGAACTGCCCGCCTCTCTTGACAAGGCCGCAATTTAGCTAACTTATTAAGCTAAATTTCTAATGAGATATGCTGAGCCACCGGTCGCCCAGCATCGCGATATCTGCCAGCCTGGCAAATCCCGGAGCAGTAGCATGGACGAACTTGTTCTCTATGATGCGCCCAACAGCCCCTGCGGGCGGCGCGTGCGCATGTGTCTGATCGAAAAAGGCGTTCCGTTTGAAATCCGCTGGATGAGCCTTGGACTGATGGATCAGAAACAACCCTGGTATCTGGACCTCAACCCGAACGGACTTGTGCCGACCCTCGTGCACAATGGAAACGCGCTCTACGAATCCAATGTCATCAACGAATATATCGACAGTCTCCATGCAGAGCCGAAACTGGTGCTGGACGCCGCTTACCTGCAAGCGCAGATGCGCATGTGGATGGCGTTCGAACTCGACTGGGCGAGGCCGTTCCGCGACGCGATCTATGAAACCATGGGCAAGCGGCGGCTGCAGGATACGCAGATTTCACCGCAAGACCTCACACGTGAGATCACCAGGCGCACGGACAATCCGTTCTATCTGAAATTCGCCATGAATGTCCTGATGACGCCGAAGAACGACGACCTGATTGCCGACCGGCATCATGTTCTCCGTGAGAAGATGGCGCTTATGGAGAAGCGCCTGAGCGACGGGCGCACATGGTTGCTCGGCGATAACTTCTCGCTTGCAGATATTGCGCTGGGGCCGCGCACCGAGATGTTTCCGATCATCGAAATGGCAGATGTCTTTGAACGTTTCCCCTTTGTCGACGGCTTCATGCAACGCCTGCGCGCGCGCCCGAGTTGGGCGCTCTCCGACATCAAGCCGGATAATCTCGACGAGGTAACCAAGGTTCCTGCATGACATCCAAGCACAAGGGGAAATATGCCGTGGAGGACAAGGCGACAAGCCAACGCCTGCCGCTAACGGTTTCCCGCACTGAGCTTCTGGCCGACGGATCTGATGCCAGGTTCCGTCAACTCATCCACCGCCTGCTGGCTTATGCCAGCAGCCTTGAGACAATTCGCGCCGGGCTTGGCGAGATGATCGGGTTGACTGGCGTGCAGTACACCATGCTCATCTGCATCGCGCATCTGCAGGGGCCCAAGGGCGTGGGCGTCAAGGAAATCGCCGACCACTTGAACTGCACCGGCGCCTTCGTGACAATCGAGACTGGCAAGCTCGCAAACTTTGGGTTGGTCGAAAAACGCCAGAACCCAGGCGACAAGCGCCGGGTTCTGCTGATTGTAACGGCGCGCGCGCGCGACATCCTGAACCGACTTGCACCGGCGCAATGTCAAATCAACGACACCTTGTTTGAGTCCCTCGACCGGCAAGGCTTCGACCGTCTTTGCACGCTGGCTGAAACCCTCATAGCCGATGCGCGCAAAGCACAAACACTCGTTGAATTCCTCAATGACACAAAGATCGCCAACCGGAACTGACAACAACAATATCCACAGGAGAGCTACACATGGGAGCCATCACGCAAAAATCGATCGTCACCATGCAGGCGCATGGCGATGTGGTGCATCATGCACGGACCGATGTCTCGGTGCGCGACCTTACCGTCACCATCGACGAACCGTCAGAGCGTGGCGGCACCAATCAGGGGGCAACGCCGACGGAAACACTGGTTATCGCCCTCATTGGCTGCACCACGGTCGTGTCGCACCGCATTGCTGAACGGCTCGGCATCGAGCTTGAGAACATGAGCGTCAATGTTGCCGCTGATTTCGACCGCCGCGGCGTCATGCAGGAAGAACATCTCACCGTGCCGTTCCCGAAAATGGACCTCCAGATCTCCGTCACCACCTCCGCATCCGATGAGGATATGCGGACGCTCCAGGAGGATCTGAAGAAATTCTGCCCAATCTCCAATGTGATCCGGCAGTCGGGCACTGAACTGACCGAAACCTGGACCGTGACCCGAACCGGCTAACCAAACAGCAAGGAGCACTATCATGTTGCGTACTGGCAAGGAACATCTGGAACGCCTGCGCGACGGGCGCACGGTTTATATCGGCGGCGAAAAGGTCGACGATGTCACGACCCATCCAGCATTTGCGCGCGCCGCGAAGACCGCCGCGGCGATCTACGACATGAAAGCCGATCCGGCAAATCGCGACATCACCGCCTTCGAAGAAGAAGGTGAGCTGTATTCGTCCTACTACATTCGTGCGAAGACCCGCGACGACCTGCGCAAGAGGTCCGCGGTCCACGGCAAAATCGCCGAGGCGACGCACGGTTTCTTCGGACGCTCGCCAGACCACGTTTCGAGCTTTGTCACCGGCATGTCGACCAGTGCTCAGACGCTCAACACCGAGCATGGCGATTTCTCCGGCAATCTGTTGTCCTACTACGACTTCATGCGCAAGAACGATACTTACGCAGCCTATGCCGTGTTGCCGCCCCAGGCGGCCCGCGATCCGGAGTTTTATCACAAGCAGAACCTGCCGGTGCCGACGCTGCAGGTGGTGCGCGAGGACGATGACGGCGTTGTCATCTCCGGCATGAAGATGCTGGCAACCGGTGCGGTCATCGCCGATGAGATCTGGATTGGCAATGTCATTCCGCTGGCCCCCGACCAGGCAAGCCAGGCGATCACCTGTGCCATACCGTGCAATGTGGAAGGGTTGAGCCTGTGGTCGCGCAAGCCGATGGAGCCCAATGCGCTAAACGAATTCGACAGCCCGCTCACCTGGCGGCTCGACGAGACCGATGCCATGGTGCTCTGCGACAATGTGAAAGTGCCATGGGAACGGGTGTTCTGCATCAATGATGCGACCCACTCCTACCGCATCTACAACATGACGCCATCCCACTGCTATGGGAACCATCAGTCCAATGTGCGTTTCCTCACCAAGCTCAGACTGATTGTGGGACTGGCAAGCAAAGTGACCCAGTCGACCGGCGCCAACAAGATCCCCGCCGTTATGGAAACGCTCGGCCGGCTGTCGGCCTGGGAGGCAGGGTTGTCCGGCATGATCCACGGCCAGATTGAGGCAGCGGAAAGCTGGCCCGAAGGCTATCTGACCTTCAACCGGCGCATGATGTATGCGGCTTTGAACTGGTGCACGGAGAACCACTCGCAGATTGTCGATATCCTGCGCGAACTGTGTGGCGGAGGCGTGTTCCAGATGCCGGCGGATGTCACGGTTATGCACGACGAGACCCTGCGTGAGCGCTTTGAGACCTACTGGCAAACGCCGCAGATGGACGCATTGGCCCGCATGAAACTGTTCCGGCTCGCCTGGGACCTGGTCGGTTCCGAATTCGCCGGCCGTCACCAGCAATATGAAAAGTTCTATGCCGGCGCCTCCTTCATCGTGCGCGGTCACAGTTTCCGCGAGACGCCATGGGGCGAATTCGACCGGATTGTTGATGACCTCATGGGCACCTACGATGTACCGGAAGCAGGCGTCGCGGAGGCTGCGGAGTGACGTGAAGCGAGAACAGCATCCATCCCAGAGCACATTTGAAACAAAGACGGGCTAAGAAAAAAATGACCGACTCCCTTGGACACCGGCTCAAGCTCGCGGTGATAGCACCTTCGACCAACACCAGCGTGCAACCGGAGATGGACGACATGCGCCCGGTCGGCGTCACCAATCACTTCGGCAGGATTTACATCCCGGACGATCCGATCCGCAACGACGCGGACTTCGAACAATTGTTGGTCAACATCCGCGCATCCATGGAAACGACCATAGAGCAGGTCATTACCTGCGACCCAGACCGGCTGGTCATGGGCATGTCGTCGGAAACCTTCTGGGACGGTGTGGAAGGCGCCGCGCAGCTTGGAAAACGCATGAGTGAGGTTGCCGGAGGCCGTCCGGTCTCCATGGGCTCAGACGCGGTCAACGATGCGCTCAAATGCTACGGTGACATTCGCCGCATTGCCGTTGTCACGCCTTACATGCCGGTTGCCGACCGGCAGGTGCAGCGCTATTTCGAGGATTGCGGCTATGAGGTTGTGGCCCTGGAAGGTCTCAAATGCTCAAGTCCGGTTCAGATCGCACATACTTCTGAAAGACAGCTGCGCGATGCGATGTTGAAAGTCGATGGCACGTCGGTCCAGGCGATCGTGCAGGTCGGCACCAACCTTGCCGCAGCCCGGCTTGCCGGGATTGCGGAATTCTGGCTCGACAAACCGGTGATTGCCATCAATACCGCGATCTACTGGCACGCCCTGCGCGCAAGCGGGATCAACGACAAGATACACGGGTACGGCTCATTGCTTGCGGAACATTAGGGCCAATCGAATACCTCCCCGTCATACCCGTGAAAACGGGTATCCAGTAATCTTCACAAGAATCTGACTCGAAACTGTTTTCTGGATTCCCGCTTTCGCGGGAATGACGACATGGTTTTTCACGGGTATGACGGGGAGGTATTCGATTGGCCCTAGAGCGGGTTGTCGTCCAGCCGGCGGGACATCACAACCCGCGGTTCGGTTTCATAACCGAGCGCTTCGTAGAAGCCCTGGACCTTTTCGTTGCCCTCGCGGATCATCAGATTGAGTTTCCAGATGCCGCACGCCCTGAGCCAGGTTTCAGCGGCCTGCATTGCCTGGCGGCCAAGCCCCTGGCCCTGGCGGTCCGGATCGCAGGAAACGTAGTAGACCGTGCCGCGATGTCCGTCATGGCCGACCATGACGGCAGCCGCGATATCGGCGCCGATGCGGCCCACGAGAACATCCGCGTTTGATCCGCCACGGGCAAACGCGATGTCGCGATGCGGGTCGTTATGGGGCCGCGTCAGGCCGCAACGGGTCCACAAGGCGACCACCCCGTCAATATCGCCATCTTCAATCGGTCGAAAGGCGAGGGCGCTTTGCCCGGTCACTCCGCCGCCTGTGCTGTTGGCAGCACATAGTCCTCGAATTTTTCGCGCAAGGTGAGCTTGGAAATCTTGCCCGTGGCGGTGTGCGGGATCTCGTCGATAAAGACGACATCGTCAGGCATCCACCATTTGGCGATCTTTCCGGTCATGAACTCCAGAATGTCATCCTTGCTCGGCGAGGTGTTCTCCTTGAGCACACAGATCAGCAGCGGCCGCTCGTCCCACTTTGGATGGGCAACCCCGATCACTGCTGCTTCGGCAACGTCGGGGTGAGCAACCGCGAGGTTCTCAAGGTCAATCGAGGAAATCCACTCGCCGCCCGACTTGATCACGTCCTTGGAGCGGTCGGTGATGTTCATATAGCCGTAACTATCGATGGTCGACACATCGCCGGTATCGAAATATCCCTCATGGTCGAGAATTTCACCGCCTTCACCCTTGAAATAGGCGCGCGCGATTGCCGGCCCGCGCACTTTCAGGTTACCGAACGCAACGCCGTCACGCGGCAGTTCTTGACCATCGTCGCCGGTGATTTTCATCTCCACCCCGTAAGGCGGCCGGCCCTGCTTCTGCTTGATCGTCCACAGCTCGTCTTCGGTGAGGCCCTCGAGCCCGCCCTTCAAGGTGCATAAGGTGCCAAGCGGGCTCATTTCCGTCATGCCCCAGGCATGGATAACCTGGGTGTCGTAATTCTTTTCAAACGCCTCGATCATGGCCGGCGGGCAGGCCGCGCCGCCGATCACCACCCGCTCAAGGTCCGGCAAGGGGCTTTTACTCTCTTCGAGAAATTGCAGCAGCATGAGCCATATGGTTGGCACCGCAGCGGTCAGGCTGACCTTTTCCGTATCGAGCAGTTCATAGATGCTCGCACCGTCCATCTGACCGCCCGGCATGACCATCTTGGCGCCCGACATCGGGCCGGAAAAAACGAACGACCACGCGTTGGCATGGAACATCGGCACAACCGGCATGACACTGTCACTGCTCTTGAGGTTGCAGGCATCGCCCGCGCACGTGGCCATGGCGTGCAGCACGTTCGAGCGGTGCGAATAGAGCACGCCCTTGGGATTGCCGGTGGTGCCGGACGTGTAGCACATGCCGCAGGCGGTGTTTTCGTCGAGCCTGGGCCAGTCGAAACCCTCGTCGCCATCGCCGAGCAGCGTTTCATAGCACACCGCGTTGCGCAGCTTGGTGTCCGGCATATGATCTTCGTCGGTCATGATGACGAAGGTCTTTATGGTCTTGAGCTTGTCCTGGATCGCCTCGATCAGCGGCACGAAGGTGAGATCCAAAAAGAAATACTGATCGCCCGCATGATTGATGATGTAGTCCAGCTGATCAGGAAACAGCCGCGGATTGAGGGTGTGGACCACAGCACCAAGCCCCATGATGCCGTACCAGGTCTCCATGTGGCGGTAGCCGTTCCATGCCATGGTGCCGACCACGTCGCCCTTCTTGATGCCGAGCCTTGAGGCCGCACTGGCCATCTGCCGCGATCGGCGGTTGAGATCATTGTAGGTATAGCGGTGGATCGGTCCTTCGACCGTGCGCGACACGATCTCCCGGTCGCCATGATACATGCTGGCATGATCAAGAACCGTATGGACCAGCAGCGGCCAGTCCTGCATCAGACCTTCCATGAAATATTCCTCACCTTGAATTTTGCGTCAAAAACCATCAACGTCTGTGTTCTTTGCCACCGAGTTTAGCCCCAGGTTCGAGTCCCGACAATGGGCGCGCGGACCCAGGTGCATCAGCGAGAGGTTTAAAACGTGTCTGATCTGGCTTTTCAACCACTATCCGGTCTTGCAGGCAAAATCGCCTCGGGCGAACTCGGCGCCCTCGAATTGCTGGATCACTATATTGGCCGAATCGAGACACATAACGATGCCCTGAACGCGGTCGTCGCGATGGATTTCGACCGTGCCCGCAAGCAGGCGCTAAAGGCTGACGCTGTCGCAAAAGATGCCCGTGGTCCCCTGCACGGTGTGCCGATGACGGTCAAGGACGCCTTCGAAGTCGCAGGCATTGTCTCGACCGGCGGCATTTCTGAACTCAGAAACCACGTGCCCCATCAGGACGCGGCACCTGTTGCAAGGCTGCGCGCGGCCGGCGCGGTCATCATGGCCAAAACCAATGTGCCAGCCTTCAGCGGCGACTGGCAGAGTTACAACGACATTTATGGCAAGTCGTCCAACCCCTGGGATCCCACCCGCACCCCCGGCGGATCATCCGGCGGTGCGGCAGCCGCGGTGGCGGCCGGGCTGACCGGTGGCGACATCGGCAGCGATATTGGCGGCTCGATCCGCCTGCCGGCGCATTTCTGCGGCCTGTTCGGTCATAAGCCGAGCCATGGGGTGGTGCCAATCCGCGGCCACATGCCGCCGGCGCCGCACGCCTATTCAGAAGCCGATCTGGCTGTGGCTGGCCCCCTTGGCCGCAGTGCCGGTGATCTTGAACTGCTGTTTGACATTCTGGCGGGAGACCCGGGCGATGTTCTCCGTCCCCATGCGCCGTTACGTGCCCCGCGCATCACCGATCCCACAGACCTGCGCGTGGCGGTGTGGCTTGACGAGCCTGATGCCTCGACCGATGAGGCGGTGGCAGGTGCTGTGCGTGACGCAGCACAGGCGCTCGAGGATGCCGGCGCCAGGGTTGATTGGGAGGCACGGCCCGACTTCAGGTTCAGGGATTGCCTGACGGACTACCTTCTGGTCCTGAACGCGATCGTCTCAACCGACTTTCCGCCCAAAGTGATTGACCGCATGGCCCGCCTTGCCACCGAACTGGCCGATGACGATCAAGGCTACCGTGCTCTGCAGGCGCGCGGTGCGGTTTTGAGTTACCGGCAACTGCTCTCGATCGAAGCCCGGCGGACAAAGATCAAGGACGCCTGGCAGAGCTTTCTCCAGGACTTTGATGTGGTGCTCTGCCCGCCGGTGTCGGTTGCCGCATTCCCGCACGATACCAGCGCCAACATGGCCGCCCGCCACATCACCGTAAGCGGAGCGGAAACCGATTATTTCGACCTGATGCATTGGGCATCTCTTGCCACCTTCGCCCACCTGCCCGCCACCGTGGCGCCGGTGCGCAGGACCGATGACGGCCTGCCGATAGGGGTCCAGATCATCGGTGGATACCTTGAAGACCGCACCACACTTGGTGTGGCCGCCATGCTCGAAGACCTGTTGGGCGGGTTCACTGTGCCACCAGACTATGGCTGACCGTTGCAGCGGGCGGGGTCAGCGGGGAAGTCAAGCATGAACATCCTCGACGAAATCAGGGCACGGCACCGGGCAACCGAAGCCCTGCCGTTGCCGGATAACCTGAGCGCGCTACTCAACCAGGCAGCGGAACGGTTTGGTGCGAAAGAGTTTCTGAACTTTTTCGAACAGGGTGTGAGCCTGAGTTTCGCTGAGGTCAGGGACCAGGTACATTGTCTTGCCCACGGTCTCAGCCGCATCGGCGTTCGCAAAGGCAGCCATGTCGCGGTCATGCTGCCCAACCTGCCGGCCTATCCGATTACATGGTTTGCGCTGGCGACGCTGGGCGCGGTGATGATTCCGGTCAACAACCGCTACACACCCCGCGAACTGACCTACATCGTGACCGACGCTGAAGCGACGTTTCTGGTCGTTCATGCGGATTATTTCGAAATCCTTGACCAGGTCGATAAAGCCACCTTTCCAATAGCTGACGAGTGCGTTGTGACAGTCGGCGACCGCCGCAACGGATTGCTGCATCACTGGCGCGACCTGATGGCCGGGGGCGATGCCGGGTTTGCAGCGCCCGAACCGGTTACAGCGGATGACCTCCTGAACATACAATACACGTCAGGCACCACCGGCTTTCCGAAAGGCTGCATGCAGACGCACCGCTACTGGACGGAGGTCGGCGCCTGTACCGGCGCCCTGGTCAATTTCACCATCAAACGAATACTCTGCGCCCAGTTCTTCTATTATCTCGATCCGCAGCTCTATGTGGTGGCGGCGCTCAACCAGGGTGCCGCGGTTTGTTTCGCCGACAAACCGCGCGCCTCAAAATTCATGACCTGGGTACACGACCACGATATCGATTTCGTGTTTATGTTCGAGCCGATCTTCAAGCAGCCGGCACATCCACAAGACGGTGACAACAAGCTGCAACTTGCCTGTCTGTTCGGATTGACGCGGGATAGCCATACCGAGCTCGAAGCCCGCTTTCAGACAACCGCGCGCGAATGGTACGGCATGACCGAGATCGGTGGTGCGCTCTACATGCCCATGGAGATCGACCACATGAGCGGTTCCGGCTCCTGCGGTATTCCCACGCCGTTCCATGATGTGACCATCCGCAATCCGGAAACCCAGGAGCCGGTGGAGCCGGGAGAGGCCGGAGAGCTGTGGGTGCGTGGCCCCGGCATTATGAAGGGCTACTACAACAAGGTGGAGGCCAATGCTGAGTGTTTTGTCGATGGCTGGTTTCGCACCGGCGATCTGTTTCGCTGCGACGACCAGGGCTTTCATTATATCGTTGGACGGGTGAAGGACATGATCCGCCGCAGCGCGGAAAACATAGCCGCCCGGGAGGTCGAAGCGGTTCTGCGCAGTCATCCCGATATCGCGGAAGCGGCTGTCGTGGCGGTTCCCGACGATTATCGCGGTGAGGAGGTCAAGGCCTACGTCCAGCTCGCTGATGGCATGACGCCGGACGACCTGTCACCGGATGCAATCCTTGAGCACTGCGCCCGTGACCTGGCCGCCTTCAAACTGCCGCGCTACATCGAATACCGCGATGGTTTTTCCTATGGACCCTCCGACCGTGTCGAGAAGCACAAGCTCACCGCAGGCGGTGCCGATCTGCGCCTCAACAGCTACGACCGGGTCGATCAGCTTTGGCGCTGACCGGCGCTTTCCCTGTGATCAGTAGTCAAGCTTCGGATAGGTGAGGGCCAGCCAGTCGACCACAGCAGCGGGTTTTTCCGAGCCCTCGAGTTCGATCACGTGGTGGGTTTTCATCAGAAGGCGCCCTTCGCCACGATCTTCGCAGGAGGTAAGCGTAATGCGGTCGCGCACCCGCGAACTGGTCACCACCGGCGCCAGATACCGGGCACGGTCGATGCCGTAATTCAGGCCATAGGCCGCATCATGCGGGAGCACACCGTTTTCGTGGCTGAAATAGATGACCAGGCTCGACACCAAAAAGCCCTGCACGATCGTATCGCCAAACGGGCTCTCTGTGCGCGAACGTTCCACATCTATATGCATCCAGTCTGGGTCAAGCGTCGCGCCGGCAAACCCATCCACCATATCCTGTGTGATGGTCAGCCAGTCGGTAACGACGATTTCCTCACCGATCCGCGTCATCGCGTTTGCCTGTGTCAGCCCGGCCATTTCGAAAACTCCCATAGTCACTCTTGCACTGGCACGATGCTAACAAGGTTCGTACGGTCTGTCCTCTAACGCGTCAATGTGGTCTCAGGAGTGCCATCGCCGTAATGACCAGCACGATACTGGTCAGCACAAGAGGCATTGAGAAGCTTTGGGTCAGGTCGTAGAGCGAACCGGCGAACACCGGCCCGATCATCTGCCCGCTCGCAAATGCAGCAGTCATTATCGATATATGGCGCATCACATCGTGAGCAGGTGCGGTTCTATGTGCCTCCTTCATGCCCATCATCGTAATGATCATGAATGTTCCGCCGACGCAGATGCCGGCAATGATGATCGTCGAGAGGTGCGGATAGATGACCGGCAAGAGCAGGCCGATCGCCATGATGATCTGGCTCGCCGCCCAAATCTGCCGGTTGGAATAGTGTCCTGGAATTTTTACCGCAAGGAGTGTCGATAGAAAGGCTGCTGCACCGAAGGCCGGCCACGCCCAGCCGAACAAGATCGGAGACGAAATAATCTCGCGCGCCATAACCGGCAGATAGGTAGCTGGGATAATGTAGCCGATACCGGCTGCCCCATAGGCGATCACGAGACGCCAGATCAGCGGACTCTGCTGGGATTTCTTGTTTTGTGTGGACGAGCGGCGATCGTCAAGTTCTGGTCCGATATTCATACAGACGGCAAAGGCGACAAGCAGCGACATCGCCCCGAATATCTGCCAGCTGAGCGCACTGCCGATGTGGCTGACCATGAACACCAGAGTACCCAATCCCGCGATCATTATGCCGACACCGACGCCGGAAAAAACCCAACCCTGTTTGTCTGCATGGTCAACATTTGCCAGATGCTTGATGTGGAAATTGCTGACCAACACCAGGGTGAAAGCGCTGCAGAGGCCACACAGCCAGCGCAGAAACAGCCAGACCGGAAAATTATCGGTCAGGCCCATTCCCAGGGTGCAGATGCCAATGGCGATCAGCGAGCAGCGCAGGTTGGTCTTTGGGGAAAAAGGCAGGCGGACAGCAAATACCGCGCCGAGCCAGTATCCCAGGAAATGAACGGAGGCCAATATGCCGCCGTCGGCGATGCTCACCAAACCGTCGTCCTGCATCAGGGGCAATAACGGGGTAAAGGCAAACCGGCCAATACCCATGGCTATCGCCAAGGAGCACAGCCCCACGAATACAATGCGGAATGTTGGTATCTGCTGTGACATGGGCCGTTCAGGAAACCTGCCATTTGAGGGCTTGCCCTGAATGTATTACCTGCAATACATTAGAAAAAGTGAATAATTATGATCTTGGATTTCTCATTTGGAGATATCAATGCATGATCTTAACCTGCGTGCCCTCGAGATTTTTCGAACCGTCGCGATCGAGGGGAGCGTTTCCAAAGCAGCGATAAAGCTGAACCGGGTGCAGTCCAACATCAGCACCCGCATCAAACAGCTGGAGCAGCAGTTGGAAAAAACACTGTTCCTTCGCCAGAACAGAGGCCTCACCCTGACGCCTGATGGCCATCTGCTGTTGGCCTATTCAGAGCGTTTCTTTCAGTTGTCGATGGAGGTTTCGGAAGCCCTGAAAATGGGCAAGCCGAGCGGCAAATTTCGGATTGGCGCCATGGAAAGCACGGCTGCTGCCCGACTGCCCGAAATTCTCTCGCGCTATCACGAACGCTATCCCGATGTTCAAATCGAAGTCGAAACCGACACCGCCGGCGGGTTGATGGACCGGCTACTGAACTACGATATCGAAATTGCTTTTTCCGCTGAGCCGGTGTCGTTTGAACGGCTGTGCACACAGCCTGTGTTCGAAGAACAGCTGATCCTGGTGGCGCCGCAATCCTTTCCAGCGCTTGAGAACACCCGTGAAATCAGCGGCAAGACAGTGGTGGCGTTTGAAGCGGGCTGTGCCTATCGGCGCTACCTTGAACAATGGCTGCTGGAAACCGGAATAGTGCCCGGCAATATCATGGCAGTGAGTTCCTATCTTGCCATTCTCGCCTGCGTTTCGGCCGGTACCGGCTATGCTGTAATCCCTCAATCCGTTCTGGATATGATATCCACAAAGGGGCAGTTTCAGCGCTATCCCTTGCCGGACAATGTATCTCGGATCAAAACATTGCTGGCCTGGCGTGCCGACTACACGTCCGCAAAACTGGACGCCCTGAAAGAGCTCCTGCCGGTCAGATAGAACAGCGGTAATGTCTTCTGCCTGAAAACGCACCGCCGTCTGTTGTTCCACGATCGGCCACCTCCTATGTTCGATTTTGCATAATGAATTAAGCGGAACTGAACGATGCCTCTTCCCAACACGTTGGAAACATTGCGCCAGGAACTGTCCGGCCTGGGGTTCAGATCCAGGATGACAGTGATGGTTCATTCCTCTTTGGGGAAGGTTGGCTGGACGGTGGGTGGTCCGGTCACGGTCATTCGAGCGCTGGTTGAGGCGCTTGAGCCGGAAGGAACCCTGGCCATGCCGGCAGAAACCCCCCAAATATCCGATCCAAGCGGTTGGAACGATGATAGGGTAAAGGCCGAGTGGCATGACACGATCCGCGCTCACCTGCCGGTCTTTGATCCCCTGACGACACCGACATCCATGGGTGCCATTCCCGAGGCGTTTCGCACCTATCCGGGCACGCTGAGGAGCAGCCATCCCATGGTGTCTGTTTGTGCCAATGGTCGCCATGCAGCCGAGATTACGAAAGACCACGCACAGGAATTCTGCGAGGGCCGTGGAACGCCGTTTGAGAAGCTCTATGATCTGGACGCCTACACCTTGCTGCTGGGGGTTGGGTTCGACCGGTGTACGTCATTGCACTATGCGGAATCATTGGTTCCCGGGCGACGGACAATTGTCAGTCGATATCCAATCATCCAAGACGGCAACCGTACCTGGGTCGAAAAGCCGGACATGGCAAACGACGACGGCGAGCATTTCCCGATAATCGGTGAGAGGTTCGTCCAAAGCCATGCGGTCTCCATCGGTGAAATCGGTACTGCCAGGGCAACGCTTTTCAAAACACGGGATCTGGTCGATTTTGCCGTGCCCTATTTCACACAAGAGCTTGGCTGAACCCTGACAGAAGGGGGCGGTTATTGTATCGCGGGTCGCGGGCACCCGTTATCCGCCGTCCGATGCGGAAAGCGGAACTAACCCGCCTTCGGATCAATTGGCCGCTGTGTGTTGAGATCGAGAATTTCCTCCAACTGCCGCGCCCCCGCCAGCACCTGTGCTTCTCCCCGGCAGGGGCCAACAATCTGCAGGCCAACCGGTAATGTCTCGCGCGTAAAGCCACATGGCAGTGACAGAGCCGGGCAGCACACCAGGGTGATGGCATAGGCGATCGCCAGCCATTCGACATAATTGTCGAACACATGTCCATCGCAGCTCTCAACAAAGCGTTGCTCGACCGGATAGGGGGCAACGATGGTGGCGGGCGACAAGAGCAGGTCGTAATCTACAAAGAACGCGGCAACATTGCGGAACATCCGGTTGCGCTGCCATTCCGCTGTGACCACCTCGTCCATGGTCAGCGCCAGACCTTTCTCAATGTTCCAGATCACCTCGGGCTTGAGCAGGTCCCGGTGATTGGCCAGAAGCTCTGCCTTGGTGACTGCGAAACTGCGCGCCCGCAGGACCTGGAAACAGTCATGGGCCGCGGAAAAGTCGGGCGTTGCCTCCTCAACGATGACGCCTGCGTCTTCGAACCGCCGGGCGGCCTGCTCGCAGACCGCCGCCACTTCCGGATCGACCGGGGTGATGCCCAAATCCCGGCTGAACGCCACCTTGCGCGGACGGTCGCCGTTGCGGGCCGCCTCCAGGAACGAGCTTCCGTCATCGGGCAGGGATAACGGATCGCCGGGTGCTTCGCCTTTCATGGCATCGAGCATCAGCGCCAGATCTTCGACCGTGCGCGCCATCGGACCTTCCTGGCCGAGATTGCTTTCGATTGCAGGTCCCGGCGTTGCGCCGACCCGGCCGGGACTTGGCCGCATGCCGACTATGCCGCAAAAACTTGCCGGGTTGCGCAAGCTGCCACCCATGTCGGAGCCATGGGCGAGCCACGCCATGCCGGTTGCCAGCGCCACCGCCGACCCGCCGGACGAACCGGCTGCCGAGCGTGACGTGTTCCACGGATTACGGGTGGCACCGAACACTTCGTTGAACGTATTGGCCCCGGCGCCGAATTCCGGTGTATTCGATTTTGCATAGATCACCCCGCCGTTTCGCTCCAGTGTCTCGACCAGAATGTCGGAGTTATCAGGCACATTGTCCTTGAAGATCGGCGAGCCGAAGGTGGTGCGTACGCCGGCAACCTCGGTCAGGTCCTTGATCGCCACGGGCAAGCCGGCGAGCACACCGCGCTCTGCCACGGGTCGTCTCTGGAGTTCTGTTGCCTGTTCGCGGGCGCGCGCAAAACACAGGGTTGGAAGCGCATTCACCGCTCGACCGACCTCTCCGATACGGGCTTCCAGTGCATCGAGAAGATCTCCGCCCGTGACGTCGCCATCCCGCAGCCGGTCGACCAGTTCGCAGGCGGTGGCGTCAATCAGAGTTCGATCAGCGGTCATGAAAATACTCCCCTTACGGCGGTGTGTCGGATAGCCCATTCTTCGGCTTTGACAATCTGGTCAAGAGCCACGCAATATAGGGCGAGGCGTTTGACAGAGGAACACATCAAATGAAGCCGTTGAGCAATGTCGCCATGCGCGACATCGAGACCGTCATCCATCCTTATACAAACCTGGCGACCCATCGCGAGACCGGACCTTTGATCGTCGAGCGCGGCGCCGGCATCCATGTCTGGGACAATGAGGGCAAGGAATACATCGAAGGTCTGTCCGGCCTGTGGTGCACAGCACTTGGCTACGGCAACAAGGAACTGATCGAAGCTGCCACCAAGCAGCTCGAAAAGCTCTCCTACACCCACCTGTTCGGAGGTAAAAGCCACGATCCGGCCATCGAGCTGTCGGAGAAGTTGAAGGAACTCGCACCGTGCGAGGCCTCAAAGGTGCTGTTCACCTGCTCGGGCTCGGAGGCCAACGACACGCAGGTCAAGCTGATCTGGTATTACAACAATGCCCTTGGCCGCACCAAGAAGAAGAAGTTCATCAGCCGTGTGAAGGGCTATCACGGCGTCACCGTGGCGGCCGGCAGTCTGACCGGTCTGCCGCCAGTGCACATGGATTTCGACCTGCCGATCAAGAATGTGCTGCATACCGACAACCCGCACTACTACCGCTTCTGCGAGGATGGCGAAACCGAGGAAGAATTCTCGACCCGCATGGCCGACAACCTCGAAAAGATGATCATCGAGGAGGATCCCGATACGGTTGCAGCCTTCATTGCCGAGCCGATCATGGGCGCTGGCGGTGTGATCGTGCCGCCGGACGGTTATTTCCCGAAGATCCAGGCGGTGCTCGACAAATATGACATCTACATGATCGCCGACGAAGTGATTTGCGGCTTTGGACGCACGGGTAATTACTGGGGCTCTGAAACCTTCGGCATCAAACCGAATTCGATCTCGGTCGCCAAGGCGATCACCTCGGCCTATATCCCCCTTGGCGGTGTGACGGTGCCTGAGGACATGTACCAGGCGATGCTCGATGAAAGCCGCAAGATCGGCACATTCGGTCACGGCTATACCTATACCGGCCATCCGGTTGGCGCAGCCGTCGCCAACAAGGTGCTGGAGATTTACGAGCGCGATGACATTATCGGCCATGTGAAATCTCTGGTGCCGACCTTTGAAGGCCGGCTGGCGAAGATCGGCGAGCATCCGCTGGTCGGCGAAGCGCGCGGCCGCGGCATGATCGGCGCTTTCGAGATGGTCGCCGACAAGACAACCAAGCGCGCCTTTGATCCGGGCATGATGGTTGGCCCCAAATGCAATGCCATCTGCCAGGAACATGGTGTCGTATTGCGCAATCTGGGCGATGCCATCGGCATCTGCCCACCGCTGATCATCACTGAAGATCAGTTGAATGAAATGTTCGACAAGATCGAACTGGCCATTGACGACACCGAAGCCTGGATCTCCAAGGAAGGGCTCCGGGCCGCCTGACAACAAGGGAGCCATAGGTAAACGCCGATGGCCGAGGAGCACGATCAGCCGGTTTCTCTATGGGACAGAACGGCGCCGCCGCCGCCGCCAACGCCTGCACTCGAAGAAGATCGGGTGTGTGACGTGGCGATCGTCGGCGCCGGCTTCACCGGCCTGTCGGCAGCGCTTCATCTGGCCGAGCAGGGCGCCAGCGTCACTGTACTCGAGGCGACAAAGATCGGTCAGGGCGGCTCGGGCCGCAATGCCGGACTGGTCAATCCGGGGCTCTGGTACCATCCAGGCGAGGTGATTGACGTCATGGGTGAAGAGGCGGGCGAACGCCTGAACAAGGCGTTTGGCTCCGGCCCCGATCTGGTGTTCGAGCTTATCGAGCGCCACGGCATCGAGTGCGAAGCCACCCGCAACGGCACAATGTATCTCGCCGCCAATGAGAAGACGGCAGCCAAACTGGTCGAACGGATCGACGCCATGAATTCCCGCGGCGCGCGAACCCAACTGCTCGATCGGGAGACCACCGCTGCAAAGACTGGAACCGAGCGTTATTGCGCCGCCATGCTTGATCCGGATGCCGGTACCATCAACCCCATGGCCTATGTTCGCGGGCTGGCCCGGATCGCAATCGAAGCCGGTGCCAAGGTGCATAGCGGATCGCAGGTTACGAGCCTTGAGCAGAACGGCGGGGCATGGGTTCTGACCACACCGAAGGCCAAGGTCACCGCGACCAATGTGATCCTTGCAACAAACGGTTACACCGATGATTTGTGGCCGGGACTCAGGCAGGAAATCTATCCGCTCTTCTTCTGCCAGCTCGCCACCAAGCCGCTGACCGAGAACCTGCGCCAGACCATCCTGCCCGAGCGCCAGGCCGCCTGGGATTCGCTGGCCGCCATGACCTCCTTCCGCTTCGATGCCGCCGGCCGCCTGATCATCGGCACTGTCGGCAGCATTCCCCATGACCGCCGCTCGTTCCGCAACCGCTGGGCGGAAAACTCCATCGCCAAACTGTTTCCGCATCTGGGGCCGGTCGAATGGGACTTCCAGTGGATGGGCCGGATTGCCTTCACCACCGATCACATGCCGCGGCTGCATATACTGGCGCCCGGTGTAATGACCTGCATGGGCTATAACGGTCGCGGCATAGGCCCGGGCACGGTTATGGGGCGCACCATGGCCAAGCATATTCTAAGCGATGGTTCGGAAGAGCTGCCGATCCCGCTCACCGACCCGACCCCGGTGCCGTTCCGCTTCCTTCGCTCCACATTTCTCGACGCCGGTGCCGGTCTCCTGCAGATCGGCCAGATGCTGCGTTGAAGGTTGCGGATTGAGGGAGCCGGCCATGCCAGAGCACAAAAACTATCCAAACGACATCAAGATCGGCGCACCGTTCTCGAACATCGTGCTGGACGACAACTATGCCTTCCTGGCGGGGCTGGTTGCAGCGGATGTGGAAGACGGACTGGCCATCCTGGGCGATGTGCGTGCGGAAACCCGTGTGGTCTTGAACACCGTCAAGCTGTTGCTCGGCAAGATCGGCCTCGATATGTCCGATATCGTGCGCTGCGACGTTCACTTGACGGATTTGAGCGAGATGGACGCCATGAACGAAGTCTATGGCAGTTTCTTTGAAGCCGGCCACTGTCCCGCCCGCACCACCACCCAGTCCGGTGCGCTTTATGGCGGCAGCCGGGTAGAAGTCACCTGCATGGCGCGCCGGCGGTAGCCTCGATCACCCATTTATCGGCCTAGCGAATGTAGCGAATGATCTCAGGGTTCGACCGGTAGGAAGTCGAACGCACCGCCGCCCTGCACCAGCAGGAACCGGACAGTCTTGTTCGTGCCGTTGCTGACCCTGTGCGGTTGATCGATCGCCGTCTGGAACACGTCACCCGCAGACAGTTGGACTGCGCCGTCAGGCGCCTTCGTTTCAATCGTCAGCGGTCCGTTGACGGCATAGAACGTGTCAGTGACCTGCGAGTGGCGGTGCCAGGGAACTTCCTCGCCGGGTTCCAGTCCGATGTGGGTCACCTTGACCCCATCGCGCTCATGAATGACATCCAACTGGCGTATTGATGCTCGAACCGTCTCGAGTGCTGCCTTGGTACCGGTGGAGTTGGTCATGTTCTACTTTGTTTTGGCGTCAAAACGCGATAGCTCAAACGTGCTGACCGCCATTGATATGGAGTTCTTCGCCGGTGATGTAGCTCGATTGGTCGGTGCACAGGAAATAGATCGCCTTGGCCACTTCTTCCGGTTGGCCGAGCCGGCGCAGGGGGATCTGCTCGACAATCTTTTCCGTTCCCGGCGACAGGATGGAGGTTTCGATTTCGCCCGGCGAAATGGCGTTGACGCGAATCCCGAATGGGCCGAAATCCGACGCCATTTCACGGGTCAGGGCGGAAAGAGCGGCCTTCGACGTTGCATAGGCGGCACCGGCAAATGGATGCACCCGGCTGCCGACGATCGAAGTGACGCTGACCACCGAACCGTTGGCCACTTTGAGTTCTTCGATCAGTCCGCGCGCCAGCATGATCGGGGCAAAGAAGTTGACCTGGAACACGGTGGCCCAGTCATCTCGGCTGGTATCGAGCGTGCTCATCCGTCCGCCACCGTCGATTTTAGGTGAAATGGCGGCATTGTTGACCAGCGCGTCGAGCCGGCTGCCGTCGGCTTCAAGCCGCTGGCGCATTTCGCCGATCGCCCGGCGCACGTCGTCTGTGTCGCTCAGATCGACCTGGATATGATCATCAGGACCTGCCTCCCACGGGCAGCCTTCTGGAAACGCATGCCTGGAACAGGTCAGAACCCGCCAGCCGGCACTTGAGAAACGCTTGACCGTGGCATGGCCGATCCCGCGGCTGGCGCCGGTCAGGATCAGGGTCTTACGCTCCTCCTGGTTGGTTGTTGTCATATGCTGTTCCAATGTTGCGGTGTTGTGCCTGTTATCCGAACCGTGCTTCAGGGATAAAGCTTTGTCGTGTGCCATTGATCCTGTGCCGTTTCGCGCCGGAACACAAGCCGGTCGTGGAGCCGGAACGGGCGATCATGCCAGAATTCCATTTGCATGGGCGTAATCCTGAAACCCGACCAGTAGGGCGGGCGGGGCACGGCGCCGATGGCATATTTGGTGGCGAACTTGGCGACCGCTTTTTCCAGGGCAAAGCGTGATTCGAGCGGCCGTGACTGCTGGGACGCCCAGGCACCGATGCGGCTGTCTTTGGCGCGCGAATTAAAATAGGTATCGGCTTCCGTGTCGGATACCGTTTCCACCGTGCCGCGGACACGTATCTGGCGGCGCAGGCTTTTCCAGTGAAAACACAATGCAGCCTTCTTTGCGGCCAGTATTTCGCGGCCCTTCTGGCTCTCGAAATTGGTGTAAAAGACGAAACCCGCCTCGTTGAAACCCTTCAGCAACACCATTCTGACATTGGGCAAACCATCTTCGTCGACGGTCGCCAGTGCCATGGCATCGGGATCGTTGGGTTCGGACTTTTCGGCATCCCCAAACCATTCGCCGAACAGGGCAAAAGGGTCCTGGACCTCAGAAAAATCCGCAGTATCCCAATGAGTCCTGTGCGGATTGTGGGGTACGCTGTCAGTCATAGGCGTACAGGCTCCATTTTGTCTCCAGTGGCCGTTCGGGTCGGACCCTCCTGACCAGATACAATGCGTGTCATTTATGAATTTATGACCTAGATTACGGCGAAACGTGGCGAACCGCCAAATCGCCATGGTGTTTCCGCAATTCAGCCGCTATCACGCCATAGCGGTAAGACATGGTACACTAAGGTGCGGGGAATCATTGAGGCTGTATACGTGCGACCGATTCCCCCTGTGTCACTCGTAGGGGAATATAATGCGTAAGTTCACAGCTGCAACGCTGGTCGGTCTTGTTGCCGTAACCGGTTGTACGGTGATGGATTTCGGGTCTGCTGACCGGACCGGTTCGATCTCAGGTGGCCTGGTCGACACACCATCGAGTTCCAGCAACCAGAAGATCGTTGTCTCCGTTACTGGTGCCTCGCTTGGCTCCCTGTTGAGTGCCAGGGTCAAAGAAAAACTGAACCAGCGCGACCGGGAGAATGTCGATAGTGCGGCGGACCGCTCGTTCCGTGAGGGAAAACGGGTGGAATGGAGTAACCCGAAATCCGGCCGCCGCGGCTTTGTTCAACCCGGACGGATTTACAAGGCGACATCCGGCACCCTGTGCCGCGACTTCACCAATACCATTTTGCACCGGGGCCGCGAAGACGTCGTGACAGGCAAGGCATGCCAGAACGAAGACGGCACCTGGCAGATCGTCAATTGAGGTTTTGAACAAAAGTTCTAATTCACTTTCCCGGCCGACGGTTCTTGCAGGGACGCGAACCGGTGTTTATTTGTGCGCATTGGTATAAGACGTTTGACCTGAACCGAATCGATCAATTGGGCTGGGATGCCAATGCGCGACCCTTACCAGGTTCTCGGCCTGACCAAAGGCGCGAGCACCGCTGAAATCAAAAAAGCCTACCGGACGCTTGCCAAGAAGTATCATCCCGATACCAGCAAGGACGATGATGAGGCTGCACAGAAATTTGCCGAGATTTCCACGGCTCACGACTTACTCATCGACGAAGAAAAGCGTGGCCGTTTCGACCGTGGCGAAATCGATGCGGAAGGCAACCCGACCCATAGTGGGTTCAATCCGTTCGGCAGTGGTGGCAGGGGCGCCAGATGGTCGACCCAATCGAGTGGGCCAAACCAGGGCGGCTTTAACCCGGACGATATTTTTTCGGAGATATTCGGCTCCATGCGCCAGGGCGGTGGACGATCGCGCCCCGCAACCGGTCCCGATGTCAATTACCAGCTCAAGGTAACATTCGTGGAGGCCGCGAAGGGTGGGCTCAAGCGGGTCACCATGCCCAACGGCAAGACGCTGGATGTCAATATTCCCGCAGGCGTGCTTGACGGACAGCAGATCAGGTTGCGCGGCCAGGGTGGTGCTGGACCTCCAGGCGCGCCGTCCGGTGATGCGTTGATCACCATCGAGGTTGGCACCCATCCGTTGTTTTCGCGCGACGGCAACGACATCAGGCTTGAGTTGCCGATCACGCTTTATGAAGCGGTTCTGGGCGCGAAGATCCGCGTGCCGACTATTTCCGGCTCCGTGGGGCTCAAGATTCCGCCCAATTCCTCCAGCGGCAAGACACTGCGCCTCAACGGCAAAGGGGTCGCTGGCAAGGACAAGGCTGGAGATCAATTGGTGGTGTTGCGCATTGTCCTGCCGGACGATGCGGATGAGGCAATGACAACACTGGCCGAAGACATGACGGAGCACCGGCCATATTCTGTACGCGGGCCGCAATTCGGTAACAATTCGTAACGTTCCTCAATTCATTGCCACGCGTCTGAAATTCGATGGACGCCATAGGGCATTTGTGTAGGATAGATCTAGGCGGTCCATCCTGTTCGGCTTTTGTTTGAAAACCGAAACAGCATGGACCGCTTTGAGTTGTTGGGGGGAAGATTGATAGTTTTGAGGAGGCCAAGATGGACACGCCCGCACCGCTGATGGCTGGCAAGCGAGGACTTGTCATGGGGGTGGCGAACAACCGGTCCATCGCCTGGGGCATTGCCCAGTCCTGCGCCCGGCATGGTGCCGAACTCGCCTTCACCTACCAGGGAGACGCACTTAAGAAACGGGTCGAGCCGTTGGCGGCATCAGTCGGCTCATCAATGGTTCTGCCCTGCGATGTCTCCGATATGGCGAGCATCGATGCAACTTTCGAAGCCGTCGACAAGGCCTGGGGCGGGCTGGACTTTGTCGTCCATGCGATCGCTTTCTCCGACAAGGGGGAGTTGGATGGCCGTTATGTCGACACGTCGGCGGACAACTTCAACCAGACCATGTACATCTCGTGTTACTCGTTCACCGCCATCGCGCAACGTGCGGAGAAACTCATGAGCGAGGGCGGCTCGCTGCTGACATTGTCCTATTATGGTGCTGAGAAGGTCATGCCCCATTACAACGTAATGGGCGTTGCCAAGGCAGCGCTCGAAGCGAGCGTGCGCTATCTCGCCGCCGATCTCGGCAAGCAGAACATCCGGGTCAATGCCATATCAGCGGGTCCCATAAAGACACTGGCCGCATCCGGCATAGGCGACTTCCGCTATATCCTGAAGTGGAACGAATATAATTCGCCCCTGCGCCGCACCGTGACCACGGAAGAGGTCGGAGATGCTGGCCTTTATCTTCTCAGCGATCTGGGCCGCGCCGTGACCGGCGAAGTGCATCATGTGGATTCAGGCTATCATGTCATCGGCATGAAGAACGAAGACGCGCCGGATATTTCGGTGGTCTAGAGCGTTAAACCTCGTCACAGCCTTGGTTTGACCGCACCGCAGCGGACGACTAGAACTTCAGAACCATACAACCTGGTCTGACCTCCATGTCGCACAACACCTTTGGACACCTGTTTCGCATGACCACCTTTGGCGAGTCCCATGGGCCCGCCATCGGCTGTGTGGTAGATGGCTGTCCGCCTAACCTGCCGCTTGAAGAGGCCGATCTCCAAGTCTGGCTCGACAAACGCCGGCCCGGCCAGTCGCGCTTCACCACCCAGCGGCGCGAACCGGACGCGGTGCGCATTCTCTCCGGCGTGTTCGGCGATGAGGACGGCAAACAGGTTACCACCGGCACGCCAATCTGCCTGATGATCGAGAATGTCGACCAGCGTTCCAAGGACTATGGTGACATCAAGGACAAATTCCGCCCGGGGCACGCGGATTTTTCCTATCTGGAGAAGTACGGCATTCGCGATTACCGCGGTGGCGGACGTTCATCTGCCCGTGAGACCGCATGCCGGGTGGCGGCGGGTGGTGTCGCGCGCAAAGTGATCCCCGGTCTGCAAGTGCGCGGCGCCCTGGTCCAGATGGGCCCGCACCAGGTGAACCGGGACAACTGGGACTGGGACGAGATCGACCGCAATCCGTTCTTCTGTCCGGATGCGGACGCCGCCAAAGCCTGGGAGGATTATCTCGACGGCGTGCGCAAGGCCGGTTCGTCCTGCGGTGCGGTGATCGAAGTGGTTGCCTCCGGTGTGCCTGCGGGTCTTGGCGCACCGGTCTATGGCAAACTTGACCAGGACATTGCCTCAGCGTTTATGAGCATCAACGCGGTAAAAGGCGTCGAAATCGGCGCGGGCTTTGCAGCCGCTGCATTCTCGGGCGAGCAGAACGCCGACGAGATGCGTATGGAAGACGGCCACCCCGTGTTCCTGTCCAACCATGCCGGCGGCGTGCTGGGCGGCATTTCGAGTGGTCAGGATGTGGTCGCCCGGTTCGTCGTCAAGCCGACATCGTCAATCCTCAGTCCGCGCCAGACCGTGGACCGTGGCGGCGAAGAGACCGAAATTTCCACCAAAGGCCGCCACGACCCTTGCGTCGGCATCAGGGCGGTGCCGGTCGGTGAAGCCATGATGGCGCTGGTGCTGGCCGACCACTATCTGCGCCATCGCGGCCAGATGGGCTGACCGGGTAACGGGTTTCTATTCGCTCTTTGGTGCGTCATCGCAGTCTTCCAGCTGCTTGCCGGTTCCGCCCACGCCGCCGTCGGTAGGGTCACTATCGCCGGGCGAATTTTCCGCACAGGATAGTTTTTCCATTGGCGGGTCGCCGGCGTTGTCCTGCTGGTAGGTGCTCGTGCTGCTGCACGCCGATAGCACGATCATGCACGCGGAATTGATGATAAACAGCCGGACACTCGTCATGCGTCAGCCTCCTCAGTGTCCCTGTCGGCGGTATAGATGAATGCACCGCATCTGAAACGGCCGATTGCCGCAGCATTGCCTTTGTCGCGTTTCTGCAGCGCCAGGGCCTGCGTGTTGAGCTTTGCCAGCGCTTCTGATTGCAGATCCCGGGCCAGTGTTTCTAGTTGTTCCAGTGCCTCAGGCGTAAGTTTGTTGTAGTGAACCGCGCGCTCGAAATAGGGGCCGGGCTCCGGCGCGGCACTGAGATTGGCAGAGGCCGCCTCGGCATGGTCGCCGAGATTGGCGCCGAAATATCCAAGCAACGCCTCTTCGTCCCGACTTGGAACAAACGCCTGTGTCTCCAGCGATATTTCGTCGGTTTCCAGATTGTGCGCAATCAAGCCTTGCCGTTTGAGTTCGTCCAACACGGTGCGCGGGTGAACGTCCCTGCTGACTTCGGCGACAAGCTCCTCGAATGACGGGTGTCCGCCGTCTTCAGTCCGATGAAGAATGCGCGGCAGGCCGCCTTTGCCCAGGAACGGCCGCTGGTTGAGCCACAGGGCGATCACTCTTGGCACCGGGCCGGCTCCAGGGGACGCAGTCTCCGTCCCGGAGCTTTCCAGCCGCGCTCTGATTGCCCTGATGTCCTTGCGCTGCAAGCCGGTCAGCACGCTGACGCGGCTGTCGGTGAGACGCTTTTCGCCAAGTTGAAAATAGCGGCGGCAGGCATCCACATAGAGCTCTTTCAGAATTTCACCCAGTTCCGGAAACGGCAGTCCGCGCGCGATCATCAGCCTGACAGCCGGCCGCAGCACGCGTCTCAAAGCGTTTCTAAAGGCGATGTTGGTCAGTGTTCGAACTCCTGTGGAAATTAAATGGGATATTTATCCATTTTTTTCTGGCAGTCAAGAGTGGGAATCTGTATAGGTCAATAAATGGGCAATTAACCCATTTAGGAAATGGAGGAGATTATGCGTTTCAAGTTTCTGCTTTTGCCAGTCTTTTTGATTGCTGCGTGCACGTCAGAAATGCCGGTCGGGTATTATGACACCACAACAACCAGCCAAACGTCATGGCTGCGCTCAATGTCGGAGAATAGCGGCCAGAACAAATTCCCGGATCTGGAGCCCAATCCGGTTATTATCGCTGCCGAGCGTCCGGTTTCGACATTCTCCATCGATGTCGACACCGTGTCCTATGCGTATATGCGGCGCACATTGAACAGCGGGGCGTTGCCCGAGAGGGCGGCTGTGCGGGTCGAGGAGTTGGTCAATTACTTCTCCTACAACTACCCGAGGCCAAAGCAGGCGGACGTGCCGTTCAGGCCAACGGTTGCCGTTTATCCCACACCCTGGAACCCCAAGACCAAGCTGATACACATCGGCATCAAGGGTTATGACGTCGCCACCCGCACGAGGCCACGCGCCAATTTGGTGTTTCTTATCGATTGCTCGGGCTCCATGGAGCCGTCAGACAAGCTGCCCCTTCTCAAGCAAGGGCTCCGGATGCTTCTCAAGACCCTGGATCCCGGCGACAAAGTCTCAATCGTTGCCTATGGAAATCAGGCAGGCGTCCTTCTCAAACCCACACCGGTGCGGGAGAAACTGAAAATAATGGCAGCACTCTGGCGTCTAGGCGCTGGCGGTGGAACCGCTGGAGGCTCAGGCATCCAGGAGGCCTATGCCCTGGCCGAAGAAGCCTACGACCCGAAGGGCATCAACCGGGTGATTCTTGCCACCGATGGCGATTTCAACATTGGCATCTCGGATGCCGGCCAATTGAAACGGCTCATCGAAGACAAGCGGAAAAGCGGCATTTTTCTTTCTGTGCTTGGCTTTGGCCAGGATAATTACAATGACCGGATCATGCAGGCGCTGGCCCAAAACGGTAACGGCAATGCCGCTTACATCGATACATTGCGCGAAGCTCAAAAAGTGCTGGTCCATGAAGCCAGTTCCACCCTGTTTCCGATTGCCCAGGACGTCAAGATCCAGGTGGAATTCAATCCGGCCATGGTCGCCGAGTATCGTTTGATCGGCTACGAAACACGGGCCTTGCGGCGTCAGGATTTCAACAACGACCATGTTGATGCCGGAGACATCGGGTCCGGTCACGCAGTCACAGCGATCTATGAAATCACCCCGGCCAATGGCGCGTTTCGGTTCATCGATGATTTGCGCTATCCAGCGGCCTCGTCAAAAACAAAGCCGTCATCGAAGGGTGAATATGCCTATCTGAAGATGCGCTACAAGCTGCCGAAGGCCAGCAAAAGCAAGCGTCTGCAATTTGCCATCACCACCGCTCATGAGCGCACCAGCCTGGCTGGCGTTCCCCGCGATATACAATTTGCTGCAGCGGTTGCAGCCTTCGGCCAAAAGCTCGGCGGTTCCGATCATCTGGCCGATATGAACTATGGTGCCATCCGCAAATTGGCGACCGCGGCACGGGGCAAGGACAAGCACGGTTATCGCGCGGAGTTTCTGGGCCTCATCGGGCTTGCCGAGGCAATGAGCGAGCGGGTGGTGGCCTCCAGCAACTAGAGTGCAACTGAAGTGTTTGGGCGGGTGTCAATACCGGTGAGGGGCGCCCGCCCGCACACCTTGATCAGATCGGCAGGGCAGTGGTCTTCTTCACTGTCCGCAGCGCCAGCGTCGATTGGATGCGTGTGACGCCGGGCAGTTGGGTCAGGATTTCCATGTGGATACGCTCGAAATCGACCGCGTCTGAATACACCACTTTGAGGATATAGTCCGACCCGCCGGCGATCAGATAACATTCGAGGATCTCCGGTATATCGCCGATTTCCGCTTCGAATTCATCAAGTGCTGCACGGCCCTGCTGGTTAAGCGTGATATGCACGAAGGCGTTGCCGGGCATGCCGCAGGCCTTCTGGTTGAGCATTGTCGTGTAGTTGTCAATCAGTCCGCTTTGTTCCAGAATTCGTATCCGCCGCAGGCAGGCAGAAGGTGACAGGTTGATCCGTTCGGCCAGGTCGACATTCGACAACCGCCCGTCTTGCTGCAGCGAGACAAGGATTGCGCGGTCGCGCGCGTCAAGGTCAATTTTCTGCATAAAATTGCTCAAATCCGTTCGATATTCGAATTAGATGCGACTATCAAGGTGAATGGCCACCCATTTTCGCCGGAAACTGTGCGCCGACAGTACTATAATTCATCCATACTGTCTAAATCCTGGGGAGGATGAGCATATGTTGATCGGTGTTCCGAAAGAGATCAAGAATCACGAATATCGTGTCGGCCTGGTGCCGTCGAGCGTGCGCGAGTTTGTCGCCCACGGCCACGATGTTGTGGTTGAAACCGAGGCCGGCGCCGGTATCGGCATGACCAATGAGGACTATGAGGCAGCGGGCGCCAAGATCGCCGCCACCGCACAGGACGTGTTTGCGACCGCTGACATGATCGTCAAGGTGAAAGAACCCCAGGCGGTTGAACGCAAGATGCTGCGCGAGGGCCAGATCCTGTATACCTATCTGCACTTGGCACCCGATCCCGAACAGACCGCCGATTTGATTGAAAGCGGTGCCGTCTGCATTGCCTATGAGACCGTCACCGATTACTCCGGCCGGCTGCCTTTGCTGGCGCCCATGTCCGAAGTGGCCGGTCGCATGTCGATCCAGGTCGGTGCCAACTGCCTGCAGAAATCCGAAGGCGGACGGGGCGTGCTGCTTGGCGGTGTGCCCGGTGTGCCACCGTCGGACGTGGTCATCTTAGGCGGCGGCATGGTCGGTGCGAATGCTGCCCGCATGGCGTTGGGCCTTGGCGCCAGCGTCAGCATCCTGGACAAGAATGTCGACACATTGCGCCGGCTGGTGGCTGAGTTCGGCTCCTCGATCAGAACCGTTTTCTCGACCCGCGAAACGGTCGAATCGCTGGTCCTGCGTGCCGATCTGGTGATCGGCGGCGTGCTCATTCCAGGCGCTGCTGCACCGAAGCTGGTAACCGCTGAAATGATCAAGAAGATGAAGCCCGGATCGGTCGTCGTCGATGTGGCGATCGACCAGGGCGGCTGCTTTGAGACCTCCCACGCCACCACCCATGCGGATCCGACCTATGTCGTCGATGATGTGGTGCATTATTGCGTGGCCAACATGCCCGGCGGCGTGGCGCGCACCTCGACCTTCGCGCTCAACAATGTCACCCTGCCGTTCGGTCTGGCGCTTGCCGACAAGGGCTACAGGAAGGCGTTCGAGGATGACCGCTTCCTGCTCGAAGGCCTGAATGTCTGCAAGGGCAAGGTGACCTATGCAGCGGTCGCCGAAGCGCTGGGGTATGACTATGTCGAACCCGGCAACGTACTGGCTGTGTGACGGGGTGCGCCTGGGCCGGCCAGCAAACCATATTCAAAGCACGTGTCCCGGCCACTGAGCCGGGACCCAGGGCGATAAAGTACCGCTTCAACGTATGGCACTGGACCCCGCATCAAGTGCGGGGCACATGTCTTGAGCAACTGTTGTTGGCGACAATCACCCGTGCGGCTTCTCAAAGGTCACCACCTTTGACAGAAACGCATTTGTGGAACTAATCCGTTCAAGTCCATGGGCCTGGAAGATGGCGCCCAGGTCTTCCTCCACGTAACTCGAGAAATACGGCTCGTGGAACCGTACCGGAAACATTTCGAGCATGCCGTCATAGCCCGGCGCATCGCCGAACTGCAGCGAGTCGACAAAGATCAACCGGCCGCCGGGTTTCAGCACCCGGGCGATCTCGCCCGCCACGACCCGGCGGATTTTGGGCGGCAGTTCGTGATAGAGATAGATGCAGGTGACGATGTCCACGGTATTATCGGGCAGGGGGATCTGCTCGGCATTGGCGGTCAGGATGTCGGCCCTTGAGCAGCGCTGCAAATGCCGCTTTGCTTCTGCTGCATATGAAGCGGAAAGATCGAGGCCGGTAACGTTCAGCCTTGGATAGGCGTCTTTGACGACCCGCAGGAACCGGCCGGTGCCGCACGCCACATCGAGCAGCTTGAGCCGGCGCTGGTCGCGCCCGTGAATACATTCATAAAGCGGCACCAGTGCCTGCCGGCGCATGACGCTTGCCGAGCCGGTAAACAGCACCTCGACCTGCATGTCGTAGAGTTCTGCTGATTCCTGTGTCAGGTAACCGCCGGTCTGATAGTGGAAGTTCTGCAGGAAATAGTTCGGGAGTTTGCCCTTTGTGTCTTCCGTAAGCACCTCCCGGCTGGCCTTTTCCGCGCGCCGCTTGGCGGCCACCGGCACGTCGCTCATATATTTGCGGCTGCGCCGCAGCAGGGTGAGCGGCCCGCCGTCATGATCCCGGGGCATGGGATAAAGCCCGCGCTCGGCATTCTCGAGGTCGCGCTGGAACAGCTCGGCCATATCGCCCAGGATCTTGTTGGACCCAGCTGTCTCTCGAGACGGCGTAAAGCGCCCGGAAGTGTCCTCGCCGGATTGCCTGTGATGGGGGCGCGATGCGAAGTAATGCCCCATATACCAGGCAACACGGGCCGACTGGTTCACGGCATAACGCATACGGGCAAGCGGTGAGGCCACAGGCGGTCTCCGGTGATCTGCTAATTACAGTGTCTAATATTGTCTCAGAGATGGCGCTTCAGGCAAGCTGGTTGATCGCCGCGCTTATTCCTGCCAGATATATTCGACCCTGCCGCTTTCGAATGACCGCTCGCGCAGCTTGATCCCGTCTCCCGTATTCGGTGCGTTTCCGGATTTGCTTGAGGCGATTACCTTGCGGCCATCTTCCAGCGTGACGGTGATCAATGCGTTGCCAGCGCCGGTATAAGACTGCGGCCGTGTCCAACTGATCACTTCGCCCGCCACAATACGCTCTGCCGTCAACGTTTCGGGATAAAACCAGTAGCCGCAGACACCAATGATCACAGCAAGGATCGCCATGGTCGGCACCAGGCGGCGCAGACGTTCGCGCCGCAACAACCGGTCCAGTTCCTGTTGAGCTTCAGGCCTCATGCGGCGCGGTAGAGACCGTTTGCCGCCAGGCACTCACAAGAAACTCCCGATTTCCGTCGGAACCCTCCACGGGCGATGGCAAAAGGCCCCTCACAACCCACGCTTTGTCCTGTCCCAGCCATGTGCAGATGTCGTTGCATACCGCGTTATGTAGGGAGGGATCGCGCACGATGCCACCCTTGCCGAGGTTTTCGCGGCCCACCTCGAATTGCGGTTTGATCAGGGCAATGAGCCGCGCTCCAGGGGCTGCCAACGCCAATGCCGGCGGCAGCGCCAGGGTCAGGCTGATGAAGCTGACATCGCAGACGATAATCCCGGGCGATGAAGGCAGGTGGTCGGAGGTGAGATCGCGTACGTTCAATCGTTCCAGCACCGTAACGCGCGGGTCTTTTCGCAGGCTTTCATGCATCTGGCCATGTCCCACATCCACCGCATAGACATGGGCCGCACCACGCTTGAGCAAAACTTCCGTGAACCCGCCGGTCGAGGCGCCAATGTCAAGGCACATATGGCCGGTTGGATCGATGCCGAAATGATCGAGCCCGTGAGCCAGTTTTTCACCCGCGCGGGAGACATAGGGCGCTGGGTGTTCGGTCAGCTCGATACGGGTGTCATGACGGACAGTCAATCCCGGCTTGCGTGCAATGATACCGTCAACACAGACCAAGCCGCGCAACACCGCATCGCGTGCCCTGGCCCGGGTTGCGATCAGCCGGCGTTCCACAAGCGCCTGGTCAAGGCGGATTTTGGCTGGATCTGTCATTATCGGGCCGAACTGCTCGGATCATGACCGCGTCTGACAAAACACAAGGCGCGAACCTCTAGTCCACCTCAAGCGGTTCCGTGCCACCAGCGCTTCCATCGGGCTTGAGGGTGATCTTTTCAATCCGCGCTTCGGCTTTTTTGAGCAGCGCCTCACATCGGGCTTTCAATTTTTCACCACGCTCATAAATGCCGATCGAGGCTTCCAGGTCGACCTTGCCGCTTTCCAGCTTGTCGACAATCGTCTCAAGCTCCGCAAGTGCTGCCTCGAAGCTCATCTTATCGACAGCTTGATCCTGTTCTTTATCGGCCATATATCAGCTCTCCAATACACCGCCATGCATCAGGGCCTGGATATGAACCCCGCATGACGCCGTCAGACCTTTCAAGTCATAGCCGCCTTCGAGCATGGAGACAATCCGGCCCTCGCAATGGGTGTCGGCCATTTCCATGAGCTTGAGGGTCGCCCAGGCAAAATCCTGTTCCACCAGATTGATATTGGCCAGGGGATCAAGGCGGTGGGCATCGAAACCTGCTGAAATGATCAACAGTTGCGGCGCAAAGGCATCGAGTGCGGGCAGCACCACGGTGTCCAGGGCTTCGCGGAACTGATCACCTCCGTCACCGGGTGAAAGTGGTGCGTTGTAGATATTGCCGACACCGGTTTCTGCCCGGGCGCCGGAGCCCGGAAAAAGCGGCATCTGGTGGGTCGAGGCGTAGAACAGGTTTTCGTCGTTCCAGAAGATGTCCTGGGTGCCGTTACCGTGGTGCACATCGAAGTCGACCACCGCAACCCGTTCCACGCCATAATCGTCACGTGCAAAGTGGGCGGCAACGGCAACGCTGTTGAACAGGCAAAACCCCATGGCCCGGCTGGTTTCGGCATGATGTCCGGGCGGCCGTATAGCACAAAAGGCGTTGTCCACCTCGCCCTCCATGACCGCTTCCACCGCACGGGTCCCGGCACCGACCGCACGCATGGCCGCATCCAGGCTTTTCGGACCCATCCAGGTATCAGGATCAAGCGGCTCAAGCCCTTCTTCGGGGCGTGAGCCCTCGATCAGGGAGATGTAATCCTGCGGGTGCGCCGTGGCGATATGCTCGATCAGGCCCATGGGCGCGTGTTCATGGATCAGCGGATCGAACGGTTTGGCCTCCAGCATCGCCATGATGGCGCGCAAACGGTCCGGGCGTTCGGGATGGCCCTCCGGCGGTTCGTGCTCGATACAGTCGGGGTGAGAGAGCAGCAGTGTCGTCATGAAACAGCTTTCATGCTGGCCGGCGGCACACTGTCATCCGGCACGAAGAAATCGGGAAACAGGTCGACTGACGGATCGACACGGTATTGATCGAAATCGGTGACGCCGTTTTCTGCGAGCAGAGTGTCGTCGAGGCAGAAATTGCCGGTAAACTCTCGCGCCGGCTTGGTCAGGATCATATGGGCGGCATCGGCCAGGATGTCCGGCGTGCGGCTGCCCTGCACCATCTTGTCACCGCCGAGCAGGTTCTTGACCGCGGCAGTGGCGATGGTCGTGCGCGGCCACAAGGCGTTGACCGCCACGCCGCGGTCCGCGAACTCTGCTGCCATGCCAAGCACGCACATGCTCATACCGAACTTGGCCATGGTGTAGGCGACATGAGGCCCGAACCATTTCGGCGCCATGTCGAGCGGTGGCGAGAGGTTGAGAATATGCGGGTTTTCCGCCTTGAGCAGATGAGGCAGACAGTATTTCGACACCATGAAGGTGCCGCGCGTGTTGATCTGATGCATCAGATCATAGCGTTTCATGTCGGTTTCCATGGTGCCGGTGAGCTGGATGGCACTGGCATTGTTGATGCAGATGTCGATACCGCCGAAGGTCTCTACCGTCTTTTCAACCGCATCGACCACAAGTTCCTCATTGCGGATATCGACAATCAGCGGCAGCGCCTTGCCGCCTGCCGCGTCGATCTCTTCGGCTGATGTGTAGATGGTGCCCGGCAGCTTTGGGTGAGGTTCGGCGGTCTTTGCAGCGATCGCGACATTTGCACCGTCACGCGCTGCCCGCAGTGCGATGGCAAGGCCGATGCCCCGGCTGCCGCCGGTGATGAACAGTGTTTTGCCTTCAAGCGAAGCCATAATCGGTATTCTCCTGAGATTAAGAGGCGATGAGATCTGCCGTTACGGCGGACAGTGATGAAGCACCGCGTCGCACGATTGTGTTGAGGCCTTTGGTTTCGGGCAGGTGGTTTTCCGCAACATAGCGCGCCACCGCGATCCGGCCTTGGTCGCGATCCGATGCCTCGTCCTCACTGTGCTGGGAGACCGCAAGCGCGCCCTTCGCCAGGTAGGCGCCGCCCGTGGCCAGACCGAACAGGCGCAGATAGGGGGTGGCGGAGGCGAGCACGTGGTCAACCTCGTCGGCCAGCCGTTCCAGCATCCACTCGGTCGCTTCTTCGAGATCTTCAACCGCCTCGTTGAGGGCATAGCCCATCTGGCCGAACGCCGGATCGTTTGAGGCGAGCACCGCCTCGGCGATGGCCTTGAGTTCGGCGATATGACCTTGCACCACCGCGCCGCCTTTCATCGGCAGTTTGCGGGTCGCCAGGTCGATCGCCTGAATGCCGTTTGTGCCTTCATAGATCGGTGTGATGCGGGCATCACGGAAATGCTGGGCAGCACCCGTTTCCTCGATGAAACCCATGCCGCCATGGACCTGGATGCCAAGCGATGAGACATCGCAACCCACATCCGTGCCGAATGCCTTGGCGACCGGTGTCAGAAGCCAGGCAAGATCGTCATTGGCCGTGCGTTCGTCTTCATCGGCACCATGTTTCGACATGTCGATGGCGCGCGCTGTGGTGAAACAGATGGCGCGCGCTGCTGCGGTCAGGCCGCGCATGGTCATGAGCATGCGTTTGACGTCTGGATGGTCGATGATCGCCACCATGCCTTCCGTGCCCGGCCGGCGGCCCTGCTTGCGGTCGAGCGCAAAGGCGCGCGCCTGCTGGAAGGCACGTTCAGCGATCGCCACGCCCTGCATGCCGACATGGATCCTGGCGTTGTTCATCATTGTGAACATGCAGTTGAGGCCGCGATTCTCCTCACCTACCAGCCAGCCAATGGCGCCATCGTTTTCTCCATAGGCCATGACACAGGTGGGGCTGCCATGGATGCCGAGTTTTTCTTCGACCCCGACGCATTTGACGTCGTTGCGCGCACCCAGCGAGCCATCGTCATTGACCAGGAATTTGGGCACCAGGAACAGTGAGATGCCCTTGGTGCCGGGCGGTGCATCGGGCAGGCGGGCAAGCACCAGGTGGATGATGTTTTCGGTCAGGTCGTGCTCGCCATGGGTTATGAAAATCTTGGTGCCGGAAATCCTGTAACTGCCATCGGCCTGGGGTTCTGCCTTGGCACGCAGGGCGGCAAGGTCCGATCCGGCCTGCGGTTCGGTCAGGTTCATGGTGCCCATCCATTCACCGCTCGACATCTTGTGAAGATATTTCGCCTGCAGCGCTTCAGAGCCGTGCGCGGCCACCGCCTCGACCGCGCCTTGGGTCAAAAGCGTGCCGATGCCGAAGGCCGAGTTGGCGGTATTCCACAATTCCTGCACCGCCAGCGACATGGTGATCGGCAGGCCCTGTCCGCCATAGTCCGGCTCGCAGGGCAGGGCGCCCCAGCCACCGGCAACCCACTCACCATAAGCCTGCTTCCAGCCGGGTGCCGTGGTGACCTCGCCATTGTCCAGCTTGACGCCATGTCTGTCACCGACTTCGTTGAGCGGCGCCAGGACATCTGCTGCAAATTTCCCGGCTTCCTCAAGTACCGCGTCCACCAGATCATTGCTCAGATCGGTAAACCGGCCCTGATCCACCAGGTCACCGAACCCTGATACCGTGTTCATGGCGTATTTGAGATCGTCGATATGGGGGGAAAACGACATGGAACCACTCCTGAAGCCTGCTTGACGCGACCGGGCTGGGCACGTATTGCCTCGCAACCAACAAACTCTTAAGCGGGGCTGCACCTGCACTCCCGCCCGAATGTATCGGCCCGACGGTTTACGTCAATGGACAATACCACGATAGAACTCGAAGCGCGCCGCGCCGCCCGCCACAAGATGGTCGAGGAGGCCGCGGATCTGCTGCGCGCAGGCAAACTCGTGGCGTTCCCGACCGAAACCGTCTACGGGCTGGGCGCCGATGCCACCAACGACCAGGCCGTGGCAGCGATTTTCGAGGTCAAGGGACGGCCGCGCTTCAATCCCTTGATCATGCATGTGGTTGACCTGGAGCAGGCCCTGGCCCATGGCCGCTTCAACCGTTTGGCGTTGAAACTGGCGGAAACCTTCATGCCCGGCGCCATGACGCTGGTCGTGCCGCGTCACCCCGAGAGCGACATCTCGCTGCTGGCGACGGCGGGCCTCGATACGGTTGCGCTCAGAATGCCGGCCCATCCGCTCGCACGCGCCCTGTTGCGCGCTGCCGCAGTCCCGGTCGCTGCTCCCAGCGCCAACAAGTCCGGACGTGTCAGCCCGACCTGCGGGCGCCATGTGGCGGAACAACTGGCAGATGAAATCGCCCTGATCATCGACGCCGGCGTCTGCCGCATCGGACTTGAATCAACCATCGTGTCCTGCATTGGCGATGATCCGGTCTTGCTGCGTCCCGGCGGTATCGCGCGCGAGGAGATAGAAACCGCGATCGGCCGCCGGCTGCGCGACGCCCCACCCACGTCACAACCGCAGGCGCCTGGCGGGCTTGTCAGCCATTATGCACCAAACGCCAGGCTTCGCCTCAACGCCACGAACTGCCAACCCGGCGAGGCGCTGCTCGCCTTCGGGCCAGGAGCGCCCGACTGCGATGGACCTGTGTTGAACCTTTCCGCCGCCGGCGAACTGACCCAGGCGGCCGCCAACCTTTTCGCTCATCTGCGCGAGCTCGATGCGGAGGAGTGTGACGTGATCGCTGTAATGCCGATCCCGGAGTTCGGCCTCGGCGAAGCAATCAACGACCGCCTGCGCCGTGCCGCAGCACCCAGGGAGTGCTGAACAGGTCAAGTACCCGTTCAACGTCATTCCCGCTGTCGCGCACTGCTGTCCGGGATTTGCACCTGCCTTCGTTTAACCGAACGAATTCCCGGATTGGTTTTGCGTATACGGCACGCCCTAAAACTGTCTTCCCCCGACTTGATCGGGGGACCCAGTATCCTCAGGCTTTTCGATGGCTTGCGGCATTGCTCACACACCATGCGCGGTGTCTACTGGATCGTCCGGTCAAGCCGGACGAAGACAGGAAGAGAGGTGTCGTGCACACCTGGCAGCGCAGAATTGATCCTTGCCTCAAGGCTTTAGATCAGGCTTGAAATTCTAAACCGGACAGCAGTGCGCTTTCGCGGGCATGACGAAGGGATAATCGTTTTTGATACACTTCATCCAGCGCCCGGGGGACCTCTCGACGGCGCGCGGTCGGCAGACTATGTTGAGCGCCAGATGGATCAGACCGTAAACAGACTGCGCCCGCCAACCGCCGAGACGCTGGACCGCCTTGAAGCCGTTGTCGGCGCGCGCTATGCGATCCGCGACGACGAGACCATGCAGCCCTATATGGTCGAGTGGCGTGACAAATATGTCGGTCGGGCGGCCATGGTGCTGCGTCCGGGCAGTGTCGCGGAAGTCTCCCAAATCCTGGCCATCGCAAATGAAACCCTGACCGCCATCGTGCCTCAGGGCGGCAATACCGGGCTGGTTGGCGGCCAGATCCCGTTTGAAACCGGAAACGAGGTGGTGCTCTCCCTTGGCCGCATGAACACGGTGCGTGGCATAGATGCTGCGGACAATACCATCACGGTGGATGCCGGTTGTGTGTTGGAAGCGATCCAGAACGCCGCCGACGATGTCGACCGCCTGTTTCCTCTGCGGATCGGATCGGAGGGGTCCTGCCAGATCGGCGGCAACATCTCAACCAATGCCGGCGGCACCGCGGTGCTCGCCTATGGCAACACCCGCGATCTGGTGCTCGGGCTCGAAGTTGTACTGGCGGACGGGCGCATCTGGAACGGTCTGCGTCGCCTGCGCAAGGATAATACGGGCTATGACCTGAAGAACCTGTTCATTGGCGCTGAAGGCACGCTCGGCGTGGTGACCGGCGCGGTGCTGAAGCTGTTTCCCAAGCCTAAGGACAAGGCGACAGCGCTGATCGGTCTCAAGGCACCGCAAAAGGCGCTCGATCTCTTAGGGCTGGCCCAGGAGCGCTCTGGCAGGCGGGTGACCGGTTTTGAATTGATCCCCCGTTTCGGCATCGACATCGTATTGAAGCACGGTGCCAATATGCGCGACCCGCTCGCTAGCGTGCACCCATGGTACGTCCTGATGGAACTGTCAGGCGGCGGCACGGCGGGCGCGCTCAACGACACCGCCTCGGAAATTCTCGAACATGCCCTGGGCCATGATCTGGTGGATGATGCGGTGATTGCTGCCAGCGATGCCCAGGCGGGAGAACTCTGGCGTATGCGCGAGGTGGTTTCGGAAGTCCAGAAACTGGAGGGCGGCAGCATCAAATATGATGTTTCAGTACCGGTCTCCTGCGTGCCTGACTTTATCGCGGCTGTGGAACCGGCCTGCGAAGCACTCGAGCCGGGTTGCCGGCCGATCCCTTATGGCCATATGGGCGACGGTAATATCCACTGTAATGTCAGCCAGCCGATCGGCGCAGATAAAGCCGCTTTCCTTGGCCGCTGGAGCGAATTCGACGAGGTCATCCACGAAGTGGTGGCCCGGTTTTCCGGCTCGATCAGTGCCGAACACGGCATTGGCCGCATGAAGCGGGACTTCATGCCCATGATAAAGGACCCGGTGGAGTTGGACCTGATGTATGCCCTCAAAGACCGTTTCGATCCGAACGGAATTCTGAATCCCGGCAAGGTCTTACCCTCAAAATCCTAGATTTTTTGCCCACAGAATCCGTCCAAGCTGGAAAATCCGGATAATTCGTGGCACGCTTGTGCTGGGTGATTCGGGGAGCTAGAGGCCATGTATAAAGTCACTTCAGCACAATTGATCAAGCAATTCGGCCGTTATCACGATACGGCCTTGAGAGAACCGGTGACCGTCACCAAACACGGCCGCGACAGCGTGGTGATGATGTCGGTGGAAGCATTTCAACGGCTTGCACAGCCCATGCAACAACCAGTGCCCGCGCAGACGCCGGACCCTGATCTCCCGGAGATCCTGGAAACAGCCGAGTTCGCCGCGGAGCAGGCGCAAATGGACGACGAGGCCCAAGACTGGATGCCGTGAGGCATTGCCCGGCGTTCAGACGACTGACACGGAAACAGGTTACTTGTAAGGACTGGTGCCGATATCGGCCCCATCCGTTGGTGCACCGCGGGGCGGGGTCGGCACATAGTGTGCCGGCGGTGCTTCACCTGCTGCGACCCGCAGCCTGGCCTCATCGGGCGTTTCGATAACCTCCGCCGCCTTCATGCCCGCCTTGCGGTCGAGCACAACAGGTTCTGCATCATCCGGTGCGGGCATCGAACTGGCGTGATAATAGGCCATTTTCTGGGTGGCGGGGTCGACCGTCCGTGTGGGGTCGATGTCGCGGCTGTTGGTGCCCTTGGGCGGATCAACGGTGACACCATCCACCACTTCGTGGTCGAACCACCATTTCTTGACCGGGTTGAGGCGGCCATTGCCCAGCTTGTCGTCAAGCCAGGTGGCAATCGGCACCATGAGCGGTTTCAGCCACATGGCGTTGATCCCGAGCCAGCTTGCAATGCGCGTGAGCCAGGCGCCGTCCGCATCGACCACCTTGTTGATCGGGCAGGTTTTCATGCAACGGCCGCAGGCAGCACCGCGCTGGTTGGTCAGCCGGTAGCGCGTGCAGCGCTCGACATCGGGTTTCCAAATCTCATAACCATTGAACATGATCTTGTCCCCGAAGGGGATCGCGTCGCACGGGCATTCGCGGGCGCATTTGAGACAGTTCGAGCAGAAATACTGCAGGCCGAAATCAATCGGTCTGTCGATCTCAAGCGGCATGTCGGTGGTCAGCACCACGGATTTGAACCGGGGGCCGACAAACGGGTTGAGGACCAATTCGCCGATCCGGCTGAGTTCGCCCAGGCCCGCCCACAGAATAAGCGGGATGTGCAGCACGTCGCTGTCCGCATTGGTCTGTGGCCGCGCGGCAATCGCGAGATCACGCAGGAACTCAGCCATGACACCGGCAATCTCCGCACCGCGCAGATAGCCGCGCATGGACTGCGCACCTGATGCCCAGTCATCGCCCGATGCGCCTTCCATGGTGTCGTAGCCCTGGTCGATCAGCATGACCACTGCATAGCGGTGATAGGGCACGATTTCGGTGCCGTCTTCCTTGTGGGAAAACCAGGCATAGCGCGGGATTTCGCAGATGCCGGTGAGGTCGGACCCGAGCACATAGGACAGGGCTTTGACCGCGCGAGTGTTCGCTGCCGGATCGCCATAGGCGGTTTGATCCCCGGTCTGGTTCACTGCACCATCTTGATGCGGCACCATAGAACGGATGACGTTGAGCAGGCCGAACGAGAACGGCGTCTTGAAGGCGAAGCGCGCCCGTTCGCGCTTGGCCCGCTCGCCCAGGTCGTTATGCAATGCGCGCTGGAAAAACGCGGCGCGCTTGGGCACCCGTGGCACCTCGTCATCAAGGATCAGGGTGGTTGGCCGGTCAATGCGCTTGACGGTTTCCATCGGATAACGGCTGGCGTGAGATGGCCTGCGTGCGCGTCGATTGCGCTCGCGGCCGGACCGGGCACCGTTCAGGCCCCACCAGTAGCCCACGCCCCTGGCAGACAATGCATCTGTATGCAGCGGCCGGTCCTCAGCAAGGGCATACTCCGTCGAGACACAGGCGAGCGCAAAGCCTGTGCCGATATAAGGATGCACCAGCCGGTCCCCGTCCCGCAGGGCAAGGCCCGCGAGCACCGCAAGCCGTTCGCACTCGAGCATCATATCCCCGGAGATATGGGCACGGGCTGAAAAACCCATCATGCGGATATGTCCAGCGATACAGACCGCAATCTCGGCTGCCCGCAAATCGGCGATGGGTTCGATCGCGTCGCGGGTCCATCGAGCCGCCAATTCATCGTCTGCGGGCACGGTCGGGTGCTCGACCAGAACGATCACGGCATGGCTGTGCGCAGGCAGCGTAGCGCCTTCCAGCCAGGCGGTTGCGGGCAGGGCGCATATGCCGATGCCGCTTGCATCCATGAAATAGCCGCCGCCCTTGATGTCTTCTGCCCGGCGCTCGAGGTCATCCGGTACCGGCGCTTTGGTGGGTGCGGCCTCGCCGCCGGTGAATTGTGCAAAGATCTTACGGTAATGCGCAACCGCGCGGTTCAACGGATCGTTCGGTACGGACAGACCGGCCGCAATGGCAGGTGATCGGCTGTGCTCGACCGCCACCATTGATGGATCGCACCGCAGGGTTTCCATGGGAAACGGCCCGAGGTGGAACGGTCTGTTCTTTGAGCGCGGGTGAAGAAACATGTGATTTCCTGCCTGCCTGTCGTCATCGTTCATTCTACACAAACGCGCAGACACGCACTAAACTACCGCGATTCCGCCAGGACGTCCGTTTGGATCGCTTCACAACGATTTCGAATTGTTCCATGCTTGCGTGGCGGTTAGGTTGTCTCGGGGTGATGAGAGCAGGAGAGGGGTGATGCACCGATGGCTGGAGGGAAAGGGCGGTAGCGACCGGGAGAAGGTGGTTGCCGGTTTCCAGAAGCGGCTTTGGGAGATGGCCAAGGCGGGCGACCGCGACTACAACAAGCTCGGCGTCGCACTGTCCCTCATATGGCGTGATCTGACTGCCGAAGTAGGCAGCCTGCAAGGCTATGCCGATGCACCTCGTCAAACCCAGAAGAAACTGCTGGTCAAGCTGATCGACTATGAACTGTCCTGCCGGGAAAAAGGCAACACCGCAGAATCCGTCGGCGCAGAACTGTTGAGCTATCTGCTCGCCATGGTCGCTGCACATGACGTGGACGGCGAGGACATGATGGCGGGACCGCTCGAGGAACTGGCCCGCATCGGCGATCCGGACGCAGTGATTGTCCGCCCCCCCGCTAACTAGAGCCTGATCTCTTTATATCGGATCGATTTGACCTGGTTTTCGCGTCTGCTGGTAAGGCACGATCCACGCCGTGGTCTGGTTGACCACAAGTGGACCGTAACGCAGTCCAGCGGGCGCGAAAACCAGGCCTTCGGTGGGCCAAATCAACCCACCGGCTGTGTTGCGGTGTTTGCGCGATGCACCACATCGCGCTGCACACCGCGCCTGACCGGTGGGTTGATTTGGCACCATCAAATGACCCGATATAAAGAGATCAGGCTCTAAGCCGGTATTCGCTGTCGAGCGCCGGTGCGCCGTCGGTTTCAATCTTCTCCTGCTCCAGGAGATGCTCCATATGGGCGAGCACCGACATGGCGGCGGCCGGGTGCAGCTCGGGGCGCACGCCTGAATAGATGCGCTTGACGATATCGGGGATGGTGCCCACACCGGCGGTGATCTGTTTGACGATCGCTGCCTCGCGCATCCGCCGGTGGGTGATATAGGCCCGCACGAACTGGTTGGGGTTGTTGACCTCAGGCCCGTGGGTCGGCCAGTAAGTGGTCTCCTCGCGGCCAAGCAGAAGCTCCAGCGAGGCCATGTAGTTGGCCATATTGCCATCCGGCGGCGCGATCACGCTGGTCGACCATGCCATCACATGATCACCGCACAGAAGGGCGTTTTCCCCGGCCAGCGCGAAACTCATATGGTTCGACGTATGTCCCGGTGTGAACACGCATTCAACACGCCATCCCCGGCCTTCGACCACATCGCCGTGATCGACGGTAACATCGGGCTGAAACTCCATATCGCCGCTGGCATCGAGCCTGAGGTCGCCGCCCTTGGACGCACTGGCGCCGGGCCCGGACCCATGCGGCCCATAGGCATAGGACTTTGCGCCGGTCATTTCCTTGAGCCGGGCGGCAAGTGGAGAATGGTCCCGGTGGGTGTGGGTGATCAGGATATGGCTGACAGTCTCGCCATCCAGCGCCTCAATGAGAGCTGTAAGATGGGCGTCGTCCAACGGCCCCGGATCGACCACCGCCACTTCGCCATGTCCGATCACATAGGTGCCGGTACCGGTGAAGGTGAACGGCCCCGGATTGCGCGCGATGACCCGGCGCAGCATGGGCGACACGGATTTGATCTCGCCATACTCAAAGTCCAGGTCGCGTTGGAAGGCGATATCGTCGCTCATATGCTGTCCGTCGGTGAGATGAGGCACTCTATCACCATAACGAGGGCAACAATCAAGGACTGATGGCAGTGCTTATTATGTCGGATCAATCCAGGCGCAGTCATTTCTTGTTGGCGGCAATCCACTTGCGCGCCAGATTGTATCCGGTGCGGACTTCTTCCGGTGTCAGTTGCTTGGCAAGTTTGTCGCGGTGCACTTTAAAGGCCGGGTTGCCGCCTTCCGCCGCCAGGACGAACCACATATAGGCCACCACCTCGTTTGCCTGGACGCCTTCGCCATTATCGTATTTGCGGCCCATATTGAATTGTGCATTGGCATAACCCTGACGCGCCGCCTTGAGGAACCAGAACAGCGCCAGCTTGTCGGATCGCGGCACGCCCTTGCCAAGGTCATACATGATGCCCAGATTGTTCTGGGCCGCAGCATTGCCCGCTTCACCAGCCGTGCGCCACAGATCAAGCGCTTTTGCATAATCGCCCTTGCGATAGGCGATCACGCCGTCTTCCGCCGGCCCGGCAGCAGCAGTTGCCGCCAGAATACCCACCATGGTGACCGCCAGCATGAAGCGCACCAGTTGCGTGATCCGATTATCTGGAATGTTCACCATGGCAAACCATCCGCACTTCGCTGAATTCGTTGCACGCCGTTGATCGGGATTATCCCGGATTCCCACCGGACCTGTCCACTGTCCATCGTCCGGGGCCGCACCCATTCCGTTCACTATTTAGTGTATCGGGTCATCTCGGCAAAAATTTGGTCGGAGTGGCAGGATTTGAACCTGCGACCCCCTCGTCCCGAACGAGGTGCGCTACCAGGCTGCGCCACACTCCGACATGTGCTGGCGGGGGCGTTTTATAACGCTGTGCGACCGGCACTGCAAGCAGCGATAGGCGGTGCGCAGAAACATGTGCGATGACAATTGAACTGCAATCCCGAAATCTGTATGGTCCGCCCGATTCTAACGCATGTTTCGCGCGCATTGGGGTGTGGCCAAGTGGTTAAGGCGCCGGTTTTTGGTATCGGTATTCGAAGGTTCGAATCCTTCCACCCCAGCCAACCAATCATAGCGAATATCCCGGTTATGCTGGCGTGAGCGGATCTCACCGCAATTTCCGCAGGTTACGGCCATAATTGGCTCTCTAGGTCGGCAGGAGAGACGGCCACACGCCGATATCAGCGCAAAACCGGCGGCGTTTTCTCCGTTGGCCAGCAATCAGAGACAGAACTCGAGACCGCGCTCGAAGGCTGGGATGACAAGGTGCTGATGGCCAACAAGCCCATACGCCGCACCGATCGTGCGTCGCTGTTCCGATCCAACCGGTCAGAAGAAACGTCACGAGGGGCCTTTTGCTTAAAGCTGCAAATCTCCATTTCCGAGCTGTCAAATTGGCGGTAAAAATGCACCCGTAACCGGACATCTCGCGCCGAATTCGCCCCAAGTGCCTGTAGTGCCTTCAACTTCGGATGTTATCTGGTTGGTCGCGACGGAAGGAAAGGTTCCAATATGGGAAATTCACATGAAGCCCACTTAACGTGGGTCGTCGTGCAACTGGCCGTTGGAGTTTCAATTCGGGGGAAGCTTTGATGAACCTAACTTTCGAAAGCGACCGTCTGGTGTTTCGACCATTGGCAGAAGCAGACCTGGATTTGGTGATTGAACAGTGGACCGATCCAGATGTTGTGAAATGCATGGGCGACAGAATCTATACAAAAGAGGAGTTGGCGGAGGATATGCCAATCGTTGTGCGACGCTGCGCGGGCGGCTGCATCGGCATCTGGTGCCTGATCGACAAGGCTACCGGGGAAAAGCTGGGAACCGCAGTTCTGCTGCCCATACCGGTCGAATTGGATGACACCGATTGGGACCTGGTCGTCGGCGATCAGATGCCAGAGGGTGATATCGAGATCGGGTATGTCTTGAAGAAATCCGCATGGGGCAAAGGCTATGCGACAGAAGCTTGCAAACGCCTTTTGAAATTTGCATTCGAGGTGTCGCCGCTAGAAGAAATAGTTGCGACCACCGACCCGGAGAATACCGCATCGCAACGGGTCCTTGAAAAGTGTGGGCTCGTCCATCAGGGCTTGGTGCGCGCCTATGCGGATGAATTGCCCGGCTTTCGCATTACCCGCCAGCAGTGGAGGCTCGGATGAACCGGCCGCCACCCTGAGCCGGCGGGACGAGCGCAGGCAGGTTGGAGCGGCGGCAGACGTAGATGCGCAGGCCGGCGTCTGAAGCGTCCGCGCGCGAAGGCCATATTTCCGGTGGTTCCTGATCTGACAGGACTTCCGTCACGCCAGTTCCAGCTTGTGATGTTCGCGTTTGAACGGAACGGCATCGATATCCACATCGGCGTCCATTTCCCGAGCATAGCGATGGCCGTCATAAGTGGCCGACGCGATGAGGGAAGGGCCGTAGCAATCGCCGATGCGGCGGATCGATTTGATCCCCGCCTTCAGCGGATCGTCGCCCAGCAGCATCAGATCAGTGTAGAGAGCGTCATTGGGCAGCCGCATGGTTATGGAAACCAGCGAACCGGGCAACGTTTCCTCGCCATCGGTGAGGGTGTCGAGGACGGTAACCTCGCCCGCAGATACCCGAACCACATTGCGCCGCGGCAGGATGGTGATGCCGGCCTGTTTCAGGCGGTGCTCGATATGGCCTTGTTCGAGCGTGTAGCGGGTCCAGTCGGCAACCACCGTCTCAGGGGTGGCGATCGTCACTGTATGACCTTCCGCGCTCAACAGCTCGGCAATGACGCCGCCGAGGTAATAATGATCATCGTCGAAAATGACGACGGGGCCGGCGGGCGGCCGTTTGCCGTCCATGACGTCGTCGGGGGTGAGAACGCTTTGGCGGCTCATGCCGGCCATCGCGGAGCGGTTGGCGCGGCCAATCCCGTCATGCCGCCAGGTGGCGCCGGTGGCGAGGCAAACGTGATCTGCGCCGAACTCCAGCACCTGTTCGGCGGTCAGCTCGCTTTCGAGATAGGTTTCGACATGGGCCATCTCGCGGATCTGCCCGAGGCGGTAGTCGCGCACCCGCGCCCAGGCAGCAAGGCCCGGAAGCCGGCTCTCGCGCGCAACCCGGCCACCCAGTTCGCCGCGCGCCTCCGCCAGGGTTACGCGGTAGCCGCGCTTGCCCAGCTGGTGGGTGGCCTCCAGTCCGGCGGGCCCCGATCCCACCACCAGAATGTGGGCGTCCGATGCTTTCTCGGCAATCTCTTCGGGATGCCACCCTTTGCGCCATTCCTCGCTCATGGTCGGGTTCTGCGTGCAGCGGATCGGGGCTGAGAGCATGTCCCACGCCACACAGATATTGCAGCCGATGCATTCGCGAATATCTTCCGGTCGGCCCTGCTCGATCTTGCGCGGCAAAAAGGGGTCGGCGATCGATGGCCGCGCAGCGCCGATCAGGTCGACGACGCCGTGCCGGATGGCGGCGACCATGGTGTCCGGCGAGGTGTAGCGCCCGACAGCGGCAACCGGCTTGCTCGTGACCTGTTTGACAAAGCGCACATAGTCTTCCTGATAGCCTTCAGGCGCGAACCGTGAAGTCATGGAATCGTTTGACCAGTCGCTTACATTGACATCCCACAGGTCGGGCAGCTCGGCCAGCATGGCAAGCGCGTCGCGGCCTTCGTTTGCCCATTCCAGACCGTCGCCGCCCATCATCTCATCGACCGCAAACCGGGCGATCACGCCCATGGTGTCGCCCACCGCGTCCTTGGTTTCTTCCAGCAGCTCGCGATAAAGACGCAGGCGGTTTTCCAGCGACCCGCCATACTCGTCTGTTCGCTGGTTCTGGCGCTTGGAGAGAAAATGTGTCGGCACCGTTCCATTGTGGCCGTGATAGACGACCACCAGATCGAACCCGGCCTTCTTTGACCGCAGGGCCGCGTTGCGGTGCCATCGTCTGTAGTCGCGGATGTCCTGTTTGTCCATGGCGCGCGCCTGGCCGGGATAGTTGTTGGCCACCACCGGTCGGTGCGAGGGGCCGATTGGAACTTCCCGGCTGTAGAGATTGCCTACATCGTGACCGTTGTGAACCAGCTCGATCCCCGCCAGACTGCCATGCTCGTGGACGGCATCCACCATACCGGCGAGGTAGCCGATATCCGCATCGTCCCACAAACGGGTCTCGGTGAAGGGTGTGATGTCGGCAGTGTGGTGAAAGTCGCATTGTTCGGTACAGACGATACCCCAGCCGCCGGCCGCCTTCATACCGCGCATGGCGATCATGCTGTCCGGAAATACCCGTCCCATGCCATTACAATGGGGCACCTGATAAAACCGGTTGGGCGTGGTGACCGGGCCGATCTTGATCGGCTCGAAAAGGATATCGTAGCGGGACTCTCTGGCCATAGGGGATGTCATCCGGTTGAGCTTGTAAAGAGAGGCCAGATTATGCCGATTTCCAGACCTGCCACCATAGTCAATCGAAGCAGCCTACGGTCATTCCTGCTCCGTCCGGCAAAACTGCGTGGTCCGGCCCCTTCGGATTGAGTGCGAAAACTGGAGGAGCCGGACAATGCCCAAACCTCAACAACGTGATCGCATGGAAATGGTATCAGTATTGACTGACTGTTTAGTCAATCATACTCTGTTCTACAGGGTTTTTGGTGGTGGTGAAATCAATTAGAACAGCCAACCTCACGACCGGATCAGATCAGAGGTCAGCGACGATTGCTGCCGCTCGCAGGCGCAAACTGCAAAACCGCGAAATGTCTGCACTGCGGGGATGTCAATCAAAGTCCCGTTTCAGTCTGCGCTGGAGCGATTTTTCTTGAGGCGTTGGTGGCGGGCACTGCAACTGTCGCACGGCACAGATGAAGGAGTATCCGACGAGATGTCACTGCCCGGCAAACTTGGCAACCCGGTATCAGAGCGTCCACTCCAGGTGCTGAACGTGGCGAATACAGCGATGCCGGTCATCGCGACGCCCACGAGCAGTGCCGCCAGGACAGCTGTTCGGTTCATTGAAGATGTTTCCGTCATGTGTCGTCTTTGGATACCGCAATCTAGCCGAAGCCGGTTGGTTTGGATAGTCTAGGGCGCATGTGCACTCCGCGACGGATCAACTTGATTTTGTATGCCGGTTCTCTCCTGGTTGCGCTAACATTTATGAACCTCACCGTGCCGGCGCGCGGGCAGGGCGTTCAAATCGTCAACCTTGAACTGGTGCTGCTGGTTGATGTTTCCGCCAGTGTCAATGACGACGAATACCGGTTACAGGCGAGGGGCCTTGCGACGGCCTTTCGAAGCGCGGGAGTTCTCGACGCAATCCGGACCATGACGCCACGCGGCATTGCGGTTTGCCTTGTGCAATGGGCCGACGGAGCGCATCAGCATAAATCAATCGACTGGACCTTGTTGCGCAACGAAGGCGATGCCTATCGGCTTGCCGGGGACCTCTATTCGATGCAACGGCAGATCCGCAGCGGGCACACCGCGCTGGGAGATGCCCTTCTGTTTGCCCTCAACGAACTGCAGACAAATAAGTTCGAGGGCCTGCGGCGCGTGATCGACCTGTCGGGCGACGGCCGCAAGAATGACGGAACGTCGTTGCGTGCCGCCCGTGAAGAGGTGCTTGGGCATCGTGTCACCATCAACGGACTTGCTATTCTCAACGAGCTTCCGCTTCTCGGGAAGTATTTCCAAAGACAGCTTATCGGCGGTGAAGCCTCGTTCGCATTGACTGCACAGGGCTATGGCGACTTTGCCCAGGCCATGAGTGAGAAACTGGAACGGGAGATCCGGTCCGCTCCGCTAGCGGAAAATCTGTCCCCTGATCAATCCGCCGTGCGTGTCACGACAGTCACGTACCCGCATGCGGGCTCGCCGCCCGCCGGAACAAACACCCCGGCAGCGAACAGCCTGCCCTAGAGCAAAAAATGCTATGACACATACTGAGACGCAACCACGCGACAAGTACCAGCAGACTCTGCTCGACTATTACGAGGAGGAGGTCATGGGAGAAGCCTACTTTCACGCGTTGGCGGAGCATATCGACGGGGACGGCGTGGCGGACAAGCTGCACCTTCTCGGGGAGGTGGAGCGGTGCGCTGCACAAGCGGTCGAACCTTTGTTGACAAAGCACAAATTGAAGCCGCGTGACCGGGCGGCGCTGTTGTCTGAGGGGACGTTACATATTGCAGCCCACAAGGACTATGAGTGGCAGGATTTCGTCGCCTACATGGTGGTCAGGTATCCGGGCTATGTTGATGATTTCGAGGCGCTGGAACGCCTGGCGCCTGTAGAAGACCTGCCGCGGCTGAAAGTGCTGACCAAGCACGAGGTTGTGGCGATCGAGTTTGCTGTCAAGGAGGCAGCCGGTGATCCGGACAGCACCGCACTGCTGCAGACATATATCGACGAATGCGCCGATTTGCGGTGAACTGTTATTCCGGAGAGAATAGATGGGGCACATGGTGGAGGGAGACGGCATATGAGTGACGTGACGGTCACATCTGATGCGGCGCTTGAGACGCGCAAGAGCTGGAGCAGGCGCCTGCGTGCCCGTTTCCTGCGAAGTGAAGGCTTGCGCGGCTATGTGCTGCTGTCGCCCACGCTGATCGTTATGGGGATCACCATGTGCATCCCCTTTGGCATCATGGTGGCGATGAGCTTCTGGTCGCAATCCGGCTTCGAGGTTGATACGGCGTTCACGCTAAAGAACTACCAGGAGGCAATCGACCGGCCGCTTTACGAAGCGCTCCTGATCCGCTCCGTAATGATCTCGGGGACATGCACGCTTGCGACGGTTCTGATTTCTTATCCCATGGCGTATTACGTGGCGTTCCACGTACATAAACGCAAACTGCTCTGGATCATCTTGATGACCTTGCCGTTCTGGACCAGTTATCTGCTGCGCGTGTTCTCCTGGAAGATCATCCTGGGATATAACGGCGTCATAAACTCCGGTCTCAAATCGCTGGGCTTGATTGACGAGCCGCTGACGTTCCTGCTCTACAGCCCCACAGCCATTGTCATCACACTTGCACATGCATGGGCGGCATTCGCCATCCTGCCGATCTATGTTTCGCTGGAGAAGATCGACCGCTCGTTGCTGGAGGCGGCGGCGGATCTCGGCGAAGGCCCGGTGGGCCGCTTCTTACGGGTGACCTTGCCGTTGTCGCTGCCCGGTGTGATCGCGGCCATGCTGATGATTTTCATTCCAACAGTCGGCGACTACGTAACGCCCGCTCTCGTCGGCGGGCCTGACGGGCTGATGCTGGCAAACATCATCGAAGTGCAGTTCGGGCGGGTTAACGACTGGCCGATGGGTGCGGCCCTGTCCATCATGATGATGATCGCCATCGGACTGATCACGGTTATTTACGTGTGGATGACACGGATGATTACGAGGCGGATCGCATGAGGAACATCTCATATATCGACAAACCCAACCGGACGCTCATGGTTTATGCGCTGGTCTATCTCGCGTTCCTCTACATCCCGGTGCTGTTCCTGCCGTTGTTCTCGTTCAACGACTCGATCTACATTTCGTTCCCGCTGGCCGGTTTAACAACGAAATGGTATGGCCAGTTGTTCGCCAACGAACCGATGTTCGCGTCACTGTGGAACAGCGTCAAAGTCGGCATTGTGACGTCGATCTTCTCAACCCTTCTCGGGCTGTTCGCGGCCAAGGCGGTAACGCGCTACCGCATGCCTGGAAAGGCGCCGGTTGTCTTCGTTATCATGCTGCCACTGGTCATTCCCTACATCATCATGGGTGTCGCATTACTCATCCTGGTCAATCGGATGGGCATACCGCTGTCGCTCTTTACTGTAACCATGGGACATATTCTGGTCTGCGTTCCCTTCGCCATGGCGACAATGATCCCGCGCTTTGAGGGCTTCGACAAGTCGATGGAGGAGGCTGCTGCGGACCTTGGAGAAAACGCCTGGTGGACTTTCTGGCGGGTGACGTTGCCGATTGTCTTTCCTGGCGTATTGGCCAGTCTCCTGCTCTGTTTCACGATTTCGTTCGACGAATTCATCATGGCGTTTTTCCTCGCCGGTACGGAACCGACTCTGCCGATCTTTATTTACAGCCAGTTGCGCTTCCCGCAGAAACTGCCGGGCGTTCTCGCCCTCGGCGCGCTCATTCTGGTGGTGTCATTCATCGTTGTGTTCATTTCACAATGGCTCCGGCGTCGCGGTTCCGACGATTTTACAAGCAGTGAGGTATGATCGATGAGTGGGAATGACGCCTATATCAGGATTGTCGAAGTGTCGAAGCACTTTGGCGATGTGGTCGCCGTCGATACGATCAACATCACACTGAGCGGCGGTGAGTTCTTTTCACTGCTCGGTGCCTCAGGTTGCGGCAAGACGACCCTGCTCAGAATGCTGGCAGGGTTCGAAGCACCGACAACTGGAGAGATCTACATTGATGATGCGCCGATGTCAGAAGTTGCGCCACATCATCGGCCGACCAACATGGTGTTTCAGAGCTATGCGATCTTTCCTCATCTGAACGTGCGCGCCAACATCGCCTTCGGCCTGAGGGTCGACAAGATCGACAAGGCGGAGAGCGCCAGACGTGTGGATGAGGTGCTCGAACTGGTGCAGTTGCAGGGTTTCGGCGAGCGCCGGTCAAATGAGCTCTCCGGCGGCCAGCGCCAGCGTGTCGCCCTGGCGCGGGCGTTGATCAAGCGTCCGAAAGTGCTGTTGCTCGATGAGCCCTTGGGCGCGCTCGACAAAAAACTGCGCGAGGAAATGCAGCTCGAACTCCGGTCTCTTCAGAAGGCGCTTGGCATCACCTTCATATTCGTGACCCACGATCAGGAAGAGGCAATGACACTGTCCGACCGGATCGCGGTCATGTCCAACGGCAGAGCTCTGCAGATAGGCTCGCCGAAAGCACTCTACAATGCCCCGGACAGCATCGAAGTGGCCGACTTTATCGGCAAGATGAACTTCCTTGATGCCAGCGTGTCCGATGTGGAAAAAGATCAGGCCGTGCTCGATGCCGCCGGACTGGGAAAGGTCAATGCCGCCTCCAAGGCCGACTTTGTCCGCAAGGGCGCAAATATCGTGGTCGCCATTCGGCCGGAGAAGCTGATCATTTCGGCTGATCGGCCGGGCGAGGGGAGGGCCGCGGTGCAGGGGGTCATGCAGGCTGCAGCCTATCTGGGTGATCGCAGCCACTACTATGTGTCGATCGACGGGGCGGAGAAGCCGCTGGCCGTCGCCGCGCAGGAAGTCGATACGTCGCTCAGCCAATCGCTCGAAAACGACGCCAAGGTCTGGTTGAGCTGGGCGGACGATGCATTGGTGCTTCTGCCGCGCGGCTAGAGCGTTTCATGTTCATACGGAACCGTTTGACCGGATTCCCGAATGGCGCTCCTACGAGGTATGCGCGATGCGCCGGCGGTTGATAAAGGTGGTAAACAAACCGATCGCGAGCAGCGCTGCAGCGCCAGCCAGCAGCCATGAACCGACCCGCACCATCGACCTCGCGGTGCGGGACAGGCGCTCGACGATGTCTTCGTAAGACACGAAAGTCTCATCACCGGGTTTGTCATTCGGGTTGTGTTCACGGATTTGCCAGATGGTCACCACCTGACCGGCAGCCTTCTCGGCCGGATCGACCCACACATCGATGGCTACCGCTGTGTAGTCTCGAACTTTGAGGTATTGCGGCCGGGTGTGCGGGTACCGAAATTCGCCGGGCATGTCCTCCAGCGTGAAATAGATCGACGTCAGTCCCGGCATTATGGCGCCGGCCGAACTGTCGGACAGGTCATCCCTGATGGATACCTTTGCGATCTTGCCGCTGATCTTGACGAGGTCTGATTTTTCAATGTACTCCGGCGGCCACCAGGCGATGACAAATACGAGCCCGAGAACCGCCAGAAGGCCGCAGGTTACAAAATAGGGCCACACCGAGAATTGGCGAACGGGTGCACTGTTTGGCGGATTACGAGAGATCATTGGTGAATTCGGCTATTGCCATTGGGCGTGCCGGAAACAAAAACAGGCCGCGACTGGATCCCCGTCACGGCCTGTTCTGTTGCGTTATGGACGCGCTTAGAATCCGGCCTTGATCTGTTCGAATTCCTTGTTCATGGCAGATTCAAATTCCTGGGTTTGAGGAATCTGGAATTTGCCGGCTTCCAGGATGTCTGACGGGGTCTTGCTCAGGCCCAGGCCTTCGAGTTCTTCAGCGGTGAACTGATCGAACGACTTAAGGTTCGAGTGACCATAGCCGTTGTCACCGATCAGCCACTTGCCGGCATCGGTCGAAATCATCGCATCGATGACATCGTGCGCCTTGTCGATGTTCGGCGCGTCCTTATGGATCATGGCGCCACAGACCCATGTAAGGGCGCCCTCCTTCGGTTTGGCGAACTTCACCGGCACACCCTCTTTCTTGAGTGTGACCGCGGAGCTGTTCCAGGTCATCGCGGCAACAAGTTCGCCCGATGCGAGAGCCTGTTCCAGAGCCGTGGTGTCGTCGTTGTACATGCGGATCAGCGGACGCTGCCTGCGCATCACTTCGGCAACCTTCTTGAAGTTCTCATCGGTCGACAGTTCGGTGAAGTCGACGCCGGCATAAATGGCACCGCACCACCAGGTGTCAGCAGCCGAGGCAAGCACGCCAATACGTCCTTTGTAGCGCTCGTCCCACAACATGCCCCAGGACTCTTCCTCACCCTTGAGATCGAACAGGTCGGTCCGGTAGGTCACGGAGGTCTGCCCCCAATCAAACGGGATCATGTAGGGCTTGCCGTCGGTCACATTGCCTTCAAGGTTGACCAGCGAAGGCATCACGTCGCCGAAGTTTGAAAGTTTGCTTGTGTCTACGGTCTGGAATAATCCCGACGCCACCCAGCGCGGGATCGCCTGATTGCAGGGATGGGAGACATCGACCACATAGCCGGTGCGCATTTTCGTCAGCGCTTCTTCCGAGCCGCCGAATGTCGCAAAGTTTGGTGCCTCGCCGTGTTTCTTGATGTAGGAGCCAAACATCTCGGGAACGTCATAGCCGCCCCAGGTGAAGTAGGTCGCCTGATCGGCAGCGGCGGCGCCGGCCAACTTCGACGCAAGAGGCGCGGCGACGAGGCCGACACCGGCGGCACCGAGCAGCTTCTGAAAGCTGCGACGCGAAATCCGCTTGGTCCTGACGGCGTCAATCATGTCGCCTGCAGACAATTTCGATTTATCCATAAGTTTCCTCCACACTAGATTTTGTTTCTCGTTGTACCGTCCAGGGAGTAGCCCCAAACATACTCCAACTCAAGACTACCACATGCGCAAGCGTTAACGGCAGGCGCCGATTCTCCGGTCGCTGTCATTGCAAAGCACATCTGTTGTTTGCATTGGATTTAGCTCAAGTCCCATCCCCAGACGCCAAAAGCACAATTGGCGCGGCGACAACCATAAGTCGCCCGGATCGTATGGAACCATATTATTGACTGAGTGTTTAGTCAATTGTATGGTCCGCCCCTTCGAGTGGCGTTGTGACCAAGCGTCCATTGCAGTTTCGTTGCAAATTCTGATGGCCACAATTTGGCATTCACGCCCAGATTCCCAGAGCTTCGCGCCATGGACCCTCGCTACAAACTTCTCTTCGAGCCTGTGCAGATCGGCCCGGTAACGGCAAAGAACCGGTTCTACCAAGTGCCGCACTGCAACGGCATGGGCCATCGCTGGCCGCAGGCCATGGCAGAGATGCGTGCGACGAAAGCCGAAGGTGGTTGGGGGGTCGTATGCACTGAGGAATGTGAAATCCACCCCACAAGCGATCTGTCCGGGCTGGCACTCATGCGACTGTGGGACGACAGCGACCTGCCGGTGCACGAATTGATGGTTCGCAAGGTCAAGGAGCACGGGGCGCTTGCGGGAATTCAACTGGTCCATAATGGCTCGGAGGTGCCGAACTATCTGAGCCGCATGCCGCCTGTCGCACCGAGCGCAATTCCAACCGGGATTCAGCCGTCGATCCAGGCCCGCGAACTGAGCAAGCAGGACATCCGGGATGTTCGCGGCTGGTACCGTGATGCCGCCCGTCGCGCCCGTAAGGCTGGATACGACATCGTTTATGTCTATGCGGCGCACGGAGAAATGACGCTGCCGTTTCAGTTCTTGTCGAAGCGCTTCAATCACCGCACCGATGAGTATGGCGGCAGTCTCGAGAACCGGGTGCGCTTTCTTCGTGAATTGCTCGAGGACACCAAAGATGCCATCGGAGATACCTGCGCGGTCGCTTTGCGAATTGCCGTTGATGAACAGATGGGCGATGACGGCCTGACCGCCGATAACGAAGGCCGTGAGATCGTTGAGATGCTGGCGGACCTGCCCGATCTCTGGGACGTCAATGTAAGCGATTGGAGCAACGACTCCATGGCCTCGAGATTCGGTACGGAAGCCGGGCAGGAAGACTATATCCGTTTCGTCAAGAAGATCACCGACAAGCCGGTTGTCGGGGTCGGACGGTTCACCTCTCCCGACACAATGGTGTCGCAGGTCCGCCGCGGCGTGATCGACCTGATCGGTGCCGCGCGCCCCTCCATCGCCGATCCGTTTCTGCCGCGCAAGATCGAAGAGGACCGCGCAGATGAGATCCGCGAATGCATCGGTTGCAACATGTGCACCTCGGCGGACTTCCTCGCCTATCCCATGCGGTGCACGCAAAATCCCACGATGGGCGAGGAGTGGCGCAAGGGTTGGCACCCGGAGATCATTCCCGCCGCCGGTTCAAGCGACAGTGTTCTTGTCGTTGGCGGTGGACCAGCCGGCTTGGAGTGTGCCCTAGCCCTGTCGAACCGTGGCTATCAAACAATTCTCTCCGAAGCGCGCACAACGCTTGGCGGTCGGGTGATTGAGGAAAGCAGCCTGCCGGTGCTGAGCGAATGGCGCCGGGTGGCGGATCACCGCACCCATTTGCTTTCCACCAGGTCGAACGTTGAAACCTACGTGGACAGTCGCCTGGACGCCGAGGACATCCTCTCCTTCGGCTTTGCCCGGATTGTCATCGCGACCGGGGCCACTTGGCGGACAGATGGCGTTGGCCGTGAGAACAGGACGCCGATTGAGGTTTCCGGAGGCGCAGAGATCGTTTCGCCGGAAGAGATCCTTGCCGGTCGCAAACTGAGCGGGCAGGTCCTGGTCTATGACGATGACCAGTACTATCTGGCCAGCGCCCTGGCGCAACAGCTTTGCGAAGACGGCTGCAGGGTTACTTTCGTAACGCCGGCGTCCGTGGTTTCCCCCTGGTCGGAATACACTCTCGAACAGCACAAGATACAGCACGCCTTGATGTCGGCAGGCGCCGAAATTTTATGCGGCAAGGCCCTGACCGCCGTTGAAGGCGGCACGGCAACCCTCGTGTGCGGCTATATGGAAACTGAAAGCCTGGTCGAGGCGGGCACGGTGATCCCGGTGACCTCGCGATCTTCGAATGATGCTCTTTACACAGAATTGATTGCGCTGGAGGAGCAGCATGCCGACCACGGGATCAGATCGGTAGACCGTATCGGGGACTGTCTGGCCCCGGGGACCATCGCCATGGCCGTCTATGCGGGCCACCAATATGCCCGCGAGTTGGACGAACCGGCGCATCAGGTTCACGGATTTATGCGTGAAAACTATTTTCAGCACCCGTAAGGCGCCGCGGGTCTCAACCCAAGCCCACCTCAGCAGCTACGCCAGTCTTCGTTCGGAAAGGTCGAAGACAGAAAATTCGTGAACGTGCGCCGGGCCAGCTCTGGATCAAAACGTTCCGCTTCATTGTGGGCGACGTACCAGTGACCGAAAATCATGACATAGATGGTTTCAGACACACTCTGCTCATCGACAGCTTCATATCCACCCTTCTCGACAATATCACGAACAATCAACCTGATGTCGTGACGGCACTGATCATCGCCGACGCGGCCGATTCCCTGATAGAGCAGTCCACCCCTGGCTTCCCCCCAAAACGCATACCATGCGGCAACGTATTCGGGGTGGCGCCGGGGAAACTCGAGGTCGAAAGTGATGCTGCGCATCAGGCGCGTTGGCGCCGGATCATCCAGCGGCTGCAGTGCGCGCTCCCAGCCGTCTTTGTAAATCTCTCTGAGATTTCCAAGAACAACCTTCAACAAATTGTCTTTGGACTGGAAGTGAAACACCACCAGTGCGGAAGAGACACCGGCATGTTCCGCGATGGTCTGCAGGGTTGCCTTTCCAAGACCCTGCAGTGCGATCACGTTCGTTGCAGCTTCAATGATCTGTTTTTTGCTGGTTTCAGTCTTTTCTTCGGATCTTGCAGATTTCGGTCTTGCCATGCTTCACCATAAATATGTCAACGAAGATTGGGTGGGCCGGGGCGCGTTGCAAACCATCAAAGGGTTGAAGCACCAGACGTAAGTAGCCCGTCGTTGATGTTCATGCAACGCCATCCGGCTTTCTCTCGTGAACCGGCGCAGGTTCCGGTGTGCTGTACGCAGGCGTGATGCGCTCGCGCCTGCACGGGCCGGCCTGAGGACCGTGGCCGCGCATTTCACGGGCCACACGATGACCGGAATGGACGGCAGCCGCGATGGATCCCGGGCCCAAGGCATCCCCAATCCGGGTGATCGAACGAATCCCATGGGAGGCGAGGAGCTGTGCGTCGGTTCCGACATTGTAATACAGCTCGTCGGACGGCAGCCGCGCGGTCACGACCACCAGGGATGCGGCTGAGACGGTCTCGCTTCTGCCGGTGTAGGTACAGCACATCTCAACCTTGCTGCCATCGAAATTCGAAACCACCCGGTTGGTTCTGATATCGACATCGGAATCGAGCAGCGCGGCCTGGTTCAGCCGCTGCTCACTGGTTCCGGAGCTGAATGCTCCAACAGAATTGTTGGTGGTAATCAGTGTCACTGGGATATTTACCGCCCGCAGCTTCTGGGCGATCACGCTTGCCATGTAATAATGGTCATCGTCGTAGATTGCGACCGGTCCTGCCGGCAAAACGCCGTCCATGATGTCGTCGGGAGTATAGACATGCTTGCTGGCCGCCCAGGAGACCGGCACCGAGATGTAGCGCCCGACGCCGTCCCTGCGCCAGGTCGAGCCGGTGGCGATGACAATGTGCTCGAAGCCGAACTCTCTGAGGTCATCCGCGCCGAGCCGGCTGTCGAGATAGACCTCGACATTTGCCATTTCGTTGATGCGCTGCACCCGGTAGTCGCGCACCCGGGCCCATTCGGAAAGTCCAGGCAATGCGGCTTCGCGCGCCACCCGGCCACCAAGCTCACGCCGGGCTTCGGCCAATGTGACCTGATAGCCGCGTGCGCCGAGCGCTCGTGTGGCTTCCAGCCCTGCTGGACCTGAACCCACCACCAGAACCTTGCCATCGCCTTCAGCGGCGGGAATGTTTTCAGGGTGCCACCCGCGGCGCCATTCTTCCCCCATGGTTGGATTTTGCGTACAGCGGATCGGGGCGCCCTGTCCATCACTGGCGTAGCAGATGTTGCATCCGATGCATTCTCGGATTTCGTCGATACGTCCCTCTTCGACCTTCTTCGGGAGGAACGGGTCGGCGATGGAGGGGCGTGCCGCACCGATCAGGTCGAGCACGCCGGCCCTCACCATGCGCACCATGGTGTCGGGCGACGTGAAGCGGCCGACACCGACCACCGGCTTGCTTGTGACCTGCTTGACGTAGGAGATCAGGCTTTCCTGCGGCGCCTCGCCATGAAAACGCGATGCGCTCAACTCGAGCTCCCAATCCTGGACGGTGACGTCCCAAAGGTCCGGGATATCGGCGAGAATTGAGATCATGTCACGGCGCTCCGAGCCCACCACCGCGCCGGTCGCCCCGGATCGCGGGTCTTGGCCATCGTCGACGGCCATGCGTATCGCCACCGCGCAGTCGCCGCTCACCGCTTCCTTGGTTTCATCGAGGATCTCCCGCAGGAGGCGCAGCCTGTTTTCCAGGCTGCCGCCATACTCGTCGCTGCGCTGATTAAGCTCCGCCGATAGGAATTGGTCGATCAAGTAACCGTGCGCGGCATAGACATAGACGATGTCGAATCCGGTCTCTCGGGCCCGCCTCGCGGCCGCTGCATGCCAGCGGCGGTAGTCCTTGATGTCCTGCTTGTCCATAGCCCGACTCTGCACCGGATTGGGCGCCCATGGTGGCAGGCTGGCGACCCCCATGGGAACCTCACGGGATAGATTGTTCGAGATCCGGCTTCCGCCGTGCCAGAGCTGCACGCCGGCCAGTGCGCCATGGTGATGGACCTGATCGACCATCAGCGAGAGTGCGGTCACATCGCCATCATCCCATAACGAAGCGGATGGAAAGGGCGTGTCATCCGACGTTGGGTGGATCGAGCAGTATTCCGTATTGACCACCGCCCAGCCGCCTTCCGCCTTGACACCGCGCATCGCCGCCAGCGTCTCAGGCAGAAGGTATCCCATGCCCGAGCAATGGGGCACCTGATAGAACCGGTTTCTGGTAGTGACCGGGCCGATTTGGACAGGTTCGAAGAGGATATCGAAACGCGGATCACGGGACATTTCTGATCACCTGATTATCATTGACCTGCATGGCAGGGTCCATATTTGCAGGGCCTTCCCCGCCTCCCTGATCGCACGTTGCAACCGGTCTGCGAAACGGACGGGCAGGGCGGTGCAATCGGGCGGGAGTGTCACTAACTGATTGTTCAGTCAATACATATGACCGGCAGTGCGAAGTCAATACATGGGAGTGCAGGATCATGGCATTTACCCCGGCGGCGCCAGAGATGCGAAATAGGCCTCTGGCGTTTCGGCTTCGTTCAACCTGCCTTTTTGCACAACCAGGAACCGCGTGCCCACGTCGCGCACGAATGCACGGTCATGGGACACCAGAATGCAGCTCGCACCCTGCGCCTTGATCTCATCGGCAAGGGCTTCCTGGCCGACAATGTCGACATGGGTCGTTGGTTCATCGAGGAGATAGAAATTCGGTGCGGCAAAGCGCAGGGCCAGAAGAGCCAGCCTCGACCTCTGGCCGAAAGAGAGTTCCCGGATAGGGCGGCCCTGCTTGTCATGGGCAATGCCAGCCGCGGCAAGAGAAGAACGGCTGCGGGCATCGCCCTGGCCATGTCCCGACACGAAGTCGAAGGGGGTCTGGTCCAACGGCACATCGGACAATTCCTGATCCATACTCACCATGTTAAGCGTTGGCGTCGCCCGGATGCCGGCAGTTTCACCGCCGTCCTCGATGGCGCCCCGCAATAGCCGCAGGAGGGTTGACTTGCCGCTGCCGTTGCGCCCGAGAAGCACGATCCGGTCCCCCTGGAAAACATCAAACTTCTCGACACCGAACAGGGCACGGCCCTGCGGTGTGGCTACCGATAACCCGGCAATGCGGATCAGCGACTTTGCGTGGGTTCGATGGTTCGACAGGCGGATTTCGCCGGCCCGCTCAGAGTGCAGGGATTTGGCCTCGTCTTCGATTCTTTCCGCACGTTCGCGCAGTTGCTTCTGCTTTTTCAGCAACAAGTCGCTGCCCGAATTGATACCGATGTTTTTCAGTTTGTGCGATTGGCGCCGCAGTTGTTGCGCCTTTTTCAGGTCGCGTTCCTGCTCTGCTGCATCGGCGGCGTCCGCCTGCGCCAGTTCCTCGCGCGCACGGCTGTAGGAGAGCGCGTAGAGACGCGACCGATCGGGCCTGAGGAACAAGGTGCGGTTGGTCACCGCATCGAGAAAACTGCGATCATGGCTTGCAATGACAACCAGCATGTTGCTCGCCCATGTCTCCAGCCAGTTCTCCAGCATCAGGATATTTTCCAAATCCAGATGATTGGTCGGCTCATCCATCAGCAAGACATCCGGATCGGTCACCCAGACCCGGGCCAGCAGCATTAGTCGTTGCCACCCGCCACTGAGTTCGCAGACACGGGTTCCGCGGTCTTCGCTTGAAGCATTGATCGTGTCGAGCACCACGTCCGCCCGCCAGGCCTCGCTTTCCTGCTGGCTTTCCGGCAATGCGGTGAGCACCGCGTCACGGAAGGTCAGGCCCAGCAAGTGCGGTTCAATATCCTGCGGCACATAGCCGATGCGCGTCCCGCGTGAGCGGATGATGGAGCCATGGGTGAGTTCGCTCTCACCGGCAAAGCAGCGCAAGAGGGTCGATTTGCCAGCGCCGTTCTGAGCGACAAGGCCGACGCGGTCGTCCGGTCCGAAGGTATGGGTCAGGTTCTGGAAGAGTGGAATGTGCGCAATGAAGGCTGCGTCTTTGAGAGAAAGAATGGTCATGACGGTCTCAATGATGTTTGCCCCGGTTGGCTGGTGGGGCGGGGGTCTGATAGACCGTCACAGGCGGATTACGCGCGACGGCATGAGCAGGTCAGACCAATCAAGGAAACGTCAAATTGTAGAGGTTTCGTTTTGGTCAGCCCTGCAGCATCTCGTGATGCAGGGCCAAGACAGGGCCACGCGTTCGATGGTGGTAATAGTTCATCATCACACAGCCCTCCTTTTGTTCCAAGTTGGTTTCGCTTCTTATGTAGCACGAGCCAGCGGAAAATCAACCGTCACCCCGCCAGAGCAGCACCACCGGCGGCCCGGCTGCGCATGGAGGCCGGTTTGGGTAAGGTGTCGGGCGTCACTGTCAACAGCCGTAGTGTGGGAGAACTGATGTCCCGTTACAGCATCGAATTTCTGGATACCCTTCCAATGGATACGAACAGGGAAATCGCCCGGCAACATGAAGCCTACGAAGCGCACCAAGGGGTTGTCTGCGACTACACACCATTTTCGATGATCATTCGCAACGATGCGGGCGAAACTGTTGGCGCGCTGAGCGCTTATTCGGCCTATGCAGAAATCTACGTGGACGATGTCTGGGTCGATGCCAGACACCGGAATCTCGGGTTCGGCAGAAAGCTGTTACACGCTCTCGAAGACCACTACACGGGCAAGGGATACAACAACATTAACCTCGTGACCAACTCGTTCCAGGCTGCATGTTTTTATGAGAAGTGCGGTTTTGAAGTCGAGTTCATACGGGAAAACAAACATCACCCGAAACTGTCGAAGATTTTCTTCGTCAAGTATTTTGACGGCGGTGGTCAATGCCGGGGGGTTTTGACTGACGCCGAGGATGGATAGATCGAGCTATAGACCCTCCTCTTTTCGGCACTCCGTGTCAGTTAGGCCATTGTCCGGTTCACAAACAGCGGTGGGCGACCCGGCAGAGCGGATGAGCCCGCATGCTTGACCCCCGGCGAAACCCGACCTATACAACATGCATTATGAAAGCACGCGTCATCGGCCTCCTTCTAAGTACCTGATCGGCCAGACCCCCGGCTCTGGGAGCCGGGAGCTGACGCGCGCTCATTTTCACCCCAAAAATTCCTGACCGTTTTTGAGTGGACGCGCGCGCCCGTGGTTTGCGGACCATGGGCATGATCGATTGCTTTATTCAAAGACATATGGACAAACCAATGTTTACCGACAAAACGAACCGGTTTCTTCCGGCGACCAAGGCGGGCACTTACATGCACGCCGTCGAGATTGCAACACGCTCAGACAGATTGGCGCGCAGAAAGGTGACGCCGAAAGACCGCGCGCTGGAAGCCGGGCCCCTGCAAGTCCGCACTGTCGCGCCCCGGCGGCGCTGGGCATTGTGCGCCTGGATCATATGCGTTTTTCTTATGGCCATTGCGGTTGGTGTGACAATCATTTCGGACTGATCGTGGGTTGTTTCTCATCTTGGCTGTGAACCGCACGTGGCGGCGGCACCTATTCTTTGTTCAGTGCTTTCGCGTGACAGACCGATGCTCACACGCATCCCGTCCGTCACGGGTCGCCGAAGGGCGTTTGGTAGCTTTGGAAACGAGAGAATATGCCCCGCCTCTTTGAGATTCTGGATGCGGGTGCGTGATAGGTGGAGCTGTGCCGCCAGCAAGCGATCTAGGCGGACGGAGGTCGGTCTGTGAACCGACAACAGTATCTCCAGCTCAGACCACGGCCCGACTTCAGGCGACAGGATTTGCTTGTGCACTTCGACATCTGCAAATTCCACAAACCGTATCTTCGTACGGCGGAACTGCTGCACGTCAAAGGCCAGCGAGCTCGTCCATCTCCGGTCGTTGGAATGGAGTGCGTGCAATACGGCAGGATCGATGCTTCGAATGCTTTGGCGTTCGAAAATCGGGCGGTTCCAGGTGTCATCGCAGGTCGTGCATTTGTAGATCAACCACGCGCTAAGCTGCTTGCCATTGGCGTTGAGCCTGATTTTGTCTGAGCTCATATGCGGCCTGACGCAGCCACATCTCCTGCAGGCCAGAAGTGGTTGAGGGGCGGTTGTGGGGTTGACGGTCCATCGGACACGCAGAATGCGGGACATGTCGTCTTGGTCTTCCTGTCGGAAGTCCGTCGAGACGACAGTTTGAGAGCCCACTCAGTGAGCACGGTGTGGCAATACAGCAATGGTAATAGCAGTTGGGTGTCCGCGAGCGGAACCAGGTGGCAGTGAGCGTGATGTGCCATACCGGCCTCGAACCGCCACCTCGACGAACACATGAACAACAGCTCAATAGCGCGCGCTATCGTGCGTTACGTAAAGGGAACTGGTGAGACCGGTGACTACGACGGCAAAGGACTGCTCCGACAGGTGGCGTTCTTGCAACGCCCGCACGCCTGTTAATCAAACGTGGTGGGGGTTGGCAAGCAGAAATGGTGCGGTCCGGCGGCGAACCGCTCTGCGGCCTGCTCAAGCATGGCCCGAATCGGCAACTTCATAGGGGTTCCAGTCGACTTCACCTTCATCCAGGTGCCGGCACAGGCGGTCCTGGATAGTGCGGAGGTCCAGGCTGCTCGGGCGACCATCAACGAGGTGCATCACCGGTGTGATACTGGCCGAGCCGTCATAGGTCCACGTTGCCTGCGCATTCTCCAATGCGTTCAGCTCGTGGCAAAGCGGCGTGAGATCGATGCGAAACGGATGCCGCTCGGAAACGAATTTCACCCAGGTTTCATAGCGGAAGCAGAACCAGAATTTCTGGCCCTGTTGAAACAAGATGCGTGCTCTGTCGGTCGAGCTGTAAACCGCCATGTTGTGCACCGGGCCGGTAAGGTCTGAAAAGAAGTTGCTGTAGGCCTTGGCCGGCAGATCCGGTGGAATTGTCACCACCGCAAGGTCACGTTCGACGTCTTCCTCAATCGTGATCAGTCTTTGGTCCAGCCATTGCTCGCTTTGTTCCAGGAACGCGTCTTCATCCCGCCATGCAGCCTCAAACTGGCCGATATTGTCGACCAGGCGCGGCACCATCGGGATCAACGCCTCATATATCGCGGCCGCCTGTTCCGCGTAGTCGCCCTGATCCGGCACCTCTCTCACGAGCTTCGACAACGCGAAATTTGCACGCGCTGCGTCACGCTCACGGTAACGGCCGAAATCACCCGCTGTCGCCGCATCGACGAACCGGTCCCGATGGGCAAGGGCAAAGTCTGGATCAAGCAGAGCACAGATACCGAACAGGCCGTCTTCGTCGAAATGATTGTTGGACACGAACTCCACATCACGCGGGACGCCTTCGGCGGCGATATAGTCGAGCACGATCTCCGCTGAAGTGTCGCGCAACCATGCATCGGGTGTGGGGCTCGCCGGCCAGTGCGACAGCACGAGAACGGAGCATTCGTGGGCCGCGCCATCCACGATAATGTTCTTATTTGATCCGAGCCTGTGAAAGGGGCAAAAACGCATAGGGATAAAGCCTATCACACAATGATGAGTTTAGGCTGCAGGCTCAAATGGCTGCGCAGTTCGGTCGGCCGGACGATCGACGATCCAGACCTCATCGAAAACGTCACGACGGCCAATGTGCCGTGCCGATCAGGTGACCGCTGCAGCGTTACGGGCCACCGCTTGGCCGCTTAGATAGGCTCCGCCACACAAAGCCACATAGGCACCCGCGACAGCTTCACCCGCAAAAAACACCCGGTCTCCAACCGGCCTGGCGAGTTCGGCGCGCGCGCCATAGTGCCCCGGACGCGCAGCGGCATAGGCACCCCGGGTCAACGGGTTGCCGGCCCAGCTCGTGAGGTGACCTTTGACGAAACGATCCTTCGCGCTGCTGCCAACCAATTTCACCACCTGGCCAAGCGCAAAGTCGACAGCGGCTTGGCTTCCGGCACGCGACAGGTCCCAACCAAACTCACCACCGACAAATCCTATCATCAGGTCAAAGTCGAACGGCCAGGTCAGGAAGTAACAGGCTTTAGCCGGCATTTCGTCGGGCACCAGATAGGTCAGCCAATGGTTGGGTGCCAAACCAAACCGGGCACCATCAAATTGAAGGGCAATCTTGGCCAGGAGGCCCATCGGCAGGTTATCGATCGCCTGCAGTTTTTGCATCGGCAAATCAGGAGTGAACTTAATCGCAGATGCGCCAAGGACTCCGGTGGAGACAGTCACAATACATGCTTTCGCCCGGATGGTTCCTGCAGAGGTTTCGACCTCGACGCCCTTGCCGCTCCAGTCAATGCCCGTCGCTGGAGTGTTGAGCTTGACCGGCAAACCGGCTCCCAGTCTCGACACGATGGCACCGTGGCCTTGTTTGATCATCAGGTTCGGGTTGGGATCGGCGGCCTCCCAATTGTCCAGCGTGGAAAGATCCTTGAAGTCGACACCCCAGTCCATCGGGCCGATCCAGGACTGAGCAATACCGGCATACTCCAGATCCGCAGGAACAACAGTTGATGCCGGCACATCCAGACCGGCACGCCCGGCCTTCGACAATGCCCCCTGGACTGCGGACCAACTGGCGTCATACTTTCGTTGTTCCGACGAGGTCGCCCGGCGGTCTCCGACAAAAAAAGCCTCGCCTGCATTACTGTGATCGAGAAGTTCGAATTGCCACTCTTTGGCAAGCGCCAGATAGGGATTGCCGTTGGCGGCCGTGATCCAGGAGCAGCCATGATCGAATGGAACGCCGAACGTTTCGCTTTCGGTAAAGGCGCGCCCGCCGATACGGCCGGCCGCCTCCACAACAACCACGGACTTTCCAAGTTCGATGAGGGTTCGAGCCGCCGCGAGCCCGGCAGAGCCCGCCCCGATGACCACGACGTCCGGATTGGCCGGGGCGGCAAGCGAATGACCGTACGGCAGAGCCGACAGTGACAAACCGCCCGCTAGGAACGATCGCCGAGTGATCTGTGTCATGGGACACCTCAAACCTGTATTTGTTCGCGATGAGGCAAGCCTGTCGCGCCCACATCGATTTCGCAATGTGCCATAGTATGCCGGTGTGAATAATTTAAAAGAGGCTGAGAGCCGGCAAAGTTCTCAAAACTGCCGACTGGATCAAGAACCAGATCGACCAGGCGGGGTCCCCAGCGCAGTAGAATTCCGGCCCGAAGTTCTCGACCGTCATTGATCTGGACGGTCATTGACCGGCGCATCACTTGTCGCGCGACACTGGACCCTGGATACGCCGCCGACTTGAATTGGGCCGGCAATGCTTGACCCTAATCAGATATTCAATTCGTCTCATCCACCAACGTGTTATCTTGCGTCCACTGTTGGCGCGTAATGCGAAAGCCAGGGTAAGTTCCGGAATACGCCCGAACCGGCCCCTCGTAGATCAGTCCGCTCTTCTCAGCAACCTTTCGTGACGCGACATTTTCGGTGTCGATCACTGCGACGATCTCTTCCAGCGGTGACTCTTCAAAAGCGAATTTCAGGAGACGCTTACAGGCTTCTGTCGCATAGCCTTTGCCCCACGCGGATTTCTTCAGAACGTACCCGATTTCGATATCACCCTCAGGTATCTGTTCGCCAACCATCAGCTCCCAATCGGTGTCATCCAATTCTGTTGGCATGGGAAGCAGGAACACGCTGCCAAGCTTCTCTTCGGTGACTGCGTCAAGCAAACACCATATGCCGATGCAGCCGCCCGCACAGCGCCGAATGATGATGGGCATCTCCGCAGCCAGTTCTTCTTCCGTGTAGGTTCTGTCGGCGGTGTATTTCACCACATCTGGATCGGTCCACTGTTCAATCGCCAAATCGAGGTCTGCCTCTGCCACTGGCCGAAACACCAGGCGGTCACTTTCGAAGACAAGCTTCATGCGAAATCTCTCCAACAGGTGAAAACGGGACTCAAAACAGCGTCACGCACTGCAACATGTTCTGCCTTGTCTCCGGCGTCCAGGCTCGCAATATGGGCGTAGGCCGCGTCCAACTGCTTCCGGTCGCGAAAGGACATAACCGAATAGTACTTTGGCGCATGCTCGTCATCCGTATCCATCGGTGTATCTAATACCCGCTGGCCGAGTTCACCGGTCTGGACGAGGAGCCCTTCGGCCTGCATTTGCTCGCAGAACGATTTGTAGCTGGTTCGAAAAGCATGAAAATCCACGCCGGGTTTGAGGTCAAATCTGCTGAGCATGTGGATCATGATTTCACCCTTGATAAATCCAGCACTGGCGTATCGATTCACGTCGCGGCTTATTTTGTTGCCCCGTGATCGCCGCGACTGGCTCAAACGGGCAGGGAACGAGGCCACCCATGCATCGTCTTGGTTGGCTCCAAATGACGGCAGCTATTGGGTCAACTCTGGACATTGGAGACCCGCACAATCCCATTCGCTTTTTCATGTTCTGTTGCGAGAGCACCTTAAGGTTTGCGCGCTCTGAGGTGCGTCGGTCTGAGTTCGCCCTGATCGAGTGCAACTATCATCTTTTCCCAGACGTCGATCTGACGCTCCAGGAACTCTTTGCCCACGGTGGATTCAAGGCCGGCATAAAGCGTCCCCTTCATATTGTCCCGTTCCCGCCGTGCCTCTTGCCTGTACCACGGGTTGCGGTCGGCGATACGGATATCCACAAAGCCCGCAGCTTTGAGTGCCGCTTCGTAAACGGCGGGCGAGGCGAGGCCGAAATCCAGCCCCTCGGCCTCGACATAGGCCTGCATTTCCGGTGACGGCGTGCTTGTATAGCCCGCCAGCCAGTCACTCGCGGCGAACCAGCCGCCCGGTTTGAGACACCGATAGATGTCGCGGGCCAGTGCGTGCTTGTCTTCGATGTGAATGATCGCGTCCTTGCTGAACACCATATCGAGGCTCGCATCGGCGACCGGCAGGGGCCCGGGTTCGACGAGGCGGAACTGGGCCATGTCGGACAGTCCGGCGCGCGATGCCAATTGCCCGCAGGCCTCAATGAGATTGTCCTCTATGTCTATGCCGACGATGTTTGCCACCCCATACTGCCGGGCAATATGCACCGTGGCGCCACCGAGGCCACATCCCAGGTCGAGTGCGGCGAGACCGGTGAGATCCAGGCCCTCGAGGACACGGTCCACTTCCTCTGTGCCACCCGGCGACATGAAGCCCGCACCCCAGACCGCTTCCAACAAGGCGGTCAGATCGTCGTCATATTCCTGATGGGGCTCGGGCGCATCGGATGTGGTCATGGGGTCGTCCTTTGTTATTGGTTCCATTCGCCCTCGGCCCTGGCTCCCTGCATGGCAATCACGGCATTGTGGTTTGAACCGGTGTCCATAAAACGAGCCGACGACGTGCCCGCAGACTGAGCGATTTGGGTGTTGCTGACAATGGATTCCGCCCGGAATTCGACCACAAGCACATGACGCGCTCTAGGGTCAGCTCAGATAAAGCCCGTTATCAGGTGCAGAGCAAAAGCTCAGTATCGTGACGGCTGCATTTGGGGGTTACGCGGAAGTGCTTGGCTGGGGCTCCGTTCGATGAGAAACGACTGGTCTTTCTGAAAGTACACGGTGCTGGTACAGATACACCTCAGCTGTGGTTGTGATGGTGCCGTTCATGACATTTGTGCCGAAACTCAGTCTATCCGTGGATCCGGACCCGGATCTTCTGCTTTTGAACAGGTACATCCCAATCGTCCAGGCTAAGACCGCAAATGAACGCTTTTGCCAGCTTGACGCCACCGAGGCGATGCAACTTGAAGAAATCGTCGAACGGATCGGTACAATCGCACGGGAGAAATTCGGCAACGAGCAAGGCCAACGGGTCACCGACATTGGCAAGGCACTGGGTCGCGAAATAACATGTGAAGGCGAAAGCCGGGCCTTGCTGCAAAAAGTTATGAATATTGTTTCGGATGCACAAGAAGGGCATGGCGAACCGGTTTCCGATGAGCTCAGAGGCAGGATCGAGCGCTACTGCCGTCTCGTGGGCGCCTATTACATCGAACTCAGGTGTAAGCATCTGTGGCGAAGGAATCGGTTCAGGTTTTGGGAGGCGATCGTCACACTTCACGATTCACTTCTCTACCACTCGCTTCTCGGCACGACGGAGGCAAAGCACGTGGGCGAAATTGCACCCGATCAGGTGTCAGACTGCGGCAAGGAGACCAGAGACTTTGTGCGGGCAGGCTACAAGGAACTCATGAAGGGATAGGGACCGTATCGCTCGCCGCACTTTCTGGACGACGGCACGTATCCGTGTCAAACTGACAGCGCTCCAGAAATATTGAGGACCAGACAGATATGCCTACCGCTCCAGCACCACCGTGTTTTCTGAAGGGCACACTGATCAAAACGCCTGCCGGAGAAAAACCCGTCGAGGCCCTTGTGATCGGCGATCTCATCGCAACATACGATGGCAAGGAGAAACCTATCCGCTGGATAGGGCGCAGGAAGTTCACAAGTGAAGCGGGCAAATGGCCGGCCCGGTTCGTCCCTGTGCGTGTTAAACAGGGTGCGCTCGGCCAGAATTGCCCCGCGCGTGACCTCTACCTCTCGCCAGGGCACCTGATCTTTATCGATGGCGTGCTGGTTTCGGTCAAGCATCTGGTCGACGGCAAGAACATCGGGCCCATCGCACCAAAGCCCGGCGCGACTATTGAATATATCCACGTCGAGCTTGACAATCACGACCTGCTCGTAGCTGACGGGGCGCCGACCGGATCGTTGCGTGCCGGTCCGAACAAGCGCGAACGGTTCGAAAATTTTGCCGAATACGCCAAGCTCTATCCAGATGATCGGCGCCAGAAGCCTGCCCCCTGTGCAGAGATCTGCCCTTCCGGGCTCGGGCGAATGATTTACGACCTGACCGGCCGGCCCCATGGCTGCAAGAAGATTGCGGCAATCCGCGAGCGACTGGCGGAACGGGCACGGGGACCGGTCGCGTAACCCATCGGCCTCGTATATCTGAAGCACGATGGCGAGTGTTGCCCGAGCGATACGAAAATATGCCGTACTGCGCGCACGGATGCTCCGGCATCCTTCGCTGAAACTTGCCCCCGGTCCGTTCAATCCGTTTGTCGATGGCAAACTGCCGCGTCAAACTTTCCTGCTGGAAACATCGCAACGCTATGGGCCGATATTCAAGTTCTCCTGGGAGCGCACGGTATCGACCGGCATTGTCGGCTTTGAGGCCGCACGGGAGTTCCTGGCGGAGAATGATCACCGAATTTCCGGTATATCGCAGGACCTCTCCCCCCTGGGTGACTTTACCCATGCACGCAACCTTTCAGGCGAAGTCCATACAAGGTGCAAGCGTCATCTGGTCCAAGCCATGCCACGGGCCGGGATCGACCAAAGGGAATGCGCGCTTAGAGCCTTCATTGTGCGTGAGCTGGCGGCATTTGCAGACCGCTGTGCCGAGCAGCAGCCGACGGCCGCAGACCTCAAAGACCTGACGGGGTCGCTCGCAAGCGGCATGCTCGTGACAACTCTGTTCGGCGTCCTGCCGGGTTCGAGCGAATTCCAGGAGCTGGTAGATGCCTACATCAAGCTCGGGCCTTCAGGTTTCGAATGGACCCTCGGCCCTAGCCAGGTGGAAGGGTACCGGCAGATCGAATGCTTGAGCCGCGAGTTGGTGGCTGGTCTGAGCAAAGCGCAACTCGAACGTGCTGAATCAGGGTACCTCAGAGAGTTAGCCCGTGCAGACGGACATGACCGGCTCATTTGGATCAACCTCCTGACGATGATTGAAATGGGCCGGTATGACCTGGCCTCACTGCTGAGATGGATTTTCAGTTTGCTTAGTAACAACCGGCACATCGTGAGCCGGCTGAAAGAGGAACAGCGGGAAGACGCTGATGGATTTCATGCGTTGGCGGAGGCAACCGTGTTCGAAACCTTGCGCCATGTCCAAAGCGAATCTCTCGCCCGCCGGGCCGATGAGGACATTGTTTTCCGAGGTCACTTCATCCCGCGCCGCAGTTATGTGCGGATCTGTCTTTGGGAAACGCACAAAGACCCGGTAACATTCCGCGACCCCTTCCGTTTTGACCCCGACCGTTTCCTAAGCTGCAGGTATGACATGAACAGCTTTGCGCCTTTTGGCCTCGGCAAGCACAGATGCGTTGCCGCCGACGCAGTGGTGCGCCTCGCCACCTTGTTCGTTCAGGAACTGACTGGCGGCTTTGACTGGCGGGCAACTGGCAACGGAGACCCCGTGTTGCTGTTCAGTATTTGGGAACCGTCGCCGGATTTCACGATCAGCCTGGAAAACCAGAAAACAGCTTGCGGCGTGTGAAACAGCGCTCTAGCGCCCCTTTATAGTACTCAGAGTACTTCCAATCTGCGTCTGCGCCAGTTTCAATTCCGCTGTTTCGCCGGCCATGAACACGCGGCCCGAGGCGCCCATCATCTGCACATCGACAATGGTTGCGTCGGGCGCTGCCCGCTCGGCTTCATTGGTCGCCTTGGCAGCGAACAGGGCCGGCACCATTTCATAGACCAGCATGGATTGCCCGGGCAGGATCATTGAGGCGTTACGCATACGGTTGAGAATGATTGCATGCTGGTCGGAGATATCCTCTATGATGTCCGTATAAAGCGTCTCCGGCGACAGCTGATCGGCAGCCTTTGCGCCGATGCCGTCCAGGATCGCCTGGCCCGCCCGGTTCAGCAATTCGAGGTCATCGGCATGCAGTTCCAAAAGTCCATATTGGCGTTCGGTGAACAGGATGCCAGGCTCCATGTCGGGTGCCGCCTTGAGTGCGAGATCCAGGATCCGGTGGATCGATAAAGCCGGCGCCACTTCGATGATCAGGCTGTGAGCGCCCTGCATGGGCGGATAGCCCCGCGCCCGCGTGGGTGCCGCCATATAGGCTGCAAATTGCGGTTGCAGGTCTTCGATCGGAAGATAGACGCGTAGTTCCGTCATGCAATGTCAACGCCTTCAAGGCCTGGCCGCGGCACGTGCCGGACCAGCCACACCGACAGGTTTCAGTTACTTGCCGCTGGGTGCGGTGAAATGCTTGGCAAGGTCTGCATGGGGCCGCGGGATGACATGAACCGACACCAGCTCACCGACCTGGTTTGCGGTTTCAGCACCGGCTTCTGTGGCTGCCTTGACCGCGCCGACGTCGCCATGGATCACCACGGCCACCAGCCCGTCGCCGACTTCTTCGCGCGAGACGATTTCCACATTGGCTGCCTTGACCATGGCGTCCGCAGCTGCAAATGCCGCCACATAGCCCTTGGTTTCGATCATTCCGATTGCCTGATTGGCCATTGTTCACTCCTTCAGATGATGGTCTCAAAATTACGTTTTCTTGTTTGCCGGATTGCTCGTTCAGTCGTCGTCGATTGAGCCGATGATAAGCGCATCGACTTGCGCTTTGACGTTGTCGAAATAGCCCGCAGCGGTCGAGCCTTGCGACACCAGGACCCGTTCACCGTCGCCGCAGCCAAGCGGGTCGAAGGCGACCAGCCGTCCGCCACCTTCGGTCTCCACTTCAAGAAGCGCACCCTGGGGCAGTTGCTCGATGCGTTTGGTCGCCCAGATACGGCCGATGACCCGTCCTGAAATCATTGCTCTGTCCTTTCAATCGCTATGCCGCGATGGCGCAGCCGGTCCCGCGCCAGGGGCGTCATCCGCACCGCCTTGCCGAACCGCACGGCTTTCGTGCCCTTGGGCAACTGGTCCACCTGCCGTTCGGAAAAGAACCCGGAGGCGATGGTCACCATTTCAGGCGGTGCCTGAGTATGATCCGGTGTGGGAACCGCGGCTGGCGGGGAGGGGGCGTTAGGTGTGCCGAGACGAAACACCAGTTGCCCCTGTTCTATCTTGCCGCGCATTTTCGGATCTACCGCATAGCCCATGAGCCTGGTCACAAAGGATGCAAGCTCGCCATCGGTTGCGATCGCCACATGCTCAACGGCCACGTTATCTGTCTTATCCAACGTGCCCTTGGGTTTCTTCGCGCCAATCCGGGCCAGTTCCTCGGCCAGCACTTCGCGTATCAGGGCGGCAATTGCGGGATCGCTCATCTTGCAAAGTCCTGATCCGCGCCCAGATTGCGCAAGGCGGTTTCCGCGGCATCGCGGGCGCTTGGGATTTCCGCCTCCGATCCGGCAAGATACACCCGCCCATTGGCGCCGATCATCCGGTAATCGATGATCTTGATGTTGGCTGCCTTCTCCGCTTCATTGGCGGCCAGAATGGCATAGGACGCCGGCTGCATCTCCAGCGTATAAAGCGCCTCTCCGGGAATGATCATGGAGCCGAGTTTGTTGCGGTTGATCAAGAACGCGTGCTGATGGTCAACCCGTGTGATCACTTTTGAGCCGAGGATCTGCGGTTTGGTGGCATCGCCGGCGGATGCGCCAAGGGCGTCCAGCACGGCGGCTGCACTGGCTTTCACTTCCGAGGTTTCGCGTGAATGAAATTCTAAATATCCGAACTGTCTTTCGACCACTAAGACGCCGGCTTTGACGCTGGTATGTTTGACCGCGATGTCGGTCAGCGCCTCGATGTCGAGGCCGGGCGCCACTTCGATTATCTGGGCGGCCATGTTGGACCGGGGCAGGGAGCCGCGCATCCAGGTCGACATGTAGCACAGGGTCTGCGGCTGCAGCTGGTCAAGAAAGATGAAGGATCGAAGCTCGCCCATGATCAGTCCTTCAGGACCCCGCGCAGTTCTTCAACGATGATCTTGCGGATCTGTTCGCGCAGATCACCATTGGGCAGATCTCCTGTGGTCGACAGTGATCGCTTCGGCCGGGTTTCGCCCGGCACACCGTCGGCGGGCGCCTTGGGCAGGGGCCCCGGATGGCGCATGGCGGCCAGGTCGAGCGCACTGACCGTGTGATCAGACTGCGTGTGCCAGGCGATGCGGGTCCAGTTGATGAGATGTTGCGGGCCGATATTTTCGCCCACGGATGAGCGGCCGAAAAACCCGGTTCCAATAGTGAAGGTCGGTGCAAGATTGGTGTCGAACCCGGCCGCACCCTGGCTGCAGGGCGCATTGACCACCACCCGGTAGACTTCCACCGCTGCGGAATAGTCGATGATTGTCGGTGTGTCCGTTGAATGGATCGCAGCAGAGTGGCCAGCGCCTGAGAGCCGCAAAAGCGCGCGCGCCTGCATGATCGCCTGTTTCACGCCGCTTGCCACATAAAGCGCCAGCACCGGGCAGAGCTTCTCGCGCGACAGGTCTTCACCAACCCCTACGAGATCGATCGGCGCAACCAGCACCCTGATCTTTTTCGGCACCTTGAAGCCGGCCTGTTCAGCAATCCATACCGCATCCCTGCCGACCGCCTCCACATTGAAGCCGCGCTCATGGAACAGGTAGCTGCGCAGGATGTCGGTTTCTTCTTGAGAGCAGATATGCGCGCCCGCCTTGGCCAGTTCGCGGGTCAGCTTGTCGGCAATGGCGGTCAATGTGATCAGCACCGATTCATTGGTGCACAACACCGAATTATCGAACCCCTTGGAGGCCACGATATGCCGGGCAGCAGCGGTGAGGTCCGCTGTGTCATCGACAAAAACCGGTGCATTGCCGGGGCCAACGCCGATCGCCGGATTGGACGAGGAATAGGCCGCGCGCACCATGGCGGTGCCGCCGGTGGCAAGAATGACGTCGGTCTTCTCCGATTTCATGAACTGGTTGATCAGCGGGATGGTGGGGTGCGTGATCACCTGGATGATGGCTTCCGGCGCGCCTGCCTCTTCAGCCGCCTTCGACAGGGTCGCCACCGCATCGATACAGCATTCGCGCGCTGCTGGATGCGGACACAAGACGATGGCGTTCCGCGTCATCAATGCCGAGAGCACCTTGAAATAGACCGTTGCGATCGGGTTGGTCGATGGCACCAGCGCAAAGATCACCCCGGCCGGCTTGGGGATCTCGACAATGCCGGTGCGCTCATCCAGGCGCGGATTGACAAAATCCCAGTCCTGGTAGAACTCAACCAGAGGAACGCTGGAGAGTTCGTTCTTGATCTTTTTGTGTTCGGCGACACCGAAGCCGGTTTCCCTGACCGCCCAGTCGCCATATTCACCCGCCTTGGCGTGCGCCGCGCTGGCGGCGGCCATGGCAATTGCAGATGTGCGCTCGCGGTCATAGCGCTGGAACACCTGGGATGCCCAGCGCGCGCGCTCCAGCACCATGTCGGCCTGGGTCTGCATGGCAGCTTCAGAGCCGGAAATATCGACCAGTTGTTGGATTGCCGGATCCATCAGCCGGCCTTTCTGCGGCGCGTGCCCATGACTTCTTCGGCTGCCCGGCCAATGGCGATTTCAACCCGGCGCAGCAGGTCTTCCGACAGTTCCTGGGTCATCAGGATACCCGGCTTGAACTGCAGCACGCTTGGATCAAGCGTTGAGAAAATTGCCCAGACACCGTTCTCGTAGAGATGCCGCATGACCGGCTTGGCGCCTTCCGGGTCGTTGAACTCAAGGCCCATGATCACGCCGTTCTGGCGGATGCCGGTAAAGAAGTCCGGATAGAGATCCTGGATCTCGTCGAGACCGGCGCGGATGAAATCGGAGATATAGCGCACCATGGAAACCACTTCCGGGCGCTGGGTGATCTCGAGCACCTTCAGCCCGACGATGCAGCCGAGTTCAGCACCACCGGCGGTCGACATATGGGCGAAACCGTCCTGTTTCAGCCACTTGCCGGCAAATTCCGATACCACGCAGCAGGAAATCGGATACATGCCCCCGGTGATGCCCTTGCCGATGATCATGATGTCGGGCGTCACACCATATTTGGTGATGCCCCACAATTCGCCGGTGCGCATGAGGCCGGTCTGCACCTCGTCCGCTATATAGAGCGCGTCATATTTCTCGCACAGCTGCTTGACGCTCGGCAGATAGCCTTCTTCGGGCATCGGAAAGCCATAGGTCGCCGGAATGGTTTCCATGATGACTGCGGCCACGTCCCGGCCCTTGAGCGCGTCTTCCATGGTCTCAAGGTCGTTGAACGGCACCTGGGTGAACTCACCGGCGGTATCTTCGGACAGGAAGGTTTTCGAGAACCGCTCGTCGCCGGTCATGACGGCCAGGCCCGAATGGCCGTGATAGGCCTTGATGATCGACACGATCTTGCGCTTCTGGGTGGCGTTGCGCGCCGACTTGATGGCAAGTTCGGTGGCCTCCGCGCCGCCCGCCCCATAGATCGTGTATTTCAATCCTTCCGGCGTGCAGGCAGCCAGTGCTTCGGCCAGTGCGGTGCGGGCAAGAGCTGGAAAATGGTGGTTGCCCATGTCGAACCGCTGGGCGCCGGCATTGAGAACTTCGATCAGTTCAGCGTTGCGGTGGCCGAGATTATAGGTGCCGCCATTCAGGTGCACGTCGATCAGCCGGCGTCCGTCCATATCATGGAGGAAATAGCCATGACGCTTGTCGATCACCAGATCGACGCCGACATCCTGCCAGAACTGGGTCTTGTTCGGGTTCCAGAAGGTCTTCGATTTTTCCAGAAAGTCGAGCTTTTCCTGTGACACGGCAATACCTCGAAATACCGTATCATCCTAGTTGGCAGGCCAGGCTGGGTCTTGACATGGGAGAGGGCAAACTTGACACGGGCGGGCAGGGGTTTAGCGAGGAGTTGCCGGGCGTCACGGGCATGATTGAGGCCTCCCGCAACAACCCGCACCCTGTCAAGAACCGCCAATGTGCTGTCAAGTGACGCGCGTGCCCAGTGTTTATGCTTGAACCCGCAATCAGGGGCGCCCGACAGGACCGGGCACCGGTTAAGGGAGGCACTATGTCAGATTTCGATGACCTTCCCCATGAAGAGCAACTGACCAGGCTTCAGGCTCTGGCCGAAGCAGCGCTTGGCAATTACGACCTGCCGGCAGGTTCAGCGGTCGAGATGATCAACCTGTCGGAAAACGCCACCTACCGGGTCGATGGTCCAGGCAATGGTGAGCGCTGGGCCATGCGGGTGCACCGCGAAGGCTATCACTCGAATACCGCGATCGCGTCCGAACTCGCCTGGGCTGCGGCCTTGCGCGCGGATGCCGGCGTCGTCACCCCGACCGCGTTGCCCGGCCGTGACGGCGAACTCATTCAACTGGTGTCCCATGATCTCATGCCCCGGCCGCGTCATGTGGTTTTGTTTCAGTGGGAGACCGGCGAGGAACCCGACGAGAACCAGCATGATCTGCGCGCGCCCTTCGAAGTGCTGGGCGAGATCACAGCGCAGATGCACATCCATGTGAGGGACTGGCAACGCCCGGCCGACTTCGAGCGCCTGACCTGGGATTTCGAAACCTCGCTTGGTGCGACCCCCCATTGGGGGCGCTGGCGCGACGGCATGGGACTTACCCCGGATATCGAGGCGCTGTTTGCAAAAACCGTCGATCTGATCGGCCGCCGCCTGGAGCGGTTCGGCAAGGCGGAAGGCCGCTTTAGCCTGATTCACTGCGACATGCGCCTTGCCAATCTCCTGATCGACGGCGACATCACCAAGGTCATCGACTTCGACGATTGCGGCTTCAGCTGGCTGCTCTATGACTGCGCAACCACGGTATCGTTCTTCGAGGACAAGCCCGAGGTGCCCGAACTGTTGGAGGCCTGGGTCCGCGGTTACCGTAAAATCATCGACCTGCCGGCCGAGGATGAGGCGGAGATCTGGACCTTCGTCATGCTGCGCCGGCTGTTGCTGGTGGCCTGGATCGGTTCCCATTCCGAAACCGACCTCGCCCAGTCCATGGGTGTCGATTACACACAGGGAACAGTGCCCTTGTGTGAGGATTACCTGGCGCGGTTCGGGTGATCCTGCCACGCCGGCGACGACTAATCCCCGCGTCACGCTGGGCGGTGTAGACTCTGTCACACTAGCCAACACTGGCCAACACTGGGCCATCGCACCGGCACTCGGGCGCACTTTTCGCAACCTCCTGACGTCACCTCGCCGCGCATCGCGCGCAGCGGTGGCGCATGCGAGCCGTTGCTGCGCGCACCGGTGACGGCCCCGCTTCAAGAGACATTTTAGATCACATGCACCAAGCACCCAAGACCAGCGTGCGCGGGCGCATCCCGCGCGCGCACCACAGGACAGTCTGTCCCTACGGGCACCTGAAAACCTACGTCGATCCCAGCGGCAGGCCCCACTGCCGGGTCTGCAATGACGCCGCCCAACGCAGACTGCAAGAGGCGAAGCGGCAGGCAAGATTGCGCGCGCGGCGGCAGCGCCTGGCCGAACGCCCGATGCCGCCAAAGGCGGAGCGGGTGTGGGCGGCCGGCCATTTCGAAGGCGAAGGCACAATCACCATCGTGTCCGGCGGCAGCAATTCTTTGCCGATCCCCCGGGTCAGCCTGGTCTCGACGGACAAATCTGTGATCGACTTCTTTCATGACAGGTGGCCGGGCTATCTGCGCAGCTGCATTCCCAAATCCGTTAACGGGCTCGCGCGCGAGGCCTTCATTTGGCAGCTGAAGGCAAATGACGCCGTAGAGGGCTTCATACTCGACATCCAGCCATACCTGCAGACCGAGCGGGTGCGCACCAAGGCCGACCTGATCCTGGAGGATATCCGCGAGCGGGTGCAATTGCGGCGCACAGACGAGGTGGTGCAAAGACGGTGGGAGCGTATGGCCAGGATGCGGGCGCTGAACAGAAGGGGGATCGAGCGGCCGCGCGAAAAAGACCAGGAGGGATGACGCATCCGGGGCATTAAGTCCCAACAGAACCTGCGCCGTCCGCTTCCAGGGGCGAGGCGGATGTATCGATGACGGTGCCGGGAAGGCGATGCATGACACGAAATTCCCGTTCGGACCGGCACGAAGGTAGGGTGGTTTTATAAGACAAAGCGAAAGTGCCGGGCAAACCCTGGCCGGAATGTCCGCTTTGGGATGCGTTTCCGCCGTCAATTTGACAGGCTGGACAAGGGCATTCATCAGCCCAAGGAGACATTCACGTCCGGTCTGACCGACGACGGCAATGCGGAACCTTACGGACCTTCGCCAAATGGCAGGTAGTAGTCACTTTGGGCGGGGAGCGGACTTTTGCTGCGCTTGCAAATCGCTAGTTACTTGTTGCGATTGCGGACATTCGATTTGGTGCGGCGCCGCCATCTCACGACCAACAAGTTCCACATAGGTGCTGAAGGTTCAGACCGAAAGTTGGTACGATCCGGTCACAAACTCAGCTTTCTCGCCCATATCTCGTACCCATTCTTTTGCGGCAGAAACCGCTCTTTGGTCTGCATTCATGACGAAAAACGTTCGCGCTGAATAAGCCCGAAAGCGCACTGCAAATGAACAAATTGTCAGTTGTTCAAACCAATACTGGTTCTCCGCAGAATGCCCTCCTTTGAAGCGAGAGTTGTGATGATACAAGACGGCCATTCTTCCTTGGGCAAGGCATGCGGCCTCGTCTATGGGTAGTCGTTTCCAGCATTTTGGGGTGCCATAGCCAAACCGGTCATTTTGGCACAAACCGTTATCTGGATCGGCGAAAACCATATCGCAGTCTTTTAGAGTCAATTGCACACGTTCGAACCATCTTTTCCGCCAGCGTGCCCTGTCTTCTATTCGCCTGCTCGGATAACTGAGGCCCTCTTCGGCAACGGCGAATGGGGAAATGATCTTTCTGCGTACGACTTCACCTACATTTCTGCAATCACTTCGCACCAATTGTTTTAGGCCGTCGAAGACATCGGGCGACCGTTCCCGCCAAATTTCCGGCTGATCAAAGTACGTGGTGTGTTTGCCATCGTCATTGTGCTCCTCATCCGGATAGAGATACCAGGCAACTCCTAGCTTTCTCCCTTCTGACAGAGTATTCAAAAGAGTGTATTTGGCAAAGTCGCCAATGTCTCCGACATATCTGTTTTGCAAGGGGCACCCGGGTTTGGAAGGCCACAATTCGCAGTACTAACTACCTTACGACCATTCCGTTTTTTGGTATAGGTGCAAGATGGCTATCTTGCCTTCGATAGGCTGCCCCACTTGAACAGTTCATAATATCAGCTTGAGAAACCACCATGTCCAACGGGACAAAACCAACAGATCACCGGTTGCAGGCGTTCATCTCGCCAAAACTGGATGCTGAATTGTCGATCTGTTTTGAACATCCGGATCGAGTGGTGTTCTTGGATGTCGAAACAACAGGCCTGAGTCACTACTACGACGAGATCACGATTGTCGGATGGTCAGTTGGCGGAAAGTCGTGCACCTTGATCAAAGGTGATGACCCTTCCGAGCTGCTCCGCTCCTTAAGAAGTGCACTTGCTATAGTAACCTTCAACGGCATCAGATTTGACCAACGTTTCTTGAAACAGGAATTTCCCGGAATCCGCGTGCCGCCAGTTCACATTGACCTCATGTACCTATGTCGCCGGGATGGTTTGACCGGTGGGCAAAAAAACATTGAGAACGAGCTTTCGCTGAACTTTCGGGAAAACCTCAAAGACGTTGATGGTTTCGCGGCAGTTCTGCTTTGGCATGAATACTTACGGGGGGATACGGCATCTCTAGATAAACTAATCCGCTACAACCGAGCGGATATAGCCGCGATGGGAGCAATCCTTGATGCGACCTTGAGAAGGCTGAGGTATGAACACGGCTTGTTCTCAAGCCATGTTAACTTTGTTGATTGGTCAGCTCCCCCAAATTGGCAAGTTCCACCCCACGACTTGAAACCAGCATCCGAGAAGCTAACGAAAGCGATGCGTTTCGACGACGTCTTTTCCTCCTCGTTGGCAAAGAAAGCCAAAATAGTAGGAATAGATCTTACCGGGTCTGAGGCTAGGCCTACCGGTTGGTGTTTGCTTGACGGTCCTGTGGCCTACACTAGAACCATTTCGACCGATGATGATCTCATTTTTGAAACCATCGATGCGAAGCCAGATTTGGTTTCTATTGACTCTCCTCTCTGCTTACCGTTCGGCCGAACCAAAGTTGAAGATGATGATCCTAATCGAGAAGAATTCGGCATCATGAGGCAGTGCGAGCGGGAGCTCAAGCGTCGGGGGGTGAACGTATATCCAAGCCTTCTGCCAAGTATGCAGAAGCTCACCGCACGCGGTATCAGGCTTGCCCGAATATTTCGAGAAATGGGCATCCCTGTTATCGAAAGCTATCCTGGTGCCGCACAGGATATCATGCGTATTCCACGAAAAGGGGCTGGGGTAGAATGGCTCAAAGCTGGTCTGTCAGACTTTGGTATTTCCGGAGCTTATCTCTCTGTGAAGATTACGCATGATGAACTGGACGCAATAACCTCAGCGCTTGTGGGAACCTTCCATTTGGCAGGCCTCACTGAGGAACTTGGCACAGACCACGAGGCCCCATTGATAATTCCCGACTTGACTGCGAAGCAAAATCCTCAAGTAATAGGAGTGAGTGGACCGCTTGCCGCAGGGAAAACAACCGTCTCAGAAATCCTGAAGAACAAGGGATACGCCTATACTCGTTTCAGTTTGGTGATTGATGAAATTCTGGATGAACGAGGACTGGAACGGAACCGCTCCAATCGACAATTGGTTGGCGCGGAAGTTAACAGTTCTGGCCGTCAACGGGAACTTGCGGAGCGAACCCTCCAAAGAGTTCAAGGGGCTGACAAAATAGTCGTTGATGGCCTGAGGTTTCCGGAAGACCATGCCTTTCTGATTGAGTCCTTTGGTTTGAGCTACACACATATTTTCGTTTCAGCGGAAGCTCCAATTCGGCGACAAAGGTATACAAGACGCTTTGGCCAATCTGGGTCCAGGGGCGGCTGCGAGTTCGATGCGGCTTCACATTCCGCAATTGAAGAGCGCGCAGAAGAGCTGAGCAAGTTGGCAAATCAACATTTCTACAATAACTTCGAATTAAGTGACGTTGAAAGTCACCTAGCAGATATGCTTGCGCAGGCAATCGGAGAGTAACATGCCGGTCTCACTGGTCGTTGGGGGGCAATTTGGCTCCGAGGGTAAAGGCAAAGTCGCCCTTGAGTTAGCACGATTGTATCAAGGAACACCGGTCACCCTTGTGAGGGTCGGTGGGCCCAACTCTGGGCATACAGCGTACGATAAGCAAAATCGGAAATTCGCACTTCGCCAACTTCCTGCAGGATGTGTCGACCGTAATGTTGACGTTGTGTTCCCTGCCGGGTCGTACATTGATGTTGAAGTTCTTCTCGACGAGATTGACGAACTTGATTATCCGAAAGAGCGAATCTTCGTTAGCCCATTCGCCCGAATTGTGACCAAAGAGCACAAGGCTTGGGAAAAAGCCTCAGGACTTGGTGTTGCCATCGGCTCTACGGGCAGCGGTGTTGGAGCTGCTGTAATAGCCTCAGTCGCTAGAGGAGCCAAAAACTTCGAACTCCATTCGGTGCTTGCGCAGGACTGGGCTCCTGTTTCGCGATATGTGTTTAACGCAAAAACACGTACTGCACATGACACAACCGAAATGATGCGTGCTTCCTTGCAAAAGGATAGTCGCATCATCGTGGAAGGAACCCAGGGTTTTGGGCTGTCGTTACTCGAGGGCGGCTACGGCAACAATGCAACCTCCAGATCGACGACAGCCGCCGCAGCTCTTGCCGAAGCTGGACTGAGCCCCAGAGACGTCGATGATGTAACTCTCGTAATCCGATCTTTCCCGATCCGCGTAGCGGGTAACTCAGGCCCGCTTGTCGGAGAAATGAATTGGCAAGACGTGGCGAGTCATTCCAGGCGGGGAGAAGACCTTCGTGAGTACACGACAGTAACCAAAAAACTTCGTCGGGTTGGTCAATTCGATGCGTATGTGGTGAAACGTGCCATTCAGGCAAATAATCCAGATCGGCTCGTATTGAACCACTTGGACTATGTTGGCTCACCAAAAGAACTTGCGGACTCCAACAGTCGACTCTCCAGGTTCGTCGACGGGGTCCAGGAGAGCCTTGATCGTTCGCTAGATTGGTTAGGCTTTTCAGAATTTGAGGTAATGGAAAACTCGAGAGTTTTAGACTTTGTCCAAAACAGATGATCTTGAAACACTCTTACTTGACAGTGAGGACGCTAAGGCGAAGGCGGAACCTTACGGTCGCTTTGGTGCGGATGGCGCATATGACGCAGAGAAAGTTCCAAAGGAAGATCCTTTCTTAGATGATATTCAACCTTCCTTACTGACTGCCGACGACATCAAGAAATATGTGATGGCCACGGGTGTGATCGCCCCATTCTACGAAGGTGGTGGTGGGCACTCGCGGATGAAGGATGCGTCCTACGAAGGTCGAATTGGTGGCGCTGCTTACCGTTTCGAACCGGAAGAAGTAGAGCCTAAACAAGTCTTTAAAAGTGGGGATCGCGTACTAACAGTGCCTGCGAACTCCATCGTTTTTGTCGAGTGCGACTTGTACTTCCGAATTCCTGATTTCATAGCCCTTCGATTCAACCTGCAGATTAGGCACGTACATCGTGGACTGTTACTCGGCACAGGGCCACTTATCGATCCAGGATATTGGGGTAAACTCTGCATTCCCCTCCACAACCTCACGGACGAGGACTACGATATTCCGTTTGATGAAGGTTTGATTTGGATTGAGTTCACAAAGACTACCAAAATTGGCGAGCGTATCGGTCGGCCTCCACTCCGGAAGGAGTATCCAGAGATTCTACCTTTCCTTGAAAAGGCTTCGAGTCGCTTTGACAAGCCTAGTCTGAAAGTTGGAATTCGCAGTGCGATTCCAAAGGCCGTAGAAACTGCGAATTCACTCGCGACACAAGCTGCAAGTAGCGCAAAGCTAAGTCGAAATATTGTACTTGGTATCGGCCTTTTGGGGGCGCTTGGTACGATTGCTGCACTGATCGCTCTCTTTCATTCAACTATATCTATCAGCCATTCCTACAGAAGCGACATGAATGCGCAGTTTGATGAAGTTCGTCCTTCCATTAGGGCTTTGGAAAAAAAGTTCGATGAGCACATTGAGCGTTTGGATTTAGCGGGTCAAAGTGAGAATGAGGCTAGAGCATCCCTATCCATATTGTCAGAAATGGTGACAGACCTAAGTCAAAGTGTAGCTGCTCTAACCAGCCAATTGGAAGCAGAGCGCAATGACCGGCGGAATTCAGAAGCTAGGGTGCTGGTGGAATGGGAAAAAAGCGATCGACGGTTCAATGGGCTGATTAAGAGGATATCAGCGTTTTGTTCGACTCAAACAGACCGCGAAAATCGAGACCTCTGTTCAAAGATTTTGGATGAACCTACCGAATAGGAAGCAAGAGGGTAGGTCAAATTACGGTGACAGTAACTGAATTACATGGCCACCTTCACCTTAGGCCCTCTTTTTGCGGGCCGCACATTGCGTCCCAGCCTGTCTTCGAGCCCGTCCAGAAAGCTGCCATTTCCAATCGGACGGCCCGTACCTTCGGCACCGCGCAGCGCTTCGAATGCCTGAGCCTCATGAGTACCATCGAGAAAGGCCCTGAAGTCTCCGATGCGTGACAATGCCGGGGCAACCGTGGTCACTGAATTACGGTGACGAATTACGGGAATTACGGTGACAGCAACCGAATTAAACCACCTTCATCTTTGGCCCTCGCTTTGCGGGTCTCACGCTGCGGGCAAGCCGAGCCATGGAGGCAGGATAGACTTTCCAGAATATCCCGTCTATTTCGGTTACTGTCACTGTAATTGTAAAGCAGGCGCCAGCATTACTGCCTGTAAGGTGAAGGTCCGAATGACCGCTTCGGGTCTGTCGCATCGCACAACGGCTGCGCAGCGCGAACGACCGCTCCGGGCCGTGAGCACAATTTCAACAGTATTACTGAATGTCTCAGTAGGGCTCTATGGTTTTGCCTTTGTTTCGTGGACACCTAAAATGAGGCGCGTTGAGCGTCAGGCGGTGTCAAATGACGAAACCGACCTCGCCCAGTCCATGGGTATCGACTACACGCGGGATACGGTTCCGTTGTGCGAAGACTACCTGGTTCGGTTCGCTCTATGATCTGATTCCTCCTGGGAACCCAAACCTACGCTGGCACCGGTTGAGTCTCTCGGCTTTGTGACACGCCGAAAGCCAGCTTGAACCTCGCCAAACGTCCAACAAATGAGCCATATTTGGAGATGCTGAGCGGAACAACGAGTGTTCGTGCTTACCGAAACTCGTTGATGGCTGCATCATAGGTTTTTCGGCCAAGGGCTCCATCGCTTTCAAGACTATTCACAATGGCGCGCAGACTTTGATTTCTACCGCCATAATCGGGATTGATGGTGATCAACCTCTCCTTAGGATTGCTGGAGTTCAAGGCGCTCCGAACCATTGACTTCTTCGCGCGTCCGTGATGGTGAATGTCCGCAACTAAAGCGCAAATGACGTCGGAATGACCGTGTAAATTATACCATTGGTTGTATCTATTTGACATTTTTCGTTGCAGTATTGAATTTGATACGCGTACGTACAGATCGCGAAACCCACTGTCGTTTGTCATCCAGTGAATTAACCTGGCAGCTTGCAGCACTTCTTGTTTTTCAATTGTTTTGCGTTTCGGATTCATGTAATCCATGAACAATTGTAGTTGACCATTGCCCTTGCGGCCGGTGTTCACAATTGTTTCAAGGTTAGTGTAACTGCCATCCTGGTCGATCCGATGCAGTTCGCCATCGCGGAGTGTAAGTTCGGGAAAATAGTCCTTTGCACGAGCCAGTTTCATCGACTCTCGAAACAAGAGTATTAAATTGTCTTTTGGCGTGTGGGCCGCGAGTTGATAGAAACCGAAAGTGAACTTTGCTCGGTCATAGCTGTTGATCAGGTTGAAAAAATTCTTGCTTTCGCAGTATCCGGTGACATGTAACAAATACGCCCAATGATCGATGCTGTGAATATAGTCTTGAGCATCAAATTTTTCGCCGTAATACTCATTGGTTTTTTGGTATATTCCATAAAATTTTTTCGATGGCTGGACAACATTGCGGCCAACGTAGAAGCGCTCGTTGTTCTGCGCAGCGGTTGCTTGCGCAAACCACTTTTTTCCAGTTCGGGTCAGTTCAAATGGGATACCGCGCTGTACGTTTTGTCCTGATGAATCAATGCTGAGTCTGATGTCCGATCCTGGTACCGTTCCAAAGAACAGGCCTTGATCGCCTGAATAAATGTTCTGAAACGTTTCCAGGAATTTTTTGGTCGTCCATCTGACAACTCTCTCCTGAGAATTTGAGTAGTGGTAGATGGAACCGTTGAGATGGATGCCAACATGTTTTTGCGGGATGTTCCGAATACTCTTGTTTTCAAGGTCGACGACATTCTTACGCGTAACGAATGCCAAGACTGGTCGGTCTGAAGGAGCGTGAGAAAATTTCCCAACTCTGGGACATTTTGCGAAGATCTCATGAACTCGAATGTTGGCGGGCCGTTTCTTTCCCCCTTTAAATTCTCTGCAATGGTAGGAGAATTTTAGGTTGAGGGCATGACTGACGAAATGTGCGCAGTGGTTACTGTTGTAATCATGAAAGAGATTGGGGCAAATCTGGTCGATCGATTTTCCACGATAGGATTCTAGTTTTGCCTTGAAGCTCATTATGCTACGCGTCCTATATTGATTTTGAGAATTCTTGCGTCATTGAAAATTTTTTGTACTCGGCGAGTTATCTCCAAGTTCAAAGCCATTTCATGTGAGATAGTGCCACCGATCGGAAAAGTGCTTTTCGTGTACGGGAAGATCTTTGCACGGCTTCCCAGCGGAAATAATGGTTCCACCGTCCCCTAATATTTGAATGCGTTTGCTGTCGTCGTAAGTAACGATCGCTTCGGGCGAGAATTGTGATCCCCGATAGATTTCCTGCACATATCGTGCCCTGTGATCGGGTAAGCCTGACCATCGGTAGATCCTGAATGGGCCACCGCTGTCTGCCTTGCCCGAGATAATGACAAACTCCCCAATCCCTGGCACATAACTGATCGAACGGACGCCATGAGTGCCCAGGTCAAGTGTAATCGGGCGGCCAAACGATGCCCGGTTTCCACTTGCCACAACCAGATCCCGGGCATTGGTCACGGGGATGATGAGCGCCATCCCTTTCGGGATCGGGTTGCGAAGTCCAATCAGCAATTCGCTGCCGTCGGGACGAGCCGCCAGGCCTTCGATGTTCAGACCAAGCAATTTCGGTGCAAGGTCTTTGACTTTTTTCTCCGATAACTGGGTCGCTTGGGCGAGGATCGCAACAATTTCACGCGTGTATGCGTCTCGCGCGGTGGCCCAATTCGCGATCTCGCACAAATCCGATGCAAGGCCATCATATCGCCCGACCCACTTTAATTTGAGAGTATCGTTCTTCTGTTTGATCTTTACAGCAAACAACCGGTGACGATTTAGCCGGAGTTTTCCTTTCCTGTTCCGACCGTGTGAGCCAATCCAAAAGACCAAATTGCCAATGGCCGCCGCGCCTTCAAGGTCGCACTCGTTTTCTGGATCGTCACGTAGCTGTTCTGTAAAATCGAATGTTTCGATGGCGTCCTCCGCAACATTGTCGTTGCGGTAGAGGTGCAGTATTTCTGTCTCGTCATTGGCGACCAGAAATCTGGTATGATCAACGGAGTGGCCAGCGGAGCCGTCGCAAATTCCATTATAAACCTTCATGCCTGCCTCACGGGTTGAGCCTCATTACAAATGTCGGTGGTGTTTGCACGGCGTTATAATTTGTTTTTCATGAGCGCGGTGATACGTTGATTTTTCCTCAGATAGCCTTGGCTGTTGAGGCTAAAACTCTTCACTGTGACGCTGTTGCTCACATTGCCTCCTATCGCCCGCACAGACTCTTCATTGATTTCGACTATGACATCGCAATGACTGCGCTTGAACGCACCGCTGTTCTCCAGATCATGGTAGTCGTGCGCATTTTTTCGCCACGCGCAGATGATGTCACCAAGCTTCGGCTTTTTTTCCAACCGCCGGTATCCCCAGAACGGGGCATCCAGTCCAAGTGTCCTTTTCTGGATTGCATCGTGAACATATTTCGTATGGAAGGAAGACGTCTGGAAATTCTCGTATTTTGCCAGTTTCACAACGGCAAACGATATGAACGCCGCCGACCAGGGGTTTGAATCGCGCCCATCCAAATTAACGCCAATGGACCGCCACATCTCACCGACAATCTTGTAAAAAGGATGCTCTGTTTCCTTGCCTGCGCCCCGCTTGAAGCGGAGCCACTGGTCTACGCACGCTTTATGCAGCGCTTCTTTTCGATCACTTTCCGGTTTGCGGAGGTATTTTCCGAACACCACGCCGTTCAGTACTTCGCCACTGAACTTAACCTCAACCCTTTTCCAGCCATCGACTTGCGCATCGCCCAGCAGGTTAACTTTTTTCCCCAGCCGCAGGGTCCTTACAATCTGTCCATGCGGTTGAGCGCGAAGGTTCAGGCCGTCTGTTTTTACAAAGAATTTGGTCATTTCAGTTTTCCTCCGCGGTGTGTTTTGTAACAGCGCAGCTGTCGCATAGTCTTGGCGGCTCCACCGCCGGCAACGCTCACAGCCAGTTGTTCAGTGCGCCATATCGGCCGTTAGCATCGGTTCGACATCGGTGACATTCACGTATCCGGTTACGATTTGTCCGATGCGCTGAACGACCGTCAGGCCATTTATCGGGGCGTTGGGGTCTTTAAGTTTGGCGATCACGTCCACTTCAACGTCACCAGATTCGGTGAAGATGGCGATGCTGCGATCACTGATTGAGCCTTCCTTGGCTTCAAGCACCACCTGTTGCAGTTTGGGATCGAGGTTGGTCAGAACTTTCTGATCCTCGAGTGAGAACTTGTTTGCGTTGCCCTTTTTGTTACGGCCTGACATGTCAGTTTCCTTCAATGACTCATATTCACAATTCGCTGTGAGATGTACGCGTTAAGCTGTTTTGAGAAATAGGGGGGTATGCGTGATTCAATCGTGAATCTGCGGGCCTAAGTAACCACGGCGGGGGCGGCGACGGACGGCTGAGGCTTGTATGCGAAAGTTGTCGGACGCAGACAACGGTTGCTGACACATCCCAGCAGGACGGAAAGTCGCCGGCTTCAGCTGGCTGCTTTATGAGCAGCACCGGCAACTGTTATGACAACGCCGTTGTGGAAAGCTTCTTCGGTATCCTCAAGCGGGAACGGGTCATCCGGGTTTGCTATCGCAACCGGGACGAAGCCAAAGCCGATCTGTTCGAGTACATAGAGGTGTTCTACAATCGAAAACGTCGCCATGGGTACCTTGGCAACATCAGCCCGGTTGACTTCGAAGATCAGTCAAACGGATCTTTCTGAACCGTCCACCAAAACGGGGGAAGACCACCGAGCCCATTCAAGACCTTCTGCTGATGTCGCAAACGCGATGATCCGCTTCGAGTCGAATGCGCAAGTTTGACCTCAAGCAGACATTGAGAGCTTACCAAATGTCATTTTCACAATCAGCCATGCGATGCCGTGTTGGGCATATGTGGTAGGTGCCTGGCACTGTTACTCATCCGGGAGTATTTTCGAGGAGGCTAGCGCACGATCGCATATGCTGGCTGTCGCGGATCAGCACCAGCGCGCAGGAACCCCGGTTTTGGTTCAGCGATGATAACCTCAACCGCAGCGACATTGCGGGTGTAGTCCGGATGTATGTTCAGACGGTGGCCTCTGCGCTCTAGTTCTTGACGCGCGGTCTCGGGAATGCGGCGCTCCAAGCTGACATATCCCGGATAGTAGTTGTGAGGGGAGAATGACGATGGGAAATTGTGTGAGGTAACCCGCGGCGCATCAATTGCATCCTGAACATCCATACCAAAGTTGAAAATATTGAGAAACACCTGGAGCATAGATTGCACCTGGGCATCACCGCCGGGTGCGCCAAATGGCACAACGGTGCCATCATTTCGAAGCGCAATCGCCGGATTGGGGGTGAGTCGGGGACGCTTGCCAGGGCCGACGCCGCTGGGGTGGCCTGGGTCTGGTCTTGACTGACAGCCGCGTGCCGACAATATAAGACCAGTCCCGGGAACAACCGGTGTATTCCACAGCCCATCTGATGGCGTAGCAGAGAATGCATTGCCCCACTTGTCGACGGCACATAGATAGGACGTGTCAGGATTACGCTCCGGCGGCCCTTCTGTTGCCGGAAAGTCAAAAGGTTCGGTCACACCATTGGGTAGCGGTATGTCCGATACAGCCAGATTGGGATCAATGCGACCAAGCCATGCATCAATATTGGCGTCACCGTGCAGACGCTCCAATGGAACGTCGATAAAGTCCGGATCGCCATAATAGTACTCGCGGTCCGCAAAGGTGCATTTGATAACTTCAATCAGTAGATGCAGATAGTCCGCGCTATTTTGCTCTAACCCGTCCAGGCCGGCCTTTTCCATCATCAGCAGGGCTTGGATCAGAGTTGGCCCCTGGCACCATGGCCCACAGGTGAAAAGCTCGAAATTGCGCCAACGCCCCCGTATGGGCGGTCTGACCTGGCTGCGAAAATTGGCCAGGTCGTCGCGCGACAGATAACCACCTTGGCTCTCCATATGCGCAACGATTTTCTCGGCTATGTCGCCCACATAGAATGCCGCCCGGGCGGCTTCCAGTCCGGCTTCTCGACCATCATGAAGAGCGGCCTTTTCCTCATCAACCATGTATTGGATCGTTGCGGCCAGATCGGTCTGAACAAATCGTTCACCAAGGCGTGGCGGCTGACCGCCAGGCATGAAAATCGCAGCGTTAGCGGGCCAGTGACTCTCCCGCGCTGCATTGTTTTCAAGCGCCGAAGCAAGATATTGAAACACAGAAAATCCATCCCGTGCGTACTCGATTGCGGCTGCCGCTACATCGCCAAATGACATGGTGCCGTAATCACGAAGTGCCGTGATCCAGGCATCTGGTGCGGCTGGCACAACGGTCCGCAGCACCCCAATGGGAATCTCCCCACCATATTCACGCATGAAAATATCTGCTGGTATGGACATGGGCCAATGCCCAAGCCCGGCAATGGTTACAACCTCACCACTTGCCATGCGGATGATTATCGGTGCAACACCTGAAAAACAGACTTCATCTGCATGCAACACTGCGAGCGCCATGCCGGCGCAACAGCCAGCATCGATGGCGTTTCCCCCCGCTTCCAATACGGCATTTCCTGCTGTGGCAGCAAGATAATGACCAGCGGAGATCCCATGACGGTTGCCATAGAGTGTCGGGCGCATGTGAAATTCTCCCTGTGGAGTTACGGTGACAGTAACCGAAACAGACGGCGTGCGATGAAAGGGCTATCTCATCTGTACCGCGCACTTTGACCGCAATGTACGACGAGCAAAGCAATGGCGGAATGTGAAAGTGGCTGGATAATTCGGTTACTGTCACCGTAATTCCGAATTTTCGGACCGGTTGTTTGCCATACCCAACTCTAGCGATATCATCGACGCCAATTGTGAGCCTGTCTCAACAGCGATACTCGTGCAGATGGACAAAGCGGATCTGAACCAAATAGTCGTCCTGGTTTGGCTTGCGTCTTTGGCTTGGGTACTCCTGACCGCCTGGCTAGACAACTTGCGTTCGTGGCAATTCGAATTTTCGGACCGCGATCCTCCGGCCACATCGGATGGTCCTTTGACGCTCCGTCTACAACTCACCGCGGCCGGTTTCATGTACCTCGTGGTGGCCGCAATCTGGACGGGTCTGGGACTGTTCCTCTTGGCCCTATTTGATCTCGAGTGGCCAAGGGACTGGGTGTTCGATCTCATGATTAAAGTGTCCGCGCCAGTCGCTGGAGTGGTGGCGAGCTCGCCAATGACGTCCAGTGCTCCCTGGCTGCGTCCCGTGGTGCTCACATTAGTTGTAGCCGTTCCGATTGCTGTCATCGGATCATTCTTCCCTGCGGTGCAGGCCACAACCTTTTGGTGGATAAAAGTCCAGTCGCCGAAGGTTGATGCTGTCAATTTGCCCGAGTTTACCGTGCCTTACGATTACACGCAGTTTCTGGGCCGACTTGAAAGCTACGCGGAAACCTGGCCCGAAGGTCCCCAAATCCAACAAGTTGAGTCTCTTATCGATGAACTGCGGTGGAGACCGATCCGTTGGAGACTGGCCAACGCATCGGAGGACGTCCGGCGAGAGGATACGGTGGAACTCATCCTTAGGTACGTGACGGATCTACCGAAGCCAAGCCATGAGCAAGAAGCGCTCAAACAGATCGAACAAACCGACCTGGATACAGTGTTTTCATATATGCGACTAAGCAAATCGCATGAAATGCGCATGAAGCTCGAGGAGCGAGTGTGGCAGCTCCTGTCTTCTGCAGACACCGTTCGGAGCCTGCTCACCTACAATGGTCATTATCCAAATGGGCATCATGTGAGTGCAAGCGAACGCCGCATCGCCGAGTTGAGGAGAGATGTGTCGATTTGGCAGCGCGCGGCACAGTCATCTTCAGTCAGCGCTGTCGACGAATTCCTGCGGAACTACCCCGGCCATAAGAACACACCAGACGCGGAAAAGAGGCTATCCGGATATCCGTTTCGAGACCTGGTTAGAAACCGCCAAATCGAGTTCCGTCTCCATGGCTGCGGAATTAGAACGGTCTGCGGACAAATGCGCCGAAAGACCGTGTTTCCTTTGGTGGTGAAGGTCCCTGCAGGTCTGATGTTTGAAAGCAGCAACCCTGGTTTTCAGTCAATGGCAATTGTTCAGGATCACAGGATAAAGTTGCCAAGCCGGGATTGGGCATCGGTAACATTGTCCGCTGCTTGCGCCGATATCGAGCTTGCCGTTCCAACCAACAAGATCCAGTTCACCTTCTATCCCTCCGGCCAAGACAAGACACTGTTGTCGCTGAATGCGGCTCTAAACTCCGATCAGGCAACGTACCCAATTCGCCAAGCTCTAATTTGGATTGTACGAAATGATGCCGGCGTTTGTGATCTCAGATACCGGCAGTTCGCATCTGTTGCAGGATCGCCGGCCCTCTACTCCGTCATAAAGCCCAAGCACATCTCAGCGGCACTCGGGATTCTCAAGTCGTCGGGATATCCTGTAGAACTTACACGGGCGGCGAACGAAGATCCGGTGTCCGCTGACTGTACCTCCAATTAGCAAGCACGCACCGACGACCTGTCGCATTTGATACTGCAAGCGTAATTCCAACCAATTACGGTGACAGTAACCGAATTAAACCACCTTCATCTTTGGCCCTCGCTTTGCGGGTCTCACACTGCGGGCAAGCCGAGCCATGGACGCAGGATAGGCTTTCCAGAATATCCCGTCTATTTCGGTTACTGTCACCGCAATTCCTGAAACACTGCCGTTGCTGTTACTCGGCTGCGGCATCTCCAGAGTGCGCCTGAACATTTTCTCGGAGAGCATCAATTGTCAGAGCCGCGTTGAAGGAAACAGCCGTTCCAAGCGCCCCTGCGCACATCGTCACAAGCCAGTCTATGGTTGTGGCGGTGGTGTAGGAAGCCAAGACAAGCAACGCAAGAACAGCACTACCGGTTACCAGCCAGGTGGTCAGATGCGTAGCGACTCTACCGAAGTGACCATCGAACAACGGGGCCCAAGGAAACTCGCGTGTCAAACTTGGTGCGCTGGCCCACGTCCGTTTGAGATGCCTAACGTATCCAAAGAAGTACAGTTGCAAGCCGAGAAGAACAAGCGGGCTGGCCACTAGCAGCAAAGTGGAATCAATTTTCACACCACCGAGCGCAAGTTCGGTTCTACCCACACTCAATTTTTGAATTGCAGCGGTTGGGGTTAAGCCCTCGATTGAAGTCCAACCTGATCCAGTAAGTTCCGGAAACACTATGACTTTGCTGCCCGCGGCGCGAACAAGTCGGGCACTACCAGGCATGCCCTTGATCCAAGAAAACAAATCTACCCCCGGTACGGCGATAATGTCACTTTTTACTTCAGCACTAACCGCTTGGCCTTTGCGGCCGCTAAAATAGATCTGGTATGCAAATTTGTAAATGCCGGCTCTGACGTCCCGTTTGATCTCTAGCAAGTGCCACTCGTTTTCCGGTCCGCCGTAGTATTTGACAATTGCATTCGCGATGTAATCACCAAGCTCATCCAGGCGTGGAAACAACATTTCTGCATTGGGTTGCGAGTGAATGTACGCAAAAAGTTCACCAACCTTCGAGCCCGATTTTGGCAATCTGACTTTCCATTCCGGCGGTCGTCTGATCAGGTCCGCTTCAAATTTGCCCAACGCATTTGCTAAAAATTGAGATCGTTGCGGCGTGAGGAATTTCTCCGCTTTGACTTCAATCTGAGACATCAGGGATTTTGTGACACCTAGACCCCTAATGATCTCAGGGAGATTGGCCTTCACTGTCGCCCTGTAGGCTTGGAAGTCGAGTGCCTCAAGAGCTCGGAGCGAGGAAATGGAATCGCGGGAAAGTACCGGCGAGAGCCCGACGAGGATGAGCAACGCGCAAAGCGTAAAGGACACACGATGCAGCAGCCTTGTCCCTTTGAGCGTTTCCTCTACCGCTGCACTCACAACATTCAAAGGCCTCGCAGCTCAGTTGCAATTCTGTGTTGGAGGCGACGAATACATCACCTCAATGGTCTCGATCAACATTCGGAACAACGTCACAGTACGTGAACTTAACCGTATTGCATCTGGATGACCAGGTATCTGGACAAGGCTACAGTGGATCATCTTACGACCACTATTACGCCCGCTTCGGACTTTTCGGAAACGCTCCGTCGTGGCCGCAACTTGGTTTTGCCCTTGTTTTGTGGACACCTACAATGAGGCGCATTGGACGTCAGGTGGTGTCAAATGACGAAACCGACCTCGCCCAGTCCATGGGCATCGATTACACGCGCGACACGGTTCCGTTGTGCGAGGACTATCTGGTGCGGTTTGCTCTCAAACAATACCGCATCTCATCGAACACCTCTCTGTCATACCCGTGAAAACGGGTATCCAGTACTCTTCACAAGATCTTGATTCCAAGTTGATTTCTGGATTCCCGCTTTCGCGGGAATGACGACTTGGTGTGTCGGTGCTACATGAGATCTAACTGAAACGCTCTAGGCGGGCACACCGGGCGAAATCTCTGTTCCCTTCGCCAGGGAGGTTTTACGCGTCATGGGGATGAGCTGGCCGGCCTGGCGCATTGCCCCGACCTGCATGATCATCTCGCTCACAGCCTTTGAATGGGGCCGTTCGGTAAGCCTATCAAACCATTGCTTGACGTTGGGATGCGCCTGCCAGTCGGCATCGGTCAGAATGGCTCCGGCAACATGGGACACCAATTCGTGATAGGCCATCAGGTCGGCAAAGCTGATCTCCTCGCCGCACAGATATGTGCTTTTTGTGAGCCAGGCTTCCAGAAGCACCAGTGACTCATCCAGCGTATGGCGGCCTTTTGCGATTTCTTTTGAATAGTCGCGCTTGCCCCAAATACACTCCGCAAAATGAGTGTAGAAAAATGCCCCAGCACCCCGCCGAAGGACCGTGGAGTGCCAGTGCAGATATTGCTGAATGATGGCTCTTTGCTGCATGGTCACCCCGAACCAGTTATCGGGAATATCGTATTTTTCGTTCAAATAGAATGCGATGGCCGGGCTCTCCCAGACAACGAAGTCACCATCGCAAAGGATCGGCACCTGTCCTGTCGGGTTGTATTTATCCTTGAAGCTCTGCTGCTCGTTGTCCCCATCCATGAGGTTGACAACTTCTTCTTCAAACGGAATTCCAGCTTCGAGCATAAGCTGATGGACCGCCCGGCATGGCTGAGATGTCGGGTGGTGCAGAAAACGAACCGGTGCGTTCATGACGGCTACTCCGCGTTGTTGATCCGGTCAGTCTAACATACTCACACAGCGAAGCTGGCCATTGCTTCCTCACGCATTTGTGTATTTCTCAAACATGCTGGTCGACCAGAACCGGGTTTCCATCCGGGTCGATCAAGACAAAGTTGGCCGGACCGGTGCCGGTTTCATCTGCCTCGCTGATAAATTCGACACCTGCGGCTTTCAGCTCTTTCTGGATTTCTCTTACGTCCTGAAACGCCTCGATGGTTTCGGCCTGCTGGTTCCATCCCGGATTGAAGGTCAAGGTATTCTTCTCGATCATCCCCTTGAATAAGCCGATCGTGCATGCGTCATTTCGCAGTATCAACCAGCCCTGGGCGGCATCCCCGCCGACCGCTTCAAAGCCTAATCTGCCGTAGAAATCCTGCGATGCCTGGATGTCTTTCACGTTCAGGCTGATTGAAAACGCCCCGAGTTTCATGTCTGTTCTCCCACATTGGTGCGGCACATTTTGCATGATCCGCGCAAAAACTCTACCAAGCCGCCGCGCATTGTCGGTTAACCCCACTGACCACTGGTTCATGGGCTTCCTTGACCCTGCGTCAACGCTCATGCGATGATCCGCCTCTTGCGATAACAATGACAGCGCCCTCTAAGCGGCGTGATCAGGCCATGGGAGTGTTGGATCCAAGACAGTTTACCGGCGCACGACAAGCCAGTGCGGCTGACGGCGCGCCGATTGTCCTGGCAGCCGCTGCGACCGGAATTGTCGATCAGATCGAAGAGCAGGGCGGAGATATCGACGGGGTTTTCGGCAATGCCGGCATTGCCCCGGATATGGCTGGATCACCGACCCTGAAACTCAGATTATCTGCATTCTGCAAGTTATTCGAAGAGGCCTCTCAGCGCACCCGCAACGATAATTTCGGCCTGTGGTTCGGCAACCGCTTCCAGCCGCGCGATCTTGGGCTGTGGGGCTATGCGGCAGTGTCGTCGCCAACCCTTGGCGTGGCTCTTGAAAACCTTGTCGGCCTGTTCCGCTATCACCAGGAATCCTCGTTGATGCGCCTGGTCAAGGGCAGCGACGGGTTCATGCGCCTGGAATACCAGATCGAGGCACCGGACATCATCGAGCGCCGGCAGGATGCGGAATTGTCGCTCGGCATGTTCCTGAATGTCTTCCGCGAATGCTGCGGGGCCGCCTGGGCGCCCGAGGAAGTGCATTTCGAACATCCCCAGCCCCAGGAATGGCACCAGCATGAAGCAGCGTTTTCCGCACCGGTCTATTTTTCACAATCGACCAACTCCCTGCTGTTCCGTCCAGAAATTCTGGACAAGCCAATGCCTGGCCGCGATCTCACCTTGATGACCATGATGCAGTCCTGCCTGGAAAAGATCGGCAATGCCGAAGGGGCACCGGAATCCGTGGTTGACCGTGTGAGGACCTGCATCCGCACCAGACTTCCCGAGGGTTATCCGACCCTCGATGAGGTCGCCGACATGCTGCGTCTGTCACCGGCATCGATCCAGCGCGAGCTTGGGGCTGAGGGTGTGTCTTACAAGGATCTGGTCGAGGCGACCCGGCGGGATCTGGCGATCATGTATCTCAGGCACCGGGCCCTGCCGCTGTCGGAAATCGCCTTCCTGCTCGGCTATTCGGAGCTGTCGGCATTCTCCCGGGCGGTGCGCCGCTGGACCGGCGAGGCGCCACGCACCGTGCGCGCCAAACTGCACGAAGCTTAGTCCTAGCCTGCCAGATCGGCCCACCGTTCGACCAGTGTGCGGCAGGTCTTCCGCTCGGCGCGGAAATGAGCGATGAAGCCCGCATCGAGATCGTCCACCATGTTCTGGGCATCCCGATAGAGATGCTTGCCTGACACCCGGTACCAGTCGCGCGCTCCATCAAGGGTCACCTCGACATGAAACTGGGTGCCATAGACCCGCTCACCGATCCGGAACGCCTGGATGGGGCACAGGTTACCGCGCGCCAGTGTCACCGCATCCTTCAGGCCGCGTACGGATTCATAGTGGTTCTGGAACACCATGAGATCGGGTCCAAGGCCTGAAAACAGCGGATCGTTCCGCGCATCATCGGTGACTGAGATAGGATGGAACCCGGTTTCGAGCTTCCCGGTTTCATAGACCTCGCCGCCAAAGGCGCGGGCGATCACCTGGGCGCCAAGACAGACGCCAAGCACCGGCCGCCCCGCTGCATCGAACCTGCGCACCAGCTCGAACAGATCAGTGAGGAAGGGATGCTCGGCGTCGTCATTGGCGCTCATAGCGCCGCCCATGATGACCAACCCATCCCAGGTTCCCGGCGTATCAGGCAGTCCGGGATAGTCGAACGGCGACCATGTGGCATGGCCTGCAGCGGGCAGGATGGTGTCATAGTAGTCGCCATGCTCAAGCAGTGTTGTACCGACCGTGCCGGCCTGGGCGAGCACGTCACTTGAGACGACGAGGAACCTGCGCATGGGAGCGATACCGTCTTCGGATTGAGTTGAAGGTGCCGGCCAGACGGTGCGCCTGACCAACGGCGGGTGATGGTTTTTAACCGGTCAGAAGCGGAAAGTGAACAGGCCGCGTTGCTCGTAGACGTCGGCTGCCTCGGTGATGAAGGTGGCCATGCGTTCGGCACCATAACGGGTGCGCAGCATGTCGGCTGCTTCCATGAGCTTGTCCTTTGACGGTGCGCGTCCCGGCCGCAGCAGTTCATAAATCTCCATAATCACCGGCTGGGGTATGGCGGTCATTTCCGCTGCGCGTTCGAAATTGTCCGCCAGCGCTTCACGCCCGGCATCCCGGGCGACCTCGGCCTGCAGCATGAGCGCGTCCGGCGTGATGCGCAGGTCGTCGAGTGTGACCTCGCCTGCATCGACTGCATCTAGGGTCAGTTCATCGAGGCTGCGGCCACCCTGGCTCCTGATCAGGTCAGGCCGTTTTTCCGCCAGGGGAAAATCTTCCGTGCCACGGGTATCGTTTGTCATTGGCCAGCCTCCAGAAACTCAAGCTCGATCGCCTCGGGTTCCGCACCGTCCCGCGACAGGGCGGTTTCGATGGCGAAGATCAGTGCGACCCGGGCATGATAGCGCGCGCCCATGGCTTCGCCGCGGGTGGGCACGACAACCGGCATCGGCAGCTCGCCCCGGGCGTAGGCTGCAGCATTGACGCCAAACCCGCGATAATGCTCAAGGCTGGTGATCGGGGCGTTGGAAAAGAGCTCAAGATTGTTGTGCGGCAGCCGCTCCGATTGATGGATCACTGCGGTGCCTTTGGACTGCAGGCCGATACCCACACCGGAGCCGGCAAGCTTTGCAGCACTCAGTCCAAGGAATGAAGTATCCGCTGTGTGGTGCATGCGCACGAACCGCGCTGTACAACCGCCTTCCTCGATGCCCGCCTTGATTTCCCGCAGCACATGGGTCAGCGAATGGCCGGCGAGTGTGCGGAAGATCTGCGACCCGAAAGCCGGTGAAACGCCGACCACCACGTCTTGTGCATCACTGCTGCGTGGTGCGGCACCCATGCCGAGATAATTGATCTTTGCTTCTTCAATCGGTTTGAAATGCGCCTCCGCCCTCAGCACTTCCTCACGGTCGAGCACATCGCGGATGTTGTTGAGTTCGGAGCGCCGCTGTTCGCTTACCCGGTATCCCGAACCCGGGCCCAGATAGGCGTTCGGATCATTGATGGCACTGATCACGCGGCCTTCGCGCACCACAGCAGAGGTCTGCAGATAGTCGCCCGAAACCCGCAGCTTGACTAGGAACAGGAGGTTCTCCGCTTCTGCTTCAAAACCGCGTTTGCGCAGGGCGCGGATCACATCGATTACGGTGATCTCGCCGTCGCGGATCGCATCACTGACGAGTGCCGCATCACGCGGCATCATGCTTTCGGTCTCATCCGACCCCGACGCCATGACCACGCTCTGCTTCATCGTTTCATCGGTCACAGCCAGGCCAAGCTCGTCGAACACTGCACCCAGCGCATCGACGGCGCGCCGGCGCACATCGAGCACAAGTTCCTCCGACACCGGCGTCAATCCGCCATCGGCTTCGAAGTCACGCTGCAGGACCAGATATTCCTCCATCTCCTCGCCATTGAAGAGGGACGGGTTGAACGAGTTGTCATAGGCTGGAATGGTGCCGAAGCCCGAACAGATGAGGTCGGAGCCGGCGATCAGGAAGGGCAGGATCTTGGCGCCGATGCGCACCTGGGACTCTGACATGCGCGCATCATTGCCCGAGGCGCATTCCAGATCGAGCCAAACGGCAACCAGGTTTTCCGCCATCAGCTCGCGCACGCCGCCCGGCACGGTGGAGGCGAGTGGTGCCCCGTCGATGCCGCCGTTCTGGGTGCCCTGGGCGCCCATGCCCCGTTGCAGGCACAGGCAGCGCGCCTCCAGATAGAGCATGGATTTGGCTTCGTGATAGCCCATCAAAAGCTCGGCCGCAGCACCTGACGTGCAGCGCATCTTGATGCCGCGCGATGCATAAGCGCTTGTCAGCCAGGCCTTCGACCAGGGTGTATCGTCACCATCGACAAAAGCCTTTTCGGTGCCATAGACCGAAACCGTCTCGGCATAAGAGGTAAAACCGGCCATGCCGATCAAAAGCTCTTCCGCCTCTTCGCTCGAGCACTGGAACAAGGTTCCAGCCCGGCCTACCGCGGCGCCCACGCAGCAGGCCAGCGCATTGGACCAGGAATTGCGCGAGACCCGCATGGTCGTTTCGATTTCGTCGAACCCGAACGCCACGGCGGTGGCGGCATCGGCGGCAAGCTGCAGGGGATCGTCCTTGGCATTGGTCACATGGCCCTGATTGCCCGGTGTCGAGCGCGCCCGCATCTTGGAATAGGCAAACGCGATTTCCATGGCATTGAGATGTGCCACCACTTCGGCAAGCTTGGCGGGCGTCATGCCCCGGGCAAGGCGGACCAGATCGGCGCGCGGCACGTTCATGTCAACCAGCATGCGCGCAACCTCGATCGAGGGCATTGCCATGGCTTCGCCAGCCACTGCCGGATCGATGTGGTAGCGCGCAATGAAGCGGTCGATCATGTCGAAGTCGGCTTCATCGACCCCGTCCATGGAGGTGATGCGGCCGCCGCTTATGGTGAGTGCGGGCGAGGGGTCCTTGGCGCCGTTCATGGCGGCAAAGCCGTTTGCCGGGTCTTCCACCGCGTATTTGTCAAGCCTCAGCGCGCGGTCGTCCCACAGATCGAACCTACGCCACCGGTTACCATGAATTGTCGGGTTCTCGTTCATGTCCGCACTCGCCAGTCTCTGCCAGTATGCGGAGGATATGGCGTTGTGGCGGTTTTGTCGAATGATGAGGCGGGTTGAAGATGGTCGGCGGGTTTTATCCGCGTTCGAAGAGCCCGCTGATGATGTTCGGTCCGTCTTCGCCCGGCCGCAGGCGAATTCCGTCCTCGAAGCTGTTGAGCGTCAGGCAGTCGAAACCATAATGCGCCAGCAATGCGACCAGCGACGCCTGGTCAAAATGGTGCAGGTGTTCGTTGGGAAGCAGCATCCGCCAGTTTCGCAACCAGTCATCGCCTTCATCGCCGAGCTCTTTCCACCGGCAATAGGGGACCGCGAGCGCCAGATGTTTTGTGTCGAGACGTTCCAGGAAGGACAGGTCTGGAATGTGCTCAAGCACGTCAAACATGGCGACAAGATCCCACGGGCGGTTGAGCGACTGCTCCCAATCCATGAAGTCGACACCGTTTGGGAGCGGAAATTGTGCAATGTCGCAGCCGACACAAGTGTCAACGCCGGTGATCTGCGCTGCTTCAATGAAGGTTCCGGTTCCATAACCGATCTCCAGAACAGAACTCGGGATCTGGCCAAGCATGCCAAGGATCCAGCCCAGCCGCTGATAGCCGAGCTTGATCGTCCGGTCGCTGAGATCCTCGTAGTAGGAGATATAGGCCTTGTCATAGGTGATCGGTTCAAAGTCGATCTGGTGAATCACACCGAACCGGTCCACTTCGTAGTTCTCGATCATTTCCAAATGCGATCCTGATGCTGGCGGTTGGTGTTGCCGAAAAGCTGTGAAGACATCATATGGAAAATTGTGCACCGGAAGGTGTAAATGCCGCGTTTCTCATCCAGCGTTGGATACCCGTCCAACCAAAGGAATAGGCCCGTTAGAAATTGAAGGTTTGGTATGGGTCTCAGCACCGTGTATCTGCGATTTGTTCTACCTGGGTTAAATCAGGACACCGGCACCAAGGACGGCGTGTTCGAAACAGCCTATCAACTTCGCCGTGAAGGTGAACTGTCCGAACATGAAAGAGTGGAACTTGACGAGCTCCTGCACTGGTTTGGTGAGAATCTGGAGACCCCAAATCGCTTTAACCGCACAAAATCCAAGGGCTACTACCGCCGTATTACAAAAGGGATTTCCTGGTTCAAGTCTTCAGCTGAATCACATGTGACCAAGATGCATCGGATGGTCGCAATCCTGGGTGACCAGGGCCATCATGTGAGCATGATCAAGACTTCCAATCCTGGATATATTGTCTACGAGGATGATCATCAGGTTGTCGCGGAACCTTTCAGCGATCTGCGCGGCTAATCGCTTCGTCAAAGCCCCATCTGCCGGACCGCCAGGTCGCGCATGATTTCTTCCGAACCGCCGCCGATCGCCATGACCTTGACTTCGCGGTATATGCGCTCCACCGGATTGCCGCGCAGATAGGCGGCACCGCCGAAGATCTGCATCGCTTCGCTGGCGCAGAACTCCAATGCCTTGGTGCAGAAAAACTTGGCCTTGCAAATCTCCGCGACCGGCATTTCGCCCTCATTTATCTGCCAGCAGATCTGGTTGAGATAGGCTTCCGTCACATCGATTTTCGCCGACATGTCGGCGATCTTGTGGCGGATGACCTGGTGTTCGATGAGCGGCTGGCCGAAGGTCTCGCGCTGCTGTGCCCAGGTGATTGCTTCGGAAAGACAGACTTTCATCATGCCGATAACCGCGGCCACCAGGCTGAGCCGTTCGAAATTGAAATTTTCCATGATGGCAACGAAGCCCAGATCTTCCTCGCCCATCAGGTTTTCGGCTGGAACGCGGCAGTCATCAAAATAAAGCGTTGCCTGGTTGGAACACCACCAACCCATCTTCTTGTCGATCTTCGTGCGGCTGAAGCCCGGCGCATCGGCGTCAACGAAGAACAACGAGATGCCTTCCAACCCGTCACCGCCGGTGCGTGCACCGACCACGAAGAACTCGGAGTCCATGCCGGTGGTGATGAAGGTCTTGGTGCCGTTGATAACGAAGTGGTTGCCGTCGCGCCTGGCGGTGGTTTTGAGGTGCGCCACATCCGATCCGCCCGAGGGCTCAGTGATTGCCAGACTGGAGCTTTTGCGGCCGGAGACGATGTCCGGCAATGCCCGCATCTTGATGTCGGGGGAGGCGAGGCGGTGGATCGGGTCGATCGAAATCATCCGCCCGGCAAGGCCTGCAAGAACGCCGGTGGCACCGCATTTGCAGAATTCCTCGTTAAAGGCGGCGCGCATGAAACAATCGTCAAAACCCAGTCCGCCGTATTTTTCGTCAACGCCAAAACCGAACACGCCCAGGGCGCCGGCTTTTTCGTGGATCTCCCAGGGAAATTCACCCGCTTCATCCCAGTCATTGACGAACGGCGTGATCTCGGTTTCAACGAAACTCCGCAAGGTTTCGCGGAAAGCCCTGCGTTCTTCAGTCTCGAATGGGTTTTTCATTGTCCAACTCGTTTCAGGCGTAACGGCTTTATATCACTCCGGTGCACGCATGGTCATGTGCGGGCCGATGATCTGTGCGAAGCGTTTCATGATCTTGGAGGTTTGGCCAGGCCCGGAACCGAAGCGCTCCTGAATATGCAGTCCCCGCAGAAACACACGGCAGATCGTCCACAGCGTTGCAACGTCGTCGTCGCTAAGGTCGACCGAGCGGTAGAGCTTCACGACTTCCTGGTTGAAGTCGCTGTCATATTTCGACAGGCTGGGTGCAATGCGTCCATACAGGCCTGTGTCTGTGCGCGAGGCAACCAGGATTTCGACCAGTGCCCGGCCTTCCTTGGTGTTGACCATCCGCGTCCACAGCCTGAGCAGATCGCGCTCGACCGCACCGGCCTTGTCCATGCGTTTATCGGGCCTTTTATTCGCGCCGATCGGATTGCGTACCGGCGCCAGCAGATGCTCCATGGTTGCAACCATCATTTCCTCCTTGCTTGGGAAATGATGGGTCAGTGCTCCGCGCGAAACCCCGGCCCGTTCCTGGACACGGTTGATCGTCGTTTCCGCATAGCCGAACTGATCGAGACAATCGACTACGGCGTCGCAGATCTTGTGCCTGGCCAGTTCGGTCTGGATCTGCTTCTTGGTGCGCGGGGCTAGCGTTACGCCGGCTTCTGTCGCCGCACCGTCGTTCAAAACCATATTGCGTTTCCTTCACTGGTTGATATATAAACAGAACGTTCGGTTTGTATCAAGGACAAATGCGACAAGGACCTGATCCCAAGTGTCTTCGAAAACTGTGCGAATTGGTGGTGCGAGCGGGTTCTGGGGGGACGCCTCCCTGGCGACGCCGCAATTGCTGGCCGAGGGCGACCTTGATTACATCGTCTATGATTATCTTGCCGAAATCACCATGTCGATCATGGCGCGCGCGCGGGCGAAATCAGCCGATGCCGGCTTTGCGGCGGACTTTGTCTTATCCGCCCTGAAACGCAATCTGAAAGAGATCGCACGGCAGAAAGTCAAAATCATATCCAACGCCGGAGGCGTCAATCCCCAAGCCTGTGCGGCTGCGGTGCGCAGCCTGGTGGCGGATCTCGGGCTGAATTTGACAGTCGCCGTGGTCGAAGGCGATGACCTGCTCGACCGTGCCGCAGAAATCGCCGACCGAAATCCCTGTGAAATGTTTTCAGGTGAAGCCTTTCCGGACCCCGCATCCATCGCCAGCATCAACGCCTATCTCGGCGCCTTTCCCATAGCCCGTGCATTGGACGAGGGGGCGGATATTGTTATCACCGGCCGCTGTGTTGACAGCGCCGTGACCCTTGGCGCCTGCATCCATGAATTCGGCTGGGGGGCTGAGCATCTGGACGAACTGGCGGGCGGCAGCCTTGCCGGCCACATCCTTGAATGCGGGCCTCAGGCCTGCGGCGGCAATTTCACCGACTGGGAACTGGTCGCCGACACCATCGAGGAGATCGGTTATCCGATTTCAGATATCAGCGCCGATGGATCCTTCGCCGTGACCAAGCCAAAGGACGCAGGCGGCGTGGTCAGCATCGGCACGGTGTGCGAGCAAATGCTCTACGAGATTGGCGACCCGCAGTCGTACGTTCTGCCCGACGTGGTTTGCGATTTCTCAGGCGTCAAGGTTGAACAGGTCGCTGAAAACCGCGTGCAGGTTTCAGGTGCGGTTGGCCGGTCGGCGCCCGACGCGTATAAGGTCTGCATGACCCATCAGGACGGCTATCGGGGCGGCCATGTATTTGCCTATTACGGCATCGATGCCGACCGCAAGGCGCAGCGCTTTGCTGATGCAGCGGTGGCGCGGGCCAGGAACATACTGAAGTCCATGAACGCCGCCGATTTTACCGAAACCAGCATCGAGATCATTGGCGCCGAGAGCCAGTTCGGACCGGCGAAATGCATCGACGGGTCGCGCGAGGTGGCGGTCAAGATCGCGGCACGCCATCCAGACCAGGCCGGTATCGCCATCCTGCTGCGCGAGGCAACCGGCCTTGCATTGTCGTCACCGCCGGGACTGAGCGGCTTTGCCGGTGCGCGGCCGAAACCATCGCCGGTCATGCGCCTGTTTTCATTCGAGCTGCCGAAAAGCGAAATTCACATTTCCGTTTCAACCGATGGGTCGGGCGAACATTTTATGGATATCGCGGGAGTACCGCTCAATGCCGCAGCGATCGAGCGGCCGGAACCGCCCGCGGTGCCAAAGGACGCCGCCGATTTCACCGAAGTGCCTTTGATCCAGCTGGCCTGGGGCCGTAGCGGCGACAAGGGCGACAAGGCCAATATCGGTATCATCGCCCGCAAGCCCGCCTATGTGCCCTATATCTGGAGCGCCCTGACCGAGACGGTGGTCGCCGAGCAGTTCGGGCATTTTCTGAAAGGTGACGTTGAGCGTTATTATCTGCCCGGGTCGAACGCGGTCAATTTTGTGCTCAACGATGTGCTGGGCGGTGGCGGTGTCGCCAGCCTGCGCAGCGATCCCCAGGGCAAGGGCTACGCACAGGTGCTGCTCACCTATCCAGTCTCTGTTCCGCGCGCGCTTCTATGAGCATTTTCCCGTCAAAGATCGATATCGGTTCAGATGCATTCGAGGCAAATCGTCAGGCCATGCTCGACCTGATTTCCAGGCTGAGAGAGCTGGAGGCCCGGACAGCCGCAACCTCTGAAAAACGCCGGGACCGCTTCGAAGAGCGCGGACAATTGACTCCACGGGAACGCCTGGCGCGGTTGCTTGATCCAGGCATGCCGTTTGTCGAGCTCTACAACATGGCGACCTATCTGGTGGATGAGCCAGATCCGGAGAAAAGCATACCCGGTGCGAATATTATCGCAGGCATCGGCTTCGTCAGCGGAGTGCGCAGCCTGGTGTTCGTCGACGACAGCGGCATCGAGGCTGGATCCATGACCGAAAAGTCCGTGGAAAAAGGCCTGGGCTGTCTGAAGATAGCACTCAGGCACAAGCTGCCCTTTGTCCATCTGGTTGAGAGCGCCGGCGCAAATCTGATGAAATACACCGTGGAGCTATGGGCTCACGGCGGCGGGCTGTTCTACGGACTTGCCAAACTGAGTGCTGCCGGCATCCCCACCATCACCGTGCTGCACGGCCTGTCGACCGCCGGCGGCGCCTACCACCCGGGCATGAGCGATTATGTCATCGGCGTCAAAAACAACGGCATGGCAGCCCTTGGCGGTGCAGCCCTTGTGCGGGCGGCAACCGGCGAGGTCGCCGATGACCGCCAGCTTGGCGGGTCTGAAATGCACGCCTCCGTCACCGGCCTTGTCGAATATCTTGCCGAGGACGATGCCGACGCCATCGATACGGCACGTGATTTGGTCCAGCGCCTGGACTGGAACGCTAACTGCGGCAAGCCACCAGCCCGGATGTACAACGAACCCCAGCACCCAGCCGATGAGATTGCCGGCACCGTTCCGGTGGATTACCGCACGCCCTATGATGTGCGTGAGGTCATGGCGCGCATTGTCGATGGCTCCGACTTCGTCGAGTTCAAGTCGCGCTATGGCATCTCGACCATTTGCGTGCAGGCCTCAGTCTACGGTCAGGCCTGTGGCATCATCGGCAATAACGGCCCGTTCGATCCCAACGGCGCCACCAAGGCTGGCCAGTTCTTCCAGCTGTGCGATGCCGCAGGCCTGCCGCTGGTGTTCCTCAACAACACCACCGGCTACATGGTCGGCACGGAGTATGAGCATGCCGGCATGATCAAGCATGGCTCGAAAATGATACAGGCCGTGTCCAATGTGCGGGTGCCCAAGATCTCGTTCTATATCGGTGCGAGTTTCGGCGCCGGCAATTACGGCATGTGCGGCTATGCCTATGAGCCGGACTTTCTGTTTTCCTGGCCGAACGCCCAGACCGGCGTGATGGGTGGAGAACAGGCGGCAAAGACCATGCAACAGGTGATGACCAATGCCGCCCTGCGCCGGGGCCAGGACGTGGATGAAAAAGCCATGGCCGCCCAGAAGGCGGCAATCACCGAACATTTCGACCGGCAGCATGGCGCCTTCTACACGTCGGGTCACATGCTCGATCACGGCATCATCGATCCGCGCGACACCCGCAAGGTGCTGGGATTTGCGCTTGAGACCTGCTGGGAGGCGCGCAACCGGACCCTTCGGCCCAACAGTTTCGGCATTGCCCGGATGTAGTCAGGAGTTACAGTCATCATGGGGTCACTTCCTGAAACGGAATGCTTGCAGCTCGACCATGCCAATGGCTGGTTGACGATCTGGCTGAACCGCCCTGAAGCGCGCAATGCGCTATCAGGTGAAATGATCGCAGAGCTCAGGCAGGTGCTGGAAGCAGTCCGGAGCGACAGATCGGTACGCGGCATCACTCTGCGCGGCAGGGGCGGGGTGTTCTGTGCCGGCGGCGACCTGAAAGGTTTCAAGTCGGTGTTTCAGGGCAAGATACAGAGCGAGGCGGATGTTGCCGCAGCGAGCCGGACGGCGGGAGAGCTGTTCGGGCTCCTCGATTCAACGCCCCAGGTTGTCGTGATGCTGGTGGAAGGCGCGGCAATGGCCGGCGGTCTGGGCATGGTCTGTGCGGGCGATGTTGTGGTGGTCACCGAAGATGCCAAACTTGCCCTGACCGAAACGACACTCGGCATCCCGCCGGCGCAGATCGCACCTTTCGTGGTCCAGCGCCTGGGCCTGAAGACCGCACGGCGGCTCATGCTGACCGCTGCCCGTTTCGATGGCCAGGAGGCGCTGGCGCTCGGCCTTGCCGATTTTGTCGTGAGGGATGTGTCCGGCCTGGACGACATGGAGGCGACGATCCGCAAAGGCGTCATGCGCTGCGCCCCCGGTGCAAATGCTGTCACCAAGGATATCGTGCTCTCAACCGGCCATCTTGACCGCGACGCAATGCTGGATAAGGCATCCGCAGGGTTTGCAAAATGCATGGTCAGTGAGGAAGGCCGTGAAGGTATTTCCGCATTTTTTGAAAAACGCAAAGCCGCCTGGGCCGTATCAGAATGACCGCCTTCGGCAGCATTCTGATAGCCAATCGCGGTGAGATCGCACTGCGCGTGATGCGCACGGCAAAGGCGCTCGGATATCGCACGATCGCGGTCTATTCAAAAGCCGATGCGGATGCACCGCATGTCCGTTTCGCCGACGATGCCGCCCTGATCGGCCCGCCTCCGGCCGCAGACAGCTATTTGTCGATTGACCGCATATTGGCGGCAGCCGTCGAGACCGGTGCTGAGGCCGTTCACCCGGGATATGGCTTCCTGTCCGAAAACGCCGATTTTGCCCAAGCCTGCCATGCAGCCGGCCTGGTCTTTATCGGTCCCTCCGCTGATGCCATCGAACTGATGGGCAACAAGGCACAAGCCAAGCGCCGGATGATCGATGCCGGCGTGCCTTGCGTTCCTGGATATGAGGGTGAGGATCAGTTAGACGCAGTCTTTGCAAATGCCGCAGACGAGATCGGCTTCCCGGTCATGATCAAGGCTGCAGCAGGCGGTGGCGGGCGCGGCATGCGGTTGGTGGACAGCGCCGATCAACTGGCAGACGCCTTGGCGCGCGCGCGCCGGGAGGCGCTCAACGCTTTCGGCTCCGATGAACTGATCCTCGAGCGGGCGATCATCCGGCCCCGCCATGTGGAAGTTCAGATCTTCGGCGACCGGCATGGCACCGTTGTGCATCTGGGCGAGCGCGACTGTTCAGTCCAGCGTCGGCATCAAAAGGTCATCGAGGAGGCGCCATGCCCGGTGATGAACCAGGAACTTCGTGACCGCATGGGCGCGGCTGCGGTCGAGGCTGCCCGGTCGATCGGTTACGAAGGCGCGGGCACGGTCGAATTTCTGCTGATTGCCGAGGGTGAGTTCTTCTTTCTCGAAATGAACACCCGCCTCCAGGTCGAACATCCGGTTACGGAGATGGTGACCGGTCATGACCTTGTGGCACTCCAGATCGCGGTCGCCCGGGGCGAGCCGCTCGGCTTTACGCAGGAAGATGTGAAGCTTGCCGGCCATGCGATCGAGGTGCGGCTTTACGCCGAAAACCCCGGGAAAGGATTTCTGCCGTCCACCGGCACCGTGGACCTGTGGACTGAACCATCCGGCTCGGGCGTGCGCGTCGATGCGGGCATCCGGACCGGCCAGGAGATATCGCCGTTCTATGATCCGATGCTTGCCAAGGTTATCGCCTGGGGCGAAACCCGGGATGCTGCCCGGCGAAAACTGATCGCTGCGTTGAACAGGACGGTTTTGTTCGGTGTGTCCAACAACAGGGGGTTCCTGGTCCGCGCCCTGGAGGCCGAAACCTTCGCTGATGGTGGCGCGACCACCGCGTTTATTGACGAGGAGTTCGCCGCGGGAACTCTGCATGACGCGGCCCCCTCAGTCGAGCAGGCGGCTGTCGCGGCGGTCCTGCACTATTGCGCGGAGCGGGACGCGGCACTGGCAAATTGCGTGAGGGTGTCACAGCATTTGATCAATTGGAGCAGCACCGGCACCCTGCACACACGGTACCGCTATCTTGCTGGTGAATGTGGATTTGACCTGATGGTCGCGCCTGTGGACCCATGTTCCTATATGGTCTTACATGGTGCGCAGAAGATCACCATCGAGGGACGCAGCAATCGCAACGATGCCATAGCCTGGAAGGTGGACGGGCGCGGCATTCGCGTCGATGGGTTTCTCGCCAAGGGGTCGGCACTCTATCTGTCGGTCGATGGCGAAAGTGTCATGTTCAACCGCATTGCCGGATCCGCGGGTGCGGACGCCGATGCCGACGACGGCAGCCGGATCATCGCCCCGATGCATGGCAGCCTCATTGAAGTATTGGTGGCTGAGGGCGTGAAAGTTTCCAAAGGCACCAAACTGGCGGTTCTGGAAGCGATGAAAATGCAGCATGAAATAACCGCCAAAACCGATGGAACCGTGCGTGAGGCCCACTGCCGGCCAGGCACGCAGGTGGCCGCAGATGATCTGCTGTTTGCCATCGAGATCGCCGAGAACTGAACCTTGTCACAAGAACACAATTGCGGGCAGGCGTAATCGACATGCAGCAAGCGAACGACTTTCTCGATGAGTCCCTGGCGCTGGCGGTCATTCTGGAACCGCTTGATGGTGCGGGCTTTGGGCAACAGACCCTGTTCAAGGGCTGGACGATTGACGACGTTATCGGCCATCTGCACATGTTCAATTATGCCGCCGGACTGACCCTTGAAAGTGGTGATGAATTCGACACCTGGTTTGCCCCGATCGCGGAGCAAATGAAGGCCGGTAAGACACTGGTTGAAATCCAGTATGGCTGGCTCGACGGTCTGGCCGGACGCAGACTGTTCGATGCCTGGCGCAGCGGTTGCGAGCATACCGCCCGGGGCTATGCGGATGCCGATCCGAAACAGCGGGTGAAATGGGCTGGCCCCGACATGAGCGCCCGGTCAAGTATCACCGCGCGCCAGATGGAGACCTGGGCGCATGGGCAGGAGGTGTTCGATGTGCTGGGCCAGGAGCGCCGGGACACCGACCGGATCAGAAACATCGCCCATCTCGGCGTCACCACACATGGCTGGACCTTTATCAACCGGGGCGAAGAGGTGCCGGACCCGCCGGCCTATGTCAGGTTGACGGCACCCTCGGGCGCACTCTGGGAATGGAACGAGCCACAGGCTGACAATCGGGTCGAAGGCACGGCTTCGGACTTCTGTCAGGTGGTGACCCAGGTGCGCAATATTGCGGATACCTCATTGCGTATCACAGGTCACGCGGCGCAGCACTGGATGCAACAGGCTCAGTGTTTCGCCGGCCCGCCGGAAAACCCGCCGGCTCCGGGAACCCGCCATATCTCAACGCCTGAGCGGAGCTAAAGCGACATGCAGCTGGAAAGCACATTCTTCAAGATCGAGATCGACGGACCGGTCGCTCACCTGATTATGAACCGGCCGGACAAGGCGAACAGCATGACGCCCGACTTCTGGGATGATCTGCCGCGTCTGACCAGGGCGCTCGACCGGGACCCGGCGATCCGCGCCATGGTGATATCGGGCGAAGGCAAACATTTCTCCTCGGGTATGGATCTTTCCGGCTTTGACATGATCATGGAACTTCTCGATGCCGAGCCCGCACGCGCGGCCTACGCGTTGCGGGAGCTGATCCTGCGCTTTCAGGACACCTTCACAGCGCTTGAGCAGGCGCGGTTTCCGGTGATCGCTGCAATACACGGCGCTTGTGTCGGCGGCGGTATTGATCTGATAACCGCCTGTGACATTCGGCTTTCCACCAGGGACGCGTTTTTCTCGATTGAGGAAATTCACATTGGCATGACCGCCGATGTCGGAACCCTGCAGCGACTGCCTAAATTGATCGCACCCGGTATCGCGCGCGAACTGGCCTTTACCGGCCGACGGTTTTCCGCCGGCGAGGCGCATGCCTGGGGCCTGTGCAATATGCTGCTCGAGGACAAAAAATCGCTTCTGGATGCTGCTTTCGCCATGGCGAATGATATTGCCGGTAAGTCCCCGCTGGCCATTGCCGGGATCAAGCAGGTGTCCAACTTCGCACGGGATCATACCGTTGCGGATGGATTGGACCAGATTGCCACATGGAACAGCGGCATGCTGAGGCCGCAAGACCTGATGGCCGCGATTGAGGCAAAAAAGCAAAGAAAACAGGTTGTTTTCAAAGACTTGCTTCAAAGTGGCAACTGATCAGTCACCAGACAGATAATTATCACTTTAACATGCAGCTGTGTGATGCGAATCACAGAAGTGACTGGTGCCGCTCCCCACATATGTTGAGACATATGGGACATGGTTTGGAGTGAACATGCTGAAATTACTGACAATGTCGGCTTCCGATGAGCCGAAAACCGAAACCCCGCCGCCAACCGGAGTGGCACAGGACAAGAAACAGGCACCAGGCTACGGAATTGCGCTTTTCGGTTTCCGTGATCCTGATCCCGCACCCCAGGGCAGCGGCAACGAGGACGACGGCGAGACGGACGACACACAGAGCGAAAAAGGCGGTCAGGCTGCTTAGCCAGCGGAGTTGCTAACATCGGATTTGCGTTTTCAATGGGCGGCCACACTGCGGCGTTCATTCCCCTCGCGCGCGGATGCCAAGCCAAGTAAACTTTGGTTGCCAACGAATCGTTGAATTCATCCAGCTCGTCCAAGGGCAGACCTGAATGCAGGAAAAAGAGCTTCGCCTTGCGGTTGTTCTGACTGGTGGTGTCTCTCTTGCGGTCTATATGCACGGGGTCTCCAAGGAACTGCTCAAGCTGGTGCGCGCATCGCGCTCTTATCACAAGAAGGAGGCTGCCGACGGGGGCAGCCCCGAGGCCTATTCCGACAGCTGTAGCGGCCGGGAAGTCGACACCGAGGAAATCTATTTCAATCTTTTGAAGTCCTTTTCACCGCAGCTTGACCTGCGGGTTGTGATTGACGTGGTTGCCGGCGTCTCAGCCGGTGGTGTCAACGGCATCATGCTTGCCCGTGCGCTCGCCCATGATCTCGACACCGACTCCCACAGAACGGTGTGGCTCAAAAATGCCGATGTGACACATCTGCTTGACGAACCGTCATTCGGCGCCTGGTGGCGCAGACTGTATGTCTGGCCGGTGGCTGGCATATTGGGCCGCCGGTTGCGCAATATGGCGCCTGAGAAAGAGACTCAGGAAAAGCTGAGCTCGTTCCTGCGCTCCAGGTGGTTTCAGCCGCCATTTTCCGGGCCGCGCTACACATCATGGCTGCTGGGTGCAGCCGATGCCATGGATCAGAACGCACCGGACAACGGATCATTGCTGCCCGACGGCCATCCGCTCGACCTGTTTGTCAGCGTCACCGATTTTTACGGCCACACCAACCACATACCGCTTCATGATCCCACCGAGGTCGAGGAACGCGACCACCGCCATGTTCTGCATTTCCGCTACAACAAACTGCAGGACGGTACGACGCAATCGGACTTCGGTGCTGATGGTCTGCCGGGCCTGGTGTTTGCCGCCCGTGCGACGTCGTGTTTCCCGGGTGCCTTTCCACCGGCATCACTTGGAGAAATCGACCAGGTGCTGGCGGAGCGCGGTGACAGCTGGCCGGGCAGGGATCAGTTCGTCCAGCAAAAGCTCGGCAGCTTTACCGCCAGGGGGCAGGATGTCGAATCCCTTCGCTTCATTGATGGAAGTGTCGTGGACACCAAGCCTTTCGGCGATGCGGTGGCAGCGATTGCCGGCCGGCCCGCCCATCGGGAAGTGGCGCGGCGGATCGTGTTTGTCGAGCCCAACCCGATCCACCCGGCAACATCGGACGATGTTGAAGAACCAGGTTTCTTTCGCACAATCCTGGCCTCGCTTGCGGAAATCCCGCGCAACGAACCGATCCACGACGATCTGGCCCGCATCAACAGCTTCAACAAGAATATCCGGCTGGTCAGCCAGGTGGTGCGTCAGGCCCGGCCGCTGGTCGAACATCTGGTGGATGGCATTCTGCCGGCGCATGGCGAACAGATGCAGCCAAGTGCCGCCGAAGTAACCGCCTGGCGGCAGACCGCCAACGAACAAGCTGCCGCTGAGGCCGGTTACGCCTTTCAAAGTTATTTCCGGCTCAAGGTTCTCAGAGTGGCGAAACGGCTTGAAACCCTGGTAACCGGGCTGGCGTGGCCTGGCGGCGCAGTGGATATGCCAGTGGGCGCGCGGCTGGGCTTTCTTGCAGCCCTTGGCGAGCACAATGTATTCGAAATCGACCATCTGGAGCAGCCGGGCGCTGTCACCGGCAGCGATGCGGAAATCGATTTCCTCAAAATGTTCGATGTTGATTATCGCGTGCGCCGGCTGCGCTTTGTCATCCGCCGTCTCAACGAACTCTATCGTGTGGCCGAGGAGACGCCGGGCATCAAACCCCACATTGACCGGCTCGATGAACTGAAGGCCACGCTTTACGGCCTGCTGGAGGATGCCAAGCGGCGATGGGAACCGTCCTTTCACGCACCGGAAGTGGTCTCAAGCCTGCCGGACCAGCCCGATGCCGCAGAGATCGGGCCGGGAAAGTTTGCCGCTGTGCTGTCTGGCATCGGCGAAGCAATGACGCTGCAAAAGCTCGACGATACGATCGACGAAGTCTTTGCCGTAATGGTCCTGAACTACTTCCCCGCGGAGCTGCGGCGTGACCTGTTTGCAGCCTATATCGGCTTTTCCTTTTTCGATGTCATGAGCTTCCCCATGGTGCAGTGGGAGGATCTCGACGAGTTTGAGGAAATCCTCATCGACCGGATAAGCCCGGACGATGCGGTGGCAATCCGCCAGGGGGGTACCGGTGATGTTCTTCGCGGCACCGCCATGCGCCGCTTTGGCGGCTTCTTCAACCGGAGCTATCGGGAGAATGACTATCTCTGGGGCAGGCTCAACGCCGCTGACCGGCTGGTCGACATCGTTGTCACCGCGGTCAGTGAAAGCGGGGTTCTGCACGATATCGATGCCACGTCCATCAAGTACCGGCTGTTCACGGCCATCCTTGACGCCGAAGAGCCGTTCCTCACAGCCGACCCGGACTTGATTGCCACCATCCGCACCGAAATTGGCGACTCCCCGGCAGAGCCCTAACCGGAGATCGCCACCTCGGCCTCGATTTCAACCGGTATGTCCAGCGGCAATACCGCCATGCCGACCGCCGACCGGGTATGGGCGCCTTGTTCGGGACCGTAGAGCTCGACGATCAGCTCGCTGAACCCGTTGATTATGGGGGTGGTCATGTTGAAGCCGGGCGCCACATTGACCATGCCCAACACCCGCAGCCACGCGGTCACCCGGTCGAGATCGCCAAGTGCGCGTTTGAGGTCGCCCAGGATCGACAGGCCGACCTGCCGTGCCGCTTCAACGCCTTGCTCTATGCTCAGGTCCGAGCCCACCTTTCCGAACGGCCCGGCGAGTGTGCCGTCCGCCGCCTGAGGTGCATGGCCGGATATATAGACCCGGTCGCCATGCACAATCACCGGTTTGAACGGCAGGATAAGCCCCGGTGGCGGCTCCAGTGCCGGCGGCAGGGTGAGACCGAGCTGCTCCAATCTGGCTTCGACTTTACTCATGAAACTCTCCTTTTGATGCCGGCGATCAGTTGCCGGTGTAATTGGCCGGCCGTTTTTCCAGAAAGGCCTGCACGCCTTCGGCAAAATCCTTGCTGTCTTCGGTCAGCGCGAACTGATCATAATCCGCATGGCTGGCGGTCTGGTTGAGGGCATTGGCATAGGCGTTGATATCCTGCTTGCACATACGCAGGGCAACCGGCGGCAGGGAGGCTGCGCGCTCGGCCATCTCCTGTGCTGCGGCCATCGTTTCGCCGTCCGCCACGACCTCATCAGCAAGGCCCCAGGCTTCAGCGCGCGGCGCCATGATCTTTTCCGCCAGCACGACAATGCGCTTGGCCCGGGCCGGGCCGACCAGATTGGTGATGCGCGGCACCGATCCCCAGCTCATATTCATGCCGCGTTCGATTTCCGGCACGTAGAGGCCGGAACTCTCCCCGACAATGCGCAGGTCGGTGGCCACACACAGAGCGACACCGCCACCGACGCACCAGCCTTCAATGGCGGAAATGGTCAGGGCCTGAACCTCCTCCCATGCGCGGCACATACGCGTGCCGGTCATCAGGCCGAGCCGCCGCTCCGCCAGTCCGGCCTGGCGCAGAGCCGCCATTTCCGGGTCCTTGAGATCCGCACCCATGGAGAAATTATCTGCCCGCCCGGTCAGGATGACGGCAGACGTCTCGGTATCATCGTCGAACGACCGCGCCGCCTCCGTCAGTTCGCGCAAAAGTTCCAGTGACAGGGGGTTGGCTGAGATGTCCCGGTCGAAACGGACCACGGCAATGCGCCCGCTCTTTTCAATATTGACAAATTTCATGGCGTCTTTCTGCCTTTAGAGAGTGTCGCTTCACGCGGTTCCCAGCATCCGGCGCCGCCGTTCCTTGATATGCTCATTTGCTTCCGCCGTGCCATCATGGAACGAGCCGAACCACTTGTCCCATGGAATTTCAAGACCGCCGTAATTGCACTCGAAATAGCGGTGGTGCATCTGATGATGGAAAGTGCCAAGCGCCAGCCGGTTCTTGTCCTTGATCACAAGGCCCTCAAAGCCGGTATGGGTGGTGGCGGCCGTCAGGGCGAAATACTGCAGATGATAGAGCACATGGACCGGGTGGCACACCACCACCCAGTGGATCAGCACCGAGCCCAGAAACAAAACATGTTCGAGCGGGTGCATGGACAGGCCCGACCAGGGCCCGACATTGATGTTGCGGTGATGCACCGCGTGGGCAAACCTGTAGAGGGGCGGCCAGTGCAACAGCCGGTGGATCCAGTAGAAGTGGAAGGTTTCCCAGATCGGAATGAGAAAGAACAGCAGCACAAACCATAAGGGACTGTCATTCCAGGTGAGATAAGGAATGTAGCCATTTGCGAAGGCCCACATCATCAGGGCCTCATAGGCCGACCAGATTGTAACGCCGCTGGCGCAGGTCCAGAACATGTTGTCGAGCACCTGATTATTGCCGGTAAAAGCGCGGCCCTTCTTCACCAGGTCCCGGCGGTCGTATTTGCGGTTCGTGCCCTGCTTTTTGTAGATGTAGAAATACAGATGCAGTCCACCGGCAACCAGAAACATCAGGCCGAGATTGCGGGCATAGATCTGGGCCACCCAGCCGAACTCGAACTCTTTGCACCGCTCAAGCGCCGGCTGCAGAAAAAACCAGGTGACCAGTGCAACACCGACCAGGATCAGGCGTTCCGAGATCAGGAACCAGGCGCGCCAGAACCACAGGAAGATCTTCACCGGGTTCAACGGCCAGATAAAAAGCGGCGACACCTTGATCGGCAATTCCGGGCGGTGGTTCCATTCCCGATTGCCTGACTGGGTGTTTGCCTCCGGTTCAGGTGCTGACATCTCAGGCGTTCTCCAACTTACTGTTCAGCATAGCAAAGAATCACATCGAATGGGGTGCAGGGAAGGCTCACGCCACACCGCCGCCGCGCGCCTTCAATTGCGCAAACTCTTGCTTCCCGGCCTGAAGTGCGTCGAACCCGGCCTGGAGTTTGGGGCGGTCCATCACCAGCCCCATGCAGTGCTTCACTGCCCGGTACGGTTCAAGCACGTCTGCAGGTTCGAGATAACAGGCCCAATAGGTCATGATCAGATCGACCAGGCTGAACCGTTCGCCCAGATGGAACGGCCCGCCATGGCTGAGACGCTGATCGATCACGCTCAGGCGGTCGAGGGCGATATCCAGGGAGTGTTGTTTCATGCCCGCGGTATCGTCCGGCCGCAGCACGAACCGGTGCGGATAGAAATAGCGCTTCATCACCGGTTCGAGATCGTCGGTAATGTAGAAAAGCCCGCTCAGGAACATGCCCCGTTCAGGTTCGTCGGTGCGCGGTGCAAGCTGTGTAAGGTCGTGATGCTCGCTAAGATAAAGACTTATCGCCGGTGTTTCATATAAGGTCTCACCGTCTGGCGTGACCAGGGCCGGCACCCAGCCGGCGGGGTTGATGGCAAGATACTCAGGCGTGCGGTGCTCATCGCGCGTAATGTCGATCTCGCGGAGTTCATAGGCGATATCACCCTCCGCCATGACCATCTCGACAATTTGCGTCCGGGTAAAGGAACCGCCATACAGAATGTACATGCGTCTTCTCCATACAGTTGGCCAGTCCGGTGCGACGACAGGCGCCCGGGTTAGTTTAATCTTCGGTCAGTTTTGTCACAACATGCCCAAGCCCGGTTGAGCCGCGATTGACGCCCGTCAGACCCCGGGATGCGGGATCGCCGCCAATGGCATCGCCGAGCCGTGGGCCCGAGGCCATCAGGCCGCCGTCGATCACGATATTCTCCCCGGTCATGAACCGTGCACCGTCGCCGGCCAGGAATTCGATGACCCGGGCGACATCATCGGGCATGCCGGGTGCGGGCCAGGGCTGCAGCGGCGCCATAACGGAAGCGACGTCGGCTCTCCCGGTCTCAACCAACGGGGTCGTGATCACACCGGGTGACACCGCATTGACGCGGATGTTATGGGGCGCCAGCTCGACCGCTGTGGTCTTGGTGAAACTGATGACCGCCGCCTTTGCCGCCGAATAGGCCTGAGGTCCGATGCCGCCGGCAAGGCCTGCAATGGAGGCGGTGTTGACGATCGCACCACCGGTGCCCTGCGCTTTCATTGCCCGCGCGGCATGCTTGGTGCCCAGAAAGACGCCGCGCACAAGCACCGCGAAGGTGTAATCCCAGTCGGCCACGTCGAGGTCTGTGACCGGGCCGAATGCGCCGCCGATACCGGCATTGTTGATCATGCAGTCGAGACGGCCGAAGGACGCTGTTGTCCGGGCAATGGCGGTTTGCATATCGGCTTCACTGGAAACATCGACGCGTATGAACGCGGCACGGCAGTCACCCGCCCCGAAGCGCGTCTTGCAGTCATCCAGCATGGCAGCGCCACTATCTGCATTGAAATCCGCAATCATCACGGACCAGCCGGCCGCCAGGAACCGCTCTACGGCCGCCCGCCCGATACCGCTTGCACCGCCGGTGACCAATGCGGTTTGATGTTCGCTCAATGTCAGTCCTCCACCATCTGTGCGCGACAGCTTTGTGCGCCTATTCCAGTTGCAAACCATACAAGGATCGGCCACGCTTGTGTCCATACAGTTCTAAAGGGATGCGAACATGATGGAGGCGAAAGCTCACTCCAGTGCAGCGGCCGACGCATTCGACGTGATTGTGGTGGGCGCCGGGTTTGCCGGTCTTTACATGCTCTATCGCCTGCGCGGAATGGGGCTTACCGCAAGGGTGATTGAAGCCGGCGCCGATGTCGGCGGCACCTGGTACTGGAACCGCTATCCCGGCGCGCGCTGCGACGTCGAGAGCATGAGCTACTCCTATTCGTTTTCCGACGAACTGCAGCAGGAATGGGACTGGACCGAACGGTTCGCTGCACAGCCGGAAATCCTGCATTATATCAATCATGTGGCGGACCGTTTTGATCTGCGCCGTGACATTGCCTTCGAGACGCGGGTCACTTCGGCGCGGTTCGACGAGGCTGAGGGCGGTTGGCGGGTAGAGACCGATCGCGGCGATGAGCTTCGGGCGAAATACTGCATCATGGCGACCGGCTGCCTGTCGGCGCCGAAGCGTCCTGAGATCGACGGCATGGATGCCTTCCAGGGCGCGGTCTATCACACCGGCGAATGGCCCCATGAGCCGGTCGATTTCAGCGGACAGCGGGTTGCGGTCATCGGCACCGGCTCATCGGGCATTCAGTCGATCCCGGTCATTGCCGGTGAAGCCGCACACCTGACCGTCTTTCAGCGGACACCGGCATTTTCCGTGCCAGCCTGGAATGCTCCCCTGAGCGATGACGAGGCAGCGGAATGGAAGGCGAACTATCCAGCGGTGCGCGCCAAGGAGCGCCGCACCCATTCGGGTTTCCACAATGAGGGCGGCCATCCAGCAGCAGCCGATCTCTCCGACCAGGAGCGGCAGGAAGTCCTTGAGGGACAGTGGAATAAGGGCGGTCTCCTCATGTGGAATGTATTTTCCGATCTCATGATGAGCCGTGACGCCAATGCCTGTGCGGCGGCGTTCGTCCACGACAAGATCCGCGCACTGGTCAAAGATGCAAAAACCGCCGAATTGCTGTGCCCGAAGAGCTTCCCCATGGGCGCCAAGCGGCTGTGCGTCGACACCAATTACTACGAGACCTTCAATCGCGACAATGTCGCGCTGGTCGACATCGTCGATAAACCCATCGAGCGCCTTACACAACGCGGTCTTCTCCATGACGGTACTGAGCATGAGTTCGATGCCATCGTCTTTGCCACCGGCTTCGATGCCATGACCGGCGCGCTCCTGAAGATGGACATTCGCGGCCGCGACGGCGTCAGGCTCGATGAGAAATGGCACGCCGGACCGCGCACTTATCTGGGCATCGCCATGGCCGGTTTCCCCAATCTGTTCACTATCACCGGTCCGGGCAGCCCATCCGTCATGAGCAATGTCATGGTGGCGCTCGAGCAGCATGTCGACTGGATCTGCGACTGCCTGATGCATCTGCGCGAACAGGGCTTCGACACCATAGAAGCGACGGTCGAGGCGGAAGACAAGTGGGTCGGCCATGTCAACGAAGTGACCGAGCGCACGCTCTACACAGAAGGAAATTCCTGGTACCTGGGTGCCAATGTGCCGGGCAAGCCGCGTGTCTTCATGCCATATATCGGCGGCTCGGGAAATTACCGCAAGATCTGCAATGAAGTGGCGGAAAAGAACTATGAGGGTTTCGTCCTAAATCGATGGAAAGAGGGCGGTTCCGCTCCCACGGATGCAGCCGCGGCAAACGCATGAAAGGATGCCATTGCGATGCTGATTGACGGCAAATGGGTCGAAGAGCGCCAACTCCAGCAGAAAACCGACGAGGACGGCGCCTATCGGCGCCCGGTCTCAAGCTTTCGCCATTGGATCACCCCACATGGTCAAGCCGGGCCGACCGGTGAGGGCGGGTTTGCCGCCGAAGCAGGGCGTTATCATCTCTATGTCGCAATGGTCTGCCCATGGGCCTGCCGCACCCTGGCGCTGCGTGCACTCAAAGGCCTGCAGGACGCCATTAGCGTGTCGCGGGTCGAAGCAGCTCTCACCGATTTCGGCTGGAAGTTTCCCGATGACGCCGAGCGGCCCGATGACCGCCTGCCGGATGTCGCGTATATGCATGAGATCTATACTCTGGCCGATCCGGACTTCACGGGCCGCGTCACCGTACCGGTTCTGTGGGACAAGGCGCGCGGTACCGTCGTCAACAATGAATCCGCCGACATCATTCATATGTTGAATGACGGGTTTGGCGAATTGGTGCCCGATGCTCCCGACCTGCGTCCCAAAGACATGGTTGGCGAGATCGATGCCCTGAACGACCGCCTGCTGGACAACTTCAACAACGGTGTCTACCGGGCAGGTTTTGCCACGACACAAGATGCCTATGAGGCAGCTTACGGCGATGTGTTCGACACCCTCGACTTTCTCGATGACAGCCTGTCCGATGGCCGGCCTTATCTTCTCGGAGACCGCCTGACCGAAAGTGACATCCGCGCCTTCGTCACCCTGGTGCGGTTTGATGCGGCCTATTTCGGCGTCTTCAAATGCAATCGGGCCCTGGTGTCAGACTATGTCAACCTGCCGTCTTACGTGCGCCGCATTCAGGCCCTGCCGGGCATCGCGGAGACGGTCAATCTCGACCACATCAAGCGCGGCTATTACGGCATTAAATGGGCCAATCCGACCGGCATCGTGGCGGTTGGCCCCGATCTCGGCTGGCTTGGTGCGTAGGCCAAGGACCTCATGCTGAGGAGGCGCAAAGCGCCGTCTCGAAGCATGGCGTTGACCAGTGCCAGCCGCGGCACCCTTCGAGACGGCGCTGGTGCGCCTCCTCAGGGTGAGGATTTACGTATCGCACCTGCGGATAGGGATGAACCTGCTTTCGCTGCCGCCCGCCCCGTCGTAACATCGCACCACCATTTTACGGGAGGGCATCATGTCCAAGACGGCTGCAGTCACCGAACCTAATCCATATGCGGACGGCTCCGCGTTCATCGACGGCGAATACTGTCCGATCGGCGAGGCGCGCATACCGCTGATCGATCTGGGCTTTACCCGTTCGGATGTGACCTACGACGTGGTGCATGTCTGGAACGGCCGGTTTTTCCGTCTGTCCGACCACCTCGACCGCTTTATCGAGGCCTATGGCAAACTCAGAATGGAGCTGCCTTACCGCAAGGATGAGCTGGCCGACATTCTGCACCACATGGCCGCCCTGACCGGATTGAAGGATCTCTATGTCAACATAACCGCCTCGCGCGGGCCGCTGCCGCCGGGCGAGCGCAATCCGCTCAACTGCCGCAACCGGCTTTACGCCTATGCCATACCCTTTGTGTGGATCGCCAGGCCGGAAGACCAGGAGCAGGGCATCGACATGATAGTTGCGACGCCGCAACGGGTTCCCATGGCGTCTTTCGACCAGACCGTGAAGAACTATCAGTGGGGCGATCTGACCAAATCGCTGATCGAGGCCGGCGATCACGGCGCCAAAGTGCCGGTGCTGCTGGACGCTGAGGGAAATGTCACCGAGGGACCGGGCTTCAACGTGTTTGCCGCCAAGGGCGGCGTGTTGACCACGCCCGATACCGGCGTGTTGCTCGGCATCAGCCGCCGCACGGCACTTGAACTTGCCGAAACGCTGAATGTGGAAACCCGGATCGAACCGCTCCCGGTTAAGGATCTGCGCGAGGCCGATGAAATCTTCCTGACCTCAACTGCGGGCGGCATCATTCCGGTGCGCAGCCTCGACGGCGCACCGATCGGTGACGGCGCGCCTGGGCCTCTTGCCACACGGCTCCGGCAACTCTATTGGGAAGCACACGAAGATCCGAACTTCTCCGAACCGCTGCGCCTGGACACGGTTTAGTGACGGTCCCGGACAGCGAGTTTGCATGACCAATCCCGTTCTTGTCGAAGTTACCCGTGGCGGTGCTGTCGAAAGCTACCACCGCGGCGCCTATGTGGTGGCGAATGCCAAGGGCGATATATTGGCAAGCGCCGGTGACATCGAAGCGCTCGTGTTCCCGCGCTCTGCAATCAAGGCGTTCCAGGCCCTGCCGCTGCTGGAATCCGGTGCAGCGGATGCCTATGGCTTTACGCAAGCGGAAATCGCACTCGCCTGCGCGTCTCATGGCGGCGAGCCGGCCCATGTGGCAGCGGCATCCGCCATGCTTGGCAAAATCGGACTTGCGGTTAGCGATCTTGAATGCGGCGCCCATTGGCCAAGCTGGCCAAAGGCTGCAACTGACCTGGGACTGTCAGGCGCGCAACCCTCCGCTCTGCACAACAACTGTTCCGGCAAGCATGCCGGCATGCTGGCCTTTGCAAAATATATCGGCGCGGAGCCGCATGGCTATGTCGACCGCGACCATCCGGTGCAGCGCGAAGTCGCTGCTGTGCTCGGGACCATGTGCGACTGTGATCTGGACGCTGTGCCGTGCGGGATCGATGGCTGCTCTGTGCCGACCTGGGCCATACCGCTGCACAATCTCGCCATGGGGTTTGCCAGGCTGGCGACACCTGAAAGCCTCTCTCATGAGCGTGCGGAATGTGTCCGGCAGATCTTTGCGGCAGCGGCTGCGGAACCATTCATGATCGCCGGCACCAAACGGTTCTGCACCAGGGTCATGAGAGGCGTGCCCCGAGTGTTCGTCAAGACCGGTGCCGAAGGCGTCTTTTGTGGTTGCGTGCCTCATGCGGGCCTGGGCATAGCGCTCAAATGCGACGATGGCACAACCCGTGCGGCGGAGGCCATAATGGCTGCCGTTCTGTCGCGCCTTGGTGCATTGACGGGGGCTGAGCGTGGCATCTTGGCGGGCTTCGAAAAGGCCCCGCTCGAAAACCGCCGGGGTATCCATGTGGGCGATGTATGTTCTGTCTCCGAAGCTTTCGAAGACGTGCGCACGAGCTAGAGCATGATCTCTTTATGTCGGGTCATTTGATGGTGCCAAATCAGCCCACCGGTCAGGCGCGGCGTGCAGCGCGATGTGGTGCATCGGGCAAACGCCGCAACACAGCCGGTGGGTTGATTTGGCCCACCGAAGGCCTGGTTTTCGCGCCCGCTGGACTGCGTTACGGTCCACTTGTGGTCAACCAGACCACGGCGTGGAACGTGCCTTGCCAGCGGACGCGAAAACCAGGTCAAATCGATCCGACATAAAGAGATCATGCTCTAGGTCATGTTCATACGGAACCTCATGCTGAGGAGCGCCCGAAAGGGCGCGTCTCGAAGTATGGGGTGGGCTCTGTGCACATGGATCGCATACTTCGAGACGGCGCCGTGCGCCTCCTCAGCATGAGGTCCTCAACGAACTCAGCAAAAATTGAACGCCCGCTCTAACTCACCAGGTTGCCCTGGACGATCATGTTGGCCGGCACCTCGGCAGAGGGCTGTGACAGGTCGGCGGTTACTTTGGTGTATCTTTCCAGCCCGGCAATCGCTGCTGTAACCGAACCCGATATCATATTGTTGGTGATCGACGCGTTGCCGGCGCCCCTGGACACGGAGACCGCGATCCCGATACCGCATTTGCGCACCAGGTTTCCGGTCGCAATGGTATCGCGCAGATGATGGCCCCAGCCGAGTGCGATACCCTGGACCGGTGCGTTTTCCACCACATTGCCTTCGATCACCGTATCTGCCTCGGCGGATATGCCGACACCACGGCCGTCAACTTCACCCTCGCGGACAAACAGGTCGCGCACGATGTTGTTGGCGCACACCGCCATCCGCCCGCCTTCATTGAAATTGGTGATCGATATGCCGCTCGCCGCGGTTTCGATCAGATTATTGGAAATAATCGCACCCTCGAACCCGAATTCCGCATAGATCGCAACCTCATCCAGGCGGGCGCAGGAATTGCCGATGATCTGGCAGGCCGATCCGGCATTGGACCGGACAGCTGAAAACGCGCAATCGGTGATCCGGTTCTGGGCGACGATCACATTGCCGGCGCGGTAGATATTGACGCCGTTGCCGTTCTGGCCGGAGCCGCCATCGGTGGCGCTAATGCGCTCGATGCGGTTGTTGGTGACCAGAGTGCCGTCTTCGCCTTTTGCCGACCGCCACACCAGGATGCCGTTGTTGCCGCAGTCGCGGATGGTGTTACCGGCGATCTCAAGCCCGGTTGCATCGATCGAGAACACCGCCGCCTTTGCAGCCCCAGCGATCGTGCAAGCGGTGATCCGCCCATTGCAGCGGGTGAGGGCGATACCTGTTGCGGCACTGTTGAGAAACCGGCATTGCTCGATAGTCAGGTTCTGGCAGTCGGTGGCGGTGATGAGTGCTTTGGCACTGTCATCGCTGAGCGGTTCGAGAGCACCATCGAATGTGACACCGAAGATGGTGACGTCGTCTGAACCGGCCAGCGTCAGGAGTGACCCAAGGCCTGAATAGTGCAGCACGCTGCGGCCCGGTGTGCCGATGATCTGCACCGGGCGGTCGATTGTAAGTGTGCTGACCCGATAAGTGCCGGGTGGAACCTGCAAATATCCCACGCCGTCGGCTGCCGCCTCGATCGCCCGCTGGAACGCAGCGCTCTGATCGTCCGGGCTGTTTGCCGTAACGCCGAATTCCAACACGTTTACGGGATTGGGCGAGGGGGTGCCGGCATTGGCGGTCTGCATTGCCAGTCCGGCGCCTGCGCCAACCACCGCCGCGGTGCTCAAAAAATGTCTGCGTGAAACCTGCATAGTCACTCACTGCCACGATTTTGAACCAAAGGTTTAAACTGGTCCTGGAATATGCAGTTTCCGTGCCGTGCGGAGCCGGTCACACAATGTGCAGTGATATGCGCGGGATTTTTGGCTAAATTCCGAGAATTCCAACGATTTTATGAACCGCCAGTACCGGGGTGAGGGTGCCGGCACTGACCTCTGCCTCGAGTTCCGGCAATAAGGCGCTGATCCTGGCATTTTGCTTGAGCCCCGCCATCAGGCGGTCTTCCAGCATGGACCACATCCAGCGCACCAACTGGTCGCGCCGTTTGGCCTCGAATGCGCCTGCCTCAGTCAGCGCTGCGCGGTGCTCGCGAACATGGTCCCAAAGCACGTCGAGCCCGGTGTTTTTCAAACCGGAAATGGTGATCACCGGTGGCGACCAGTGAATGCTTATCGGCACCAGAATGTGGAATGCCGCCGTGTATTCCGCCGCTGCCTGATTGGCGCGTTTGATATTGTCGCCATCGGCCTTGTTGATGGCGATCATGTCGGCGATCTCGAGCACTCCCTTTTTGAGGCCCTGGAGTTCGTCGCCGGCGCCCGGCAGCATGAGCACCAGAAAAAAATCGACCATATCCGCAACCGCGGTCTCGGACTGGCCGATACCAACGGTTTCGACAATGATCACGTCGTAGCCCGCAGCCTCGCAGATGATCATGCTTTCGCGGGTTCGCCGCGTGACACCGCCAAGGGTTCCAGCCGTTGGCGAGGGGCGGATGAAGGCGTTGGGATCAGTGGCAAGCCCCGCCATCCGGGTCTTGTCGCCAAGGATCGAACCGCCGGTGCGCTGGCTTGTGGGATCGACCGCCAGAACCGCAACCTTGTGGCCAGCGCCAGTCAGCATCTGCCCGAGTGCATCGATGGTCGTGCTCTTGCCGACGCCTGGAACACCTGTAATGCCGACCCGGTGCGCCTTGCCGGCATCCGCCATGAGCGCCAACAGCAGGTTTTGCGCCTGTTCTTCGTGCTCAGGCTTGCGGCTCTCAACCAGTGTGATGGCGCGGCCCAGAGCGGTCCTGTCGCCGCCGCGCACGGCGGCTGCAAGTGCTTCGATATCTGTCCCGTTCAGCGTGCTCACAATGCAGCCTGTCTTGCAGATTTTAATCCGGTGGTCACGCGCAAATGTCCCGATCGATGGTGCCCGTAAACCATTTGTTAACCGTGATATCGGGTTTCCCGGCACCTGTACGACCTGCTGTACGGATCTTGCTTGGTTGGAGGTTCATCATGAGGATTAACTCAAGCGGCGGTTTGCTATGTCCCAAAACGGTATTTTCACCAACTGGTCACGAAAACATTCGGCACTGTACAGCCATCAGCCCATGCGGGTCGGCCACATCCTGCATCAATCCGACCTGTTCACCAACGAGGCTCTGGCCGAACTGATCGAGGGTGTGCCCCGCGATCACTATCACGTCAACTCCATGGGCCCGCGCGGCCATGACCGCAGCAGCTGGCGGGAAGGTGAGATCAAAGGGTTATCGGGCCAGGAAGTTCTGTCCGCTGTGTGCAATGGCCAGATCTGGGTATCGCTCCAGCGCCTGGAAGAAATCAACGATGATTATGCCCGCCTGCTCGAGCAGATCTATGACGAGACTGAAGACCGGGTCGAGGGTCTGCGCACCTACAAGCGCAGCCTTGGCCTCCTGATTTCCTCGCCCAAGGCGCAGGTTTTCTACCACTGCGATATTCCAGGCCAGTCCCTGTGGCAGATCCGTGGTCGCAAGAGGGTCTATGTTTATCCCAACTCCTCGCCGTTCCTGACGCCCAAGGCCATGGAAACCATCGTGCTGGGCGAGGCCGACGAAGAGCACATGCCCTATGAGGAATGGTATGATGACCACGCCATGGTGTTCGACCTGGAGCCCGGTGAAATGCTGCACTGGCCGCTCAACGCGCCGCACCGGGTGGAAAACCTCAACTGCCTGAACGTATCCTTCACCACCGAGCACTGGACCAATGATCTGAGAGCTTCTTATGCGGTGAACTACGCCAATGGCCTGTTGCGGCGCATGACCGGTGCAAAGCAGTTGGCGCGCCAGACATCGGGTCCCGGCCTCTATGCCAAGATGGGTCTTGCAGCCGCAGTCAAATTCAGCGGCCTGCAAAAGCGCAAACAGCGTCGCTTCCGCATCGATTTTCAGGTCGACCCCACCACCGCCACTGGCACCCGCGACATCGCCGGGTTCAGTCTGGGGAAATAGCACAAAGGCCAATCGGGGTGTGCTGCTTCGCGGTCACTGTTGCTGAAATTCCGCATGCTTGACTGCAGGCCTGCGATGACGCATCTGGTTAAGACCTTGATTGTTCATGGGGGCGCCTGAAATCTCAGACGGCGGCACTGATGAGGGAGTATTGATCCATGCGATTTTCGGGACAGCGTGCTCTTGTGACAGGCGCTGCTGGCGGCATCGGTCAGGCGATCGTTCGCCGCTTTCGGGCGGACGGGGCGGTTGTCACAGCTGTTGATCGGATGTCCGACGCAGAAGGCCTCGATGCGGGTTTGTGCGGTGATCTCACCGATCCGGATTACTGCGACGCCTTGCCGGCACGTGCTGCTGAAGCGCTGGGCGGGATTGATATTCTGGTCAATAATGCCGGGCTTATCCGCCGCGGACCGGTCACGAAAACCTCGGATGATGATTATCGGCTCTCGATGGCGGTAAATGTCGAGGCGCCGTTCCGCCTGTGCCGTTCAGCGATCCCGATCATGGCTGACGGCGGCGGTGGCGCAATCGTCAATGTCTCGTCTTGCTGGGGCCTGCGTCCAGGACCGAACCATGCGGTTTACTGCATGAGCAAGGCGGCCATCGCCTCTTTGACCGAGTGCATGGGCAAGGATCACGCCGCCCAGGGCATCAGGGTCAACGCGGTCTGCCCGAACGAAGTCGACACACCGATGATCCGCTCCGGCTTCAAGATCAGGGGTCTTGATCCGGACCGGGCGATCGACGAACTGAACGCATCGGTCCCGCTTGGGCGGATCGCGCAGCCGGAAGACATTGCCGACGTGATTGCCTTTCTTGCCTCCAACGATGCCCGCTATATGTGCGGCGCTCTACTGGAAGTGAATGGCGGAAAGGCCGTGGGATGAGCCGTTTTGAGGGGAAAGTAGCCATTGTCACGGGCGGGCGCAGCGGCATCGGGCGCGCAACGGCGGAGCGGCTTGCAGCCGAAGGTGCCAGGGTCTTCACAGCACAGCGCGGGGCGTCCCCCGGTCATGAAGCAATCCAGGCGGATCTCGCCGACCCTGAAGCGCCGCGCCGGATCGTGTCTGAGGTCATCGATCGCGCAGGCCGGCTCGATGTGCTGGTCAACAATGCTGGTGTCATGTTCGAGGCAACCGTCGTCGAAATGGATCTGGCCGATTGGCACCGCACCATGGCGGTGAACCTGACCGCACCCTTCCTGATGATGCAGGAGGCGATCCCGCACATGACGTCGGGCGGCACAATCGTCAATATCGGCTCGATCGAAGGCCTTGGCTCCAATCCGAAGCATCCGGCCTATTGTGCATCGAAGGCGGGACTGCACGGGCTCACCCGCGCTGTTGCTGTCGATCACGGGGCAGACGGTATCCGCTGCAACGCCGTGGCGCCGGGGTGGATCGATACTGAGCTTAATGTCGATTTCATTGCATCGATGCCGGACCCTGAGAGCTTTCGCCAGCGCATCGGTGGAATTCACCCAGTGGGCCGCACCGGCGCACCCGAAGAGGTGGCGGCACTGGTGGCGTGGCTTGCCTCGGATGATGCAAGTTTCGTGACCGGTCAGGTCTACACCATCGATGGTGGCCGAACCGCCAAGCTGAGCCTGCCGGCTGGTTGACCGTTACACTTTCTGAATTCCAGCGAGTTCCCCGCAACGATGTGTCCGCAAGAAATCTCGGCGGCACATCGGACAATCATCCTTTGCGCGCAATGATCAAGTCTGTTCCCGATGAGCGTTAGCCAGATCGGCCATGCTGTTGAACTGGAAATCAAATCGCGGCATGTCGCCTGGGTTCATCGTGGCGCCGAACCCCTGCTGATCGTGACGGCGATAGATCCAGCATGAGGCGAGACCATGCCTGTTGGCCGGTCCATGATCATGAAACATGCTTTCAGCGGTATGCAGGATTGCCTGTTTCGCAACGCCGATTGTCTCGAGTTTCTCAAGCATATAGTCGAAGTTCCGGTCCGAGGGCTTGTAGGAGCCAACATCCTCGGCGGTGTAGATGGCGTCAAATTCCACCTGCAGCTTTTCATTGCTCGCCGCAAAGCTCTCATTATCGACATTGGACAGAATGACCAGCTTGTAGTGCTGTTTGAGATAGCGCAGGGCATCGACGCTGTCGGAAAATGCCGGCCAGTTCTTCACCGACTGCCCATAGTCGACACATTCCTCCCAGGAAACGGACACGCCCCATTCCTCGGCCAGGCGGCGATAAACGATCGGCAGCAAATTACGATAGAGCATGGATGGTGTCTGCAGTTGCTGGGACGACTCATGGCGTGCGTGGGCTTCCAGGATATCGTCTCTCGAAAGGTCTCGTTTGACGTTGGCCACCAAGGGCTCAAGGCCCTCAACCATACCTGTCTCCCAGTCAATAAGCGTGCCGTAGCAATCGAAGGTGAGTGCCCTGAAGTCTGTCAGTTTCATGTGTTTTGCTCCTGGTGTGCGGGTGATTTCATCTGGACAACTCTGCCGCAATTCATTGCCAATAAAACGCGGTGCAGGTCTTGGGAAATGTGCATTGCATCAGTAAGGCTTTGTTCGTTTACCGGATCTGCCATCGCGGCGGTCCCGTTTTTTTGGTCCCCCCGTTTTTGACTCATTGTGAGACTTGCATCAAACGAATAGTTTAGATATATCGATCGAAATTTGTCATATATCAGATCTGACTTCGCGATGGAGAATTGGGATGACAGGGCGCCTTGATATCGATGCAATGAGAGCTTTCCAGGCCATCGTCATGCATGGCGGGGTAACACGGGCGGCCGATCATCTGTCGCTTTCGCAATCCGCCGTCAGTCATAAGATCAAAAGACTGGAACAAAGCATTGATTGCGCATTGCTGAACCGCAAACCCGGCGCACCGGTGCTGACCGACGCTGGTAACCGGCTGCTTGGCTATGCCAACCGTATTCTGGCACTGCATGACGAAGCCCTGTTGTCACTCAGCAAGCGCACTCTTGTCGGCACCATCCGCCTCGGAATTACCGAGGACATCACAAGCAGTGGTCTGGCAGGTATCCTTGGCCGTTTTACCCGACTGTTTCCCGACGTTTCAGTTCGCACACATGTCGCCCAAAGCCTGACCCTGCAGGGCGAAATTGAAGATGGCACAATCGATATCGCCGTGATGCAGATATTTGTCACCGAAATCAGGCCAAACGACACCATTCTCTATGAGGATCACCTGTGTTGGGCCAAAGCGCTCGAGTTTCAATTGAACACGGGTCGGCCTATTCCTTTTCTCGCCTACGATGACAATTGTTTCTACAGGAAATGGATGCTTGAGCATGGTTCACCACAAGGACACCAGTTCAAGACGGTTCTCCAGTGCACCAGCAACGCTGGAATTATCGCCGGCGTTGCAGCGGGACTTGGCGTGTCCATACTCAACAAACGTCACATCACCTCGGCAATGGAAGTTATTGAGGGCGACTTCGTCACACCTCCGGACATTGCCTATATCGTCAGAACGACCGCAAATTCCAAATCGAATGCCGTTAAGGCGCTTGGTCGGGAGATCGCCCGGGAGACCGGCGAACCCACTCAGCTGAAAGCGGCTTGTTAGCGCTGAGGCCTGTCAGGCTTGAAGGTTCGTTGTCCGCCAGTCGTATTATTCAGCGGCATCCTTGGCATGCCCCAGCTGTACCGCCAGCTTTTCAACCAGATCCTGTGCTGCATCCGCGATCACCGTGCCGGGCGGGAAGATCGCCTTGGCGCCGGCTTTATAGAGGGCATCATAATCCTGCGGCGGCACCACGCCGCCGACCACGATCATGATGTCGTCGCGGCCGAGTTTCCTGAGTTCGTCGCGCAGGGCCGGTACCAGGGTCAGGTGGCCGGCAGCCAGTGAACTTGCACCGATGATGTGGACATCGTTTTCGACCGCCTGGCGGGCGGCTTCCCCGGGCGTTTGAAACAACGGTCCGATATCGACGTCGAAGCCCAGATCGGCAAACGCCGAGGCGATCACCTTCTGGCCGCGGTCGTGGCCGTCCTGGCCCATCTTGGCGACCAGGATGCGCGGCCGGCGGCCTTCATGGGCGTCGAACGCCTCAACCAGTTCAAGAACCTTGCTGACATTGTCCGACATGGGGTCGACCTCCGACCGGTACACGCCCGTGATTGTTTTGACATCTGCCTGATGCCGCCCGAACACCTTTTCCATGGCATCTGAAATCTCGCCCACCGTGGCCATGGCGCGCGCCGCATCGACCGCATGGGCAAGCAGATTGCCGGTGCCGGTTTCAGCGCATTTGCTGAGCGCATCGAGTGCTGCCCGGCAGGCCGCATCGTCGCGCTTGCGTCTGAGGCGTTCAAGCTTTTCGATCTGGGCTGTCCGCACGGCGGAATTGTCGACCGCGCGAATGTCGATCTCGGTTTCCTGGTCAACTTGGTGCTTATTGACGCCAACCACGGTTTGGCGGCCGGAATCAATCCGCGCCTGGGTGCGGGCTGCCGCCTCCTCGATCTTCAGTTTCGGGATGCCGGCATCGATCGCCTTGGCCATGCCGCCGAGGGCTTCCACCTCTTCGATATGTTGCCACGCCCTGGCGGCAAGATCGTGGGTCAGGCGTTCGACGAAATAACTGCCGCCCCACGGGTCGATCACCCGGCAGGCGCCGGTTTCCTGAGCTAGGAACAACTGGGTGTTGCGGGCGATGCGGGCGGAAAAATCGGTCGGCAGGGCAAGCGCCTCATCGAGCGCGTTGGTGTGCAGCGACTGGGTATGGCCGTGGACTGCCGCCATCGCCTCGATGCAGGTACGCGGCACATTGTTGAACACGTCCTGGGCGGTCAGGCTCCAGCCCGACGTCTGGCAATGGGTGCGCAGCGAGAGTGAGCGGTCATCCTTGGGCGCAAACGGCTTGATTAGCTTAGCCCAGAGCAGGCGGGCCGCACGCATCTTGGCCACCTCCATGAAATAATTCATGCCGATCGCCCAGAAGAAGGAAAGCCGTGGCGCAAACGCATCGATGTCGAGCCCGGCATTGACCCCGGCACGGGCATATTCAACCCCGTCGGCAAGGGTAAAGGCAAGCTCCAGGTCAGCGGTCGCACCAGCCTCCTGCATGTGATAGCCCGAGATCGATATCGAATTGAACCGCGGCATGTTTTCCGACGTGAAGGCAAAAATGTCGGAAATGATCCGCATGGAATGTTCCGGCGGATAGATATAGGTGTTGCGGACCATGAACTCCTTGAGGATGTCGTTCTGGATCGTACCGGTGAGCTGTTGCGGTTTGACGCCTTGTTCTTCGCCGGCAACGATATAGAGCGCCAGGATCGGCAGCACCGCCCCGTTCATGGTCATGGACACGCTCATCTGGTCGAGCGGGATGCCGTCAAACAGGGTACGCATGTCATAAATCGAATCGATCGCCACACCGGCCATGCCGACATCGCCGGGCACGCGGGGGTGGTCTGAATCATAGCCGCGATGGGTCGCCAGATCGAAAGCGATCGACAGGCCCTTCTGCCCAGCCGCCAGATTGCGCCGGTAAAATGCGTTGGAATCCTCCGCGGTCGAGAAGCCGGCATATTGCCGGACCGTCCAGGGCTTGGTTGCATACATGGTCGGGTAGGGGCCGCGCAGATAAGGCGAAAAGCCCGGATAGGTCTCCAGGAAGTCGAGACCTTCTACGTCATCTGCGCCATAGGACGGTTTGATGGCGATGCCTTCGGGCGTCTGCCAGGGTTCAGTTGCACCGGCCCCGTTACGCCCAGCACCTGGCGTGGCGGCAAAGTCGATCTGTGTGAAATCCGGGATCTGGCTCATTTTCACGTCATCCCCGGCCATCAAGGCCGATCTCGCTTTGGACTTGTTGCAATATGGCGAGCAGGTCGCAGCCGGCATAGATGAATTGGTCGATGCCGGCGTCGGTCAATTCGGCTTCAAGGTTACCGCCCCGGCCGGCCAGGAACACCAGCTTGGCTCCGGCCGTCTTCAGTTGCCGGGCAGCGTCCGCTGCCAGGTGCGCATAGACCTCATCGGTCGAACAGATGCAGGCAAGCGCGGCGCCGCTGTCTGCGAATGCTGCATCTAGCGTGCCGTTCGAACTGTTGCCAGTCACCGCCTCGATACCGCCGGCCTCGAAGAAATTCTGGGCAAAGGTCGAACGCGCGGTGAACTCCGCAGCACTGCCAAGGCGCGCAAGAAAGATCTTTGGCCGGTTTCCGTGAGCCTTGAGGTGCGCATCGCTGCGGGCGCGCAGGGCTTCGAACGGTTCGGAGAGACGCGACGCGGTGAACGGCTCGCACCGCTCGGCGCTGTCCGCTGAAAATCGCGGGGCATCGTTTCGGGCCGCGATCTCCATGAGGGCCGGCCAGTCAGCGCCGGGCACGGTCGCGGATGACTCCATGCCATCGACACCCTGTGTGGCAACCGGCTTTTCTGCGAGATTGGCAAACTCGGAAACGCCGGTAATCGGCACCTTACGGCGGGCAATATCGGTTGCTCGAGCCTCACGCACATCACCAATGAGTGACTGCAGGGATCCGTCCTCAAGCGCCTTGACCATCCCGCCATGGCTCTCGATGGTCTGGAAACAGGACCAGGCGGCGTCTGCCAATTCGCGGGTCAGGCTTTCCACATACCATGCGCCACGGGCGGCATCGGCGACCCGGGCGATGTGGGATTCTTCCTGCAGGATCACCTGTGTATTGCGCGCAATGCGCCGGGCAAAGTCGTCCGGCAGGCCAAGGGCTGCACTGAACGGCGCCACCGTGATGCTCGCAGCCCCGCCGGTGGCGGCAGCGAAAGTGGCGGCGGTGGCGCGCAGCATGTTGACCCACGGATCGCCTTTGGTGAGCATGCGTGTCGCGGTCTCACCGTCGCACCCGGCATCGGTGGGTTCAAACCCGCAGGCAGAGCAGACGCGCGCCCAAAGGGCTGGCCAGGCGCGGAACCTGGCAATCGTTGAAAACACATCCGCATCCGCGGTCAGAACGAAGCGGATAGCATTGTCAGCGTCCTTCAGCCCCATGCCGGCTGCCTCAAGCCCGCGCAGATAGGCGACCCCAGAGGCAAGCGCACAGGCCAGTTCCTGGGCGTCCGAACATCCAGCCATATGGAATGGCTGGGTCGAGACGGTTATCGCGGACATGGCGCTAAATTCTTGGCGGGCCTGCACGGCGCCTTGGCAATGGTCGGTGATCGATGCGGGCAGGCCGCCGGTTGCAGCCAGCGCTGAGATTGGATCTATGCCCAGGGAGCCCGTGACTTTGTCTGCCGGCAGGCCCATCTTGCCCAGGACTGAACCCAACAGGGCGGCTGCATCGAGACCGCGTGCACCGCCACGAAGAAAGACCGGCACCGCGTCGAGGCGGACATCGCGCAATACGCGCTCCATGTCGGATAGCCGCCAGACCTGGATGCCCGCTGCGTCCGGCGCATCTGCGATATCGAGAACCAGGCCTGTGGCCCCGCCTTCCAGGTCGGCCAGAACAGCGGCGTTGGCCTTGGCTGGGTCCGGCACGCTGACAGCCTGGGCTATGTGCCATGGGGCCGGCGCGCCGGCAGGCACGATCGATGGGGCGTCGTCGTCTGCCGTATAGAGCGGCTGGATGCCTATGCCGTCATAGGTCGACGTGACCAGGCGTTTGTCGAAGTCAGCGCCTTTCAACGTCTTATCGACCAGTCCGAGCCAGTCGTCACGGCTGCGTGCCGGAAATTCTCGTGCCAGGGAAAAATCGGTCATTTTTGCACTTACAAGCAGATTGTTGCGCTGCAACAAGAACTATACCCGATCCGGTCGCCCAAGCAAAATGCGACGTTTGGTGCAGGCATCGGCCCCTAACGAAAACAGGCGCGGTCGTGCTGCCGCGCCTGTTCCACGAGGTGACTAAGGTCAGGCTCAATAAGTCATCATCGGTTTCAGCTTTTTTGCCTGCGCAACCCAGTCGGTGACTTTCTTTTCGCCGGGTAGCAGCCTGACCAGCTGCTTCCTACCGCTATTGGCCTTCGCCATGGCTTCCGTAAGATTGGCCGGTTTGCGTGTCTTCAGTTCCTTGACGGTGTCGACGCCGGCCTTTTCGAGCAGCTCGGAATATTCCTCGCCAACACCCTTGATGCGCATCAGGTCGGCCATATTGCACCATTTCAGGATCTTGCCCTCATCGATGCCGGTTTCTGTGGCAACCGCCTTGCGGCCCTTCTTTGCGCCGGCACTTGCCAGCAGGGCATCAGTTGTGTGGATGCCGGCCTTCTTGAGTTTCTTGGTGAATCCCGGCCCGATGCCTTCGATGTCAATGATCGAGTAACCCATGTGGTTCTCCCGTTATCTGGTTTGAGTTCAATGTTGCTGTAAGATTGGTACGCATACTGAAGGCGTGCGGTCAGATATGGGACCCCAGGCCAGGAATGGAACTGACAACCTGTTTGACCAGCGGTTCGCCGGCCTGCTCCGTGGCGTACTCGAATACGGTTTTTGCGACAGCTTTGATCTGATCGATGTTCAGGCCAGCTTGGGTTAGTTTGCCGAAGGCAGCTATTGATCCTCCACCTAACGCGCCGCCGAGCGCTCCCATCAATCCACCGCCGCCGCCGCTGTGTGCGTCGGCAAGCGCGTCTCCGCCCGGCAGGGCTTTCATAAGATCCGGGACAAGAGACTGGTCACCATCCGACTTGACCAGGGCCAACATGATGCCAACCGCTTTTTCGGCAACCGAAATGTCGATGCCGACATTGTCGGCGACATTGGCGATCAGAGTTTCCATGCAGGCTCCAGGCGGGGCTGACCTCGGTGGGTCGCGGCGCCAATATGCCCGCTGATCCGTCCGCGGACAAGAACTCTGTTTGCAACTGGCAATGATTTCTCGCTGGAGCGCTTTCTTTTCATACGGAATCGGTTTGACCGGTTCTTCGCGTCTGCTGGCAAGGCAAGGTCCACGCCGTTGTCTGGGTGACCACAAGTGGAGCTTAACGCTGTCCAGCGGGCGCGAAAAACCGGCCTTCGGTGGGCCATACAGGCTCATCGCCGGTGTTGCAAAGTTTGCCCGATGCTCCACATCGCGCAGCACTTCGCGCCTGGTCGAGTGAGCCTGTCTGGCGCCATCAAACTGCTTCCGTATGAAAAGAAAACGCTCTAAATTGCCCGCGGATTCGCTATGACGGGTCTCGAATTCACACACGGATGCGATTCAGGAGTGTAGGCATGAGTTCCGACGGCACAGTTTTCCTCGGCAAGAGCGTCAAGCGCGAGGGGCTTCACCTGAAGCTTGCCAACCGCCATGGTCTGGTCACCGGGGCCACCGGCACCGGCAAGACGGTCACCCTGCAGATTCTCGCCGAAGGATTTTCAAATCAGGGCGTGCCGGTGTTTGCCGCCGATGTGAAAGGCGACCTGTCCGGTATCGCGGTCGAAGGCGAGCCCAAGGACTTCCTGCTCAAGCGTGCCGAAACAATCGAATTCGACGACTACGGCTTTGAGGAATTCCCAACCGTGTTCTGGGACCTGTTCGGCGAACAGGGGCATCCGATCCGCACCACCATATCGGAAATGGGCCCCTTGATGCTGGCCCGGCTCATGAACCTAACCGAGGCTCAGGAAGGTGCGCTCAACATCGCCTTCAAGATTGCTGATGAGGAAGGTCTGGCGGTACTCGACCTCAAGGATTTTCGGGCATTGCTGCAGGACATTTCCGATCGTTCAAAGGAAATCCAGACAGAATACGGGTCGATCCACAAGGCCAGCATCGGCGCCATCATGCGCCGGCTGCTGGTGCTGGAACAACAAGGTGCTGATTCATTTTTCGGTGAGCCGGCGCTCGACATCAAGGATCTGATGCGCACCACCCGCGACGGGCGTGGCATGATCAATATCCTGGCAGCCGACAAGTTGATGCAGTCACCCCAACTCTATGCCACCTTCCTGTTGTGGCTTTTATCGGAGCTGTTCGAGGAACTGCCAGAGGTCGGCAATCCGGACAAGCCGAAGCTGGTGTTCTTTTTCGATGAAGCCCATCTCCTGTTCGACGAGGCGCCCAAGGCGCTTTTGCAAAAGGTCGAGCAGGTGGTGCGGCTGATCCGCTCCAAGGGTGTCGGTGTATTCTTTGTCACCCAGAACCCGCTCGACGTGCCCGACGAAGTCCTGGCCCAGCTCGGCAACCGCATCCAGCATGCCCTGCGCGCCTTCACGCCGCGCGATCAAAAGGCGGTGAGGGCGGCAGCCGAGACATTCCGGCAAAACCCTGATTTCGACTGCGAAGAGGCGATCACCCAACTGGGCGTCGGCGAAGCCCTGGTCTCGGTGCTTGAGAAGAAGGGCGTGCCGACAATGGTTCAGCGCACCCTGATCCGCCCGCCATCGTCACGGCTCGGACCACTTGAGCCGTCCGAGCGCAAGAAGGTGATTCAGAACAGCCCCGTACTCGGCCTCTATGATGAGGCGATCGACCGGGACTCGGCCTATGAGGTGCTGGCCCGCAAGGCCGAAGAGCGGGCCAAACAGGAAGCCCTTGCCCGCGAAAAAGAGGAAAAGGCAAAGGCTGAAACAGCGCGCGAGAAGAAAGCCGCCAAGGCGGCCCGCTCCTCAAGCCGGCGCGAGAGCGCCACTCAGCGGTTCATCAAGAACTTGGCCGGCACGGTCGGCCGTCAGGTCGGCAACGCCCTGGTGCGCGGCATCCTCGGCAGCTTGCGGAGGAAGTGACGGGCGCAGCATCGACTGCAGGCTAGAGCGCTTCATGTTCATACGGAACCGTTTGATGGCGCCAAACCGGTTTGTCCGGCAAGGCGCGATGAGAAGCGCGATGCGGTGCATCGGGCAAGCATCGCAACACCGCCGGCGAGCCGGTTTGG